>Ga0209344_10000007_pt1 | contig 708216 bp, 617 predicted proteins | sample Cruoilmetagenom6_FD_187293 | JGI IMG/M metagenome (GOLD analysis project Ga0209344, IMG submission 187293) | Oil polluted marine microbial communities from Coal Oil Point, Santa Barbara, California, USA - Santa Barbara Oil Seep Sample 6 (SPAdes)... | ecosystem: Environmental > Aquatic >... | reverse complement strand
CGGCTAAACTATTGTGATACGTAAAGGTTAAGTTAACCAACGTATTGGCAATCTCATCTTCCTTACTCGTTAAATCAAACTCCTCTACATTGTCCTGATCATTGTCGCACAATATATAATCGGTAATGGGTTCGGTAATGGCCGGACTGTTGTTTACCTGAAGGTCTAAGGAAACGATGTCAAAACAATTAAACCCACTTTCTTGAAGTCTTGCAAATACCGTTTGAAATCCTTGATCAACATTCAGATACATTGTAGGATCTGGTATGGGATTCATATTTGTAAGTGCGTCATTATATGTTTCAAAATAAATAACACTTGTAGACATTTGTCCGTTTTGTATCTGTGCATCTCGAAGTGTTAAATCAAAAATTGCAAATCCGTCATTAGGCAATTCATCACAAGCTTTCAAAAGATCAGGCTCTACAGCTACGGGTTGCGGAGCAAATTCAACCACTACATCGTCAAACGCACTACAGCCAGATGGTTTTGTAACTTCTAATCTATATGTGCCACTCGCATTAATAGTAATCATACTATCGGTCTCCCCAGGAATAGACACAAAAGTCATTGTAACAGGATTAAGCTTAAACCATTCATACGAATCTAGAGGTTCATCTGGAATTCCAATGGTAAGGTCCTGCCCTTCACAGGGGGCATTTCCTCCAACAATTGTTAAATCATCTCCAAGATCTATCCCAAGACTAAAAGAACCAGCTTCAAGATATACTGAAATATCAAACGCAGTATCTCCTTGATCCGCAACAACTAATTTAATATTATAACTATTACCTGAAACTACAGGTCCCGATGCTGTTAAAGCTACAGTTTGACCATTAAAATCTATAGGAGCACTTGCCGCTGGTATTGATGGAGCAAGTGGATTTGCTATGGGCTGAAAGTTGTACTGTTCGAAGTACTCCTCATTTACGGCAGCACATTGTCCCGCAACTTCATATCTAATATTTGTTACCTCAATAGGGGTTGCTGTACCAGGCAATACGGCTAAGTTTTGTACACCACCAGTTATTTGATCTGTTAAAATAAAAGCAAATGCATCAGAATACTGACACTCAAAAACATCATTGTATTCTTCCGAAGCCATAATAAAATTAAAGCTTATTTGATTGTCGTAGGGAACAAAATCGAACGAAATCCAAGATGCATTATTGGTATTTGTTGCTGTAGTAACAGCTTCCAGGTCTACATCTCCCGGCCAACCTGGGCCTCCATCACTATGTGTGGTCATATTTGGCCCTGGGGCACTTGATACAAAACCAGAGCTAAGAACAATACCTTCGGCAAAAGGAAAGGTAGAACCATTTTGGTCAAATGCACCTATTCCGTTTCCATCACCAAAATTGGTTCCTGTACTTTGTTGAAAATTGGATACTGTAGCGCAAGAATTCTGAATTAAAACATCTTCTATTAACTCTTGGGTTGTCAATGTTTCATCTACAGTTATTTGTGATAAACCAACAATAGAGCTTAATAAAATGAGGAAGAGTAATAATTTTTTCATAAAAAAACTCTGTTAAGCGTCAAATATATTGATTACGACGGTTTTGTTTTATAGTTTTGCAAAAAAAAAGCACATAATGTCGCAATTTAACATTTCTATACAACCTACAAATAACGAAAATATTGTAAAATTTGTTGCAAATAGCTTCTTAACCCGAAACAATAGTTACGAATTTAAAAATATAGATGAGGCAAATCCGAGCCCATTAGCACAAGAATTGTTTTACCTTCCCTTTGTGAAAACTGTATATATTTCTCAAAATTTTATTGCCATTGAAAAGTACAATATTGTAAGCTGGGATGCCGTACAAGAAGATGTTTCAGAAACTATTGTGACATACTTAAATAGTGGCAAAGAAGTAGTAACCGATATAAATTCGGTTAAAAAAGTACCTGTTACGGTATATGCAGAGAGCACTCCAAATCCAACGGTTGTAAAATTTGTAGCCAACAAACCTTTGGCAGATGGTACGTTCGAATTTAAAAATATAGACGATGCTTCCCATGCACCCCTGGCAACTGCTTTATTTGGGTTTCCGTTTGTGAAAGAAGTATTTATTAGCGCCAACTATGTTTCTATTATGAAATATAACGTGGTGGAGTGGCAGGACATTACCATGGAACTTAGAGAATTTATCACCAACTATATTTCTGAAGGAAAAGTTGTCTTAAATGACGAAATTCTTCAGCAGAAAAAAGAAGATGATACCAACACCACGGTAAATACGGCAACCGAACTAAGCGATTTCGACAAAGAAATTGTAGCAATACTGGACGAGTATGTAAAACCAGCTGTTGCCAGCGATGGTGGTCACATAGCCTTCGACTCTTTTAATGAAGACACCAAAACGGTAAAAGTAATTCTGCAAGGCGCGTGTAGTGGATGCCCTTCGTCTACTGTAACCTTAAAGAATGGAATTGAAACCATGCTCAAGGATATGCTCCAAGGTAAAGTACTGGCCGTGGAAGCCGTTAACGGATAGTCGTTGGATATTATATTCGCTTTAGCACTTTTAATTAAAGTATTAACTTAATTTTCAGAAAAACAGCCTAGCTTTATTGTACCTTAAATTTCTAACTTAAAAAAGAAATTATGGCAGTATTAAAAGTAATTGAAGTAATGGCAAATAGTACCGAAAGTTTTGAAGATGCTATTAGAAACGCCGTAAAACACGCAGGCAAAAGTGTAAAAAATATACGCTCTGCATACGTAAATGAACAAAGTGTGAATGTAAATGGCGACAGCGTTACCGAATTTCGGGTAAACGTAAAAATTTCATTTGAAGTACAATAAGATTGTAATCCTATTAAAAATACGCTTTTGAAACCTTCAAAAGCGTATTTTTGCTTTTCAAATTTTAAAAGATGCTTAAGTACTTATCTATTCTTATTGTTTTACTCGTATTCATCTCTTGTAACTCTTCAAAAAAAGAACCTGTGACTACTCATATGTATACAAATGCACTAGCTACCGAAACCAGTCCTTATCTGTTGCAGCACGCACACAACCCTGTGAACTGGAACCCATGGAACGAAGCTGTACTACAAAAAGCCAAAGACGAAAAAAAACTTATTATTGTTAGTATAGGCTATGCAGCCTGCCACTGGTGTCATGTTATGGAAAAGGAAAGTTTTGAAGACTCCACTGTGGCAGCAGCTATGAATAAAAACTTTATCAATATTAAGGTAGATCGTGAAGAACGTCCGGATATAGACCAAGTATACATTAATGCAGTACAATTAATGACAGGAAGTGCTGGCTGGCCCTTAAATGTAATCACTCTGCCCGATGGCAGACCCGTTTGGGGTGGCACCTATTTTAAGAAAAATGACTGGATTAACAGCATTGAGCAAATCCAAGAGCTCTATAAAACCGATCCTGAAAAACTAATAGCCTACGCAACAAGACTTGAAGAAGGAATTAAAAGCATGGACTTGATTGAGCGTAATACAGACGATGCGGGGATCGTGAACTTTAATGCTACTGCAGCATTAGATAGTTTGAAACTTTCCTTCGATCCGCATTATGGTGGCACTAAAAGAGCTCCAAAATTTATGATGCCTAACAGTCTGGAATACTTATTAAGGAAAGGTGTGCGCACAAAAGACCAAGCTCTTATAACACATGTAACAAATACCTTAGATAAAATGGCTTACGGTGGGATTTATGATGCTATTGGAGGTGGTTTTGCACGGTATAGCGTAGACGAAAAATGGCATGTCCCTCATTTTGAAAAAATGCTTTACGACAATGCCCAATTGGTAAGCTTATACAGCAAGGCATATGTTTTAACTCAAAACCCGTTATACAAGGATGTAGTTACTGAAACGCTCACCTATATTGAAAGAGAGATGACTTCTCCAGAAGGCGCTTTTTACTCCTCTCTTGATGCGGATAGTACAACTGAAACTGGAGCTCTGGAGGAAGGTGCTTTTTATATTTATACCAAAAAAGAATTACAGCAACAACTCGGTACAGACTTCGAACTTTTTGCAACGTATTATAATGTGAACGACTTCGGAAAATGGGAAGATCATTATGTTCTCATTAAAACCGAAAGTGACAGCACTATTGCAAAAGCACATGATATTTCTGTAGCACAGTTGCAAGAGAAGAAAGCTACTTGGCGAAATAATCTTTTAGCGTATCGTAACAAGCGCCCTAAACCACGCTTAGACGACAAAACACTTACTTCCTGGAATGCCCTTATGCTGAAAGGATATGTAGATGCTTATAAGGCTCTTCAAAATAAGGAGTATTTAGAGGCTGCATTAAAAAATGCTCATTTTATTAAAAGCAAGCAATTGCAAAGCGATAAAGGTTTATTCCACACTTATAAAGATGGTGCCAGCTCCATTAATGGATATTTAGAAGATTATGCCACAGTGATAGAAGCTTATATTACCCTGTACGAGGTAACTATGGACGAGCAGTGGCTAGACATGTCCAAGCAATTTGCAGACTATAGTTTCACCCATTTTTACGATGAAGAAAAGGGAATGTTCTACTTTACTTCCAATAAAGACACAAAATTAGTTACAAGAACTATAGAGTATCGGGATAATGTTATCTCTTCTTCCAACTCTATTATGGCAAAAAACCTGTTTAAGCTTTCCCATTATTTTGATGCTCCCAACTATAGAAGTACCAGTGACCAAATGCTAAAAAATGTGTTACCCGACGCAACAAAACATCCTAGTGTTTTTCCAAATTGGTTAGATCTTTTAGAAAATCATCAATTTAAGTACTATGAAATTGTAGTGGCTGGGAAGGATGCTTCGGCAAAATTACTAGAATTAAACCAGCACTATATTCCAAATGCCTTGGTTGCAGGTTCGGAAAAAGAAAGTGATAGTTATCTTTTGAAAGGAAGATTTCCAGAGGATGAAACCTTAATTTATGTATGTGTAAATAATGCATGCAGACTACCCGTTACAACAGTAGATAAAGCTTTAGAAACCCTTAAAATTTCAGAATAAATAAATGGACTCATTTAAAGACCTAGAAACCGTTTTAAATAAATACGGACAAAAACTTATAGACTACCTCCCCAGTATAGCGTTGGCGATCGTTATGCTTGTTTGTGGATTGTGGATTATAAAATTTATAAATCGTCTTGTAGCTAAGTTCTTTCTCAGAAAAGACTACGACATAACGCTGGAAAAGTTTATTCAAAGTTTAATAAACTGGGGATTAAAAATAGTTTTATTTGTCTTAGTAATAACGCAACTTGGTGTAGAATCTGCTTCGCTAGTTGCTATTATTGGTGCCGCTGGTTTGGCAATTGGATTAGCACTACAAGGTTCTTTGGCAAATTTTGCTGGAGGTGTCCTTATATTATTACTAAAACCATTTAAGGTTGGAGATTTTATTTCTGCGCAAGGTATTGATGGTACGGTAAAGGAAATTTCAATTTTTAACACTAAACTAAACACCTTTGGAAACCAACTAGCCATTCTTCCGAACGGTAAATTAAGCAACGAAAACATTATTAACTACACCGAAGAACCGTTCCGCCGGGAGAATTTAACCTTCGGAGTAAGCTACGATTGTGATATTAAACTTGCCAAGGAGATTTTATTGAATTTGGTGAACGAACAAGAAACCGTGCTGCAATTAGAAGATAAAGCACCCATGGTTGTTGTGGTTGCCTTGGCAGATAGCTCGGTCAATATTTCGGTGCGATATTGGGCTAATATTGCAGATTTTTGGAATCTTCGTTTTCATATTTTAGAAGAAGGAAAAGTTCGATTAGAAGCAGCAGGTATTGTAATTCCGTATCCACAACGTGATGTCCACATCTATAATAAGCATACCGATATTGCGAAATAATCAATATTATTGTTTATTTAACCTAAAATTAACAACAAAAATAGTGTCTCGCGTATATTTTTGCGGTTCTGTCAAGATATTTTACACCTCGAGACCTGTTAAAAGTCGTCATTTATAAAAACAGACTGGCTTTTGGCATTTTTATTGCAATATTCTTGTTGTACTAAAACTTAGTAAATACTTTTGAAACATCTTTTCAGGGTAAAAAAATTTGAACTTATTTAATTTTCCAACATGAAAAACCTTTTTACTGCACTTAGCTTCCTTTTTATTATTAGCACAACAGCTCAAAATGGCGTTGACACTCCAGCTACAAACGATTATCTTACTACTAAAAATATTCGTATTACTAACGATATTTCGCACGCTGGAACGCCTTATGAAAATGAAGTATTTCAATCTGGAAATATTTACAAAAATGGAAAGCTTGTAGGTAGTAATGTAGCATTGCGATATAATGTTTTAAGGGACGAGTTAGAAGTAAAAACTAACATGACCATGGCAGATGCGCAAGCAAAGGTTTTAAAGAGAGATAAAGATATTTACGTACGCATTTTGAACGATGTATATGTGTATATGAAACCTACTAGCGACCAAACAGTAAGTGGTTATTTCAAAGTTATATATGAAGGTGAAAAGTATCACTTATACGAAAAGCTTACAAAAGATTTTATTGAAGGTAAAAAAGCAATTAATAGTGTAGCTCGCGATATTCCACCTACCTATAAAGGTGATGAAGAATTATACTTAGTTCCTGTAAATGGAAATCCTATTGAACTTTCAGGATCAAAAAATAGAAAATTAAAAGCTTTTCCTACGCACAACAAGCAATTGAAAAGCTACGTAAAAGAGAATAAATTAAACATCAACAAAGATTACAGTTTGAAAAAACTGGTGGCACATTACAATACATTAAAATAATTATTTATGAATCGGAATTCAATTTTTACATTACTACTAGTTTTATTGTTTAGCGGAAGCTTACTAGCACAAATTGATAACAGAGCATTTGCAGCTGATATGTATGACTTAGATACGTACATAAAAACTCAGGATAAGGATATTAACTATTTAGACACAGAGACCTATACAGGAACGCCTTACAATCACCCAAGTTATTTAATGGGGAATGTATATCAAAATAACGAGTTGTTGGCTAACGATGTTGCACTTCGCTACAATGCAATTGCAGATGAAATGGAAATTAAAGAATCTCTTGCTTCTCCAGACGAAGAAGCAAAGGTACTCACAAAATCTCCTGAAATTTTTGTAAAAATTATGGACGACATCTACATCTTTGCTCCTTATAAAGGTGGTGTAGAAGGCGGTGGTTATTTCCAAGTTTTATACGAAGGCACGAAAGTAGATTTGTATAAAAAACTTAACAAACACTTTAAAGCAGAAAAGAAGTCTAACAATTCTCTTACTAGAGATTTACCTGCAAAATTTACTGATGATATCACTTATTTCCTTGCAACTAAAGATGGTAAATTCTATGAAATGCCAAACTCTAGAAATAAAAAACTAAAGGTTTTTGGTAATAAGAAGGATGTAATAAAAGATTATGTTAATGATAATAGACTTGACTTAAACAAGGAAAAAGATCTCTTGAAAGCTGTAAAATATTATGATGGGAAAATGTAGTTAGAAACTACAACACAATAAAAAAGCGGGGCACTATATGTCCCGCTTTTTTTATGCTTTATTTTGTTCTAACTGCTTAATATAGTAGGATGGGTAAATACCATTCTTTTTATAAAATGCCTTGGAGAAAGACTCTGCACTTTTAAAACCGCACTCTGCAGCAATAGCTTTAATTGTATATTTTCTAAAAACCGAATTCGTCTTAAGTTCATTAAAAGAATACTGAACTCTAAGCTCGTTTATATAGGTAGAAAAGTTCTTTCCCTTTTTAAGATTAATTACTTTTGAGAGATACGTAGAATTAGTATTACAAGCTTTAGCAAGTCCAGTAAGTTTAATTTTACTAGAAAGGAAGTGTTTTTCCCGTTCAAAAATCTCTAGTTTATTCATAATATTGGCAACAATTTCTTCTGAAATATCTAAGCCCCCTGACGTGGTTTCAACCTCGCTTGTAACATGGGTTTCCACCTTAATTTCAGCTTCTTCTTGTTGTTCCATCAACTTCAGGAAACGCAATTTAAACAACCTTTGCCTTCGTATGTAATACAATAGTACTAGAAGGCTCACAACCAATACGCCTGCAATGCCCCAAACGGTTTTTCTAGACGTTGCATTGGTCTTCTCTAACTCATTAATGAGTTCATTTTTTTCTTCTAACAGGAGTGGTATTTCGTATTCTTTAGCTATTTTGCTTTTCACGTTTACACGTTTTGCATCAATTTGCTTTACCACATCTACCAGCTTTTGCATATATATTAACTGGGTTTGCTGGTCTCCTTTTGCTTTGTAATATCCCACAAGTTTATCATACACTTCAGGTAATTCGGGGTATAAAACTTGCTTGGCGGCGTATATAGAATCTACTTTCTTAAAATGATTAATTCCCATGACTGTATTATTTTCAGCCATATAAGTAGTTCCCATATAATAATTATATTGAGTTTCGTAACTGTTAATAAAATACGCTTTATACGCATGGGCTTTTTGCAAACTATCCCTTGCCGCGCTAAAATTCCCTTTAATAGCTAGCGCATTGCCACTTTTAGAAACAAACGCCTGGTACGTAACCGTGTCCTGACTCTTGAGGGCTTCCTCCATACCTTTTTTGTAATACACCAATGCAGAATCTGGCTTGTGTAAACGCACAAAGCAATTTCCTATTCCTTCAAGAGAAGCAAGGTAATTTTCAGCAAAAATTTCAGACGTTTTATTCTGAAACAATAATTCCTTGGTTACCAACTCGGTTTCTAGTGCTTTTTCATAATCGCCCCATAGTTCATTTACACCATTAATTTGGTGCAGGGCTGTAATTTGTTGATCTATATTCTGTTTCTTTTTGGCGTATTGGTAGGCTGTTACAGCATTTTGCAGACTCTCCTCATACTTTTCTAAGTTGTATAAATAATAAGACTTAAACAAATACCCACTGGCTGGAAAATTAGGATGTAAACTGTTTTTCGATAAAGCGATTGTAGTATCTAAATAGGTAACAGCCTCTTCAATTTCTGAAACAAATGCCATACGCTGATACCCCCGAGCAATTTTTGTACTATCCTGCTCCGCTTCTGCTTTTAATATATAGGCCTTTGCAATTGCTTTGGCATTTAAAGTATCTGCCACCGTTTCATCGAACAAATCTATAAGATCTTCATAAGAATTTTGCTGAAGCTTCACTACCTCCATAGTCTGAGCACCAACACCATAGATGCTGAAAAGAAGTGGAATAGCGATTATAATTTTATGAAACATATGGTTGACGGCTAATTTTATAGTCTTAGTAAGTACCTTTTAGTTGCTTATAATACCTATCAATAAAGGTACTTTTTTATACCACAGCGTAAAAGAAAATCCTTCGCCTCTACCCAACAGCAATTACACACCTTTGTATGTTAGTGGTTTACGCTATTTTTTATAAGTCGTAATTTATAAAAGTCGTGAGGCATCCTATATTTAAGGAGGATAAATTTTGTTGAAACGAATAGAGTCACTTATTTTTACTCCAACCAGCTATAACTATATCTGTTAATCTGAGCTTCAGTTATGAAAAAGTGCTTTCTTTTACTTATTCTATTTTCTTTAGGCAATAGCAGTTTAAAGGCGCAAGAAACACAAACTCGCAGGTTTGTAAACAGTCTGTATCAATTAGATGAGTTTATAAAAAGACAAGATAAGTTTGTAAATTATGCAGATACTGAAAGTTATCAAGGTACTCCTTACAACCATCCCTCCTTCTTACTGGGAAATATTTACGAGAACAAGAAACTGCTTGCCAGCAATGTTGCCTTACGATACAATGCTATGGCAGACGAAATTGAAGTAAAAGAATCTCTGGCAACTCCAATAAGTAAAGCAAGGCCGCTCCCAAAATCCCCCGATGTTTTTGTAAAGATTGTAAATGATATTTTTGTATTTGCTCCATATCGCGGCGGAATAGAAGGGGGAGGCTATTTTCAAGTACTTTATGAAGGAGTAAAGATTAGTGTATTCAAAAAATTAAACAAAAAGTTTTATCCGGCAAAACCTGCAAAAACATCTATTACAAGAGATATACTAGCCAAATTTGAAGATAAACCCGTGTATTTCTTAGTCTCTAAAAATGGTAAGTTTTATGAATTACCTAACTCTAGAAGTAAAAAGCTAAAAGTATTTGGAAAAAACCAAGAGATCATAAAACAGTTTATAGCAAAGAATAAATTGAACCTCAACAATGAAGAAGATCTTGTACAAACGATTATCTATTTCAATTCTTTAAAAAAAATAGAGCTGTAGTAGCTACCCTATTTGAAAATCTTTTAAATAATAGGGTTCAAAATACGCTACATCTTCGAAAGCTTTAGCACTGTATTTTTTTGTCGCCAAAACTGCCATTTGTTTTGCTGAAGGCAAAGCATCTTCTATAAATTGGGCATTTGGATGTTCGCATAGCATTTTAAATTTTTCAACACCATTTCCTATAAAAATAGTTTTTCCTACTGAAAGATATTCGCTAAAAGAAGTTTTATTTAAAATTTCAGCACGGGTTTCACGAATCTCTTTGCCTTCGGCATATACAGCTGCATACACTTCCATTCGCCTTGCATCCAACATGGGCACTACTATTTCTACACCTTCAACTTTTGAAGCTAGCACTTCTAAGGTAGGGATAGAAATTAACGGAACGTCAAACGCATAACACAGTCCTTTTGCAGCCGAAACTCCAATACGCAATCCTGTATAACTTCCTGGCCCCTTACTTACGGCTATGGCGTCTAAACTAGTTTTCTCTATCTTGGCTTCTGCCAAAATTTCTTCAATAAAAACGTGTAGTTGTTCTGCGTGGCTATACTTTTTATCGGGATCTTCTCTAAAAGCAATAACGCTTCCGTTTACCGAAAGCGCTACCGAACAATTTGTTGTGGCTGTTTCTATACAAAGCAATACTGCCATTATTAATCTTCTTCTTTATTGGTTTCTTTTTCTTCTTGTAATAAGGTTACTTTATCTCCCGGATCTAAGGTTTTGGTTACCGTGTTATAAGGACCTGTAATTACCTCATCGCCTTCCTGAAGTCCACTTAAAATTTCAATATTTGTATCGTTTTGAATTCCTGTCGTCACTACGCGCAAGGTAGCTTCATCTCCTTTTTTAACGAATACACATTCAAATTTTTCTTCAATTTCGGTCGTTGTTGCTTTTCCCCTGGCTCTTTTCTTTCCGGTAGTATCGGTTTTAATAACAATAGCGCTAATAGGCACTCCTACTATATTTTTACGTTTGTTAGTTATAATATCTACCGTAGCCGTCATTCCTGGACGAAATGGAGAATAGCTTTCTGGTTTGCCTTCAGTTAGATCTTTATACGACTCTGGTATAATGCGCACTTTCACTTTAAAGTTGGTCACTTGATCGGCGGTTAAGGTGCTTTGTGCCGAGTTTGCAATTTCGGTTACTATCCCTTTAAACTCTCTCTTTAAATAGGCATCTACTTCAACAATTGTACTATCGCCCACAGCAACTTTTACAATATCGTTTTCGTTTACATCTACCTCAACTTCCATATTGCTTAGGTTGGCAACTCGTAAAATTTCGGTACCTGCCATTTGTGCGGTTCCAACTACACGTTCCCCCAATTCTGCAGCTAACAAAGAAATAGTTCCGCTCATAGGAGCATAAATACTGGTTCTAGATAAATTATCGCGAGACTGTTTTACGTTTGCCGCAGCACTTTGTACATTATAGTACATAGATTGCACATTGGCTTGTGCGCCTTCGTATTCTGCAATAGATTGATCCCACTGTGATTTCGAGATAACACCTTTATCAAAAAGTGCTTTATTCCTTTCGTAGTTTGCTTTACTATTTTTTAAAGAAGCTTCGGCTTGGTTTAATTGTGCACGCATGTTTTGCAATCCAGCTTGAGACTGGCTAACGGCTGCCTGGATTAAATCTGGGTTTACTTTTACCAGCAAATCTCCTTTTTCAACTTGCTGACCTTCTTTAATAGGAAGTTCAATTATTTCTCCTGAAACTTCAGAAGAGATCTTAACCTCTATTTCTGGTTGTATTTTTCCTGTTGCTGCAACGGTCTCGGTAATATCTATAGGCACAATTTTCGAAATTTCTACCTCTGTCATATTACCTCCTTCTCCGAAAAGCCCCATTTTTTTACCAGCAACTAGTAATATAACTAGTGCAACAGCAATAACAGCAATCCAAATTAGTGTTTTCTTCATTGTTTAAAATTTAAGGTCGGTTGGTTCTACACCAAAGTATAATTCTAATACTTTCAATTTAAATATATAATCGTACTTAGCTTGATTTAAAGCAATAGTAGCATTATCGAAACGTACTTTACTTTGGCTAAAATCGAAGGCATTGGTAAGGCCTACATCGTATCTATCTTTTGCATATTGATAAGCCAATTCTTGACTTTCTAATGCTTTTTCTGCTGCTTCATATGCTTTTAAAGACCCTTTAGCATCTACATAGGCCTGATATACATTACTTTCTAAATCTAACTTTGCTTGTTCTAACTGGTATTTTGTTCGCGCTACGTTTACTTTGTTTCGCATTACATTACTCTTTACAGAGAACCCATTAAATATTGGAATGTTAAGCTGTAATCCATAGCTAATACCATCATTCAAATAAATTTGCTCCCCAAATGGCTCTGCACCAACTTCTCTGGCAACAGTATTAGGAAATTCTCCAACAACCACCTGTCCTGTTTCTTGAACAACTCCTATTGGCGCCGTAGAGATAGGATTGTCTGGGTCTGTCATTTGAATAAACGAAGTCGCATCTGTATACCGCGTGTTATAACCAAAGAATGCTGAAAGTGTAGGCATATAACCAGCCTTTGCGATTTGAAGGTCTTTTTCTGCCAATGCTACACTCTGCTCTGCAATTTTTACTTCACTACGGTTTTCTGCAGCAGATGCGATAATTTCTGAAACTGGTTTTTCTGAAATTTCATTCAAGACAACATCATATCCTTCATCTAAAATATCGAAGGATTGATACTCTTTTAATTGCAATAACTGGGCAAGATTTATTTTTGAAATGGTCACTGCATTCTCTAAATTGGCAATATTCTGAAGTTCACTAGCATTCGTAGCTTCAATTTCTAATAAATCGCCTCGAGGCAATGTTCCTGCGTCTACCAATGCATTTGTTCTATCAATTTGCTCGATGGTTACCAGATTTTGTGCATTGGCAGATTCGAGATTTGCTTTATTAACCAAAATTGTTAAATAAGCATTAGCTACAAATAAGGCGATATCGTCTTTCATTTTATCCAAACGATATTCTGCAGAAAGCTTTGCGAGCTTTGCACGCTGTACTTGCCTAATGTTTTGTAACCCGTCAAATAAGGTATAACCTACATTAATATTTCCTGTAGCCGACAAAAATGTAGTTGTTTGTGCGTTATTGGTTACAGGGTTAAAACTCAAACCTGTATTTTCAGAAAGGCTGGCTCCTGCATTTAAGCTGGGAAGAAAATTCCCCACAGCCGAAAGTTTATCGGCCTCGGTTACTTTCAGGTCCAACTCACTTTGTTTAATGGAAATATTATTTTCCAAAGCATGCTGTACACATTCCTTGAGGGTCCATTTTTTATTCTGTGCTTGGGTTGAAATCCCCAAAAACAATACTATAATTATAAATGTTAATCTTTTCATGATTGATTGAAGTTGAAACATAAGTCTTTTGATTGTTGAAAGTGTTACAAAAACGAGCAGAAATTATCTGCCACCAAATTGTGGAGGCGCCTTTAATTGGTTCCAAACCTTAATGTTATCTTCTTTAGTAATTCCACTTTTAACTTCTACATTAAGCCCGTCGCTTACGCCTAGCTCAATCTCTTTTCTTGTAAATTCTTGGTCGCCTACTGCAACTTCTACAAAAGGTTTTTGAGTTTCGGGTTCGTATTGCACTAAAGCTTCTTTAATAGCCAAGACATTTTCAGCCTTTGCTAAAATTATAGAGGCATTGGCACTTAAACCAGCACGTATAAATGTTGTAGAATCTTGCTTTTTTAAAGTTCCCTTTATTGCAAACTGAATTGCCCCATTTTCACTCACTCCTTTTGGAGCGATATAGTCTAACACAGCGTCAAATTTTTTATGCTCTATGGCACCAACTGTAATCTCTAACGGAAGATTTTCAGATATTTTTCCTACTTCACTTTCGTCTACTTTTCCTTCAAAAATCATTTTGTCTACATCTGCGAGTGTTGCAATGGTAGTTCCATCATTAAAGTTATTAGACTCAATTACCTGGTTTCCTGTTTTTACAGGCACATCTAGCACCATTCCTGACACGGTTGCTCTAATTTCGGTATTGGCCGAAGCTCCTAACCCACTCGTGGTTCCAGTTTTTACAATATCGAAATTTTGTCTTGCACCGGTTAAATTCACTTTTTCCTGACTAAAACGCTGTTGTGCTTGGTTATAGGCCAACTCTGCATTATCAAACTCATTTGCCGAGATTACTCCTTTTTCAAACAATTCCTTTTGGCGTTTGTAAATATTTTTCTGGCTCTCTAAGGCTAACCGTGCTGTTTCAACTTGTGTGCTTGCACTATTAATATTGTTCTTTGCACTCGTTAAGGAAGAAACATTAGGTACAACTTTTACTTTAGCGATAAGATCTCCTCTTTGTATTACATCTCCCGCTTCAACAAAAATTTCATCTATAATTCCTGAAATATTAGGCTTAATAAGCACTTCTTCCTTTGGAACGATACTTCCCGTAGCAACTGTTTTCTTTACAATAGTCTGGGTGGCGGCCTGTTCGGTTTCATACACAACAGGGTCTTTACTGTCTAGGCTGAAAACATACCATAATCCTAATATAAAGCCTAGGAAAACTAAAACAAGTACGGTAATGATAAATCCTTTTTTCATAATAATTGGTTGTTCTACTATTTCTGTTAGTTAATCTGTTCGCAGTGCGTCTACTGGTTTTATTTTGGTGGCTCTAACTGCTGGGAAGAGACCTGCTGCTATTCCTGAAATAATTAAAATGATTAATGCAGTAACAATAACCATAATATTTACAGAAGGGTTTGCAAAATTATCTACCGGGCCGCTTTGTTCTAAGGCATAATTCATAACCCATATAAGTCCGGCACCGCCAGCTACACCAGCCATTCCGCTTATAAGTGTAATAATGAGTGATTCCTGAACAATTTGCCAACGTACTTGCCACGGTGTTGCCCCAAGAGCTCTTCTCACACCAATTTCGTTGGTTCGTTCTTTTACTGAAATAAGCAGAATATTAATTACCCCAATCATCCCAGAAGCTAGGATAAGTCCGCCCACAAAAAATCCTACAAACTTCAATATATCAAACAATCCTGTAATTCTTCCGAAGGCTTCGGCGCGGTCAAAATTACCAATAGCACGTTCATCGTCTGGGTGAATGGTACGTTGTTCACGCATAATTTCTAGAATCCTAGGTTTTAAAGAAGTAATACTGTATTCGTCAAAAGCAGTGATAGCCATCCACCCTACTTCATCTCCTCGATTAAACACTTGGTTAAAAGTGGTAAATGGCACATAAATGGTATTGGCCAACTCTTCACCATTCCCATTATTGCTTGGCGCAGAAAAGGTTCCGATTACCATAAAATTTACTCCGCTAATTTTAATGTACTCGCCTATTACATTTTCGCCCACGTTAAAAAGGCTCGTTACCACTCCATCACCAATAACTACTCCTTTACGCTTTTCGTTAATATCCGAATAACTTATAAAACGACCCCCTGTAATATCCATAGGTTGTTGCTTTATATATTCTGGATAATCTCCACTTACGGTAAAAGCGCCTGTTTTTTCGTTTCTAGTAACATTATTAGCACCGTTGTATCCTCCTAACTGACCCCTTGGTGAAACATATTTTAACTCTGGCATTTTTTGTTTTAGCACATCAACATCCTCAATTTTAAAGCGAACATACCTTCCCTTAGGCAATCCTTTGTAAGGTTTAGAAGTTCCCTGTCCCCACATAAAAATGGAGTTGGTAGCAAAATCGCCAAAATCTTTGCTTACGCCATTTCGCAAACCAGTTGTTAAAGCTAAGAGTACCACCAAAATAAAAATACCCCAAAATACCCCAAAAGCGGTCAAGAGCGTTCTAAATGGATTGGCACTTAGCGCTTCTAGAATTTCATTCCAACGGTCTTTGTTCAACATTTTATTCGTCTCTTAACGCGTCTATAGGTTTTATATGAGCTGCTCTTCTTGCTGGCACATATCCTGCGACAGCACCCGCTATAATTAAAATAACAACTGTAGACAAGGCGGTATTAAAATCTACTTGTGGCGACTTTATAAAGTCGTTATCCACCATGGGACTTACCAATTGCAACAATCCAACTCCAGCAAAGAGTCCAAAAAAACCTGCGACAGCAGTAATAAAAATAGCTTCCTGTAAAATGAGTGCAATAATAGAACCTGGCAATGCTCCAATTGCTTTACGTATTCCAATTTCTTTAGTACGTTCTTTTACAATAATGAGCATAATATTACTCACCCCAACCACACCTGCAATAATGGTGAAAATACCAATAAACCAAAATACGTTTCTAATCACTGCAATTAAGCTATATATTTTCTTAGCTTCTTCTAAAGTATTATTTACGTTTACCGCACTACGATCGTCTGGTGCTACAATATGTCTTGCTTTAATGTCCTGTTCAATATTTTCTGAAATTGCCATAGATTGGGCAACGGCTTCGTCAAAATTTTCGGCCATTTTTACGGTATAGGCAAGCGACCTCACTCTATCTCCAGCTGCAAAAGCCATCTGTGCCGTTGGAAGCGGCACAAATACTCGTGTTTCTTCCCGCTCTCCGCCTGGGTCTGAATAGACCCCAATAACTTTAAAGTTCACTCCAAAAATTGAAATAATTTCCCCGACAGGGTCTTTACCTTTAAATAAATCCTTCTGAATAGTATAACCAATCACAGCTACTTTTCTAGCCTCGTCCATGTCATCCTGACTTATATATCTTCCTGAAACCATTGTTTCATTTTCAATAAGCTGTTGGTCCGGATTGGCACCTTCTAAACGATAATTCCCCGTTTCGCCTTTATAGGTAACCTGGCTCCCCCAAATATTGTAAATGGCGGTTTTGTACTCTAAATTGTCTTCGTATTTGTTATTAATAGCTTCAAAATCGCTATTACGCAGTTGAATGAAACGTCCTGGGTTTAGGCCTTTGTAGCTTTTTGTAGTCATCCGGGTCCATACCGAAATTCGATTAGTAGCATCCTGTTCGAACTGTGTTTTTACTCCTTTTTGAATTCCACTACTAAAGCCTAACAAAATCACTAAAATAAAAATACCTGAAGCCACCGAAAGCCCCGTTAAAAAAGTACGGAGTTTGTTTTTACCAATGGTTTCGAATATTTCCTGCCAGCGCTCTAAATCAAACATTTTCGTATGCTTTCTGACGTGCTTCTGTGGCACGTACCTGTGTTACAAAACTATCGTCTATAATAACCCCATCTTTAAGATTTACAATACGTTTGGTCATATGCGCAATATCATCTTCGTGAGTTACCACCAAAATAGTTTTTCCCTCGTCATTAATGTTCTGGATAAGCTCCATTACTTCATAAGATGTTTTGGTATCTAAAGCTCCCGTTGGCTCATCGGCTAACAGGACTTTTGGGTCACTAGCCAACGCACGCGCAATAGCGACACGCTGTTTTTGTCCTCCAGAAAGTTCGTTGGGGAGGTGTGTTGCCCAATCTGCAAGCCCAACTTTTTCAAGATAATGATGTGCGCGTTGGATACGTTCGTTCCGTTTCATGCCCTGGTAATACAATGGCATCGCTACATTATCTAATGCTGTTTTATAATTTATTAAATTGAAAGACTGAAAGATAAAGCCAAGAAACTGGTTTCGGTATCTGGCAGCTATTTTTTCGTTTAACTTATTTATGGGTTTTTCATCCAGATGGTAGGTACCTTCGTCTGCTTCGTCAAGCATTCCTAGAATATTCAGCAACGTAGATTTACCTGAACCCGAGGAACCCATAATGGAAACCATTTCTCCTTCGGCTACGTCAAAATTAATTCCTTTTAAAACGTGAAGTGAATTACTCCCCATCTTGTAAGATTTATGTAAATCTTTAATTGATATCATCTTTAGTAAAGTATAAACACAAAATAACCGCCTTTAAAGCAGTTTTGTGTGAAATTCTTGTTAAGACTTTTGGGGATCTTGATTGCAAAGTCTTGCTTATATAAGACTTCACACTTATTGAATTGTTACACCAATTTGTAAAAATTTAGTTAATTATCTTCCAGTTTGGCTTTTTGACGCATTTTGTAAATAGCAAATCCAATCCCTCCAATAAGTAAGTAGGGAAAAATCATTAAATAGACAATACCATTGTTAATACCTTTTGCTGCAGCACCACTCTCTTCACTCTCCAACACAGCGCGACACATGGCACATTGAGCTTCGGCTGGAATAATTGCGAAGATGGTAAGTACAATTGTGATTACTAATATTCTTTTCATTTGAAATTTAGTAGTATGGAGAAATCATTATATATACAATTACACCCGTAATTGCCACGTATAACCAAAGCGGAAATGTAATACGCGCTATTTTTTTATGTTGCGGAAAGTTTCCGCTAATGGCTCTTACATACGTAATAAGCACAAATGGAATAATAATGATAGACAGTAAGATATGACTTATTAAAATAAAGAAATATACATAACGCATAGCGCCTTCGCCTCCATAGGAAGTTGAATCTGATGTCATATGATACGCTACATACATGAGCAAAAATAAAACCGAAAGCACAATACAGGTTTTCATAAGGGTTTCATGGGTTTTTATCTTCCCTTGTTGAATCATGATAAACGCTACAACGAGCAAAAATGCGGTTAGTGCATTAATACTTGCATAAATAGGAGGCAAAAATCCTAATCGTTCTACGCCCGGGATTCGTATAGTAAACAATATTGCCACGGCAATAGGAATTACAATAGATAGTATCCAGATCCAAACGTTGTATTTTTTTGAAGTTTCACTCATTATTTTAATAGTATTTGTATGTCTTTAATTAGCATTTGGACCCCCTCGTCTTTTAAGCCGTCGTAATAAACAATAGGATTTTCGTTTTCGTCAATTCTGGAACGTATGTTTCCTTCTTGATCTATCAGGGCGAAAAATCCAGAATGCTGAAAATCGTCTTCTTCATCCATTGCTTCAGCAGCGTACAGATTAAAGCCTTCGTTTGAGAGTTTAAAAATCTCTTCTTTGTCACCTGTTAAAAAATTCCAACTAGGGTGTTTAATTTCGTAAGCTTCGGCGTATGCTTTTAACACTTCGGGCGTATCGTAAGTTGGATCTATACTAAACGAAGCAATCCCCACTTTTTCTCCATTTGGGTATGCCTCGGCAACCTTCTTCATATTCTGGTTCATAATAGGACAAATATCTTGGCACGTACTGAAGAAGAATTCTACAACATACACTTTATCTTTATAATCTGCATTGGAAATAGAATCCCCGTTTTGATTTATAAAGTTAAACACTGGCACCTGCTTGTTGCCTACATAAGCAAGTGTATCGCTTGTTTGTTTGGTATTACGCTCCAGATTATGGCGGTCATTATCAACTACCTCGTTGTTGCTAATACGATTGATGATTTTAGGAATAAAAATAATCCCAAAAACTAAAATCACTAATGAAATCCCTATGTAGGCGTTTTTGTTTTTCTTCATGGCTCAATTTCCCCACCTGGTCTCTCTCGAAGAGAGGTGAGGGTTATTAAATTTCTCTTTCGGTTTTATACTTTTTCAGCGCTAAACGATATTCTGCCAAAACCACTTTTAAATCGTCACTCATTTTATTGTTTATTTCGGCATAGTTGGAGGCATCATACCCATACAGCGTCCCGTAATCTTCATCGTCTGTTCTTCCTCGCAGGTTTCTTTCCTTATCTATAACATACACATAATTAGTGCTGAAATTTTCGTTTAATGCCCCTTTTGTTTGTAAGGACAAAAAAATACGCTCCATGGCTTCGGTAGTTCCTACGGCGAATTTCCAGTTCTTGGGGTCTTCAATTTCTGAAAGTTTCAGCTTTAGGTCTTTTGCTGCTTCCATTTGATCTTCAGTAATAAGGGTTACAAACTGAAATTCTTCAAATTGATAATTCTTTTTATAAATTTTATGAGCTAAGTTAAAGGCATTGGCCTCTTTGTTTTCGGTATGAGTTCCGAAGAAAAGTAACACTGTAATTTTATCTTCCAGAGTAATTTTCTCTCCTTCTAAATTAACAAATGAAGAAAGCTCCGATACATTTTCAGTAATTATAGGGAGTTTTACAAAATTATTTACCCCTGTAGCAAAGAAAAGATAGACCGAAATAGGGAGCAAAAAAAGAACTGTAAGGATAAAATACTTTTTCATATTTCTATATAAAAGCGCGCACTACTATATAAGAAAATTTACTGTTTTAACGCGTTGCAAAAATACGGCTCAGAGATTGCCTGAACAACTTTTGGGCATAAAAAAACCCAACACTGAAGAACAGGTCGGGTTTATAGTTTTATGATTTTACGCACTAAAAATCGAACTTGATAAAGTTATTTTTATATACTTCAAAGATATAGTCTCCTTCAATTAATAAAATAAGGATTAAGTAACATATTAAAAACACTCCTGTCCATACTACAGCACGACGCAGGCCACTTTTCTCGTCACGCATGTGCATAAAGTCCCAGGTAATATAGTATGCTTTTACTAAGGTAAGAATAATAAAGACCCAGTTAAGGAGTTTCATTGCCAAAAACCTAGTTTCGGTTAAAAACTCTGGTTTTATAATACCTAAAGCTACTTCAATAATTGTGATAATAGACAAGAATACAAATACACCCCAAATTTTGGTGATGTTACTCTTGAACTTAAGCGTTCCTCTAAAAATTGCTAATTTATGTTCGTGTGCCATTTTTCAGTCTAATTCTATAATTATACAAGGTAAAAGAAGGTGAATACAAATACCCATACTAAATCTACAAAGTGCCAATACAATCCTACTTTTTCTACCATTTCGTAACTTCCTCTCCGCTCATACGTACCTATTACTACATTAAAGAAAACAATAATATTAATAAGCACTCCTGTAAACACGTGAAACCCGTGAAATCCTGTTATAAAGAAAAAGAAATCTGCAAACAATGGATGGCCGTACTCATTGTGCTTAAGGTTTGCACCTTCTACAACTAGTTTTCCATCGTTTACAATTTTAGCTATTGATTCTTCTCTGGATAAAACAGTTGGCTCTCCGTTTTCATCATAATACTGTGTGCGTACCAACAAATTATCATTTGCTAAGAATCCTGCTTTAACTTCTTCGTAAGAATATGTGGTTGCAGTGGGTTCGGCTTCGTACCAAATTCCATTATTCTCAACATGAATATCTCTTGCTGATGGTATTTTTTCTGTAAACTCTGCAATGGCAACACGTTTCCCGTCGGTATCCAAAAACTGAAGGATTTTCCCGCCTTTAGTTTCAACGGCACCATAGTCACCTTTAATAAAGGTTGCCCATTCCCAAGCTTGTGAGCCAACGAAAATAACACCTCCAATGATGGTAAAGAACATATACCATATTACTTTTTTCTGCTGCATTTTATGCCCCGCATCTACAGCAAGCACCATAGTTACAGAAGAAAAAATAAGTATAAAGGTCATAAATGCCACGTAGTACATTGGCGCAGGGACTCCGTGTAAAAACGGAACGTGCGTAAATACTTCGTCGGCAATTGGCCAAGCGTCTATAAATTTAAATCTCGAAAAACCGTAAGCGGCAATAAACCCTGAAAAGGTAAGAGCATCAGAAACGATGAAAAACCACATCATCATTTTACCGTAGCTAGCATTGAGCGGTTGGTTACCTCCGCCCCAAGTTTTCCCTTCGGTTCCTGTTTTTGCAACAGTCGTGTCCATAGAAAGTAGTTGGTGTTAAATTTGCGTCAAAAATACGATTAATATTTATTTATCGAAACATCATGTCTCAATTTATACTCATCCTAAAAAAGCAAGTCGTCATTCACTTTTCACATTGCTTATTTTACTGAAAATCAGTTATGCAATATAAAAGAACAGTAAAAGATAAATCCACAATATATCTACAAAATGCCAAAATGTGGTAGCAAGCTCTACACCCAAGGTCTTTCCGTTGGCATATTTCCTTCTAGAATGATTCACAATTACCACCAAAAGACACACCAATCCAGCAAGCACATGCGCCAAATGAACCACAGCAATTAAAAAGATAAATGTGTAGGTAATATTACTTGTGGGACCTGTAGGGTTGTACCCAAAGATTCCAATAATTTCTTGAAAACCTAATATCTGAAACCAAATAAACGTAAGTCCCAAAACAAATGTAGCTCCCAACAATAGCATCCCGGTTTTATGATCCTCTTTCTGTATGCGTTTCTTTGCAAAATGCAAGGTAAGGCTACTTATAAGGATTATAATAAGGCTAGTAATAAATGCTGAAGGAATTTGCAGGCTCTCTACCCAGTCTGGACGTTCTTTACTTACCACGTAGGCACTAGTCCATCCTGCAAAACTCATAGAAAGACTAATGATACCAAACCAGAGCATCATTTTTTTTGCTCTGCGTAGTTTGTACTCTTCCGTTCCTTTAGTATAATCTGCCATCTTCCTTTTCTTTTTTAAGATCTTTTTTATGCCTGAATCGCGTCAAGAATATATTTATCGGCCACGTAAATAATTTGGAGTAGCGTAATATAGCTTACACTTACCAGCATGAGTTGTTTTGCAGCTTTATCTGTTTGTTGTTTGTATAATCGTACGGCATAGTAAATAAGCCAAATTCCAATTCCCCCAACCAGTACTGCCGAAACCGGCGTTAAATATAACCTACCCGTAACACCAACTGCTGGAATGAGTGATGCTAACACGGTCCAGACACTATATAAAATTACTTGTATTGCAGTACCTTTATCTCTCTTCCCGTTAGGAAGCATAAAGAACCCACCTTTTTTATAATCGTCGAACAAAAACCATCCAATGGCCCAAAAATGCGGGAATTGCCAAAAAAACTGAATCATAAACAAGGTTCCTGGCTCTATTCCAAAGTCATTAGTGGCTGCTACCCATCCTAACATAAATGGAATTGCTCCAGGAAAGGCCCCTACAAATACCGAAAGGGGTGTTCGCGTTTTTAACGGAGTATATAAACTTACATACAAAAATATTGAAATAGCCCCAAACATAGCAGTTTGCGGATTTATGACATACAATAAAAATATACCAAGTAACGTAAGCACACTTGCCAGAATAAAAGCAGATGTCACACCCATACGTCCAGCAGGGATAGGTCTATTTTTAGTTCTGTCCATCTTCGCATCTAAGTCTCTTTCAATTATTTGGTTAAACACATTGCTGGCACCTACCATACAATACCCTCCAATACATAATAATAAAAGAATATAAAAATCTAAAGATGTTGCTCCCAACAAATATCCTGCAACCGACGAAAATACAACACTTACGGAAAGTCGCATTTTAGTGATTTCAGTAAAATTTCTGAAAATAGATACAGGCAAAGATGTAGACTGCGTAACTGCCAAGATAAGTTTGTTTTTAAAGCCGTGCAAAGATACAGCAAGCACGTATTTTTCACAATATAAATAGGTAATAGTTATGTTGTCGAACGATTTTTTTTATTATTTTGAGCCCTCATATAAACAAATAGACATGACCAAAGCAAGTATACTATCTCTATTCATATTATTTTCAGGGTTTATTGCTACTGCACAAGATAAAAACGAAAAAGACAACGTTAAAAAAGGAAACAACTACGTAAACAAGCCTATAGCAACAGACGTGACAGATAATATTTTTATGCTGAAGGGTATGGGAGGCAATATTGCGGTGCATGATGGAATTGATGGTGTCTTAATGATAGACACTCAGTTTGAAAATGTTTCAGATTTTATACAGGATATTATTGAGAGAAAAACCGAGAAGCAGGTTGAATTTATAGTAAACACACACTTACACCCTGACCATGTGGGTGGTAATAAAAATTTCACTAGAAAAGGAGCAACTGTAATTGCACATAAAAATGTACGAGGCATTATTACAAATAGTCTCAACAAAAACTCCCAAGATCAAATTGAAAAAGACGTAAAGGCTAAAATTGAAAAAGCAGAGAAAGAAGGAGGTGCAAATGGAAAAGTGGAACAAATGAAGGAGAGAATGGACCAAAAAATTGAACAAATGGCTGCTGAAATGGCTGAAAACATTGACTATGAAGCTCTACCTGCCATCTCTTTTGAAGACGACTTATTATTTCATTATAACGACGAGGACATCCAGCTTCTTCACCTTCCAAAAGCGCACACTAACTCAGATATAGTTGTTTATTTCCCTAAAAACAATGTACTACATACAGGTGATGCATTCGTCAATGGAATGTACCCTTACCTAGACACAAAAAATGGCGGTAGTTATAATGGCTATCTGGCAGGGCTAAAAAAAATAGAACGTCTGTGTGATAAAGACACGAAAATAATCCCGGGTCATGGCGAACTCGCATCCTTAATAAATGTAAAAGAAACCATTAGAATGTTAGAGATTTCTTATTCAAAAATTAAGATTGCCTTCTTGCAAAACAAAACCGAAGACGAAGTTGCAGCCATGCGTGACTTCTCAAAAATTTATGATGACAAGGGTTATGGAGAAGGTTTTATAACTACAGAAAAATTCTTAAAAATACTCTATGGCGAAGTAAAAAGAATTGAAGGGCCGTATAAACGTAGAAACGAAGCCAAACAAAAAAAATACGAAGAAGATCAAAAGAAAAACGGCAACTAATTTTTTAGAAATCAGTATACCAATTAAATAAATCGGTTCTAATTCCGAAATTCACCCAGGTGGTTTGATTTTCGAATACGGTTGCGGTATTTTCTAGTGGTTTAAAGTCTCTATAAATAACACTTCCATATACTTTTAAGTTTGTAGCTGGATTAAGCAAATACCCTGCTTGTAGTTCGGTATGGAAGAAATCTGTCGTATTTCCCTGCCCAACTTCAACACCGGTCTCAAAAGGCCTATTATCTTCATCTCCATAAATACTTCCTCCATAATAATCCACATCTGTGCCTGGAGACTCAAATTCTAGTCCGCGTTTGGCTACTATCACCTTTACATCACCAAACCAGCGCCCTTTTTGGTATCTAGCAATAGCAATAAATTCTGAAAAATTTGCACCCAACGTATGTGCTAACGATTGATTGTTGTGACCATAATTAAGCACAACCGTATTATGAGAGTACGTATATGGACGAACGCGATTATATTCGGCCTGCAGATACAATCCTTTTACACCAATGGCATCGTAATACTTTGCACCTATTTGATATCCCAATTTATTTTTCCAACTACTATTTCCTCCAAACACATCTCCCGAAGAAAATTCGTCTATAATAACCTGTGAATAGGCATTCACTCTATCTGTAAATTTAAATTTTGCAGTAAGCCCTATAAGCGCATTTCCTGTACGCGACCCTGTAGAAAACTCGATGGCTCGGTAAAAAATTACTGGGTTTATATAATTGAAATCAAATCCGCGATCATTCCTGCTATCCCAAATTACACTCTCAAACAAGCCAATATTTAAGCGTTTTGTTATATTATAACTTAAGTAGTGGTTTGCTATGTACTTGGTTCTAAAGGTACGGTCTTCTGTTGCTTCTGGCCGTACGTCCCGAAGGCTCATCCACGTATTTGTATACTTAAGCTTCCATATATTTGTATTTATTTTTAAAAAAGGATATGGTGTTGCATTGTCACTCAACAAAAGTGATCTATATCCATCGCCCAGGAAAATTTTACCATGTCCTAACTGAAAGTTGAACCATTCACTAGGCGAATACGAAATATGCCCAGTAGCAACAGGGTAATCATACGAGTCTTCTTTAAATCTTTTTGCAATGCCACGGCCTGGGATAATTCCAGGGTTTCCTCCATCTGGCATTCGAGCTTCAGCAAATCTATTGTAGTAATCTGCAAATCTGCCTTGGCTTTCATATACTACTGCAAAAAAGTTAAGTTGTTTTCCTATCCCTCCTTGCGCGTACACCAGGCGAGTATTGTTATAAGTGTCAATATCGGCATCGGTATCTTTTCCTACCTGCAGATCTACTCCTGGATCTAGGGTAAACCAAAAATCCTTTGTTTTTAGCTGTACCATATGCTCGTTCCAGAACTTTCGACCAAACCACGAACTTTTATTTTTAAGTAACTTGGCATTCTCTGTTTCAAAATTATAATATCTGTTAACTTCAGAATAGATATATGGCTTCTGGGCAGTATGATTGTTTTGTCCAACCCTGTTTAACGCAGCATCGAAAAGACTATAATTATGATGTGATAGCGGGATATTTATATTACTAGTATATTCTTCATTATTATACGGAAGGGTTTTAATTCCGTCGTATTCGTTTTTTAGCGTTGTTATTTCTTTTTCCGAAGTTGTTTCAACATCTTTTGAAGGCTCAACAACACTTGTTCCAGGCGCTTTAAGTGGTATAGCAATTGGCAATGTAAACTGAACATAGGTCGGTTTTCCATTATAGGTAGCGGGAGTTATTTTAGGTAAACTTTCAAAAACGCGTTGGGCTTCATCTTTAAGTTCTTTATAAATAGCATCGGTATAAAGCAACTTAAACATACCTTCTTTATCTACTTCAAAAAAGATAGTTATAGAACCATTGTAGTTTTCTTCTGAAACTACCTGAGGTACGTTAAAATTTTCGAAGATGTATTGTTGAAAAGTTGTATTAAAGCAATTTTCTAATGCTTCAATTTCTGCCGTGGCGCATTCTGGAAACACAGGGTATTTTTCGAAACTATTGGAATGTTGCGCATGTAGGTTTAGGCAAGCGAACAAAACCAAAAGGAAAGCAATATTCTTCATTGGGCAACGGTTTAATTAGCCCGAAAGATACGCTTTTTTGAAATGCCCAAAAAAAGAAACCCGTCTTGGAAAGACGGGTTCTAGATTTATTATTTGCTTATTTTAAAATGAATGGGAAGGCCATAAGTTACATTTACAGGGGTATCTCCTTGGCGGCCTGGTTGCATAACAGGCAATTTAGAAATTACTCTTTTTGCTTCGGCTTCCAGGTTTTTATCTGCAGCTCTTGTTTTAATTTCAACAATAGCTCCTTGCGCATCTATTGTAAAAAAGGTACTAATGCTTTGCACACTTCCTGGTTCGAAATAATCGAATTTACCAGTCTCGAAGCGTTTCTCAATAAAAGCTCTAATTTTAGAAGATAGACATTCTATCTTAGCGCTATTCCCATCTAGACCTTCACATCCAGGAAATACCGGTACGTGCTCTACTCCTAAAACACTTGTGGTAATAGGAATTGTTTTTGTTACACCTTTTGTTGCTACAGGCGTTACCACTACAGGAGCATCGCCAGCTACGACCTTTCCTTCTATAATAGATGAATTATCGTCTATTGGAACAAAGTTTTGAGCTACAACTGGGGTTGTAACTTTCACGATTTCTCTAGGGATTTCCTTTACAGGTTGTTCTTTTGGAACTTCGGGAGCGTCTTCCAGGATAGTATACTCGACATTCTGAAGGTCTTCCCACAACACGTCTCTAGGCACGGTGGCAACGTTTGATGGTGTGCCAATCTCTAATTCCATTACAAAGAAAGTAGCCAAAAGACTTACAATAAGGCCTACTTGAAAAAAGATCTTAGAATTCCAGCGAATGTTAATTTGCTTTTTTAAAACTCTTGTACTTGGTACTTTTGTAGTGGCACCACACACATTACTTGATGGTTTCATAATATTATATTTAGAAGTTATACTATATATGAAACAAGTGTTGTGCCAAAAAAAATCCCGCTTCGTTTGAAGCGGGATTTGATATGTTTTAGTATGTAGTTTTTAATTTTCTACTTGGAATAAAATAGGAAGTGCATAAATTACACCTACAGCCTTACCACGTTGCTTTCCTGGAGTCATTTTAGGAAGTGACTTCACAACACTAATTGCTTCAGATTCCAACTTTGGGTGTGGCGCTCTAGCTCGAACATCTACAACATTTCCTTTATTATCTATCTTAAACTGAACAGAAATACGCTGTCTTCCATCTAATCCTAAATCGTTTGCTAAATCTGTATCAAATTTTTTCTGAACAAATTTTTGAATTTTTTCAGACATACATTTTTTCTTTGCTTCATTATTTCCAGCGCTTTCACAACCTGGGTAAATTGGCACATTTTCAATTACAGCAAAAGGTACATCTTCAATAACTTCTTCTACAACTTCTTCAATTTCTTCAATCTCAACGATTTCTTCTTCTTGATTTGTTTCAGTAGACTCGATAATAGTTTCTTCTACCTCTTCATCATCTTCTACTACTTCAATAATTTCTGGAGCTGGTGGTGGTGGAGGTGGTGGTGGTGGTGGAGTTAATTGCTGGGTAATTGGAATATCTTCTTCCAACTGATCACCAAGATTTAGTTGATCTGAAGCCAAACCATCATTATCATAAGTTTTCCACTCTATTGCTTGCCAAGCCACAAAAAGCATAAATGCAAGACCAAATAACAAGAAGAGTGAACTCCATTGTTTCATGTCTGCTTTGGGATTTTTCTTAAGTTCCATAATTGAAGTATTTAATTGTTGCTAATTTAAAGAAATAATACTGTACTTAAAAAAGAAATATCAATTTTGATTTTCAAAAAAATATCTTGCTTTATAAAATACAGTGGCTCCTAAAAGGACACCTACTATATTTGCAACCAAATCAAGCACATCTGAATGCCTTCGTGCTACAAATACCTCTTGCGTCACTTCAATTATTATGCCATAAAGCAGGCAGGAAATGGCTACAAAAGCGAGGGTCTTAATAACAAGGGTACTATGTTGCTTTCTGAAAAAGTAGAGCGCCCAGATAAAAAAGAGTCCTGCATGGATACTTACATGCACAAACTTATCTATAGGAAGCTCGGTTGAAGGCATGGCACGCCCTGGAACTAAAAATGCAATACTAACTAATAATGTATAGAGTAACGCTAGTATAAGTAGCGTCTTAGGCGCCAATAAGTTCTTTATAAGCCGCATCGTCTAGAAGGTCTGAAATTTCAGCAACATTAGAAATTTTTATTTTTACCATCCATCCTTCTCCATATGGATCTGAATTTACTTTTTCTGGCTCCGACTCCAGCGAATCGTTAAATGCTATAATTTCTCCAGAGAGCGGCAGAAAAAGATCTGAAACCGTTTTTACAGCTTCCACTGTCCCAAAAACTTCATCTTTATCTAGTGTTTCGTCTAGTGTTTCAACTTCCACATACACGATATCGCCCAATTCTCCTTGCGCAAAGTCTGTAATTCCCACAGTGGCTACATCGCCATCTATGTTAATCCATTCGTGGTCTTTTGTGTATTTTAGGTTGGCTGGTACGTTCATAATACTCTTAAATTTTAATAGGTAGTGTTATAGGTGTTTAATTTCCGAAATTATATCGCAGTGTAAACCCAGAACGGATAGTTGTTTGTGGGAATGCAGTGGAAATAGCATATTCTGAAAAAGAATAATCGAAATAGAATAAAGCCGTTAAATTTTTGCTTAACGCATAATCCGTCAAGAAATTTAAACCGTAAATTGTTTGTCCGGCTGTTGTCTGGTTATTGTTAATGTCCAAATATCTAATAATAGTTTTATTATCTCTTCTAGACACATCAACCTTAAAGTTTAGGTCACTTTTCAATATTTTCTTTTTACCTCCAAAGTTAGTGGCAATTCGCAAATCTTTTATACGATATCCTAATCCAAGAACAATCTCGTTTCCTTTAATTTCGGTTAAAAGATTATTGGCAAAACTTAAAGACAAGGCTCTATCCTTACGGTATTCTGCTAATATTTTTACAGAGTTTTTCATTTCAAAATCTATTCGAATAAGTGGTGAAAATTGTTCTGTAAGGTTTACGTTGGTCAACAAAATTCTACTCTTAAAATCTCCTGCCTGGTCTGTTGCAGTTGGATTATTATTATCGTAATCCAAATTAGTCTGAAACTGGTTTACCGTATAACTAGCTCTGTACCCATGTTGCAAAGAGAAACGTTTAAAACGCTGCTTAAACCACTTAAGATTCATCAAGCCCGTGTACTTAATATCCCAGTTAGGTAGTGGTATATCTCTTAAAATTCCCTTTTTTTCCTTGGATGGATCACTACCTCGATATGCCGAAATAAATGACGGCAATAGCACTTCTTGACTGTTAGGTCCAAATCCAACAGGGTACCCGGTTTCACTGTCTACCGGAAAACTTGATGTTCCATAAAACTCTGTTGCCAGCTGCCTTGCAACAACCAAACGGTTCGCTCTAAAATCGCTAAACGCAGCCGAGGTATTTTCGTCACTCTGGCTAAATGCCGTTTTAATAAGTAATGTTGAAATATTAAAGTTTCCGAAGGTATTAGGTGTTAACGATCTATATATATCGTTTTCAACAATATAATTTTCGGCGTAGCTTTCAGAATAGATTCTACTACCATTAATATCTATTTTCAGGTCTTCAAGTGGCTCTAAGTTTATTTGCGCATCCAGCTGGCGGCTCTCTACCTCTGTATATTGTTCATTAAACTCTGGATAAAGTGTTAACCATCCCATTCTTGCAGCTCGATCTCTAATTTCGGCCTGGCTACCAAATGTAAATCCAGCAGATGGCTTTAACGTTCCAACAAACCCAATAGATGGTGTATATCCCGGTAAGAATATACCCTGATTTTCCTGATAGTTTAATTGGATTTTCTTAATACTAGTGGCTAATCCAATAAGTGTGTTTGCCGCTTTCTCTCCAACGCCAAGAGAACTACTACCTACGCCACCGGCTCCGGAACCATTCGAGTTGCCTCCTGCACCACCAGCTCCTGACTTACCTCCTTTTGCGGCTGCTTTTTCTTCTTCACCCTTTCCACCTTTGCCACCTTTTGCTGAACCACCATCACCACTTCCATTGCCTCCAGAACCGCCTCCAACATTATTGGCACGTCTAGACTTAGTAATTTTGGTAAGACCTACATACCTATAAAAAGCATTCATATCCAGCGAAGAATTAATTCGATGCGTTTGCGCATTCTGAATGGAATTCCCTAGGTTGAAAGTATCTACTGTTCCATCCGAAAGTGGAATTTCTATACTATTAAAAAGGTCACTACCATCCTGCCACTGAAAATCTCCTGTATAGGAATAGGTAGCTCGAATAAATTTCAAGAAAGGAAACTTATCAAATGGTAAATCGTAATTTACCTGAAGCGATTGAAAGTGCTGATTAGGTTCTCCAATGTCGAAGAAACCGTCCCATACACCTATTGTATTATCTGCAAAACCTTCGTCATCAATATAATTTGTTACAATCCTATTATTAGAGGTTGTAAAATTAGCTCGTAAGGACTTGGTTAGGTTATAATTAATAGTGTACTGCCAGTCAAACAAGAAATTACGTTGGTATAATGTTGGCAAACCAATATTACCAGGAATAAGATTTAACTCCCTGAATTTTTGCTCGTTATATTGTCTTGTAATATTTGAACTTACTGCAAGACTTGTGGGTAAATAATTAATGTTTAAATCTTTAAGGAACTGCCAATATCTTCCCGTAAACAACGAGTCGTTCTTCTTAAAAGGCTCATATGCTTTTTGGTTAAACGAATAATTATACGTTCCACCTACACGTACATTTTGCTCCAAAGCGTCTTCAATCTCAAAATCGTGATGGTCTTCTTGATTATATGAAACCGAAAAAGTTAAGTTTTCTACATCCCAAGGCATTGGCTTTTTGTCACCAGTTCGGTCTTTTCGAACACCAATAAAGTTTACACTTTGGCGCTTGGTATAATCTACAGATTGCTCTATAATTCTATCCTTTTCGGCCTGATCGTCTGTATTATCTAGCCTAGCATCAAGTTCAATATCCTGGAATTCAGGATCGTATTGCGGTGTGATTAATTCTTCAGATCTACCATAATTAAACGGCAATTGTATTCCCCAGTCTTTAGGCAACATTTGCCCTAGGTTCAGGTTTGTAACAACATCATACTGTTGTAAATCCTCACGGCTTCTTTGATTGGGGCCTTGTTCTAGCGCACCAAAACCAACAGTACTTCTTCTACCTGTGGCACTCACTGTTGCAAAATCTGCCAGATTAGCATCCATACTTGCAACGGCAGCCCAGCCTCCTTGGTTTTTCAATTCTGAAAGACGTAGTTCGTTAAACCAAGCTTCTCCACAAATTTCTTGTCCCGAATCGTTTCGTAATCCTAACATTACGATACGAACATTACCAAAACTTGGATTACCTTTTATACCTAATAATAATTCATTTTCCGACTCTATCGTACTTGCATCAAGTTCGGATTGCGGGATAAAGGTAACTTCGGTTGGATCTATATTTGGATCTCCCAACACCCGCGTCTTTAATTCCTGAAGCAACTGCAATGGTAAACGCAACCGGTTTTCTATAGGCCAAACTTGTTCAGCCGATGAAGAACCAAATGATGTTGGATTTAGCGGGATTCGAATTTCATAGAAGTTCTGAGTTAAATCGTTACCTAAACGTATAAAAGCCGTCATGTCCCCATCTCCAAGCGCCGTTTGATTTTCTAAAGATTCTGCGTGAATAAACATCTCTAAATTTTCGTATTGACGCATATCTACATTAAAATTTTTATAGACACCCCTACCATCATTATTTTCTAAACCGCACACTCGAAGCGCTAAAGACTGCTCGTTCTGGCGAATTAAATTATTGTTGTTGTTCAATTCTTCACGAAAAACTCCTGGAGGCAACACATAAGGAATTGGTGAGCGTTGGTCATTTTCTTCAATATTTACAGCTTCATTTTCAAAAACAGTATCGTCTAATTCAGGATCTTCGCCAGTAATATCTAGTGATTCGGTAAATCTTCTATAATCCCCTCGTACTAGTTCTAATGTTCCTAAACGCAACACAGTAGGCTGCTCAAATTGAGACATATACATTCGCATAAAACGAATAGATCTAAAGTCTGAAATACCATTCACCGCTTCATCTGGTTGGCTAATTGGCACTTTAAACTGTACCCAACGCACTGGAATGCTATTATTATCTTGCGTGGTTACAGTTATATCACGAACATCTGTAATAAAATCTTGTTCACCTCCGTTTAGACTGGTATTATTTTCTACACTCATCCCACGATATATAGGTATTCTATATTCGTAATAACTATCTACCGTATTCATGGTATTATCACGGTTAATATCTTCTACATCGGGTTGTGCTGTGCTTCCTCTATTGGTATCGGTTACATTTTCCGGGGAGTTTCCTTCTGTACCATTGTATTGCAAATAACGTGATAGAATATCGCCTTGTGCCTGTAAGAAATACTGATAGTTATCTCCTGCTGGATCTGCTAATCCTGAGAAGTCTGGAAACATAGCCCCTTCTGCTGCATCTGCAATTCCATCAAGTCCAATATCCTGGTTTATTCTTTCTTGCCCCTGTGTATTAAAAGTATACACCAAAGATTGGTTGGTAGGTACTTTACCCCAGGCGGTAGGTGTGGTGTTAAGCGTTCCGCCATCTTGTGGCAAACCGTTTTCATATTGTTTTCTACCATCTTTTAAGATATCTTCTGAAATATTACCTAAGTTGAACGTTAAAAAACCATCATCGTTTATAGATTCATCATGAACATAAGGATCCATTACCCAAAATTGAATAAACTCTACATTGGACCGCTCAAAATCGGTTGTGGTAAGCTGTCTCGTAACACCCGCCCATCTTGTTTCTGGGTTAGGCAACGTGTTTCCTCCTGCGGCTACTGGGTTAAAATTGTACTGTCCACGTTGGCTAGGATAGTACGCCATATCCAACGAGAATATCGCTTGTGTCTGTCCTTGAATTAAATCCTGATTAGGAAAAATTTCATCTCTAAAAATACGACGGGTAAATGGAGAAGAAAGATCTTCATCATTAATCCCATCTGGACGTTGACTGCTATAAAAAATTGGGTCAATGGTATACCAGGCTAGTTTTGCGCGGTTATAGTTATATTGGAGATTTCCATTCCCAAACTCACCTCCAAAACCTACTGGAGTACTTCCTAAAAACCAAGTAAGCGGGGAACTTATATCAATCCCGGTTTGAGAAGCTTCAAAATCGTCTACATAAGACGTTGCTTTTCCATCAAAGTCTGAGACTTTAGGTGCTCCAGGCATTAGGTAGGCAAATTCACCTCTAAGGGATACATTAGAAACCACATCGGTATCAATATTTGGTAATTTATTCACCAAACGGGTTAGGAAAGGAACCTCGGTAGAGAAATTTGCATTTAACCCGAAAATACTATTATTAATTGGCTCGGCGTCAAATGATGATTTTTGCGTTAATGGCCTTTCATTCAGGTTTAGATACGTGGCTCCAATCTGAAACTTATCATTAAATTTATGTTCCACATTCAAGCCCGTAAAACGCTTTGTTTGTTGGCCAAAAAGTGTATTATTTTCGGTAGTAATATTAATAGGCGTATTAGAATTTTGAAGCGCGGGGTCTATAATCTGTACACGTCCTAATTGATAGTTCACAGTATAATCTACTCCCTCTACAAGCGTTCGTCCACCTGCGGTTACAGTTACAGAACCTTGTGGTATATTAAACGCACCAATTGGTATTCCGTCTGCACCCGTGGACTTATAACTACCTTTTAACTGAAATTTATTTTTATCACTATCCTGTTGTTCAGCTTGTGTTTTAGTAGTGGTGTACAGTGTTCGGAAGACGTATTGATTCTGGTTTGCATTATACGTTATTTCATTGTTGTAATCACCAGGCCCCTGATTGTCGTTGTCGAGCTTGTCAAACAGATATTCTCCAAACGGCTCCACACTCGTAAATATAATCTGCCCGTTTTGAGTATCTACGGTAATCCCTGGAAGGAAATCGAAAAACCCATCTCCACCTTGTTGAGGATCGCCATTAAAGTTTAATCTATCCAAGTTAAAAACACGCAGTAATACATTATCTTCCACATCGTCTGGAAGTGGAGTAGCTGGAAATTCTGGTGTTCCAGGTGCTGCAGTAATATAATTAAGTGGCGAAGGATCTGTATATAAAATATTTAATCTAAAATCTTCTTGTTCTAGTTGAAAAGCACCTAACGGATAAATGTTTTTCATCATTAAATCCCAAATTGGCTCATCTACATTGGTAATATTACTCTTTAGAAGTTTTACTACCAGGTTTTGCGGCAACCCTTGAGGATCGTCGTTAGGATCCGGATCGGGGATTGGATTGTTAGGATCTGTAATTGGAGTGGTTCCACCGGTTGCGTTTACCCCATCGTTAGAAAATTCTCCAACTTGAAATACACGCCCATTTACTGTAAATTGGAACGACACAGCCAGCACTTCGTCATTACTCAAACGCTGGTTTAACGAAATATATCCTAATTGACTATCTAAACGATACTCGTTGGTATTTAACCTTCTAGCATTCTCCAGGGTTACATAATCAATTCCATCATTTACTTGTACACCACTAAATCCTTGACCAACAGTTGCCACATCTCGTATGGCATCTGTTAAAATACTAGGCACCGTAGGGTCGTCTATCCCGAAGGGGTTAAAGTCGTTATTTCCATTGTCTGGAAAAGAATTTCTTGGTTTATTAATGAATCCTCCCGGTACAAATGGCAACCCAATATTTGTAGGATCGGCTTCCCCTAAATCTTGTAACGCAACAATGTTTCTTACATTTTCGGTATTCGCTGCACGGTTAGTTATCCAGACCTCAGATCTAGTAATCTGTACATTCGAATTTACAAATGGGTACTGACTTAAAATCCTATCGTAATTATCTCTAAAGTAATGAGAAAGGAAGAAGTGACGATTTTCATCGTAGTCTAATGCGAATAATTCAAAATCTGTGATAGTGGCTCCGCCTTCTGCCGTTACATTTCTTGTTTCAGATTTTTGTTCCGAAAACACCCCTGTAATGGTGGTTTTCCCAAACTGTAATTGTGCTTTTACCCCAAACAAGCTCTGTGCCCCCTGGATTAGCGTACTGTTAAGTGGCATACTTACATTACCCACTTCAATTTTACGAATAATATCATCCTCGGTGGGTGTGTATTCCAGTTTTATCTGGTTCTGAAAATCGAAGGTAGATTGTGTATCGTAATTAGCTGTTATTTGAAGTCGTTCTCCAACTTTACCCAACAAACTTAAACTAATACGCTGATCAAAATCGAAAGAAAGGTTACTTCGGTTTCTTGGCGAAAAGGCTGGATTGTCTTGTTTGGTGTATAAAAGTCCAATATCCATCTCTACGGTTCCTTGCGGAATTACTTCAATAGTATTTCCTCCAAAAATAGATTCAAAAAAGTTAGAATTTACATAAAAGGTAGGTAAGAGGTTTTTCTGAAGTTCTTCAGAGCCTTCTTTTCTTCCATCGGCAGCATCAATTTTATCCTTGAAATATTGCTTCATTTGCTCCTCCAGGATTAAATCTTGATACTCTTGTGGTGTAAGTATAAGTGGATATGTAATATTGAAATCACCTAAAATTTGTGTGTACACATATCTTTCAGTAACAGGGTCGTAGGTGTATAAGTCTTGGATACTCGGTGGATTTGGAAGGTCCATTCTACCCATTTCCGAACCAGTTGCCGTGGAATCCTGAGCCATTGCCGTGTAGGTTCCTCCTAATAAAACTCCTAAAACCAAGAAAAGCCCGAAAAGAACTTTTGTATAATCGTAATTTTTTGCGCCCAAAGTCTACAAATTTTTTAAAGCTAATTTTATAATCGTTTCTACACTTGCCCCAGGGTCTTGCTGTACAATTTTATCACAAACCTTTTCAGCTTGTTTTCGAGCAAAACCTAACGTCTCCAATGCAGATAACGCTTCATTTTTATTAGTATTGCTTGATATTTCAGAAATAGTAGACAAGCCGTACACTTTTAGTATTTTATCTTTCAAATCTAAGATTACCCGTTGTGCTGTTTTTGCTCCAATTCCTTTCACAGATTGAATCGTTGCTACGCCTTCATTCACAATAGCATCTTTAACCTGGTCTGGCGAAAGTGAAGACAACATTGTTCTGGCTGTACTTGCTCCAACTCCTGAAACCGAGATTAATAATTTGAAAACTTCTCGTTCTTCTATTCCCGCAAAACCAAACAAGGTATGCGAATCTTCTTTAACCAGTAAATACGTGTATAATTTTACACTTTCGGTCGCGGGGAGTTTCGAAAATGTATGCAATGAAATATGGACTAAATAGCCTATGCCATTACAATCTATGACTACATCTGTTGGATTTTTTTCAATAAGCCTTCCCTGCAAATGGGTAATCATAATGTTAACGTAAGGTTAAAGCGTCAAATATAGCATAATTATTTTCATTGGCACAGCCCACATTTGCTAAAAAAAACGGCACTTAATCTGAAGTTTACAACCCTTTAGCTCTTTTCTCTTTTTGCTGTGCATCTACTACTGCCACAGCGGCCATATGTACAATTTCTTCTACACTTGCTCCTAATTGAAGAATATGCACTGGTTTCTTCATTCCAAGCATAATAGGACCTATAGATTCTACATTATTTAACTCTTTCAGCAATTTGTAATTACTGTTTGCCGAATCCAAATTTGGAAAGATTAGCGCATTCACTTTTTTTCCAGCCAATTTTGAAAAAGGGAACTTCTTTTGAAGCATTTGTGCATTCAATGCAAAATCTGTTTGCAGTTCGCCATCTACATGCATATCTGGATTACTACGATGTAAATATGCTACTGCTTCTCTAACTTTCGTGGCATGCGGATCTTTGGAAGAACCAAAATTGGCGTAACTAATCATTGCAATTACAGGCGTTAATCCGAACATTTTGATGGTATGATTGGTCATCTGTGCAATCTTAGCGAGTTCTTTTGCCGTAGGATCTATATTTATAGAAGTGTCCGAAATAAACATAGGCCCACGCTTGGTTAACATTAAGTTAGTCGTGGCTACTTTATCTACACCTTCAAACCTACCCACAGTTTCCAGCACTGGTCGCACTACCGATGGATACGCGCGTGCATATCCTGAAATCATACAATCTACATCGCCTTCATTTAGCATCATAGAGGCAAAGTAATTTCGAGAACGCATTAAGCCTTGCGCATCGTATAATGTAATACCACTACGGCGGCGGTTACTCCAATGTTTTTCGGCATACCTATTTCGAGTTTCTTCTTGCTTGTCGCTTTTAGGGTCTATTATTTCTACTTCGGTATCATATTCTAGTTGCTCCATGAGTTCCAAAATAATTTTCCTTCTCCCTAAAAGCACAGGGATACCAATGCCTTCGTCGTGAACAATTTGCGCTGCTTTTAAAACATCTAGTTGATCTGCTTCAGCAAAAACAATACGCTTTGGGTTTAATTTTGCACGGTTTAACAACAAGCGAATAATCTTATTATCGCTTCCCATGCGATCATACAGCTCGTCTTGGTATTTTTCCCAATCTGAAATTGGCTCGGTTGCTACACCACTTTCCATCGCTGCTTTTGCAACGGCAGGAGGCACTGTGGCAATCAATCTTGGATCAAATGGCTTTGGGATAATATACTCTCGACCAAAATTGAGCTTCGTTTCGCCATACGCAATATTTACCTGTTCTGGCACAGGTTCTTTAGCAAGGGAAGCCAATGCTTTTACCGCTGCCATTTTCATCGCTTCATTAATTTTTGTTGCGCGCACATCCAATGCTCCCCGAAAAATAAAAGGGAATCCCAACACATTATTTACCTGGTTAGGATGATCGCTACGTCCCGTAGCCATGATAATATCGTCACGTGTGGCAATTGCTAACTCGTACTCAATTTCGGGATCTGGATTGGCCATGGCGAACACAATGGGATTGCTCGCCATACTTTTCAGCATATCTTGAGATACAATATTGGCAATAGAAAGCCCCACAAACACATCTGCATGTTTCATTGCCTGGTCCAATGTATCTATTTTACGATGTGTAGCAAACTCTGCTTTTTCTTCGGAAAGAGACTCGCGATCATCACGAATTACTCCTTTACTATCCAACATCACAATGTTTTTTCTATTTGCACCAAATGCTATATACAATCTGGTACACGAAACAGCCGCCGCACCTGCACCACTAATTACTATTTTTACTTCTGAAATACTCTTACATGCTAGTTCTAAAGCATTTAACAACGCAGCTGCCGAAATAATCGCCGTTCCGTGCTGGTCGTCATGCATAACTGGAATGTCCAGCTCTGCTTTTAATCTTCGCTCAATTTCAAAAGCTTCGGGAGCCTTTATGTCTTCCAGGTTAATGCCACCAAAAGTGGGCGCTATGTTTTTTACGGTCTCAATAAACGCATCCACATCTTCGGTATTTACCTCAATATCAAACACATCAATATCCGCAAAAATTTTGAAGAGCAATCCTTTTCCTTCCATGACGGGCTTAGAGGCTTCTGGACCTATATTTCCTAATCCCAGGACAGCAGTTCCGTTAGAAATTACTGCCACCAGATTCCCTTTGTTGGTATACTTGTAAACGTTATTTACCTCCTTTTCAATCTCTAAACATGGCTCTGCCACCCCTGGCGAATAGGCCAATGAAAGGTCTCTCTGGGAAGCATATTTTTTGGTAGGCACTACTTGTATTTTCCCTGGACGGGGCTTAGCATGGTACAATAAGGCTTCTCTACGTCTACTTTGTTTACTCATAAATTTAACGTTGATGAATAACAAAGGTACGAGAGTTCTTTTGAAATTACCTATACCTATTGAAATTTCCCCCTTCCATCTTTCGGAAGAATCAATTCGGTTTACGTTCAACATTTTCGACCGGAATCTACCTTCCCCCGAATCGCAGAATAAAACAAGTTAACTCTATTAAACACGGAAAGCCCCTGGAAGAAGGAGCAAATAGTTTATTTTATTTTTCATCTTTTAAAAACTCAATATTCCGTTTTAAACCTTCGAATTTGGTGCGTTTTACAGCACTTTTTTTAAAAATTTGATTGAAGACTTCTTTGGTAATTTCTTCCCACTCCTTCTTACTCTTTGAAAGTAACTCTGGATGCGGATTAAACAAAGGTTCCCTATGCGCTTTGCTAAAACGGTTCCAGGGACATACATCCTGGCATACATCGCAACCAAACATCCAGTCGTCCATATGGTTAGAAAAACCGGCAGGAATTTGTTCTTTCAGTTCAATAGTGGCATAACTTATACACTTGCTTCCGTCCACTACATAGGGTTCCACTATTGCTTGTGTTGGGCAGGCATCTATACAGGCGGTACAACTGCCACAATGGTCGGTGACGGGCGTGTCGTATTCCAAATCCAGATCTACAATAAGTTCTGCAATAAAATAAAAAGACCCTACTTTTTGAGTGAGTAGGTTGCTGTGTTTACCAATCCAACCCAGCCCACTTTTAGCAGCCCACGCTTTGTCCAGCACTGGCGCCGAATCTACAAAAGCGCGGCCGTGTACATCGCCAATCTCGGTTTGAATAAACTGAAGCAGTTGTTTCAGTTTGTCTTTTATGACGAAATGATAATCGGTTCCGTAGGCGTATTTTGAAATTTTATAGGTGTCCTCCGTTTGAATTTCAGCAGGAAAATAATTCAATAATAATGAAATCACACTTTTTGAACCTTCCACCAATTTTGTAGGATCTAGCCTTTTATCGAAATGGTTTTCCATATACCCCATTTCACCGTGCCTATTTTTGTTGAGCCATGTTTCCAAACGCGGTGCTTCTTCTTCGAGAAATTGAGCTTTGCTAACACCGCAGGATAAAAAACCGAGTTGTTTGGCTTCTTGTTTTATGAGGGTGGTATGTTTATGTTTTGCATCCATTACTAATAATCAGCTCGCTTTTCAAACTGTAAGATAGCATTTTTGGGTTTTAAAGTAATCAACGGGTTTATTTCAATAGCATCAATTTTCTTCGCAATGCGGAAGGTTTTACAGAGCGTCCCCACGGCAAGAATCATTTCATACATTGCAAAATTATTACCAATACACATACGCGGACCAGCGCCAAACGGGTAGTAAAATGATGCATACTCACTATAATTTCGATTGGCGAATCGGTTGGGATTAAATTGCAGTGGCGCTTCCCAATGTGTTTCACTTTTATGAATTTCATGAACGGCAAAAAGCAAACTTGTTCCTTTTTCAAATTTCATTCCGTTGAATTTATCTTCTGCAATATTTACACGGTCTATAAAATAGGCTGGCGGATACAAACGCAACGATTCTTCAATCACGTTGGTGGTGACAGGCAATTTGCGCAGGAACTCCATTAAATCATCGGTTTCGGCTTCAGCTTTTTGTGCTTCCTCAAAAATCTGTTCTTGGTATTCGGGGTGCTTTGCAAGGAGCTGCGTGGTAAATGTAAGCGCATTACTTGTGGTTTCGTGTCCAGCAGTAAAAAGAATTAAAATTTCATCTAGCAATTGCTCCTCATCCATGGCATTTCCGTCTTCATAACGGGCGTCCAGCAACATATCGAGCAAGTCGTTTTCACGAACGCCACTTTTCTTTCTCTCATTTACTAATTCCTTTAAGATATCACGAGCCTCCAGCGTTAGATCTAGATGCTTTTTAAGCGTGCCACTTACCTTAAACCACCATTGTAAATAGGGTTGCCGAAGTTCGCGTACCAGCATTTTTTGGGCTTCTTCGGTAATGTGTTGCAATCGTTTTATTTGTGACTCTGAAACACCTCCACTAAATAAAGACTTCGCAACGACCTGAAAGGCTAGGTCATTATACACTGAAAAGATTGGAAAAGAAACTTCTGTTTTAATTTTATGAAGTTCCTCAACAATCGTTGTATGCATTGTCTCCAACAAATTTGCTAATTGCTTTTTATGAAATGCAGGCTGAATGAGTTTGCGTTGTTGTTTCCAAAGTGTGCCTTCTGAAGTTAACAACCCCTTGCCAACATATTTTGCCAGGTCTTCGGTTTGTATTTTTGATTTGGTATAATTTCGCTGGTTTTTCTGAAGTACATATTGTAAAAATGCGGCATCCCGGGAAAAAACCACAGCTTGTTTTAAGCCAATCTTTAAGCTGAAGGTATCGCCTAACCTTTCAAAATTGTTATGATGAAATGGTAATGGGTTTTTTAAGATTTCGAGAGAATGTTTTAGAAATCTGGTGAGGGGTACTGTTGGGATCTGTTTTTTATTGTTCATATGTTAAAACAATCCTCCTTGTGTTGGTCCTTTTAATTTACCCAAATGTTTGTAAGCAGCTTCCGTTACTTCACGCCCTCTTGGGGTTCGCATAATAAATCCTTGCTGAATTAAAAAAGGTTCGTACACCTCTTCTATAGTTTCAGAGCTTTCAGAAACTGCGGTTGCTAAGGTGGTGATACCCACTGGTCCTCCTTTAAATTTATCGATAATGGTGGTGAGAATTTTATTATCCATTTCATCCAGACCGTGCGCATCTACGTTAAGTTGTTCTAATGCATACTTGGCTATTTTAATATCTATGTTTCCATCGCCTTTAATTTGCGCAAAATCACGGACTCTACGTAACAACGCATTTGCAATTCTTGGTGTTCCTCTACTTCTGCCTGCAATCTCTATAGCAGCCTCCATAGTAATAGGCATATTTAAAATTGTGGCGCTACGTTGTACAATGGTGGTGAGCAAATCGGTTGTATAATATTGAAGTCTGGATGCAATTCCAAAACGTGCTCGCATGGGTGCCGTGAGTAATCCTGAACGGGTTGTTGCTCCAATTAATGTGAAAGGCGACAAATTTATCTGAACGGTTCTTGCATTAGGTCCCGACTCGATCATAATATCTATTTTATAATCTTCCATAGCCGAATAGAGGTATTCTTCTACGATGGGACTTAACCGATGAATTTCATCTATAAACAACACATCACGTTCTTCAAGATTAGTTAACAACCCTGCAAGGTCACCTGGTTTATCTAATACGGGGCCAGAGGTTACCCTAATATTTACATCTAGTTCCTTTGCCAGAATATGAGCCAAGGTAGTTTTACCCAAACCAGGAGGGCCATGAAAAAGAGTGTGATCTAAAGCTTCTTCTCTCAGGTTAGCTGCCTGTACAAAAACTTGTAAATTCTCCAAGGCTTGATCTTGTCCTGTAAAATCATCAAAAGAAAGCGGACGTAATTTTTTTTCCAAGTCCAGGTCTTGTGGAGAGAAATTTTCGCCAGTAGCATCCAAGTGTTCATTCATAGTACAAATATAAGTATTAAAGTTGCTGAATTTAGAAGAAAGAGAAAAAGCCTGTCCCGCTATTATTGCTAAAACCGTTCCCTTCACTTACTGAAAGAATAAAGAATGTGGTTCCATATTATAATTAAAATTTCGCTTTCAGAATAGCTCATTATATGTTGTAAGGTAGTAGAGTTTGAAATTAATTTGTTTCAAATATTCCTGCTTATTTTAAAACCCTTTAACAAGAGATTATATTTCTTTTGGGAGAAGTATCCTTATCCTACCCGTATCTTTAAAATAAAAAATTATGATAACTCCAACACAGGAAGTACCCAACCTTAAATTAGATCTTATTAACGATACCCAATGGGAATTGCACACACAACATCCCGAAAAATACACCTTGCTTGTTTTTTACAGAGGTCTTCATTGTCCAAAATGCAAACAACAGCTTGAAGAATTGAAAACTAAGTTAAGTGATTTTACCGAACGAGGAATTAATGTAATAGGCATAAGCATGGATTCTGAAAAGCGTGCTAAGATTACTGGCGAAAAGTGGGATGTAGAATCGATACCTATTGCATACGGTCTAACCGAAGATGAAGCAAGAAACTGGGGGTTATATATTTCTACAAGTATTTCAGACAGTGAACCTGATGTATTTTCTGAGCCTGGTTTGTTTTTAGTAAAACCTGATAATACGCTTTATTTATCTTCAATTCAAACTATGCCATTTGCACGGCCGCATTTTAAAGACTTATTGAAAGCTATAGACTTTATAGAGGAGAAAGGATATCCTGCAAGAGGGATTAAGTAAAACCCTTGCAACCATTTAGTTCCAAGGGTTTACAACTATAAGTAATTCCTCAAATTACTTAGCACATTCTATTGCACTCCAAAAATAGAGTTTAACACCCCTTCAAACCATACCCAATACCGGGTAAAAAAAAGAGCCGATATGCATTGCATTCGGCTCTATTAATCTACGGCTCCCCAGCCGTATAATTAACTAGTATATGAAGTACTAAATTACAATAGCCTATCTAAATATGGAATACGTGAATACACGTAATTTTAAGTACTACCAAAAAATCCCGCCAAAAGATTTGACGGGATTTTATTTATAAAAATAGAATGTATTTCTTCAATTAGTGATTCATCTCTTCTTCATTTTCTTGAAGCGGGATGTGTTGCGGAATGTAATCCTGTCCTGGGATTACATAATCTGTTTCATCTTTGTTCAGCTTACTGTAATCGTAAGACCAGCGATAGACGTGTGGAATAGGTCCATCCCAGTTCCCGTGAATGTGCTTTACTTCGGCAGTCCATTCTAGTGTTGTAGATTTCCAAGGGTTTTTAGGACCTTTCTTTCCGTGGAACATAGAGTGGATAAAGTTATATAAGAATACTAACTGCGCCGCAGCTGTGATGATTGCAAAGATGGTAATAACCACGTTCACATCGGTTAAATCGTCGAAGTATGGGAAAGCAGTATTGGTATAGTAACGTCTTGGCAATCCTGCCATTCCAATAAAGTGCATAGGAAAGAATACTCCGTAAGCACCAATTACGGTTACCCAAAAGTGTACATATCCTAAGTTTTTGTTGAGCATGCGTCCTTGGAACATTTTTGGAAACCAATGATATACTCCTGCAAACAGACCGTACAATGCCGAAATACCCATTACCAAGTGGAAGTGTGCTACTACAAAATACGTATCGTGCACGTTAATATCCAGCGCACTATCTCCAAGGATAATTCCTGTTAACCCACCTGTAATAAAGGTAGACACAAAACCAATGGAGAACAGCATACCCGTATTCATCTGCAGGTTACCCCGCCAAATGGTGGTAATCCAGTTAAAAGATTTTACTGCTGAAGGGATTGCAATTAATAAGGTTGTAAAGGTAAATACCGATCCTAAGAACGGGTTCATCCCTGAAATAAACATATGGTGCCCCCATACAATAGTTGAAAGGAATGCAATGGCCAAGATAGAAGCAACCATCGCTCGATATCCGAAAATTGGTTTTCGTGCATTGGTGGCCATAATTTCAGAAACCATACCCATGGCTGGTAAGATTACAATATATACTTCCGGGTGTCCTAAGAACCAGAATAAGTGTTCAAACAATACTGGAGAACCTCCTTGGTTGTGTAATACCTCTCCTGCAATATAAATATCGGACAAGAAGAAGGACGTACCAAAACTTCTATCCATAATTAGCATTAACGCTGCCGAAAATAATACCGGGAAAGAAACTACACCAATAATAGCTGTTACAAAGAACGCCCAAATAGTTAATGGAAGTCTGGTCATAGACATTCCTTTGGTACGTAAGTTTAATACAGTAACAATATAATTAAGTGATCCTAATAGTGACGATGCGATAAAGATAGCCATAGATACCAACCAAAGTGTCATCCCTGCTCCAGAACCTGGAATAGCTTGTGGTAAGGCACTTAATGGCGGGTAAATAGTCCAACCTGCCGATGCTGGCCCTGCCTCTACAAAAAGAGACATCACCATGATAATACTAGATAGGAAAAATAACCAATAGGAAATCATATTCAAAAATCCTGAGGCCATATCTCGCGCACCAATTTGCAACGGAATTAATAAGTTACTAAACGTACCACTTAGACCAGCAGTTAATACAAAGAATACCATTATGGTACCGTGAATGGTAACTAATGCTAAATAAACATTAGGATCCATTACGCCCCCTTCGCCCCATTTTCCTAATAATACTTCATAAATGGTAAATTCTACATCTGGCCAAGCAAGTTGTAACCTGAACAATATAGACATGGCAATCCCAATAATTCCCATAAACAATCCTGTAATAAGGTATTGCTTAGAAATCATTTTGTGGTCTGTACTAAAAATATATTTAGTCACAAACGTTTCTTTATGATGATGCCCGTGATCGTCGTGATGATCTTCTACGTGGTCTATGGCGTGTGCTGACATATCTTTTAAGCTATTTTTTTATTATTTTTTTAAGGCTTCGGCTAGGGTAGGTTGTTCTTTTATCCAAGCTGCGTATTCTTCGGGAGTATCTACTACAATCTTCATCTGCATATTGTAATGGCTGGCTCCACAAATCTTGTTACAAAGTAGCATATAATCGAACTCATATGGCTCTAAGGGTTCATCACCTTTTGCTACTAGCGCCTTACTATTTTCTTTTCTAATGTTGTTAATCTTTCTCACTTTCGCTACCATTTCATCGTTCATTCGCATCTCTGCGGTAGTGATGGTTGGGGTAAATGAGAATTGTGTAATCATCCCTGGAACACAGTTCATTTGTGCTCTAAAGTGTGGCATATATGCCGAGTGTAATACGTCTTGAGAACGCATTTTAAAGATAATTTTTCTTCCTACTGGCAAGTGCAATTCGTTTACAACAATATCGTCTTGTGCGTTTGGATCTGAAGCATCTACTCCTAATTGGTTAACACCTTCAATTAAGCGAACATTGGCTTCACCTAAGGTATTATCCTCACCACTGTATCGTGCTCTCCAGTCGAACTGATATGCATACAATTCAACAATCATAGGGTCGTCTTCGTCGTTTACGTTCATAATATCTGTCCAAGTAAATAGCCCGTAGATAATTAATCCTGCTAATACAATTACTGGAATAATAGTCCAGATAAATTCTAGCTTATCATTGTCTGCAAAAAAAGTAGCTCTTTGCCCCTCTCTTCCTCGGTATTTAAGAGAGAAAGACCCTAACAACCATAGTGTGAAAAATCCTACTACGAAAATAAGTACCATAGACACGTACATCAAACTGTCTATTTCGGATCCGTGTTCAGAAGCGGCTTCAGGAAGTAATACATCCCACCATTTCCAAAAACAAATTGCCAGCAATAAATATGTAAAGATGGTAAAGCCCATCATGAGCCAACCGTTTATGTTATTGTCTTTATCATTTGCAATTTCTGAACTATCTGTTTGCTTGGGTTGAGACAATTGAAATATCTTGCTCATTTGCCAAATAGCAACTCCAAAAAGTATGATTACTAATACAACTAAAAATGCGGTCATCGTTATCTGTCTTCTTTAATTCTTATTAATAATGAAAGTTCTTACTTTCTTTAATGAATGGGTTACGCTTCGCTAATAATGGTGCTTTTGTAAGTGCTGTAAACACTACGAGTACAAAAAGACCAAAGAAAAAAAGCATTGCTCCAATTTCTGGCAAGCCAATATACCAGGACGTTCCTACGGTCGCTGGCATTACCATATTAAACACATCTACATAGTGTCCTAAAAGGATTACTACACCCGCCATAATCACGAACCAGTTTACACGTTTGTAATCACTATTCATTAACATTAGCACTGGGAAGATGAAGTTCATCGCTACCATTCCGAAGAAAGGCAAGTTATAGTCTTCAATTCTTGTAATAAAGTAGGTTACTTCTTCAGGGATGTTTGCGTACCATATTAACATAAACTGAGAGAACCAAAGGTATGTCCAGAAAATACTAAAGGCGAACATAAACTTTGCTAAATCATGTATGTGACTATCGTTTACATATTCTAAATATCCTTGGCTTTTCAGTACAATCGTTACCATTGCAATTACAGTAATAGCACATACCATCATTCCTGCAAATACATACCATCCAAATAAAGTAGAGAACCAGTGTGGGTCGAAACTCATAATCCAGTCCCAAGACATCATAGATTCTGTATAGATAAAGAATACTAAGAATCCTGCCGCCAATTTAAAGTTTTTCTTAAACCATCGGTTGTCTTCGGCATCGTCCTGGTTTAGTGTCCATTTTCTTGAGAAGTAGCGGTACAGGTTGAAACCTAACAAGTAAATACAAGCTCTAATGATAAACCAGGTTGGATTTAACCAGCCACTTTTCCCGGCAATTAATTTATCATACTTAGGGCTTTCAGGATTTATTAAATCTCCGTCCATCCAGTGAAAAATATGATTCACGTGAAATACAGAAAGCAATAACAAAATAATAATAATAACAGAAGCCCAGGGCAAATACGCTGTAATACCCTCCATAACTCTAAATAACACAGGAGACCAACCGGCCTGCGCTGCGTGTTGTATGGCGTAGAACGCTAAGGTTCCCAAAGCGATCATAAAGAAAAAGAAGGAAGCAATGTATAAAGCAGACCAGGGTCTGTTTTGCATTTGGTGTAATACGTGTGTTAAGTGCGCTTCTTCACTATCGTGATCTTCCTGAACCTTGTCATGTGATGCAGTTTTATCGTGCGCTACAAGATGATCTCCTTCGGCGCCATCGTGAGAAGCTGTTTCTCCGTGATCACTTCCGTGACTATCTCCGTGCGCTGCCATCATTTCTTTAACTTCGGCAGTTGTACTTGGAGCTGTTAGGAAACCTGCAAGCATTCCAAGGGCACCAACCACCATAAAAATGATCGCAAATAACTTTAATTTACTGGGTAGCGTGTACATATCTTTAACTATCTCTTTAATTCTTAGTTAGTTTCTTCTAAAGTTTCTGACTCCATTGGAGTTTCTTCTTCAGCTAAATTTTCGTTTAAAACTTCAACCGTACTGGTTAAAGAATCCTCACTTTTAGGAGTTAACAAAGGTTCTCCACTAAGTTGCGCCTTTAAATTCATAACGTGTTGTGTAATTTGCCAACGCTCCAACTCATTTGTTTGGGATGCATAAGAACCCATCGCGTTTAACCCATACATTTGTACGTGGTATACACCACCCTCGGTAATAACTCTACCTTCGGCTGCGTAACTTGGTATTCCTAGAAATTTTTCACGTTGTGCTAAAATTCCTTGTCCATCACCTGTATCTCCATGACATACTGCGCAGTAAATTGTATATAATTGTGCTCCTGCAGCTAAGTTTTCATCGGTTACTGGTAACGGATTTTTCAATTCCACTTTTGCCAATTCTAGTCCTTCGGTGGTATTTTCATAGTCATATGGTGACCATCCGCGTGGGATAGAACCTTCGGCAGGTAGCATTGCTTCTTGTTGCCCTGGAAAAATTTCATATTCACCATAGGTTTCATATCCTACCGGCTCATACATGTTTGGCATGTATTGAAAGTTTGGATTGTTTTCATCTGCGCAAGAGAAAACCGTAAGGCAAACTAATGCTACAAGTGATATGTTAACTATCTTTTTCATATTAATGGTCATCGTCATTTTCAATTAAACTAATTTCCAATGCTCCTGTATCGTACAAAAACTTACTTAATTTCTCTATATCGTGATGCCCAGCATCTACAGCCATCAAAAAATGGTCGTCTGTAGTTCTTACATCTGGATTTTCAGCTTTCTTAAAAGGCCACAATTTACTTCTCATATAAAAAGTAATTACCATTAAGTGAGCGGCAAAGAATACTGTTAATTCGAACATAATAGGTACAAAGGCCGGCATGTTTTCAATATAACTGAAACTTGGCTTTCCTCCAATATCCTGAGGCCAGTCTTCAATCATAATAAAATTCATCATTACGATAGCTACCGAAAGTCCAACCAACCCATACAAGAACGAACAAATTGCAATTCTTGTTGGTGCCAATCCCATTACTTTGTCTAGCCCGTGAACTGGGAACGGTGTGTATACTTCCTCGATATGGTAGCGTTCTGCACGTACCTGCTTGACAGCTTGCATTAAGATGTCGTCGTCTGTATAAATTGCGTGAATGTGTTTTGCTGCCATCTTACGCGTTGTTTTTTAGTTGTGCGGCTTGTCCTGCCCAGTCGTCACGTTTTGCACGTCCAGGAAATTCGCCAATAATTTCGTCTAACAGGTCGTAATCTTCATCTGTCATTTTACTTACCTGATCAAAAGTGTAAATACCTAATTGATGTAACTTCTGCTCCATAACTGGTCCTACACCACTTATTTTCTTAAGATCGTCTGCTTTTTGAGTAGCTGGATCAAAAGTTCCCAGCTTATTCAGCATAGCATCTAATTGATCTTTCTGGTATTCTGAAGTCACTAACGCATTTGCATTTACAGTAGGGTTGTGGTTATCTTCAGTAGTATCGTCTATATGCGTAGCATTTGCTGCTGGCTCACGTACAATTGGATCGTAATGTTTTGCATCGTCTCCGTGGGCAGCTCTTAGTTTTTTATACTTACTTCCTGAAGATTTTAAAATAGATTTAATCTCTGCCTGAGCTATTACCGGGAACGTTCTTGCATACAATAAGAAAAGTACAAAGAAGAAACCAATAGTTCCAATAAAGATACCAATATCTACAAAAGTAGGTGAGAACATGGTCCAGGAAGATGGTAAGTAATCACGGTGTAATGATGTTACAATAATTACAAAACGCTCAAACCACATTCCAATATTTACCACAATCGATATAAAGAAAGAGAACATAATACTACGTCTCAATTTTGGGAACCACATAAACTGAGGTGAGAATACGTTGCACGACATCATTGCCCAATATGCCCACCAGTAAGGTCCTGTAGCACGGTTTAGGAATGCGTATTGTTCGTATTCAACTCCAGAATACCACGCTATAAAAAGCTCGGTAATATAGGCTACCCCAACAATAGAACCCGTTAGCATAATAACGATGTTCATTAATTCAATATGCTGAATAGTAATGTAGTCTTCCAGATTAGACACCTTTCTCATAATAATAAGCAAGGTATTTACCATGGCAAACCCAGAGAAAATCGCTCCTGCAACAAAGTACGGAGGGAAAATAGTGGTGTGCCATCCCGGTATTACCGAAGTAGCAAAGTCAAAAGATACAATGGTGTGTACCGAAAGTACCAGTGGTGTTGCCAAACCTGCTAATACCAAAGAAACTTCTTCAAAGCGTTGCCAGTCTTTTGCACGACCAGACCAACCAAATGATAGAATACTATATACTCTTTTTGTAAAGGGTGTTACCGCTCTATCACGAATCATTGCAAAATCTGGAAGTAATCCTGTCCACCAGAATACCAACGATACCGAAAGGTAAGTAGAAATTGCAAATACATCCCAAAGTAATGGTGAGTTAAAGTTTACCCATAAACTACCAAACTGATTAGGAATAGGCAATACCCAGTATGCTAACCAAGGGCGACCCATATGAATAATTGGAAACAATCCCGCTTGTATTACCGAGAAGATAGTCATCGCCTCTGCAGAACGGTTAATTGCCATTCTCCATTTTTGACGGAATAATAAGAGTACAGCAGAAATCAATGTTCCTGCGTGACCAATACCTACCCACCATACAAAGTTGGTAATATCCCAAGCCCAGTTAACGGTTCGGTTTAATCCCCAAACCCCAATTCCTGTTGACACGGTGTAAATAATACAACCTAATCCCCAAAGGAATGCAATTAAGGCAATGGTGAATACAATCCACCAGGATTTATTGGCTTTACCTTCCACAGGAGCAGCCACATCCACAGTAACATCGTGGTAGTTTTTATCTCCTATAACTAAGGGTCTTCTAATAGGTGCTTCGTAATGCGACGCCATATCTATATAATCTATTTCTTAGTTAGTTATGCTTCGTTTGTATTTCTCACCTTTGTTTGGTAAAACACGTTAGGTTTTGTTCCAACGGCTTCCAACAAGTGGTACATACGGTTATTCTCTTTTAAATCGTGAATTTCACTTTCTTCAACATTAATGTCACCAAAAGCCATTGCTCCAGTTTCACAAGCTGCCGAACAAGCAGTTTTAAATTCACCTTCTTTTACTTTTCTTCCATCACGTTTGGCATCTAGAATTGTTTTCTGTGTCATTTGAATACACATAGAACATTTTTCCATCACACCACGGCTTCTTACTACTACATCCGGGTTTAACACCATACGCCCAAGGTCGTTGTTCATGTGGTAATCAAACTCATCATTTTCGGCATATAAGAACCAGTTAAAACGACGTACTTTATAAGGACAGTTGTTTGCACAATAACGTGTACCCACACAACGGTTATACGCCATATGATTTTGTCCTTGGCGCCCGTGACTTGTAGCAGCTACCGGACAAACCGTCTCACAAGGAGCGTGGTTACAGTGCTGGCACATTACCGGCTGGAAAGCGACCTGAGGATTCTCAGACGGGTCTTCCATTTCGCCATATTCTGAAAGGGAACTTCCCAATCCTGAAATATTTTCTTTTTTCTCTAAATCTGCTTCAAAAGAACCTTCCGATGAGTAATATCTGTCAATACGCAACCAGTGCATATCTCTACTCTTTCGCATTTCAGCTTTACCAACAACAGGAACATTGTTCTCTGCGTGACAAGCAACCACACACGCACCACAACCGGTACACGCATTTAAGTCTATCGACAAGTTAAAGTGATGCCCCACAGAACGATCAAAACTCGTCCAAAGATCGGCATCTGGTGAAGTTACCTCAACTTCTTGGTGGTCTTTAGAAACTTTTGGAATTGGATTCCAATGCTCCTTATTTTTTGTATTGAAAATTTCAAGGGTCGTTTCCTTAATAATATCACGTCCCATCATAGTGTTGTGCAACTGTACACAAGCAAATTCATGAACTCCGGAAGCTTTTTCAACCGACACCCCTATTTGTACAGACTTCAAATTACTGTAAAATTGGTAGGCGTTTACACCAGTTTGCATTTCTTCTTGCAATCCTTCTTTACGTCCGTATCCAAGCGCAAGACCTATAGACCCCTTTGCCTGTCCTGGCTGAATTAATGCAGGAATATTCTTTACAGTAACACCGTTCATGGTAACGTTTACGTAGCTACCATTCAACCCGCCATTGGCAACGTTAAAGTTTTCTATACCCATAGCAACCGCATCGGCCTTAGAAACAGTTACGTAATTATCCCAAGATGTTCTTGTGATAGGATCTGGTAATTCTTGCAACCAAGGGTTATTTGCTTGTCTTCCGTCACCTAAACCAGTCTTTGTATATAAGGTAAGCTCCATTTCTCCTCTTTGCGCAGCATTAGATAACGCTCCGTTTGAGGTTGAAGACTCTAAATCTAAGGAGTTACTATTTGTAGTATCTGCATCTGTGCTTACTTCTGCAGTACTTTCAAACACACCATCGTGAACAGCTTGATTCCAGGATTGTGTTCCCAGTATCGAAGCTTCCATAAATTCTTTTAGATAATCATAGTATTTTTTATCACCATTGCCCGTCCAACGCACCAAACAATCTTGAAATTGTCTTGTATTAAACAAAGGCTTAATAGTAGGCTGCATAATACTGAAGGTTCCTTTCTTCAACTGAAAATCCCCCCAAGACTCTAAATAGTGAGGTGTTGCAGCAACCATTTGTGCCGCACTAGCGGTAGCATCTGGTTTCATTGAAAATGCCAACGACATTTCTAAGTTTTTATACGCCTCAGGAAATTTTGAATTCGGGAAAGAATACACTGGATCTACACCAACAGTAATTAATCCTTTTACAGTTCCCATAGTAACACCGCTTATCACCTTCATCACTTCCAGCGTGTTCGCCGTAGCAGTCATTTTAGGTCTTGCAGCGTCCATTACTTGGCCGTTTGCATTATAATCCAGCACCATTGCCTGTGCTTTTACGTCCGGCAAACCAGTAATTATCACACCTTTGCTACCTGCTTTTTGTAATTGCGCTTTTGCCTTAGCAACTGCAGCAGCTACATTTTCTGGTAACCCAGAGGCACTCCCACCGGTTAAAGCTTTAAGAACTTGTAACTGTTGTGTAGGCTTAACAGGAACACGAACATCGGCATTGGCACCTGCTAAACTCATATTAGCTTCAAACTGATAGTGCTTACTCATTTTTCCATTCTTCGGAATACGTCCTTTGGCATAGCCTGCTTCGTATCCTCCACCTTGCCAGTCACCAATAAAATCGGCACCAACTGAAACAATTACCTCTGCCTTACTGAAATCGTAATCGGCCAAAGCTCTTGTTCCATATTTATTCTGAAACGCATCCAATGCTTCCGAAGAAGAAACCGCATCGTAAACTACGTGACGTACATTGGTATATTTTGCTGTAAATTCTTTAATTAATTTTGAAGTAGATGGACTGGCAAATGTTTGCGTTAACAACACAACATCTTTTCCAGACATTTCGTTCATCTTCTGTGCAACTTTCGCATCAAACTCACTCCAAGTAGTTTCTTTACCATCAATCATTGGGTTTTGCACACGGTTTTTATCGTACATAGACAATACCGAAGCGTGTACACGCGCATTTACGCTTCCACCATTTTTTGCAAGATTGTTTCTTTCAATCTTAATAGGACGACCTTCTCGTGTCTTTACCAATACATTGGCAAAATCGAATCCATCTGCCATGGTTGTCGCATAATAGTTTGCAACTCCAGGAACAATCTCGTCCGGAGCAACTACGTAAGGTATCGACTTAATTACAGGACCCTCACAAGACGCCAAAGAAGCGGCTGCTGTAGAAAACCCTACATATTTTAAGAAATCGCGACGTGTTGTTGATGAAGCTTCAAGAGTTTCCTTATCTCCCAAAAAGTCGTCTGTAGGAATAGGCTCTACAAATTCGTTTTGCTTCAACGTTTCAACAATCGAACTAGCCGAGTCTAGCTCTTCAACACTTTTCCAGTATTTCTTGTTATTTGACATTTAGTACAAAATTTAATATTCTAAAAACATCCCCCTAACTTCTTCTTCGACTCCATTCAGCATATTGCTTTATAGAGAGGATCCAGATGGCTACCGGAGGTACAGTTTAAATTTTCAACAATTAATAGTGGCACTTACCACATTCCAATCCACCCATTTGAGCCGCTGTTAGCTGGTCTACACCATACTTTTTCGAAAGCTGCTCATGGATTTCTTTATAATATTCGTTTCCTGCTACATTTACGTTCGTTTCACGATGACAGTTAATACACCATCCCATTGTAAGGGGCGAGAACTGCTCCATAATCTCCATCTCCTCTACTGGACCGTGACAGGTCTGACATTCAACTCCAGCAACAGTAACGTGCTGTGAGTGATTGAAATATGCAAAGTCTGGCAAGTTGTGAATACGAACCCATTTCACTGGTTCCGTTTCACCCGTATATGCCTGGGTGGTTTCATCCCAGCCTACTGCTTTGTATAATTTCTTAATTTCTTTATTGTAATCTACTCCGTATTCTTCTTGCCCCATTGCGTAGGTATCATCAGATACTTCAGAAATATTTTTGTGGCAATTCATACACACATTCAACGAAGGAATTCCAGACGTCTTGCTCTTTCTAGCTGAAGAGTGACAGTACTTACAATCTATCTGGTTCTCACCAGCGTGAATTCTGTGCGAGTAATGAATAGGCTGTACCGGAGCATAACCCTGATCTACACCTACTTGCATAAAGTAGCCGTACATAAAATACGCTGCCGAAAGCAATAAGAAGACAGAAGTCACTAAAACCAAAAACTGGTTCTCAGCAAAGACCCTCCATAACGGAGCTCGCTTTTCTTTTTCCGGATATGCAACGCCATTAGCCGCCGCAATTCTCTTTAAAGTTTTATTTACCAATACCAGCATTACTACCAGTAACAAGAAAACCAATGCTAAGGCACCAAGAATTATGTTGTTTGAAACACCACCGCCTTCAGTAGTTGTTGTAGTCCCACCGCCAGCAGCAACTGTTGGCTCAGGTTTAGGAGTATCAGTATACGCTAAAATATTATCAATATCGGTTTCCGAAAGCCCTGGGAAGGCCGTCATTGGCGACTTATTGTTTTCCTCAAACACTTTAATAGCTTTCGCATCACCCGAAGCTATTAAGGCAGCACTATTATTAATCCACTTATACAACCAGGCACGGTCATATTTTTTTGACACCTCAAAAAGAGCTGGGCCAGTCGATTTTTTATACAACTTGTGACACGCCGCACAATTCGCTTTAAACAATGCTTCTCCAGCCTCTGTGTCACCCACTCCATCTGCTTCTGGGGTTTCAGCAGTAGTTTGCTCTGCTTCACTTGCAGCGTCTGCCGCATTATCTGCTTGTGCCGAAATATTATTAGAAAACGTTAGCAGAACTGCCAACAGTAAGAGAGACACTATGGAGGGTAGACTTGTAAACTTCACCTTTTGCATACTAATGGTTAATTATTGGCAATACTTTGGAACATAATTAGTTATTGCTATTCCTATTGTTAACGTGTTATTATGTACCATAAATAACTGCGCAAAAGTACGTGTTTCTGTTTATTTTCTAAATCCAAATAAACTGTTAAGATGTAATTTATACTAATTCTAAATAATAAATTTGAAGGCAAAACGGTTATTAGGTTTTACCTTTGTAATTATAAAATAGGAATATGAAAAAACTACAGTCATTCAAAATATTCATAGTCAGCATTTTACTTTTATTTTCTGCTGAAATAATAATTGCGCAGCAAGCTACTGTTACGGTACACCAAGATGGTTCTATCCCGGAATTGTTAAACTTAAAAAAAGAGTTAGAAAAAGATAACAAGCTTGGCGAAGGATTTACCATACAGTTGTATTACGGAGATTCGGGAAAAGCAAATTCAGTGATACGAAAATTTAAAAGCAGCTACAGCGCCTGGCCAGTTTCTTTAGAATACGAAACTCCTAACTACAAAGTTTGGGTAGGCGATTTTGCCACCCGTCTGGAAGCAGACAGAGCACTATTAGAAATTAAAGAGAAGTTTCCTTCAGCTTTTATTTTAAAACCCTCTAAATAAGTGGTGAGGGGTGAGGGTGCTTCGCTTTTAGGCATTAGGCATTAGGCATTAGGCAAAAATTAGAAATCCTTTTGGAACCAAAGTTTCAAAAGGATTTTTTACTGATTACTGCGTACTGAAAACTGCTTACTAAAAATCACGGCGCTGGATTAGGCATTCTTTCATGAACTCCTTGAATCTCTTGTAAAACTTCTTCGGAAAGCTCTATAGCTATACTGCCTATATTTTCTGAAAGTTGCTCCAAATTGGTAGCTCCAATAATAGTGGAAGTCACAAACGGTTGTTGGTTTACAAACGCCAACGCTAATTGTGTAAGGCTCAACCCATATTTTTTAGCAATTTCTTGGTAAGCCTCCGTAGCTTTCATCGAGCTCTCTGAGCTATACCTTGAATAATTGGGATACAACGTTATACGTCCCTTTGCTGGTTTTTGTCCGTTTAAATACTTCCCTGTTAATGTACCAAAACCGAGCGGAGAATACGGCAAATAGCCTATATTTTCTTGTTGCAACACTTCGGTAAGACCTACTTCATCCCTTCGCTGTAATAAACTATAGGCGTTTTGCACCGAAACCATTTTTAATTTCCCCTTGCGATGCGCTTCCATATAACGCATTACGCCATAAGGAGTTTCGTTGCTTAGCCCAATATGCCGTACTTTCCCTTCTTTGACAAAGCCCTCTAACCGTTCTAAAATTTCAGCAAGATTGTCCTCCCAACGCTCATTTTCTTTATGATTATAGTCTCGAACGCCAAAAATATTCACCGCACGCTCTGGCCAATGCAGTTGATATAAATCTAAATAATGTGTCTGTAAACGTTGTAAACTTTTATGCAACGCTTCTTCGAGAGACTTTTTACTGAAATCTAACTGCTCTCTAATATGCGTCATACCGCGTGAAGGCCCCGTTACTTTAGACGCTAACACCACATCATTTCGCTTGCCAGTTTTTGAAAACCAAGAGCCAATATATGCTTCAGTGAGTCCTTGTGTTTTAGGATTTGCGGGAACTGCATACATCTCGGCAGTGTCTATAAAATTAACACCCTTGTCTAGTGCAAAATCTAATTGTTGGTGTGCTTCATCTTCAGTATTCTGATTTCCGAAGGTCATAGTACCCAAACAGATTTTGCTCACTTTTAGGTTGGTGTTGGGTAGGTTGGTGTATTTCATAGTTCGGCTTAGTTCATCCTGAGCGTTGTCGAAGGGCTCAATATGCAGATGAATTTATACTATTTAGTTCATTCTATTTGCTATATCTGGATTCTATTGAGCTACAAATCATTCAGCAACTTATTGATTTCATCTAGTTTTGGAGTTAAAATTACTTCAATTCTCCTATTCTTTGCTTTTCCTTCGGCTGAAGTGTTTGGAGCAATAGGCGCATATTCGCCTCTTCCTGCTGCGGTTAAATTATCTTTTGGGATGTTATTGTTTTCAGTAAGAATTGTAACAATCGCTGTTGCCCGTTTGGTCGAAAGATCCCAATTGTCTTTCATAGCTCCACTACCACCATAGGGTACGTTATCTGTATGGCCTTCAATAAGCACAGCTATTTCTTGGTTTTTTGCCAATACTTGTCCCAATTGCTCCACGGCTTGCCTACCACGACTATTTACCGCCCAGCTACCACTTTCAAACAATAGTTTGTTTTCCATAGAAACATATACTTTACCATCGCGTTGCTCTACTGTTAAACCGTTCCCTTCAAAATTGGTAAGTGCTGCAGAAACAGCATCTTTTAATGCTCTCATTTTGGCGTCTTTGGCCGCAATAATTCCTTCCAATTCTTCCACGCGTTGGGATCTGTCTTTTAACTTACGCTCTAAAGCTTTTAGACGAGCTTCTTCTTTGGCTAATGCTTTTTCTTTGGCCTCCAACTGCTCTAGGAGTTTTCGGTTGCGCGCCAGATTTTCTGTCAATGCTTCAGAGCTGTTAGCCTCTAAAGCATCGTAGGAAGCTTGCAAGGTTCCCAAGTTTACTTTTATAGCAGCAAGCTCCATAGCGAGACGGGTTTTTTCGGCCGTAAGATCTGCTAATTGTTTTTCAAGGTTTGCAACGGTGTACACGTCGGTATTAGAATTTCCAGTGCCATCCAATCGTGCCATAAGAGATTCGTTTTCGGCGCGTAAGGCTTCGTTTTTATCTTTTAGATCTTCGTAGACCTGGGAAGAGACACAACTTGATAGAAGCGCCATAAGTGATAAAAGGATAAGTAGGTTTTTCATTTTTTGAAATGCTTTTAAATCTAGGAATAACACCCCCCTAACCCCCTTTAAAGGCGGAATTTAGCTAGAAATTATTAGTTTTTAAAATTCAAGCTCCACCAACAGCGGACAATGATCGCTATGATGAGCATTGGGTAATATAACGGCTCTCGTTAAGTTTTCTTGTAAAGGCTGTGCAACCATATTGTAATCTATACGCCAGCCTTTGTTGTTGGCACGAGAATTTGCACGGTAACTCCACCAGGTGTAATGATCTGGTTCTTTGTTGAAATGGCGAAAACTATCTATAAATCCGCTGTCAATAAAATTGCCAATCCATTCACGCTCAACAGGTAAAAACCCTGAAACATTTTTATTGCGAACGGGATCGTGAATATCTATCGCCTCGTGACAAATATTGTAATCGCCACAAATTACTAAATTGGGAACATCCTTTTTTAAAGTATTAATGTACTGCTGAAATAAATCCATAAACTCAAATTTATGTTCCAAACGTGCTATATTGGTTCCGCTAGGCAGGTATAAACTCATTACCGAAACCTCGTCATAATCTACCCGAATGTTTCGGCCTTCAAAATCCATACTTTCTATGCCAGTGCCATATTCTACATGGTTGGGCTCCTTTTTACAAAAAATAGCAACGCCGCTATACCCTTTTTTTTGTGCGCTAAACCAATAATGAAACGGATAGCCTGCCGCTTCAATTTCGGTAACAGCAACTTGATTCACGTTTGCTTTGGTTTCTTGAATACAAATCACGTCCGGGTTGGCACTTTGTAACCATTCGGTAAAGCCTTTGCGCATGGCAGCCCGGATTCCGTTTACGTTGTAGGAGATTATTTTCATGTATTTTTAATATTGAATAATTTAAGTTTAACTTAAGTCTCATCCTAACCTCTCCCGAGGAGAGAGATAAGTTCGCAATTTCAAAAAGTATGTTTGAATTTAAAATTTAAAAGCATTCTACTAATCTTCTTAAGTAGTAGCGAAATTAAATAGTATTGTATTTTTACCACACTACTTTGCTGAAAGGTTTTCAAGAAACAATCAACAAAATTAAAGTTTCAGCGTTACGTTTGTAGGCTTATGAAGTATTTGTTGTTTTTTCTATGTATTAGCACCGTTACCATTGGGGTAGCGCAGGAAACGACTTCCAATTACAGAAATAAAAAAGTAGCAGTTCGGGATACTATCCAAGTAGATTCGGTGAGTATTAACCCACGCCTGTTCGAAATTTTTGATGCTACTGGAAAAAAAATTGATAGTGCAGCATATTCAGTAGACTACAAAACAGGCACATTGTTTTTAAATGAAGGAACCTCTTCGAACGATTCCATCACCATACATTATCTAAAATACCCGGAATTCCTCACCCGCGATTATTACACCTTCGATCCCAAATTAATTATTGAAAACACGGGCGCTATAGACAGGTTGTATTCCTTAGAACAAGGGAATGACACCAGAACTTTTAAACCTTTTGACGGACTTAACACAGTGGGAAGTATTTCTCGTGGCGTCACCATTGGAAACAATCAAAACGCTGTGGTAAGTAGTGAATTGGACTTACAAATTACGGGTAAACTAAACGAGAAAGTTGCTATTCGGGCTTCCATTCAAGACGCAAACATCCCTACGCAACAAGGTGGTTATTCGCAAAGCCTCGATGAGTTTGATCAAATTTTTATAGAACTCTACAGCGACAACTGGAACATACGTGCTGGAGATGTAGATCTTGAAAATAACAATAGTTACTTTGGGCGTTTTATTAAAAAGGTACAGGGTATTTCGCTTGGCGGTACTTTAAAGCATTCGGAAGATTCCCAAACAACTGCTTTTGCTGCTGGAGCCTTGGTGAGGGGTGTTTTTCAACGCAGTGAATTTACAGGGCAGGAAGGAAACCAAGGACCTTATAAACTTGTGGGACCTAATGGCGAATTGTTTATTTTAATTGTTTCGGGAAGTGAGCGGGTGTATGTAAACGGGCTACTTCTGGAGCGAGGCGAAAATGCCGATTATATCATAGATTACAATGCTGGCGAGCTAAAGTTCAATTCCACCTATCCTATTACATCTAACATGCGTATTACGGTGGAGTATCAGTTTACAGACCGAAACTATACGCGTTTTATAGGTTATGGCGGTGGAAATTACACCAGTGAAAAATTGGACATTGGCGTGTATGTATATTCTGAAAGCGATGCTAAAAATCAGCCATTACAGCAAAACTTATCCGATGAACAAGTCGCCATCTTACAAGCCGCAGGTGATAATATGGATGCCATGGTCGCCCCATCGGCTGTGGAAGATACGTTTTCAGAAAACAAGATTTTATACACGAAGGAAATTGCGTTAAACGGTGATGAAATTTTTGTATTTTCTAACGACCCCGAAGACGATTTGTTTAGCGTTCGATTTTCGTTGGTGGGAGATGGAATGGGAAATTATGTGATTAGCGATCAGGGTGCCATAAGTCGTATTTTTGAATACGTACCGCCCGTAGGTGGCGTGCTTCAGGGAAATTATGAACCTGTTATTCAACTAAACGCACCAACCAAGTTACAAGTGGGTGGCTTAAACGGAAGCTATCGTCCAACCAGAAAAACTACTATTAATTTTGAAGTTGCAGGAAGCCAAAACGACCTCAACTTATTTTCAGATTTGGACGATGGCAACAACGATGGCTTTGCGGGACGCCTAGATGCGCGACAAACTGTTTTCACCACTGCAGATACGTTAAAAGTAGACGCTATTGGTTCCTTGGATTTTGTAAACCGTGATTTCAGAACTATTGAGCGGTTGTATAATATTGAGTTTAGCCGTGATTGGAATTTAATCGATCCTGAAGGCGATCAGCGTTTTGCTATTGGCGGGTTTACTTTACAATCGCCAAAGCTTGGGAGTGCGCAATACACGTTTCAGAATTTAGACTTTTCAGAAAATTTTAAAGGAACACGCCATGTGTTGAATAGCAACTTAAATTTCAATAAATTAAGAACCTATACCAACGGAAGTATTTTGGATAGCGAAAGTGATAGTTTACAATCCAAATTTTATCGTTTGCACCATACTTCGGTTTATGGATTTGAAAAGGCCTGGCTAGGCGGAAAAATTAGCACCGAAGACAACCAAGTTACCGAAACTAAAAATGACAGCTTAAGTATTGTGAGTCAGCGATTTTCAGAATACGAGGCATTTGTAGGTATTGGGGATAGTACAAAAGTCTATGTAGAAGTTGGGTATAGACACAGGGTGACAGATAGTGTTCAGTTTAATCAATTGCTGAAAGTGAACACGGCAAACACGTATTTCTTAAAATCGAAATTACTGAATACGACAAACACCCAGCTTTCGGTCTTTGCAAATTACCGAACGCTGCAACCATTTAATAATCCAACGACCGAAGCAACCGAAAAATCCTTAAACTCCAGAATTCTCTACACACAAAATATTCTGAAAAACGGGATACGCTTTAACACCGTTTTGGAAGCTAACAATGGTGTGCTACCGCAACAGGAGTTTACTTACACCCAAGTAGATCCCGGGCAGGGAATTTTTACATGGATAGATTACAACAACAACGGCATACAAGAATTGGATGAGTTTGAGGTCGCGCAGTTTCAGGACCAGGCAGATTATGTGCGTATTTTATTACCCAATCAGGTTTTTATTAAAATTCGGGAAAACAAGTTTAGCCAGATTGTAACATTAGATCCAAAGGCGTGGGCAAATAAAGATGGCTTTTTGAAAGTGCTTTCTAAATTTTACAACCAAACCTCCTATGTTTTAAACCGAAATGTGAGAAGAAACAATGATGGATTTAACCTCAACCCGTTTACAGATGGAGATGAAGACCAATTGGGGTTGAATCTTAATTTCAGAAATGCGCTTTTCTTTAATCGTGGGAAACAAACGTATACTACTAGTTATACGTATGTTTCGACGCAGGCGGCTAATTTAATTTCGGTTGGTTTGCAGTCTAGCGACCTGGAGAACCATCAGTTTAATTTTAACCATAAATTCTGGGAATCCTGGTTGCTTAATATGCGTGGGGCTTTTGGAACAAATGAGAGTACTTCGGAGAGTTTCCCTGGGCGTAATTTTTTCTTAGACAATTACGAGGTGAACCCTAAGATTTCGTATTTATTAAGTCGTTCTACACGATTCGATGTTTTTTATCAGTTTATGAACGAAGAAAACGCTTTGGGCACTATGGAGCAATTGAATCAGCAAAAAATAGGAACATCTTTTAGTTATACCAATGCCCAGAAAATTTCATTAAACGGTGAGTTTACTTATATAGATAATGCTTTTACAGGGAGTGCTTTTTCTCCTGTTGCATACCAAATGTTAGAAGGTTTACAACCGGGCACCAATTTTACCTGGAGTCTTTTATTACAAAAGCGAATTACCAAATACTTAGATGCCAACCTTTCGTACTTTGGCAGAAAAAGCAGAGATACAAAAACGGTGCATACGGGTAGTGTGCAGTTGCGGGCTTATTTTTAAATATAGTTTTAACACTATACAAATTGCTATCGCATTGGAGATCACTCAGCAACTCTTAATGAGAGGTGAGAGGTGAGAGGTGAGAGGTGAGAGGTGAGAGGTGAGAGGTGAGAGGTGAGAGAAAAATGAAGATTTCCTATAATATTCGCAATAGTAGCATGCGCCTTTTATTACTTTTTTCAGCTTTACTGATGAAATTGAAAACTCGAATAGACACTTCTTGTAATTTTAATTAGCAAAGGTATTCTTCGGTTAAATTGAAAAAAAAAGAGGTCAGCTAAAAAATAGCTGACCTCTTAAAATTATATGGCTTTAGGAACTACTTATTTTACAATTAGTTTTCCTGTTACAAAAGAACTACTTCTCTCGTCTCCCATTTTCACTAAGTACAACCCAGAGGCTGCATAAGACATATCTAATTGGTGTACATAAGAATCTCCCGTTTTATTAAGGTTTCTAAATGCAACTACTTGTCCAATTGCGTTGTATATTGCTATAGAAGCAACCCCGTTAAAATCATTCGTTTTTAATGTAATTTCAAACTGGTTATTTCCTTTATTAACAATTAAGAAAGCGTCCTCATTAAACAAATTATCTTGTGTTCCAAGAGTCATAGACTCGTCAATTACTACGGTATAGTCTTGTACTTCACCATAATCAAAATCTCCACAAGGATCATTAATATCACCACCTGCAGACGTATCGATAGCTTTTGCTCTTAGCACGTGACTACCAAGTGCAGCCCCTGTTGGGATTGTTAATGTAAAGTCTTCTAAAACATTATCTGCCTGGAAAAATTCCCCAGCAATTAATTGCTCACCTGGCTCAAAAGAATCACTGTCATCAAAGTCTATCCATACAGATAAAGCTTCAACACCAGCACCATCGGTCCAGTTTTGTTGTGCTTGTAATACATACTCGTTAAAACCAGATTGGTTACTTAAATTGGTAGAAAGGCTTGTACGATCTGCATATCCTTGTGGACTACTTACAGGCTCTGTATTACAACCGTTTCCTCCATCATCTGCATCGATCGTATTTAATACGAACTTTTTGATACCGTCAAGGTTACATCCTTCGATTGCAGTAGGAATACACAATCCTACAATTTGTTCTACAACTTTAGATGTAGCATCATTTCCTGTGTTAGAATCTCCTCCTAAATTAGTTTTCGCGTTAATTGTAAAAGGACCTGCTCCAGATAAATCTGCAGTAGCAGTAAATGTATAACTTGCCGTATCTCCTGGGTCTATATCACCAACGTTTGTAGTTTCCACCACAGCAGTACCACTATCTATATCATACTGTACATCTGGATTCGTGATTGTATTTGATCCAAAATTTCTAATAGTAACTGTCACATCCTCGGTTGCAGTTAACACTCCTGAAATTGGAGTATCGATACTAACCACTCCTATATCGTCTGCTAATGGAGCAGCTAATGTGAAATGTGCTACCACATCGCGACGGGAAGGTGCAAAATATTCAGCAATATGCCAGAAGGAACCATCTACTGGATCTACTGTACATTGAACATAATCTGCCAAACGGTTGGATGGGTTTGCACTTGTACTTTGTGCTATTAGTTCTTCTGCAACAGTCATCACGTTAAGTGGATCTGCAGCAAAACGTCCAGTGTAACGTATTGAAATTCTATCTGATGCAGAAGATGAGGTATACCCCATTGCAATATCACCTGCATCATTCATTACCATACTACCTGAATAAGCGTCTCTTCCATCCGGAGCTTCATAAGTTCCCTCTTGGAAGATTACCCATGGCTGTGTATCACCACCTGTTTGGCGTAACTCGTACCAACGGATAGCAGCTTTTTCACCACCACCAGCAACAACATCTACCACAAAGTTGAATACAGCAGAGTTGTAGGTTGGGAACCTTCTATATTGTGCTTGGTTCATTACAGTAGCTTGAAGGATATCAATATCTACTCCACCTCCTTGAGGACGGTTAGAGAACGATCCACCATCAAAAACACTTACAAAATCTGCCGTAGTTATCTCTTGCGCAGCACTCATAGTTGCTCCTCCTGGATTTGTCCAGTCAATAGTAGCATTCCATAATTTAATATGATCGTCTGCTACACCACCCCATGCATCATCTTGAAGATATACAATAGGTGCTGGCGCTGTAATTGGCGCTAACGCATCGTCTGTTGTGTGGAAAGCTTGCGGGCTATAAAAACCACTTGTTGCAATCCCAGGTAATGGTAATGCCACAAATTGTGATGGATCTCCATTTAACATTTCGTTACGCTCTACAGCAAATACTCTATTTGAATTGCTAATATTAGCGGTAACCATATACTTATCTCCAAAAACAGAGAACTTGGTATAATCCGGGAAGCTTCCCGTACCCATATTGGTAGTATATACGTGCCATCCGTCGTTTACAGGATCTGACCCCATACAAACAGCTACGTTAAATCCATTAGGATTGTTGTCGAACTCGGTAATTACAAATCTATCTGCTTCAGCATCATAAAATACAATTGGATCCCCAATGGTATTTCCTGGAAATAAGGTTCCAAGCGAAAGCTCTGCGGTTAGCGGATTTCCATTTTTATCAAAAATTCTAAATGCCGAGTTCCAGGCTGCCACATAGTGATTTGGCCCTGCGGCTCCCGTTGGATCAGATGGTGTTGCCTGAGAAATATCTGCATCAAACACTAAAATGGGTGGCTGTACTCTTTGTTGTTCTGCATCACGTTGCAGTTGCACCAATGGATCATCTCCATTGCTTCCTTTGCCTGGTACAATATTGTTACCAAGCTTACGCTTAGGCTGTCCAAGCATTGGCACATTTTCTTCCAAAATAAGCAATCCACTTGCTCTTTGTTCTGAAACACTAGGAACAAAAAATGGCCCTTCTAACATTCCAACTTGAGTTGGTCCGTAGGTTTCTTGAGCTTGCATTCCAAAGGCAAGTAAACACAAGAAAACCGAAATAATTTTAAATTTCATAAATTAGATTTTAGTTATACTTTATTGTAAAAGTTTAGAGCTTATAAAGTTACTACAAAATTTTAGATTTCCTTAACAATCCCTTTGTTTTTTACAATTTTAGAGAGTTGATATGCAGTACTTTAAAATTTAACAACCCTATTAAAAAAGTAGGGTTCTAATTGCGAAAAGCTAAATTTCAGAAAGAAATTTAGCTAATAAAGTTGCAAACGGCACATATTTTGTAATTTACCCTCGTGTAATCTATAACTTATATCTAATGAAAATTTTGAAAGCATCTTTTGTGTTACTCGTATGTATTACAACCTCATGTTGCACCTCGAGTAAGACCTCCAAAACTGAAACAAATACCGACGCTAATAACATGATGGTAGATTCAAAAAAAATGATGGCCGATGGATATACCATGGGAACTATTGTAGCTTCTACAGCTGAAGGAGACTGCCCTTTTGTTATTTCTTCAGAAATTGATGGGAATGCAGTTATGTACGACCCCATTAATCTTGAAGAAACCTACAAGCAAGATGGTATGAAAGTATGGTACAAATTTAACGGGTTGCGCATGATGAATAGATGCGAAAAAGCAAACCCTGTGAATCTTTCTGAAATACAGGAAATAAAATAACACATTTATATACTCTATTAAAAAAGCGGCTACCTTATTTGGATAGCCGCTTTTTCTTTTATAGAATATATGCTGAAAATTTACTTCACGATAATCTGTTCGCTTAATTTGGTTTTTGCGTTTCCTATAGAAACAATATAAACACCTGAAGCAACATCGGTAAGACTAAGAGTTGCTTTATATTGGTTATTTTCTCCTTTTTCAACTTGCTCGTACCGAACCCGTTTTCCTGAAATATCAAACACCGAAAGCCTTAAAATGTCATTCGTTGTTTGTGTAGTAAGTATGATTTCAAAATTTTGTTGGTCTTTTGAAACGATGGTCAAATCTGAAATAGTTGCATCCAGTTCATCTACAGAAAGAACTATATCATCAATAGTAAAGGAAGTAATTCTATTCTTTCGAGGTTGCCCCGCATATTCTGAAGTATGCCAAAATGTAAGATCGTCACTAGGATCTCTTACCAGTTGTGCGTAATCTCCATATCGTGAGTTTGATGTTACTGAAGTAGAACCTTCAACAATAAGACCAGGTCCTAAGGTCATTACTCCTAATGCATCTCCATCTTTACGCCCCGTAACATACAGAGAAGGGTGGGTAGTAGCCCCCGTTTTAATATAGGCCATAGCAATATTCCCCAATTGATCCATACCTATTCCTCCCATAAACACGCTTTCGCCATCTTGTTGGTCTACATAGGTTCCTTCCTGAAATAACGTCCAATCTCCTGCCCCTACTTTTCTAAGTTCACCCCAACGTAATCCTGAAATTTTAGAGTTGTTTACAGGCTCTACTGCAAAATTATAGACAATAGATTGGTGCGTACCAAAATCGTATCTATGCGTCTGAAAATTTAATACGTGTACTAATGCATCTATTCGTTGTGTAGTTCCGGGCTGTTCCAGATTTGCAAAGGCATCACCTCCAGTTCCAGAAATGAAAGAATCGAAATCGCCTAAATCTATTTCCAACGGCGCCGAAACATTAGCACCACCAGGATTAGCCCAATCTACAGTAAAATCCCAAACCTTCATATGATCGTTGCTTACGCCCGGCCATGCGTTATCCTGAAACCATAAAATTGGCACAGGGCCTGCAGCAATTCCAGCGCCTTCAGAATGTGCTGGCTGTGGTGCATTAAAAATAGTCCCGCTACTATACGATGGTAAGGATAGTGTAACCATTTCGGCAGAACCATCGCCGTTAATCATTTTTTCACGATTTAACGCATACATTCTTCCTGTAGGTGAAAAGTTACCCGTAATTACATAACTGTTTCCATAAATACCAAAATGCGGATAATCTATAGAACCATTCGGATTAAACGAAAACACATCATAAGAACCTGTTGGGTCTGGTGTTGTTGAAATTGCCACTAAAAACCTACTTCCAGAGGCACTAAAAGGATCTTTAAACTGACTTATTAAAAAACGATCTGCCTCTCTATCGTATAGGACAATGGGATCTCCATTTCCCGTACCCAAAGGATCGTTTATGCTTTTTGGGAAACCTGGCGCCATAGTACCCGACTTGTCAAAAACCGCCCAAACCGAATTTGTCATCTCTACAATATGGTTTGGCCCCACAGCTCCCGTAGGATCTGGAGGTGATACATTAGACACAACACCATCGAAACTTACAACTGTTTGTGGTGCACTTCGAGTAAACCCACCCACCTGGATTAACGGATCTACATTTGTTGGGCTTTCCCCTACATTACTAAGATGCGTTGCTTTCTTTTGTCTTTTCGTGCTTAACATCCCGCCGCGTTGAAATTCCTTATCTGGAATGGAAAACGGATCTATTTCTGGATAATAAGACATTTCTTCGGTAGTCCAAAAGTCTACAGCAGTTTCTACTTGCACCTCTTGTTGTGCAGAAACGACACCTCCTAGAATTAAAAAAGATACCAGGGCACCGTATTTGTTTAGTTTCATAACTATTTTTTTTGATTTAACTTTTAAAGTTGTTAAAAATAGTGAAACTGACTATTGAAAAAAAGAAAACCCCTTATTTTAAGAGGTTTTCTTTTTTACTGAAGACATGGTGTTATAGCCAATTTTTATACGAAATACTTTTATAAAGTTTTGCAGGAATTTCAGAAATCTTAATACGTTCCTGCTCCATGGTATCCCTGTCTCTAAGTGTAACCGTTTGGTCTTCTTTGGTCTGGTGGTCTACCGTGATACAAAATGGTGTTCCCGCCGCATCTTGACGTCTGTAACGTCTTCCTACAGCATCCTTTTCATCGTATACTACATTATAATCCCATTTTAGATCATCGATTATACTCTGAGCAATCTCTTGCAACCCATCTTTTTTAACCAATGGCAATACAGCCGCTTTTACAGGAGCAAGTATTGAAGGTAATTTAAGAACCGTCCTAACGCTACCGTCTTCTAGCGTTTCATCTTGCAACGAATTGCTTAAGACAGCCAAAAACATTCTATCCAAACCTATAGAAGTTTCCACCACATAGGGCGTGTAATTTTTGTTTAATTCCGGATCGAAAAACTGCAATTTCTTCCCACTGTGTTCTTCATGTGCTTTTAAATCGAAATCGGTTCTGGAATGTATTCCTTCCAGTTCTTTGAAGCCAAAAGGAAAATTAAATTCAATATCTGTAGCGGCATTGGCATAGTGAGCCAATTTTTCGTGATCGTGAAAACGGTAATTTTCTTCGCCCAAACCTAAAGACATATGCCATTTTAGACGGGTTTCCTTCCAGTACTCGTACCATTTCATCTCTTCTCCAGGACGTACAAAAAATTGCATTTCCATTTGCTCAAACTCGCGCATTCTAAAAATGAACTGTCTCGCAACAATTTCGTTTCTAAATGCTTTTCCTGTTTGTGCAATCCCGAAAGGAATTTTCATCCTTCCTGTTTTTTGCACATTCAAGAAATTTACGAAAATACCCTGAGCGGTTTCAGGACGTAAATATAAATCGGTAGCACTTTCGGCAGAAGCACCCAGCTTGGTTCCAAACATTAAGTTGAATTGCTTCACATCGGTCCAATTTCTTGAACCTGTTTCAGGATCGGCTATATCTAGTTCTTCTATAAGCGCTTTTACATCGGCAAGGTCTTCGGCATCTAAAGATGTTGCCATCCTGCCTAAAATTTCTTTTTGTTGTTCGCGGTACCGCACCACTCTTGGATGTGTGGCTACAAATTCAGCTTCATTAAAAGCATCACCAAAACGTTTTTTCGCTTTTGTAATTTCCTTTTGTGCTTTTTGTTCTAACTTTTCGCAGTAATCTTCCAACAGCACATCTGCTCTATATCTTTTTTTAGAATCTTTATTATCTATAAGCGGGTCGTTAAATGCATCTACGTGACCAGAAGCTTTCCACGTAGTTGGATGCATTAAAATGGAAGCATCTATCCCCACAATATTCTGATGCATATACACCATACTTCGCCACCAATATTCGCGAATGTTCTTTTTTAACTCTACCCCATTCTGGGCGTAATCGTAGACAGCACTTAAACCGTCATAAATTTCGCTTGAACCAAATATGTAGCCGTACTCCTTTGCGTGCGATACTACTTTTTTAAACTGATCTTCGTTTGCCATGCCGCAAAAATAGCAAAATTTGTAGCTGTGACACGTAAGTAAATTTCTTTTTACTAATAAATTACTACAAATTTTACAAATAGTTATTACCTTGTAACCTTCGGGTAGAAAATCAACAAAAAAACCCGCACATTGCTGTACGGGTTCTTTACTATAATTTCCTTTTGGAAACTTAATCAGCTTTATTTAAGCACCATTGTTGTAGATGCTATTTGTCTACCGCCATCATATATATTAATAACGTATCTTCCTTCGATTAAATCTTCCTCTTTGGCATCTACCATTGCACACACATCCAGCTCTTCGTTTTCGTAAAAAACATTTACAGATTTGCTGAAGGTAAGTGTCCCGTTTTCATAATCATGAACACTTTTTTCTCCTAAAACATTATTTTTTGGATTAATAACTTGCACAAAAAAGGTTCTATCACCTGCCTCTGCCACAGCATTTGGAGCTAGTTGGAAACATGCTCTCACTTTATCGGCACGGCTACTGCGTCTTGTATCCACCACTTTCCCACTGTTTCTAACAATAACAGCTTCTCCGCGCAAGTCTGTTGCCGTTACGATAGCTGCTAGCTTTACTGTTTCTGAAAGTGCTTCATTCTTCATATTTACAGAGTCTACCACTTTAATGGTTTCGTTTAACACAGAACTTGTACTGTCTCTTTCTACCACCAACCTATTGTTAGCCGCAATAAGACTATCTGCTTTTCTGAACAACGCCTTACGTTCGTTCTTCAACCTTCCTACCTCGGCTTTATACCGTTTAATTAGCGCTACGTTCGCTTCAGAATCCTTTACGGAGTCCAATAAAATCTCTATTCGTTCTCTTGCTGCTAAAAGATCGTTATCCTTTAACTCGTTATCCTGAATTACCTCATCGTAATTTGCTATAAGCTCTTCCAATTCGGTTTCAATTTCAACTTTTTGTTGTTCTAGGCCCGACACTGTATCTTTACTATCGTTGTAAAGTATAACTGTATAAACGGCAAGTCCTATTAGTAAAACCGAAAGGACACCCACCAACACTTTAAATTTCGAACTATTATTTTCTGTATTCATGGTATTTAGATTTGTTACAATGAGCTAAAGTACAGTGCTAAATCCACACCTATTGTTTATGAAATGGTAAAAAATCTTAAATTATGTTAAATGTACTATTTCCAAAAGTATGTGGGGGTTGCAATAGCAAGCTGTTAAAAGGTGAAAATACACTTTGCGCAACCTGCGTTCATGCCCTTCCAATACTAGGGCATCACCATATTAACAACACTACTATGAAAAGTGTTTTCTACGGAAGAGTCCCTATAGAGCAAGCCACTGCATTACTTAAATTTAATAAAAAAGGAATCACTCAAGAACTATTACACAACCTAAAATATAGAGGAAGAGAAAACATAGGGGTATTTTTTGGCAAGTGGTTAGGCGCCGAACTAGCCGAAATTGAATCCTATAAAGTTATAGATTGTATAATTCCCGTACCTATACATAAACTTAAAAAAAGAAAACGAGGCTACAATCAGGTAACCGGGTTTGGATTGGAAATTGCTAAAGCCTTACAAAAACCTATGGTAGAAGATGTATTACTAAAAACCAATAAAACCAAATCTCAAGTCTTTAAACAACGCTTTACTCGTTTTGGCAACAAAGAAGTTTTTACCATACAAAACAAAGAGAAAATAATGGGAAAACATATCTTAATTGTAGACGACATTATCACTACTGGGGCTACACTTGAAAACTGCGCCAACCAGCTGCTATTAGCTGGCGCGTCTAAGATAAGCTTAACAACTATTGCTATGGCATAGACAAACTTGTAGTAAACACACAATACCCTGAAAAATCTTGCTATTTTTACCGTCTTGAAAAAGTTAATCGAAATATTACAACCCTACAAGCATAGACTGCTCTATATTCCTATTGGCGTGTTGTTCGCATTGTCCTTTGTAGATTGCGCCAAACGCGGCAGCCCTTCTGGGGGATTAAAAGACACGCTTGCTCCTGTTATCGTAAAAAGTACGCCAGAAAATTATTCTACCAATTTTGAAGGCAACGAAATACGAATCTATTTCGACGAATATATAAAGCTGGTGGAACTTCAAAAAAACCTGATTGTTTCTCCGCCATTAGAGTATCAACCTATTATTACCCCTCTTAACACATCTAAACAGCTTCGGATACAGATTGTAGATACCTTACGTGAAAACACCACCTATTCCTTCAACTTTGGAAATAGTATTGTAGATAATAATGAAGGAATTGAGTTTCCTTACTTTAAATATGTTTTTTCTACGGGAAATTATATAGATAGTCTTCAGCTATCCGGGACTATTAAAGATGCACTGCTTCCCAAAGCCGAAAATCCGGCAAGTGTACTGTTGTATGAATTAAATGAAACATTTACAGATTCTATCGTTTTCAGTAAAAAACCTATGTATATCACTACTACACGAGATAGTACAGGGACCTTTCAATTCAGCAACTTAAAAGCGGGTAAGTATCTATTGGTAGGACTAAAAGAAACTAACAGCGACTATATTTTTCAACCAAGAAGTGACAAGATCGCTTTTGCACAAGACACCATTACATTACCAACAGACAGCACCTACACGCTAACGCTTTTTAAGGAAACACTGGATTACAAAATAACTCGCCCTGCGCACATAAGTAAAAATGAATTTATTTTTGGGTTCGAAGGCAACATAGACAGCTTGGTTTTAGAACCCATTTCAACAGTACCCGAAGATTTTAAATCTATTATCTATAGGGATGTTACAAAAGACACATTACATTATTGGCACAAACCAGCTTTTGACAGTGAAGTAACCGACTCCTTATTATATAGCGCCAAAAACCGAGGATCTATTGATACCGTAGAGATAAATATTAAAAGCCTATTTGTAGACTCCTTAAAAATAAGTCTTGCTAAGGGCGGCACACTCACCCCAAGAGATACATTTCAACTTCAGTTTAATTCCCCTTTAGTTTCTGTAAATGAGACATTGCTTTCTATTTTGGACAAAGACTCTGTAGCAGTACCTGTAACGGCCAGAAGAGATACTCTATATAATAAAGCACATTTATTTTTCGATAAACAACCAGACCAGCGCTACACCATAACCGCACTTCCCGGTGCATTTACCGATTTTTTTGAAGAAACAAACGACACCCTAACCTATGCTGTAAAAACCAAAGCCGAAGACGAGTATGGCACTATTTTACTTACCTTACAGAATGCCAATAAGTTTCCACTTATTATAGAAGTTGTTGATTCTAAATTTAAGGTTGTTCGTGCTGAAAGGATTTTAGAAAACAAACCAATTTTCTTCGATTATATTGAACCAGGATTTTACTATATCCGAATCATTTTTGACGCAAATAATAATGAAATGTGGGACACTGGTAACTTTTTACGTCGGGAACTGCCAGAACGTATGCTGTACTATCCATCCAAAATTGAAGTTCGGGCAAACTGGAATTTACAGGAAACTTTTATTTTAAACTAAAACCATCTCTATCGTTCAAAAACTGAAGGTGCTTTCGGTTGTCTTCAATATGTTTTTTTGAAAGCGTAATTGTTTCCACAAATTCAGCTTCAAAATCTTTGGTTGAGACCTGCTGGCCTAAAACATCGTATACGGCGCTATGCCCACTATAATTGTGACCATTGCCATCCAAGCCTACTCGATTTACACCCACACAATAACTCATATTTTCAATGGCGCGTGCTTTTAAGAGCGCATCCCAGGCCGAAATACGCCTTTCGGGCCAATTGGCTACATATAAAAGAAGATCGTAGTCTTCGGTATTTCTCGCCCAAACAGGAAAACGTAAATCGTAACAAACTAAGGGACAAATACGCCAGCCTTTATATTCAATTATAATCCTGTTTCTTCCAGCTTTATAGGTTTTGTGCTCACCTGCCAACGTGAAGGTGTGTTTTTTATTATACGCTTCAACAGCACCTTCTGAAGTTACAAAGTAGAGCCTGTTATAAAACAAGCCGTTATCTTTTACAATAATGCTTCCAGTAATGGCGCAGTTTTTATCTTTTGCAAGTGCTTTCAACCAAGATACAGTGAAGCCATTTTCATTTTCAGCATTAGGTTTGGCATTCATCGTAAAGCCTGTGGTAAACATTTCGGGCAAGATAATAAGGTCTGTTTTTTCTTCGACTGCTCTTATCTTTTCCTCAAACATTGCGCGATTCCCCTCTGAATTTTCCCAATGCAGGTGTGTTTGAATTAGTGTTATGTTTAGGTTTTGTTTTTTCAAAATTTAATATTTAGTGTGCAAGTACCCAAATGCAATTTCTCTTCTTGCTCCTTTCAGAATGATTACTTTTCCAACAATTCAATTACCGCAGTCGCACCTTGCATTTTTGCATGGTCTAAAGCGCTGTTGCCACGGTCGTCTTTTACACTTATATCGGCACCGTTTTCTAATAACATTTTTATAATTTCGACCTGTTTAAACGTTGCGGCGAAAATTAGGGCAGTAGCTCCATTAAAATTTGTGACATTCACATCGGCTTTATGGTTTAGGAGCAATCTTGCCAGGGTAATGTATCCTTTAAAACACACACCCATAAGCGCGGTATTTCCACTGGCATCCTGAGCATTGACATCTTGAGGATGCTTCAGGATTTCCTTGGTAATTTCCTCATGACCGTAATAGGTAGCCAACAACAAAGGGGTGCTTCCTCGTACGTCCTTTTCATGTACCCACGACGGATTTTCATTCAGCAAACGGCCCACTGTCGCCACCTCTTCATTTCTAATGGCATTAAATAATTCTGAAATTTCCATAATTTTTTAAGTTGTTATAAAGATAAAAAAACAAAGCAACACGGTGAGTGCTGCTTTGTTATAATTATACTTCAGCTGCAAGTTTAGTTTACATCGAATCTATCTAAGTTCATCACTTTATCCCAGGCTTTCACAAAATCTTTAATAAATTTATCTTTTGCATCTTCACTGGCATATACTTCGGCGATTGCTCTTAATTCAGAATTGGAACCGAAGATAAGATCGGCTCTGGTGCCAGACCATTTTACATCATTTGTTTTTCGGTCACGACCGGCAAACACTTTATCATCGGCTGAAGTTGCGCTCCAGGTTGTTCCCATATCCAATAAATTCACGAAGAAATCATTAGTAAGGGTTCCTTTGTTCTTCGTAAATACTCCGTGAGTAGAACCGTCATAATTAGTTCCTAACACACGCATTCCTCCTAATAGCACCGTCATCTCTGGGGCAGTTAAAGTGAGTAATTGTGATTTGTCTACCAAGAGTTCTTCAGCAGTTGCCTGGTGATCGTCCATTACATAATTTCTGAAACCATCGCCTAAGGGCTCTAATGCTTCAAAAGCTTCTGCATCTGTTTGTGCTGCTGTTGCGTCTGTTCTACCTGGGGCAAATGGTACCTGAACACTATAATTAGTAGCTTTTTCTAAAGCCGCACATCCACCTAATACGATAAGGTCTGCTAAGGAAACTTTTTTAGTTCCTGCTTGCGCCCCATTAAATTCATTTTGGATTTGTTGTAATGTGTCTAAGACTTTCTTTAGTTGCTTAGGGTTATTTACTTTCCAGTTTCTTTGTGGTGCTAAGCGAATACGAGCACCATTAGCCCCACCTCTCATATCGGAACCTCTAAACGTAGAAGCCGAAGCCCAAGCAGTAGAAACCAATTCTGATACTGAAAGATCTGACGCCAAAATATTTTTCTTTAGTTCGGCTACATCATTCGCATCAATCATATCATAATCTGCCTTAGGTATAGGGTCTTGCCAAATTAATTCCTCCTTAGGAACTTCTGGTCCTAAATAGCGTACTACAGGCCCCATATCACGATGGGTTAGTTTAAACCACGCACGTGAATAAGCATCTGCAAATTCCTGTGGATTTTCCAAAAAGTTTCTTGAAATTTTTTCATACGCGGGATCCATTTTTAAAGATAAATCTGTTGTTAACATAAACGGATCGTTCTTTTTATTCGGGTCGTGCGCATCTGGAACTGTCCCTGCTCCAGCATTGTTTTTAGGTTTCCATTGGTGTGCGCCAGCTGGGCTTTTAGTCAATTCCCAATCATATTTAAATAAATTGGTGAAAAATGTATGACTCCATTTTGTGGGAGTGTCTGTCCAGGCACCTTCTAAACCACTGGTAATTGTGTCGCCTCCTTTACCACTTCCATAACTATTAGCCCAACCCATGCTTTGGGCTTCAATTCCCGCTGCTGCTGGTTCTTCTTTTACATAATCGTCTGGGCTGGCTGCACCATGTGTTTTCCCGAATGTATGCCCGCCAGCAATTAAAGCTACCGTTTCATAATCGTTCATAGCCATACGTCCAAAAGTTTCCCGAATATAATGAGCAGCCTCCACTGGGTCTGGGTTAGCATTGTGTCCTTCAGGATTTACGTAAATTAACCCCATATGTGCAGCTCCTAGTGGCCCTTCTAATTTATCTTCTGAATATCGCTCTTTATTTCCTAGCCATTCAGTTTCTGAGCCCCAATATACATCTTCTTCAGGCTGCCACACGTCTGCTCTTCCGCCTGCAAAACCAAACATGGGCAATCCCATAGATTCGTGTGCGCAATTTCCGGCAAGTATTAATAAATCTGCCCAGGATAATTTTTTTCCGTATTTTTTCTTTACTGGCCATAGAAGTAAGCGTGCCTTGTCTAGGTTCGCATTATCTGGCCAACTGTTTAGAGGTGCAAAGCGTTGCTGTCCGGAACCAGCACCACCACGTCCATCCTGTATTCTGTAAGTTCCTGCACTATGCCAGGCCATTCGAATAAAAAAGGGACCGTAATGACCATAATCTGCCGGCCACCAATCCTGACTATCTTCCATTAAGTCGTATAAATCTTGCTTTACAGCCTTAAGATCTAATTTTTTGAACTCTTCAGCATAATTAAAATCTGGATCCATGGGGTCTACCATAGAAGAATTCTGACGTAAAATACTCAAATTTAACTGGTTGGGCCACCAGTCTTTAATTCCAGTTCCACCACCAGCTGCAGTTTGATGCATTTTTCCGTTTAAAAAAGGGCAACTTTTAGAAGATTCATTAACGTCCCAAGCTTCTCCATGATTATTAGTATCCATAATAGTTTGATTTTTAAATTGTAAGTACTGCATAAAATTACCAAAAAAAACTACCCGAACAATAAATTTAAATTGTAATAAATAATTAAATAATCGATAAAACTGATAGTTGTCAATTAATGCAACGAGATTTAAATTTTGTTTAAAATTCTCGCTGCTTTCAACAAAGTCTCGTCTTTTTTGGCAAAACAGACTCTTATCTGTTTAAAGTCTTGTTTTTCGGAATTAAAAACGGAAGTTGGAATTGTTGCAATCCCAAATTCCTTGGTTAAAGTTTCAGCAAAAGCTACATCGTGCGCATCGGTAATTTCAGCAAAGTCTAATAACTGAAAATACGTACCTTTTGATGGAATAATTTTAAACAGTGAATCCTTCAGTAACGAATTAAAATAATCCCGCTTTTGTTGGTAGAAATCTGCTAGCTGAAGATAATGAGATGGTTGTTCCAGATAGCTTGCCAACGCCTTTTGCATTGGGGTATTTACGCTAAACACATTGTATTGATGAACTTTTTTAAACTCGGTCATCAATATTTCCGGAGCCACGCAATAGCCTAATTTCCAACCTGTATTATGAAACGTTTTGCCGAAAGACGCCGTGATAAATGTTCGCTCTGAAAGGGCATCAAATCTAGCCGCACTTTGATGTATTGCACCATCAAAAATAATATGCTCATATACTTCGTCACTAAGCACCAAGAGGTTATTTTCTTCTGAAATATTCTGTAATTGCAACATATCGCTTTCTGTAAAGAGCATTCCGCTTGGATTATGCGGGCTGTTTACTACAATCATTTTGGTTTTTGTTGAAATTTTGGAACGTACCTGCTCCCAATCGGGTTTGTAAGAGGGTGCATGCAATTGTACTGGGATAACTTTTCCACCAAACAAGGTTACAGAGGGTTCGTAACAATCGTATGCTGGGGTAAAAATAAGTACCTCATCGCCTTTTCTAATGGTGGCAGCTATGGCCGTAAAAATAGCTTGAGTGGCTCCTGCTGTGATGGTAATTTCGGTAGCTGGCTGGTATTTTTTATGGTGTAAAGATGCAATTTTTTCTGAAATCTGCTCCCTAAGTTTCAAATCACCAGGCATGGGGGCATATTGATTATGACCGTCTTGCATTGCCTTTGTGACTAATTTAATTAAGTAGGGGTCGCTTTCAAAATTAGGGAATCCTTGCGAGAGGTTTATGGCATTACAATGGGCTGCCATCTTGCTCATAATGGTAAAAATACTTTCGGATGTATTGGGTAGTTTACTTGGTAACATATAATACTATTATTATTAAAATTGTCTATGTATTTAAAGGTTATTACAGATATCATTCAAAATTAGTATCTTGCTCCACCCAAACCTACTAAAATTATTAATGGAGAAACGACTATTTTTCTTCTTTGCTATGTGTTATCTGCTTTTTGCAGCGTCATTGACTGCACAAGAAGATAGTATACAAAATTCTGCAAAGCTTAAATTAAAGCAATTAATAGATTCTTCCGAAGTTTATTATAATTATGGAGATTATAAAAAATCTATGGAAGTTAATGTAAAAATATTAAACCAAGCTTTTGAATTAAAAGATCCTAATTTAATACATAAAGGATATCGATTTTTGGGTTACGATTACATGGCCTTAAAGGATATTCAGATGGCAAAAGATAACTTCGAGAAATCGGAGCACTATGCTATCGAATCAAAAAATGATACCGCAATAGCAATTACCTACATGGACTTAGCCAATCTGTATTCCTATGATGAAGCTGGGTTTGAGAAAGCTATGAGGTATCATAAAAAATCGATAAAAGGGTTTGAAAAAATAAAGGATACACTTAGTTTGGCAAAAGCACATTACAATACAGTAATGACTGCATTTGAAGCTGAAAAATACAAACGTGGGTTGTATCATTTACTAAAAGCAGATGAATTGCCAGACAAGGAAAGGTCTTCTTCTTTTGAGGCAGGCATTCATAATCTTTATGGATCATTTTACGCTCAGAAAGGTGAATATGAGAAAGCTGAAAAGCGCTTTTTAAAAGCTATTGAAATTAGTAAAGAGCATGGGATATCTTCAGAACTTGAAGATTCATATCATTGGTATAGTGATGTTTTATTTAAGACTGAAAGGTTTGAGGAAGCCTATGAAGTTAGGAAAAAATATGAAACGTCTCTTTTAAAAAATCTTGAAATTGCACAGTCTGCTGTTTCAGGAAGCGCCTCTTCAAAATTTAAAATTTCAGAATATCAAAAAACAGCCGAAGATGCCCGTTTAAAAAATGAACTTCAGGCAGAACTTATGCACACCAAAAACCAAACTAATACTATATTATGGGTTATTTCTGGAGTTGGTGTTTTGGGCATACTTTATTTATGGTATGCTTATCTCCGAAGAAAACAACTTGTAAAAAAATTACAAATAAAAAACAGAGAATACTTACTTGCTAAAGAAAAAAGCGACAAACTCACCAAAGCAAAAGCCAAGTTTTTCTCTACTGTAAGTCATGAATTGCGAACACCATTATATGGTGTTATTGGCTTAAGCACCATTCTACTAGAAAACAAAGAGTTAAAAAAGCACGAAAAAGATTTAAAATCGCTTAAGTTTTCGGCAGACTACTTATTGGCCTTAATTAATGATGTATTACAAATGAATAAATTTGAAAGTGATACATTTAATGATGATGCTACAGCTTTCAATTTATATGAATTAATAGGTACTATTGTTTCATCTTTTGAATATATGCGGGTACAACACCAAAATGAAATTGACATTCTCATTGCCGATGATATCCCAAGCATCTTAAAAGGGAGCTCCGTTCGCCTTTCACAAGTCCTTATGAACCTAATTGGTAATGCCTGTAAGTTTACTGAAAAAGGAACTATTAAAGTTATCGCCGAAATTAGCAACGCTAGCGAAAAAACCATATTAATTACTTTTACTATAAGCGACACAGGATCTGGTATTGCAAAAAGTAAGTTAGACAGTATTTTTGACGAATTTTCACAAATAGAATCAGGCAACAGAGATTTTCAAGGAACTGGACTTGGCCTCCCTATTGTAAAAAAGCTCTTAGAACAAGCTAACAGTACTATTCAGGTAGAAAGCCAATTGGGCAAAGGAACTACTTTTAGTTTTAACCTTCTTTTTGATATACTTCAGCAAGGCATTGTAGACGAAACCACCCCAATTATTGATACTTCAAAATTAGCTGAAAAATCGATTTTAATTGTTGAAGACAACCATATAAATCAATTAGTTACCAAAAAAATACTTGAAAAAGATAAGGTATATTGTGAGCTTGCTGAAAATGGAGATGAAGCCATTAAACTAGCAAAAAGCAATCATTACGATTTAATTTTAATGGATATAAACATGCCTACTAAAAATGGTATTGAAGCTACCAAAGAGATTAGAAAGTTTAATACAACTATCCCTATAATTGCGCTTACCGCTGTTGAAGTGGAAGAAATACGTTACCGGATTTTTGAATGCGGCATGAACGATATTATTGTAAAACCATACGATGTAGCAAAATTTAGACAAACCATTGCCAAAAATTTATTATCTCAAAAAACACCTGCTACAAACAAAAGAGTTTCCCAAAAAGTTTCAGTTAAGTAAGGAGCATCTTATAGCCACAAAAAAAATCCCGTACTTTCAAAAGCACGGGATTTTTTTATTGTATTTTAGAATTACCCTTTTAAAGAAGCCGAAAGATATTCTCTATTCATTCTGGCAATGTTTTCTAAAGAAATTCCTTTGGGACATTCCACTTCGCAAGCACCCGTATTGGTACAATTTCCGAAACCTTCTTTATCCATTTGCTCTACCATGTTTAACACACGGGTAGTTGCTTCCACTTGTCCTTGGGGTAGTAACGCATATTGACTCACTTTTGCCGAAGTAAACAACATAGCACTTGCATTTTTACACGCTGCAACACAGGCTCCACAACCAATACAGGTTGCTGCGTAGAAGGAGTCGTCTGCATTTTCTTTTTCTACAGGAATAGCGTTAGCATCTATCGTATTTCCAGACGTATTTACTGAAATATACCCGCCCGCCTGTTGAATCCTATCAAAAGAGCTTCGGTCTACCATTAAATCTTTAATCACCGGAAATGCTTTGGCTCGAAAGGGTTCAATAACAATAGTATCACCATCGTTAAACATTCGCATATGTAATTGGCACGTTGTTACCAAACGGTCTGGTCCGTGGGGTTCGCCGTTAATTTGTAAAGAGCAACTACCGCAGATACCTTCGCGACAGTCGTGGTCAAAAACTACAGGCTCTTCTCCTTTGTTGATTAAGTCTTCATTTAACACGTCTAGCATCTCTAAAAAAGACATATCTTCTTCTACACCATCAATAGGATAGGTGATCATTTGTCCTTTGGCCGTTGCGTTGGCTTGGCGCCATATTTTTAACGTCAATTTCATAGTCTGTTATTTATAGCTTCGTGTTTTCAATTCAATATTCTCAAAAACTAAGTCTTCCTTATGTAAAACGGCGTCTTTAGGTTCTCCTTTATATTCCCAAGCAGCGACATACTTAAAGTTTTCATCGTCACGCAAGGCTTCTCCTTTCTGTTCTCCACTGGTTTCTACACTTTCTTCCCGATAATGTCCTCCAGCACTTTCGTTTCTATGCAAGGCATCTTTTGCGAATAATTCACCTAACTCTAGGAAATCTGCAACACGTCCAGCTTTTTCTAGTTCTGGGTTCATTCCTTCGGCACTTCCTGGAATTTTCACATCTGTCCAAAACTCCTTTCTCAATTGGGCTATTTCGGTAATAGCACTTTCTAGGTCTTTGGCATTTCGGGACATTCCGCATTTGTTCCACATAATTTTCCCTAATTTCTTATGGAAATAATCTACACTATGCTTTCCGGACCCACTCATTAATTTATTAATTCTATCCTGAACATCCTTTTCAACGGCATCAAATTCTGGCGTATCTGTAGGTATTTTACCAGTTCTAATATCGTGACTAAGGTAATCTCCAATAGTATACGGCAACACAAAATACCCATCGGCAAGCCCTTGCATTAAAGCAGAAGCTCCTAAGCGGTTGGCTCCATGGTCCGAGAAATTAGCTTCTCCAGTACAGTAACAACCTTCTATGGTAGTTTGTAAATTGTAATCTACCCAAAGCCCCCCCATAGTGTAATGCACGGCAGGATAAATCATCATTGGGGTTTTGTATGGATTCTGATCTACGATCTTCTCATACATCTGGAACAGGTTTCCGTATTTATTTTCTACAACGGCTGCTCCTAATTTATATATTTCTTCTTCACTCGGATTTGTAATACCGTGTGTTAATGCTTCTTCTTTTCCATAGCGGGTAAAGGCACTAGCAAAATCTAGATACACTGCCTCACCTGTTTTATTTACACCAAAACCAGCATCACAACGCTCTTTTGCTGCTCTGGAGGCTACATCACGTGGCACCAAGTTACCAAAAGCAGGATAACGACGCTCTAGGTAATAATCCCGTTCTTCTTCTTTAAGATCGGTTGGTTTCTTTTTGCCTTCGCGAATTGCCACGGCATCTTCTATGTTTTTTGGCACCCAAATACGTCCGTCGTTACGTAAACTTTCGGACATTAATGTTAACTTAGATTGGTGCTCTCCCGAAACTGGAATACACGTTGGGTGAATTTGTGTGTAACAGGGGTTAGCAAAAAAGGCACCTCTTCGGTGTGCTTTCCAAGCCGCAGTTACATTACTTCCCATAGCATTGGTAGAAAGGAAGAATACATTTCCGTAGCCACCCGTTGCCAATACAACAGCATGTGCCGAGTGTCTTTCAATTTTCCCGGTTACTAAGTCTCTTGCTATAATTCCACGTGCTTTTCCGTTAACCTTTACAATGTCTAACATTTCGTGGCGGTTGTAAGGCTTAATTTTTCCACGATTAATCTGGCGATTCATTGCAGAATAAGCTCCTAACAATAATTGCTGTCCGGTTTGTCCTTTAGCATAAAACGTTCTGGAAACAAGTACACCTCCAAAAGAACGATTGTCCAATAAGCCACCATATTCACGAGCGAAAGGAACTCCCTGTGCTACACATTGATCAATAATATTTGCCGAAACTTCAGCTAAACGATATACGTTGGATTCACGAGAACGATAATCGCCTCCCTTTACGGTATCATAAAATAGACGGTAATTACTATCACCATCTCCTTGATAATTTTTCGCTGCATTAATTCCTCCTTGCGCTGCAATAGAATGCGCGCGTCTTGGAGAATCCTGATAGCAGAATGTTTTTACATTATAGCCCAACTCTGCCAATGTTGCTGCGGCACTACCTCCAGCAAGCCCAGTACCTATAATAATAACATCTATATTACGCTTGTTGGCTGGATTTACAAGGTTAATGTTGTTTTTATGATTGGTCCACTTTTCGGCTAAGGGTCCTTCGGGTATTTTGGCATCTAATATTGACATAGCTGAAATTTTTTTTTAATGTGGAAGTTGGTTAAAATGAAGATACAACGCAATAAAAATGAAACCCGCAGGAATCACAATAGCGTAAACTTTAGCAAATTTCGTCAATGCCAAAGAGTATTTGTTGTTAAAACCAACACTTTGGAAAGACGATGCAAAGCCGTGCCATAGGTGAACGGCAAGTAGAATAAATGCCAGACAGTAAATCCCAACACGGATAGGACTTTCAAATTTATGAACCAATTCTTCATAATATCTAAAACCTGAATTCACATTGTCCGGATCTAATAGACCACTCATATCTCCCTTGAAATATTTGATATTCAATTCTGGTGCCCAGAAATCATAAAAATGCAACCCTAAAAAAGCCAAAATTACAAGTCCTGAAATAATCATATTTCTGGAAGCCCACGTAGAATTGGTATTCCCCTTGTAAGACACGTATTTCACGGCTCTGGCATTTCGGTTTCTTATTTCAAGAATAAAGCCCATAATAAAGTGAAAAACTACCCCAAATATAAGAACAGGTTGCAGCACAGCTTGCACAAGCATGTTAGTTCCCATAAAATGAGACCACTCATTAAAAGTGTCTGGATCTATGACCGAGGTTAAATTGATAGTAAAGTGTTGTCCTAAAAAGAAAACTAAGAACAAGCCTGAAAGTGCCATGGCAACTTTTCGGGCGATGGAAGAGGATATTATTCCCATTATGGTTGTGTTTTCAAAAATTTGAGATACAAAAATAGGGCTCACAATGCATTCTTACAAACATTGTGAGTCGTTTGTTCTAATTTATAGTTGTTCTACATATCATTTCAATTCAAAAGGCTGCGAAGTAGTTTTTCCATGCAGTAATATTTTAATTTCATACATTCCTTTCGGCAGATAAAAAACGCCATTTTCTGCTTCTTTCAGAGGCACATCATTTTTAGCCAGTGCTTTTCTTCCTTTTGCTGAAAGGCTCACGTCATATTGCACCACATTTACTCCCTTTACCACCTCAGCCTTCCAAGAATTTACAACGGTTCCATCTTCAGTTGAAACCGTAATTTCAGCAGTACCATTTGCTACAGCATATATTTGAAGTGGTACCGAAGGTTCATTCATAAAATCGCCAAACGCATTAAAACCAGAACTTCCCCAACGTCTTGAAGCACGCATAGAAGGAACTTCAGCTAGCACCAAATCGTTCATTCTATCCGAAGATAATTGCTGTAACAACGAAATATCAGCAACATAAATAGAGCGTCCATGAGTACCTACAATCAAATCTTTATCGCGTTTTTGAATGGCTAGGTCGTGTACTGCAACGTTTGGCAATCCTTCTACAAAAGATTCCCAAGAAGCACCTTGATTGAAAGAAATATATGCACCGTTATCGGTTCCTAAATAAAGCACATGCTCATTTTCAGGATCCTCCCGAATTACATTTACTGGCGATGTTGGAAGATTGTTTGAAATATTCTTCCACGTGGCTCCGTAATTTTCACTCATGTATACATAAGGTTTAAAATCGTCCCAACGATAGCCATTCAGCGTAACATACACACGCTCTTGTTTATGTTCTGAAGCAATTACACGGCTCACCCATAAATCTTTGGGAAAACTGGTCGCTATATTTTGCCAGTTTGCCCCACCATCTTTTGAAACTTGTACCAATCCGTCATCGCTTCCCGTATAAAGTAATCCAAACTGAAAAGGTGATTCTGAAATTGACGTCAATGTTCCATAGGCTACATTTCCTTTTTTACCACCAGTTGTTAAATCTGGCGAAATCGCTTTCCAATCTTCCCCTTTATTCATGGAGCGCATTAATTTATTACCGCCCAGATATAAAATGTCTTGGTTATGCGAACTCAATAAAATAGGTGTTTGCCAATTAAAGCGATACGGGTTTTCGCCCAACTCATGTTTGGGTTGGATGTAGGTGTTTTGGTTAGTTTTTCTATTCAACCTGAAATAGTTTCCAAACTGAAACCCCGTGTACACAATGTCACTATCGCGACTGTCAATTTGGATTTGCATCCCATCGCCCCCCATAATAAACTCATACGGATATTGGCCGTTTTGCATCCAACCAGGATTCTCTTCGTTTTCATGGGAACCAACCCAAACGCCGTTGTCTTGTAAGCCGCCATATACATTGTAAGGTTCTTCATTGTCAACATTAATTGCGTAAAACTGTCCAACAGGAGGCTGGTTATTTTTAATCCAGTTTTCGCCGTCGTCATAACTTATATTTACCCCTCCGTCGTTTCCATTAATAAGGTGACCTGACATTTTCGGGTTTATCCACAGGGCATGATGATCTGCATGAACGTTTGGAGCCGAAATAGAAGTAAACGTCTTCCCTCCGTCTTTCGATTTCAAGATTGGAACTCCGTAGATATATATTCCATCTTTATTACTAGGGTCCACATGTATTTTTCCGAAGTAATAACCGTAGCTATAGTATAGTCCATCCAGAAAGCCATCGTGAGTTTTTTTCCATGAATTCCCGCCATCTGTGCTTTTATATACCTCTGCCCCAATCACGGGGGTATCAAACAACATACTGTTAGCATCTTCCAGATATTTAGCGAGATCGACTGGCATTACAGTACCACCACGCACCATGTTTTTCACATTGTCTGCTTTATATTTTTCTTGAAAACCATTGTTTCGTAAGTATGTATTTAGTTTTTCATCATCCAACGCTAAAAACTGTGAAGATGTCATGGTTTTAAACTGTTCTTTAGAAAGATCGTCGTTTTCTTTTTCACCTACTTTATCTTCTCTTCTTGCCTGGTTATCGTGAATAGCATATACCGTATTAGCATCGTACACTGCAAGTCCAATTCTGCCTACTCCCTCGCCAGTGGGGAAGCCACTATTGGGAGTTGAAACTTTTGTCCAACTATCACCCCCATCTGTACTTTTATAAATTCCACTTCCTGTGCCGTTTCCGCGGAAATCCCATGCTTTACGATCTTTGTCCCAGGATGAAGCATACATCAAATTGAAGTTATTAGGATCTGCGTCCATTTCAATAATACCACTTTGATTGTTTACAAAAAGTGTTTGTTTCCAGGTTTTACCTCCGTCGGTGGTTTTGTACACACCACGCTCGCTATTGGTTGAATACAAATGTCCTACTGCCGAAACTACTACTTCGTTAGGATTACTAGGGTTGATAATTATTTTTGAGATATGATGACTATCCTGCAACCCAATAGTTGCCCAAGTTTCACCATTATTGGTAGATTGCAACAACCCTATGCCGGCATAACTGGACCGGGATGCGTTTACCTCTCCGGTTCCTACCCAGATGGTATTGTTCTTCCAGTCTACCGCTAGACTACCCACATTTTGCGTTGGACTGTTATCCAAAATAGGCACAAATGTGGTTCCGTTATTTTTAGTGTGCCATACACCTCCACTTGCATAGCCTACATAAAATTCGGTCGGATTGTTTGGGTTTACTGCCAGGTCTACCACACGCCCACTCATAATGGTGGGACCAATATTTTTAAACGGAAGATTTTTAACAAGGGAATTTTTGGCAAGTTCTGTTTTTTGCTGCAACCCTTGTTTTACATCATTCGGGGATGTTGCAGGCTGTTGGGCAAACATTAATCCGCTTAAAAGCGCTGTAAAAAGAAAGAGGAATTTGTATTTCATGGTTGGGATTTTAGAAAGGTACAAAATAGTGAATTTATTGGGTGTTGGCAAGATTGTACATAAGACGTGTTAGGTTTTGAAAACCTGACTGGTTTTCCATAAGATTTTCAGTATTTTTGAACCTAAGAAATAAATACAGACATACTAATAGTTTCCTTAGGAAGCAAAATAAGCACTATGAAATATCACCCAATCTCTTCAGCTCTTTATATAAAAAATAGAAAAAACTTCATGAACAAGATGAAACCATCTAGTCTTGCCGTTTTTAACAGTAATGATATTTATCCTATTAGTGCCGATAGTACCATGCCGTTTCAGCAAGCGCGTGATATTTTATATTTAAGCGGGGTGGATCAGGAAGAGAGTATTTTAGTTTTGTTTCCAGATGCTCCGGACCCGAAACATCGTGAAATTTTATTTTTAAAAGAAACCAACGAACATATTGCCATTTGGGAAGGTGAAAAACTCACCAAAGAAAAAGCACTGGAGACCAGCGGCATTGAAACAGTATATTGGTTAAAAGAATTTGATAAGGTCTTTTATGAAATCATGACCCAATGCGATACGGTTTATTTTAACACCAACGAGCATTATAGAGCCAATATAGAAACCGAAACTCGCGAAGCCCGATTTATAAAAACGGTAAAGAATAAATTTCCAGCACACAGTTGGGCAAAGAGCAATCCTATATTACAACGATTACGGTCTGTAAAAGACCAGATCGAGCTAGATATCATGCAACAAGCTTGTAATATTACTGAAAAAGGGTTTCGTCGTGTGTTGGATTTTGTAAAACCCGGTGTTATGGAATATGAAATAGAAGCCGAGTTTATGCATGAGTTTTTACGCAATCGCTCCAAAGGTTTTGCGTACACACCTATTATCGCTAGTGGAAATAACGCAAATGTGCTTCATTATATTGAAAACAATCAGGAATGTAAAGATGGGGAACTTATTTTAATAGATGCAGGTGCAGAATACGCCAACTATAGTAGCGATTTAAGCCGAACCATTCCTGTAAATGGAAAATTTACCAAACGCCAACGCGATGTGTATGATGCTGTAAATCGTGTGAAAAATGATGCTACAAATTTGTTAGTACCTGGAACACTTTGGAAGGAATACCACGTAGAAGTTGGGAATTTAATGACTAGTGAACTGCTAGGTCTTGGATTATTAGACAAAGCCGATGTGCAGAACGAAAACCCAGATTGGCCTGCTTATAAAAAATATTTTATGCACGGTACTTCTCACCATATTGGTTTAGACACCCATGACTACGGAATTTTATGGGAACCCATGACTGCAGATATGGTCTTTACTGTAGAGCCAGGAATTTACATCCCAGAAGAAGGGTTTGGAATTCGATTAGAAGATGACGTGGTGATTCAGGAAAGTGGCTCGCCTTTCAACTTGATGCAGAACATTCCAATTGAAGCTGAAGAAATTGAGGAGTTGATGAATTCTTAGAAAATTTCGTTACCTCGACCGTAGGAGAGGTCACATATCTAACTAAGCCAAAAAATTCAATGGAGCTTACTCAAATGCGATTTCTCCTGGTGTCGAAATGACTGATGCGTCACCTCAACCGTAGGAATGGTCACACAACTAGCAAATCCAAAATTTCAACGGGCCCTACTTACTCGAATGCGATTCCTTATTCGTGTCTCCTTCGAAAGGACTGAAAAACGTTCACCCCAACAAAAACCACCAACGCTGGCAACACCCATCCCATAGCATAAGAAGAAAATGGGATGTGTCCTTTTAAACCATCCAGAGTTCCTTCAGCAATAAAAAAGCTAAGGAAATCTGGAATGCTAAACAGGAATGTTACCAAAGCTACAGCTTTAAAAACAAGGGGTGAAGCAAAACGTTCTGGTAAAGTATTTAATAAAATTAAGACAATGGTAATAGGATAAACAAACAATAACGCTGGTAAGGCAATGTCTATAATATAATGAACGTCGAACTGGCCTACAGCAACTCCTAGAAGACACCCCAATATCGCAGTGATAGTATATGCAAGCTGTGAGTTTTTACACAATCCCTTTACAAAATCTGAAGTTCCTGTTATAATTCCTGCAGCTGTAGTAAAACAAGCCAGGGCAACTAGAACGGCTAAAAAAGCGGTTCCAATTTTCCCAAGAGCACTTGTACTTAGCAATTGTAATAATTCGGTTCGGTTTTCTATGTGTAACGTGCTACTGTAATAGGCGCCTAATGCTATAAGTCCACCGTAGATGGTAAAAAGTCCTATTCCTGCTAACCATCCCGATTTGGCAATCATTTTCTTTTTTTGTTCGTAATTGTATTCTCCTTGAAGGGCGAGAGATATTACAACAACGCCACCCACGACCACACCGCCAATAGCATCAAACGTTTGGTACCCTTCCAAAATTCCAGCTGAAAATCCGTTTTCGAAAATAGAGGTTCGCACTACTTCAGTTTCAGCAGAAAGACCAATACCTATTATAGATAGCAGTAAGATGATAATTAATGGAGTGAGAAATTTACCTATGAAGCTAATTATTTTTGTTCGGTTTAAAACAAAAACAAGGACTAAGGCGAAATAAACAGCACTCAACCAGAAAGAGGAAATTTCAAAATAGGGCTGCACGGCCATCTCATAAGTTACCGAAGCTGTTCTAGGTGCAGGCAATGCGACCGAAATTGCATATACAATCAAGCAATACACCAATGCCACGCCAGGAGAAATCTTTTTAGCAAAATCCAGCATCGTTCCCTGTAATCTGGCATAACCATAAATAGCTAATATAGGAATAACAACTGCCGATATTCCAAAGCCTACCAACACCCAAATCCAATTCGCTCCTGCATTGTAACCCAAAAAAGGTGGCAATATTAAATTTCCAGCACCAAAGAATAGTGAAAAAAGCGCAAAAGCTGTTAAATAGGTTTGTTTGTTAAAGTCCATATAAAGTTTAGCTGAAAATTAGTCTCGCTTTAAGTTAAGCTTCATTTTTGCAATGTCTAACCGCCCCCGAAGATATAAAAATGATTTTCCACTACAACAACTCCCTCATTAATTACAATGTACAAGGCTCCGGCCCAACACTTTTATTGCTACACGGCTTTTTAGAAAGCAGCACAATGTGGGAAAGAATAGCCACCACATTTCATAAAACCCGCACTGTAATTACCTTAGACTTCCCTGGTCATGGAAAAAGTGATACTATAGCAGCCGAACACACTATGGAATTGTTTGCAGAAATTACCAATGCATTGTTGGAGCACCTTAAGATTAAAAACTGTACTATCATGGGACATTCAATGGGGGGCTATGTAGCGATGGCAATGGTGGATTTATTTCCACAAAAAGTTGAAAAATTAATTTTGCTGAATTCTACTCCAGCCGAAGACTCCCAGGAACGAAAATTAAACAGAGAACGCGCATTAAAATTAATTCCTAATGCCAAAGATGCTTTTGTAGGTATGGCAATTGTTAATTTGTTTTCTGAAACGGCTCGCACAAAATTTAAAACTGAAATTGAACAGCTCAAAACCGAAGCGTTGCGCATGACAACAAAAGGTATTACTGCTACAATTAAAGGAATGAAAAACCGAAAAGACAGAACCGCTATATTAAACAGCTTCTCAAAACCGAAATTTATGCTTTGCGGGACTCAAGATCCAATCCTACCCCTACAAGCATGTAAAACCACCTCTAAAGACACTAATAGCAAGCTTTTTGAAGTAGAAGGCGGACATATGAGCCATCTAGAAAGCTATAATGAAATTATCAAAATTGTGCATTTCATCGAAAATAATTGCGTTTAATCGTTGTTTTATAAAAAATAAGTTTACATTTATCGCTCCAAACTATTAAAACCTACCTACTTATGGAAAAATTCTCTACTTCCCCATTTTCATTATTGAGTTTTGTTTGCGCAACATTTGGTCATAAATATCACGTAAGCCGAAAGGTAACGGACCATATAAATGAGTACACCTGCTCACATTGCGGAAAACAAGTTGCCGACAACATGCAAGGCAATGTCGAAATTTTAACATTGAAAATTCGAAATGCAAATAATGCATTGGCTTCCTTTTACGCTAAGAAAACGCAAAAAATTCCAGCATAAATTTTATGAAACTGTTTTCCTGTAAACTTACTGGACATGTGCTGAAAGAAATTTCTACAGATTCGCTTTATATAAAAGAGTATGAGTGTTCTAAATGCAAGCAACAATATACCACAAATGGGTATGGAAAGCTTGTAAAGCTCACCAAGTACTGGAAAGAGAATAACCAATATTTTGTTCCTTTTCTGGAACAGAAATCAACAATTACGCTGTAGTTTTATCAGTATCCAACGCATTCCATCCTCGGGCTATCAATTCAATTTTAGTATTTGCCCTTGTGATTAAATGCATTCCTTCATTTTCTTTTGTAATGTGACCAATCACTGAAAGATGTGGATTGGCTTGAATTTTTGAAAAATCTTCGGTAGCCACGGTAAACAACAATTCATAATCTTCGCCCCCACTTAATGCAATGGTTGTACTATCCATATTAAACTCTTCACAAGTTGAAATTACCTGTGGGTCTAACGGTATTTTGTCTTCATATAAATTACACCCTACTTTCGAACTTTTACAAATATGAATGAGCTCACTTGAGAGTCCGTCACTAATATCGATCATCGCTGTTGGCTGCACATCTAATTCGGCGAGAAGCACGGGAATATCTTTTCGGGCTTCGGGTTTTAACTGTCGTTCAATTAAATAGGTGTAGTTTTCTAAATCGGGTTGTGCGTTTGGATTCACTTTAAAAACCTGTCGCTCGCGTTCTAATACCTGAAGTCCAAGATACGCTGCTCCCAAATCGCCCGACACAACTAACAAGTCGTTTTCTTTGGCACCACTTCGGTACGTTATTTTATCTGAAGCTGCTTCGCCAATAGCTGTAACACTTATAATTAAGCCAGATGTCGACGAGGTTGTATCGCCTCCAATAACATCAATTTTATAGATTTCGGCTGCCGCCTGTATCCCTGCATATAATTCTTCCATAGCTTCTACAGGGAAACGGTTAGAAACCGCAACGGAAACGGTAATTTGTTTTGCAGTTGCGTTCATTGCGAATACATCGGATAGATTTACCATTACAGCTTTGTATCCTAAATGTTTCAAAGGCATATACGATAGATCAAAATGTACACCTTCTACTAACATATCGGTTGTAACCACCAATTGTTTATTTTCTTCGGCTGTGATTACAGCAGCATCGTCACCAATACCTTTAATAGTAGTTTTATGTTGTATGCTGAAATGCTTTGTGAGATGGTCTATGAGTCCAAATTCACCTAAAGAAGAAATGGGTGTAGTGGCGTTATCTTTATTGTCGAACATGATTGCGATTTTGGATATTAGGGTACAAAAATACGGCTTCATTTATAAACCACGACTGCAATTGATTGTATTTTAGGAGAACTACATGTACTTTAGACTTCAAATCATTTTTGTTATGAAAAAGCTTTTTTTAATAATAGGTATCGTATTCAGTTTTATAATGTGTACAGAAGATGACGATATAAAGCTAGTTGAAAACCCAGGAGATATTGAGAATGGCATCCCCACAGGAGGAGACCCTTTAGCTCCCCCTCCTCCACACCTTGTCTTCCCAGCGCCCTGCGAGGGAGGTTTAGCGGGGGCTATATATCCTTGTAGTAATATAGATTTAATTTATAAGATAAGTCTTAACGATTTAGATGCCAATAGAGGAAATGATTGTTGGGGATGGACAGACGCCTCAACTGGAAAAGAATATGCGCTAATGGGACTAGATAATGGCACTGCGTTTATAGACATTTCAGATCCAGCTGCTCCAGTATATCTAGGCAAATTACAAACCGAAACATCCTCAAGTAATTGGCGCGATATTAAGGTTTATAAAGATCACGTCTTTGTAGTAAGTGAGGCAAACAACCATGGAATGCAGGTTTTTGATTTAACCCAATTAAGAAAAGTAACAAATCCACCTCGTAATTTTAACGCAACTGCCGTATATACTGGCTTTGGAAGTGCTCACAACATTGTTATAAATGAAGATACTGGCTTTGCATATGCCGTGGGAACCGCAACTTTTGGAGGTGGGCCTCATTTTATAAATATTCAGGACCCCACAAACCCTGTCGCAGCTGGAGGATATAGTATAGGAGATTATAGTCACGATGCTCAGGTAGTTACCTACAATGGTCCAGACACAGAACATCAGGGAAAAGAAATCTTACTTGGAAGTAATGAAAACAAAATTATTATAGTAGATATCACAGACAAATCGAACCCTTTGGAAATTGTCTCAATTACCTATCCACAAACAGGATATACACACCAAGGCTGGTTTACAGAAGACCAGCGATATTTCATTATTGGAGATGAACTAGACGAACTTAACTTTGGATTAAATTCCAGAACTTTAGTCTTTGATTTTTCAGACCTTGATAATCCAAGTCTGTCTTTACAATATGCAGGTCCCACAACTGCTATAGACCACAATGGATATGTACGCGGGACGTCCTATTATTTATCGAATTACACAGCCGGACTTCGCATCTTAACTATTACTGACGGTGACTTAAATGAAATTGCATTTTTCGACACCTATCCTACAAATAACAACGCTTCTTTTAATGGAGCCTGGAGTGTATATCCATACTTCGAAAGTGGGCATGTAATAATCAGTGATATTGATACTGGTTTTTACATAGTTAAGCCGAATTAATGATATATTTGTAATATTAAACGCTAAAAGGGTGTGAATTTTACAGAAAATTTAACAGATTTTCAAATAATGAGCACAATTTATATTTTTTGCTGTCGTTACAAATCATAAATAAAATCAACAACACTTCTATGAAACATTCTTTACTCGCTATTTTTTTTCTATTCGCTACTATTTCAGTAGCTCAAACACCTTGTTCGGGAGGTTCTGCTGGTCCCTATCCTTGTAATGGTTACGATCTTCAAAGTGCTATAGACCTTGGAGTCATGAGTGCCGGAGCAGGAAACGATTCTTGGGGCTGGACGGACCCTACAAATGGAAATGAATACGCAATTGTGGGGCTCGATAATGGAACCGCTTTTATTAATATTAGCAATCCTACAAATCCTGTTTATTTAGGAAAACTTCCTACACATACAAATTCAAGTACTTGGAGAGATATTAAAGTCTACAACAATTACGCGTTTGTAGTAAGCGAAGCCGGCGGTCATGGAATGCAAGTTTTTGATCTTACCCGTCTTAGAACTGTCACATCCCCTCCGGTTACTTTTTCAGAGGATGCACATTTTGACGGTTTTGGAAGCGCCCATAATATTGTAATAAACGAAGATACTGGATATGCATATCCTGTGGGAGCTAACCAGTTTAATGGTGGCCCAATTTTTATAAACATTCAAAACCCTTTAAATCCAGTTGAAGAAGGTGGTTACGGAATGGATAGCTATAGTCATGACGCGCAAATTATCACATATTGCGGTCCAGATCCAGACTATAATGGTAGAGAAATTTTAATTGGAAGTAACGAGGATGAAGTAATAATAGCAGATATTACAAATAAGTCTAATCCTATTAGTATTTCCAGCGTTTCATACCCAAACACCTCCTACACGCACCAAGGATGGTTTACCGAAGACCAGAGCTTCTTTATTCTTGGAGATGAAATAGATGAATTAGACAATGGTTTTAATACCCGTAATATAGTTTTCGATTTAACAGATTTAGATAATCCGTCATTAAGTTTTGAGTACTCAGGTCCAACTGAAGCTATTGATCATAATGGATACACGAAAGGAACAAAATTTTATATGGCCAATTATCGTGCTGGACTTCGCGTAATTGACATCTCGGATATTGCAAATGGAAATATTACCGAAGAAGGTTCTTTCGATACATATCCTTCTAACAACAACGCTAGTTTTAGCGGCGCATGGAGCGTGTACCCTTATTTTGAAAGTGGAAATATTGTTATAAGTGATATAAATAGAGGGTTTTTATTGGTAAAAGCCCCATCCTACGAAAACACACCTCCTGTTGCAGTATGTGGTACTACAACAGTGTCACTTGACGCTAATGGGTTAGGGACTTTAAATCCTTCCGATTTGGACGGAGGCTCTACAGATAACAGCGGAAGCACCTACTTCTTAGTATGTGATAAGTTTTTTGATTGTTCAGACTTAGGAGCAAATACAGTAGAACTTGAAGTATACGACGATTTTGGAAATCGTGACTTCTGTACGGGCACCGTAACCGTTGTGGACGAGCTAAAACCTTTATTAACCTGCCCTATAGATGTAGAAGTTTCATATGATGCTGGGGAAAATTTTTATACCCTTCCAGATTATGTAACAGCTGGAGATGTAACCGCTAGCGATAATTGCACTCCTAATTTAACTATCACTCAGGATCCAGTAGCTGGCACGCAGTTAGCCGCAGGAAATTATTTTGTAACCTTTGAAAGTACCGATGCATCTGGAAATGTAGGCGCTTGTAGATTTCAAGTGGCTGTAGAAGTACCTCTAAGTGTTGAAGAAAATGATCTAAATAGTGGCTTGACCTTATTCCCCAACCCAACCAACGATAAAATTACTGTTTCATCTAAAAATGTTACAATTACATCGCTGCAAGTAGTAGATATGTTGGGTAAACAACTTTGGGTTTCAGAAAACATGCAAGTCCAAACGAAAACAATAGATGTCTCTCAATTTTCGAATGGAATCTACTTTGTAGTAGTAAATAACCAAACGTCCAAGAAAATAATTAAAAAATAGTAAGTACCATTACATAAACACGACGTTCTACTTAAAATTGTACTAATTACATTACTGAAAAAGTGGTGATTAGCAGTTTTAGAAAAAAAAATAAGAACTTGTTCTTGTAAAGCTTTAGTTTTTTAAACAAACTACCTAAAGCAAAAAAAATCGTTTAAAACTATGTATTCACTAAAAAAAATTATAATCCCATTACTATTTCTCTCATTTATAGCGTTTACCTCTTGTAGTGAGAGCGATAATCCTATCGAAGAAATGCAGGGAGAGGATGATGGCGAGGACGATGGCGAGGACGACGACACCCCCGTTGGAAGTACCTTAGACATTGTATTTGCAAGAAACATTGGAGGAAGTAATTTAGACGAAGGAGCTGCAATTATACAAACAACCGATGGAGGTTTCGTGCTGGTGGGAGCTACAAAAAGCACAGACGGAGACATTACAGACAAGACCACAGACGATTCTGATGTATGGGTTTTAAAGACAGATGCGCAAGGTGTTATGCAATGGAGTAAAACCTATGGAGGTTCTGGCGACGATGAAGGAACAAACATTAAAAAAACCAATGATGGAGGCTACATTGTTTCTGCGGTCACCAGAAGTTCAGACGGAGATATTATGTCTGGAAATGCCGGATTTAACGATATGTGGGTTTTTAAAATCTCAAGTTCAGGAAACTTACTTTGGGAAAAAACGTATGGGTACGAAGGGAATGAAGTTGCTTATAATGTGATTACAACATCAGATGGAGGCTATCTACTGCTTGGCGTTTTAGATGTAACTGCAAGTGGCGGAGAAGGAAATGTTGGACGTGTTGCTGGAAACCACGCAGGAGGAGATTATTGGGTACTTAAACTAAATAGTGAAGGCGAAAGAGAATGGAGCCGTTATTATGGAGGAACCTTTACAGACACCGCCTACGATGCTGTAGAAACAGCTACAGGTGGTTTTATTATTACAGGAAGCTCAGACAGTCAAGATGTAGATATAACCTCAAATATTGGGCAATACGATTACTGGATTCTTAATATTGACGAGCATGGAGATATTTTATGGAGGAAAAATTTTGGTGGTGCAGAAATTGATTTAGTATATGCTATGACCAAAACACTGGATGGGAATTATTTAATCGCAGGAGACACCAGAAGTAGTGACGGAAACGTTGGAAATCTAATTGGAAATGCAGATGTTTGGGTGGTAAAAATTAATGAGGCTGGGACGGTACTTTGGAGCAAAACGTATGGCGGCACTCAATTTGAATCTGCCAGAGATGTAGTTGCCCTAACAGATGGCACCTATGCAATTGTAGCTTCATCTAGAAGTAATGATGTTAATTTAAACAATAATCAAGGTGTTAATGATGCTTGGTTGTTTTTAATTGATACAGATGGAAATTTACTAAAACAAAAAAATCTTGGGGGAAGCAATTTAGATTTTGGAGAAGGCGTTACACAAACTGCGGACGGCAACCTAATTATTACGGGTAGCACCGAAAGCTCCAATGGAGATTTTACTTCCAACAAAGGAAACAAGGATTTGTTACTAATAAAAGTTGAATAGGATTTAAAACAGTAAAAAACCAATGAAAAAAATTGCCCTTTTATGCATTGTTACAGGATTATTTTATGCTTGTAACAGTGATGATGATACACAAGCACCTGTAGAGCCAGATCCAGTAACCGTAGATTTTACATTTACGCAAAATTGGGATGGTGCTGCTATTGCAAATGCAGATTATCAAAATACAGTGTATGTAAATGCTAATAATACTGCTTTAAAATTGTCCAAATTGGTGTATTTAATTTCGGACGTAACATTTACTGCGCAAGACGGGACAGTATATGATGCAGGAGATTACAATCTTATTGATGCCCGTAACGGGACAAACACCAGTTTTACTCCAGGCATTGAAATTCCTGAAGGAAACTACAACGTATCGTTTACTTTTGGATTTGACGATGAAGACAATGACAAAAGCGGAGGATATGTAGATTTAAATTCTGACGATGGAGGTTGGGGTGTTCCTGCTCCTCTTGGGGGAGGTTATCACTACATGCGCATGGAAGGCACTTTCGAAGCAGCAGGCGGAACTACCGAAACATTCCAATACCACACTATAAGAGCAAATAAGCACACAACGTTACCCCCTGGCGCCGGTACATTAGAGTTTGTTCAAGACACTTCTTTTGTAGTAAACCTAGGAACAATTACAGTTGGAAGCTCTACATCAATTGAGGTAGAGATGAACGTTGCCGAATGGTTTAAAAACCCAAACACATGGGATCTGGATCTTAACAGTACTGTAATGATGCCTAAGTTTGACCTTCAAATAGCTATGAACGAAAATGGTTCTAATGGTGTATTTAACCTAGGAGTCGTTTCACAACAATAACCTAATGAAAAAGCTTGGGATTTTTAGTGTTTTATTGTGCGCCTTGCTCTTTGCATCCTGTGAAGACAGTGATGACAATGCCTCGCAATACATGCCCACACCAGCACCGCTAGAAATCCCAAGTGTTTTTCAAAATCAAATTTTACCACCTCTTATTCCCGAAGACAACCCGCAAACAGTAGAGGGAATTGCTTTAGGAAAAAAGCTTTTTTTCGATAAAAGGCTCTCTGCAGATAATTCTATCTCCTGTGCTTCTTGCCATAGACCACAAAATAGCTTTACAGATTCTCGCCAGTTTAGTGTGGGAATTACTGGCGAACAAGGATTTAGAAATTCGATGCCTTTACAGAATTTAGCCTTTAATTACGGAGAAAAATTTAATTGGGACGGAAGCGCAAACTCACTTGAAGATCAAATGTTTGGACCCGTTACTAATCCAATTGAAATGGCAAATACGTGGCCTGCTGTCGAAAGCACACTACAAAGTGCCAGCGAGTACCCGCAACTATTTGAAGCTGCATTTGGCACACAAAGTATAGACTCCATATTGGTTACAAAAGCAATATCTCAGTTTGTAAGGACGTTGGTTTCGGCAAATTCAAGGTTTGACCAAGCACAATTGGGACTAATTGAATTAACACCCCAAGAACAAAATGGTCTCAACGTTTTCTTGGATGAAGGGCGGGGTGATTGTTTTCATTGTCATGGCCTGCCTGCCAACCCGTTATGGACGGATAACGCCTTTCACAACAACGGTTTGGATGCCCAATTTGACGATTTAGGGCTTGGCAACATAACAGGCGACCCGAGAGAATTTGGCCTTTTTAGAAGTCCGTCACTACGTAATTTAAAGTTTACAGCCCCTTATATGCACGATGGACGCTTTGCCACACTGGACGAAGTAATAGATCATTATAGCGAAGGACTCGTCTTTTCAGAAACTATAGACCCGCTAATGAAAGCAATTAGTGCTGGTGGTGTGCACCTTACAGAAGAAGACAAAGCAGATCTTAAAGCCTTTCTTTTATCACTTTCGGACGATTCTTTTGTGAATAATTCAGATTTCAGAGAGTAGTATTTTAGAAACTCTTCTTCTGCTAAAAAATTTCATTTGGCTGCATTGACACTGCCTATACCCCCATAAGATTATTTAAAATTTCAGCTATGGTAAAACGGCGTATTTAGCGTATATTTGCACTCTAATTTAGAATAATTCTAAGGTATGATAAAAGTTAGCGACACAGCAAAAATTAAGCTGGAACAGTTAATGAGCGAAGGTGGTTTCAATGTAACCAATGACTATGTGCGTGTAGGCGTTAAAAGTGGAGGTTGCTCTGGACTTTCTTATGAGCTTGATTTTGACAAGAATCTTGGTGAAAATGATAAAATTTTTGAAGATAATCTAGTAAAGATAGCTGTAGATAAAAAGAGTTTTTTATACCTGGTTGGCACTACGCTAGAGTATAGTGGAGGGCTTAATGGAAAAGGATTTGTTTTTAATAACCCTAACGCCAATAGAACTTGTGGTTGTGGAGAATCTTTTTCACTATAAATTTTTAAATTCAGAATTCTGAATATTGAATTCAAAATTGATATATGAGTAAGTACACCGAAGATGATTTAAAGAAAGAACTCGAAACCAAAGAGTACGAATACGGATTTTATACCGATATAGAATCTGATACGTTCCCTGTAGGATTAAACGAGGATATTGTTCGTGCCATCTCCCAAAAGAAGGAAGAACCAGCATGGATGACGGAGTGGCGGCTGGAAGCATTTAGATACTGGCAAGAAATGACAGAGCCAGATTGGGCTAATGTACATTACGAAAAACCCAATTTTCAGGATATTTCGTACTATTCGGCACCCAATAAAAAACCAAAATACAACAGTATTGATGAGGTGGATCCAGAATTGCTAGAAACCTTCGCTAAGCTAGGTATTTCTCTAGACGAACAAAAAAAATTGGCAGGGGTTGCTGTAGACATTGTGATGGATTCAGTTTCTGTGGCGACTACATTTAAAGATACCCTGGCAGAAAAAGGAATAATTTTCTGTTCTATTTCTGAAGCTATTAAAGAGCATCCAGAATTAGTGAAAAAATATATTGGTAGCGTTGTACCGCAACGAGACAACTTTTATGCCGCTTTAAACAGCGCTGTGTTTAGTGACGGTTCGTTCTGCTATATTCCTAAAGGCGTACGTTGCCCTATGGAACTTTCTACCTATTTTAGAATAAACCAAGCAGGAACAGGACAGTTTGAAAGAACCCTTGTTATTGCAGACGAAGGCAGCTACGTAAGCTACTTAGAAGGTTGTACCGCGCCAAGTCGTGATGAAAACCAATTACATGCTGCAGTGGTAGAATTGATTGCCTTGGACGATGCCGAAATAAAATATTCCACCGTACAAAATTGGTTTCCTGGAAATAAAGAAGGAAAAGGAGGCGTTTTTAACTTTGTAACCAAAAGGGGAATCTGCGAAAAAAATGCTAAAATTTCCTGGACACAAGTTGAAACTGGAAGTGCCGTAACCTGGAAATATCCTAGTTGCATTCTAAAAGGTGACAACAGTATAGGTGAGTTTTATTCTATTGCCGTGACCAATAACTTTCAGCAAGCAGATACGGGTACCAAAATGGTTCACTTAGGTAAAAACACGCGTAGTACTATTATTAGTAAAGGAATTTCAGCTGGAAAATCACAGAATAGTTACCGTGGTTTGGTACAAATTAATGCACGTGCCGATAATGCTAGAAACTTTTCGCAGTGTGATTCGCTTTTAATGGGAAACGAATGTGGTGCACACACCTTCCCGTATATTGAAGCTAAAAATAAAACCGCTAAAATTGAACACGAAGCTACTACAAGTAAAATTGGGGAAGATCAGATTTTCTATTGCAACCAGCGTGGAATAGACACCGAGAAGGCCATCGCTCTTATTGTAAATGGCTTTAGCAAAGAAGTATTAAACAAACTCCCTATGGAATTTGCAGTAGAAGCGCAAAAATTACTGGAAATCTCACTAGAAGGTTCCGTAGGATAAAACAACAATCAATAACCATAAATTTTTATTACAATGAAAAAAATGCTTTTGCTTTTAGTAATTACAATGAGTGTAGTTGCTTGTACAGAAAATATTGGAGACAGAAAAAGTAACGATCCGCAGTACGAAGGAGAATTTATCTATGTAGACGGAGGCGCTGTGCTTAAAGGAGAAAATTTTATTTACGGAGTTGCTATAGACGAAATGTCCAAGTATCTTAACGAGCAGGTAACGCCTGTTAAAAAAGATGATTTTGATATGGTTCCTGTTGTTGTAAAAGGTACTTTAGGAAAAAAAGCCGCAGAAGCTGAAGGATGGGATGAAATTTTAACCATCACTGAAATTGTAAGTGTGAGCGATGCACCTTCTGAAGCCGACATTAAAATTGAAGATAATAAAGAAGCAGCTACAACCGAAGAATAATACTGAAACATCCTTCTAATACAAAGGATTTTTCATTAACTATTGAGAACAAAACTATGTTACATATAAAAAACCTGCACGCAGCAGTTGAAGAAAAAGAAATCTTAAAAGGGATAGATCTTGATGTAAACCCTGGCGAAGTACATGCTATTATGGGGCCAAATGGTTCCGGTAAAAGCACCTTGGCTTCCGTAATTGCTGGAAAGGAAGAGTTTGAACTTTTAAAAGGAAACATCACTTTTGAAGGGGAGGATATTTCAGAATTAGATCCAGAAGAGCGCGCTCATAAAGGGCTGTTCTTATCGTTTCAATACCCTGTTGAGATTCCTGGCGTATCGGTAACCAATTTCGTAAAAACTGCTATTAACGAAAATCGGAAAGCAAAAGGTGAAGCAGATATGCCTGCTGGCGAAATGCTGAAAATGATTAAGGAAAAAGCAGATATGCTGGAAATTGACCGTAAATTCCTATCACGCTCCTTAAACGAAGGTTTTTCTGGTGGTGAGAAAAAACGTAACGAAATTTTCCAGATGGCAATGCTGGAACCTAAACTAGCCATTCTTGACGAAACAGATTCTGGACTGGATATTGACGCATTAAAAGTTGTTGCCAATGGTGTAAACAAACTTAAAAGCAAAGACAACGCCGTGATTGTAATTACGCACTATCAGCGATTATTAGATTATATCGTACCAGATTTCGTACACGTACTTATGAATGGCAAAATAGTAAAGTCTGGAACTAAAGAACTCGCATACGAGCTAGAAGCAAAAGGCTACGACTGGATTAAAGAAGAACTAGTAAAATAATTTAACATTTAAAATTCAAAGTCCCAGATTGAATTTTGAACTTTAAATGTTGAATCCTGAATTGAAAACATGAGTTTAAAAGATAAATTAGTATCATCATACATCGCTTTTGAAGACCATTTGGAAGACGACTCCCCAATTCATGACCTTCGCAATGATGCGATTAAGGTTTTTGAAGAAAAAGGATTCCCTTCTAAAAAAGAAGAGGCCTGGAAATATACCTCATTAAACGCATTGCTTAAAAATGACTACAGTATTTTCCCGAATAATGAGCGTTCCATAGAGTTAAAAGATGTTCGTAAATATTTCTTGCATGATATAGACACCTACAAATTGGTGTTTGTAGATGGCGTGTACAATTCGTTTCTTTCAGATACTACACACGATTCTTTGGATGTTTGTTTATTGTCTTCGGCACTGAATAAACCTAAATATAAAGCTGTAATTGAAGCATATTTCAACAAAACAGCTGTGAAAGACAGCCTAACATCATTAAATACGGCGTTTGCAAAAGAAGGCGCTTATATTCATATTCCGAAAAACAAAGAGGTTGAAAAACCTATTGAAATCATTAATTTTTCAACAGGAAATGAAGCCGCTATTTTGTTGCAACCAAGGAACCTAATAGTAGTTGGAGAGAATGCACACGTACAAATTATTGAGCGTCACCAAAGTCTATCCAAAAACCAAGTGCTTACCAATAGCGTGACAGAGATTTTTGCCGAAAAGCGAGCCTTTGTAGATTATTATAAAATTCAGAATGATGCCCATACCGCTTCTTTGGTGGATAGCACCTATATTTCACAAGAGCAGGAAAGCCATTGTCGTGTGCATACATTTTCTTTTGGCGGAAAACTTATTAGAAATAACCTCAATTTTTACCAAAAGGGGGAACGTTGTGACAGTACTTTAAATGGAATTACCATTATTGAAGATAAGCAACACGTAGACCACAATACCCTAGTACATCATATTGCACCTAATTGCGAAAGTCACCAAGACTACAAAGGTATTTTTGCCGATAGCTCCACAGGTGTTTTTAACGGTAAAGTATACGTTGAAAAAGATGCACAAAAATTAGACGCTTTTCAGAAAAACAACAACATTTTGGTAGACGATAAAGCGAGTATTAATTCTAAGCCACAACTTGAGATTTTTGCGGACGATGTTCGCTGTTCGCACGGGTGTACCATTGGACAGTTGGATGAAGAGGCCATGTTTTATCTTCAATCCAGAGGAATTGGTAAAAAAGAAGCCCGCGCACTTTTAATGTATGCTTTTGCAAATAACGTTTTAGAAAGCGTAAAGATTCCAGAATTGAAAGCAAGAATTAATAAGCTTATCGCCACTAAAATTGGCGTGAGCTTAGGATTTGAACTGTAACATTTGTCACACTAAGCGCAGTCGAAGTGCATCAACTCTCCACCATTTAATTAGTCTTCGACTGCGCTCAGACTCACATTTTCAATTTAATTTATGTTTAACATCAACACCATTAGAGCAGATTTTCCCATACTTCAGCGCGAAGTAAATAGCAAGCCACTGGTGTATTTAGATAATGCTGCCACGTCACAAAAGCCACAGGTAGTGATAGATGCTATTGTAGATTATTATAGCAATTACAATGCAAATATCCATCGTGGAGTGCACGCACTTTCTCAAGAAGCGACAGATAGGTACGAGGAGGCTCGACAAAAAATTCAGAAACATTTCAATATTGCAAAAGCGCACGAAGTGATTTTTACTTCGGGTACCACGCACGCTATTAATTTAATTGCTAATGGTTTTGCATCGCTCTTAAAAAAGGGAGAAGAAGTAATCGTTTCAGCATTAGAACATCACAGTAATATTGTACCGTGGCAAATGTTATGTGAAAAAACGGGAGCAAAATTAGTAGTAATTCCTATGACGCAAAAAGGGACATTGGATATGGATGCGTATGCAGAACTCCTTTCAACAAAAACGAAATTGGTTTTTGTAAATCATATTTCGAACGCATTGGGGACTATTAATCCAATCGAAGATATTATTTCTAAAGCACATCAAGTAGGTGCTGCAGTGTTAATTGACGGAGCACAGGCCTGTTCGCATATAAAACCAGATTTGCAAGCCTTAAATGTAGATTTTTACGTAACATCTGCACATAAAATGTGTGGTCCTACAGGGGTTGGAATATTGTACGGAACAGAAAAATGGCTCCATAAACTCCCTCCTTATCAAGGCGGCGGTGAAATGATTGCCGAAGTAACGTTCGAAAAAACCACCTATGCAGACCTTCCTCATAAATTTGAAGCAGGAACACCCAACATTTGTGGCGGTATTGCTTTTGGGGTAGCCATAGACTACCTAAATAATATAGGTTTTGAAGCCATAGAAAAACATGAACACCAGTTGTTGGAGTATGCTACAGAGAAGCTTTCAGAAATAAGTGGACTTAAAATCTATGGAACTGGCACAGCGAAAACATCGGTTATTTCGTTTAATTTGGAGCATATCCATCCGTACGATGTGGGCACAATTTTAGACAAACTTGGAATTGCAGTTCGAACTGGCCATCACTGTGCGCAACCTATTATGGACTATTTTAAAATCCCTGGTACGGTTCGTGCCTCTTTTGCTTTTTATAATACAAAAGAAGAAGTGGATGCACTCGTGGCTGGAGTAAAGAAAGCCAAGCAAATGCTTAGTTAACATACCTTTATTAGTACGTAAAAAAGATTTGCAGTATCTTAGAGGAACAACTAAAACAACTACTATGAGAATTTTATTGACAGTTATCGCACTAACAACCTTTTTATTTACGAGTTGCGACGAAACCAAAAAAGTGATAGATGTAGCTGGAAACGTACAACTTTCCGGAGCATACACCATAACCAAAGCTGGAACTAAAACTGTTGCCAACCCAGACATAAACATAACATTTGCGGCTTTGGATAAGTCGGTTAATGGAAATGCTGGTTGTAATACATTCTTCGGAAATTACACCCTTGACCTCTATGCCCTTAGTTTTGGAGCAATTGCAGCAACCGAAATGTACTGTGATGAAGCTGTAATGACAACTGAAAGAGAAATAATGAAAGCCATGCGCGAGACAGGTTCTTACACGCTTGAAAACGGGGTGCTTACCTTACTTTCTAAAAACGACCGTAGCGTACTTTTAACAGCAAAAAAAGCCAAGTAAATTGAGTAGCATACAAGAAATTCAAACAGAATTAATAGACGAGTTTTCTTTATTCGATGACTGGATGGAGCGTTACGAGCATATGATTGCTTTAGGAAAGACAATGCCCCTAATAGATGCAGCATACAAAACCGATGACAAACTTATTAAGGGGTGTCAAAGCAAAGTGTGGTTGCACAGTGAGCTAAAAGATGGAAAAGTTCAGTTTACAGCAGATAGCGATGCTATTATCACCAAGGGAATTGTCGCTATTTTAATTCGGGTGTTTTCAAACCAGAAACCAGAAGACATTGTAGCAGCGAACACCAATTTTATAGATGAAATTGGACTGAAAGAACATTTATCGCCTACACGTGCCAACGGCTTAGTTTCTATGCTGAAACAAATGAAATTATATGCGGTAGCATATCAGGCACAATTAAATCAATAATTAAAAAGTTATCCACTAAGTGGCAAATAAATATGAGCACTACTGAAGTAAACACAACCGAACTAGGAGAAAAAATTGTAAAAGTGTTAAAAACAATTTTCGACCCCGAAATACCTGTAGATATTTATGAATTAGGCCTTATCTACGATGTTTTTGTAAACGAAGATCGGGAGGTAAAAATTTTAATGACCCTTACCACGCCCAATTGTCCCGTAGCCGAAACACTACCCGTAGAAGTTGAAGACAAAGTAAAAAGTTTGAAACTGGTAAAAGATGCCGAAGTAGAGATCACATTTGATCCGCCATGGACTCAAGACTTGATGTCTGAAGAGGCGAAACTAGAGTTGGGAATGCTTTAAAAATTTTTAATCAACTCCTAATTTTAGACACTTTTAAAAAAAATGGAAAACCAAATCATAAACAGAGTTGCCAACAGTAAATTGGTTACTTTTAATCTAGAAGATCACTATCCGGAGGGAAAGCGCGTATTATTCGATATTTCGCAATGGTTACTGGAAGGTATTGTTCTTAAAGAAGTGGATTTCAGAAAGTCGGTTAAAGAACACGATTGGTCGCAATACCAAGATGTGTATGTTGCTTTACATTGTAGCACCGATGCCATAATCCCAGGCTGGGCTTATTTATTGGTATCGCTTCAATTAGCGCCGTATGCCAAAAAAACTATAGTAGGCACGTTGGATACACTAGAAAGTATCTTGTTTGCTGAAATAATCCCCACAATAGACTTTTCAGCATTACAAGACAAACCTGTAGTTATTAAAGGGTGCGCTCACAAACCTATTCCGCAAAACGCCTATATCTTATTAGCTGAAAAGCTACAACCTATTGCTAAAAGCATTATGTATGGCGAGGCTTGTTCTTCGGTACCGCTCTTCAAAAAATAAATGCGTTTAATCGGTTTTCTGGAACTTTCAATCGAAAACCTATACTATTAATACCCTTTTCATTTTTCATAAGCTATAAAGTTGGTTTACATTTGTAGCTTAAACTTTACAACTATGAAGAAATTACTACTTATTACAGTGCTTTTCGCTTTACCATTTGTAGCAATAGCACAAGACGAAGAACCAGAAGCACCAAAAGACGGCTGGACAAAATCTGGAAATGTAGGCTTACTTTTTAACCAAGCTGCTTTTAACGCAGAATGGACTGGGGGCGGAACCTCTAACTATGCAGCAAATGCAACCTTAACCTATGATGCCAATTACCGTCAAGGAAAATTAACCTGGGACAACCGCTTAATGGCAGAGTATGGGATAACTAAAACCAGAGATCAAGAATTTACACGTAAAACGAACGATAGATTCGAGCTAAACTCCATTGTTGGTCGCCAAATTAAGGAAACTAATTGGTACTACTCTTGGTTCGCAAACTTTAGAACCCAGTTTAGTAATGGGTATGAATTTGCTGAAGATGCTATGGGCAATGAAGTACGTACAGTAACTACTAAATTTTTATCACCCGGCTATTTTCAAACAGGGCCTGGTATTCTTTGGAAAAAGAATGACAACTTAAAAGTGAATGTATCTCCAGCGACATTACGATTAATTTTTGTAGACGATCAATTTACAACATTTACAGATCCAGTAGCTGCTGCCGCATTTGATGAAGCTGGAGGATACTTTGGTGTAGAAGCGAATGAGACAATGCGTTTTGAATTTGGTGCTTCATTGAATGGGTACGCAAAATTCGATCTTATGGAGAATGTTACTGTAGAAAACATCTTGGGACTGTATGCTAACTATTTAGAAGATCCACAAAATGTAGATGTAGATTACACACTTAACCTTTTGTTGAAAGTAAACGAATGGATTACTGCCAACTTTACCTTCCAGGCAATTTATGATGATAATGCTGTAAAAGGATTTCAGATTAGAGAAACACTTGGCATTGGGGTAGGATATAAGTTCTAACCACTCTACAATGCATAAAAAATACCGTTCACTTTGTGGGCGGTTTTTTTTATGTAACAAACTGGCGTGTTATTACAAAATGTGCCAGCTATTTACTACATGCAAAGCATACTACTAGCTACCCACTACTCCACATACTCCTCTGGATACAAAAAGTTATTGTACGGAAACCGCGTCACGTGAATATCCCGAACTGTATCGTACACCGTTTTTCTAAATTCTTCCAGATTCTCTTTGTTTAAGGCTGAAATAAAGATAGCATCTGTGTTTTCGCGTTGCATCCAAGTTTGTTTCCACTCTTTTAAAGTGAAATGGGCTTTTGTTTTTTCTGTCACCAGATCGTCGGCTTCAATTACTTCGGGCTCGTAGGCATCAATTTTATTAAAGACCATAAGTATAGGCTTATCGGCACTTTTAATTTCGTCTAGGATTTGGTTCACGGACGCAATATGGTCTTCAAAAGAAGCGTGGCTTATGTCTACCACGTGTAGTAAAAGATCAGCTTCACGAACTTCGTCTAGCGTGCTTTTAAAACTTTCTACCAACTGTGTGGGAAGCTTGCGTATAAAACCTACGGTGTCACTTAATAAAAAGGGTAAATTACCAATTACTACTTTACGTACTGTGGTATCTAATGTTGCAAATAGTTTGTTTTCGGCAAATACTTCGCTTTTACTTATTACATTCATCAAGGTGCTTTTCCCTACATTAGTGTATCCTACGAGAGCAACCCGCACCAAGGAACCACGGTTCCCCCGTTGCACTTCCATTTGCTTATCTATTTTGGTGATTTTCTTTTTCAGTAAAGAAATTCTATCACGAACAATACGGCGGTCTGTTTCAATTTCGGTTTCCCCAGGGCCACGCATTCCAATTCCCCCTCGCTGGCGTTCTAAGTGAGTCCACAATCCAGTTAATCTAGGCAACAAATATTCGTATTGTGCTAATTCCACCTGTGTTCTTGCATAGCTTGTTTGGGCACGTTGAGCGAAAATATCTAAAATTAAATAAGTCCTATCTATTACTTTACACTTCAGTATTTTCTCAATATTACGTTGCTGCCCAGGGGAGAGTTCGTCATCAAAAATTGCGGTGCCAATATCGTTTGCTTCTACGTATTCGAGCACAGTTTCCAGTTTTCCAGAACCTATAAAAGTTTTGGGATCTGGTTTTTCCATTTTTTGTACAAAGCGTTTTAGCACTTCTCCACCCGCTGTATAGGTTAAAAATTCAAGTTCGTCGAGATACTCTTTGGATTTTTCTTCATCCTGTTGCTGCGTAATGAGACCAATTAAGATGGCTTTTTCGTATTGTATGGTGGTTTGTTCTAACATATTTTGAATTTAGAGGTACGAACGACAAGCCACGAAGTTAAATCACTTTGCCAATAATAAGGTGGCTGAGTGATTTCAGCTGAAAGACGAAATCGTATCGAAGTTCAAATGTACAAAACCTTTTCGCCTATTATTTTGTAATTTACAATGCTTTAACACCTATTTTTATGAGTATTTCGGAAGAACGACAGTATGGCTTTGCATTTTACAATCTCGAGAATCTGTTTGACACCGAAGACGACCCCAATACGTTAGACGATGATTTTACCGAAGGATCGGACAGAAAATGGAATGAAGAACGCTTTCGGAAAAAAATAAAAAAACTGGGAAGTGTAATTCAGCAAATTGGGTATGAAGATATTGGTTTTCCACCCGTGATAGTTGGTGTTGCCGAAGTTGAAAACAGCTATGTTCTTGAGCAACTGGTCGCTTCAAAATTTCTTCAGCAGAAAAATTACGGTGTACTTCATTTCAACTCGCCAGATGAGCGCGGTATAGACACGGGCTTGCTGTATAGAAAAGATTATGTTACCGTTTTAAATGCACAAGCACATCAAGTATTACTAGAAAACGAACATGGCCAACGTGATTATACCCGTGATATTCTAAGCGCACACCTTGAAATAGAAGGACATTCTTTTTATGTTTTAGTAAATCACTGGCCTTCTAGGAGAGCTGGAGCAGAACTTACGGCACCACGAAGATTGGTCGTTGCGGAAAGAAATCTGCAAATAGTTGAAACAATTAAAAGCGAAAACCCCCAAGCAAAAATAATTATTATGGGGGATTTTAACGACGATCCAAAAAGCGAGAGTGTGCAACATCTGGTGGCCAATGGGTTTTACAATCCTATGGAATTACTACTCACCCACGAAGTTGGTAGTTTAAATTATAGGGGTGCATGGAATTTGTTCGATCAACTCTTGGTATCTCACAATTTTATGAGGCAACATGACAACTCGTTTCGCTTTTCTAAAGCTACCGTATTTAATATGAAGCATTTAACCGAATATGAGGGCAAACACAAGGGAAATCCATTTAGAACGTATGTAGGAAAGCACTATGCTGGTGGATTTAGCGACCATTTTCCAGTTTATGGGAAATTTACAATAGAAAAATAGGCCACTCACAATTTAACATGTCTTTTATCGGCATTTTCCTACATTTAATCTAATTTTACTTGAATAAAAACCAAGTCTATTTGTTAGGAATAAAATTTAATTAATTTAGTATTTTCTTAACATCAACAAAACGCTACTAATGGATAAAAAATTACTTTCAGCTTCCATCCCAAAATTTTATACCTTACAAAAAAACTTCCAATCATTACTCCTAATCACTATCTTATGTCTTTGTTCTTTTGCACAAGCACAAGGACCTGGATCTTTGTTTGTAGATGCGGGTCCAGATCAGACCATTGACTGTTCAGGAACCGGATGTGTAGATTTAACAGCTACTTTTTTAGAAACGTTTGACACCTCTGGAGAAACGTATACTGTTACTTCAATTCCTTATACTCCACCATTTGCTTTTGATGGCTTGGCAAATCCACTCAATCCTAATATTGATGATGCCTGGTCCAGTGTAGATTCTCTTCCATTCGATTTTTGTTTTTTTGGAGATACCGAGACCGAATTTCAAGTAGGATCCAATGGTGTAATTAGATTTGATGTAGATCCTGGAGATACATCAAATGGATGGAGTTTTGATGAAGACTTACCTAACAATTCAAATCCAACCTTAGGGGAAGCAAACATATTTACCCCGGTTCATGATATTGACCCTGCCGCTTCAAGCAATGAAGAAATAGGCTATGAAGTCCTTGGGACCTTTCCAAACCGTGTTTTAGTAGTTTCTTATTTTGAAGTCCCTATGTTTTCAACTACCTGTAATTCGTTATTGGCTACACATCAGGTTGTATTTTATGAGTTTTCGAATGTAATTGAAATGTACATCCAAGATAAACCTTCTTGCCCTTCGTGGAACGACGGGAATGCTGCTTTAGGTATTCAAAATGATGCAGGAGACACAGCGTTTGTTGCACCGGGTCGCAACACAAGCGATTCTCCATGGACTGCAACAAACGAAGCTTGGAGTTTTTCACCTACGGGTATGGAAACCTATATTTTTGAATGGCTGGATTCATCCGGAACTGTTATTGGAACAGACCCAACTATAAATGTATGTCCAACAGAGGCTTCAGAAATTTATACAGCAAGAATTACTTATACAAATACCTGTAATGGTGAAGTAGTAATTTTAACGGACGATGTTGAAGTAACCCAAGACGGAACCAGTAATCTTACATTAGACCTTGGGGAGGATCTTAGTTTTTGCGATCAAACATCGTATGAAATTGTTCCAACCATAACAGGCGACCCAACAGGTGCAACATATTTATGGAGTCCTAATGGAGAAACCACTCCTACAATTACAGTTACAACTTCAGATACGTATGGACTTGAAATATCATTAGATGGTTGTACAATTTCAGATAGCGTAACCCTTACGTTCCTAACATCTCCAAATTGTACTATTTTGTCTGAATGTGACACGTTAGATTTTAACGAAGATTTTGGTGCAGGTACAGGACGTATTTGCATAGATCCTGCCACAGCAACAACTACATACACTTGTAACACGACTACCATGGTGAATGACGGAGAATACTCTGTTACTAACATATCGGATGGACTTAACACAGGCTGGCACCCAGGCATGGAAGATCACACACCTGGAGATGTAAATGGCCGTGCTTTGTATGTGAATGCCGACTTTACCCTTGGAGAGTTTTATAGAAGAACTATAACATTAGACACTGCTACAGACTATAGCTTTGGAGCATGGATTACCACCGTTTACGATACTGACACAGGGATTTGTGGGGGAACAGGTATTCCATCCAACGTTATCTTTAGAATTGAAGATCCTGTTGGAACTTTAATTGCCGAGACAAATACAGGAGATATTCCTAACGGCCCAAATCCAAATTGGCAACAATTTTTTATCGATTTTAACACAGGTGCCAATACCGATATTCAACTCGTACTTATAAACAACTCTATTGGTGGCTGCGGAAATGACCTAGCAATAGACGATATTACGCTAGAATTTAGTTCGGCAGAACCAGAAATCGTCACCCCTCCAGATTTAGAAGCTTGCGATACAGGAAATGATGGAACTGAAGTTTTTGACCTAACTACTCAAATTCCAACCATCTTAGATGGAGCAAATCCGGCTGAACTTAACGTTTCTTTTCATATTACTCAATTTGATGCAGAAGCAGGTCAGCTTGCAATTGCAGATCCTACAAATTATAATAGTGTTACAAATCCTGAAACAATTTATGTGAGAGTAGAGCGTGTAACACAAGAAGCGTGCTTTGCCACAGTAAATTTCGATTTAATTTTAAATCCAGTCATAGATCTTACTACAGATCTTCCTACCGAAGTAGGCGTATGTGATACAGATGCTTTACCTGTCTTAGATGCTACTGCAACAAATTCTGGAATAGACCTTACAATGGTCACATACGAATGGACAGATGGAACAGGAACAGTGGTTTCTACAAATCCCGTTTTTTCACCAACAATAAGCGGAACTTACACCGTAGTACTTACACTAGCTCCCTGTAGTGAAAACACCTATACGGTAGAAGTAGACATTACCGAATCTGCAACCCTAGATCTGGGAGCAGACCAAATTCTTTGTGATGGAGCTATATATGAAATAGTTCCTATAATTACTGGGAATACAGCTGGAATTGTATATACGTGGAGTACAGGAGAAACCACTCCAACTATCATTGTAAACGAAACTGGCGATTACAGTTTAACTATTACAGTAGGTAATTGTACGGCGACAGACAATGTACTGGTAACAATATCAGATCCTTTAGAAATTAGTATTGGTGAAGATTTCGAAACCTGTTTTTCAGAAAACACAGAGTTAACAGTCACTACTACAGATTTTGACCTAGAGGATGCTACTTTTCAATGGTTTTTAAATGGAAGTGAAATAGTTGGAGAAACCATGGCAACGCTTCCAATTATAGAAGTGGGAACTTATAGTGTTCTAGTAACCGTTAATGATTGTACCGCAACAGACGAAGTGGTTGTAAGCCTAAAAGAAGCTATTACCGTAACCCTAGAAGACGACTTTAATACTTGTCCAAATGAGACGCAAACCATAACAGCATCAACTTCGGCAACAGACCCAGTATTTAGTTGGTTCTTAAATGGTGATGCACTTATAGATGAAACCAATGCGACATTAGAAATAGCACTTGAACCAGGAACCATGGGAACTCAAATATATAGTGTTATTGTTTCTGAAGGAGATTGTACTGGTGAAGCAGAAGTAGGTATAACGCTTTACGACATAGGTAATTGTACGATCTCGCAAGGTATCTCTCCTAATAACGATGGTTTTAATGACACCCTAGATCTCGAATTTCTTAATGATAGAACTGGTATCGTACAACTTCAGATTTTTAACAGATTGGGAAGTTTGGTCTATGAAAAAACAAATTATGTAAACGAATGGCAAGGTCAAACTACAGATAATGAAGAACTTCCAACTGGAACTTATTATTATGTTTTAGACCTGCAAGGGGAAGACCCAGTATTTGGCGCACAAGCTGCGGGTTGGATTTACTTAAATAGAGAGGCAAATTAAGTTGTTAACTTAGAAACAAAACACCTCAACTAATCAGAAAATACTTTTTTAAAAATGAAAAAAATATTCATACTTACTTTAATAGCCTCTCTGTTTTGGACAACAAATTCATCTGCCCAACAGGACCCACAGTATACGCAATATATGTACAACATGAATGTGGTAAACCCTGCGTATGCTGGTAGTAAAGAGAGTTTATCACTTACAGCGCTGTATCGCAAACAATGGTCGGGCTTAGATGGGGCTCCAGAAACTTTTACTTTTTCTGGTCATACTCCAATAAGCGACAAAGTGGGCTTAGGTCTTTCAGCAATTAAAGACGAATTGGGACCTATTAGTGAAACAAATGTATATGCAGACTTCTCTTATACGCTACAGGTAGGAGCAAATACTAAACTTGCACTTGGGCTTAAAGCTGGTGCTACTTTTCACGATGTAGGGCTTGTAGGTATAGAGCTCCAAGATCCAGGAGATCCTTTCTTTTCTCAAGATATAAGTAATACCTACCCAAATATTGGTGCAGGTGCCTTTTTATATGGAGATAATTATTACATAGGCGTCTCGGTACCAAATCTTCTTAATTCGGTTCATCTAGACGAGAATGGGTTAAAGTATGGTAACGAAACCAATCATTACTTTGGAACAGCAGGATATGTATTTGAGCTATCTGAAAATGTAAAATTGAAACCTTCCGTGTTGGTTAAATCTGCATTTGACGCACCACTTTCTTTCGACGGAAATTTAAATGCTTTATTTTATGAACGCTTCGAAATTGGAGCTAGTTATAGACTGGACGACTCTTTTAGCGGTCTGGTTGGTTTTCAAATCACAGATTATGTACGCATTGGGTACGCTTATGATAGAGTCCTATCAGATATTCAGGCTGTAGCCAGCTCATCACACGAAGTAATTCTCACCTTCGATGTTTTCTTTAAGAAAAGAACCCTACGCTCACCTAGATACTTCTAATAACCAATTATAATTTCATTCAAAATGAAAAAAATATATACAATCTTATTTCTTTTAGCGCTTACTACCACTTTAAGTTTTGCGCAAAATAAAGACACCAAAAAAGCAGACGACTTATACAAACGCCTTCAGTATACAGATGCCGCAGAGGCTTATCAAAAACTCCTTAAAAAAGGAAAAGGCGGCCGCTATGTTTTTGAACAGCTAGGTAACAGTTACTTTTATATTAACGACACCAAAAAAGCCGAAACATACTACAAACGCGTTGTAAAAGGTAAAAAGGTGAAAGCTGAAACGGTATACAACTACGCCCAATCTTTAAAAGCAAATGGGAAGTTTAGCGACTATAACAACGCCATGAAACAATTTGCAGGTTTGGCACCTAACGATTCACGTGCTAAGGAGTTTATGAAAAATCCTAATTACGTACCTAAGTTAATGGAGAAACAACCTAAGTTTTCGGCCACTAATATGAAAGATATAAATACCGAGTATTCCGAATTTGGAGGCATTATGGTAGGAAAGGATTTCTATTTTTCTTCAGCTAGAAACACTACTAGAAAGAAATATGGATGGAACGAAGAACCTTATTTAGATATATATAAAGCCGAAAACGTAGGTGGAACGATTAAAAACGCAGAACTATTAGACAACAAAAGCATAAACACCAAATACCACGAAGGTAATATAGCCATCACGGCAGACGGCAAGCGTATGTATTTTGACCGTAACGATTACTACAAAGGAAAGTATGACAAAAGTGAAGAAGGCGTTAACCAGATTAATCTTTTTTATGTAGAATGGGTAGCGGGAGAATGGAAAGATGTCCAGTCTGTTGCATTTAACAGTGATGAATACTCTACAGGACATCCTGCATTGAGCCCAGACGGAAACACCTTATATTTTGTAAGCGATATGCCAGGGGGTAAAGGAATGAGCGACATTTACAAAGTTTCAGTAAGTAAAGATGGTAGCTTAGGAACTCCCCAACGTCTTGACGATACCATTAATACTGAAGGAAAAGAAGTATTTCCATATATAGATGCTAACGGAGATTTATACTTTTCAAGTACAGGCCATATGGGACTTGGTGGCTTAGATGTATTTTATGCACCCGCAAAAGGAACTTCATTTGGAGCTCCAAAAAACATGGGCTTAGGTATTAATAGCTCTGATGACGATTTCGCATTTATTTACAACCCGAGCACGGAAGAAGGATTTCTCTCTTCAAACCGCGCCGGTGGTAAAGGAAGTGACGACATTTATACAACAAAACAACTAACGCCATTGTGCGAGGTTGAAATGATTGTACAAGTAGTAAATGAATACACTAAAGCCCCAATTGCAGGAGCAAGGGTAGACTTATACGATAAACTTGGCAACAAACTAAGCACCAAAACTACCGGAGACGATGGTAAAGTAACCCTCATTGCCGAATGTGAAAAGGAGCACGAAGTACAAGCTGTTGCAACTAATTTTGAAAGCAACGCTATTAATGTAGAAATGGCAAGTGACATAACACTAAACAAAACCATTAGCCTTCGCCCTATTGAAGATATAATTGTTGACGATAAAGTAGTTTTAAATCCAATTTATTTCGATTTGGATAAAAGTAACATTAAGCCAAAAGCTGCTTTTGAACTAGACAACCTAGTAGCACTCATGAAAAAGTATCCAAATATGGAAATTAAGGTAGAAAGCCATACAGATATTAGAGCAACTCCAGAGTACAACATAGCGCTTTCAAACAGAAGAGCACAAAGCACCGTACAATATGTTATTTCAAAAGGAATAGACAAGTCCAGAATATCTGGTGAAGGCTTTGGTGAAAGTCGTCCCGTAGTAGCTTGTGGTTCTAATTGTAGTGAAGCACAGCATCAAAAAAATAGAAGATCTGAGTTTATTATCGTAAAGAGATAATACTCCTAATTAACCAAGCAACCTTAAAAAACCCATTACAAATTGTAATGGGTTTTTTCATACCCTACCAAGAAGTCTATGAATTCTGGTAATTCTGAAACTCTATGAATTCATATACTCCATATTTAACTGAATGTTATACTTTTACACAATACTTTTCAAAACATAAAATTTGAAAATCCTAGTGAGTATTATAACCTTTTTATTTAAAAAAGAGTCTTTCAAACAAAGGACGTGTTACACTAATTTTGGGGATTACACTCTTTGTTTTGTTTGAGTTTTAGTAAGGTTTAAACTACTAAAAAAGATCGTCTTGAGGAGGGCGGTCTTTTTAATTTATGAATTTTATGTGTCTCAAAACTCTATGTTTTCATATAGGTTTTATAGCAGGTGATTTTATAACTTTGTAGTCCCTGCTATCTACTCACTTAGCTACTTTTGGCTTCGGTTTTGAAAGCCACAATATCGGTTTCTATGGTAGAAAATCTAACACTAATAGATTACTTAAAATTAGTGGCAGGAATATAGTACGTTTACCTATAGCAATACAGGCTAAAAATCACTGCATAGTTCTTCGAATTTCGAAATTCAATGAATTCGTTACTAAAATATCACTTCTCAAGAGACCTAAAATCCTTGAGAACAAAAAAAGACCGCATCGTGGGGATAGCGGTCTTTTTCATTTAGTTTCTATTTCCGAAGTACTTACTCTGCAAATACTTTTTCACCAGAAGCTTCCTGCTCTTTAAACTTCTGCACCAACTCTAACGCATCTGGCACTACATCGCTACACAAGATAATGAGAGCGCCTTTTTTAGCAGTATTCACTGCATGGGTGATTGCTTCTTTTTCTGAAGGAATAATTGTAGTTTTCATTTTAGGGTGATTCATTTTTATGCCATCATTCAACATTTTTATAAGCTCTTCTTCTGTTTTACCTCGTAATCGCTTGTCTTGACGGATTATGATTTCATCGGCCATTTGGGCGGCAATATCACCTATCATATTATTATCTTCTTCACGTCTATCGCCTATTCCTGCAATAATGCATACTTTGTGCGTAGCCTCCAGTTTATCTGAAAATTGTTTCAACGCTTTCATTCCAGCAGGATTATGTGCATAGTCTAGCAAAATGCTAAAATTTTCAAATTTAAAGAGATTAAGTCTCCCCGGAGTTTGGGCTGCACTTGGTATAAAGGTTTCTAGTGCCATTTTCATATCTTCTATCCGTATGCCATGAACTTGTGCAACTAAAATAGCCGCTAGTACATTTTGAATCATAAAATCTGCCTTTCCTCCATACGTTAATGGAATATATTCTGCTTTCATGATGCGCATTTTCCATTCGCCTTTACAAATAGTCACATATCCGTTTTCATACACAGCAGTAATACCTCCTTTACGTTGCAATGCTTTAATGCGACTATTATTCTCATCCATAGAGAATAATGCCACATTACAATTTACGCCTCTTCGCATTTCGTAAACCAAATCATCGTCTGCATTTAATATAGCAGTTCCATCTGGCAATACCGTTTCTGGAATCACTCCTTTTACACGGGCTAATTGCTCAAGGGTATGTATTCCTTTTAATCCCAAATGATCTGCTGCTACATTGGTTACAACCGCAACATCACAATTTTTGAAGCCAAGACCTGCTCTTAGCAATCCGCCACGAGCACATTCCAAGACAGCAAAATTAACGGTGGGATCGCGCAATACAAATTCTGCACTGGCAGGGCCGGTGCAATCTCCAGTCATTAGCAATCTGTTTTGAATATAAACACCGTCACTGGTAGTATAACCTACTCTATATCCTTTCATTTTTGCCATATGGGCAATTAAACGGCTGGTGGTAGTTTTACCATTGGTTCCCGTAATAGCGGTAATAGGAATGCGTCCTGTATCACCTTGCTTAGGGAATAATTTGTCTATTACCGGAGCCGCAACATTTCTTGGCAATCCTGTTGTAGGTGCTAAGTGCATTCTAAAGCCAGGCCCGGCATTTACTTCAAGAATAGCGCCTCCCGTTTCCGAAAGGGGTTGCGAAATATCGGTTGTCATAATGTCTATTCCACAGATATCTAAATCTATAATTTTACTTATACGCTCTGCCATACTTACGTTGGCTGGGTGAATAATATCTGTAATATCTTCGGCCGTTCCTCCTGTACTCAGGTTTGCGGTATCTTTCAGTAATAAAATTTCACCTTCATCTAAAACTGAATCTAACGTTTTACCAGCATCTTTAATAATGGTGTTGGTAAGATCGTTTATAGTAATTTGTGTTAATACTTTTTCGTGTCCGTATCCTCTACGTGGATCTTTATTTACTTCAGCAATTAAATCTTCAACAGTATCTTTTCCATTACCTACCACATGGGCAGGCGTTCGTTTGGCTCCAGCTACGAGCACATTGTTAATGACCAGCAGCCTATAATCTTCTCCGGTGATGTATTTTTCTACTATAACTCTTCGACTCACTTCTTTTGCGGCATGAAATGCTACAACGGCATCTTCATAATTTTGAATATCTACCGTAATTCCTCTTCCATGGTTTCCATCAATAGGCTTAATAACTAACGGATATCCCACATACCTACATGCATCTTCCAGACTACTTTCGCGACTAATAATATCGCCTCTTGGCACCTCAACTTCGGCTTGTTCCAATAAATATTTTGTATCTTCTTTATCACACGCCAACTCTACACCAATAGAAGAAGTTTCCGAAGTAACAGTAGCCTGAATTCGTTTTTGATTAGCGCCATATCCTAATTGGCATAGTGAATACTGGTTCAATCTAATCCAAGGAATTCCTCTACTTTCGGCTTCCTCAACAATACTCCCAGTACTTGGTCCTAATCTTGAAGACTCACGAAGTTCCCGCATTTTCTGAATATCTGGCTCTAAGTCATACTCCTCTGAAACAATTAATGCTTCGCAAATTTTAACAGCAGCTTCAGCAGCATACCGCCCAACATTCTCTTCCATATAGCTGAACACTACATTGTACACGCCATGTTCTCCATAATCACGCGTTCTTCCGAAACCAGTGTCCATACCGGCAAGTGTCTGAATTTCTAATGCAATATGCTCAATAATATGACCCATCCAGGTTCCTTCTTCCACACGTTGAAAAAATCCACCAGCTTCTCCTACACTACATCTATGTGAATACATAGTTGGAAACATGTTTTTTAACCGTTCCGAAAACCCTGAAATTTTATCAGAAGGATATTCTTCCATCTTTTCCAGGTCTAATACCATTACAATAAGTTTATGGCGTCGTACAGACCAGTAGTTAGGACCGCGCATGGCGTTTATTTCACGTATTTTCATATAGAAACTATTTTTTGGCTGGGTGAATCTATTTTTTGAGAGTGTTCTTAAAGGAACATTTGCTAAATATATCAATTTCCTATTTGAAATGACGTACTTTTGCAATCTTATAACAATTTATCATGCAAGCAAAAGGAACCTTAATTCCCATAGGAGGTAACGAAGACAAAGGAATTGAAGAAAATGAAATCTATCAACTTGAGTTTATAGAAGAAGGGATTTTATCACGTGTAGTAAAAGAAAGCGGCGGCATGAATGCGTCCATTATCATTATTCCCACAGCGTCCAGTATTCCTGACGAAGTAGGTGAAAATTACTTAGAAGCCTTTGGAAAATTAGGGTGTAAGAATTTGCACGTTATGAATATTCGCGACCGGGATCAATCCGAAACACCAAGCAATATAGAGTTAATGAAGAAAGCAGACTGCGTTATGTTTTCCGGTGGAAACCAATCTAATATTACCGAAAAAATTGGGGGTACTACCCTACATAAAATTATGATGGAGCGTTACGAAAAAGAACATTTCGTAATCGCTGGAACCAGTGCAGGTGCTATGTGTATGAGTGAAGAAATGATTTCTGGGGGAAGCAGTCAGGAAGCGTTTATTAAAGGTGCAGTAAAAATGAAAGAGGGAATGGCTTTTATTCCTGAACTCATTATAGATTCACATTTTATCCGTCGTGGAAGATTTGGTAGAATGGCCGAAGCTGTAGCAAGATACCCAAAACTTATTGGCGTAGGACTTGGAGAAGATACGGGTGTAATTATTAAAAACAACACTTTTGAGGTAATAGGCTCTGGGATGGTAATTTTGTTTAATGCCAGAAAAGCAAAACATAATAATCATAAACTTTTAGAAGAAGGTACCGCCATGTCTTTAACCAATTTAAAAACCCACATCTTGGCAAACGGAGATCGTTTTCATATTAAAAAGAAAAAGGTAGATGTGAGCCCGTTAGCGATTTCTGTGGTGGAAGGCTAATTTTAAAATCCCTCACCGAAACCTGCTACACCTATCGGCTTGCATGTTTCGACTCTCCCAAAGGGAGAGTTTTTAAAAATTTAATAATCCGTCTTAAATAATAATCATAATTTGCTCCCTTCTCAGCGGGAGAAGGGCTGGGGATGAGGGATTAACCGAAAATCAATTCTTTCAATCCTTATAAATCATAATTACTTGTTCCCCACAAGATTTTCTGAACCCACGATACATTCCTTCCGTATTAAAAGGCATTGCTATGTTTCCTGAAGAATCTACGGCAATTAAACCACCATCGCCACCTAGTTTTTTAATTCGATTATGAATCACTTCTGAAGTAGCTTCCGACAGAGAAAATCCTTTATATTCCATCAAGCAAGAAACGTCGTAGGCAACCACACCGCGTATAAAAAACTCACCACTCCCTGTGCAACTAACCGCACAGGTGTTGTTATTAGCATAATTACCTGCACCAATCATGGGGCTATCTCCTACACGCCCCCATTTTTTATTGGTCATCCCACCTGTTGAAGTTGCGGCGGCAATAGTTCCAAAGGCATCACATGCCACAGCACCCACAGTACCAAATTTAGAATCCTTTTGTTTACTGAGCGTATTCGAAGTATTTACAGAGTGATCTAATTGAAACGCATCACTCCCCTTTAAATCCTGCCATTGTTGGTGTCTCAACTCATCATAGAAATATTGCGATGTTACGATGTCGTGATTGTTTTCGGTTGCAAATTTCATAGCACCTTCACCTGCCAAAAAAACGTGTTCGCTTTTTTCCATAACATCCCGAGCCAAGCTCACTGGGTTTTTAATTCCAGTAATTAACGAAACTGCACCTGCTTTCAAATCCTTTCCTTCCATGATGGCGGCATCCATTTCATGAGTTCCTTCGGCTGTAAAAACACTTCCTTTTCCAGCATTAAATAAAGGAGAATCTTCCAACACTTTTACAGCAGCTTCAACCGCATCCAAGGACGTGCCTTTTTGTTCTAAAATTGAATAGCCGATATCTAAAGCTTCTTGCAATGCTTTTTTATAAGCTGTTTCTTTTTCAGCAGTCATTTGACCTTTTAATAAAGTTCCAGCGCCTCCGTGGATGGCAAGAGAGAAGTTGTTTTTCACTTGGTAATATTTAGAGTTCAAAAATACATATAGAATGGTATTTACTGTGCTGCATTATGATTTATATTACCATAAATATATGCTGAAATTTTTCTTTGTTTTTCTAATCGTAAAGAAAGGACTAAAAATTTCATCTATAGTTTTTTTATATACTAATGATTCTTTACTTCCACAGAATTTCTTTAGCACTAGAAATCAAGTATCGGGGCGGTGCTGTTCTTCAATGTATAGTATATAGCACCAAGTAGTAAACAAATTATAAATTTCCTATCTTGTAGTTTTTACAACCTATGTTATCTACCTCACAAAAAGACCAATACCGCAGTGAACTTTTTAGACACTTAGATGGTATTTGTATTGCGCCTGTTGCGCACGCCTTAAAAGAAAAAGGAATTCTTAACTTCATAGCAAAAGAGCAACAGCTTTCCTTACAACAAATTTGTACAATCTTTCACGCAAACGAAGGCTATCTTAACGTAGGTTTACGCTTACTTGCTTCACAAGGTTGGTTGGATCATTCGGTTAGTAATAGTGAAGATTCTATTACAATTTCAACAAATACAAATAGTGATATTGCTTTTAGGTTATTTGATCGCTATAAAGATATTTCAGCATTGCTGAAAATCTCTGAAGAATTTCACCCGCGTCATTTAGAGAAAGGGCAATTTTCGGCCATTAATAAAGTCTTCAATAAATATAAAAATGGTGAGTATGATGCTGTTTCAGAAAACGAAATTGAACAAGAAATTGAAACGCAAATCAAAGCACATATAGAAGGCGCCTTAATAGGACCCATCACTGTTTTTTTAGGAATGGACGGGATGTTTCATAAATATTTTATGGAGGCTTCATTTAGTGCAGATGAGTTTCATGAAGACCCAATTAACTTTAGTAAGATTTTAGATTTTCTATCCTTTTTAGGATGGTTCAATAAAAGAGGAAACAATTATCATTTTACAGACAAAGGGTTGTTTTTTGCCCGAAGATCTTCTGCCTATGGTGTAACAGTCTCATACATTCCTACTTTTAGAAGAGTAGATGAGCTCATGTTTGGCAACGCGCTACTCTTTAAAAGTTCCATTCCCAATGCGCATGAAACACACGTAGATAGAGAAATGAATGTATGGGGAAGCGGAGGAGCTCATGCGGCTTATTTTAAAAAAATTGATCAAATTATTATTTCCCTTTTTAACAAACCCATAGAAGAGCAACCCAAAGGTATCTTAGACATGGGGTGTGGTAATGGTGCTTTTCTTATTCATTTATTTGAAGTCATTGAGCAACGTACCAAGCGTGGTGAAATGCTTGACAAATATCCGCTGTTTTTAGTTGGAGTAGATTTTAATAAGGCAGCTTTAAAAGTTACACGGGCGAATTTAATTAAGGCAGATATTTGGGCAAAAGTGATTTGGGGAGATATTGCAAATCCTAAGCAATTAGAAAATGATATTCGTGAGAACTATAATATAAAACTCTCGGACCTTTTAAATGTGCGCACTTTTTTAGATCACAATAGACCTTGGAGTACCCCCAAAGTTGACGACACAACTAAAGTAAGCACATCTACAGGAGCATTTGCAACCTGCGGAAATCGTATTTCTAACACTATAGTTGAACAAAATTTAAAAGAACATTTTGAAGATTGGAAACCTTATATTAGCACCTTTGGATTATTATTAATAGAATTACACACCTTAGATCCAAACATCACTAGAAAAAATTTAGGTAAAACAGCTGCTACAGCATATGATGCGACGCACGGGTTTAGCGATCAATACATTTTAGAACTCGACGTATTCAGCAAAATAATTGAGACCGTAGGATTACATTCAGTTCCTAAACATTTTTCAAAATTTCCAAATAACGAACTTGCTACCGTGAGTATAAATTATCTGAAAGTTGCTACCTAGCAGGAACTATTCTAGGTGTTACTAATTTCGGGAAATCTATAAACCTTACAACTATTTAATAACATAGAAGTAAAATTTCCGTCAAGTTATTTCTTTTATTCTAAGCTACTTTTATATCGATTTATGCATATAATCAAATTCGTTGGGGATTTTACAACGTAAAGTTAAGCCGCTTTGAGGAGAGCGGTTTTTCTTTTTCAACAAAATCCTATTTTTTGATGGGTTCTTGCTATTTTTGAAGGAAAGACCAAGATACAATGCCAGATCAAAAAAAACGCCTTTTCCTAGTAGATGCCTACGCACTTATTTTTCGTGGCTACTACGCTTTTATAAAAAACCCTAGAATCAATTCCAAAGGCCAAAACACCAGCGCCGTTATGGGGTTTATGAATTCATTAATTGATGTTGTAAAACGTGAACGCCCAGACCATCTTGCTGTATGTTTTGATAAAGGTGGAAGTGTGGACAGAAAAGAAATGTTTGAGGAGTATAAAGCCAATCGCGATGAAACCCCAGACGATATTCGTTCTGCCATCCCAATTATCTGCGATATTTTAGAGGCCATGAAAATCCCTATCATTGTAAAAGAAGGCTTCGAAGCCGATGACGTGATTGGAACCCTTGCAAAAAAAGCTGAAAAAGAAGGCTACACTACTTTTATGGTAACACCAGATAAAGACTTTGCGCAACTGGTGTCTGAAAATATTTTTATGTACCGCCCCAAATCGTTTGGAGGGGGCTATGAAACCTGGGGAATTCCTGAAGTTCAGAAAAAATTTGAAGTGGAACGTCCCGAACAAGTAATAGATTACCTTGGCATGATGGGCGACGCCAGCGACAACATCCCTGGACTACCTGGTGTAGGCGATAAAACAGCAAAAAAATTCCTTTCTGCATACGGTTCTATGGAAGGGCTATTAGCCAATACAGACAAATTAAAAGGTAAGATGAAGGAGAAAGTAGAAGCAAACGGTGCATTAGGATTACTCTCCAAAAAACTAGCGACTATTATGCTAGATGTTCCCGTAGAATTTCATGAAGAAGATTTCGAAATGTGTCCGCCAGACACCCAAAAAGTGATGGAAATTTTCGACGATCTGGAGTTTAGAAGGCTGAAAGACAACTTCTTGAAAGCCTTTTCGGTAGAAGGTATGGCGAGTATTGGTACCGAACATGAACAAAAGAACGAACAACTCCCCCCTCGAGGGGGGCAGGGGGGTGTTCCCTCCGAAACTTCAAAAAAGAGCACAAGCGCAGGCCAAGGCCAATTCTCCCTATTTGGTGGCGATGGTGAGGCAACTCCCGATGCAAAAACCTTCAGCAGCAGGAAAACCATAAAAGATACCGAGCATTTTTACCAAACGGTGCAACCCGGAATGAGCACCAAGCTATTTATTCAAAATTTAATGAAGCAAACTTCGGTGTGTTTCGATACCGAAACTACAGGTTTGGACCCCTTGACAGCAGCATTGGTAGGGATTGCTTTTTCTTGGGAAACAGGAAAAGGATATTATCTGCCATTTCCAGAAGCTAAAAATGAAGCTCAGGAAATCATCGAACAACTCCGTCCGTTTTTTGAGGCAGAAGGGATTGAAAAGATTGGACAAAATTTGAAGTACGATATAAAAGTTCTTCATAAATATAATATTTCAGTACAAGGAAAATTGTTCGACACCATGCTGGCGCACTACCTTATTAACCCAGATATGCGGCATAACATGGATGTTTTGGCCGAAACTTACCTCAACTACACGCCTGTTTCGATTACGGAATTAATTGGCAAAAAAGGGAAGAATCAGAAATCGATGCGGGACGTTCCTTTGGACGAACAGACCGAGTATGCCGTAGAAGATGCCGATATCACCCTTCAGTTAAAAGAGCATTTCGAAAAAGAATTAGGAGAGGCAAATACGCAGAAATTGTTTGACGAAATTGAATTGCCATTACTTCGTGTATTGGCCGATATGGAATTAGAAGGCATTAATCTGGATAAAGATTTTCTGAAACGGTTGTCTTCTGAATTAGAAAATGATATAGCAAATCTGGAAAAAGCCATTTACGCAGAAGCAGATGAAGAATTTAATATTGCCTCCCCAAAGCAACTGGGTGAAATTCTTTTTGGAAAACTGAAACTCATAGACAAACCGAAAAAAACAAAAACAGGACAATATTCTACAGCCGAAGATGTACTAAGCTACCTGGCAAAAGATCATAAAATTATCGCCGACGTTTTGGAGTATCGGGGTCTGGCAAAATTGAAAAGCACCTATGTAGATGCCCTTCCCGAACAAGTAGCACCAACCACCCAACGCGTGCACACCGATTATATGCAAACAGTTGCAGCCACAGGACGTTTAAGCAGTAACAACCCTAATTTACAAAACATCCCAATCCGTACAGAACGAGGGCGCCAGGTACGAAAAGCTTTTATTCCAAGAAATGAAGAATATGTGTTATTAGCCGCAGATTATTCGCAAATTGAATTACGTATTATTGCAGCATTAAGCCAGGAAGACACCATGATGGATGCTTTTAAAAATGGAGAAGACATTCACGCATCCACGGCTGCAAAGGTGTTTAATGTCCCATTAGAAGAGGTGACCCGGGAGCAACGTGGTAATGCAAAAACGGTGAACTTCGGAATAATATACGGTGTTTCTGCTTTCGGACTTAGTAACCAAACCGATCTGTCCAGAACCGAATCCAAAGAATTAATAGATGCCTATTACAAAACCTATCCGAAGCTTAGAAATTATATGAGCGAGTTGGTAGATTTTGCGCGAGAAAACGGTTATGTAGAAACGGTGATGGGCCGTCGCAGATATTTAAACGGAATAAACGGTAGCAACCAAGTAGTACGTGGCGCCGCTGAAAGAAACGCTGTAAACGCTCCCATACAAGGGAGTGCAGCAGATATTATTAAAATTGCAATGATTAACATTCACCGTAAACTTTCAGAAGGAAAATACAAAACCAAAATGCTCCTACAAGTACATGATGAATTGGTTTTTGACGTTTACAAGCCAGAACTGGAAGAAATGAAAGTGCTTATTAAAACTGAAATGGAAAACGCTTATAAAATGGACGTTCCTTTAGATGTTGAAATTGGTCTTGGTAAAGACTGGCTGGAAGCGCACTAGGTAAAAGAGTTAATAATCTTACACATATTAAATTACGCTAAAATTGTGAATTGTGAAGATTTGATATTTATGTATCTTACGTACTGATAAAATTTTTGTAAATGAAAAAAATATACATTGTAGTAGCACTCTTTTTAGCAGTTCTAACAACTTTCAGCAGTACTGTTTTTGCACAATGTGAAGATGTTACCGTTGCTAATCTCACAAATCCAGGGCCGTTTGAAACTGCTACACTTACCGAAGCAGATGGAATTAGGAACGGACCAGACTATGCTGGCGCAACCATATACTATCCAACAAATGCAACTCCGCCTTATAGCAGTATAGCTATTGTTCCTGGTTTTACTGCAGCACCCTCGAGTATAGAAGAATGGGGTCCTTTTTATGCTTCACATGGAATTGTAGCAATTATTATTGGAACCAATTCTCCTCTCGACTTTCCTGAAGCGAGAGCAGTTGCCTTATTAGACGCCTTAGAAACATTACGGCAAGAAAATACTAGAGTCGCATCGCCATTAGAAGGGGCCTTAGATACAGACAAGTTTGCTGTTAGTGGATGGTCTATGGGTGGTGGTGGCGCACAACGTGCTGCTGTTTTAGATGCTTCCATTAAAAGTGTAGTTGCCCTTTGTCCGTGGCTTCCTAGTCCTTTACTAAGTCACGGAAGTCCAGTACTTATTTTTAGCGGACAGGATGATCCTACGGCACCTCCTGGGCAACACGCAAATATTCATTATAATGAAACTCCCAACACAACAGATAAACTTCTCTTTGAAGTTGAAAGCGGAAATCATTCTGTAGCAAATACACCCACTGGAGCCAATGGACTTGTAGGCAAAATTGCACTTTCTTGGCTAAGGCTAAATATGGAAGAAAATGACTGTTATTGCCCGCTTCTTACAGATTCATTGCTGGACAATCCTTCAGAGGCATCAAACATTCAAACTAATATTGAATGTGTTCCTATATTAGGAGTTCAGGAAAATAACATCGACATAAGCATTTATCCAAATCCAACTCAAAATGTGGTATATGTAAACGTAACTACCGATGTTACTTTTGAAGTCTATACAACAATAGGACAACAAATAGCAAAAGGTACATTACGTGGAACCCATAAAGAAATAAATCTTTCAAATTTTACAGAAGGTATGTACTATGTGCGTATTAACGATGAAACTTTTAAAATCTTAAAAAACTAACCTAAACACTAGTGAAAGCGTTTTTTTAAGGTAACTTTCTCTATGAAGAAAACACTTCAAATTAGTAATATAGTTGCATTTGTTGTCACTATATATATTAACTACGCATCTAGCGCAGGTATTTTTAATGGTACTACACAAGCAGAGATGAGTGCTACATACCAAACCCTCTTTACTCCTGCCGGATATGCCTTTGCTATTTGGGGATTTATTTATTTACTTCTTTTCGGTTTTATTTTTTATCAAGCCAGAAGTCTTTTTGTAAAAGTAAGAGACAATAGTTTTGTGTTGAAAACCGGTTGGTGGTTTGTATTAAGCTGTATTGCCAACAGTTTATGGTGTTATCTTTTTGTTTCGGATTATATGTTGCTTTCGGTAGTTACTATATTCTTTTTGTTATTCTGTTTGCTAAAAATTGTGTTGAATAATAGAATGGAGTTAGACGATAAACCTATCTCCGTAATCGCATTTGTATGGTGGCCATTTGTAGTGTATAGCGGTTGGGTTACTGTAGCGTGTATTGCAAATGTTGCCACGTATCTGGTTAAAATAGAATGGAATGGGTTTGGTTTTTCAGCAGAAACCTGGACATTGTTTATGATTGGTATTGCTACTTCAATTAATCTTATTGTTACGTGGTCTAGAAATATGCGGGAGTTTGCCTTGGTTGGCGCCTGGGCTTTCATCGCTATTGCTATAGCCAATTGGGAAACCGTAGAAATTATTAAAATTTCAGCATTAGTAGCGGCCGGGGTCTTAGTTGTAAGTAGCAGTATTCACGCAATCAAAAATCACAAGACCAATCCAATGAAGAAATGCATAGACTATTTTAAAAAAGCGTAAATTAGATGCGTGCAAAATCAAAAACACCTTTTTAATCTAGATGAAAGTATAACATACCTCAATAGTGCGTATATGTCGCCACAATTAAAATCGGTTGAAACAATTGGGATTGCAAACCTTCAGAAAAAGAGCAAACCCTATTTAATTTCCGAAACTGATTTTTTCACTGAAAAACACATCTTAAAAAAACGTTTTGCTCAATTAATTGATACTCCAGACCACGAAACGATTGCTATAATTCCTTCGGTTTCCTACGGAATTGCCATTGTTGTAAATAATATTCCTTTCGAAAAAGGCGATGAAATTATTGTCTTAGAAGAACAGTTTCCAAGTAATTATTATGCCTGGAAGGTGCTTGAAACTGAAAAAGGAGTAAAGATCAAGTCCATTTCAGCACCCAAAATTAAAGAAGGTAGAGGTGAAAAATGGAATGAAAAAATTCTTGAAGCCATTAATTCTAAAACCAAATGTCTTGCTTTACCACACTGTCATTGGGCAAACGGGACTCTTTTTAATTTAAAGGCAATTAGGAAACAAAGCAACAATGTAGGTGCTTATTTGGTAATTGACGCAACCCAAAGTGTGGGAGCATTCCCTTTTTCAGTACAAGAGATACAGCCAGATGCGCTAATTTGTGGCGGTTACAAATGGTTATTAGGCCCCTACGGATTGGGTGTTGCTTATTATGGCGAGCGTTTCCACCACGGTAAACCCCTTGAAAACAACTGGATGAACCACGTAGGATCTGAAAATTTTTCAAACTTAGTAACTTACAACCACGCATTAAAATCCAAAGCAACCCGCTATGATGTAGGCGAAAGTAGCAATTTTATTTTAACTCCAATGCTTTCGGAAGGCATCCGCCAATTGAACGAATGGAAACCAGAAAACATCCAGCAATATTGTAAGGATATTTCAACACATGCTGTCGATAAATTAAGAGCTGCAGGTTATTTTATAGAAGATGAAGCCTTTCGGAGCCATCATCTTTTTGGGATATACCCTAAAGATGTCTCAAAAATTGAAACAATTAAAAACCTTTTGCTGAAAGAGAATATATACGTTTCCTGTAGAGGAAATTCTATCCGAATTTCACCAAATGTATATAATTCTGAAGACGATTTAATGCGATTAGCACATTGCTTATAAGTTTGTCACAGGTGCCACAAACTTCTAAATTTGCATTTATTACACTAGTTCCTTCAATAAAGAAAAAATTTCATTTTTCAGAAACAACCACCCCAATCACGTGGAAATATAGAACTAAAAATACATTACTAACTCGTACTTCTACATTCGTATTTCTCTACACCATCCCTTTAATATCATTCCCCCACGTGGGATAGGCAAAAATCATTGCTTTTAAATTCTCGGTTGTAAGTTTTCCACACATGGCAAGAACAAAAAGATTAATCATTTCGCCTGCACCTGCGCCAATAATATGTGCCCCTAAAATTAAATTTCGTTTTTTGTCAACTATAGTTTTATAGGCATACACATCTTCTGCTATACGTTTTGCATTAAACCATTGCGGTACACTTTTATATTCAACTACAATATCATATCCCTGTTTTATAGCTTGCTTTTCGGTTAAACCAATTGCAGCCAACTGAGGCAGTGTAAATACAACAGAAGGCACTGGCGGAAAATCCATTTTTAAAGAATTTTGCTTCAGAATATTAATAGAAACCACACGCGATTCCTGAGAAGAGGTTGGCGTTAGCGGTAATGCACCACTGGCCGAAACATCACCACACGCATACACGCTTTTATTAGTTGTGTTTTGAAGATATTGGTTTACTGAAATTCCATTTTTCTCAAACGCCACATTTCCTTTCTCCAAATCCAATGCTCCAATCGATGGAACTCTCCCTGCGGTATTAAAAATGGCTCTGGCTTTTATTGTCTCCGTCTTTCCGTCTTTTTTATACGAAACCCGATAATTAGTTCGTAGTTTTTCAACTCCTGAAGCTTCTGCATTAAAAATAAAATTTATCCCTAATGCTTCCGAAGCTTTTGTAAGATAGCCAACAATGTCTTCTTCAAAAGAAGCCAAAGGTCTATCGCCAAATTCTAGTACCGTTACTTTTGCTCCACAACGAGCCGCTATGTGAGCAAATTCCATCCCAATATATCCTGCGCCAATAAAAATAATTTCTTCAGGCAATTCGGTTTGATGTAAAAAATCTTCGCTGGTAAACAAATGTGCGCGCCCTGGAATTTTCAACTCCATGGGTTTTTGCCCGGTGGCAATCACAATCTTGTCGGCTGTTACCGTTTTTCCTTCTACGGAAAGCGTGTTTTCATCCAAAAATTTAGGTGATTGATGGTACAACTCAATTCCTTCTTTTTTTAAATCCTTTTCAGTTGCAGCGGGAATGGCATTTGTAAATGTTGACTTGAATCTTTGTAAATCTTGCCAGTTTATTTCAGGGATTCCAGTAATCCCTTTTCCTTTCAAATTATTGGCTAATTGAATTACTTCGGTAGCGCCCACCAACACTTTTTTTGGGTCGCAGCCACGGTTAGGACAAACACCACCATACATGCGGTTATCGGCAATAGCGACTTTCATGCCAGCCTTTGCACAGTCTTTAGCAACTCCTTTTCCAGCAGTTCCTGTTCCAATTACAAATACGTCAAAGTGTTGTATACTCATACATCGAAAAGTACGGATTCTACCAATGAGGCTGTGTTATCAAAATGATAAAGTTCAGATTAGGGTTTCATATAATCGCGACACCCTTTATCTTTGTGCATTACTAAAAAGCCACCCGACTCTTCGGGCCTTTCAATGAGCAAACCTCTTGTTCGTTCTCTCTTCAAAAAATCTTCAGCATTAGGAGATTTAAAATCTAAGCTCAACACACAGAGCAGGGACAACTACATTCTATCGGGATTGGTAGGAAGCGCTACCTCTCTTGTACTAGCCGATGCTTTTAAAACCTCGGAACGACCTTTTCTATTTATTCTGAATGATAAAGAAGAAGCTGCCTACCATTTAAACGATTTAGAAAACCTCTTGGGCGAAGACACCGTTTTATTTTACCCCGGCAGTTACCGAAGACCATACCAGATTGATGAAACCGACAATGCCAATGTATTATTGCGTAGCGAAGTTTTAAACCGAATCAATTCTCAACGTAAACCCGCGCTTATTGTTACCTATCCCGAAGCGCTGTTTGAAAAGGTAGTGACCAAAAAGGAATTAGAAAAAAACACACTGAAACTTTCCTTAAATGATACCATTTCTATCGATTTTGTAAACGAAGTGCTGTTTGAATACAAATTTAAAAGAACCGATTTTGTAACCGAACCTGGTGAGTTTTCGGTGCGTGGAGGGATTTTAGATGTGTTTAGCTTTAGTAATGATGAACCCTATAGAATCGAATTTTTTGGAGACGATGTAGACAGCATCAGAACTTTTGATGTAGAAACGCAACTCTCGTTAGAACAGCTAAAGAAAATTTCGATTATTCCGAATGTTGAAAATAAAATGCTCGATGAAAACAGGGAGAGTTTTCTGAAATATGTTTCGTCCAAAACTGTGGTTTGCTTAAAAAATAAGGAGTTGCTTAGTGGCGCAGTTGACAAACTCTTCAGCAAAGCAACCGAAGCGTATACCCAACAACAAGGCGAAATAAAAATGAGCCAGCCTAGCGAATTGTTTTGTACTTCAGCTTTATTGCAGGAGCAGCTTCAAAAGTTCACTACTATAACTTTAAGCACAAAGAATCCCCCCCTCGAGGGGGGCAGGGAGGTGTTTTCTAGCTCAAGTTCGATTTCATTTAAGACCGTTCCGCAACCATCATTCAACAAGCAATTTAATTTACTTATTGAAAACCTGAATAACAATACAGCCAATGGGTACACCAATTATATTTTCTGCAGTAGTGAGTCACAGGCGAAGCGTTTTCATGATATTTTTGAAGATTCCAAGGGCCACGTACAGCAATATGAAACCCTGGTTTTCCCACTATATCAAGGCTTTATAGATCACGAAACCCGAACTATTTGCTATACAGATCATCAAATTTTTGAGCGGTATCATAAGTTCAATTTAAAAAACGGCTACGCAAAGAAGCAGGCTATTACCCTTAAAGAACTCACCAATCTTGAAGTTGGCGATTATGTAACACACATTGATCACGGAATTGGGAAGTTTGGCGGACTTCAAAAAATTGAAGTGGAAGGAAAACAACAAGAGGCTATCAAGTTAATTTATGGCGAGCGTGATATTTTATACCTCAGCATTCACTCGCTACATAAAATTTCAAAATACAACGGAAAGGACGGTACTACACCAAAAATTTACAAACTGGGAAGTGCTGCTTGGAAAAAACTGAAGCAGAAAACTAAAACGCGCGTTAAGCAAATTGCGTTCAATTTAATTGAATTGTATGCAAAAAGACGCTTACAAAAAGGCTTCGCATACGATCCAGATAGTTACCTGCAACACGAACTGGAATCTTCTTTTATGTACGAAGACACACCAGATCAAAGCACCGCCACCGCCGATGTAAAAGCCGATATGGAAAGTGAACGCCCCATGGATCGCTTGGTATGTGGTGATGTAGGTTTTGGTAAAACAGAAGTTGCTGTAAGGGCTGCTTTTAAAGCGGTGGATAACGGCAAACAAGTAGCTATCCTGGTACCAACTACCATCCTTGCTTTTCAACATTATAAAACCTTTAGTGAACGGTTGGCTGGTATGCCCGTAAATGTAGATTACCTCAACCGCTTTAGAACCACCAAAGAACGTAAAGCTGTTTTAGAGGGTTTACAACATGGCAAACTCGATATTGTGATTGGCACCCATCAGCTTGTGAGCAAATCGGTTGAGTTCAAAGATTTGGGGCTACTTATTATAGACGAAGAACAAAAATTTGGGGTTTCGGTAAAAGATAAGCTCAAAACCATAAAAGAAAATGTAGATACGCTTACCTTAACGGCAACGCCTATACCGCGTACATTACAATTTAGCTTAATGGCTGCACGCGATTTAAGTGTAATTACTACCCCACCGCCCAATAGATATCCTGTAGAAACCCATGTTGTTAGATTTAGCGAAGAAACTATTAGAGATGCAGTGCGATACGAGATTTCCCGTGGCGGACAAGTATTCTTTGTTCACAACCGCATTGAAAACATAAAAGAAGTCGCTGGATTAATTCAAAGATTAGTGCCAGATGCCAAAATAGGAATTGGTCACGGACAGATGGACGGTAAAAAACTGGAAGATTTAATGTTGCGGTTTATGGACAATAAATTTGATGTATTGGTTTCCACAACCATTATTGAAAGTGGTCTGGATGTCCCTAATGCTAATACTATTTTCATTAATAACGCGAACAATTTTGGTTTAAGCGATTTACACCAAATGCGTGGCCGTGTAGGGCGTAGCAATAAAAAGGCCTTTTGTTATTTTATTACGCCACCCTATTCTGCGATGACCGATGATGCTCGAAAACGAATTACAGCCTTAGAACAATTTAGCGAATTGGGAAGTGGATTAAATATTGCAATGAAAGATTTGGAAATTCGAGGTGCAGGCGATTTATTAGGCGGGGAACAAAGCGGATTTATTAATGAAATTGGTTTTGAGACCTATCAAAAGATCTTAGCGGAAGCCATTGAGGAGCTAAAAGAAAAAGATTTTAAAGACCTGTATGCTGAAACCGACAAAGATTTCAAAAACCGAAAATTTGTAAAAGAAGTAGTGATCGATACCGATTTTGAATTGCTTTTTCCGGATGATTACGTAAACAATATTACTGAAAGATTAAATCTTTATACAAAACTCAACGAATTAAAAACCGAGACCGATCTTCAAAAATTTGAAAAAGAATTACTCGACCGTTTTGGTGAATTGCCTGAAGAAGTAGAAGATTTACTGAACAGCGTTCGCATAAAATGGATCGCGATTACTATGGGTCTTGAACGAGTTGTGATGAAAAAGGGTAGATTTATTGGTTACTTTATTAGCGACCAACAAAGTGATTTTTACCAGAGTCCAGCATTCAGCAGCATGTTACAGTTTGTACAAATCCATTCACAAACCATTAAAATAAAGGAAAAACAAACCCGAAGTGGTCTCAGATTGTTATTAACTATTGAAAAAGTGACTTCTGTGAAAGATACCTTAGATGTTTTACTAAAATTTCAGCTAAATTCATAAATGCTGTAAAGTATTGCTATCACTAAAATGACGGGTTAATGTCGGGTGAATTTCAAACAAAATAATTGTACTAATTTTTAAACCATCGTACTCTTGTGGAAACAAATAAAAACTTTTTTACGATGAAACAACCAGCACTCGGGCAACGCATCTTAGCCCTACGACAAGAAAAAGGATTAACCCAGGAAGAATTAGTCGCACAATGCAACATTAGTGTTCGTACCATTCAGCGTATTGAAGCGGGCGAAGTGGTCCCAAGAACCTACACCGTTAAGACTATTCTTTCGGCTTTGGGTGAAGATTTTGAAGATTTTTCGGAAACTCAAGTTGAAAGCGGACTAAAAAAAGCCTTCTTTTTAAAAATAGACGACACCCAACAAGCCCATTTCCTTACCAAACATTTAAAAATAGCCTGGATTGCCGGGATTGTTTATTTTGTTCTTGGCTTTGCCGAAGTACCAGCCGATGCATATAACTTATTTAGGCATGAACAAGGAGCTTTTTACCCAAATTACATTTATATCCCATTAAAACTTGTTATTCTGGCTTCTATTGTTCTGTTCTTAAGAGGTTTTATATTAAGCGGAAATATCCTAAATAACTATCTATTAAAAATTGTAGTTTTTATCATGCTCATTTTTAATGTTGCGTACTACGCTATAGATATTGCCTCGCTATATTACGAACCACTAAACGACGGATCTATCCTTATTTTAGAGTCCATGTCTTTTGGGATTGTAGGTGTTTTAATGGGAATTGCCATGTTGCGGTTTCAAAAGGCCTTGGGAAATATAGCCATTGTTACAGGTATTTTTCAAATAGTGACGTACGCTTTTTTTGCATCTGTATTTTTGGCACTGGGAGGGTTTTTACTCCTCACAATTACTATAATTTTAGAAATTATAATACTGTATAAAGTTGCGCAGTTGGTGAAAGAGAAGATGGCAGCTTTCTAAAAGTGATAAAAAGCATTCTTAAAGTGCTCCACACGTTCTTCTTTACTGTTTTTTAGGACAGCAACAATATCGAAACGGGCTTCTTGAGGAAGCTCGTTTGCTATTAAGTATTCGTTAGCTGCTTTTACCAACAATTTAATTTTTGCCGGTGTCACAAAACTCTGCGGATCACCAAAAAAGGCACTATTTCTTGTCTTAACCTCAACAAAAACAATGGTGCCCTCGTCTTTTTGAGCAATGATGTCTAGTTCTGCTTTTTGAAACCTCCAATTACGTTCCAAAATAGTATAGCCTTCCCTGAGCAGGTATTCCGCTGCAAGGTCTTCACCTAGTGTACCGAGTTCATTGTGGCTGGCCATAAATAGTCATTTCGAAGAAGGCACGACTGAGAAATCACATCTCGCTGAGCAACTTGTGTGACCTCTCCTATCGTCGAGGTGACAAATTACAAAAAACAAACTCTAAATCCCAAGGTTTAAAAATCGAACACACATTGTGGAATTTGTAGTTTGGGGTTTGAAGTTTCTTTAAAATTCCAATACAACTTTGCTTGTACTAATGTGTAAAGAAACTCCCTTGCTTATAACTAAAGCCCTATTATCCTGAATATGACCGGCAGGAAAGCCAAAACAAACAGGATACTCATACTCTTCTACAGTCTCCCGGATACTTTCCTCGGCTGTTTTACCAAAAGGGATGGCGTTGTCATTCATATCGGTCATACCTCCAACAATAAGTCCTTTTAGCTCTGAGAGGAGACCATTACGCTTTAGATTTTGCATCATACGGTCTATGTGGTACAAGTATTCGTCGAGATCTTCCAGAAAGAGAATTTTTCCATTTGTTTCGACTGTAGAAGGACTGCCAAGTAAGGAATACAACACCGAGAGATTTCCTCCTACCAATTGCCCTGTTGCTTCTCCAGGCCTATTCAAAATTGCGTGTGAGGTGTATTCGATAGTATGCATATTTCCAAAGAGTACATTGTAAATACTATCTCGGGTAGCCTGGGTTTTTTGTTCAATATTAAAAGCTATTTGCGCGTGCAAACTTGCAATGCCTAAAGTAGTAAGCGTACTGTGCAATACCGTCATGTCGCTATAACCAATAATCCACTTAGGATTCTTTTTAAATTCTGAAAAATCCAGGGCATCTATCATTCGTACCGTTCCATACCCACCACGAGCGCACCAGATAGCTTTTACTTTTGGATGGTCCAGCATATCCTGAAAATCTTGAGAACGCAATGCATCATTCCCGGCAAACTGATTTTCTTGAGCGCCTATGGTAGTTCCAAAAAGGGGTTTTAGTTGCCAATCTTTCAGTAAAGTAAGAAAAGGTTGCAACTCGATTTTAGTTATTTTTCTGGCGGTAGATACAATGCCTACAAGGTCGCCGGGTTTTAAGTTTTGGGGGAGAATCATTTGTTTGTTTTAATCTAATAAAGATAGTGAATTGAACCAAAACTAAGCTGCTTTCGAAGCATTTCAGGAAACAAACCGATACAGAGCCTTCAGGAAAAAATGCTTTGTAGTTTTAAAGTGACAATCGTATTAAGAAGCACTCCTAAATAATACCACATAAATCTCCGTATCTTTAGCATACTGAAGTCTTATCATGAAAAAACTAATTTCGAAAAAAAAACCTGCGTATCCAATTTCTGAACAGCTTTCAGCATACTTGACTAAATATGCACGCAATATTAAAATCCCGATCTATTATGACGATCTTTTGCGGTTTCAGGGCTCGGTGACTGTTTTTGATGCACAGGGAAATGACACGCTGTGGATACAAGTGTATTATTCTGAATTTGAAACCCAAGAAATTGAAGAGAGTTTAAAACGCATGTATTCCATCCTTCATTCCGATGGATCCGATGCGTTATTGCCTTATTTAAATATTGATAGCATTGATTTTTGCACCTTCGGAAATTCGAAGCCTTTTCGCATAAAAGTGAGAAATATATTAAACGACAATTACATTTTCCTCTACATTAAAAAAGCCGATGCTTCACGAATTTATGGGCTGGAACTGGAGCATTTATTGTCTCCCAATCATATTAACTTTCTCGTGCACGGAAATACCTTAATCGAAGAGCATATCTCGGGCATTCCGGGTGACGATTTTATTGCAGACCATCTAGATGTATGTTCTGAACAAGACAAACGGGAAATTGCGAAGGAGTTTGTAAAATTTAATGAACGTTGTTTTGTAAGACTCTTAGGCGATATGCGCTCGTATAATTATGTAATGGTCCTCACCAACGACTTTGACCGAATTCAATACCGAATACGTGCTATAGATTTTGACCAGCAATCGTACGAAGGTAACCAGAAAGTGTACAAACCCCAGTTCTTAAAAGAAAATAACATCCTCGTGCAATTAACAGCCAGAGTGTTGGAAGACGCATCGATTGAACAATACAAAAGGGAAGAACGCTCTTTATTAGCAAAGCGTGCCACAAGTGAAAAAGACCGCTTGGAAGAATTACTGATGTGTATGAAAAACGACACCCTTTCCCCTCCCGAAAAAATGAAACAATTGCGTAAGGGACTACTTGAATTAACGGGAGATATCAATTTTAAAAAATCCAAAAACATGGGAGAGATCTTAGAAAGTGCGCTAGATTTTATTGTTCGGAATTATGAGACGGAGAATCCTTTTTTGTAAAAAAACTCGAAATGACAACTCAAAAATTTCTTTTATAAAGTCTACTATGCGCGCATAACATATTTTGTACCTTTAGAACATCATAAATTAGTATCATGAAAATTAAAAAAGTCCTTGTTGCCAATCGTGGCGAAATAGCCATTCGTGTATTTCGTGCGTGTACCGAAATTAACCTACAAACCGTTGCTGTGTACACCTTTGAGGATCGCTATTCTCAACATCGCTACAAGGCAGATGAGGCATACCAGATTGGTACTAATGACCAACCCCTTAAACCATATTTAGATAGTGATGCGATTATTACTTTGGCAAAGTCTAAAAACGTAGATGCCATCCATCCTGGCTATGGGTTTCTTTCTGAAAATTCAGAATTTGCTCGTAAATGTGCTGAAAATGATATCATTTTTATAGGCCCCGACCCTGAAGTAATGGATGCTTTGGGCGATAAGATTACGGCAAAAAAGATTGCTAAAAAATGCAATGTTCCCATCATTCAAAGTAACACCAAAAAACTTACGAGCTTAAAAATAGCCCTTTCAGAAGCCGAAACGATTGGCTATCCGGTAATGCTAAAAGCCGCTTCTGGCGGTGGGGGGCGTGGGATGCGTATTATCCGCTCTGCAGAAGAATTGTCTAATAATTTTACTTCCGCAAAAAGTGAATCCTTGAATGCGTTTGGAGACGATACTATGTTTCTGGAAAAGTATGTAGAGGAGCCGAAGCATTTGGAAATTCAGATCGTGGCAGATAATCACGGGAACATTCGCCATTTGTACGAGCGGGATTGTTCGGTACAACGCCGCCATCAGAAAGTGGTAGAAATGGCACCTTCGTATAATGTTTCAGCAAAAGTGAAGAAACAACTATACAAATACGCCGTTGCCATTGCCGAAGAAGTACACTACAACAACGTAGGTACTGTAGAATTTTTAGTAGATAAAAGTGATGAAGTTTATTTTATCGAGGTAAATCCGCGTATCCAGGTAGAGCACACCGTTACAGAAATGGTTACAGGGATAGATCTTATAAAAACCCAAATATTTGTTGCTGGGGGTTACAAGTTAGATGACAAACAAATTAAAATTTACGAGCAGGAATCTCTCCAGACTTACGGATTTGCCATACAATGCAGATTAACAACCGAAGATCCCGCCAATAATTTTACACCAGATTACGGTACCATCACCACCTACCGAAGTGCTTCCGGGATGGGCATTAGGCTAGATGCGGGGAGTATTTACCAGTCGTATAGTATTAGTCCCTTTTTCGATTCTATGTTAGTAAAAGTTTCGGCGCACGGACGTACGTTGGATGGCGCTGTTCGGAAAATGACGCGTGCTTTAAAAGAATTTAGGATTCGTGGTGTGAAGACCAATATTCATTTTCTTCAGAATGTAATTCAGCATGACACGTTTAAAGAGGGGAAGGCTTCGGTTAATTTTATTGGCAATACCCCTTCTCTTTTCAACATAAAAATGCCTCAGGACCGTACGACCAAGATTACCAATTATCTGGGTGAAATACTAGTAAATGGAAATCCGGATGTAAAGTTTGTAGATGAAAACAAAAAATTTAGAACGCCTGTAGTTCCTGCGTTCGATCCCAATGCAGCATTTCCGAAGGGAACTAAAGATTTATTAACCGAGTTAGGTCCAGACAAATTTGCACAATGGTTAAAATCTGAAAAAAAGATTCATTTTACCGATACGACCATGCGTGATGCACACCAGTCGCTATTGGCAACAAGAATGCGAACCTACGATTTGGTAAATGTGGCCGAAAGTTTTGCAAAAAACCATCCCAACACCTTCAGTATTGAAATGTGGGGCGGCGCTACGTTCGATGTGTGTCTTCGATTTTTGAATGAAAGTCCGTGGACCAGGCTACGAGAACTTCGGAAATTAATGCCAAATATTTTATTCCAGATGTTATTGCGGGGCAGTAACGGCGTGGGTTACAAAGCCTATCCGGATAATTTAATTGAAAAGTTTATTGAAACTTCTTGGGAAAACGGAATCGATGTTTTCAGAATATTCGATTCGTTAAACTGGGTAAAAGCGATGGAGCCAAGTATAAACTATGTGCGCAACAAAACAGGGGGATTGGCCGAAGCTGCTATAAGTTACACAGGAGATATTTTGGACCCCAACGAAACAAAATACACCTTACAATACTACACCCAACTTGCCAAAGATCTGGAAAATGCGGGGGCGCATATTATTGCTATTAAGGATATGGCTGGTTTACTGAAACCGTATGCTGCAACTGAACTGGTGGGCGCCTTAAAAGACACCGTAAATATTCCGTTGCATTTACATACACATGATACGTCTTCCATACAATCTGCCACCTATTTAAAGGCCATTGAAGCAGGTGTTGATGTGGTGGATGTAGCTTTGGGCGGACTTTCGGGACTTACATCACAACCTAATTTTAACTCGGTTGTGGAGATGATGAAGCGTCATGAACGCGCCAATGAGTTTGATATGAAAAAGCTGAATCAGTTTTCAAATTACTGGGAAGATATTCGGGAATATTACTATCCGTTTGAATCTGATCTAAAAGCGGGAACTGCCGAGGTGTATCAACATGAAATCCCGGGAGGGCAATATTCAAATTTACGTCCGCAAGCCGAAGCATTGGGCTTAGGAGATCGTTTCAGTGAAGTAAAAAAAATGTATGAGCAGGTAAATATGCTCTTTGGAAATCTGGTGAAAGTAACGCCAAGCAGTAAAGTGGTAGGTGATATGGCTATTTTCATGGTCACCAATAACTTAACGCCTGAGGATGTGATGGAGCGCGGCGAGACGATTTCGTTTCCGGAATCTGTGATAAATTTCTTTAAAGGAGATTTAGGACAACCCTTGGGTGGTTTTCCGAAGCAATTGCAGAAGATTATCTTAAAAAGCAATAAACCCTATACCGATAGGCCAAATGCACATTTAACGCCTATAGATTTTGATGAAGAATTTAAAGCTTTCAGAAAAAAATTTCAGAAAGGCTTCAGCAGGCCTATAGAGTTTGAAGACTTTTTGAGTTATAGTTTGTATCCCCGTGTTTTTGAAGCTGCTCATGAAAAGTACAAGCTATTTGGAAGCACAGCTATACTCTCGACCAAGAACTTCTTTTACCCAATGAAACTTAGGGAAGAAACCATGATTGAGCTGGAACCAGGTAAAACCATTGCTGTGAAGTTACTTTCGGTAGGAATCCCGAATGATGATGGGTTTAGGATTGTGTTCTTTTCGGTTAATGGAGAAAATAGGTTTGTAGAGATTAAAGATACGTCTATCGATGTGAAAAAGGTCCAAAATGTAAAAGCCAATGTGGATGATGAAAACCAATATGGAGCTCCATTACAGGGAATGCTTTATAAGATACTGGTTAAAAAAGGACAGGAAGTAAAAGCTAACGATCCTTTATTTGTTTTAGAAGCTATGAAAATGGAGAGTACTGTACTGGCTTTAAATAGTGGAAAGGTAAAATCTATAGCATTACAAGAAGGTACTTTGGTAATGCAGGATGATCTTATTATTACGTTAGGATAAATTAGATTAAAAATAATTGTTCACACCTTGTTTTTCAAATAAATAGTACTACATTTGCACCCCTCAAAAAGCGGAAAAATTCTGTTTGGATGGGTGAAAACAATGAATTATTAACTATTTACACAAAGAACGAAATGGACACATTGAGTTACAAAACAGTATCTGCCAATAAGGCAACCGTTACTAAAGAGTGGTTGTTGGTGGATGCGGACGGGCAAACATTGGGTCGTCTTGCAAGTGAAGTTGCTAAATTACTTCGCGGAAAACACAAGCCAAGTTTTACTCCACACGTAGATTGTGGTGACAACGTAATTATTACGAATGCTGCCAAAATCCAGTTATCAGGAAACAAATGGGAATCTAAAGAATACATTCGCCACACGGGTTACCCGGGCGGACAGCGTTCTTTAACTGCTAGAGAATTGTTCGGAAAAAGTCCTTCTAGACTTGTAGAGAAATCTGTAAAAGGAATGTTGCCTAAAAACAAATTGGGCGCGGCTATTTTCAGAAATCTAAAAGTTTATGATGATGCAAACCACGGACAAGATGCACAAAAACCCAGAGTAATTAACCTTAACGACAACAAGTAATGGAGACAATTCACAAAATTGGAAGAAGAAAAACCGCTGTTGCGCGTGTATACCTTTCAGAAGGAAAAGGGAACATTACCATCAACAAGCGTGAACTAGATAAGTATTTTACTACTGCAACTTTACAATATAAAGTAAAGCAGCCGCTACAAATTACAGGTAACGAAGAAACTTTCGATATTTCTGTAAATGTATTTGGTGGTGGTATCACAGGTCAGGCAGAAGCAATTCGCTTGGCAATTTCTCGTGCAATGTGCACGTTAAACGAGGAGAACAGAGGCCTTTTAAAGCCTGAAGGATTACTTACCAGAGACCCACGTATGGTTGAACGTAAGAAATTCGGTCAAAAGAAAGCCCGTAAGAAATTCCAATTCTCGAAACGTTAATCCTTCGACAAGCTCAGGAACCTTTGTTCTGGAATTTAATTCAGCATGGGTTACTACTTTTAAAAAGGAAATACTCAGATTTTTTCTGAGAAAGTTCATACAAATACAATTATTAATAAGCTGTTAGTCCCGCTCTTTGCCGGGCGGGACAATTAGTTTAGCATCTAAATCATATAGTTCAGTAAAACTGAAGGAAAGATTGCTATCTAAACTTACAGAACGTAAACTAAAAACAAAATGGCAGACAACAAGCAAGTTAAGGAACTCCTTGACGCAGGTGTACACTTTGGACACCTTACCAGAAAATGGAACCCGAACATGGCCCCGTATATCTATATGGAGCGTAATGGTATCCATATTATCAACCTTTACAAAACTACTGCAAAACTTCAGGAAGCAAATGATGCTTTGGCGAAGATTGCTGCTAGCGGACGTAAAATTCTTTTCGTAGCTACTAAGAAACAAGCAAAAGACATCGTTGCAGAAAAAGTAAAGAACGTAAACATGCCTTTCATCACAGAAAGATGGCCAGGTGGAATGTTAACTAACTTTGTAACTATTAGAAAAGCCGTTAAAAAAATGGCCTCTATCGATAGAATGAAGCAAGATGGAACTTTCATGACACTTTCTAAGAAAGAGCGTTTGGCTGTAGACCGTCTAAGAGCAAAATTAGAAAAGAACTTAGGTTCTATCTCTGATATGAGCCGCCTTCCAGGAGCATTATTTATTGTAGATACTACACGTGAGCACATTGCTGTAAAAGAAGCTCAAAAACTTAACATCCCAATCTTTGCTATGGTAGATACCAATAGCGACCCTCGTGAGATTGACTATGCGATCCCGTCTAACGATGATGCGTCTAAATCTATCGAGAAGATTATCACTAGCGTAACCGATGCGATTGCAGGTGGTTTGGCTGAGCGTAAATCTGGAAAAGAAGGAGATGAGAAAGCTGCTCCAGCGAAAAAAGAGACTTCAAAAAAAGAAGCTCCAAAAGCAGAAGCTAAAGCTGATAAGCCTAAAAGAAAGAAAGTAGCTGCTAAAGCCTCTAGCGAAGAAGAATAATTTCTAAGTAAGTAGTGACAGTTGTATTTTGCAATGTTGCTGAAGAAAATTAATCTTTTCATAAAATTAAAAAGTCGTCAGGTTCATTTCTTAAACTGAAATTTGCGACGACTTTTTTTCAATTAATACTAATAAATAATGCGAGTGCGAAGCAATCGCAATAAAAAATAAAATACGATGGTAAAAGTAACCGCCGCAGAAGTAAACGAATTAAGAAAAAAGACCGGAGCTGGAATGATGGACTGTAAAAAGGCATTAGTGGAAGCAGAAGGTAATATGGAAGAAGCAATTAATATCCTTAGAAAAAAAGGACAGAAAATTGCCGAAAAAAGAGCAGACCGTGACTCTAGTGAAGGAGCTGTTGTCTCTAAAATAAACGATACAAACACGAGAGGTGTTGTCGTTTCAGTAAACTGTGAGACAGATTTCGTAGCAAAAAATGATTCTTATAAAGAATTGGCACAGCAAATTGCCGATGTTGCAATTAACGTGAATTCTAAAGAAGAATTATTGAAAGCAGACTTTAACGGGATGACTGTTGAAGAAAAACTAATTGAGCAAACAGGCGTGATTGGTGAGAAGATTGAAATTGGTGGTTTTGAAATCTTGGAAGCTCCTTTTGTAGGAACATATATCCACGGAAACAAAATTGGCGCCTTAACTGGTCTTTCAAAAGCTATTGACAATGCTGAAGAAATTTCAAAAAATGTATCTATGCAAGTAGCTTCTATGGGAGCGACTACCTTATCTTATAAAGATTTTGATGCAGCTTACGTAGCTTCTGAAACAGAAGCAAGAATTGCTGTGATTGAAAAAGATAATATTGAATTAGGACGTTTAGGAAAAACACTTAAAAATGTACCTCAATTTATCTCAAGAGCTCAATTAACTGAAGAAGCTATGGCAAATGCCGAGGCTGAAGCAAAAGAGCAATTAAAAGCCGAAGGAAAGCCAGAGCAAATCTGGGACAGAATTCTTCCAGGAAAAATGGAGCGTTTTGTAAGTGACAACACAACCTTAGACCAAGAGCAGTGTCTTTTAGACCAAAACTATATTATGGACGATAAAAAATCTGTTGCAGACTACGTAGCAGACCAAGGTGTTGAAGTAGTAGGATTTAAGAGAGTGACACTAGCATAGTTTCACTTCGATAAAATTTAAAAATCCGTTTTCAGAATTTCTGAAAACGGATTTTTTTTATCTTTAAAATGTAATATACAAGTCCTAATACGGTTATCCATTTTTTGGATTCATTCGTAAGGTGGTAGAGGTAATAAATGCGCCCTCTTCGTTGTAAATACTTACACGGTACGATCCGGCATCATAAAAATTGAAATCGAAATAAATTTTAGACGAAGTGTTATTTAGGCTTACAGTTATGTCCTTATACTTATAATATTTATAATCGGTCAGTTTTAACTTATCTATATAAACAAGTAATTTTTCTGTTTTTAAGGCTTTGTAACCGTTATCCAAACACACTGAAATTAGACCTCTATTTCTTCCCGTACCCATGGTTAATGTTGTAAGTCCGAAAGTACCTGCATTAAATTTTTTATAGACTCCATTCTCTTTAAAAGCAAAATAAGCTTTGGTAGGCTTATAATATTCTTCCATCTCCTTTTTTCGCTTGGCTTTTTCTGCTGTTAATCGTTTTTCAATTACAGCATTAGCCTGTACTGTAGTTTTTATAAGTTGTTTATCGCCACGAATGGAGTTGATGGAAGAAGATCTCTTGGGTAATGTTAATCCGTTTTCAATTAATTCGGTATGCGCTTTACTATCTATTGCTGAAATATAATACATCCCATTTATGCCACCAACCAAACCTGTCCCAGTACTACGTACTTTGGCAGTTGCAATACCAACAACTTTATTTTCTTCACTAAAAACAGGACCTCCGCTATTTCCGGGATGGATTTCGGCATCTGTTTTCAGGTAGCCGTAATCTTTGTTAAATACATAATCGTACCCACTCATAATTCCAAGGCTAATGGTACTTAAGTCCTTCAGCATTAAACTTGCAGATCCTGAAAATTGAGCAGGATAGCCATATACGCATAAGTTTTCGCCCTGTGCCACATTATCTGAATTACCTATGGGAACAGTTGTAAACTTTTTTCTAACCGGATTACCATTTTCGTCACTTACTATTTTAAGCATTGCCCCATCGTATGTTCCTGAACCAATAGAGACCACCTCGGCTACGTAAAGTTTATAGTCATTTTCTCCTGGGCCATCATACACTTGTACTATTGGAACACCATGTCCCGTTCTATTTACTTTGGTAAGCGCTTTATTTGCTAGTATTTCTTCAGAGTACAGCCCCAAGGTGTTCATTTCCTTCTCGCCATCCAGGTAATTATAATCCATATACCCTTTTACACACATTTCAACTACATGCTTGTTTGTAAAAAGATAGCCATCTTCGGTCACAATAAATCCAGAACCTCTACTCATATATCCCTTCCCAGGGGATATTTTCTCAAGTTCAGGGTCCACGACTAGTATTTTAACAACACCTTCGTGATATTTTGACGCGATTAATTTTGTATCCAGCCCCTTCTCTTTACAAGAAAATAAACAGGTAAACACCAAGAGGTGGGCAATAAAAGTATACTTCATATTCAAAAATTAAGTGCTTGGTTAGCTAACTATTTGATATACCTAAAAATAAGAATAGTTTATGTAAAACACCCTAGCAAATTCTATAAAATTCACTCAGCATTAAAAAATTGAAATCATCTTACCTTTTCAGCAATTAATGTATCCTTTCGATACGACAACTAAAAAAACGATGTTCTGAAGGTTTTTAGTCTATCTTAGGAAACTGAAAAAGAAACAACACAGTTTAATAATACTTACTTTTTTATTTACTTTTGCGCAACAAAACTTAGCTATGCACTATAAAAGAATCCTCCTTAAATTAAGCGGTGAAGCCTTAATGGGTAACCGTCAATATGGTATTGATCCAGACCGCTTAAAAGAATATGCCGAAGAAATTAAAGAAATTACCAACCTTGGGGTTCAAGTAGCCATTGTAATAGGTGGGGGAAATATTTTTAGAGGGCTCGCAGGTGCTAGTAAAGGAATGGATCGTGTACAGGGTGACCATATGGGAATGCTTGCGACCGTAATTAACGGCCTAGCACTACAAGGCGCTCTGGAAGACGAAGCTATTCCAACACGCTTGCAAAGTGCTATAAAAATTAACGAAGTAGCCGAACCATTTATTCGCCGTAAAGCGATTAGACATTTAGAAAAAGGACGCGTTGTTATTTTTGGCGGTGGAACAGGAAATCCTTATTTTACTACAGATAGCGCTGCCGTTTTACGCGCTATTGAAATACAAGCCGATGTAATCTTAAAAGGAACTCGCGTAGATGGAATCTATACCAGCGACCCAGAAAAAGACACTTCGGCAACAAAATTCGATTTTATTAGTTTTGATGATGTGCTTAAAAAAGGACTAAAAGTAATGGATACTACGGCTTTCACCTTAAGCCAGGAAAACCAGTTACCCATTATTGTTTTTGATATGAATACCAAAGGTAATTTAATGAAGGTTGTAAGCGGAGAAACAATAGGCACTAAAGTGAATTTGTAATATCTCAAATTGTTTTAGTATTTTTGAGTTGGTCTGACTGTTGAAACAAGACAAAAAAAATCAGCCGAATAGCGGGATTAATAATCATTAAACAAAGCTCGGTCTTCACATACTGAGCATTTCGAGAAAAGAAGTTTTTTGAATTTGAATAAAAACTGATACGGGCTCAGTATAAACTCCGTCGAAACATGGAAGAAGAAATTAAATTTATTATAGACGAAACAAAAGAGTCGATGGACAAAGCCATTTCGCACTTAGAGAAGCAACTTGTAAACATTCGTGCTGGAAAAGCTTCCCCATCCATGGTGGGTAGTGTTAAAGTAGATTATTACGGTACACCTACACTGTTAGGCCAAGTTGCAAACGTAAGTACTCCAGACGGGATGACAATTTCAATTCAGCCTTGGGAAAAAAGTTTGATTCCAGATATTGAAAGAGCAATACAAATGGCAAATATTGGTTTTAATCCTATGAGCAATGGTGAAAGTGTTATCATAAATGTACCACCATTAACCGAAGAACGTCGTAGTGAATTAGCAAAACAAGCAAAAGCTGAAGCTGAAGAAGCAAAAATTGGGGTTCGTAATGACCGTAAAAATGCCAATAATGAAATTAAAAAGTTGGATATTTCAGATGATATGAAAAGCAATCTAGAAATTGACGTTCAAAAAATGACCGACAATCATATTATTAAAATAGATCAGATTTTTGAAAAGAAAGAGAAAGAAATCATGACGGTCTAATAGCCCGTATACGTTAAACAAAACACAAAGAAGCGACCATTGAGTCGCTTTCTTTTTACTTTCGCATTTTATAATTTCCTCATACGTATGCGCGGTACTGTACTGCTATTTATGTTACTTTTTTCTGGTGCACTTGTTGCACAGGAACCTGCTATACAGACAAAACAAGATACTTCTGCAACAAAAGCTGAACAAAAATCCAGTCCGTTTAACACGGGCTTTTACCCCATTGGTTTTTTTGATGTAGACCTTCGGTATCTTATAAAATTTAATAATTACGAAGGCCTTCGTTTAGGAATTGGAGGGGTTACCAATGATAAATTTTCAGACAGATTTAAGATTGGCGGTTATTTTGCCAGAGGATTTAAAGACCGTGATATAAAATTTGGTGCTGGAGGTAGTATTCGTTTAGACAAAAAATTCAAAACTTGGCTCAACCTCTACTATAAAGACGATATCCAAGAAATAGGAAAGTTTAATTTTTTAACAGACGATAGGGTATATTCCGTATTTGAGCCAAGACTCGTAAATGTTACGCAATTTTATAAAGAACGAACCTGGCAAACGAATGTCCAAGCCGAGTTTTTAGGAAAAATTCTTGCCGAAGTACGCGCCTCCCGAAGCCGGATTGACCAAATTGAAAACTATCAATTTTATAACGACGGTATTTTCTACAACAATTACGAACTGGCCGAAGTAACCGCATCTTTTCGTATAAGCCCCAAAACCAACTTTATCACCACAGACGACGGTAGAATAGAGTATTTTGATGGTTTTCCCAAAATTAGTGCGCAAGTAACCCAAGGAATTAAGGGTGTTACCGGAAGCGATTTTACCTACACTAAATTTGGGTTAAAACTAGATTACTACATAAAAAGAACCGACCTTTCCTCGACCAACTTTTTACTGGAAGGAGACTATGCTATTGGCGATGTACCTCTAACACATTTATACCACGCCTATCCCAATGCTCCCACAAAAGATGAAATTTTACAACGTTTTTCGGTAGCGGGTCGCCGTAGTTTTGAGACGATGTATTTTGGTGAGTTTTTCTCAGACCAATTGGTAACCCTACAGGTAAAACATAGCTTACGTCGTTTTTATATTGCAGAGCGTTTTAAGCCTGAGTTGGTTATTATTACGCGCCACGCCTTAGGAGATTTTAAAAATCCCGAAAACCACTTTGGGCTACCTTTTAACACCCTAAACCAAGTCTATAACGAGACGGGCTTCGAGCTTAATAAACTTATTTTCGGTTTCGGATTGAGCGGTGCCTATCGCTACGGCTTCTACAACCTTCCAGATTTTGAAGATAATATAAGTGTTAAGTTCACCTTTTATGCGAAGTTTTAACAATTCAAAACAAGATTCCTAAAATTTTTAGGTACGTATAAACACGTAAATTGCACAGGATTTTTCCCCTTTAACATTTAGAATTTCTTTTTTTTAATCCTTTTTTTTTATGTTTACTTTGTCAAAAGTACTAAACGTGTGTTTACAAGGCGCATTATAGTAATGGAGACATTGGATATCCTATGCCAACGTTGGCTTTTTATTTTACCTTGTTATCTTGTAAATCCTTGTAACCCACCTTGTAATTTTTAAACCTTGTTATTTTTTACTAACCCGCCTAAATAGTATTTGGGCATAAATAACTTTAGAAATTATGAAGAAATTTTTTGGAATACTCGTATTATTTTCTATTCTAAGTATCGGGAATATTGAAAAAATTGAAGCTCAAAGTTTAAACGATTGTACAAATTGTTTTTGCGAATATCATACTGTATATAATGGTGCTATTGCAGCTGGTCAAGATGAACATACAGCATTTGCCTTAGCTACAGGTGCTTTCAATGATTGTATTAATCGTGATAATTAAAAATACCCTAGCGATTTTAATTAATCGCTAGGTTTAAATACTATGAAATATATATTGTTTTGTTTAGTAATTCTGTTCAGCTTATTTTGTCAAGGACAAAATACTAATAAGGTTTCTATTCTTTATGGATATACATCGAGAGTTCCTGTTGCTGAAATGAAAAAGATAAAGAAAGAAACACCTATACAATTTAAGTATATGGTCGAAATGAAGAAAAAAATGGAAGAAATAGATTTTATTCTTGAGATTAATGATGACCATTCAGACTTTGAAACAGTGAAAAAAATAAGTGTTGCAGATAAAAAAAATTATTATCTTGAAGCAATGAGTGGTTTCAGATATTATGTTGACAAGAATATTTATATAGAACAAAAGGATTTACTCGGACAAACGTATCTTATAGAAGAGTCTAGTTGTTACCAAGAATGGGATTTAGTGAATGAAAAAAAAGAAATCTTAGGCTACACCTGCTATAAAGCAATCTTAAAAAATGCTCCCAAGGATGCAAAAATTACAGCTTGGTATGCGCCAGCATTACCCTACCAATTTGGACCAACTGGTTATCATGGCTTACCAGGTCTTATCTTAGAAACGATACAAAATGAAAAGCTAGTTGTATTTGCTAAAGAGATAAATTTAGAGGATAAAGACGTATGGGTTTTAAAACCTACAACGGGAATTAAAACTACCCAAGAAAAATTTAATGCTATATTAGGAACAGCCAAAGACAAAATGGATTCTTACAATAAAAATTGAAATTTAAAACCATAACCTGCAGTTTTTAAGGCCATTAATCCTAAAAGTAGAAAAACAGGAAAAACCCTGTTCAAAAAGGGGTTTTCCCCCTTTAACATTTAAAACTTGCTAGTATCCATTTGTTTTTTTTTATGTTTACAAAGTCAAAAATAGAAAGGGAATTCTTACAAGGTATTCCTAACCTATTGGAGACATTGGATATCCTATGCCAACGTTGGCTTTTTTATTTTACCTTGTTACCTTGTAAATCCTTGTAACCCACCTTGTAGTTTTTAAACCTTGTTATTTTTTAATAACCAGCCTAAATAGCATTTGGGCATAAATAACTTTAGAAATTATGAAGAAATTATTATTAATTGGAATCTTTGCTCTAGGATTAATGAGTTTTGGTCCACACAGTTCAGCCCCATCAAATTGTTCAGAATATGCTGCAGAAATTGAGGACGTATACACAGGAGGAGGTAGTAATCAGGATGTATACGATATGGCTTACAACTATTGTATGGACAGAGGTCTATTTGAAGATTAAAAATTTATTAACAACTAAATCAAAAATCATGAAAAAATTTATATTATTTATAGCATTAACAACATCTATAATTTCTATGAAGGCAACAGAAATAGAAGAACTAGGAGTTGATTGTTTTGCATTTGCTGATGCTGCTATGGGCACTGCTGGAGATGCAGGGGATTTTGACACTTGGTGGGACGCCTTTGTGTATTGCTCTGGGGTAGACCCTGTAGTAATTGACTAACAAACTTTTTAATTTATTAAAACAGAAAGGGGCACTTAGCCCCTTCAATTTTAAATATGAAACATTTTATAAAACTAAATTTTCTTTTATTTTTCTGCTTACTTTCTTTATTAAATGCTCAATCTCAAAATGGAAATATAAAGGTTACTTATAAAGTACAAACATTAAAAAATTTTGATACTAAGAAAGTAGATGTCCAATACTTTTTAGAGAAATCTGATGAACAAATTAAAAATCTTACGTTTGAATTACTAGCCAATAAAGAAGAGTCGTTTTTTAGCGCTATGGACAAAGTCATCAAAGATACTGAGACTCCATATTATAACATGGCTTTGGCTTTAAGCGGGGGAGCTCGTAAGCAATGGTATGTAAATATGACAGAAAATATAATTTTAAAAGAATATGAGTTTATGGGTGAACCATTTTTAATTGAGAGTTGTTTAGGAGATATATCATGGACTTTGATTAATGAATCAAAAATAATTGCTGGGTACAAAACATATAAAGCCACTTGTTTTATAAAAATATTGGGGAACAAAGAAACAAAAGAGGTTCTTTATGAGGTATGGTATGCACCTGAATTACCATTTGCCACTGGTCCAATGGGTCTAGCAGGGTTGCCTGGGCTTATTCTAGAATCAAATAAAGGACGGGTTCGTATTTATGCTGATAGCATTGAACAAATTGATACTTTTAATATTCCAAAATTTGATAAAGGTAAAAGAATGAAAGAAGATGAGTTTAATGACTTCGCTACAGAAAAAATAGCTAATTTTAGAAACTAGTTGTATGTTGAATACAAAGTCCTTGTGTTTATTGTTTTTCACAGGATTTTTTTATTTAAGTTCTCAAGCGCAAACTCTAGAGGGTAAGGTATTAGACACCTTAAACAAACCGCTGGAATATGCCAACGTCCTTGCCATTCCCAGTTCGGAAAAATTGGATATTCGATTTTCCATCACAGACCAAACAGGAAACTATAAATTGATTCTTGCAAAAGACAGCCTGTACAACATAGAGATAAGCTATCTGGGCTACCAAAAAATAAGCGAGCCTGTAACCCTTACCCAAAACAAAACCAAAAACTTCACCCTCCAACCCAGCAACCAAACCCTGGAAGAAGTACTCATACAACAACGCTTACCAGTAAAAGTTAGGGAAGATACTATCACCTACCGTACAGATGTTTTTGTAACAGGCGAAGAACGCAAGCTTAGAGACGTACTCAAAAAACTGCCCGGCGTAGAAGTAGACCGTGATGGCAACGTAACCGTAAATGGCAAAAAAGTAGACAAGCTACTGGTAGAGGGTAAAACCTTTTTTACAGGAGACACCAAACTTGGCGTAAACAACATCCCCGCAGATGCTGTAGACGAGGTAGAAGTACTGGACAATTATAACGAGGTGGCTTTTTTAAAAGGCTTAAGCGATAGCGATGTTATGGCTATGAACATTAAATTAAAAGAAGGCAAAAAGCGGTTTGTCTTTGGCGATATAGAAGTGGGCGGTGGCATAGAAGATAGATATTTGGCACATCCCAGCCTTTTTTACTATAGCCCAAAGACCAATGTAAACGTTATTGGGGATGTTAACAACACAGGCAAAAAAGCTTTTACATTTAACGACTATATAAATTTTGAGGGCGGTTTTACCAAAATAATAGAAGATCCTACAGGCTACGCTAGCATTTCAAATAGTGCTTTTGCACAGTCTTTGGTAAACCAAGATTTTGTCTTTAACCGTAACAATTTTGGTGCTTTTAATATTGCACAACAACTAAGTACCAACACCCAACTTTCTGCCTATACCATTGTAAACGGCAGCACTGTAGAAACCCGTACCGAGAACGAGAACAGGTATTTGGTAAACAATGAAGTTACTACCATAGAAAATAGAACCACCACCAACCAAGCAGACAACTTTTTTACGCTAAGTAAACTAGAACTCAACCACACCCCAACCTTAGAAGACGACCTCACCTATAAAGCCACCCTAAAAACCTCTAACGGGTCGGCATTTGAGCGCTTAACCTCACTTTCCACGCTGGAAAATAATTTTGTAACGCAGGAAGTCGCTCCTTCTTCTGTGGCTTTGGATCAAAATCTCACTTACAACAAACAGTTTTCTTATAAACACACTACTACAGCTATTGCAAGTTTTACGTATGCTAATAATAAAAACGATACCGATTGGCAATTTACACAGCCTATTTTTAATGATCTTATTCCGCTGGACGGAGAAGCACCTTTTAACATAAATCAACGTGTTAATTCCAAAAACTATTCGGGTAGTTTTGGTATTAAACATTATTGGGTACTTAACAATTTTAATCATATTTATCCCGTACTCGGGTATTCGCACAGCCATCAGGAATACAATACACAGGATGTTCAACTAGTACAAGACAGTACAAATTCCTTTGACGCCGCTGGCTTTAACAATGCTACAAATTTTAAACTGAATGACCCTTATTTCGGGTTTCAATACAAAGCAAAAATTGGCGATGTAATTGTAAAACCTGGGTTGGTATACCATTATTATTTCTGGGATGTTTCACAATTTGGAACCACAGAAATTTCAGCAGAAAAAGCACAACTGTTGCCCGAAGCTTTAATCACTTGGGATATAAAGAGCAGCGAAAAACTAAACTTTAAATACAGCCTTAGGTCTCAATTTAATGACGCTTCGTTTTTTGCAAATAGAGTACGGCTTCAAAACTTCAACAGTTTGTATCGAGGTAATGAACAATTAGAAAACAGTTTGGCGCACCAAGCTTCGGTATCGTACTATAAATTCAGTTTGCTGAAAGGGTTATTTTACAATGCCAATCTTAATTATACAAAACGGGTAAAATCTATTAGAAATGCTACCGTTATTGAAGGGATTGACCAGGTGAACACATCGGTTTACACAGATTTACCAGAAGAAAATTTCAGCATACAAGGATCGTTTTCAAAAAAAATAAAACGTTTTAAGTTTACCGTTTCTGGGAATACTTCGCTTGCAAACTATTCTAGAAATATAAATAATATGGTTACTGACTACAAATCTAACTACTACAGCTACACCGTTAAAACTGAAACATACTTTAAGCAATGGCCAAATATTGAAGTGGGATTTAGACAGGGCTTTAGCAATTTTTCTTCGGAAAGTTTTGAGAACAAATTTACCCAAACAGATCCCTACGCCATTTTGGAATATGACTTTTTAAATGATTTTATTCTGAAGGCAGATTACACCTACAACAGCTACGTAAATCGTAGTGAAAATGCTACAAATACTTTTGAAACTGCCAATACTTCGCTTTACTACAACAAAGAAGACAGCCCCTGGGGCTTTGAAGTGGACGTGGAAAATATCTTTGATGTTTCGTTTAAAAATAACAACTCGTTCAACCAATTTATAGTAAACGATACACGTATTTTTATCCAGCCCAGAACACTCCTTTTTAAAATAAGTTACAAATTATAGGTTACTAGAAGCTATCACTTTTTTAGCTCTAAGTTACTAAGCGGAGTCGAAGTACGATTTCAAAAACTTCGCCTACCCAACCTTAGGGATAACCCATACCTATTCATTACCTTTGCCACTACCGTAAACATAATTTTTTGAACAAACTTTTTAGCATTGGTTTTTGGAGTGCCGTAGCTCGTTTTATTCTTAGGAACAGAACATTCTTACTTATTATTATTGCTGCTATTACAGTCTTTATGGTATCGCAATGGCAGTATATGCGCTTTACTTATACTGAAGCCAATCTGCTCCCAGACGACCACGAAGTAAACATAGAGTACAATACATTTCTAGACAAATTTGGCGAAGAAGGGAACCTTATTATTATGGGGGTGAAAGATTCCACCCTTTTTACACCTAAAAACTTTAATGCCTGGACCGCACTTTCAGCAAAACTAAAAAAATATGAGGCTGTAGATCTTACCCTTTCGGTTGGTGATTTGCAGAAGCTGAAAAAAGTACAAGACTCCACCAGTTTTGCACTCGTTCCGTTTATTCAGGACAGTATCCTTTCCGAAGAAATCTTAAAAGAATATCAGTACGAGCTTTTTAACAAACTTCCGTTTTACAAAGGATTGGTGTTTAGTCCCAATAAACAAGGAGTGCGAACGGCTATTTATCTTAAAAAAGATATTATAAACACAGCACTACGTCGCGATTTTATTGTGGAAGACCTTATTCCAGCCATCGAAAATTTTGAAGAAGAGACAGGTATAAACGTCCATACGTCTGGGATGCCTTATATACGTACGCTCAATTCGCAAAATATTATCGACGAAATTGGAATGTTTATTGGCGCTGCATTGTTGGTCACTTCGCTTATATTCTTTTTCTTTTTTAGGAGTTTTAGAGCTACGTTTATCTCTATGATAACCGTGATTATTGGCGTAATTTGGGCCTTCGGGATTCTTGGTTTGCTGAAATATGAAATTACCGTACTCACGGCACTCATCCCACCACTCATTATTGTAATTGGTATTCCCAACTGTATTTTTCTAATTAATAAATACCAGCAGGAAATTAAATTGCACGGGAATCAGGCAAAATCTTTACAACGCGTCATTGCCAAGGTGGGAAATGCTACCTTAATGACCAACGTAACAACCGCTTCAGGTTTTGCTACGTTTATTTTAACTAATAGCAAACTACTTAGCGAGTTTGGGATTGTGGCCTCCATCAATATTATTTGTATTTTCTTGTTGAGCTTGTTCATCATTCCTATTGTATATAGTTATATGAGTGTTCCCAAGACCAAGCATCTCAAACACCTAAATAAGCGATGGATTGGTGGTTTTGTAGATTGGACGGAGCGTATGGTAAAAGAGCACCGTATTGCCATTTTTATAGCTTCTGTTTTATTGCTCTGCGGAAGTATTATAGGAATGTTTCAAATTAAAATTTCAGGAAGCATTATTGAAGACATGCCAAAGGGAAAGGCCTTTTTTGAAGACATAAAATTCTTTGAAAAAGAGTACGAAGGTATTATGCCACTGGAAATTCTGGTAGACACCAAACGTAAAAAAGGAGTGATGAAGCTTGCCACCTTAAAACGCATGGACGAGCTACAGGAATATCTGGAAGAAATCCCCGAATTTTCCAAACCCCTTTCGGTCGTAGATCTTGTAAAATATAGTAAGCAGGCATATTACAATGGCAATCCAGAATATTACCAATTACCCAATAGCCAGGAACGCACGTTTATTTTATCCTACGCAAAAAACAGTGCGAAGAGTACCAATTTGTTGTCCAGCTATGTAGATACAACTGGCCAATACGCTCGTATCACAGTGTTTATGAAAGACACAAAAACCGAACGGTATGATAGACTGGAAGAAGATATAAAAACAAAAATTGATAAAATTTTTCCAAGCGATCGCTACAATGTTACCATGACGGGGAAAGCTTTAGTGTTTCAAAAAGGAACCAAATATCTAGTGAATAATTTAGTAATTTCTTTGTCACTGGCCATCTTGCTTATCGCACTATTTATGGCGTGGATGTTTCGCAGTTTCAAAATGATTTTAGTTTCCTTATTACCCAACTTGCTACCCCTAATCATCACCGCTGGTTTAATGGGCTTTTTGGGCGTTCCTATAAAACCTTCCACTATATTAGTGTTTAGTATTGCATTTGGTATTTCGGTAGACGATACCATTCACTTTTTGGCAAAATACCGGCAGGAACTTATTGCAAATAATTGGCGGATTAAGAAATCGGTATACGCGGCACTTCGGGAAACTGGCGTAAGTATGTTCTATACCTCCATTGTATTATTCTTTGGGTTTTCGGTATTTACTATTTCCAGCTTTGGTGGGACAGTTGCCTTAGGTGCTTTAGTTTCGGTAACCCTTGTATTTGCAATGTTGGCTAACCTGTTGCTATTGCCAGCACTTTTACTTTCGTTGGAAAAAGAAATTGCCAACAAGAAAACCTTTAAGAAACCTGCGTTACAAATTTTAGAGGCTGAGGAAATTCCAGATTCCGAGGATAAAGAATAAAAGTTGCGTCACCTCGTTATAAGAGCGATCACACATTTTGCTTAAGAAATTTTAATGTGAGTTGTCTTACTCAAACGTACTTACTCAAATGTGATTTCTCCTATCGTCGAAATGACTGGTCGTTTCGATTTCATTTTCAGAATTAACAATTATATTTGCCCCTCAATACAAGAACGACTATGAAAGCAACAGATATAGTACATTTATTACAACAAGAACCTTCTCTAATCGAAGTTACTACTCGTGGTTGGGTACGTGCTTTTAGAAGTAATCGCTTTATTGCTTTAAACGATGGTTCTACCCTACATAACATACAGTGTGTGGTTGATTTTGAAAATTTTGATGAAGAGGTACTGAAAGACATTACCGTAGGTGCCGCTATTGAAATTAAAGGAACTTTGGTTGAAAGCCAAGGGCAAGGACAAAAAGTAGAGATTCAGGTTTCAGCTGTAGAAGTATTAGGAAAAGCAGATCCTGAAGAGGTAAAGCTAACCATCCTTTCTCCTAAACGTCATACCCTTGAAAAACTACGCGAACAAGCACATTTACGCGTACGTACCAATACCTTTGGTGCGATTATGCGCGTGCGTTCTAAATTGTCTTTTGCTATTCACGAATATTTTCAGAAAAACGGTTTTAACTATATGCACACCCCAATCATTACAGGTAGTGATGCCGAAGGTGCGGGGGAAATGTTTAAAGTAACCAATCTTGATATAAAAAACACACCCTTAAATGAAGACGGAACTGTAAACTACAAAGAAGATTTCTTCGAGAAAGAGACTAATCTTACCGTAAGCGGACAGTTAGAAGCCGAAACATTTGCCATGGGACTAGGAAAAGTATACACCTTTGGCCCAACGTTTAGAGCCGAAAACAGTAACACCAGCCGTCACTTAGCAGAATTCTGGATGATCGAGCCGGAAGTTGCCTTTAACGACCTGGCAGACAATATGGATCTAGCCGAAGATTTTATAAAACATGTGCTGAGCTATGCTTTAGAACATTGTGCAGACGATTTGGAATTTCTGGAAAACAGATTACTTCAGGAAGAAAAAAGCAAACCACAAGCCGAAAGAAGTGAAATGCCCTTACGCGATAAACTGAAATTTGTTTTAGAAAATAACTTTAAGCGTGTAAGTTATACTGAAGCGATTGATATTTTAAAACGCAGCAAACCCAACCAAAAGAAGAAGTTTAAATATCTAATTGAAGAATGGGGTGCCGATTTGCAAAGTGAGCACGAACGTTTTCTTGTTGAAAAGCATTTTAAATGTCCCGTGATCTTATTCGATTATCCTGCAAAAATTAAGGCCTTTTATATGCGTCTTAACGACGATGGTAAAACTGTACGCGCTATGGATGTACTATTTCCAGGTATTGGAGAGATTGTAGGTGGAAGTCAGCGAGAAGAACGCTACGACGTACTAAAAGAGAAGATGGCTGCTATGGATATTAGCGAAGAAGAATTACACTGGTACTTAGATTTAAGAAAATTTGGGACATGTGTACATAGTGGATTTGGACTTGGCTTTGAGCGCTTAGTCTTGTTTGCAACTGGAATGGGGAATATTAGAGATGTAATCCCGTATCCAAGAACTCCTGGAAACGCTTCTTTTTAGACTTCGATTACGCTTAGTCTGCAACATATAGCGATTAAGATAGCTTCGTGTAAATTTAAAACTTTCCTCTTCAGGGTTTAAGACAGATAAAATATCACAACCTTATATTAAAAACCCTTCGGTATCGTTTGATGTGAAGGGTTTTTTCTATTTTTATAGTTCAGTTACACACTATGCTTAAACAACAGTTAAATTTTAAACTTTCTCAAAAGCTTTCGCCTCAGCAAATACAGTTGATGAAGTTGATACAATTGCCTACGCAGGCTTTTGAGCAACGTATTTCGCAAGAGATGAATGAGAACCCAGCCCTGGAAGGAGGCAAAGAGGATAAGGATAAACTGGATGACGAGTTTAACAATGAAGATGAATACGAAAATGACAGCGAGGTAATTGAAACCGAGATAAATGTAGACGATTACTTAAGCGACGATGAAACCCCAAGTTATAAGCTTTCGGCAAACAACTACAGTGCGGACGATGAGGACAAACAAACGCCTTATGCTTCGGGGACATCATTTAATCAGTTCTTATTAACGCAGTTAAATACTTATCGTTTGGATGATGAAGCTAAAGAGATAGCCAAGTTTTTGGTAGGAAGTGTAGACGAAAGTGGTTACATACGTCGTGAAGTTGCCGATATTTTGGACGATCTTGCATTCACACAAAACGTCTATACAACCGAAGAGAAAATTGAAAAGATTTTGGAACTGGTTCAAGGATTGGATCCTGCAGGTGTTGGCGCTCGAAATTTACAAGAATGCCTATTACTTCAGTTATACCGAAAAAATCCTTCGAGTTCAGTTTCGTTAGCGATTGACATTATAGATGATGCCTTCGATCATTTTATAAAAAAACATTACAGTAAGCTTATTCAGAAATTCGACATTACTGAAGACGAGCTGCGAGAAGCTATTCATGAAATAGAACACCTCAATCCAAAACCTGGAGGAGCTTATGCCGGTAGCACCAGAATGGTGGAACACGTTGTGCCAGACTTTGCTATTAAAATCGTAGATGGAGAACTAGACCTTACTTTAAATGGTAGAAATGCACCCGAGTTGCACGTTTCCCGTGAATATTCTAATATGCTGAAGGGTTACAAAGCTTCTAAAGAAAAATCGAAATCGCAAAAAGATGCTGTTATGTTTATCAAGCAGAAACTGGACGCAGCTAAATGGTTTATAGATGCTATAAAACAGCGCCAACAAACATTATTTGTGACTATGAACTCTATTATGCATCACCAACAAGAATATTTCTTGACAGGAGACGAGCGCAACTTAAAACCTATGATTTTAAAGGATATTGCCGATAAAATCAACATGGATGTTTCGACCGTATCCCGAGTTGCCAATAGCAAATATGTAGACACTCCTTACGGAACCAAACTCATTAAAGAATTTTTTAGTGAGTCTATGAAAAATGACCAAGGAGAAGATGTTTCAACCAGAGAGATAAAGAAGATATTGGAAATAACCATTGGTGAGGAATCCAAGAAAAAGCCATTAACAGACGATAAGTTAGCCAAAATTTTAAAAGAAAAAGGATATCCTATTGCCAGAAGAACGGTTGCGAAATATAGGGAGCAATTGGACATTCCAGTAGCCAGACTTCGAAAAGAGATTTAATGAATTATTTTTTACGCATTGGCGCATATTTACTTCATCCATTGCTAATGCCCTTGTTGGGCACACTACTATATTTTATTGTCACCCCACGATATATTGAACCTGGATTGCTGCAATCTAGGCTCTTAGCTGTTGCTATTATTACTATTTGCATTCCTATTGTTACATTTTTTTTATTGCGAAACTTGGGGACAGTAAAATCCATTCATCTGGCAGAAGTAGCAGAACGGAAGGTGCCACTGGCGATTCAGTGTGTATTATTGCTACTTATTATAAAATTAGTTTTTGACCCAATAGATAGTCCAGAAATGTATTACTTTTTTGTAGGCGTGTTGTTTTCAGGAATGAGCGCCTTAATTTTGGCTTTCCTTAAATTTAAAGTAAGTCTTCACCAAATGGGTATTGCTGGTGTTACTATGTTTCTAATGGTGTTAAGTGTACATTTCAAAATTAATATGCTGGTATGGTTATGTATTTTTTTTATAGCAAATGGCTGGGTAGCATCGTCTAGGTTACACACCAGATCACACACGTATCCTGAACTCATAGGAGGGTTCTTCATAGGAGTAATGCCACAGTTACTTTTGGTAACATTCTGGTTATAGTATATAGAAAAGAATTCCCAGTTTAATTGTTCTAAAATCTACAGATTCCTGTGTGTTGCTTGTTACGGCGCCATCGAAGAAAGGGTTTATGCTGTAGTATGCAAAAAAGTTTACTTTGTTATAGCCAAAACTTAAGGTAGCAGCCAGGCGTGTTTGATTAAATTCTGGGATATCGGTTTGTGTTACCTCGTTTCCGTCCTGTTTAAATCTCGCTTTATACCAATATGCATATCCCACTCTAAATCCAGCATAGACTCTCCAAAAACCATATTTGGTAGGTGTAGAACTTCTCCAACGAAACTCAATAGGCGCTTCTACTACGGCAGTACTAAATCTATTAAAATTGAAATCGAAATCGTCATTGGTAAGAATGGTAAAAATAGATTCCTCTTGAGGAGTTTCTCCAATAAAAAGTGTATTTCCGTAGGCATTGAAGCTTAGTCCTGCACCCAAAGCGATCGCTAAATTTCGGCGTTTATTAATAGGCATATCTCGTAGAAACCCAAAATGAATTCCACCAGAAAGTCCTCGAATATTCACTGCGGAAGGAACACTAGACAAAAGGTTATAGGTAATGCCGAGATAAAATTGATCCTCCCTATACTTAAGGTCTCCTAGGGTGTCCTTTTCTTTTTTATAATTAAGACTAACACCAACCTTACCATCTTTATCAATAAGCGTACCTGTATTGTTTTGTGCAATTACAAGTTGGCCCAGAAAACAAAGGATTGAAAATAGTGTAAACTTCTTCATAATTTCTAGCATAATGTTAAAGATACTTTTATTTCAAAATATAACATAAAAAAAACGCCTTGAAGTATTTCAAGGCGTTTATAAAAGTATGTTTGGAAAATTATTAGTTATCCAACTCGCTTCCTGGAGCTGCTATATAAATAATCTTTACCATATTAAGATCTCTTAATTCTTCTTTAATATCGGTTACTAAACCTGTATTGGTTTCTTTATCTACCTTTAAAGCTACTACTACTCTATCCTGTAATTCTGGACGTAGTTTTTCACGAGCTTCGGTTAAGGCAAATTGGAGACTAGATACATCAGTAAATTTATCGCCAATTTGAATCTTTCCTTCGGTACCAAATTTTGCTTGATACTGTCTACTTGGTTCTCCTGCAAAAATAAATACAGAACGGTCTTTTTTAAGTTTTTCAACCTCATTCGCTTTAGGCAACTCGTTTCGTATCATTAACTCATTGTTACGAAGTACCGTTACAACCATAAAGAAGAATAACAACATAAATACAATATCTGGTAAAGATGCTGTATTTACGGGAGGCAAATCGCCGCCTTTTTTCTTTTTAAATTTTGACATATGCTGAAAAGTTTTATTCGCCTCGTTTCTTCGGTTCCGCTTCAGATAACTTTAATGGGAAAAGTGCTTGTACCTGCTTAAGTTTTTCTTCAGCAGCATCTACATTTCCTTGATATTTACCTTCGTTAATAGCATTCTTAACATCTGTATAGACGAAATCTGGTCCAAATAAACGTACCGATTCTCTATTACGAAGTTGGTTATATGCACCTACCAGTTCATTTTGAACGGCGATATACATCCTATAGGATGTTAAACGGTCGTTCTGAACAGAAATAACTGCTTTGTCTGGATTATCTGAAGAACTTGGGTCGCTTTTTCCTTTACAATGCTTGCAATATTCTGGACTTCCTGATGGAGCACCTCCATTGTCTAGAAAATCGATCGCTGCTTGCTTAAGGTCTTTAAGCTCCATAAGCTCTTCTTCAACCAATAACTGATCATTTTGATTCACACTCACTATAAAGATATTCTTCTGTTTTAGTGGTGGTGGCGGCACATTTTCGTCTTGCTTAGGTGGTAACTGACGTGCAATTCCTTTATCCTTTTCAATGGTAGTTGTTACCAAGAAAAAGATAAGCAATAGGAATGCAATGTCTGCCATAGACCCAGCATTAACTTCTGGTGTTGCTCTTCTTGCCATTATCTGTTTGTTATTTTTTTGAATCCGCTAAATACCATTAATCCCACTGCAACTATTGCAAGGATATAAAAAGTATACAGTCCAGTACCTACCCATTTTGAGCCAGATTCTGAGGTCATCCCTCCATCATCTGGAAGTTGCATAGGGGTACTATCTGCTAGCACATAAGAAACTATAATAACCGCGGCAAATACTCCTACCGAAATTAACGTTTTCTTAATGTCACCTTCAAACACTCCTTTAAGGACAAACAATAGTACCATTACTACTGTTACAGCCAAAACAATGTACCCAACGTATATCAACCAATCCTGGGCAGACTCGTTTCCAGACAATAGCATTGCCATACAAACAACTCCTAGAAGTCCTAGAACGATTCCTATGATTTTAAAAATTTTATGTAAAGCCATAATTATATGGTGTGTTTTAAATTATTTTCTGTTTTTGTAGTCAACTAGCATATCTATTAATGTAATAGATGCATCTTCCATACTATTTACAATACGGTCAATTTTTGCAATAATGTAGTTGTAGAAAATCTGAAGTATAATCGCCACGATCAAACCAAATACGGTTGTTAAAAGTGCTACTTTAATACCTCCTGCTACCAGTGAAGGGTTCATATCACCCGCTGCTGCAATTTTATCGAATGCTAAAATCATCCCGATTACCGTACCCATAAAACCAAGCATTGGCGCCAAGGCGATAAATAATGAGATCCAAGAAACATTTTTCTCTAATTGTCCCATCTGCACACCTCCGTAAGCAACAACCGCTTTCTCGGCAGCATCGATACTCTCGTCTGCACGATCAAGACCTTGGTAGTAAATAGAAGCAACAGGTCCTTTTGTATTTCTACAAACTTCTTTTGCAGCTTCAACACCGCCACTATTAAGGGCGTCTTCAACTTCTTGAGCCAGTTTTTGTGTGTTCGTTGTAGAAAGGTTAAGGTAAATAATTCTTTCGATAGCAATAGCTAGTCCTAGAATTAAACAAAGAAGTACAATCCCCATAAATTCTGGACCTCCTTCTACAAAACGTTCTTTTAGTTTTTGATGCCATCCACGGTCATCTGTTTCTTCTGCTGCTGCATCATCTTCTTGAATGAAAGTTACTGTAGCTGCTGTAGTTAGTTGTTGCACGCCAGTTGGAGTAGCATTAGCTACCGTTGCGTTTGCATTTAACGATCCCGCAAAAACTAGTGCGGCAATTGCCATAATTGAAAATAATTTTTTCATTGCTATCGACTTAAAGTTTGTTTTTAGTTATGGGTTTAAAGATATAAAATTATTATGTTATTCTGCAACATTAAATTTGCCTATCGCTAATAAACACTTGTATTTCAGCAGATATAAATTTTTAATGGTGCATATTTCTATATGTTTTTTTGATAATTGAGTTGAAAATCTATTTTCTAACCCAAAAATCGATTGGAAAAGTACTGCTTTTATTAGTGGATACCAAAAACAGAAGGTCATTATATATATTAAATACTATAATATAACGTTAGGTAACGCAAATCAATATTTCTGTAAGAAAAAAAAGACCCTAGTATTTAGGCGACAATCCTTTAAAAACTAAAGCCCTTCTACAATATTGTAAAGGGCTTTTTTATCAATAAGCTTAATTCGTTTTCCTGAGGTTGAAACAATACCTTCTTTCTTCATCTTAGTAAGCGTTCTTATAAGCAACTCGGAAGCCGTACCTACAACATTGGCAATATCGGCTCTGGAAATTTGAAGGTATAAATAGCCTTCGGCATCAACTCCAAAATTATCTTCTAAGTACATTAAAATTTCAGCAAGACGCTGTCGTACACTTTTTTGAGCCATATTTACAATAAAATCATCTGCATATTTCAAATCCTTTGCCATATGCTTGAGCACTGCATTTGTAAATACGGGATTTGTTTGTAACGGCTCTTCTATATGAGATTTTGGAATAAAACAAACTTCCATATCTTCCAGTGCAGTTGCGCTTAAGTTTGTAGTTTCTGAAGCAATTACAGAACGTTGCCCTAGAACTTCGCCCTTAGCAGCCAGTTTTACAATTTGGTCTTTGCCATTATCACTCATTTTGGATAATTTTGAAACACCATCGCGCACACAAAAAACACCTCCAAGTCTATCCCCTTCCTTAAATATTATTTCACCTTTCTTAATTGACTTCGTCTGCTTGTTATCTGCCATTCGCTTTAATTCTTCCTTCTTAAGAGCTTTAAAGCTATTCATCTGGCGGATAATACAATTTTCGCAACGTGAATTTTTGTGATCACTCATAGAGTCACAAAATTAACTGAAACAAGATTAATTAAAATTATATATTCAAGATATATATAGTCAACTGATAAAAGTCATCTTTTACACCAACCATTCTTTACACCTTTGCCATAGGTATAGAGTAAATTATGGAAACTTGTTATCACTGTGGCGATACGTGCCGTGATACAACAATAATGCATCAAGAAAAGGCTTTTTGTTGCAGGGGTTGTAAAACGGTGTTTGACATTCTCAATGAGAATGACCTTACATATTATTATGAATTGCAAACTACACCCGGAAAAACACCGCTTGAAATTGCAGGACGTTTTAGTTTTCTTGAACATGAGGAGATTATTAATCAATTATTAGAGTTTAATGAGCAGGACACCCAAATTGTTTCCTTTGTTATTCCCAATATACATTGTAGTTCCTGTATCTGGGTGCTCGAAAACCTGAACAAACTACATCCCGCTATAAAAAATGGGCAAGTTAATTTTCCGGAAAAATCCTTACGTGTTACTTATAATTCTTCAGAAATAAATCTGAAAGAGCTTGTTATATTACTTTCTAAAATAGGATACGAACCTACTATTTCACTCCAAGATTTTAACAAGATGGAAAAGGAAATAGACCGAAGCCTTATATACAAACTAGGGGTTGCTGGTTTTGCTTTTGGAAACATTATGTTTTTATCGTTTCCCGAATACTTTGAAGTAAGCGAATTCTGGCTCGATAAATTCAAAATCGTTTTTCGCTGGTTAATGTTTGCGTTTGCCGTTCCTGTAGTTTTCTATTCTGGGCGCGACTATTTTATTTCGGCATATAGAGGATTGCGGTCCGGCATTTTAAATATTGATGTACCCATAGCTATCGGAATTTCAGTACTTTTTCTTCGTTCTACTTTGGAAATATTACTGGATTGGGGGACCGGTTTTTTTGACAGCCTTGCTGGATTGGTTTTCTTTTTGTTGCTTGGTAAATTTTTTCAGCAAAAAACATATGCCTTTCTTTCATTTGAGCGGGATTACAAATCTTATTTCCCAATTGCTGTAACACAATTAATTACTATTAAAAGTAATACACCACTTTCTGAAAACAATTCAAATAGAAAAATTAAAGAGGTCCAAACCCCCGTTTACGAACTGAAACCAGGAAATCGCATCTTAATACGTACCAACGAACTCATTCCCACCGATGGAATTTTACTGAAAGGAAATGCCCATATAGATTACAGCTTTGTAACTGGAGAAGCAGCGCCTGTAACCAAGCAATCTGGCGACAAAATTTATGCCGGGGGCCGACAACAATCGGGAATTATAGAAGTAGAAGTTACAAAAAAAGTTGAGCAAAGTTACTTGACTCAGTTATGGAACAATGAAGTTTTTAGTAAAAGCAAAGCAACAATTTTTGAAAATATCACCGACCAGATAAGTCGTCGTTTTACGCAGGTTATTGTAAGTATTGCGACAATTGCTACCATTGTTTGGCTTTTTATAGATGCTTCTATAGCATTTAATGTATTTACGGCTGTACTTATTGTTGCTTGTCCATGTGCTATTGCATTAGCAGCCCCATTTACCCTGGGTAATATGCTACGCATTTTCGGAAAACGCCAATTGTACCTTAAAGAAAGTAGCATTATTGAGCAGATGGCACAGATAGACACTGTAGTTTTTGATAAAACTGGAACGCTCACAACCCATCAAAAAAATGAAATTACCTATCACGGTAGTACCCTTACTACTACTGAACAGAAGGTTTTAACCAGCACTCTAAGAGCCTCTAACCACCCACTAAGCAGAGCTTTGTATGAACTTTTAGAGGATAACGGCATATGTACTTTAGACGGTTTTAGTGAAGAAACTGGTAAAGGTATTATGGGCGTGTATGGTAATACCAACATAAAAGTAGGTAGTTATGCTTTTGCGGGAAGTAAAAACCAAAAAGTTGAAACTACCAATACCCAAGTCCATATAAGTACTAACGAAGTTTATAAAGGTTGTTATGTTTTTTTCAATAGGTATCGAGATGGGATGCAAGCACTCTTTTCTGAACTAAATACAACGGTAGATTTAATTGTCTTGTCTGGCGATAATGATGGGGAACGCGACTATCTTAAAACCCAATTTCCAGCTTCGGCACAATTGAAATTTAATCAAAAACCAGACGATAAGCTCAAATTCATTAAAAGGCTACAACAACAAGGTAAAAAAGTAATGATGGTAGGCGATGGTCTTAATGATGCAGGCGCATTGGCGCAGAGTAATGTTGGTATTGCCGTTTCAGAAGATGTTAATGTGTTCTCACCTGCCTGTGATGGTATTATCGACGCGAGCAGGTTAAGAGAATTGGCTGAATTCATGAAGCTTTCCCGAAAGTCGGTACGCATTATTAAATACGCTTTTATTTTTTCCCTATTCTATAATTTAATTGGGTTGGGATTTGCCGTTACAGGAAACCTTGCGCCAGTTGTAGCGGCAATATTAATGCCTTTAAGTTCCATTAGTATTGTTGTATTTACTACTATTTGCACCTATGTAGTTGGTAGAAATTAACTTCTAAATTTAAGTAAAATGACACAAGAAATAACACATTTATCGCAACGTTTTCTTCAGTTGAAAAAGAAATATGAAATGAGTCGTTGCACCCCATGTCTTGCAATGCAAGAGTGGTTAAGACGGGAGTACCAAAAACTAATAACCAAATTGCAATCCTTAGAAAGACTTGTAGTTAACAACAATACAGCTTCTAAAACTTTGCTTAAAGAGGCGCATCAAGTAGCAGGAGTTGTAGGGATGTATGTAATGGTGTAAAAGGCTAGTTATAATCTTTGTTGAATATCGTAAGAATGGCATTCAAATTAAATTTTCAGTAACTGACAAAAGTCATATTTTGACAAAAGCCATAGAAGTAATTTTACATAAAATTCAGGTAGGTATGAGTATTATTTATGTGCTAATCACCGTAAGCGTGATTGTTGCCATCATTTTTTTCATCGCATTTGTTTATTCCGTAAAGAAGGGACAATATGATGATACCTATACTCCATCCGTACGCATGCTTTTTGAAGACGAGCTCGTCAATCCCCAAAAGGAACAGAAAAAACCTGACACAAAAGAAATTATGCAACCCACTAACCAATAAAATTATGCAAACAGAACAATTTTACTACGATAATAAGATCGTAAAGAAGTTTGTGCATGCCACCATATTCTGGGGTATTATAGGAATGAGTATAGGATTACTACTCGCCTTTATGTTTTTATTTCCTAACATAACCGATGGAATTTCCTGGCTTAGCTTTGGGCGTTTACGCCCCTTACACACCAATGCAGTAATATTTGCCTTTGTAGGGAATGCCATCTTTGCTGGAGTTTATTATTCGACACAGCGACTACTTAAAGCACGTATGTGGAAAGACTGGTTAAGCAAGCTAAACTTTTGGGGGTGGCAAGCTATTATCGTTGGCGCAGCCATTACATTGCCGTTGGGATACACAACTTCAAAAGAATATGCAGAGCTGGAGTGGCCTTTCGATATTGCTATTGCCCTAATCTGGGTGGCGTTTGGAGCAAACCTCATTGGTACCATTTTAAAAAGAAGGCAACGTCATTTATATGTAGCGATTTGGTTTTATTTGGGAACCTTTGTAACCGTTGCAGTGCTACATATTGTAAATAGTATTGAAATACCTGTAAGCGCCTTAAAAAGTTACTCGGTTTATGCTGGTGTTCAAGATGCTTTAGTACAATGGTGGTATGGACACAATGCAGTGGCATTTTTTCTTACAACACCCTTTCTTGGTTTAATGTATTATTTTGTCCCAAAAGCGGCCAATAGACCGGTGTATTCTTATAGATTATCTATTGTACATTTTTGGTCTTTAATATTCATTTATATCTGGGCTGGACCACACCATTTATTATATTCTTCATTACCAGACTGGGCACAAAATTTAGGTGTTGCCTTTTCAATTATGCTTATTGCACCATCCTGGGGAGGGATGATAAACGGCTTGTTAACCTTACGTGGTGCTTGGGATAAAGTACGTACAGACCCTGTCCTTAAATTTATGGTTGTAGCAATTACCTGTTATGGTATGGCAACTTTTGAAGGGCCTATGCTCTCCCTTAAAAATGTAAATGCCATTGCGCACTTTAGTGATTGGATTATCGCACACGTACACGTAGGAGCATTGGGATGGAACGGCTTTTTAACCTTTGGTATGATTTATTGGCTGGTTCCTAGACTTTTCAAAACCAAATTATGGTCTACCAAGCTAGCAAACGTTCATTTTTGGGTAGGAACACTTGGTATTATAATGTATGCGCTTCCTATGTATGTAGCTGGATTTGTACAAGCGTCTATGTGGAAGCAGTTTAACCCAGACGGCCGTTTAACCAGTACTTTTCTTGAAACGCTGGATGCAATCGTACCTATGTACTGGATGCGCGCCATAGGTGGAAGTTTGTTTATTCTAGGTGCTTTCGTAATGCTATACAACATTGTAAAAACTGTTAGACAGGGAAGTAAGGTTACCGATGAGCTGGCCGAAGCCGCCCCACTACAACGTGTTACTAAGAAGCGTACTACAAAAGAAGGATATCACACCTGGTTAGAAAGACGTCCTGTAAAATTAACCATCTATGCTACTATTGCTATATTAATTGGTGGTATGGTACAAATTATTCCATCGCTTATGGTAGATGAATATGTACCAGTAATTTCGACGGTAAAGCCATATACACCTTTAGAGTTGGAAGGGAGGGATATCTATATCCGTGAAGGTTGTGTGTCTTGCCACTCACAAATGATACGACCTTTCCGTAGTGAAGTTGAGCGCTATGGGGAATATTCAAGATCTGGAGAGTATGTGTACGATCACCCCTTCCTTTGGGGAAGTAAACGTACAGGACCCGATTTATTCCGCGTAGGCGATAAGTATAGTGACAACTGGCACTTAAACCACTTTTATGATCCACAAAGTACAAGTTCCGGCTCTATCATGCCGTCCTATAAATGGTTAATTAACAGCAAGCTAGACAAATCGATGACCGAGGCTAAAATGGAAGCAATGGTCACTCTTGGCGTGCCGTATACGACCGAAGAAATTAACCGTGCTCAAGAATGGATGGACGAACAGGGAACGCAAATTGAAAAAAATCTATATGCAGATCCTGACTTTGTAAAATCCTATGAGGCAGATAAAAAATTCGCCCAGGAAAACGGAGAAAACTTTGTTGAAATGCGAGACCGCGAAATTGTAGCCATTATCGCTTATCTACAACGTCTAGGAACCGACATTAAAATAAAAACACCAGAAGAAATAACCACTAACGAAAATCAATAGTTATGTTGAAATATATAAAAGGCAACCTCGAAAACATAGATGGTGTAGCGATATACCCAATTATTTCACTGCTCATTTTCTTCATCTTTTTTGTCGTCCTTTTTTGGTGGGTCTTTACCGCTAAAAAAGCGCACATCGCAGAGGTGAGCAACATTCCATTAGATAGTGACACTAACCATAACAATGAAATCCTATGAAGATAGCAGCAATTTTAAGAATACTGAGCTTTGGCATCTTTGGATACTTTTTTCTGAATTGGATTGGCACTTCAGGTGAAACTTCAGTTTTTATCCAACAGCCATGGTTATGGGCCTTATTAGGTGTAATTACATTAATCTACAGCGCCTTTGAAGTATGTTTAGAAGCATTGAGAAGTGTTTTATACCGAACGCTTTCAGAAGAAAGAAAAGCAAAATACGACGCAAATCTAGCAGTCACAAAAGCAAACCAATTTAGATGGTTTAAGGAAACCTACAAAAAACTTTTAGGCAGCAAACCTATAGAACAAGAAGGTGAGATTGTACTGGACCATGACTACGATGGCATTCGTGAATTAGACAACAAACTACCACCCTGGTGGGTCTATGGATTTTATGCAACTATCATTTTTGCGGTAGTGTATATGGCTCGCTATCATATATTTGATGGTGCAAACCAGGCCGAAGAATATGAAATCGCAGTGGCCGAAGCAAAATTAGAAATCGAAGCCTATAAAAGAACAGCTAAAGACCTGGTCGATTTTAATACTGTAGAATTGCTTACCGATGCTAGCGATTTACAAGGCGGTAAAACCATTTTTGAAGGAAACTGTGTTGCCTGTCACAAAGTATCTGGTGGCGGTGGTATAGGCCCTAACCTAACCGATGATCATTGGATTTTAGGGGGTGGCATTAAAAATGTATTTAAAACAATTTCTGAAGGAGGTCGTGCCGGAAAAGGAATGGTTGCCTGGAAATCTGACCTAAAACCTTCCGAAATGGCACAGGTTGCCAGTTACGTATTGAGTTTGCACGGTACCAATCCAGCTGATGGAAAAGAACCAGAAGGTGAAATATGGATGGACCCCCTCGCACCTGTTGAAGAGGTGGCGGTAAAAGTGATCGACAGTACCAAAATACAGGTTATTATAGAAGACCAACCTGTGACTGGTAACGTGGTAAAAGATAGCATTAATTAATCTTGAAAAATGCAGCAAGATGATTACAGAAATAGCTGAAAATCTAAAAGTGTGCAACATGCCTGTAATAAAAAAAATATACAACGAGCATGGGACAAAGATAGTAGCGATAGGATTAAAGCGTGGCGTGGAACTGGCAGCGCACACGACCCCTTGTAAAGCAACGTTATTGGTTATAAAAGGTGAAATAGATTTTAACACCGAAACAGAAAGCCGTCGGTATGCTTGCTACGAAAGTTACAATATCCCAATAAATGTAAAACACAGTGTTGTTGCATGGGACGATGCGATTTTCTTATTGATTTTAAATGAAACTGAATAAATACTACAGCTAGACTAGTGTTTTTAAAAATTAAGAATCACCAAAACTAATGGCGGAGCAAGGCAAAGATAATTTTAGAGACACCATTGGAACGCTCAATGAAGAAGGGAAACGCGCCTGGGTATTTCCAAAAAAACCTGTGGGTAAATGGTATGAATACCGCAAGTATGTAAGTTATATATTATTGGTTCTCTTGTTTGCCGCACCCTTTGTGAAAATTAATGGACATCAATTTCTATTGTTCAATGTGTTGGAACGTAGGTTCAATATTTTTGGGTTTCCCTTCTGGCCACAGGACTTTTACATTTTTGTAATAATGATGCTCACAGGTGTTGTTTTTGTGATATTGTTTACCGTGGCTTTTGGAAGGTTATTTTGTGGTTGGGTATGCCCACAAACTATTTTTATGGAAATGGTATTCCGCCGTATTGAGTATTGGATTGAGGGAGATCGTGGGAAACAAATACGACTGGCGAAAATGCCATGGAATAAAGAAAAAATAATAAAACGTTCTCTAAAGTGGTTTGTCTTTTTTGTGATTTCGTTTTTAATTGCAAATGTTTTCCTGGCATACCTTATTGGTAGTGACAGGTTAATACGTTATATAACAGATGGGCCAACCGAACACTGGAGCACCTTACTGTCACTCACCATATTTACAGGAGTATTTTATTTTGTCTTTGCGTGGTTTAGGGAACAGGTATGCATTATTGTATGCCCTTATGGGAGATTACAAGGCGTGTTGCTCGATAAAAAATCGGTTGTGGTGGCATACGACCATAAACGCGGGGAGAAAGAAGAGGGGCGTGCTAAGTTCAAGAAAAACGAAGATAGAGTCGCCAGCGGAAAAGGGGATTGTATAGATTGTTTTCAATGTGTACACGTTTGCCCAACGGGTATAGATATTCGTAACGGGACGCAAATGGAGTGTGTAAATTGTACTGCGTGTATCGATGCTTGTAATAGCATTATGGAAGCTGTGGATCTGCCTACAGGTTTAATACGATACGCCAGTGAAGAAAACATTGAAAAGAAAACCAAGTTTGAGTTTACACCAAGACTGAAAGGGTATACCGTAGTCTTGGGAATTCTTACAGCAGTTTTGGTTGGAATGCTCTTTCTGCGCAATGATGTGGAAGCAGATATTTTAAGATTACCAGGACAGTTGTACGAACGTAAAGAAGGCAATGTAATTAGCAATGTGTATACCTATAAATTAGTAAACAAGACTAACAACAATATTGAAAATGTAACTTTTAAACTGCTTTCGCATAAAGGAACTATTAGCATAGTAAGCAATGATACATTTACCGTTCCAGCAGGCGATTTGGCCGAAGGAACATTATTTATCGAAGTAAATGCAAGCGCTTTAAGTGGTGATAAGGATAAAGTAGTAATAGGCGTCTATAGCGGAGATGAACAGATAGAAACTACTAGAACTGCATTTTTAGGGCCACGAAGTTTTAACTAGTTGGATTTTGAGTAAGTCTGAAAGTATATATAACATACAAATAGTTCTAAGTATTTGCCAGGTGATATGGCAGAATTTGCGTTAGGGATAGTAGTGGAAAGCCCACAACGGAGGCTTCCAATAAGGTCTATTAACCTTGTTGGCTTGCCGGAGTGAGGACTTGTAGCGAATAGCCCGACCGACCTTTTGGGCGAGGGAACGCCCATAGTAAAATTGAAATTAATAAATTAAATAGGTATGAAACTGAATTGGGGAACGGGATTGGTTATTGGGATGTTCTTATTTATAAGCTTTATCCTCTTTCTGGTGTATCAAATGACTACAAACAACGATTTGAACCACGACTTAGTGACCGAAGGATACTATCAAAAAGAAATGGAATTGCAGGATAATATCTACGCACAACAAAACACGGCTGCAATGAAAAAGCAAATCACCGGAATAAAAAATGATATGGGGTACTTACTTCAGTTTCCTGAAGCGTACAATCCAAAAAAAATTACTGGAAAAGTGTTCCTATACAGACCATCTAACAAGCAACTGGATTTTGAACTCCCGCTGGAGCTTACAGATCCTAATTTGCTCATACCTGACAAACGCTTGTTGGAGGGTCGCTGGAACATTACCATTGATTGGGAATATGAAGGGAAAAAATTTAGATTTAAAAAACAAATAACCTATTAACAATGTTGCTTACCGCGCTTATATTTGGCTTATTGGGTAGTTTCCATTGTGTGGGAATGTGTGGCCCTATTGCTTTTTTGCTTCCTGTGGATAGAAATAACCCCGTGAAGCGCGTGTTGCAAATATTGAGTTATCACAGTGGCAGGATAATTACATACGGTACTATTGGGTTATTGTTCGGGTTTTTAGGGAAGAGTTTACACCTATTTGGTCTTCAACAACAAATATCTATTGCCATTGGAGTGCTAATGATTCTTGCCATTTTACTTCCTTCAAAGATTTTTAGTCGTTACAATGGCTCAAAATTTATTTACAAATGGGTAGGTAGCATAAAGGCTGCTCTTGGAGCCGAATTAAGAAAAAAATCGATGGACAGCTTTTTCACTATAGGCTTTTTAAATGGCTTCTTGCCCTGTGGTTTGGTTTATATGGCTGTTTTTGGTAGCGTTGCAGCTGACGGTGCCTGGCAAGGAAGTTTATATATGGTCTTTTTTGGTTTAGGAACAATCCCATTAATGACCACAGCTACGTATCTAGGTAATTTTATAAATGAAACGTTTAAAAAACAAATTTTAAAGGCCATACCACTATTTGTAGTGCTAGTTGGGGTGTTGTTCATCTTACGAGGACTTGGCTTGGGAATTCCGTATGTATCTCCTGCAAACATGGTAGCTGTAGAAAAGGTGTCGGCCAACCATTCCTGCCAGTAACAAAATTGTTTAACTTTAAATTTTAACATTATGAAAACACTTTTTTTACCCCTTGTTAATTGGGGAATGGGCACATTTATCATCGGTGTTTTTGCTGTGGTATGCATTGTTCTTATTGCGGTAATTTACAACTTAACGCGAAGTGGTACTGCTAAAGGAAAAGGAAGCAGTAGCGATGTGAAAGAAAACGAGACGAATACCCTATAGTAAGTACTAGTATTCAGAAAACTTTTCTTAAAACAAACCTTCGAGCGATAGCTGGAATTAACTTTCGTTGATCCCGAATAGAAATCTCGGACAACCATATGAACCCACAAGCCCAAAAAAGGGGCTTGGGTTTTTTATTTTAAAAACAAACCTTCGAGCGAGCTCGGGTTTCTTTTTAAAATAAAAAACCAGCAACTAACGTTGCTGGTTCACTTTTGCAGAGAGGAAGGAACTATCTGTAATTTTATTTTTCTATATTTTATAGACTCTTAAAGCGGTATAAAATTTTAGTGACACCGAATTAGCCCCTTTTTAACTTTAATTTAACAATTCTATTTAATTGTAAACTAATATGACTCTAATTGAGCATAAACCTTATCCAATTCGGTATTCGTATATGCACGAGCATAATGAATATATCGTTGGAAAGAATTTCCGCCCATACTATGTCCACTTACAACACGCACCAAATGTTCTGGCATCCCCAATATTAACATGGTTGTGATGGCAGTACGCCGCATCATATGAGAACTCATTTTATCACAAAACCTAAGTTGCTTCTTGTTAGAAGATGCTTTCTTTAACTTCCCTAACACTTCCCTACTTGTGTCAATTGGCGCATCATATCCAGCCTTCTCCCCAATACGTTTAAGCGTTTTATTAAAGTTGAAGAGGCTAATTTTCGGAAAGATAGTTCTGCCAATATACCTCTTACGGAAGTCTAGAAAAATATCTGACGCATATTCAGGAAGTTTCATAGTACTGAAAGACTTCGTTTTCTTTGATCTTATTTTTAAATACCAATCCCCATCAATTTTTTCGAAATTATTTTTATTAAGTAACATAAGATCGGAAAAACGAAGTCCTGTTGTGCAACCAAATACGAACATATCTTTTATCTTTTGTTCGCCCTTAGTGAGTTTTTGATGAAATGTGGTGTCATGAATTAAAAATTTAAGTTGATCTGGTGATAATACCAAAATGGCAATGGCCTCTTTCCTCACATAAAAAGATTTATGAAAGCCACCCGTACTTATATTTTTCTCATTCTCCATATAATTAAACAACGACCTAATAATCTTAACATTAGTCCCTACATAATTATCATGACAGCCATTTGCGTATAAATACTTTGTAAATTGTTTATAAAACTTCTTCCAATAGTTTTTCTCAGATATAAATTCTCGTTGTGTTAGTTTGTTTGCATCACAAATCCTAAGATCAAAATTTTTCTCTTGACTAAATAAAGTTACGTTTCTATAAACCGCACAATAATTCTTAATGGTGCCTTCCCTAATTTTCTCTCCGTTCTTCTTAAGACGCTTTCCAGATTTGCTGTCTTTGAGGAAACTTTTAAAATGGGGTAATAATGGTTGTACAGTTTTCATTATTTATAAGTATTTAAGTCGACTAATTTCAGTAATTTTATAAGTCTTTTTAAGCCATATTTTGCCAAATAGTGCTAAACGTGAGTGTTTTTAAAAGTACAGAAGTTCTTATAAATACTGAGATAAGGCCCTAAAAGATTACTATCCTTTCGGTATGTTGCTTCCTAACAGGCATCAAAACACGCCAGATTATAGGTATGGATTTCAAGGGCAAGAAATGGACAATGAGGTTAAAGGGGAAGGGAATTCGGTCAATTACAAATACCGTATGCACGACCCAAGAGTTGGACGTTTCTTCGCTGTTGATCCTTTATCGTATAAGTACCCTTGGAATAGCACGTATGCTTTTTCAGAGAATATTGTAATTAACTCTTCAGAGTTAGAAGGTTTAGAACATGATTCCAAATATTATGCTTTATGGAGATCAACTGCCGAACAGGCAATTGTAAGTGGAGAAGACGGGGTTAAAAAAATAAGAGATAGGTCTATGTGGATGCTTGGAGGCCAAGTTGGAGGAGCTATTTTGGCCATTGATCTATCAACAGGAGCTAATGGTTTAAGAACTTTTGGATTAGTTTCTACAGGCTATGCCCTTGGAGATTTTAGTATGGCTCTTAATGAAACAGATAAGGCCTACGAGTCGAAGAAAAAAGGAGATTTGGTTTCATACCATATGCATTTGGATAAAAGTGCAGATTACTCAAAGGACTTTGTAGTAGAGGCAACTGCTGGAATTACTGCAAAAGCAATTGGAAAAATATTTTCAGTTGTAAGAAAAATGCCTAATGGAGTTGTAGGTACGGAAACTGAAATATTTAGAGGAACTGATCGATTTTTGGAGTTGAGAGTTTTTGACGAAACGGGATATATTTTAAGTGACGCTGCAAGGTTAAGATTTATGGAAAATGGTGGCAATATTGTTGACGCTTTGAAATACTCCGATAAGATACATCAAAAGTGGTTAAAAATATTTGGGACTATTGAAGAATATGCAGAGGCTCATTCAAAAATGGGGACAGAGTTGTCCAAAAAATATGGTCTTCCTAGAACTCTAATCTCATTTAGTGACGACCAAGCAAAAGCAATTTATTTTAGCAATGGAGGGGAAGTTTTCAAAGGTTCTGTCCCGAGCAGCGATTTGACAAAACAGACTTTAGATACGGCAACAGAAGGAGAATTTTTTATTATTAATGGTACTAACGCTGCTGAGGAAACAGTAAAAAAAGGGGGGAATTAATCACTTTATATGGTAGTCTAAATAAATATTATGAATGTTAATAAAATAGATGGTCAAGATATATATTTTTTAGAATCAAGGGAATGGGAAATTTTATTTACTGAAAGAAAATATAAAGTCTTTGAATTTAGTGGTAAAATATTATCGATTTTAGAAAGTAAGGATTATCAAGTTCATAAAAAATTTAATGAAATATCAATGGGGTTGGGCTTTACTATTTCTAATTTTGCTTTACCATATGTTTTCTATACTCCTAAAATGAATGAATTTCAAAGAGTTCATTTAGAAAGAAGAAAATGTGATAATTGTGGTTGTCAGTTAATAATTGCTAACCCAAATGTTCTAGACATTTATTCAGGTGTTCCTTCTGAGATCGATAAATTTGAATTAATGAGAAAAGCGAATAAATTTGACGAGAAAGAATGTCCATTATGTAAACAAAAATCTTTTCCCTCTGCTATCTGGATAACGCAATCGAGTTTGTTAATAAGTGGCGACACCCACATATAAAAGCGAGCCCCATGACTACTTGCGTTATTTTGTGTATTGGGCTGTCAAAAATAAGCGGGGCAACAAAATTAAAAAAAAGCTATCCATAGCAGTTAACTTTTTTGTGATATAGAAACACAGAATATATGTTTTATGGTATAACATGTTTATTGTGTTGAAAAGTTTAACAAGCAATAAAGTTAGAAAAGTTATATTTTATTTTTTATAACCCCGTTAGTCATATAATACTAGTTACTGCTATTATTCCTTGGTGTTGTTTGAGTAATCTGGGTAATAAATCAAGAAGAGAGGTATCCATTAATGAGTGTCTTTTTTTGAATATACTCTTTTAGCATTAACACCTTATAATCATTGATGTCTACAAGGCTAAATAATATATTTTGTATTTCTGTTATCAACGGTAAAAATATTCTGAAACAGTTGCACTATGTTTTTTAAAAAGTTTTACTGCCTTTTCCCACAAAATAATCAATAGATACATTTATGTTAACTTAATTAAACCATTATTTAAATTTTAAATTGATGACTTTCACGCTAGTTAAGGGAATTCCTTTTCAAACTATATCATCTAAAGCCTCAATCCAATTTAGGTTTTGATAAGCATTTTTATAATAGCTTGATTATTATCTAAATCTGCGACTACTTGATACACTCCAGAACTGAGCGAGCTAATAGAAATAGAACCTTCAGGATGACTTACTTCTTTAACTTTTTCTCCAAGGATGTTGTAAATAACAACTCGTTGTATCTTATTATCTAATGAACTAATTAGCTCGAAAGTAGAATCTGTAGGATTAGGATATAGAGACACTTCAGTAGTATTAGCTTCGAATTTGCTGTTGCTTAATACTGGTTCTAATACACATTCTACAGCACTAAGTGCATCTACTCTACCACGACCGCTACCTTCCCATAACAATGGAACCGCAGAGCCATATACGCAGTCGATTATTTCTTCTCTAGTTTTAGACGGATCCGCAGACCAAGCTAATCCTATTACTGCACAAGCAATAGGGGATGATAATGAAGTACCATTAGCATATCTAAAGCCGTCATCTAAGTCTGTTGTATAGATTGAGACGCCTGGAGCCGTTATATCGACCCAAGGACCATAATTAGAAAAACCTGGTCTCTCATCTAACATGTCACTTGCTGCAACTGCAATAACATTTTCGTATCCCGCAGGATAATAGATTTCATCATTACCATTGTTTCCTGCACCAGCAACTATTATAACATTATAATTATTATAAATATTATCTATAATCGTTTTGTTATTATTTGAGAAATTATTAGAGCCCCATGAACAGTTAATAATTTCGGCTCCATTTTCAGCAGCCCAAATAGCACCGGTATACCCGCGATCTATATACACACCTATTCCAAAACTAGCCTTAACAGGTATCACATCAACTTTATTTCCAACACTAGCAATACCTATATCATTATTCGTTATCGCATTTACGGCACCTGTGACCAAAGTCCCATGACTAGAAGAAGGATTATAGGGGTCATCATCATCATCAGCCGCATCCCAACCTGGCTCTAAATTACCAAGTAAATCTATATGATCAACTTGAACACCAGTATCTACCACTGCCACATCTATATCATCAATTCCCTCTTCCAATGAATGTGCTTCAACTGCACGTAGCTTCTCCATACTCCATTGTAAATCGTAACTAGGGTCATTTGGACTATTAAAACCGATAACCCTATCAATCGGAATTCGTTCAGCATATTCAATCAATTCATGATGATTTAACTTCTCAATTAGATCCTCCAACATTGAAGGATCTTGTATTTTGAGACGAAGTATTCTAAGTAGACTAGGGGCTTTGGTAACGAAAAAAAATGAATTTTCTATGTGAGTAATTCCATGAGATTCTTTGAATGCACCAATTATGTCTATAGAGTCTACATCTAATAATCTTTTTTTTGGCCATTGTGGTTCATAGCTGTCTACGAACTTAATGTGAATTTCATCGCTATAATAATCTCCAATCAAATCCTCCTGACCATTACAGACGAAACTAAGTACTATAAGACAACCTAATACAATTTTATCTCTTAGTTTATTAACAATAAATATTCTCAGCATAGTAAAACTTATTATATTATGGTAATTTTACAAAATAATAACCAATGTAAATAATCTTATACTTAATTTCTTTAACTAAGCGAAACGAAACCTTGCTCCATATCTTTTATTTCCTTCATTAAAGGTTAGCGGTTGCAGGTAATTTATTCCCTGTTTTTTTAAAAAACACCAATATTTTTACTTTGGAAATAGTGTAATAATTCAATCCCAAAATCCTGTGAACTTATCCTTTAAACAAGAGTAGCCAAGGGTAAATACTGGATAACGATGCCGTAAAACATATAAGATACAAAGCTTGCATTTTAAAGAATAGAGTAAAGAGTCTTCTACATACTTTTATAATAAAGTCTGACCTTACCCAAAAATTGGCACAGTAAAAAAGTTACCCTAATGGATAGTTCTGATGTATTGCTACTTTACTTATCACTTTGTTTATTATATGCTAAAAATCGCTTCAGCAAAATATTACTTAATGATTACCTTTTAATCTGGGTTCAATTTGATTTTCGGCAGGTGTGAAAGTGTATTTTATAGATATTTCGAATAAATTAGAATTATCTGAATTTCTAGTTAGTGAAAACAACTTTTTGCAATTTGGTATATTTTCATAATAAAAATACTTATCAGACTGATAAATATAATCATTAAATGCATTAGAATCTTTTGATTTCAACATCTTAATTATCTCTCTAAAAAAACCCCTGTCTTTTCCTATTGCTAAACTAAGGTTGAAAAAAACCAACTTACTATCTAAAAATTTAACAAGACCTATAATTTTAGTATCATAACAATTTTCCAATTTTATATTTTTACTAACCCTATATGTTGCTACGTTCGGATTTTCTTCTAAAAATTCATTATTACTTATCTCAATAAGGTCAAATTTATCAAATACCGCTTTCTTAGTATCACACATAGTTAAATCAAACTTCGCAATTGGCTCAAAAAATAACCTACACGATTTACAACTTTCATCAATAAAAGTGTTCTGGCTATATGTGTTAAAAGAAACAATTAAACATAAAATACAATAATATTTCGACACATTAAAAATGTTATTTTTCTTTCTTCTCTGGAACATATACCGCATGAATTAAGGCTTTATTATCATTAGTTAAGGTAAACATTAAAGCTCCAGACTCTCCTGAATAATCTCCCATCTCAGCATCGAATTGATATAAGTCTGGCAACTCTCTAATTGATCCTGTTAAAAATTTCTCAATCGTATTTGGAGCAAAATTAACAATTTCTGTACTAAACAGACTAGCGCTAATATTTTTCGCTTTACTTAATGAGGTTTTACCATTAAATAAACTCTCAAAATTTAATTGATTACTTTCTTCTTTATTTTTCCTATTCTCATAATCTACTGTTGCCATTAGCAATGCTGTTGCCCCTCCTGACGCAACTCCCATCATACCTCCTCCCGCTATTCCTGTCACATATGAAGATGCGGCACTACTTACCATTGCTGAACCATTAACTCCATATTTTTCATCAATATCAATCCAACCCCCAACATCAAGAACAATACTTACGCCCTGTAAAAATTCAGAAGCATTTTTTAAATAATTTGGTCTAAAAGCTTCCACTTGATTAATTCCCTTTGTCGTATTTGTGATGCCGTTTATTTTATTACCAAAGAGTTTGCCAATATTTGCTTTCTTTATTTCCGTACCATCGATGAGTCTTATATCTTTTTGCGTCATAAAGGTCGTATTGTATGTTTTGCCAGTATTTGTTCTCAAATTCCCTTTACTGAGTTCTGCTAATGCAATTTTTATTGAATATGAACTAGCTGCATCTCCAATTAAATCTAAACTTGCGTTAATAATAATCATAGTAAGTTCTTTACCTGTGGTAGTCATGATTTTAGGTTGGCCCGTCTCATGATCTACTATAGCTAGCATTTCCTCTAAACCTTCTAGTTCGGTATTAGATATTACCTTATTGCCACTAAAACTATAAGGAGAATAAAATGGATACTTACTTTCTAACGGGTCTCTTGCAAAAAATCTTCCAATTCGTGGGTCATGCATCCTAAAGGTATAATTCAAAGAATTACGCTCTCCTTTAATCTCATCATCCATCTCCTGTCCCTGAAACCCGTAACGATAATCTGGTGTATTACCATGGCGGTTTGGGAGCAACATACCGAAGGGAGTATAGTCAATACAGTATTTTACTATTTAAAAGAACAAGGCATAAAAATAGAAAAAGCTACCCAATTTTGGATAGCTTACTATTTAATTAAATTATAGTATTTGGGTTTAGATTATCTTACTCACTTGGACTTTCCCAATATTCTTTTTCTCAATTGTTGTTTTACTCTTTTTCATCTGATAGAGGGAGCCGTTAAAAATAAAGTTTAGGAACCCTTTCAATCATAAAAACTAATTAGAAGGTTTACCAAATAAATCTAATATGCCGTATATAAATTTATCATCATATTTCAAACACAACCTACCATTCCATTTATCCTTACAACCAAATATAATTCCATCATCAATAGTGTAAAGTGAAATTAAAGTGTAGAATTTTCTGAAGGTGAATTTAGTTCTTTAATTGATTTTTGAATATTTTCATTCATTTCATAAAAAGAAACAAATTCTTCAAGATTTATATATTCCTTTTCAAGTTCCGACCTACATTCATTGTAGTCAATTTTTTTTCTATAGTTATCAATTGCAAATATTAAATCTTGTTCTCTATAAGACTTAAAGACTATTGTCTTTGGGTATTCATATTCATCCAAAAGTAAAAGTTCATCATAGAATACAAAATCCCCTATCTTAATTTCTTCGTGAACTAAAATATTATTCTCATTAAAATAAAAGTCTGACTCTTCGTAAGTTCGATTTTTACATGAATAAATTATTAGCACAAAAAAGATAATAAAAAGTATTTTCTTATTCAGGTATTGCTTTTTCTTTAATATCATTTGCACTTTCTTTTACTTGGTCTTTCAAGTATTCTTTTAATGCAGTTTTAAAATCCCGTTTTTTAAGAGCTTCCCTAATTTTGGGGTTCTTTCGCATTGCATCAAATAACTTATTACTTGTGGGCTTAAATTTTTTACCATCAAACCAATCAACGTATCTATCTTCACTAGTTTGCTTAACATCAAAAGTATAACTTCTTATAGCAAATTTTTTACCTTTCAAATATTTATTTCCAATTTCAGTAAGCATCTCCCCAGAAATTGACCTAACTTTATCCCCATTAACATCCAAATCAAAATCCCATTCATCATAAAAGTCCATCGTTCCCTCGAAAACCCACTTCTTAGGATCATCGGAATCTTTAGTTAGGAGACCTTTAAAAGTTATTGTAAAACCACCTAAAGTTCCGCTTGATCTTGCACCACCCAAAATTTCAAACTTTACATTTTTGCTTTCTCCAAGCCCCAATGAGCTTAGTTCTTTTTCGAATGCTGTTTCTTCTTTTTTCTTTGTATCTGCAAACAGTCCTCCCCTTATCCCAACTCTGGCCGGAGCAATGGCTTCTGCTTCTCTATCACTCAAATGGTAAGTTCCTCCTTGAGAACCAGTATATAAGTCAATAAATTTCTTCGGTAGCTCGCTATCAAATCCCAATTTAAATAAGGTTGAGCTTGCTTGTGAATTAATAATTTGAGCATCATTGACAGCTCTAGGATATCCAGGGTCATAACTTCCACTTGCCCTTCCATCTTCTTCAAATTTGGCATTTATTAGTGAGACTTCTAGCCCTTCGAGTTCGACCCCATCAATCACCCGATTTTCACTAAATGAATATGCGCTATTCCATGGAAATCTGCCCATTGCGAGATCTGTGGCAAAGAAACGTCCCACCCGAGGATCGTGCATCCTGTACTTATAATTGATACTATTTCCCTCTCCCTTTATCTCGTTGTCCATCTCCTGTCCCTGGAAGCCGTACCTGTAATCAGGGGTGTTGGCATGCCTGTTCGGGAGCAACATTCCGAAGGGAGTATAGTCAACACTGTATTTTACTATTTAAAAGAACATGGTATAAAAATAGAAAAAGCTACCTAACTTTAACTTTAGATAGCTTTCTGCCGTGTTTAACTTACAATATTTGGTTTTTAGGCTATCTTCCTAACTGAGTCTTCCCCGATATTATTTTTCTTCATAGTTATGCTATTTGTCTTTTTTATCCGATAGAGGGGGCTGATTATCAATTTCTCTAAACACTATAATTTGATTGTCATTTTTAATTTTGAATAAACACGCAAGGCCTTCGAAGAGTTCTGTATATTTTTTTATAACATTTCTATTTTTAGACCTAATTTCAATAACATTTGAAATATCCTTTACATATTCACTTGAGCCTAGGTCAAAATAATTTGTAAAAAAGAAAATATCAGTTTCATTAATCCATTGTCTTTTTTTTATGTTACTAACAATAGTTTTAAAAGTAGGCTCAGGCTTATCGTTTGTAAATGAATCTGGCATTTCTAAGTAATGAATCCAATCATAATTCTTAGTTTTTAAATTTATGCGTAAAGGGCCTCTTCCGCCAACTCTAGAATATCTGTCATCATCGATATTATCAATATATTCTTTATCTACTATTATTAAATATAGAAATTCGTTATCAATATATTCTTGAAAGACAATTTCATCATTATCCAATAGTTTATTTAGTATTTCTGCTATTTCCTTTCTTTTATAATACATTAATTCTTTTTAACGTTTTCTTGTGCTGTTTCAACAATAGTTTCAAAAACTTGGTAATAGGAAAATTTTTGGTTTAAAAATTCCTTTGTATAAATATTTCCTGTCTGTGCATCAACAGCATGCCATACGCCATTATTATCTCTTAAACCATTAAATGCGTGGTGAGTTATTTCTCCATTAGCTTGTCTCAATTTGCCTAATATTATAGCACTTTCCTGACCAACATCATTTAAGCCTTCAAATAGTTGAGTTACATTATTCTTAAATCCTGGTTGCCTATGAGTGTTTGACTCACCAAAAACTTCCTTAATTACTATAAAAACTTTATCAACATCTACTCCGTCATCTGCTTTTGCCATTATATCGTTGACCCCTTGTGTAACAAATCTTTGGAATTGTATTGCACAGTCAACACAGTTATTTGGAGAATTTGACGGGTTTATCTTTACACTTATTTCACGTAAAATTTTTGATCCATTTCTATATAAGTCATCACTTAAAGCTCCAGCTGTACGTCTTACACCTTGTCCAATTTCATCACTTATTGTCGTTGGATTGACATATATTTCATCCGTGGCTAGACCCCAAATAAAAGCCGTGGCTTCATTAGAAAGTTCTGCAAAAAGTAAAGGATTTGCTATCGCCATTTCAGCAAAAAATACACCTCCTCCAGCTAAAGCGTAGGCAGATCCTCCTATCCCAAATGCCAAGACCGAAGACTTAGAATAAAGACTAGCAGCATAGACCGCACCCTCTGTTTCATCACCTGTAACTGCTTTCCCTGCTTGTTGTGACCAGTAATAGGCATTCCAAAGACCACTTTCTTCTAATCCTTCAATTTCAGAACTTGATATAACTTTATTACCGCTAAAACTAAATGGTGAATAATGTGAGTATTTTGAAGTCAAGGGATCAACTGCAAAAAATCTCCCCACCCTCGGGTCGTGCATCCTAAAAGTAAAGTTCAAGTTGTTCCCTTCCCCTTTTATCTCATCATCCATCTCCTGCCCCTGGAAACCATACCTATAATCTGGCGTATTTGCGTGGCGGTTGGGGAGCAACATTCCGAAAGGATAGTAATCGTTATACGCTTTTATGTCTGCATTAAAGTAACTCAAAGAACTTCCTGTAAAAGTAGGGATTTTTTTGTCGCTAACCACACTAAGTACATTCCCTAAATGATTTGCTAGTTCATAACGTCTATCCCCAACTTTCTTATAAATGGTGCGTTGTGCAGCAGTGGCCGTATCATCAAAACTACTTGCTTGCCAATATTCATCGTTAGCAGAAGTCATAACCATAGCAATAGTAGCATCACTATTCATAGGAGCAGAGACACCCTCTGTGAGTGTAAATGAATCTGTAATACTATTATGCTCTGTACTAACAAAATAGGTTAAATCCCTAATTTGAAAAATGTCGTTGTCATATCCTCCTAGTTGAGATATGGGTGTACTACTCGCAGAAATTGCTATGGTGTCTATAGAACTATTTATATTTAGTCCCGTACCAGGCGTATAACTGGTATTATTAATTACTAAAGTCCCATCTAAGGTTGAAGAAGTAATGTTTGAGTTAAATGATAATTCGATACCCGAAGTAATAGCATCAGTTTCTAAAACTCCTGTTGTTGGCTTAATTTCAATAGTCTCAATAGTTTCATTCTCTATTATAGATACTGAGGTAAAATAGGGGATATAGTCTCCATTTTGGTTAGTCAAATATAGATTAAGCCTATTTTCACGAGTACTCGAAGGGCCGGACTTTTGTACCTTTATATTTGCAAAAGCTAAAGAACCAACCTGCAATGTGTCATTTAAGGGAAGTGTGTTCTTTAATAAAATTTTGGCTCCCAGATTATAATTTACTGAGCTATGATTAGGTTCCTCGGTGAAATTCCCAACTTCCCAAGTCGCATATTCTGTATTTTTAAGTTCTAGCACCAAAGGGCTTGAATTATCAGGTTCTACAGCGTCTCCATCTGGCTCTTCAGTAGTTAAACTAGGATAGTCCTGTACTTCTACCCCAAGTCTACTACTTCCATAAATTTGGAACTCTTTTGTTCTGATAAATTTATAATCTTGGTATGTATCACTAGCTCCATCTTTTTCGGTTTCCAAGACACTTAATACGTTACCTTGTGCATCACGCACATAAAATTGCTCTGTTATATCCTTTGAAGTATGTTCTAAAACTCTTTTAGTTACTCGGTTACCCAGGCCATCATAATCAAAATAAATAGTTTTTATCTTGGTGTCAAAAGTATCATCTGTGTATGTGCTCACTGAAGCTACTTTACCATCTACACGCCAACGAATAGTTATTTTTTCACTTCTATCCATAACTAATTGACCTAAATTATCATACACATAGTTATGGCTATCTGTATTATTGGGGTCGTAGGGGACATTAGTCATGGTTTGATCGTCAATATCAATACTAAAAGAAGTACTCGCCACATCATCTTTAACCAATGCCAGTTTATTAGTTCCAGGCAGGTATTTATATCCTGGATTAGTTCCGTCTTCAAATTGATCCATTACCTCTATGCCGCCTTCAGGATTGTCTTCATCAAAAACTTCCCTTACAAGAGTTTGTAGATTTCCGTTTCTATCGTAGCTATAATTAGTATTATAACTTTGATACCCCGTTCCTAAAGTTATCGCATTAGCTAAATATGAAGTAGAATTCATTCCCTTAATGCGGTTTAGTTGATCATACTGATAGAGGTTAGCCTGTGTATTGAGCATTACATCCTCAGACTTTCTCATACTCGTCACCATTTGACGTATGTTACCGTTGTAAAGATTGTTTTCTGTTGGATTACTTACTGAAAATGCATTAGAAATAGTCCCAGTTGGTTTGTAGTCATTTTCAAAATACCCTAATGAATATCCAAATACATCTTTGGCTACAAGTGAGCCTATTGTACCATCTTCACCAAAATCGTTTTGAGGATTAGTGATGTACTCCCCATTTACAGATTTTAACCAACCTTGTAGTGTATAAACAAAATCTTGTCCTTGTACGTTTTTATCTCCCACTTGAATACGTGCTAAAGGACCATGTTCGTAATATTGATATGAGGCATCGTTCTCCCAAATAACACCATCTTTAGAGGTATTAACTTTCGTTATACGATTATCTGCATCATATTCATACGTATGAATAAATTGATCATTTTTATTTTTTTGATATGTGACTTTCTTAACGTTTCCGCTTATGAGATCATATTCATAGCTTACTTTCTTAATATATTGATCAGAAGTATTGCTGTTATAAAGTGACTTATAATAATTTACTACTTCTTTTACATTACCGTGAATATCATAATTATAAAATATTGCATTGTTGAATGCTATAATATCTTGAGCATAAACATTATCAGCTTCATCATATAAGATCGCTGTAACTCTATTTCTCGAATTAGATTCGTCATAGGATTCAAAGAAATCACTTGAGTCATTTATACTTGGATCACCACTTTGAAAATATTCAAAAGGTTTATCATAAATTGTTTTGGTAATTTGATACGTAGGTCTAAAGCCCTCAAATTTATCCACATCATGGTTGCTAGAAACCTTAATTAGCTTTCCTATATCATTTATTTCATATTCGTTTTCTTTTGTAGCAACTTCTCCTGCCTCTACTATTCTTCCCAATTCATCATATTCTGTATAGCTAAATCTTTGAGTATAACTTGTACTATTTGCACTATTGTTTTCTATATAATTGAGTTTTTGAATTTTTGACCCAGGTCTTAACATAGCAAAATTAAGACGCATAGGTTCTCCAGGGTTGGTTTCGTCAAATTCTGTAATTTGTATTCCATTGTGGTACATATATATCTTTCCGTTTACTCGTTCCATACGCAACACGGCTCCCAAAGGGGTTAACATATTTGGAGGACCAGACACACGATTATCTCCAATAAATGCCAGTCTATAATTGATTGAATCAATTTTATAGGTGTACATTTTATAATCAATATTATTATAATTATCAAGTCCTGTAGCATTTTTATCGTTCGGATTTAGATATGAGAGTCCTACAGCAACGTTATTATTATCAGCAATACCCCCCAAAAGTTCCCATTGAACACTCCCATCCCCTTCCAAAATATCTATACCATAACCGCCTTCCCATAAACTTCCTATATGGGTTATAGTTTTGCCATCATCAGAAAAACTAAAGTTACCTGAATTGTTTTCTGCAAACAATTTAAAACTATTCCCACTTGCTTGCTTCTCATTTTGGGAGGCAATAATCCTCCCCAATTGGTCATAGGCAAATCTAGTTTCGCCCCCATCTGGAGTTTTTTGCCATACCAGTTGGTTAAGACTGTTGTATTTATATACCGTTCTTAGCTCGTGATCTGGCAAGAGATTTGTATTGGATGAATTTCCATCACGAACAGTGTTAATACCAGATTGAACACCTCCTGTAAGCTCTGAGGCTTCATACCTATCTACTCCTTCTGGTGAAACAGTTTGTACCAGATTACCTGCTTGATCGTAATAGTATAGTGTGTATTGGTATTCTTTGTCGTTGTAGGTCATATTCAGTTTTTCCTGTACCGATGTCATTGCGGATTGAATATAATCTGTCTTGAATTCTTCTTTAAGCAATCCCAGGTAATTTTTGAAGTCGTCTTCACCATAAGCATTTACAACACTTAAATAAAATTCTTCACAACTTGTTTGATTATCTAGATTGGGATATTGAAAATCTGGAATGGAAGCCGCATTTGGGCAATAACCAGGGATACTACTTGTATATCCTTCAATAAATTGAGACCAAGACTCTACTGCTCCAGAAGCCACATAAGCATCTATAGCTATCTGGTAATTATTGAATGTAACTTGTGGCCCTGCTGCAGCAAATTCTGCAATGGAAATAAATTGCAAATCTTCTACACTTTGGATATTAAATGCCGCAATATAATAGGCATACCCAGCAATTGCATATTCAAAATTTTGATTGCAAAAATAATTAACAGCATCCCAATAGCCTGGGTCATTTACATTATCTACATAAGGAAAAGCAGGTTCATAATCTGAAATTCCATTCACTATAGTTACAAACTGAGTATAGGCATCTGTGCATGAAACTGGTGGTAGTGGATTTGGGATGCAGGGGTAGCAAGGTTCATCTTTTACAGGCACAAGCTGATCGGTTACTGGGTTGTAATTTACTTTCTCATAATCGGCGCCTTTAACATTACCACTTTGGCTTACAATATAAGATTTGAACGAGTTTATTGTATTGTCGCAGAAATTTGTATTCAAATTCCAAGCGGTATCATAAGGTGCATAAACTTTTAAGATTACCTCAGAGGCAGATTTAGGAAATGTTCTTGTATAAAATGTTGTTCCATTGTTTTCAGGTAAAGACAAATCAGACTCGGAAATAGAAGCTTCCTCATCTACGCCTCCATAGACAAACTCCGTTCCATTGTAATCATGTACTCTTAAATCGACTCCATTTTTCGCAAAATATCGTTCTCTATAAGTACCTCCTGAACAAGGAGGGAGTCCTCCTGGATAACAAACTCCCCAAGGATCGCTTTCACTTTCACCAGCTAGTGGGTAAACATAACCAGAATCCATTAGTGGTAAGTTTCCATGCTCTATTGTTATTCGTTCTGGATAGTCGTCTGATTGAAAATTAACTGTTAAATTTGACCCCATTGCAATATTGCTAGATATTGGAAGTACTATTCTATAGATTATATCTTTAGTTCCTCCTCGAGAGAAAAACCGACCATTTTCACAACCAACAACACTACAATCTGCTGCTGGGTTGTTTGGACAAGGATCACAAGCATCTGGAATTCCATCCCCATCTTGGTCATCTGGCAAGGTTTGTCCTGGGCCTCCAGCTGTTCCACCGCCGCTAGCCAAATCACATTCTCCAATTCTAGCTATCGTGCTTCCTGTAAAAATAAAATCTGAAAACCCTTCTTGCACCAATCCCTGACCATTTAAATTCTTGATACGTGCCTTAATCTCAAAATTAAAACTACCATTGCCATTATATGTTGTATAGTAACCATTTTGCATACTCTCGATAATCCAACCGTTGGAAACATCATAATAATCCCAGTTAAAATTTGCTGGAGCATTTAAGACTACTACATTATCTGCAGAGTACACATCTATCTCCAATTCTTGAGAGGTGTTTACACTAGTGTTAAAATTAATAGGTCCACTGATTGGTAAAGAAACAGGGCCAACAAATTCTTCAAAAATTCTTGGGGTCATATACTGTCCAAAATATTCCCAACTACTGTTTGTGATATCGACAACTTCGGCCAATTCTCCATCTTCGACCACCGCCTGCTGTGAGACCATGCCATCCAAGAACAACTCGAAATCTCGCATTAATGGACAGTTACCTGTCTGAAGATAGTACTCCAAGTCTGTTAAATCTAAAAGATCGTTATAAATATCCCCATTGGTATCATCACTATCATATAAAACATCAATTGGTACATATCTTTTTTTCTTTGCATTATAAATATCTCCGGAGTTTACACAAAGACCGTTGAATGAATTTCCTCCAATAATATTTTCAATGGGGGTTTTCGCTGAGTATCCGTTTAAAACATTAGCTATACTAGTTGGAGTTGTTTCTATTTCTATACAACCATTGTAGAATCCATCGCTACCATCTTGATGGGCATAAAGGTTTAACATAACATATTTTATCTTCTCTTTTAATGACTGATAATGTCCCAGATAGGAATACCAAAATTCATCTTTATCTTCCGTTGACCAACCATCAACTTCACTAAATATAGCACTAACACTCGTTGGTGTTGTACACGTTTGAATTCCATTGCAGGCGCGTGATATGTATGCTAATTCTATCATTGACTTTTGAGTATTGTCATATCCATTATTGGTATTATTGATGGCCTCGTTCATAATATCTTGCTTATAGATATAAGCACTGCCGTCCAAACTCTCAAGATCAATTACGTTGTTTCCAAAAAAATAAGGGTCCCTATTAAAAATGGCGTCTTCGTTAAAAAACAGTCCTAAAGCCTTAGCTTCTGCATAATTCTTTGATTTAATATAATTATCAAACCCATCTGAATTTGCAGTAAGTTCCGTAGCAGGTGTATCATTAAAGATAATAGTTTTTGTTACCGAACAAAGTACTTCAGAATATTCATAATAACGATACTCGGGATGATATACAAGGAGAGATTCTGCCCAATAAGGTTCCCATCTTATAAATAAATCTGCTTCATTTGCTAAATATTGCGGCTCTAAATAATAGCGAGTTAGAGATCCATCTATTACCTCCTCAACTTCTAGGCTTGAATCATTATCAACAGAAGGTTCATATGTAGGCGGATTTGTATCCGGGTCAATAAGTTCTAGTTCTATTTTTGCAATATTTCCTGAAGCATCGTAATAATGCCCTTCATTATAAGCTACCTCACCATCATAAACAAAATGTCTTGGATAACGCCAACTGTGATAGTTGTCACTTAAATCTATGGTATAGGATAGTTGATTAGTTATTTCAAAAACATTGGTTTCTGGTGAGTTGGTTGCTATTACTATATCGCCATTTTCATCTGTTTCTGAATATTCTACGCCATATTGCCCGTTAGGTTGCAAGTCTTGGAGCATACTATATAATCCAAGAGTACACGATGCCGTGTTGGTATTATAGCCTCCATTTCCAGTCGTTGTAGTCGGGTCACAGCCAGCATTACAAATAGAAAGTAATTGGAACCATCGATCTTCTAGCTGAGTTAGTAACATTCCTTGAGCTTCTGGCTCCAAATCAATAAATGGTATCATTCCAATGTATCCGTCTCCAGTAGTATAATAGGCTTGAAAGTTGGCAAGTGTAGAGGTTTGTCCTGGAACTAAACTTTCCACACATTCATCGCAGGTTTCAAAACAACCGTCTTCAATTGCCTCAAAAGGAACAATACAATCATTTGTTGTTAATCGTAATCTTCTTACGTAATCATCTGCGAAATAGTCTAAAATTTCATCATCAATAACTAAGTCCTTAGTAATCCCGTATGCACCAATTTCAAGTGGTGCTTGAAAATCATTCATATCCTCCGTACGATTGTACGGTTGGTTTTTTGTAATTAAAGGAAAGAAATTTTGAAGTAAAGGATTAGGGTCTGGGACAAACTCCGTATAAGCTCCCACACGAGTTTCTATAGGGTTGCCATCGGGTAGGAATATAGAACTATTACAATCATCATTAATATTTAATTCTAATTGAAATACGTAAGGATATCCTTTTGTTTGATCGATAAAGCAGCTTGGGACATATGCTTGTTCTGGCAAATAAAGCTCATAATCGAATTGGTGTCCAGCATTGAGTGTAGTCACTACTTTTTGTCCTGAATACAAATAGCCATCTTCCAAAACTCCATAATTTCCACTAGCGTAGGGATAATTATTATCGGTTGGGGAATCTGGGCTAACTGTCCCTAAAATGTTTGAGTATACCTCAACGTGAAGTGCTGCATTTTCTTCATCGGGAAGTCCTAACAGCGCATCTGGGTTTTCGCCTGCCAATGCAGTTGCAATTGTTCTGCCTTGTGGGTCTATATAACTTATACTTACTTGGCCGTTAGGGTCAATCACTACATTCTTTTTGTAATGTAAATTATATCCTACACTATACCCAAAAAGCCTATCTAACTCGCTTTGATCTGGAGTAACGTATAAATAAGTCATTTCATGACCAGACCCTAATTTATGATGTACCCCGACACCACTTTTTCTTGCAATACGTCCTGTATTGTCTGGGGTATATTCTATCTGAGAAAAAGGAAAAGAGCCGTTTGCCGCGATATCATCTTCGGCAGAAGGTACTAAATCTGCAAAATCGCTAGTACTGGCATTGTTTGTAGAATAGTACTGTCCAGATCCTTTGCTTGTCTTTAGACCATTTATATCAATCTCACAATCATCACCAGATACTGGATCTGTCCAATCAAAATCTAATTGGTTGTAAGGTGAATTGCTAGATGCGCCTAAATTGAAATTATTGTGATATCCTAAATAACTAGGATTGTTGTTAGCAGGAACAGGTAAAATTTCGATTGCTGGTCTTCCTTGATTATCATAGACCACCTCTCCTACAATAGCTAAACCGTCGGTACCATTCAAAGAGTTAATTTTTGTTACCGTCTGCCTATTTCTAAGAGTACCATCAAAATAACTTACTACTTCTTTCTTTTTTCCTTCTTCAGCATAACTGGCTTGAAACTGCCAGTTTTTATCTGGTTCTGGATTTGTGATTGGTAGAAAGATCCAATCATTTACATTAGCTAAAGGATCGGTCGGATACGTGGACCAATTTCCATATTTTATAGTAGAAATTGAATTTAGATGTACGCCAACTGCTCGTACCCGAAAAATTATAAAGCCAGTGCTATAAATATTTGGTAACTTATATGAGATTTTATCTGTATTAATTCTCGTACTGTTGTGTTTAAAAGTTCCAGCTGAAAGTGGTATTTCTTCAGCTCCTAAAACACCAGTGTCCCCATAACTATCTACCCAAGTCCACTCTAAGTCATAACTACGAGCACCTTCAATAGCTGTCCAGCTTAATTCTATTTGTGAATTACTTACATTACTTCCACTAATTGTAGATTGGTCTGTCTCGTCCAACTCATAATATCTATTAACACGTACACCTGTTTCTAATTTAATATTATTTGGGGTTGTGCTTGAAGTAGTGTTTGCATCTAGATTATTAAAAATAATATCATCAACAACTACATCAATTTTGTACTTATTGGGTAGTTCAAAATATACTGCATCATTAAAGTTTCCTCCGGCAGTATAAGGATTATATCTTACTGTTAATGTTTTGTTTACTACTGGTAATACTCCACCATTGAGATTGTATGGGGTAATGCTTAATTTAATTGTATAAGAATAATTAACGTAAGGTCCTCCTAGATCTTCGTCTACAGATATTTTTACAAATGGATTGGTGAATGTAGATACATAATTCTCACTACCATTATAATCTGGGTCTATGGTTTGAAAGGTGAGAGTCTCATTAATTTGAGTTCCTGTGTAATCGTTATACGCTAAAATATTTTCATTAGAGTATGCTGAAAAATAGGAAAGCAAACCAATTGTTGTTGCAAGAACATATTTGATAGTGCGTAAGCTGAAGGATTTTTTAAAGTCCATACAATTTTATTTTATACTGCGGTTAGTTAGCCATTTGATAATCACTGTAAAGCGCAACGGGTTGGTATTTTTTATTTTTAAGAGTAATGTATGCTCCTATATTAATTTTTGAAATAAAGTCAATCTCATTTTGAGAAGAGGTCAACTCTATTTCAAGATATTTAAGAGCTGTAGTAAAGACACCATTTTCGTCTTTTATGGATTTGGGAGCTGTGAGTTCCATGATTTGCTTCTCCAATTCAAATGTTTGGGGGTTAACAAACATCCATATAGTTCCATACGGTAATTGAGTAAACTTTGGTGTGGATAATTTACATACCAAAGCGCCGTTTTCTTCAAATACCTCCCTCGTTGAAAAATATTTTAAATATGCATCAATATTTAAAGGATTTGAAACCTGCAAACCCTGAGCATTCTTCACAAACTGCATCCGTTTTTGTGAATGGTTTATCTTTAGAAAATCTTCTTGTACAGTAATAAACTCGGTATCTTTTATTTTTAAATACGAGTTTTTCCTGTCCTTACTGAGCACACCTTTGTATTGCTCAATAATTTTTGGATTTTTAAAATCCCTGTAGAGCGAGTACGTAAGGTCATACTCCAATTGTGGATGGTCTTTGTAATAGGTAACTACCTTGTCCAAAACTTCTTGGGCTGAATGATTGCTATTACTTTGAGCTTTGGCTCCAAAGCAAACCAACAAAATCAATACACTACCTATTGTTTTCATACTTTACATTTTAATTATTACTTAGTGTAGAATTACCAGACCTTGTTTCTTGGATAGTATAAACACCACGTTCCGTTTCTTTTTTAACACGAACTAGCCCTCCCTCTTTGTCGTACTCATAAAATGTTGCATAATTATTCTCATCTAGTTCTGCCATGAGACGTTGCGTCTTAGAGTCGTATACAAACGATTTTAAATTACCGTTGTAGGGATAAAAACGTATATCATCAAAATAGGTATCTCCATTATCCTGTGAGATTAAGCTTAGTGAAAAGCTTGATATATCTTCACTTATGGTAACGCTCTTTTGAAACCGCTGCCAACCATCTATAATTGGGCCAGAAGGGTTTATTGTAGTGGTAGACACAAGTGTGCTTCCTTCTTCCCCAATAGTTTGTGAGAAATTTACATGCCCTTCATAAGATATAGCGTTTGTTACTCCCGCATCTTTTAGCCAACCACTAATCACATAGGTTTCTCCTGGGCTTGGGAGGAAGGAATTTGTTGGTTTTTCTTGGGCTACTAAAGTAAAAGTAATTACCATAGTTATAAACTTTATTAGTTTAGTCATAATTATTCATATTGAAATTCAATGTTTAAAATACAATTCGTGTCGCACGATCCATTTTGTTCAGAATCTACTATTAAATACTCTATGGGTGGAGAGATATTTAATGTGCCATCAAGTGTACCGCAATTAGAACTTCCGTTTAAACAATAAAATGTTATTTTAATTTGCAGAGGATTGGCAGTAAAAGGCTCAAGTATTTGTACTGAATAATTATTTAAATTAGTTGTGCTCAAATCATCGCAACCTACTGGCGTATTTGGATTGGGAAAGCAAATTTGAATTTCACTATTATTTGGATTTGGAAGTAAAAAAACATGCTCAAAGTAATTACAGTTCTCTCCACCAATTTCCCAATCAATATATGTCTCTGGAGGTATAATAATTAGATCATCAAAATCATCACAGCTTGATATAATTATTGGATCACAATCAGGATCCTCAAAGTTTAAAGCATCTCCCCCTTGGTCATACTCTCGTACCATACTAGCCTGTCCCGATACTTTTAAACTGGTTCGTCCTGTATGGGCTTCCTCATTTGTATCTGTAATGCCTATATCTGTTACCCATTTAAAATGTGGGTTGTTCTCATTAGAGTTTACCTCTTGATAATAATAATCTTCAAAACCATCAAATGCCATTTCATTGTATTGACTGTTGGAGGCTACGGCAACAGGTAATGTATAGTTGTACCCATATTGGGCTGTAGAGTATCGCCCTAATGCATCTTTGTTTTCAAGCTCTGCACCGTAAGGACTGTATTGAGTAACATAGCTTGCTGCCTTCCAGTTGGTAAAGCTTTTTCTCCAAAAGCCACCTTCATCATCTCTCGTATAATAAGGATTAAATTGAGTTAAGTAGCCTATATTTCGAGTTTCGGGCTTGCTTAAATTTCCTCCATTGTTTTCAACCCCTTCACGACCTGTTAAATATGCCCTAGATGTTTTTGCTCTCCATAACCCTCTTACATTATATAGATAAGGGTTAAAACCATATGCACGTGGATCTATGGGACCAACAGGTTGGTATGCTGGCTCCTGGCCGTAGTGAGTGTTATTTATGTTATCAAACAGATCTTTCGGTAATATTGGCAGATTGTTTTGGTATTGAGAAATCCACCCTTCAGAATATTCTACTGCACTTGAGTTAATAATGGTTGGGTTTGTAACCCCTGTATTATCCCCATAATTATAATTATAGGTTTCGCTATTAAAGTTCCCAGATAAGTTCCCTGCATTATCTTCGCTATATGGATTTAAACGACTGGTTACAGAAGCCATGCTAGCATTTTGCAAGTTTCTATACCCAGATCTAATAATAGTAAACTCTAGGGTATTGGGTTCGCAAGCAAAGGCTATAGCATTGCCCTCGCTATCCATTAATTGAATGTAATCCTCTGCATTAGAGAGCACCCAAAGTTTTTCTTCAATCAATTCATCATTTTCATCAAACCTGCTCGTCCAAAGTTCATCTCCTGGGAAGAGTATGTTTGAAGCATCTTGCAATGTATATTCAAAAGAATCTTCTTGCTTTTCTAATGTCCCACTAATACCAATATTTTGAGATGCTAGCCCCATACCCTCGTAATACCAATAAGATGGATAAGAAAAGTTATAATAGTTGTCTTTATATTCGTTATCGGTCTTTGTTAATAGCACTTGTCCAGTTAATTCATCCCAAGCTATATTTTTTGTGCTAACAGTTGAGCCAAGATCATACGCTATTTTTTCTTTAAGAATTCCCGTTTTGTGGATTACTTTAGTAGTAGTCACTGTATGTAAAGTGTTTTTATGTTGTGCCAAATTAGGTACAACCATTGGTATTACTAGTGGCAGTGGAGGCGGATATACAACAACATTTGTCTGTACTCCCATGGTGTTACTTTCAGTATAATTTTCATTAAAGAAGTTCACCACTTCATAATGGACTCCTAACTCTTTATTGTTACTTACAACACCTTCTACATCTATAGTATTCACAAAATTGTCTAATTTTCCATCATCGTCAACACTGTATTTATAGTCTACTCCCGAGATAAATTGTCCTTGTTCATTATATACCTCTTGACTTTTAGGTTTTCCGTCCATATCATTAGTTTGAACAGCAAATCCTTGAGACAAAGTAAGTTCTGTATCTATGCGAACTTCTAATCCTAAGAGGCCCGAAATGGTTTGCTCAAGCACTTGATCTTCATTAGACGCCCAATTGTTAGGTCCATTTAAATCTGTATAGTCCACAATAGTTGGGAAATCTTTACTCGTGTAAAATTCATTCACCACTTTACCTGTTGCATGCTTACGAAGTTTTTGTTCTTCATTTCCAACAGTTCTAGTTCGTTCTAAATTTTTCACTTCTACGCGACTGTAGGTAACCGATGCACTAGGGAAAAAAGATTCTCCAAAAGGCTTTTCAACATAATTAAGCTCTCTAGGAGCTATTAATCGCTCTCCCTCATTATAAAATGGCATAATAAGCGGATTTTCTTTACTCATATTAGGTTCGTAACTTGCAACACCAGATGATGTTCCATCGTCTAAATTATATGTATACTGTTGCCCATAAAACTGCCCTTGACTAGTGCCTCCTGCGGTCATCATATCATCCCAATTGTCCAACATTCTTATTTCTTTTACTCTAGCACCTCCGCCCATTTTTTTACCTGTAGGCTCAACCAAACGTATCCAAGAACGTTCTGGCACAAACCTGCGAGCAATAAGTCTTTCATTGCGAAGTTTTTGATTAATCCCACTAAATAATTCGGTTATCGAAGAAAAATCCTTTGCAAGCTGAATGACCATATCCTTAAAGCTAGTATTATCATTATAAATGGGTAACCCCAACATTTGTCTTTGAAGATATTTTCTGCCAAAATACCAACCTGCTTTTGAAATTGGATTCACCTGTTGGTTTGCATTAAAGCCACCTTCCAAATCTGTAAGTTGTACAGGAATTACGCCATAAGTAATATCGGTACTATCATCTCGAAAAACAGATATACCTGAGTAGTTTCCAATCTGGAAGTAACCCGTTACGTAGTCAAACTCTCGGTTAGAACTATTGGGTGGACTTGAAAGTCCTCCTTGTTTACTCATGTTCAAAAGAAATCTAAAGTAAATAGGTTGATTTAATTGATCCCCTATATAACGATCAATAAACTGCTGGTTGGATATCACATCTTCATTAGGATCTTCATTGAGAGCAACAACTAGATATTTCCCTTCCTCACTGTAATTATTTCCAGGGGTATATAAAAGATTATTCCCAATATCTGATGGAGAAGGTATCTCACCACTTTTTGTGACGCCCACAACCTTAAACATTTGCATTGCTCTTTTATCTTGAACAAATTGATAGTCATCGGTTTCATAATCAATTTCTATGGTTCCACCAGAGGGTAAGTCTATTGTTGAAAGTGACCAACTGGAAGCATTGGTATCTTGTAAAGTTTTATCTGTTTGCTGTACATAAGGAAATTCTTGAGGTGTGACTTCACCTTGTAATAGATTGAGTGTGTTACTATTAGTTTCCTTATAATTCCCCCAAATATTTTGTGCTTTTGGCTTAAAATCGGGGTTATTAGTTGCATAATTAAATTTGTATGGTGTGTATTTACCCATTTTAGACCCTTGGTATGTGAAGTATAATTCCTTTAATGTTAGCTTACCACCTCCGTTAGTGCCTGGTAAATTTTTACACAAATCATAGTCATATTCAAAGTTTGCCACTTTTATTGCTGCATTCTCCAAAATAGCATCGCTCAGGTTTTCAATATTATTTAAATCACCTCCTTGTATTAGTCCTTTTATTCTAGGTTTGCTAAAGAGATAAATTTTGTCAATCTTCTGTGTATACTGATTCGATGTAGGGCTTTTTCCATCTTGTCTGTTTGACAATTTAAAATAAGCTACGTGGGTTTTTGTTTCAATAGTGTAGATATATTTTAGTTCCTTCTCTCCTCTAATAATGGAGCCTTTTTGGTCTTGAGTATCTGTAAATAATCCTTCATTAAATGAAGCTCTGTTGCCATAATTTGGTGTAGTCCAACTAAAATCTGATTCATGAAGCCTATAATTAAATTTCGTGTAAGACCCCAGATCATCATTCGTTGGACCATCATTTGATATATCTTCATAGTCTGCAGAAAGGACAGAGGTTAATAAAAATGTATGGGCATAAGCGGGTGTTTCTATTCTATTAAAAAAATTATCTTGACCACTATCATTATTTCGAGAAATTTCTGTACTGCTATATGGAACTAAGCCATAATTTTGCTCCCATGGTTGTACATCTGTAATGTTTTCATCTACAGCAAAAGATATCTCCTCCTTTTTATTATTGTAAACCGTTTCTCCATATACATATTGAGCTCCGTCAGAATTTAAAATTTTATATCCCGCAAGATGGTGGGATAGAGCAAGACCGCTATTAGCTTGTGAATTAAAAAGTGGATCTCTAAGTGAAACTTCTTTAGTGACAGGAATAATTGTTTGATTTCTTAAATCTCTTTTATTTCTCTTTATCCTATTAGTGAAAGTATTTGGCACATACTCGTAAGATCCATCTGGAGGATTTGAAGTAGGAGCATCTTTCTTCTCATAGACATTTTTAGCAAACCTGCCGAAACTATGATTTACACCACCAAGACCTATTCGAATAGGTTTTGTGCCTCCCAAAGGATTACTATATATATTAGCGTTCCTATCTACTTTTAATTCTCCTATACTTTTATAATAAACCTCTTCGTAATCTATGTTTTCGTTACTCTGTTGGTCCTTTTCAAAATAATCTAATACAGGACTGTCCCATACACCCGTACGCGTATAACCGTTTATTTCATTAAAATCAACACCTACATGTACTGCAGTTCCAGCTTCAAATTCACCTCCAAAATTACTACTGCTTGAAGCATCTCTAACATTGTTATGGAACAAATAACCTACTTGACTTCTAAAAGGTCTAAAGCTTCCTGAAATTCCTTGGCCTCTTATTTGAAAAAGGTCATGAGTATAATTTGTAACTGGAAGCACAAGTGTATTTTTGCTAACTACATTTTCTTTTTCATTATTATAATCTAGAACTGCATTTTCATCTGCAAAATGCGTGTTGTTATAGCCAAATGACTTTGCAGTTCTAAGAACTCCTTGTTCATTATTATCTGGATCGGAAGGATTGTATAATTTTTGAACCATTCCAAAACCAGTAACACCAACTTCTAAATCTATCCCAAAAACATCCCCCCCAAGAGAAGCGGCAAAAGAAGCACTGGTATGATAATATGGTGTTCTATTTCTAGGTGTAAATGTTGGGTTAACAAATGAAACACCAGCGCTACTTCCACCCGAAGTAAGATGTCTATTACTTTTATTTGCTAAATTATAAGATGCCCCAAAGCTAAAAGAAGAAAGACCTTGTCGGGAATTGTAGCCAACTCCAATATTGGAGCCTAAACCTAAAGTCCCACTTTCTGATGATTTACGGAATTGTTGGCTTATACTTAATGACGGATTAAAGCTTGCCCCGTCTGTTGCAGATGAGCTTAACTGAGCACCAGCAGATAATTGATTAGTGATATCAAAAGAGATACCAACTGAAGGTTTAAAACTAACTCCAGTATAATTATTATGTTGAAGCGTAATACCTCCATTAACTCCAAGACCGACATCTCCGAGACCAAAAAATTGCGGGTTTAAATTGAGGGTCATTCCAACTGTTTTATTGTCTTTGATGTTGTCTTCATATGTTATTTCATCACCCTTAAAATCATCTGGAATTCCTCTTACCTGTCTGTTAATTTGCCCAACATTCAAATTCCACCCAAGACCTACCCAAGAAGCTTCTTGATCCATTGTTACCCCAGAATCATAGGAAAGATTTAATGGATAACCTCCCACATCCATTATTGGGATATTATAATTAAAATCTCCAGTTGATAAATTAACCATATCGGAAGTTCCAATAGGAGTAAATGAATTAAATTCTGGCTGAGATGGCCCGCTTGTTAAGGCAAACAGGTTGCTAGGATGAATAACCGTCAGGATCATTTGCAGGGCTAAATAGCTTGCTATAATCTTTGATAGCTTGCTGGTTCTAATACTTTGGATCATAGTTTTCTAATTATAATTCAAGGAGGTTTTCGTTAAGTAAAAATTTGAAAATCCCATTTTTAAATAGCTTATCTTGATAAATTAATTTTATGTTTTCATTTTCAGGAACACCATTAAAAAACAAAAGCAATCTTTTAAAAGGTGTTACTTGAAAGTGACGTTCCAATTGAACACCTATGCAGGGTAGTGTGTCATTACTAGAGGTTACAATTTTAAAATCATCCTGGATTGTATTTGCTAAATAGATAACCGAATCATCATAATCCATTTTAGTGAATTGCGATTCTAGTAAGTCTTCCCCATTGCTATTCTCAAATTCAAATTCAATAATCCTTTCCATACCAGTATTTTCAACAATTGAATCTATATGTTCTGGAGTCCCTTTAAGATTTTTTGTAAAAAAGTAGTTTTTAGGAACTTCTGTGGCTCTGTATATAATATCAGTTCCAAAATGAGAAACAGTTCTTGATTTCCAGTTTTGCCCAATACTCTCATAATTTTTGTATGAGATTTCATTATTCGCAATCCCACTTTTATTCTTGGTATCACAAGAATAATTTAGCGTCAACAAAAGAATTAGTATTATTATAAAATTATTCTCCTTCATACTTTTTATTTGCAAATTCTAAAAACTTAGTAGTGATGTCCAAGGAATCCTTGGCATACATAATATTACCATTTCCTGTTGTTCCCAAAATAATTTCGTAACCCTCTTGTTTGCCAAAATCAAGGGCATACGTATTTAATCGCAACCATATTTGCTTATTCGTTTCATTTGAAATTGCAACGCTCATTTGAGTTAGCCTTTCACTTTCATAAACCAATTTTTTTTGTAGGTTTTCTATTTGCGATTTTTCAGACACTATCTTGAGTTGATTTCTTAAGCTATCAACTTTATTTCTTTGGGGAGTAATATTTTGCAAACCAATTTGTCCAAGATCCTTGGCAAGGTTAAAATTTGAAAACACTTCGGTATTGTCGAAATATGCAATTTTGGAAGATTTATCTTGAGATAAAAACTGTATTAAAAGCAGACTTAAAATTGCTGCAATTAGTATAAAGTTAAAAATGGATACAAAGAATGCTTTAGATTTTTTCAACGTCAAAATGGTTAGTAATTGAACAGGATAAAACTAGAAAGCAATCTTGTTGTACACAAACTTTAATGCTCATTATTAGGTAGTTACAAGTCTTGGTTCACGAATGACGACTCCCCTATTATTCAAATCACACAAAATCAATACGTTAGAAGTTCCCTAAATACCATGTATATTCGACGAACTGGCTCCCCATCCAATTTCAAAATAACTTATGCTCACCTCATCAAGAATTCTATGGAGTTTAATTCATATTACTAACTATATAAACTATAAAAATGCAGCCTTTGAAACACACATGATCAGCCTAGAATTTAAAACACATATATCTAATGTATTTATAATAAAAAAAAATCTCCTTGGAAACCAAGTTATGTTAATCTTGAAGTTCTTTAGCAGTGATACTACTTTACTTATTTTTATACTATATAGTAGCCTAATGACTACCCTAACTGTAAGTCTGTTAATGAAAAATAGAAAGTTGAAAAGTAAAATTGAGTATTTGAATTCAAAATCAAAAAACAATTTTACCAGTGCGACTAACATCCAGACTGTCAAAAATTCAATCAATGAAAATAAAACTTCAAAAAATCAAGAAACTATGGAAGATATTGGAGTGCCTGATTATATAGTTAACCAAATATTAGAAGGTCTGGCCGCTTTTGAAAAAGAAAAGAGGTTTATTTCAAAAGAGATCTCATTGCAAGTTCTAGCGAAAGAAATAGAAACCAATCCAAGGTATCTCTCTAAAGTAATAAATGCAAAAAAAGGAATGAAATACACAAACTACATCAAGAGCTTACGGATTGACTATGCAAAGGCTGAAATTCTTGAGAATCCAAAGTTGAGAATGTATACTATTAAAGCAATTGCAGATGAATGTGGTTTTAAAAGTTCAGAATCGTTTTCAAAAACATTTCATGAGAAGCACGGTATATATCCATCCCAATATATTCAAGAAGTTAATGACTCCTAAAATTATATTTTATTTAACGAGATATCTCTTTTTTTGCCTTCCGTTGGAAATTATTAATGAATCACTATAGATTGCTTCAATTCTGAAAAATTTATTGATTTTCCCAGGCCGCTTTCTTTCTAAACTACCATTAATTTTAACTAATGCTAAAGGGTGCTTTTTATTTTCACTTTTTACAAAACCGAAGTATTCAATAGTTGGCCATAGGTCTGTCTGGGGTTTTGATTCTTTTGTATTTTTAAGTGACCGAGATTCAACGTTTGTTGTTGGACGTGATATTAACTCGCCTAAAAATGGGTCACGATCTAGCAATTTAAAAGAAGTTTCTTTTTTAATAAGAGTTGCGGCTTTAGGATTGTCGTTTATTTCAACATCAATATTTGAGATTTTATCCACAGCAAAACTTCTATTCTTTGAATATTTATACAATCCCGATCCCCAAATGATTATCGCAACTACAATCAAAATTTTATTTAAATTTTCTCTATTCATTTACTATTAACTTACCACCTTCATTGAATACTCCTATGTTTCCAGCATCATCCTCCCCTCGAACCCTCCAATAATATGTCCCTTCATTTTGAAATGTCACATCAATAAATTCTTGAACCGTACTTCCACTTTCTACTATTATATTAAAATTATCATCCGATGATATTTCATAGTACCCTTCGATTTCAGAATCAATTATTCCGGGATCTGAACTAAAATTCCAAGAAAATTGGATTATATCTGTTAGATTAAAAACCGCTTCAAATTCTGGGGAAAGCAAACTAGGTAATGGAGGGTCTACATTGTCAATAAAAAAGTTTCTAGAAGTAAAAGATGTTTCGCTAGTTTCATTTAGTGCTTTTACTTGCCATATATATTCTGCATCTTCATCAATCGTCATAGCATCTAGAGTAATTGAGGTTTCAAGTATTCCCTCTTGAATAAAAATAGTGTTTATTCCACCATTCTGTTCCACTCGTTGAAGCTCGAAGGTATATTTTGTTGCCAATGGGACACTGGACCAAACAAATAAAATCTCAGCATCATTAGTATAGATACCAGAAGAAGGGCTGTTTAAAATCAATGTCTGATTCGTCAGGTCAGACGTCTCCACGACAGTAAAAGAAACTGGAAAATTAAATTGTGTTTGGTATGCATTATTTTGTCCTTTAATTCTCCATTCAAAATTGCCATTGGAAAGAACACGAGTAAATGGAGTGTTATTTACTATTGTGTCTTCAACAATGGAATTGTCAGAATAAATTTGAATTTTATAATCGGTTGCACCTTCTATAGTTTCCCAGAGAAACTGAACAGAATTTCCATGAATTGTATCTTTTGAGTTTGGACTTAATATTAATATTTGATTGTCGCTAATATCTTCTTCCAAAATATCCTCGCAAGATATAAGTAACGTTACCATCATAATTGCCAATAATAGATAATTATTTTTTTTCATAATTCTGAAATATAAGTGTGTTGTATAATTCTGTTTTCCTAGTTCTAGAATTTCTTATTGTAAAAAGTTTTAAAGAGGCAACTTTTGCGTATTCAAAATTATTTTCTAATGTATACAATGCTAAGGCAAGATCATTATAGCCACCTTTTAGTGTTATGGTATTAGTATATATGGAGAAGAATTCATCTTTGAATAAGTGTACACTGCCGATTTTTGAAATCTTTACATCAAAATTTTGCCTGCTCAAAAACTCCAAAATTTCATTTTGAACTAAATCAGGATTCTCAAAGTTTTTCCCAATTCTAATGTCTAATCCTTTTAGTGAATCTATCAAATTGGCTATTTGTTCATCAGTTTTTTGAACCGAATTAATTTTTTCTTTTGATTCGTAATAGTTCGAAACCATACTTATAGTGTCATTGAAAGATTTTTGATATCCCAAAATTGACAACAAACTGATTAACGCTATCAGCACGTAAAATTTTCTTTTATTTGAAATGTTCTTCAGCATTTAAATATAAATTTGCAATATGAATTGAACATTATCTTTTTTAAGTTCATAGTTTTTTACCTCTGTCTTTTTAATCCATTGTAATTGATTAAGAATTTTCACCCAATCATTTACGCTGAACTGAGTAGGAGTTACTCCTTTGACTACAATGCTCTTTGATTTAAAAAAAGCATTCTTACCTTCTTGTAATTCTTCAATAATTGGAAATACTTCTAGCTCCTCGAGAATTATATCCTCTGGTACAAATTCTAGCATTTGTGATAGATAATCACTTATGTAATTGCCTGAACCAAAACTTGTATTTTGCAAAATATTCTCTTTATATAACTTATCTTTTTTAAGTTTCTCAATTGTATTTTGCATATTATTATGATTGGCCAATTCATAATGAATATCCAAATTTTTCTTTGTATATATTTTTTGAAGGACAAAACTTGAAATTAAAAGTGTTAGTAGTGTAATTCCAAAAATTAAACCGATGAAGTTAAATGCCTTTTTGTAAACAAAACTCTCCTTTCTTGCTTGAAGAATTTCTCCAAAATTCTTTGATGTTAGGTTAGGATTCAAATAGGTTAAAAAACATGAAAAAGCTAGTATGTGCGAATTTTTAATTACCTCACTAGCGACGTATAAATCTAATAGCTCAACTTCCTTTTCAGAATTAGAAACTTCAACAGTATTTAATATAAAATTATAGCTATATAACTCAGTAATAATAAATTCATTTGATGGTACTAAGTTCCTAAGATTTTCAAATATGATTGCACCAATAGAAAAATCAATTACATCATAACCAGTTTTAGTGAGTTTTTCTAAACATTCGTCAATTTCATTTTTTCTAGCTATCGAAATTAATAACTGATCTGATTTCTCGATTTTATTAATATAGAAACTATCTGGATCCTTGTTAAATAGTAATTTCTCTTTGTAATCAACATTGGATGAAATTGTATTGGTAATAATCTTTCTACCAGTAAAATTTAATATTATTGGCGTTTTTTTATTTATAAGATTTATTAGCTCATCAAAATTGCTCGCGCAGAATTGATTGACAACTTCCACTCCTTTTTTATCTTTCAAAAGTTGAATACAGTAAAATTTCTCACTGTCATCTTGCAAATGAATTTGAATAGAATTAAAATTCTTTATTAAATGTTTATGTATAAATTTTCCTACCATTAATATACTATTGTCGGCTTGATAAATACATGTAGCTTTGATTTAGACCTCGACTTTCTTTTACTACTGAAAAACCATTTTATAATTGGTATTCTGGATAATAGTGGCGTTCCTGTTCCAGAATTTTGTCGATCAAGTTCGTCGAGCCCTCCCAAAAGAATCATTTCATTGTTACGAACTCTTACCAAAGACTGAAACTGTTGTGTGGCTTTATCTGGAGGTGCGTTATCACCTGCTCTTCCAAGAAAAGCACTCTTTTCAACACTTATGTTAAGCGTTACTTGTTCATCTTTTGACACGTAGGGTTTTATAATAACGCCTAGATTCGCTTCAGTCGGCTTCCATTGTCCTGATTGTAGGATATTTTCATTAATCCCACTATTGATAAGACGATTGGTTTGTTCGAAGTAGTAGTTTGTTTCTCCTATAGAAACGCTTGCCTCATATCCACTGAGTGTAGCAATTTTTGGCGTTGACTGAAGGTTAACAATAGAGTTAGATTCTAATGCCGATAAATTAGCATAAAATTCTTTCGTTACTTTTCCAAGATTAAAAATTCCAAATCCATTAAAACTATCAATTAAGTTATTTATTGAATTTGAATTTAATGTAACATTCGTCGTTGGAAAAAGTACCCCTTGTGTTTTAACATCGGCACCTTCTTCACCTAAAAGTGCTTGCAAGCCTGTCTGAACATCATAAGATTTTTGATATTGTACAATAAGAACCTCAATTTGAACTAGTGGAACAACCTTGTCTATTTCTCTTAGAAACTCTTTAACCTCAAGTAGTTTACGCTTTGAACCCGAAACCATCAGGCCATTGAGCTCCAATATTTCCTTGACTTCAACACCTTCTAAAAGTTCTTTTGGAAGCGTTGAAAGAACCAATTCTATAGTTCGATTTTCCATTTGAACAAGTTCTGTAACTCGTAAACCTTCTGTCCCTTGTTTACCTATTAAAAAAAGATCATCAACCTCTTTAAAAGCAAATTCTTTTCCATTAAAAATGTGGCTTAATAATTCTTCAAAACCAATAGACTCTGCATCAAGTGTTGTTATTTCTTCTTTGGGTTTGTCATAAAAAAAATAATTAACGTTAAGCAATTCGGCAGCCTGCATTATAATACTTGTTAAATCAGACTCATATGCCTTTACGTTTAAATACCCATTAGTATTTAAAGTCATTTCTAATTGTCCTGAACTTCTGGGAGTGTTTACCTTTCCCTTATTCCCAGAGCGTCTGCCCATCTTCTCCTCAGATTTATCATCATTATCTTTTTCGAGAAAATAAAATCCATTTTCATCTTTTGTAACTGATAAATTATTTGATTTAGCCATCATTTCCATCACTTGATTAAAAGGACGGTTTAAAATATAGGCAGACACCTTGAAATCCTTAACGTCTGGTGCTAACACTACATTTTTATTCGACACCTCTGTGATTTTTTTGGCTACCATTGGTAAAGAGTCATTTTTAAGTTTTAAGCTTAAAAAGTCGTTTTCAGGATTATAGTTTAAGTCAATTTCCCTTGGAATTAATGGCGGAGGTTTTATCTCTATTGGTGGCTTCTTTTCAAACGAAATAATACTATTCATGAAATTCACTTCTAAATTGTATTTTTTAATAAGAAATAGAAATACGTCCTTCACTTCTACATCATAAAAATTATTATTTACAATTTCATTTAAATCAGTATCTACACTAATATTTAATTCATGTTCGGCGGCAATGGAAGTTAAATAATCATAGAGTGTAAGTCCAGAGATATCGATTCTGATTTTTTCGTTTAACCCTTTTCTTATCTCCGACATTTGTTCTATTTTTTTCTCTACTTCGGCAAAATTGCTATCTTGAGATAGTGCAATAGTGCTGATTAAAAACAAAACAATATATATCAGTAGGTTTTTCATTATTGGTTAATTTTTTCTTCTATTAAAATAGAGTACACTTCTTGAAGTGATGTTGTTCCTTTAGCAACGAGATCTTTTGCTTTATTAGAAAGATGTTTATATTCTGTATTTTCACTAATATTAACACCATCTTTGATAAAACTCATCACTTTTTGAGTTATGGGTATAAGCTCGTAAATCGCAATACGACCTTTATAACCTGTTTGAAAACAATTATTACAACCCATAGGTATAAAATGCTCGCCAGTATAACCTGTATTTAATAGCAAATCGGGTATTTCATTAGTTACTATTTTACAATGTTCACATAATCTTCTTACTAATCTTTGTGCGACCGAAATACGCAATGTTTCTGCAACTAAAAAAGGAGGAACACCCATATCAATAAGTCTTGATATAGTACCAATTGCAGAATTGGTGTGAATAGTGGAAAGAACCAAATGTCCAGTAAGACTAGCACGAATAGCCATTTGAGCAGTTTTTTCATCTCTTATTTCTCCCAGCATTATAATATCCGGATCTTGACGTAAAAATGTTTTGAGTGCACTAGCGAATGTAAGTCCAATATCTTCTCTTAATTGAACCTGATTTATTCCTGGCATTGTATACTCAATTGGGTCTTCAATGGTCATAATATTTGTAGACTCTTTATTAAGTAATTTCAGAGTAGCATACAATGTTGTTGTTTTTCCAGATCCAGTAGGGCCACTTATCAATATAATTCCTTTAGATGCACTAATAGCCTCTTGATATAAACTTTCTTCATTTGAGTTCATTCCCAAACTTTCAATACTCAAATTAGAAGTATCTCTACCAAGAATTCTCATCACTATTTTTTCTCCATGCATCGTTGGTAGAATTGATACTCTTATATCAAAATTTTCATAGTTGATCCGCCCGTCCTGTGGCAACCTCTTTTCAGTAATGTTAAGTTTAGCTTCAATTTTTATTTTGTTGACCAACTCAGCATATTCATCTTTTTCTATACTATATCTGGTTAATAATTTTCCATCTATTCTAAAACGAACTCTAGCTACTTCTCTAAAAACTTCAAAATGTATGTCACTACTTCCTGTAGATTTTGCATCCCAAATCATTTCTTTCAGAAAATCGGTTCCCAACTTAAATTCCTTTTTACTAGTACCAGAATCATTACTTCTGTAATAAGTTGCAAGAGCTTCATTAACTACTATTGAAGATACCGGCTCTAGTATAATTTTCTTTCCAAGTATAAGTGCAATTTCTTCAACTGAAAATAATTTAAGATTCTCTTCCTTTATAAAAAGTTCAAGAACTTGGTCATTACTTTTTTTGGGTATAACACCGAAATGATAGGCAATGTCGCTTTGAACAAGTTGCATATAATTTTCGACTGGTTTGATATGTTGTATTTCGTTCAAATTAATTTTCTTAAAAATGGTAAATGGAAAATATCACTATTAAAAAAGAAGTTGTTTATAGTTATTATTAATAGGTAAGCAGCTAAAATACCAGCCAAAGGAATTGTATTTTTTTTAATATATTTCTTTAAGACTATACATAGAACAGCAGCAATAGAGATTCCTGTAATAAAATAAACTATAAAACTAAAAAGACTAAAAAGTGGGGAAATAGCGATTAAAAATAGAAAGTCACCTAGCCCAATATAGTTGGCAAACGGGTTAATAAAACTTCTGTTTTTTATAGTAAGATATAACCACAACAGACTAAAAACTACTAAAATATAACCGATTGTTTTAAAGTTTATTAAAATGCCCTTTTGAGTCCATAAAACTCCCATACTAGTTGCAAAAACAACTAACACAACTAGAATATGAATGGCTCGATATCTAAAATCTTGGATTGTAATTAAAATCAAACCAACAAGCAAAATAATCGTCAAAGTAATCTCCATGGGCTAGTCCTTCGTCACTTCCTTTAAAATTTTCTTCTCATCAATCTCCCAGACATTATAAATGCCATCCCCGTCAAAATCTGATAAGGCAGTAGCCCTAGCCAAAAAGGTGTTTGTTCCTGCTTCAACTACTTCGATTCTATAAACCGCTTGTCCTCCATCATCGATTGTTTGTGCTGCTTCAAAACCTATGTCAATTAGATTAGATGAATATTTTGAGTTTTGATAAAAATTACTCTTCTGTAAGGCATAAACCTGATTTAACATACTTTGAGCTTCTATAGCTTTTGCTTTACTCACAACAGAGCTTTGGTTGGGAACAACCATATAATAAAGTACTCCAATTATGATAAGAACAATGATCACCTCTGTCATTGAGTAGGCTTTTAAATAGCCCTTTTTAAAAATTTTATTTTTTTTCATTTATTATTCATTTATTATTCGTTAATCTCATCCTGTGCCTATTACTTTGCTCAAGTCGAACATTGGGGCATACATGGATACCATAATTAACCCAACAATGCCCCCAATGAATACTATTAGTAATGGTTCTATAATTGTTCCCATCAATTTAGTTTTATGTTCAACTTCAGCCTCATAATGATGAGCCAAGTTCAAAAACATAGTGTCCAATTCATTCACCCTTTCAGAAATAGTTAACATGGAAACCATATGCACATCGAAAACTTTAAACTGTGATAAAGATTCACCTAACCCTTTTCCTTTTGTCACATCTATTTTTACCTGTTCCAAAGCCTGTTCTATGGGATAAAAACTTATCATTTTTTGAACTAAGGAAAGTGACTCCACCAATGAAGTTTTAGAAACCAACAAGAGAGCTAAAGACTGGCAAAAACGAGTTAAGTATACCTGCTTTAATAGTTGAGACACAAAGGGAATTTTTAAGAGGAGTCCTGTCGAATATTTTCGAAAATTAGTTTTATGCTTAATTCTTTTATAAATCAAAATCAGCATTATTGTTCCTACTACAAAAACAAGGGAGATAATATTAAATTTTCCTGATAGGTATATGATATTTTTAGTTAATGCTGGCAACTCTTTGTCAAACTGATTAAATACAGTTTCAAACATTGGAACAACGTACTTCAACATAAAGTATAGGGTTCCAAAAGTTAAAATTAGAATAAAGCCTGGATAGGCAAGCATTGAAATAATCTGCTTTCTCAATTTTATTTTTCTCTCAAAATAGCTTTCTAGCTCATTTGTAATTGACTCAAGGTTTCCGGTTTCTTCCCCAATCTGAATACTAAAGATTTCATATTGACTAAAATTGTTGGTAGATGCCATTGCTTGATTAAGTGCCTTTCCTGTTATTACTTTATCTAATAAATCTGCAATAATATCTTTTATGTGGTGATTGGTTTGCTGATCTCTAATTATGGTGAGAGCGCTTTTAAAATCAACCCCAGCTTTTATTAAAGTACCCATATCCTTGTAGAAAGCACATTTCTTCTTATCATTCATCTTTTTTGAAACCAAGAAACTCTTCTTAAAAGATCCCTTGGCAAAGTTTCTCTTGTAAGCTTCTTTACTTCTCGGCTTTTCTATTTGACTAATTGGAATGCCCATTATTTGAAATTTGGATATTTAGAAAAATAATTCTTATAAATTCCTAAAGGAATTTCATTTTCAAACAAGGAAGCCGATATTTGTATACTTTCAATGAGAAGTTCATTATCTTTTAGCAAAGGATATACCTTGGTTTCGAATGAAAGGCTTTTTACTTTTATAGAATCTCGTTGATTGTTTTTGTTCCGAAATAAGTAAGGCCCTTTTTTAATATAATAAACCATATCTCCGCTATAGAGTTGTATATAAAAACTCTGAGGATCTATTTGCACAATTTCTTCAGAAATAAATGCTTCTCTCTTAAGGTTTGAGTAAAATATTTGAATCAACATATTCTCTGTTGAATTCGTTAAGTAGTTGTTGGTAGATTTTGACATAAATAAAAAAAATGCATACATCATACTTACAATAACACTTGTTAAAACAAGTACTATAATTATTTCAAGTACAGTAAATGCTTTTAATTTCATAATCCTTGAGTAGAGGTGTAAATGGGAAACATAATAGTATCCTTTGGGGTTTTAACAATAAATTCAATTATATTAATTCTGTCATTGTACGAGTTTGAACGCATCCTTTTTTCAATTGAAAAACCATCAAACTGTTTTACAAATGGACTTATATCTCTATTTACAATACTATTATGCATCTCAAATTCCACAATTGATAAATATTCATATTTTTTAACTGGTGGAGTTTTATTTATAATGTTTGAATAAACCAGTGTTGCAACTAATGAACAAGTAGTAATTATAGTAATCGCTATAACCGATTCTATTAATGAAGCTGCTTTTAAAAAATACTTTCTAGTCATATTTGCTTTAGAACTATATCAATTTGATTCTCTAATTGGCTTTGCAACGGAATTTGAAAGACGTTTTCTGGAATATCATTCGCTAGAATATTTGCATCTAAAAGTAAGTTAGTGTATTCTGCTGTTTTAGTTTTGTGTAGTAAAGAAGAAGTCATTACAGAACCCTTTACTATTCCGTATAGTGATAAAACTCCGTCACAATAAATAGAGCCATATACAGTAGCATTATGATCTATCAACATTTTATTACTGCTTTCGGTTAAAAGACTCTTGCCATTTAAAATAATAGCTCCTTTAATGATAGATCCCTTTTTGCATGTCAGATTTTTCTCTTCATTCAATTCTGAAGAAATAAACAAGACACTGGGATATTCAAGATGTACGTTTTCCTCCAAAACAATATCTGAAGTTGCATAGGCTTGTAAATTACCAACGAATCCAGATTCAAATATAATTTTAGGAGCATCTATAATAATGTCTTGTAACACTGCCGAATTGTTAATTAACAAAGTGTCTTCAGATCTAATTATAATATTTCCTTTTAAGGCAATATTCTCTAATACCGAAGAAACCTCAATGACCATAGTTTTACTCTGAAACATATTAATGATATTCCTATCATCTAGTTCTTCCTCGTTTAAAAGCTCAAAATCTTCTGGATAAACTAGCCTTAAATCTTCGACTTTTGGTAATATCTTTTCAGACATAAACACATTTCCTTTATGCGCGGGGTCACTTGAGATATTATTCCCTTGAAAATTAACTTTTTTCACTCCCTGTTCAGATACATATATATCACCTTCAATAGTAGTTTTACCCGCTATTTTAAGTTCCTCGCTATTATTTCGAAGATATAGTGCTGGTATTTTTTGATTTTGATTTTTAGCTAGTAAATAAGCTGTGTTAATACTATCTTGATGAAATGAAGTAGCTACAGTGCAAATAGAAAAAATTCCCCAATTTTTAAATTTTGAAGAGCTAGTATAACCCTCTGTATATTTTATATAATAATCATTTAATAAATCTTGTGAACTGGCTAATTCTTGCAAAGCGATAGTCTGTGCCGATCTATTTATATTTATTAATTTAGAATTACTTTTAAATTTAAGTTCAAGTGTATTGTTTAAACTAAAAACAAGTAATAGCCCATAACAGAAAACAGCTATGATCACTGTGGTTAGTAAAGCATATAATATGGAAGCTGCTTTAATCATTTATCGAGCTGAATTGTGTCTTTCTTTTTGCTGAAAAGACGTTGGAAGAAGGTTTCCTCATTATTGACTGAATCCTTTTTCTTAAATAAATTCTTCCAAAAGGACTCTTTTCCTGCAATTGAATCTTCCCTCTTTTTAACAATTTTGGGATACTCTTTATAAGCACGTCCTTTTTTATACCAAGTTGTGTCCTTACTTATATGATTAACCCAATAAGAAACCTTCTTACCATTTCTATATTTCCCTTCTAAAATAATATTTTTAGATTGGTCATATTCACGGTACCATCCATTTGGCTGTCCATTTGACCATCGAGATTCTTCTGACAATGACCCCTCACGAAACCATTTCTTCCACACTCCAGTTTTTAAACCGTTTTTAAAATGACCTTTTTCGGCAAGCTGATTTCCTTTAAAATATTTTGAGAATGTATTATGAAGTATTGGACCACCTACCTCCCCAAAAGAGTTGTGGATTTCTCCAGATTTGTACCAATAGTACATTCGATCCTTGGTAGAAGATTTTTCTTTCAACTTTACCTGAAAGTATAAATCATACTCCTTATTTCTAATAATTTTAGACTGAACATTATCATCTGAATAACTCGTGAGCAATGGGCAGATAAAAATGAATAGAAAAAATAATTCCTTCTTAAGATTCATAGATGTAAGCTATGAGGTAAAACTATGTTTTAAGTAGTACTTAATAAAGTAAAGAAGGTCTTGGTTCGTGAATGTGGGGGTATAAAAGAACAAGTGCAAAACACAACAGTCTGACAATCAGTATTTTTTGGTAATTGCCAGAAAAAATGGATAAAATTAACAGAAAAGTTAAAAACACTAGTTTTAGTTAAATTTTCTATGACATCACTAAAAAAGGAACCCACCATATATATTTTAAATCGTTGTTTACCACAATCCCCACCCTGTTCAATATCAACAAAATGGGAATCAAATCCATTACTTTATAATAAAAAGCTGTTTGATGAAATTTATAAAATGGATTGTTCAGTATCTTCAAACTGAATTTTATTTCAAAGTACAATTTTACAAGCCACTCAGCACATTCCCGCTCCATTTCGCTGAAAATGCTCCATTACGGGAAAAGAGCTTCCCTCCTAATTATCTTGGACCCAATCCCCAATTTTGACTTTCCATTTCGCTACCCCTTCCCGCTGCGCTGGGAAGGAACGCTACATTTCCGAGCCAAAACCGTGAATTAAGTCCGCTTCAGCTGAATTATAATTTTGCGTTTAGTTCCACTTCCTATGGCTTCGTAATTCCCAAAGGCCTTTAAACTCACTCCTGAGACCGTCACTGCCCTTACCTCTTTTTGACAGCAAAACAACAAAATTCATTTTTGGACGACGGCATAAAGCCGTTGCGCTACGCTCCACTTTATATACGCCTTACCAAACCTGAATATTGTACTACATCAAGCAACAAAAAAAGGTAACAGCGACGGCTCTATGGGAAGTAAATCTAAAATTAATCCTATGAAATATTACGAAAACATCAAAAAGGAAGCAGAACTAAAGTTAAAAAAACAAAAAAGAGAAAACGCTCTGGATATAATAAGTAAATCCCTAAAAAATATAAACGCAAACTGTCTGAATGGTTCAGATAGCATTTTAATTACTATTTAAATCTTTTATTATGAGTACTTTAAGAAATCACGCACAGTTAATTGGAAACATTGGACAAGAACCAACCATTACGAACCTTGAAAGCGGTAAAAAAGTAGCCCGTCTATCACTCGCAACTAATGAGTATTACAAAAATGACAAAGGCGAAAAAGTTCAAAACACTGAATGGCACACCGTAATAGCCTGGGGCAAGACTGCCGAAATCATCGAAAAATATGCTGGAAAAGGCAAGGAAATTGGTGTAACGGGTAAATTGAAATCCCGAAGCTATGATGACAAAGACGGTATCAAAAGGTATGTTACCGAAATAGAAGCTAACGAAATTCTTTTGTTAGGAACTAAGGACGGCAATAATTCTGCCGAATAATATTTAAAAAATAAAGAGGGCGTAACCGTGGAAAGATGTGCCCTCTTTTTCATTTTTCACTGCTTAAATATAGATAACAATGAAATCGAAGATTCACGATTTCCATAAAAATATAAAACGATGTGTAAATCACAAGTTAACGAAATTAAAGAGCAATTACAATATTTTAATGGAACTGAAATGTTCTACTCTTTACCATTATTAAAAACCCGTTTTACGGACGGACTAAAATATTTATCAGAAGTCGCAGATTGTTTTTGGCTAATTACCGATACTTCCGTAATCGCTAAAAGTTTAATGAATCGAAGCGAATTTATCACAATCGATTTTAAAAAACTACCCAAAGAAAAACAGGATTATTCAGGGTATGAAGCAGAGATAATTTACAGTGACGGAAATGATAATATTCTGGAACAACACGGCTATCGTGCAACCGATTTTCCATTGGATGAATTGAGGTTATTTTTTATAAATGATACGCTGATGTTACCAAGCGAATATTAAAATTTTAAAGCTATGGTATATATCAATTTTACAGACTTGAGCGAAGAAACTCAAAACCGACTTTTAGAAAATTCTAAAAAAGATGTGGAACGACAATTTGGGGATAGCATTCGCAAATACGTAAAAGAAAATCATACCTGTTTTGAAACGATGATTGAGGAAGAAACACTTCGGAATTTATATTCCTACACATACGTATTCAACATATAATTTTTAAAACTAAATAAGCAAACACCCCTAAATTTTAGGGATGTTTTTTGTATGTAATTAATCTCATATCAAAAAAAAGCGTATCTTTATTTCGTTGAAATTCAGCAAACATAATTTATATAGCTGTCCATTATTGACTTTCGCTGATAGCTATATCCATCTATTTTTTACATATCGGAATTTGAAAAATTCCGAAAAAGGCAATCGGCTTTTTAGCCGGATTGTATGGAATTTTTGCCCCGCGAGCGGGACGAAAATGGAATAGCAAGAGGGTAACACGCTGCGCGATGTTATGTGTTCCATTTTCGATTTAATCCATTGATTTTTAGTAGTTTAAAAATTAATCGGATTTTAGAACTCCTTTAATTTGCGTCAAATGGCTTGAAAACGCCTGTAAACAGGGATGGATTTACGTCAAATCTTCAAAAAAGCGAGAGAAAATGGATTCATTCATCACAATTAGGTTCAAACGGAAAACCGCTAAGCGTTTTCAGAAATTTTCAAAAACACACTTCAAGACGCATACCGAAGCGATGGAAAACATTCTTGATTTTTTCTTTTACAACGAGATTTCCCCAAAGGAAAAATTAGGTCCGACAGGACGAACCATCGAAGCCAAGTTACTTAAAAGAATTAATGCAGTAATCGCTATAATGCGAGATGTGGAAAAGACGCAAACCAAACCAACGGTCGCTATGATTCAATCTCTTTTTCAAACTGATGTACCAAGCAAAAAACCTTTGATATTGGAAAAGAAATTTTTAGAGGAAAAAAAGCAAGTTAAGTTTCAAGAAAAGCGAAACCAAAATAATGAAATCTAATTTTTTGAATTATGTATATCACTATAACACCTCAAAAATTGGGCGCAAATTACTCACAAAGTTCAGCGGATTTTGTAGGCTATTTAGAGAAAGAAAAGGAAGGTTTAGAACAACGAGATATGGAACACTTTTTCAATCAATATGGCGATGAAATTTCTTCTGAAGAAGTGGTCAAAGAAATTGATGGAAACACCGCAAAATTGAAACAAAAAGAACCCAAATTTTATTCGATTACGGTCAGTCCATCCAAGTATGAATTGAAACGATTACAGAACAGTCGTGATGATTTAAAAACCTACACTCGTGAGCTGATGAAAGATTATGTGGCATCCTTCAATCGGGAAATAAACGGACGCCCCATCACAATCGACGACATTAAATATTATTCAAAAATCGAACATCAAAGAACTTTTAAGGGAACGGATATTCAGATAAAAGAAAACCAACCCTTCGCCACAAAAATACTTCAGCTTAAAACTGAAATCCGAAATATTAAGGAAGGACGAGCTGAAGGGAATATTAAGAAGAAGGAAAAGGAAATTGCCAAATTAGAACGACAAGCACCACATCAACAAAATGGAAAACGGATAGTACAGGGAATGGCAAAGGATGGCAACCAAAGTCACATTCATATCATCGTGAGCAGAAAAGATGCTTCAAATTCGATAAGCCTTTCTCCAGGAAGTAAACACAAAGCTTCGGAAGTTGAAATGCACGGTAAAATTGTAAAACGAGGTTTTGATAGAGACAAATTTTTTGAAAAAGCAGAAAAGACTTTTGACAACACTTTTGGGTATAAACGCAATTACGCTGAAACCTATAAAGCGAGAAAAACTTTTGTTAAAAACACCAATGCGTATTTCAATGCATTGATGAAACTGCCTGCAAATGAAAAAGCATTAGCGTTCAAAATAATCGGTAATGCAGGATTGCCAATTGTTCCGAGTATTCCAATAAGTCAGGCACAAATCGCACTTCGTGTTTTTAAGCGGTTAAGACGTGGCGCAGAAGTGGCCGTTAAATCAAGTTCCATCGGAATCTAAATAGTATGCAGATAGATAATCTTATAACGATACTCTCGATTATTGGTCTGACCAGTATTGTTTTCTATGCGATGTTTCGTGTTAGCAGATATGCTTTTCTATTGAATTTCATTCTGCTTTCAGTCTTTGTATTCTATATTTCTGAAGGAAATAAATTAGTATCGCTATTGCTTTATTTGGTTTGCCCTCTAATGCTAATTAATACAGGACTGTATGTGTTTTTGCATAAGTCTGAAAATGTCCAAAATGGCGAGAGCAAATACCAAGTCAACTTTCCAACAACCAGAGGGAACTTCAAATTGGATAATATCAAACGTGGTGCGTCCATCATCGGTTCTGCGGGAAGTGGTAAGACAGAAAGTTTAGTTTATGGGTTTCTAAAACATTTCCAAAAAGAAGGTTTTTGCGGTATCATTCACGACTATAAAGATTTTGAATTGACCGAAATGGCATACCCACTTTTTAAGGATAGCGATATCCCATTTAAGGTCATTTCCTTCGACAAAATCATTCATAGGGTAAATCCCATTGCACCACGCTATTTAGAGAACGAGGAAAGCGTAAACGAGGTTTCACGGGTATTAATTGAAAACCTTTTAGAGCAAAGAGAAGTCGGAACAACTGGCACGACAAAATTCTTTAACGATGCTGCGGAAGGCTTGATTGGCGGACTGATTTGGAAACTGAAAACCACCTACCCACAATATTGCACACTTCCTCATCTAATTGCCATTTACCAGTATCTCGACACGGACAGCTTAATTCAATTCTTGGAAACCAACACCACATCGAGAGCATTAGCAGATGCTTTTATTAGCGGAAAAGATTCAGATAGACAGACCGCAGGTGTTAAAAGCACCTTGGCAAATGCGCTGAAACGAATTAGTACACAACGTATTTTTACGGCACTATCCGCGGATGAAGTGCCACTCAATATAAATAGTGAAGACAATCCAACGGTCATTTCAATAGTGAACAACCCGAAATATGAAACATCGTATTCACCCGTCATCGCCACAATCATTCATACCATCACAAAGCAGATGAGCGTGCGAAATTCCAAACCATCATTCCTGCTGATGGAAGAAGCACCGACCATCCGATTGTTAAATATGCACCGCATTCCCGCAACCTTGCGTAGTTACGATATTGCAACTATTTATGTGATGCAAGACAAAATTCAGAACGATATGATGTATGGCGACAAGGCGAGCAAGGCAATACTGAGCAATCTTTCCTACCAGTTCTTCGGAAAGGTAAACGACCCAGACACCGCTAAATATTATGAACGCTTTTTTGAGATTATAAAAGATCCCACAAAAAGTATAAGTTGTGGGCATAACTTAGATTTTGATACACGAATAACTACTGGCGAAAAGGAAATCCCAAAGATTAGAGCAGATGTTTTCTTTAGATTGAAGCAGGGCGAGTTTATTACCTATGCCGACGGAAAGGATAAAAAAGTTCAATTTAAGTTGACCAATATTCAAAGGGAATTGCCGAAGGAATCAAAGCAGTTTTCTCAGGCTGATCTGGCGGAAAATTTTGAGAGGGTTTATGATGAAGCTAGGTTGATATTCAATTAATCAAAAAATACCCCCTATTGGGTATTTTATTAAATTGGAATATTTAACTACCTTGCAAATAGACAATTACAGTTATGAATACATATAATTACGCCAAACCACTTTTAATATTTATCGTATTAATTTTTAACGTTAATATAGTTATGAGTCAAGATGAGAATAATGCTGAAACAGTTTCGCCAGAATTAAAAGCAATTACAGAACAAGCAAAAATATTAGAGCAACAAAAAAATATTTCAGATTATCAAGCTGCAATTATTAGTAATAATTTAAAAAACAAAATACCTTTCGACTTAAAACCATCAACAGGAACTTTAAGTAGTGATGGTGATTTTGGAGAGACGACATACTTATCATATGAGTCTTTGAGTAAATCTATGAACTCTTTGATTTCTAAATTAGAGAAAGCAACATTTTATGATAAAAGCAAACAGGTCACATTTATATTTTATGATAAAGAGGCATACTCAAAAATCAATACTTATCGTGCACTAATTAAACAACTTAATAGCACAGAGTTACAGATCAAAAAACATATAGAAGATGCCACAAAGCTCTTACAAGTTACAGCTACGGGAGATATCAGTAATTTATCGGTAACCGCAGCAGCTGTGTCCATTTATGGGGTAGTTAGTTCAATAGCTGGTATAGCTTCTTTATTCAAGAATGATTTAACATATAAGAATTCCGAAGTTTCTTTTAGCACAAACGATATTGTTGCCTCATTTAAATCAGCGATTGTGAATAGGAAATTTGACATTTATGTACCTAGTCTTATCCCCTTGCCTATTGCAAGCGGAACAACAAATACTGCGCTCACCAAAGAATTAGAAGATTTAAACAAATTGAACGAGCCTCTAAAGGCATTAGGAAAGAAGCTCGAGAGCAGAATTAAAGAAGAAGAAATAGCACTTAAAAAAGATCCTGAGAATGAGGTATTAAAAAATAACGTCGAAGAATTTAAGAAATTTAAAACTATTTTAAATGGCGACCTTGAATCAATAAATGATATTGACAAGAGATTGAAAACGCAAACTTCTGGGAGCTCAGAATTAGAATCTTTACTTTCGGTTGAAGCTATTGATGATTTATTAAATAAGCCGAATACTTTTTCGATAATATTAGAAGTAAAAGGTAAAGGAGGAGTGGAACATAAAAAGGGATTCTTTACTGGCAGTAAAGTTAAATTTAGTGGTATGGCATTTTTGAGCTGCAGTGTTTTTGATGCCTCTGCTAAAGTGATTTTTTCAAGTGCTGACAATACACACATTCCATTTAAAAGCTTTAACGATTAAGATAATTCAATATGGAAATGGAACCAAAGCAATTTCCTCAATCGGAAAATCCTAAAATTCCAAAGGAACAATGGAAACTGCCAATTGGGTATGATAGCGAAAACAAAGAGATTAGTCTGGAAGATTTTAATGAGAATTATAGAGGCGAAGAATTTATAAACTCATTTGTTGTTGAGGAATATTCTGAAGAAGAGTTGCACAGCCTGGTTATGAAAAGGTTACAAGAAGTAGAAAATTATGGTACTTTTCAACTTGGAAACAATATTATTGATTTGGATAGAGCGAAACTTGAAGTGAAAAACAACACTAAGCTTGGTGAAGTTATTATTGAAATTGAAATGGAAACAATTAAAGCTATGCTAAAGAACTTAAAGTGAGATTAAAAGAAATTATATGCAATTTATTCAAGTAGATACACGTAATGATAATGAAAGTACTCCTCCTGGAACGTTTAGAAAAGAGAGGTTATACGATAACAATATTTCTCATTACGCTATTGAATATCTACTTGATGGAGACGCAACAAGAGACAAATTATCTCATGCATTGAAAGAACGACCAAATTGGATGTTAACGTGCTGTTCACACGGAGAGTATGATGAGATTCTTGGGTATAACAATAATGAGCTTCTTCAAGTACCGGAGAAGTTTTACAATGGAGAATTGGAGAGAGTTATCCATCTAAAGTGTTGTTATGCTGCTGAACAATTAGGGCCTTACTTAGTTGCTCAGGGCTGTTGGGCTTTCTTTGGATATAATATCCAGTTTGGATTTCCTAGTTCTTCGGAAAACAGTCATTTACAAGGATATTTTTTTGAGCCAGATTTGAAATTGGTGGAGGTATTAGCAGAAGGCGCGACGGCAAAATCTGCCCACGCTGCATTAATGGATTGTTATGTTCAAATGGAGGATGAATTGTTAAAGCTAGGTAACCCTGGAAACTACATAGGTGTTTTGAATTATAACAAAAAGCATTTTTGCTCTCCTTCCACTGATAAAAGCTTTGGAGAAGAAAGTGCTACAATAGATAACCCTGGTTATCCGGCTTAAGGTATATTGTTTAAAAGATAGGAATTGTCTAATTAACCTTAATAAGGGTTCTTCTCGCTTGGTCCTTTATTAGTTACTTTCCATTAGTCATTTTCTTTGACTAGTTTGAAGATACCTGTCCTTCCATCATAGGGGTTTTATATCTGACCCAGGCAATTTCCCCATCAATGGCTTCCTCTAAGATTTCTATCTCGATTTCTTTATCAGGATCTGCCATTATATTTAGAATTGTAATTAAACTGGCATAGCCTTCTGATGTTGTATGCTTCTTTAAAGCTGATACATCTTTTGAAAAGAATCTTTTCGCAAAAATTTCTAAGGTTTCTGAAAGGGACATTTTTTTGTGTTCTGAACAGGAAATGAACCTAAAAACTAACGAGCAAATGACTAAGTTTTTCCTAACCCTATTAATTTGGGTTATTGATATATCTATGTGATAGTTTCAGTTCAATATTTCGTTCCCCATCTTTTTCATTCAGCTCCAAAACTGCCCTACGGTTATTGGATAATGAGAATTTTGGCAGTACATAAACAAAGCGAACCGTTTCATTTTCTGCAATCTTTGAAGGCAGATTATATTTGTAAATCGGTTTTTGAAATAAACGTTGTAAAGATTTTCTTTTACCTTTTTGTCGCGTTTCAATCGATAGATTCAAGAAATTCAGGTCATAATCCAAACTGGAATTATTCTCAATTTCGATAACGAAATACAACTCGTCTCTATCAAAAACAATACTTTTTACGTTGAGAATGATTCTTGACTTTCGCTGTCTCTTTAATGCAATCCGCTGTTTTCTTCCAAGAAGATACGAACAGAATTTTTTGTAATAATACGTGATATTATCTTCAAATTCTTCAGAAGATTCAGCAATAACCGATTCAGTTATAATCGGTTTCTCATTTCCGATGCTACTTGATAGCGGAATAAAATAATTAAGCTTAGAGAGCTGTTTTTTATATCTTACGATATACGAAAAAACGGAACCGTTTCTATTGACTACCAACAGATTACTTTCTTTCCCAGGCTTCGCCTGAAGCAATCCAAAATATTGCTCATTTTCACGATTATAGGTAAATACGAAATTATCTGACCCAGTTATGCCCTGCCGAATAGGCTCTGGAAAAAACAGCGCAACGTTTTTGAAGTCGTTGGCATAAATGGTGTCGAGAGTATGTATTGTTTGCGCAGTTCCTTTCGCGAAAGCGGTAACAATAATAAGAGCTAAAATAATTATATACTTTTTCATAAGAGTGCGTTTTAAAATGTCCAACTTATCACGAATTTACGTCGGGATTATGAGCTTCATAATTTGGGTTTTAGAATGAGTTTGTAATTATTCAATACCGTAACTTTTACATTGCGGTTATTGCGTCTAAATACTTTGGTAATTCCGCCCACTTGCGGAACGGTTGGAATATTGATGTCGCTAATAATATCATCCAAAACTTCGCTAGTAACTTCTGCTCTAAAACTATTTTCTACATAAATACCTTCGCTTCCGTCCTGCAAATCGAAGGCTTTTAATTTTGTGGGATGATGTTTAATGTTTTCAATCTCAATCAAAGCACGATTGGGCTGGAAACTGATGAAACCGAAAATCGGTGTATTCTTGGGCATTAACTTACCATTGATGGTTGCTGCTTTTGTTAAGCGCATTCGCAATCTCGTATTTGCCTTTACAACTTGGTCGCCATCTACCACTACGTAAATGGTCTCGTCTGTATTACCTATTATTGAAAACTTATTGGGTTTGGGCGAAGCAGCAAAGAATAGTTGATGTTTCAGACCCAATTCCTTCACTTTAATTTTCTGTTCTCTTTTTATTTCGGAAGAATCGATTTTTGCTATATTCTTTTGGGCAATTCTCTTTTGACCTAAGTTTTCATATCGCTTTTCAGAATATTTAATCTTACCAGCATCGTAGATACTATCTACAATGCGCTCTTTTTCACGGTCAGGTAGATCTGGATCGTAAAAACCCATTGAGTCGATAAGTTTTTCATCATAGATGCTGGGCGCATTATTTTCACGCACTTCCTTTAAATCATTGATAGCATCCAATTTAGAATCGTACTCTTTCTGGTTTTCTTCTAAATCTGGAATTAAGGTCTGTTCAAGGTTTTCATTCACATTTTCATCATCGCCCATAACCATCACAGAATAGGAAATAAGGAATATGAAAATCACAACCAGTACCACCACAAATACTATTTTGTTTTTTTCTACTTTCATAATCGAAGTATTTTAAATGCCGATTATCGGCTCAACTTTCATCGTTTAGTTTTTTTAAGGTGTTTTCGAAATAATTAGTAATCAAAAGTCCGTGTGGATTGTTCGGGAAGTTTCGATTGACCATAATGAGGTTTCCTGTAGAAACCAATTCGTAAGTGTCAATTATGGAACCTCGATTGATTTCAAAACTGGTAGTTGTAGTAAAACTATAAGAACCATTATTTTCATGTATTCTTGAATCAATACTCAGTACCTTTTGAACCAATGAATACTGTAATAATCGATTGTAGACACCATCAGCTTTTTTCTGACGGTACAGATTGTCCACTGAACTGTTTCCCAACCAAAGCGCTTTTTCCAAATTGCTTTCATAATTGCTTGCATCGATGTTATAGAAATATCTGTGAAACAAATCTAAATGTGCCAGAGCTTCAATCCTGAAATTCTCTTTTTGGGTTACGAGCTTCAGCGGAATAATACTGCCATCTGTATTGATGGCAAAAGCACTATTGAGTGCATTCTTATTGGTAGTAAATGCTATCCAAAGTGAAAAGGTGCTGGAGAGTATTGCAAAAATGACAACTGCCAGTACGATAAATCGATTCATTTTAAGGACGTTGTATATGTTCTTGTATGGTGTTTTCATTCTTAATGGAATTAGTTGGTAAATATTCTTAACGTAAAAGACGTGGCACGTCTGTACAGTTTAAATTTCAGGAAAACAATAAATGCAACAGAACCTAATTGAACAACAGGGGCAAAAAAGCCTTGACCTGTATCGGTACCAAATAGGTTGACCCAGAAATTGGTGTTGATTTCTGTGTAAATGGCATTGATAAATACATTGACCAAAAAGAATGCTGGCACCAACATATACACAGCTGCATACAGCTTGAAAAAGGTATAGGCAAGTGAACGGAACTTTTCAAAAACTGCAAGGCTTATGACTAATGGGAAGAATGCTTGCATTATTCCTAAAAGGAAGAAACGTTCTGCCAAGAATAACGGATAAGTGAATAAATCCAATATCCAGAGTATCGTGCTTAATATAAACGCCAATATCTTAAAACCATATAATGGTGTTACCAATGCCTCATATAAAAGCGTCATAGCTGAACTCGCAGCATCAAACAGACTTACATCTTCCTCTAATGGAATATCCTGCATTTGCAATGGAAGTAACGCAGGTGCAGTCCCTCGATATTGTCCTTCAATGGCCACCAAAATACCATCAAAAAATCCTAACACCTGCGTTGAAAAGATGACCAGAATAACTATTGCAAAATTCTTCGCTAGTTCGCCAGGACTTAATCCCCAAGTGTAACCATCCTTATCCGCAACTCCCTCGTTGTATTTTTTAAGAATATTGATTAAGAAAAATAGTACAGCAAGCGTTTTCATCCCTGCAATAGTATATTGCGAGAAGTCGCTGGCCTGTATGGTTTGAAACACCGTATCGATGTATTCCAATCCTATCCCTAAAAGTATGGTCGCGGTCATTTTTTAATAGTCTGTTTCTCGATTATTAACTTTATCCTGCATTTTTCTAAAGGAAATAATGTCACGATAGCGTTTGGTCTTTGTTTTGATGGTTGAAACCATTTGTTTTGATTCCATTTCTTTCTGCTTTAGAATTTCAGCACGTTCGGCATCACTCATTTTTAGGTAATCGCTGGACAGCACTTCATCAATAAAATCTACTGTCTCTAAAGAGTTTTGAACTATGGCATCGAATGATTCAACAACTTTGGAAACTTCATCGGGCTTGATGTAGGGGGAGTTTAGAATGTCCTGTAAATCATTTTGCATTACATTAATAAGATGTTGATTGTTGTTTGCAATTTCTTGTACAGCATTAAGCTGTTGTACCACACTAGATACCTTCTCGATAGCTTCTTTTGCATCCTTCAGAAATTTTACCGACTTTATCATTTGAGCGGTTTGTTTGCCAGATTCCAAGAGTTGTTTTATCAAACTGATAAAGTTGGTGTTATCATAAACTGGCATTCCTTGTGCAGTAGCACGGCCCGACATAAATAATGTTAAGGCTAGCATCATTACTAAAATTCTGATTTTTGTTTTACTCATTGTAAAAAATGTGTTCTGGTACTCGTGAATCTTTGATTTCATAATATTAAGTTTTAGATGTGAATTGAATTATTGCTTTTTGCATATCGTGATGCTCTTCATAGAGCTTCATTATTTCTTCATTTTCCTTTCCATCGGTCAAGTAAGCTGCATAGACTTCCTTCGGAACTTCCAGCCGAAAAATGTTACTTTCCCTGCCTATTTTGATAAACATTTCTGTATACTTCCGTGAACCAGAAAGGTTGTTTTTTATTGATTTTAACTGGTTCAGGTCGTGGCTGGAAAGATTGAGACGTTTTACTAATTCGTCATAGCCCTTTTCATTATTCAAGCTATAAATGACTTGTGTGTTTTCCAGTATACTTGCCGATGTTGAGTTATTGGGAAGCTGATTGATGGATTGTAGAATAATCCCAATCGCACCATTTTGTTTCCGTATGGCTTGATAGTAGAATTCCACGCTTTCCAATACATTTTCAAACTTCAGTTGTTTGGCGAACTCATCAAAGAGGATGATTCCCTTTTCTGCTCTATTTTTCCAAATGGTTCGTTGTATAGCTGACTTAATTAGCTTCAACATTACGGATAGGATTTCCTTATTATCCTTTACTTCATCTAGCTCAAAGACAATCAATCGCTTATCTTCAATTTTATAGGTCTGGTCTTCGCTGACTTCAAATAGAAAACTATATAGACCATTGCCGACATACTCGGACATTACGTGCAAGAAACTCGTAACATTGAAATAGTCGGGATGGATTTTGAGATTATCAAGAATGTTATCTTGATTCTTTTCTATAAAACTGTAAAAACTATCCAAAGAGTGATTTTCTAAAGTGCTATCGTAATAATGACGAAGTATTTTCTTGACAGAAACTGATTGTGCCTTGGTTACTTTTAAATCGGAAGCGAACAGTTCAAATAGAAACACCGATAAATCTTCCAAGCGTTCAGGTGTCAAGTCTTTTACATCACTTATGTAAAAAGGATTGATGCCCAGATTCTTTCCACTTTCATATCTGAGAACCGTATGTTTTTCAGGATAGAGTTTTGCGAATTTAGTATAAGAACCACCCAAGTCGATAATGACAAGGCGCACACCACTTTCAAAATATTGGCGTAGAATATTATTAGCCAAAAAGGACTTTCCTTCGCCCGTTGGTGCGAAAATGGCAAAGTTACGTGCTTTGATGCGTTTCTTCTTTTCATCCCAAACATCTTTTAAAACAGGAACATTATGTTCACGGTCATTAAAGATTATTCCAGTGGCATCTGACTTGTAATTGGTATTATTGATGAATAGACAAAGTGCGTGCTTCAAATCAGTTACGTACAAATCATTGTTTGAAAAATTAGATGAAAAGCAGCAGTAACTATTCAGGATATAATTTTTTCGTTCCTCGCCTCTCGGGTAGTATGGTATGATATCCAGTTCCTTAAATTCTGTTTTGATTTTTGAAGTTATCTTGTCAAGTTTTTTGGCCTCCTTAGCCCAATACACAATATTTAGATGACCACGAATGATTCTGGCATTGTCATCTGCGTTGATTTGGTCAAGGATGTGCTGGATTTTGCCAAGAACCACTTTGTTCTGTGAACCAAAATTGGAACTTTTGTTCAGTTCTTCAACTTTCTTATCAAGCAGCTTGCGCCACTTTTGTTTGTCATCCAAATAAAGAATCTGGTTGACTATATGGTTTTCGTTTAGCGTAAGCCCTAAGCCATCAACAAACCCTTGATGAAACACAAAATCGTCAGATGTAAATTTCTCATTGGTTTTGCTACTCTGTACACTTTCGCCAAAGCACAGTTCGCTATTGATGGCAAGGGCATCAAAATGGTTTTCGCCAATAGTGACACTTTTTTTATCCAATAAAATATCGGTATCAAATCCCTCATTGAATCCATTGAAATAACTATTAGTGAGTTGTTGAATCTCATCCACCTTAAGTGGAAGAAATACCATCTTTCGGCTATTGTTTATGAAAGAAACAGAATCACTTACTGAATTGACAAAACTCTTAATGTTATCGTCCAGTTCCTGCACGATTCCCTTTGAAATTTTTTGGAAAGGAATGACGTATTTTGGATTATTGAGTGCTTTATTTTTAGTCAGGATAAAAAATAGGAAGCATTTGTGTTTAATATGTTCACGGCCTTTAAAATGTTCGTGTGTGGATTTCTCTAAAAAAGTTTTATTCGGAAGTTCTTCTGAAGAATAGGATTTCTTCAAGTAGATATCCTGTTTATGAACCACCGTTCCAACAGGCAAAGATTTTAAGGCCTGAAACCAGGCACCGTGCATATCCTCAAAATCTTTTTCGGACAATGAATAGATTTCAGGTAGATTTCCTTCATAACACAATACTACGTTGCCATTATTGGCAAAAATGATATTATCTTGAATATCTGCGATGGGTTGATATGCTGAAAGGTTCATCTTATTCATAATTAAAACCGGAATTTCTTTTGTTACTTATTATTTTAGGAAATGCTTTCGCTTTCTGAAATAGCTGTGGATTGTGAGTTATTCGAGTCAAGGCGACATATAAGGCAGCATTAAAAAGCAGTGTGCCTATTATCATCCCAAAACTAAAAGAGAAGATGATGACCAAAAGCGATGCAAGAATGGAAACCATCATTAAGGCAAACAGGGAAATAGGGAGCCCAAAAATGACCGCCCTTTTCCTGATGTTTTTATAGACCTCGAATTTCTTCATACAGCTTTTTCTAATAAAGCCCTCAATGGGGGTTCTTTTATACTACGATTCCGATTAGGTATGTGAAGATGCCGACAACTGCACCTGCAATTAAAACAAACACCAGAACCCGTGTAATCCCCTTTTTAAGGTCTGCATTTTCCCCAAAGAAGTGTCCTGCGTTAAACAGGAAACCTATTAGAAAAATGACACCAAGTAAAATCGGAAAGATGGTTCTTATGGTATCACCCACATCATTTACAGAATCTTCAATACCACCAATTTGAGCAAAAAGCGATGTTGAGAGCAACGATAAAAAAGTTGCTAGATAGATTGATTTTTTCATAACGTAACGGTTTAAAATTTTGTGTTGTTTTCGTTATGAGAAATTTACATATATTTTTTTATAAATTACTGAATATCAATTATTTGTGAATAAAATATTATTTGAAATCAATTGAATTTATTCCTTATTAATTGGCATCAAATTATATAAATTTTTGAAAGGAAGTTGTTGATAACTCGAAAATTGAAAATGAAAAAAGTAATCAAAAACGTCAGTTTTGTGATTTTGCTTCTGCAACTATGCATCATTTTTGGACAAGAAACGATAACGCAAAAAAGAATAATTATTGACGTTGGACACGGTGGAAAAGATGCTGGTGCAATAGGTGTAAATGGAATCCAAGAAAAGGATGTTGTAATGAATATTGCGAATGCTATTTTAAAACTGAATAATGAACTAGATAACCCTTTGGATATTTATTTAACTAGGTACACCGATACACTTATTTCGTTATCGGATAGAACGAAACTTGCCAAGACTTTAAAGGCTGATTTATTCTTTTCTCTGCACTGTAATGATTCGGATAATCCTAATGCTAGAGGTGTGGAAGTTTATGTGGCATATGCAGCATCTAAATATTCAGATGATGCTACTTGGTTTGCCTACCAACTACAAGCTTTCTTTTATAAAGAACTAGGTTTTGAGAGTAGAGGTGTGAAGTTTGCAAATTTTCAGGTGCTACGGGAAACTGTTAATTATTATCCTTCGGTTCTTTTGGAGTTGGGGTTTTTGAGTAATAGTGATGAAAGTAAATATTACAAAAAGTCTGAAAATTTTGGGATTATGGCAAAGGTATTATTGGAATGTTTAAGTAAAAATTTTAGCAGTTATGGAAGAGTTGGGAATTAAGATAATAAAACTAATCAAAGAAATAGTTATCGCCATTTGGAAGACGACTCTTATGGCGTTTAGAAATCTAAAACTTTGAATTTTAGTTTTTTAGAAAAGTATAGCTCGTCAAAATGGCGCTGTAATAATGGGTCGGTAACAATGTAACCGCTACTTTCACATATTTTTTCGAATTTCGAAGGATTGTTAAGATACATAGCACAAACATCCAATTCATCCCTTGAAAATAATCTTTCATTCAATAACTCTCGATATTCTAAAAATTCCGCGAATCTTCTGGTGGGGTTATTAAATTCTAAATTTAATGTTTTCAGAAATATTTCTAAATCATCAATGCTTATTGACCAAGGATAAAGGTCTTCTGCATTCGGTTTATTTAGAAGGAGGCCTAAATCGGATTGAATAGTTGCGAATCTTTCAGATGTTACTACAATACTGAATACATCGTTGATAAAAGAACTATCAAGGTCTTGCACCAAATTGTTACTCTTAATTGAAATATTCGGACAATTGAGAATTAGTTGCTCTACTTGATAACATTGTTCATATCCTTTTTGAATACAATCGTTGAAATCTGATTTTATCCTTTGAAAAGCTTGGTTTGAATCCCTTCGAGGCTCTCTATTTCGAGAGGATTTACACTCAATTACAAAAGCATTTCCGTCAGCAATTATGAGTAAATCTTTTTCTTCTGGATTTGCGTTGACATAGTAATTGCTGAATACTTTTAAGTGCTTCGATTTTTTGAAGAACCTTTCAAATATTTCTTTGGTATGATTTTCTAAAATTACTTTGCCCCGTCTTAAGTTTACTTGTTCCATTTCTTTTGCTGATGCTGTAAGTGCGGCGTACAATAGATTGTATAGGGCAGTAGGCAATTGTTTTTGAAAGACATTTAGATATTCGGAATGATTAATTTTTATGATTGGTTTGGCATCTAACGGATTGGGTTGTGAATAGAATAAGATATTAAAGTCGCCATCTATTGGTATAGAAAAAAGGTTACAAAATATATCTACATCATTTTTATCAAACACTTCGTAATAATCTTCTTTTGTAAATAAAAGACAGCTATGTGGACGCTCATTAAAATCTAAAAAATCATTCTGAATATTTTCTGGTAAATTAAAGAACTCATTTGAAAATTTCTTATTGAGTTTTGTGCCTATAAAGGATTTTTTGGCAAATTTTGAAAATTCCTTTTTGAAAATGAAGGATTTGCTCCTTATGGATTTTTTGACATAATCATCTTCTGAAAATTGACAGATATCAATCAGGGTTCTAAATTTAATTCCTAATCTTTCCTTTATTTTATCTTGATACGGATGAAATAAACGAATTACTTTATTTAACTCCTGTTCCCTATAATTTAAAACACCATTTTGGAAGTAGTCCTTAAATGCCATTTCGTGTACAAGAGTCTTATGTCTATCATTTTTAATTTCAGTAAAATCTTTGGAATAAATATCTCCAAGATAAAAATCGACCATCTGTAAAAGGATGTCAGCTACCTTTTGAAGATTCTTATCAACCTCTTCAGAAAAAAGCAAAACTTCTTCTCCATCTATTGGAGAGGATAGTCTTAACATTATCAAATAAATGGAGTCTCTTAACTTGGATTTTAGTTTTTGGGAAAAACCGAGTTGACTTCTCTCTGGATGATGTCTAATGAAGTCTGCAAAAAAACACACGAAACTTTCCTTTGTGTATATTGAAATAATATTTTGAATTTCAAGAGATTTCTGGCGGATATCGAATTTTTCCAATTTATAAGTTTTGTAATTGAAAGGAAGCCAGTTTCAAAAGTAAATGTAGGTTTTAATTAGAAGAAAATTTAAGGCTGTATCGAGATGTCAATTTGATTTAATACTGGTGTATATAAATCAATGTTATTATCAGGGGAGTCAATAGATAATATCAAGCTATATCGAACAGCGTTATTATAGCGTTCCAGTTTTTTTCTTGTTTTCCACCAGCCATTTACGGGATTAATAGCTATAACATTTCGAGTTGCAAGTTCTGCTGCACTACCTTTCCAAATATCCTTATGTATAGACCCTTTGTCTCGTATTTGAGCACCTACAATCCAAGATTCGCCAGGATAAGAACCGTTGCTATCCTCGTCCCTTGCCTCTCTGTTAACTCTTTCACGAAAGTTCTCAATAGATTCTCCTGCATCAATCATTTTGAATCTTAAGCCGTGGGACTGATAGTAGTAGGATTGTGTATATTGTTTATTTCCGGGATTGGGTTCAATAAAATAGCACAACGTAATCGTAAGACTAACCTCGTTGTCAAAAAGTTCGGTTAAAACTTCGGCAGGCCAAGGTAATTCGTGCAAGTGCATATCGTTAGTCTTGACAGTACTCCCGTCAAGTCTATAAGGTGTTAAGGATTCTTGGGCAATTAGTGTCAAAGAATTATTAGCACTCCTGACTGCTTTTTGAATATCGGGAACTCCATACCCATATATTCTTAATAACTTCTTAAGTTCGGTTTTGGGCAATTCACTTAAATTGCGATTTCCCAACATTTCAGAAGTCCAGTTTGCGGAGTGAACTAAAAGCCCTTTTATAGTTTCAGGCCATAATGTGGGATATTGAGAAGTTAATAATGCAGCATATCTTGATGCCATAGCAGTTGCACCACTTGTATCTCCAAAGCTACACAATGGGTCTGTCCTAAAGTTTTTTCCGAGTGAAAGCAGGCGTAGCGAATCAGGGTCAATTAGTCCGTTGTTATGGATGCCATAATTACCGCCTTCCATAACTAATTCAGGTTTAATTGCCCAACCATTATCCCAAGAGAGTGAAGTACTATTACTTGGAGACATACCACCTGCATTAACCAAAGGGGTCGCGCCTCTAAAAATATTTTGATCAATTACAGTTTTTAGCGTGTAAGCACCTATTGTAAGCACATTAAATGCTTGCCCTGGGTCGTGTATTGATTCTTCAAAATTCTTATTTGGATATTCAGTAACATCATTAATTACGGTATTTCCACCAGAAACGCAGAAAGTGGATTTATCATTCGATGTACCTTCGTCGCCAAAAGCTATTTTATCTACCGCACTTGACCATGAGGATGGCTTACCTCTATCTCGACCATCGGTTGCTGTAATGGCCATTGTAATAACTCTCCTATTTGAAGGATTCAATATAATTGCCCTCGCAACTGCTTCTTCGGTAACAGCACCGTATAATTCAGGTTGATGTGGATTATTGGGATGAATAAGTTTAACAGATTCAAGACGATGGAAAATTTCAATATTCGAAGTATCTTGAATGATATCTGTAAGGTCACCGTAAAGGATTGACCCCGCCATTGGAGTACCGTGACCGTGGCTGTGTGTATCAGCTGTACCCCATTCTGATTTAACAGAATCCATATTATCTTCAGGAAGAAAATCTTCTAAAAGTGGATGCCCTCTGTTAACACCAGTATCTAAAATGCATACGATTACTGAATCGTCCGTGGTTCTATTTATGGTACGGTTTTTAAGGTCCTGAACCCAATCATTGGCATCTTCACTTTCAAGACCTGTGAAAAAATCTGCTGCTTCTTTGGGTTTTCTTAACTCTGCAAGCTTATCTGAATATAAAATTGTCGTCGAAAGTGTTTTTGCAGTAGTGCGCACCATACGCACAATATGTTCAGGAAACAACAATCTACGTTCAGCTACTTCAATTAAGTGGTCAAGAAAAGTATTTATAATATTTTCATCTTCACGAGCGTCATTTTGAGTATCCTCTCTTCTCAACCAAATTTCCCACCACACTTCTTCATCTTGGTCTGGAAATTCAATTTCATCCTCTTGCCAAAAACTCGCTAAAGTTGCTTGTCGTATTGCAGCGATATTATTCAGCAGTTTTGTGTTTCTTGGATTACCTAATTGACTATCCTTTTCGGGATTTAGATATGCTTCAATTTTATTAAGGAATTTTGAAATTCCGTTAGTGTTCAAATAAACACAAGCTCTGTATAATTTATGTTCTTGACCATCAATGAGAATCTTTTCTAATTTTGAAGAAACGAATCTATGGTCGCCAGTTCTGCCATCTTCAAAACTATCAAATGCGAGTAGGCAATCCCTTTCAGAAATAAACTCCAGATAAACAAAATCATTGTCGGAATGTTGTCTAAATGAAGTAACAGCCATTCCCAATTGCGTCATCAGGGCATTACCGTGTGAGTTTCTATTTCTATCAATGGGGATTACACGGTCGCGACCTGTATTAGGACTTGTATATTGCTCGGTAGATACATACCCAGAAAGAATTATGTGTTCCAAATTTCTTGGCATTTATCTTTTAGTACGGGGTTTTTTTATTTTTGATGAATTTAAGAAGGGTTGTAGAAGAAACATTTTTTGAATTATGGACAATCATTTCTTTGATAGCATCTTTGCAGGCATTTGAAATATCGGCAAAACTTAAACCTACTGCCTCTTTGGCGATTGCGTTTATAGATTTACCCTTTTCAATGGAGTAGCCTTTGAGCTGTACTGCAATTAATTGCGCTATTTCTTTATCATTTGGAAGGGGATATTGAATTATATCGTCGAACCTTCTAAATAAAGCTTTATCGAGTGATTCAGGTATATTAGTCGCAGCAATTAATAAACTGTTTGACTTGTCTTTCTCAATGTTTATCAAGAAGCTATTTAGAACTCTTTTTATTTCCCCGACTTCATTTCCGTAGCTTCGATTAGAACCAATAGAATCAAACTCATCGAATAGATAAACAGCTCTATGTTGATACATAGAGTCAAATATTAATTTTAATTTCGAGATTGATTCTCCCATATATCTGGAAATCAAACCGTCCAAACGAATTATAAATAAAGGAATTTCTAAATCTCCTGCAATTGCCTTGGCTGTCATAGTTTTTCCGCAACCTGGAGGCCCGACAAGCATTAATTTTCTTCTCGGCTCTAAGTTGTGCTGTAAAAGTTGGTCAAATTTCTGTTGTTCTGAAAGAATTCGTTTTATCGCTTCTGAAACTTTTTCAGACAAAACCATATCCTTGGTCTTGATATGAGGGCGATATACTTCAAGTAAATCTTTTAATTCCCTTTGGGCTTCATTGATTGGAAGAATTCTTGTTTTAGCAACTGAATCTACATTCCGTTTAGACTTTATTTTTTCAATAAGCCCTTTCAGTTCTTCGGCAAGTTTTGTATGTCCTTTTTTAGCTTCAGCAGCGGCAATCTGCATTGCGGTGGTGTAAAAACGGTTTGCGTCCTCATCACCATAGCTTTGTAATAATGCCTTTATTTTTTCTGCTGCTGCCAATTCTTTTTTTAACAAATGTAATGAATTCAAAAAATATTTTGTTATGAAAACGTATAATCCTGAAAAATGAACTTTTTAAATAAGTTCCTAAATAATATATCATTTCCGCTTATCCCCAGCCTTCGTATCAAAAGCAATCAAATTAAATAATTCACGCATTCGGCTGCGAACGCGGTTTCCATAACGTTCTTCCAATTCTTCAGCATTCAGGTTTGTGGTTGCGTGGGTTTTTATTTTATGCTTGGACTGCAGATAAAGCTCATAACGCGATAAAAGCACTTCACCCATCACATTGAGATCCTTGCCATAAAACCGTCCGGCAGGTTCCACACCCAAATCATCAAAACAGAAAAATTTGGTGTTGCCATATTCCTCAATGGTTTTAAACCCAAGATGGTTAAAGCTAAAAGTTACGTTCCTGCAGGGAATCATTTCATAAGGTCTTTGTAATGGAACGAGATGGCGTAATAGTTTCATCAAACTCGTTTTTCCACATCCCACGGGTCCAGACAGCAAAATCCCCTTATCGATATCGATATCATTCTTTTTGCAATTCTCTTTGTCCCGAATGAAGTAGTTACAAAGTTTGAGAAGAATAGCTTGGTCTTCATCATAAATTTTGAACTTTTCCCCAAAAAGTAACTTGCCCTTGGCATTCAAGTAAATCAGTATTTTTGGAAAATCGTAGCGTACTATTTTACCATCAAATTTCCCGAGCGAATATTCCACGCCACCTTCGATTATTTTAGAGGGGTTGTCCATAATCTTTGTTTTTAGTGGTTCGCAAGTTGTCCTTGATTTGGGACGGTTCTTTTTTGTTTGGTTTGTTTTCCACGTCGAATAATTTGGTTCTATCCATCCAATTTGTGGCTAAGGCACGCCAATCTCGAATTTCTTTTCCATCACTCGTTTGCCAATTGCGAGTTTCATAATGCTCGAAGAATTTTTTTCCATCATCAGCATTAAAACCTTTCTCAATAAAAAAATTAATAACGGCCTGCCAGCCCTTTGGTTGTTTTATAGTGTTTATTTGTTTTGTATTGTTTATAGTAGATACCAATGCTTGTCCACTGGTGGGACGGTGAGAGTCCACATCTTGTTCATATATGGGATGGTGCTGGTACACTACTGGTTCACTTCTGGGACGGTACTGTTCCGCAATCTGTTCTAATATGGGATTGTACTGTCCCATCACTGGTTCATCACTTGTCCCTATAATGGCCATCTTTATTTTACTGCCTTTATAGGGGTTGTTGGAAGGGTAATAAGATAAGTAGTCCCAAGAATCTAAATTGGTTACACATCTATGATACGTAGATTTAGAGCCTATCTTGGCTGCGCGCATCAAGTCTCTACGGTTTACATATAATTCATCTGCGAAGCGACTACTGTTCCACTCTTGGAACAGCGCCATATACAGGCTGATGTGGGTGGGATTAAGGCGGTCATCAAAATAGAACTTCTCAAAAGCCGCATTAAGTAGCTTTATATAGTTCATCTCTTAAGAATTTAGACCGTGCTGTACACGGTTGGCATCCATTACTTTTTGAATTTCCTCGGCATCATAATAGATGATACCGCCAACCTTTGTATAAGGTAGCGTACCATTAATACGAAGATTTTGAAGTGTTCCTGGACTTACCTGAAGCAAGTCCATAACCTCGGAAGATTTTAGATATTTTTTGAGCTTCCCCTTGGATTGATTGGTAAGTAGTTTCTTGATGTCATCGAGTAATTCCATTTTGAATTCCCGAAGGTCGTCTGTTGTAATTATAGATGTAGGCATAATAGAACGGTTTTAATGGAAAGGGACTAACGCATTGTTGTCAACTATTTTGATAGTCCCTGACCTGATTTAGCTCACGGACTTTAATATTTTAATAAATAAGTGTTCGTGAATCTGTCGATTTGACTTTCGTTCTACAAATTTGAAGTGATTTGTTATATTTTCGTCAATAGTTCACCCAGAGGTGGGGGATTTTATTATAATATATTTTGGGGCTTTTAGAAATATTAATAACCCTAGTTACGAGAAGATTGGCACTAAACTGTAGCAAACTTCACGAACTAAATTACCAATACTCAAATCCCACCTTGGGATGGACTTGGGGTTATTCGTCAGAATCTTCTAGTCGCATCATTAAGACTGCTGTTAGCTTATCAAGAAACTTGGTTTTACTGCATTTTCTAGCTCGTATTTCAATAAAGGTGTGATAGTAATTACCTAGTTCAATATTGAATATTTGTTCAAACAAGGATGCGAGTTCCTTGATATCTGCAGTACCACTATTAATAGCACCGCTAATCTGTAAGGCGTATATCAGTTCTATTAATTCTGTTTTATTACCTGTCCAGAAAAGCTGTGATGAATACTTCATTAAAGTTGTTTTAGGGGAGTTAGTATCAGTTTCTAATTTTTCAATTTCTTGCTGCAAATAGACGATTAACATATCATATGCAATTATGGTGGCCACAGTCGTGTCTTGGCAGGTTGAAAATTGTTCGTCAATAAAAAAATGGAATGATTCTGTAGCGGACCGTAGGTCTGATTTCCCCCTGACGAAATATAGCTCATCGAGAGTAGTTGCCCCACGCCTGTAGTAATGGTAAAATTCTAGGTTATCATTGAAATAAACCTGTAGTTTATTGATTTGGTTGTTCAAATACTTCAACTGAAATTTAGAACTACTTCTGGGACGTTTGCTTTCAATATTGAAGAGCTTAGCATAGTAAATTAATTTGCTGAGTACCTGTGGCTTTATGAACTTGAAAAAATGTATTTCTTCGTGGGTAGATTCAAATCCTGTCTTTACTACCCGCTTACGAAGATTTTTAACACACTTTTCAGTATGTGTAATACCAGTTTCTGCCTTGTATAGAATATCATCGGTACGGGACTCTAAATCCTCTAATTTCATTTCGAAATCTGATATTAATTCTTGATATTCCATACCCGCCCATTCTATCTCACATTGATTAACTAGTTTCCAAAGTGTCCATAAGTTCTAAAGTGTAATTGTCTGAAGTCTGTATGTATGCATATATTTCTTGAATAGATGCACCCAATTTTCTTTTTTCAAATGAGGCGGTAATACCTAAGGATATATGTTTGTGTCTTTGTTCGCACGCCCGCTTAATGGTTTGGTAGAGTAATTGTCGATAGGTTTGGTATTGTTTGAGGTTTTCATAATCCATACCTACAAAGGCAGGTATATAAGTTTTATGAATGTTTGTATAACATAGCATCACACCGATAATAGTTTTAGGTTTTTCTAAAGGACTAATTAAAATAAACTCCCAATTGGGATGCACAGCCATGTTTTGGAACAACTTTTTCGGGAAGGAAAAAGTATTCAATCCAAGGTTGTTCTTATGAACGTTATTATATAATTTTTGAACCTGATCCAATTGATCTTCTGTACAGGTTCTTAGTATTTCAATTTTTAGTAATGGTTGGATGGCCTCAATTTCCTTTCTAAAATGGCGTCTGTTGCGAGAAGAAAGATTTTCAATATACGTTTCAATATTTTCTGTACCCTCAAGATCTATGCTACACGTATCGGGCATTTTTAGTCGTACAAACCCCTGACCTTGAAAAAAGGTATGTAGATTCTTGTTCTCACGAAAATCCCTAAGAACAATCATTTTGCACTTCGAATTGGTCTCTAAGCTTTCTAAATATTGTAGTAAGACGTTTAGAGCTTCTTGTTGCATGAGATGGTTTTTTTCTATAAATAAATGATCTCCTTCAGTAAATAATGATCCCAAACTCAGTACTTTTGATGTTAGGTAATAAGGGTCTTTTAAACGTTTCTCCTCAATAGTTTTAGATGCTCCTACTTGCGAAAACATATCATCTTTCCATAAGGCTACTGTGCAAAATGTTGCTAAGACTGGTTTCTCATCCTTATCATAGATCATGATATATTTAAAATCCCAGTTATGCTCCTTTAATTTATTCCCAGAAAAGGATTCTTCTAGAAACTTGAGTCCTTCCCAATCAAAAACACCTTTACGACCAACCATTCTATCCCATAGCCGCTTATCAATCTTAGTGATAGAATTTTCAACTTCCATTAATAAATTAGGGTTCGTTGTGTTAACAATTTCAACTTTGCTTTCCAGTTTAAACGCACTGAAAACTCTTCGGGTTGTAGTATGAGTATCTTCCAATGCTTTTGGGAAATGATATTCCATTGCAGCAACTAAATTCTTAATCTCTTCAAATTGATTGTGTCGAGAAATGGTAATCCGAACTCCTGTGTTTTTTACGGGAACGGCAGGGAATATTCCAAGGTTTACGTAAAATCCTTCTTTCATCAAACGGCTCACAAAATTATAACCCGTTTTAGGCATTCCAGTTCCGATAAAAAATACAGGAGAGATATTCTTGTCAATTAGAGGTAAATCTGTTTTTTCTAATAATGAGTTAAAATATTGGACCCGCTCCCCTAATTCATTCTGAAATGTATAAATTTCAGGAGATAGATGAATGTTTGCTGAAGCTGTAGCAGCAGCTACTGATGCTGGCTCCAATTGAGCTGAAAATGTTAGTGGGCCTCCAAAAGTTTTTATCTCTCGATGCATTTTTTTATTTGGACAAACCAATACAGCTCCACTCGCTCCAAAAGTCTTACTCAAAGTTCCAAATAACAGCATATTTTGCGAAAGCTCACCAAGTTCATTTAATACAGACCCCGTTCCGTTTTTACCTATCCAACTCATTCCGTGAACATCATCAAAATAGAAATGAAGTTGTGGATACTTTAAGCTTAACGCCTTTAGATCTTTGATTGGAGCGAAATCTCCATACATAGAATAAATACCATCTGCCATATACCAAATCTTTTTTCTCTTATCAGAAAGCGACTTAATTTTATCCTCCAGCATATTCAAATTATTATGTCGAATCATATCGATGGGGACACTCCTGTTTTTTAAAACCTTGGCGGCGCTCTGGACACTCCAATGTACTTGATGATCTAGTATTATCGCATCTTGATCATTCACTGCACTAGGAATAACACCCATATGACCTAAGGTGCTATTCTTGGTTATTATTATAGGATACTTATACATTTCATGGATTCGCTCTTCTAAATCTCTATACAGTGGGTTTGAGATATAGGATTTAGAAAGTGGGAATTGGGTACCATATCTTCTAATGGCATCTATCGCTGCCTCTTTTAAACGGGGGTCTTGTTCAAGGCCTAAATAGCCTGTAGTTCCAAAGTGAAATAATTTTTTCCCTTTCACTTCAATTGTTCTACCAGAAAAGTCTTTTCCTCCAGCGTAGAGATGCATAACCCCTTCTTCAATTGCACCTGTAAAAACTTCATTTACAGTGTCTAAAAAGTTATTGTGCTTAATTTTTGCCATGATATTTTATTTTGATGACATAAAAATTAATAGCATTTGTATTAATATGAAAGAATCAACTTTGATTAATCCCTAATAGATAAATTTTACTCCTTAGTAGATAATAGAAACCTATAAATAGTATGGCAAATTCAAAATATCGCTATTTCATGAGTTGATTATTTCGTAAATTTATATTGATTACCAGTTTTCTATTACAATGTTAGATTTTTACGAAAATGATTTTGCTACCTACAAACTAGAGGATGATGTGTTAGTAATAATATATCGTGATGGAGTAGTTGTTGATTTGAAGGCAGCTGTTCAAGTTGTTGAAGACCGTCTTATGCTTCAACAAGGAGAAAGATTAGCAGTTCTAGTTGATATTCGTGGGATTAAAGAAATTAATAAATCGGCCAGAGACTATTTGGCTTTGGAGGGTTCTGTTTTGATTAAAGCAGTAGCCATTATCGTTGAGCCACCAGTTTCGGAAATGTTATCTACTTTTTATCTCAGAACAAGTAAACCTCCCATACCCAATGAATCTTTTAATTCAATAGAGGAAGCTAAACTCTTTTTAGAGAGTCTCTAATTCTTAAAATTTTTAGAAAAGTAATAGTATGGGTTAACCAATTGAACTCCATTTACTATACTGACTTAACCCTAAAAAATGTCTAAAATTAAAAAGAAACGGTTAAAGCAAATTGAACAAATGCTCATAGAAATGAGTGTAGGAAATTTTTTTTATCGGATTGAGCGCTCTGTAAAGAATGATAATGTAGAGGCATTGGTAATTACTCTGAATATGATGGCAGAAGAACTCCAAGAAGCAATGGTGCATCAAGGATATGTAAATGCACATGGTACTATTAAACATATTGTTCAAATGAATTTTATTATTGATGCGCAAGGTTTGGTACAGGCCACAAATCAAAGAGCTTGCACTATTCTCTCTAAATTGCGTACGGATATTATTGGGAAACCATTTCTATCATTTTTGATTGATGATTCGAAAACAAAATGGCAGAAAATTTGGGGTGTACTGAAGCAAAAGACACTCTACGATACCTCATTGGATTTGTCGTTTAAGACCAAAGGAAATCTGATTATTCCTACCGCTTGCTACATTACCAATATCTCGCATACAAATAAAAATGAACCAACAACTTTACTAACTGTCGTACTGCATTCAAACGATCAGCTTGAGTTGGAGAAGGATCTAAAGAAAAGTTTGATTCGAATTTCAAGTAGACAGAAAAAAGATTCTGATGTGGCTGAGTCTAGCAATCTTAGACCCAAAATTAAATTGACTTTTGATGACATCAAAAAACTGCAAAAAGGACATGACATTATTATTAACAACTTAGAAAAAGATTTTCCTTCCCTGAAAGACTTTGCGCTTCAATTGGGAACTAATGAATTTAAACTAAAATATGGTTTCAAGGAATTGTATGGCACTAGTGTATATCGTTTTCTAAAGAAGGAACGTTTACGCAAATCCAAAATGTTGATACAACACAGCGAACTTCCGCTCAAGTCTATTTCTAATATGGTTGGTTTTAAAAGCTTCCCTCATTTCTCTAGAGCATTTAAGCAACGATATGGATATACACCTAGCGCCCTTCGAAAAAAATCTAAATAAAAAGCATGAAAATGCGGATTTAGAAACAAATCCCTTATTGGTAAATACTACTCCTTGATGCATAAATTTTAATGCAGAACTTTATCATATCAAATTTAAATATATGATACCCGTTAAGTTTCAATATCAAATAGTAGTAAAATCTATCAGCTTACTTTTTATCGTTTTGTTTGTATACACGGCATTAAGTAAATTACTAGATTACGAGACTTTTGCATTGCAACTAGCCCAATCTCCATTACTTAGTGCATTCGCAGGATTTATAGCGATAGCTATTCCGAGTCTTGAAATAATGATTGCAATCCTGTTGATATTGCCCAAATATCGAATTTTTGGTTTGTATGCTTCTTTCTTCATAATGACGATGTTCACAGCTTATATTTTTATCATTTTAAACTTTTCGGATTTTATTCCTTGTTCATGTGGTGGCGCTTTGGAAAGTTTGAGTTGGAATCAACACTTGTTATTTAATGGACTGTTTATTGGTTTGGCGCTAACAGCAATTTTACTAAGAAAAAACACAACGCTAAAGTATAGACTCTATATCCCAGTACTTTTAGTAGTCATCGGGATTGGAACAGTAAGTTTGCTATATGCATTTTCGGAAAGAAAAATGCACAGGAACAATGCTTTTCAGAGACGGTACATGCCACATCCTATTGAAAAGATTGGAGAATATGATCTAGAGTACAACTCATTTTACATTGCGGGAATGGATGATTCTACAATTTATTTAGGCAACTCCCAGGCACCCTTATATTTAAAGGCCGTAGATACAGCTTCCAAATCTATGTCTGAAATTCCCTTATCCTTAAGCCAAACAGATTTACCTTATAAAGAAGTACATATAAGTGTTAAACCACCCCATTTCTATGTTGGGGATGGGACTGTACCCGTATTATTTAGGGGTAATTTAGAAGAAAGGTTTGCTAATCCAGTGATGCACGACCAAGCATACTTTACTAAATATACTGTAGCCGATTCCATCTATACTGGGGTTGTTACTATTAGTAGTGCAACTAGATCTACTTCTCTGGGATTAATAAAAAATGAACTACCCAGTGCAAGTTTTGAATTACACTCTGACATCATCTCAAGTAATAGTAATGATGTTTTCGATACGGATGGCATGTTAATTTGGAATGAGAAACATAAACGATTTATATATACTTATTACTACCAAAATTCATACGAGATTTCTGATAAGTATTTGACCCATTTAAGTACTGGAAAAACAATAGATACTATTAGCGAAGCCATCGTAAAGGTTGATTATTTTAAGAAGCAAAATAAACTCAAAATAGGCGGGGAAGCAATTATGGTTAATGTTCGTTCTGCAACCTCAGGGGATTTTCTCTATGTTCAAAGCGATCGGCTCGGAAAATTTGACGATGAAGATATCGCAAAAGTTGCTGGAATTATTGACGTGTATAATATAACTAACAACTCGTATGCCTTTAGTTTTTATTTATATCACGAACCCAAAGAAAAGATCAAAGAGTTTAAGGTATACAACGACTTGCTCATCGCTATTGTAGAAGATACCTTATTGATATATAAATTAAAGTCGGAGTTTTTCAACCCCGATCTTAATTAAACACATACTGCGCAGTATCAGGAATAAGACCGAACACCTGTAGAAAAAAGTAGGTCGCTAATTACATAAAATTTATAGTATGAAAACAAAAATTTTAAAATTCGCTATGCCTTTAATGGCATTTTTACTGGCAATTGTGTTTGCTTTTGCCACAAATGAACCCCCGCAAACGGATGATGGACTAGTAACAGGTTATATCTTTTCAAAAGGTGACTGTAATGTTACACCACACGATTGTGGCAACATATTTGGGCCGATTTGTACCATTGGTACTAAGACTGTCTATCAGACAAAATCTGGTACACTTTGTTTAAACCCAATGAAGCGGTATTAGGTTTAGTTAAGGAGAGGGTCTGCCCTCTCCTTTTTAAATTCCCCATATAACATTATTTACAATAGTTGTCAAACCAATCTTTTACTGCTTTTGTCAAATGTTTTCTTTTTTGCAAATCTATGACCTCGTGACCTTCCCCTTCAAAAAGTAAAAGTTTAGCTTTTTTTTTCAATCGTCTTAATGCTAAATAAAAACGAATACTTTCATTATAATCAACGTGGAAATCACTTCCTCCCGAAAACAGTAAGAGGGGTGTTTTTATATTTTCGATATGGTGAAATGGGGAATTGCTAATATAATTCTCTTTAGCATTGAAATATGATTCTCCCATTCTCATTTGGTAATCTTCGAAACGATACATTCCTTCCTGGCCCAAATTCCAATTAATAGTATGATAATTAGTTACTAAGTTAGTGGCTGCAGCTCCAGCAACTACCGCCGCAAATCTATCTGTTTGGGTTACGATAAAAGCGCTCTCATAACCACCATACGAAAAACCAAAGAGGCCAATTTTATTCTTATCAATACTAGCTGTTTGAAGTGCTTGTTGGATACTTTCTTCTACATAGCGGAAAGCAGACTTACCAGGATTTCCAATTTCATAAGTTATGTCAGGTAATAAAACAAAATATCCATCTAGAGCATAATGAGTTGGATTCAATCCAATTGGACTAAACCAAGAGATAGGATGAAATTCATGCATATATTCCGTAGCCTGTTCATAAATATCTAACACCATTGGATATTTTTTTGACGGATCATAATTTGCTGGATATATTAGTAGAGCTTTAGAGAGGCTTCCATCTTTCATATTGAACTCTAATAACCTAGGTTTGCCCCAGTTACTATAAACTTGATCTTCATTTGATTTAACTAAGGTGGTATTAGTTTTTGAATTAATATTGAAGACCTTAATTTCTGGAGGCATATCATAAGCTTGAACTCTGTAGGATAGATACTTCATATGAGTGTCCCATTTTATATCATCTACCTGAAAAGCTCCAAAGGAAACTGTCGAAAATGTTCCATCATCTTTATAGAGAAAATAGCCTGAGTTTCTTTTTTCATCTGTAGCATGGAATAAAATTCCTTTCTTAGTATTTGCTAGACTCTGATCTATATTTTTTGGATTGCCAAAATCCATAAACAATCGGTATTTTCTTTTAATTTCTCTTCCCGCTGTCAGTCGTTTTTTAATTTTTCCATCTAAGCTTAATTTCCAAACATCATATTTATCACAGACCAAAATCATATTTTCATTTTCCAACCACTTTATCCATCTTGAAAAAGCTGTCTTTTTATCATTACGATCGTTTTCTTTATCTGAGAAAGAGTAAGGTAGTGCTTCTGTTAGATTAATAGCGGCATTATCTTTCAAACTATAAACCCACCAAGCATCTTCCTTAAAAAAAACAATTGCGTCGCCTTTTGGGTTAATAAAGATTTTATCTGGCCTTTGTTTTTTTAATAAAAGATCGCTCTTGTTTGACTTCAAGTTATGAAGATGCATATCTACCTCAGGTATATACTTATATTGGGGTTCGTAAGCTAGCTTATCGTATTTCAACAGGTAATTTTCGTTAACTTTAATTATTTCGGTTAAAGTAGTGTCAGTAATTTGCGCCACTATATTTTTGTCTGGACTCCAATACCAAAGAGTAGCAAGTGGCTGGAGCCGATTATTAATTTTTCTTTTGGGATAAATCCACTTATCGGCTGTATCCCATATTTGTACTCCTTGAGGAAGACTATCACGGTTTGGTGTACTACCTTTGAAATATAATAAATCTCCTTTCTTTGATACATCTAGAAAATTTGGATCAACCTGAAAGCTGTCAAGGAATCTTGAATTGTTCGACATCTCTAATTGTCGGCATTTTTTTCCGTTACAACTATAGATTTTCTCCGCTTTAAGATCACCTTCTATTGATTCTTCCATAAAAGCAAGTGTATTATCCTCACTCCAAACTAGATTGCTAAAGCGGAATTTGTTGAACTCTTTTATAATGGAGGAAACTTGGGATCTAAGATCCATTACTTTAATCGATTCCTTTCCCTCATTTTCTATTGCTAAGGCAACTTTATTCTTGCTTGGATGAATGGCATATTTCGATACGTTAGGAATTGTAAATTCTGATCCTGTTAAAAGATTTTTGATTAATAGTTCAGAAGGTTTATTCCTGGTGCTAGGTGCAATTAAAAACTTTTCATCTTGTGTCAAAGAATAGAATTTCCTATTTGCAATATGAGAGGCTGTATCTGTTTTTAAATCAATTATTTGTAAAGAGTCTTTTTCTGACATTACTAGAAATAATTCACTGTTCATGGTAAACCTACCAGCCCTTCCTTTAGAAATGCTATATGTCTTATCTTCCTTTATCGACTGCACAAAAAGGGTGTCAACATCCATTTGGTATCGGGATTCATAAAATATCCAATTGCCATCATTTGATATGTCCCCGTTGTATATATTTTCCCAAATACCATAATCTTCGGGATTAAAGCTATTTTGAGAATTTGCCTGCCAAGCTATAGTCAACAGTATTATAAGTATGTAATTCTTCATTAGTAGCCAGAATTTTGAGGACTTAAGTTTGGATTCATTAATAATTCTTCTTCTGGTAAGGGAAGTAAAACATCGGTTGGTTTCCATCCTGGTTTTATAGGGGCAAGGACTTCATTTGCCAACCCATTTCTACGTAAGTCGAACCAACGATGACCGTGTTCCGTAAAGAGCTCAAATCTTCTTTCTTCTATAATTGCATCGACCAAATCTGAAGTTGTCTTAGCGTTTGTATCATCAAGACCAGCTCTATTGCGAATAGTATTCAAATCTTCTTTTGCGCCTGTTATATTTCCTAGCATTGTTCGTGCTTCGGAACGAATGAGGTATTGTTCAGCAATACGGAACACGATAGAATATTCAACACTTCCTCCTGTATTAGTGTTTTCCTTGTATTTATGAGGAAAGTAAAAGGTTTCTGTCCCATTTGATACTTCGCCAATCCAGTCTAGCCTCCTTAGATCACTCCCTTGAAAAGAATTTACCAACAATGTCGTTAATGCAGTTCTTGGAGGAGGTCCCGATTCGAATTTGAAAACAGCGGCTTCTAAGGTGTTATCTCCTTCGTTCCTGGGCTTAAATTGAAATATAGCTGAAGTACTCTCTTTTAGGAATTCATCCTGCACATTAGGTTCTAATTCAAAAAGTGTTGTATTATTTATAAGTAAGCTACTTTCCATTTCGGCATCTTGCCATTGTTCCAGATAGAGATAAACCCTTGCCAACAATGCCGAAACTACATACGTATTTGCACGAACTCGTTCTGTTGAATTGTAATCAACTCCCAATAGTCCCTTGGCTTCAATAAGGTCTGAGAGTATATTATCGTATACCATTGAGATTGGTAGTCGTGATACTCCACTGTTCTCTGTATAATTTGTAGTTGTGATGTAAGGAACAGCACCATAAAGATTTACCAAATAGAAATGAGACAAGGCTCTAATGAAAAGGGCTTCTCCTCTTAGCTGGGTCTTAAAATCTTGGGCTAATTCAGAAGAAGAGGCAACCCCTTCCAATACAGCATTACTCAAATAAATAATTTGATAGGTTTCATTCCAAAGAGCCGTGATCACAGAATTAGAAGGTAAGACTTGATGCGTATATACAGATTCCAAAGGAAATCCTGGTATATCATAGTAATCCAATTCATCAGCATATAATCCCATAGCATGACTTGTACCCGATAAATTTCCTGTAAGAAATGCTTGGTCCCTTAATTTTGCATATAAAGTAGCTACAGCTGCTGTGGCAGTACCTTCATCATTAAACACTTTCTCATTGGGGATTTGTCCAATTGGATTGTCTACTTCAAGGACATCTTCACAGCTAACATTTAGTAGCAGTAAAGCAGTCAGTATTAATATAAATTTAGTATTGTTATATACTGTTCTTATAATATGTGTTTTCATAAGTTTAGTTTTTAAATTGCAATTTGTAATCCCAATGAAATTTGTCTTAAAGAAGGGATATATCCATTTGTTTGTTCTGGGTCACCACCTTTAAATTTTGTGAATGTTAAAAGGTTTTGTCCCCTGAGGGATACTCTGCAGGAAGCACCCGAAGAATTGTTAAGTGGAACGTTGTATGAAAGATTCAATGATTTTAGCCGTATAAATGAAGCATCGGAAACAATGCCGCTACTTTGACTAAATTGGGAGTAGGCCAAAAATGCCTCGGAATTAGCACCAGTAGTGAATTGTTGCATAAAGGCTTCATCGCCCGATTGCATCCAACGATCTAATACCTCTTTAGGTTGGTTTAACATAGTTCCGGGTGGAATACCGCTATTAAATTGATTGAAGCCATCTTTTTTGACAAACTGAAACAAAAAATCTAAACTCCAATCCTTGTATTGAATGCTATTAGAAATTCCTCCATAAAACTTCGGACTTAAATCAGCCACAAACTCTCTATCTTCCTCAATGGTTATCTCCCCGTCACCATTGTAGTCCTCAAATTCAAACAATCCAGTTTCTGGATTCACTCCCTTCAAATTATAAAGTTTTACAATGTTCAATGGCTCACCAATAACAAAACGGTTGGCGTAGGTTGAATTTTCAAGGTTTGGAAATTCCAATAGTTCATTTTTGGGAAGTGTAAGATTTACAGAGGTAGTCCAAGAAAAATGGTTACCTCGAAAAAGCACCCCAGTAATTCCAATTTCAAAACCTGTATTTTCAACAACGGCATCAAGGTTTGCCAGAATTGAAGTGAAGCCAGTTGTTGCTGGAAGTGCAAATTGAATTAGCTGATTGGATGAACGATTGCGGTAGTAGCTTACATTTAAAGAAAGCCTATTTTCCCACAACCCCAATTCCAATGCTAATTCTGCTTTTCGGTTTTCTTCCCACTTAAAATTTGGATTATACAATCTCGCAGCTTCTAGACCAATATTGCCATCATAGGTACTATCGCTAATCGTGTACGTCTGTAAGTATTGGTAATCGCCAATTTGGTCATTCCCGGTGATTCCGTAGCTTGCTCTAAGTTTGCCTAAGTTAAGCCAAGGAAACTTAAGATCTTCAGAAAAGAGCCACGCAGTACCTACCGCTCCAAAATTACCATACCTATTACCTGGACTAAAACGGCTGGAACCGTCCCGTCTCCCTGTAAGGTTTAAAAATAATTTCTCTTGAAACCCATAATTTACCCTTGCAAAAAAGGATTGATAGCTATACACCTGTTCATTCTCATTGAGTGCAATAAGGTTAGTGGCTGAAGTGAGATTATTTATTAATTGATTATTAGGAAATCCAATTCCAATAAATGCCTGCTGGGCACTTTCATTTTTTTGGAAAGTAGAACCTAAAAGAACTTTTAAATCTCCATTTTTGAAATCTTTTTTCCATTCTACTTGAGATTCGGTAATAATATACTTGTTGGTACCGCTATTTTCAAACAATTGCGAGGCACTGCTGTCTAGCCCAAACGCAGGGTCAAATATGGTATGTGGAGAGATATAATTTTCGTCTATTCTATTGTTTGCATATCCTAAACGTATCTTGGTTTCTAAATTGACAAACGGTTTATAAGTTACAACAGCATTAGACAAAAATGCCGCCGTATTATTGGTGTACATTGCTTCCAAAGCAGCCAAAGGATTTGTCCACGTACTGTTTTCCCAATTAAGTTCACCAGTTTCGTCGTAGAGCTCTGGAGCATTGGGAGGTAAATAAATAGCATCATAGGTTAAATCTCTTTTTGGAAGTGAGTTATCTTCTAAGGTATAACTAGTACTTACTAATAAATCAAATTTATTGTCAGGACTAGAATGGGTAATATTTGAATTAAAGTTCCATCTATCGTACTTAAAGTTTCCCGGGAAAACAGTTGTTTCTTCATGATACATTCCTGAAAGTAGAAACCTTGTGGTTTCATTACCCCCAGATATACTTGCCTGTAGGTCTTGATTAAACGCTGTTCCTCCTAGAAGCTCTTCCTGCCAATCGGTATAGCGATTTATATCCCATGTCCCATTTAGGTCGTATGCTGTTTCTGGAATTTCGGTAATTCCATCATTAGCAAAAGCTTCACGGCGCATCGCTAGATACTCTGGGGTATTTAGAAGATCCAATTTTCTAGTGATTTGTGAAAATCCTGTACTGCTATTGATTGTAAATTTTGTCTTCCCAAATTTTCCTTTCTTGGTTGTAATTAATACAACGCCATTAGCACCACGCGAACCATAAATGGCAGTAGCATCGGCATCTTTTAGTACTTCAATACTCTCAATAGTAGCCGGATTAATTGCATTAAGAGGACTTATATTCCCTTCGGGGAATACTTCAAATGAAACATTTAAATCGCTTAAGCTTCTCGAATCATACGGGACGCCGTCTATAATATAGAGCGGCTCGTTGCCTCCTAAGATGCTGTTTTGTCCTCGTATGCGCACCGTAAAGCCACTCCCAGGCACTCCGGAGGATTCTACAATATCGACCCCTGCCAATCGCCCCTGTAAGGCCTCTAATGGATTGTTGACAGGCTGTTTTTCAATTTCTTTGGCTGAAACACTACTTATATTTCCAGTACGCTCTTTTTCTTTTACCGAATAATAGCCTGCATTAATGGATACTGCATCCAGTTGCGTGACATCTTTTTGTAGTTGAACATTTATCTCAGTCCTATTATTTACGGTAATGGATTGTGTGATATAACCTAGCGCTGAAAAAACAAGAATACCTGTAGGCTTAACGTCTATGCTATAAGAACCATCAAAATTTGAGACGGTGCCTCGATTTGTTCCCTCTACAACTATATTTACTCCTACAATAGGTACCCCCTTTACATCATTCACAATCCCTTTAATTTGCAGATTGCTCTGTTCCAATTTTTTTGATACCTGACGGCTTATAGTAATATGACTATTTTTGGTTACGCTAATCGTAAATTCTGCTTCAGGAAGATATTTTTTTAAAAGTGCAATTACTTTAATAACACCTTTTTTTAGATGTATCTCTGGCAGGTCTTTTAAGATATCAGACTGATAGATAAACGTACATTCTGTTTGTTCTCCAATCAAATCAAAAACCTCAAAAATTGTCGCAGTTTTGTTCGAATCAATAGTAACTTTTGCGTTTTGAGAAATTATAGGGTCTGTTGAAAAACCAAAGAGGGTGGTGACACATAAGAATAAGATAGTTTTCACGATAATCTTTGGAATGTTCTTCCTTTCAATAAAAAGAATAGTAGTTAATTTAATTTCCATAAATTTGTATATTAGTTGGTTTAAAACCGATTAGTGTTAAGGGGATTTAGCTGTGAACTTTCCAGGTACTGGCTTTATTCCCTTCTTTTTTATTTAATGGTAATGGTCTTGTTTTTTATTTCATAGGCATTTAAAGAGTTTGTATTTTGAATTCCGTTTAATATGTCTGTAATGTTTTGTTTTTTACTTAATACCCCACTGAATTTTACATCTTCCAGAGCTTTAGAAGTGAAGATAATTTCTACATCATACCATCTGGAGAGTACTTTCATAATATCCTTTAAGGGTTTATTTTTAAAATTGAAATAGCCCCTAATCCAAGCAGTATGAAGTGTAACATCCACCTTCGTCTTTATTATTTGTTTGGTGTTTCTATCTATTATAAATTGTTCATTTGGATATAACGGTTCTAGTTTCCCATCAACCGCTATTTGAACCTGTCCCTCCACCAATGTAGTGTATATATAGTCTTCGTCGTTATACGCTTTTATATTAAATTCAGTTCCTACTACTTGTACCTCTTGGTCCTTAGAGACAACCTTGAAAGCATCTCCTTGATGTTTTGTGCTTGGTGAAACATTAAAATAGGCTTCACCGTATAGTAGTTCAACAATGCGGGGCTCCCCTGGTTTAAATACTATTGGATATTTTATTTTAGTATCGGCATTTAACCATATTTCAGTACCATCAATTAGAGCTACTTGATATTGGCCACCCTTTGGCACTGTTAAAAAATTAAATTCGGTTTGCAGATTGCTAGTAGTACCACTATAAACCAAACGCTCCCCATTGGTAGAAGCTATTTCATTTTTATACTGGGATTTCTCTTCCAGAACAACTTGCGATCGATCCCCAAGCGTTAATGTAGCTTCGTCGGTTCCTGCTGCAATTGATATTCTTTCTGATTTTATGGGTGCTTTTTTGCTTGTAAAGTATAAAGTAAAGGATGCTACCGAAATACATACTACTACGATGGCTGCCACTTTATTAATTATCGCGTTGGCAGACTTTTTTTGATGACTTAATTGTGATGCTACTTGCTCCCAACTCTTTTCAATGTCAATATCCTTAAGGGTTGAAATTTGTCTTTGTATAGATTCCTCCGTTAAGTTTTCCTGAATTCGTATTTTGTCTTCTTCACGAAAAAGAGTCGATTCTTCAAGATCCTGAATCCTTTCACCTTTTTGTAGGCTCTTTGCCATTTTCTTTGCTAGAGCATATATGCTATCGTAAATTGTCATTGTGAGTTATTTGTACCCCTAAAACAATAAAAATTAAAAAGCGTCTATTCTATATTATAAATAAGTGAAGAAATGATTAATATGATTTAGTAGACCTCTCAATTTTTGGTAGGCCATACTCTTTTGCGTTCGTACCGTGCTTGGGGTAATGGCAAGTTCTTCGGCAATTTCTTTGGTAGAATATTTGTTTAGTGAAAGCTGAATTACTTTGCCAGTTTTTTCGGGTAAGGTTTTAATGGCTTTATAAAGTTGAGCATAGGTTTCAACCGTAGCCATTTCAGCAAGAAAATAATCTTCAGTTTGTAGTTGAGCCAAATCTATGGGAGTTGTATGCCCCATTGTTTTAAAATAGTTGCTTTTTAAATAATTTAAACATTGATTTTTTACGGCAGTATATAAATACCCTTTTAAAGCGTTGTAATTTTTAACAGGCGGTTTCTTTTCCCATACCTTAATAAATACCTCTTGAACAAGATCTTTAGAAGTGTCCATGTGATTAATGTATTTGTTGGCAAATAAGCACAACGACGGGTACAAGGCTTCAAATATGGACTTGAACCCCTCCAAAGTTGTAGGTTGTGATTTGTCATTGGACATATTCCATGGGTTATTAGGGGGAGTTTACATAGATACCCCTCGCGTAACAGTACAGATTAGCCTTATTTCTCAAAGGTTCTTATTGTAAGCCACTCCTATATTTAAAACAAAATTCCTATGCTAAAAATGTGCAGAAAAAATAGGCGTGGTACTCAACTTACCCAAATAGAGGTACTGGTATACCTTGCAGAGATAAGAGAGCCCACGCCCGGGTCGTGAGCCTATCTACTTATCATCTCCCTGCAAAAAAATTACCAGTTTTCTATTAAGAGACTTTAAGCGATGACTTCAAATATATTCTATACGAAGAATCGCAAATTTAATAATACATATCAAATATATGTAAAAAAAAATAAATGTGGGAAATATTACCCACAAAGTTTGTAAAGATTCTTTTCAACTTGTTCGTGAATAATATCACATGGAAATTCAAATTACAAAGTGGGAATTTTTGATTTTGTTTGGTAAACAATTGAAAAAAATAAGAAAGGATCAGAAGCTTAGCTTGCGGGAATTGGCTTTGCGCTGTGAAATAGATTATAGTGATATAAGTAAAATCGAAAAGGGTCTTAGAAATATTCAATTGTCCACAGTATTGGAGCTATCCAAAGGACTAAACATTAAACCCAAAGAACTTCTAGATTTTGAGGTTAGTGCAGGTCAAAAGAATTGTGATTGACTAGTAACGTTTTATGGCAAAATAATTTAATTATAACCAGATAGCAGCATATTGAGAATTTTGTGTTCTGATGATATAAGTTGATAAAAGTCTATATTTGGTTGGATATAATTAGCTAGCTATAATGCAACCAAAACCATCCGTAAAAATATATGGCTGAACTAAAAGAAACTGATAAATTAATTCTTGAAAAGTTGTTTGAGATGCAAGGTGGCTTCGTCTTAGAATTTTCAAATTCAAAATTTCAACAGTTTATCCAAAATACTTTCAACATTGATATATACAATTCTAAATATTCTATTTACGGCGATTCAAAAGCAAAAAGACTTAGGGCGTTTTGGGATTTGGAAAGCAATCAAACAGTTGGAAAACTAATTTTAGAATTGATTCAGGTATGGGATACAAAAAGAACTTTAGAAGGTAAATCAAAAACGGACAATGAAAAGGATTTAAAAGAAAGAGCAACAACAATTGCAAATAGAATTCTTGGAATTAAAAACCAACCAAATAAAAAAGTTGAAGAAACAATTGAAGATTTTTTACAGAAAGATTTTGAAGTAATTTCATTAGAAAAACTGAGAATTGATGGGTCAGTAATTGATATCCTAAATTCGAGAATCACAGAAATTCAGAACTCTATAAAGTCAAAATCTCCTTTATCTTGCATAATTTTATGTGGTAGTGTTTTAGAAGGTATATTTTTAGGTGTTGCCTCAAATAAAATGAAAGAATTTAATCAATGTGAGATAAGTCCTAAAAATAGAACAACTAATAAGGTATTAGCATTTAATGAATGGTCGTTATCTAACTTTATAGATGTTTCTAATAAACTCGGATTGATTGGTTTAGATGTGAAAAAATATAGTCATTCATTGAGGGATTTTAGAAACTATGTTCATCCATACCAACAGATGGTTTCGGGTTTTGATCCGGATATTGAAACAGCAAAAATTTCTTGGCAAGTATTGAAAGCGGCCATAACGGATTTATCAAAAAATGTATAGGTGTGAAAATGCACTATAGCTAATAACCAATATATTTCAGCGGGTCACATTTACCTTTAATTAAATTTCCTAAATTTATAAAAAATTTGGTACAGCGGATACTTACTTAGTGGCGATGCCATTGCCCTCGGCTGATTCGCACGCTGCGCTTCCCACTTTCGCTGACGCAAAATGTTGGCACTGCCGAAGCTGCCGCTCAAAACCCGCCGTATCATATGCAAAACCGTTGGCAGCAATAAAAAAAATGTACTTTCCTGAAATAGGTTGACTAAAAATTCATCACTTAATGATAGTCACTTATGAAAGCACAAAAAGAAGACTGGCAAAAAAAAACTACAAAAAAGCAACTTTAGAACTCAAATTATTCGTCGTTGACCAAATTCAAAATGGTCAGATTTCTACAAACTTTGCATCTAAAAAATATGATGTTCCCAGAACAACTATATCCTATTGGATTAGAAAATACAGTACCTTAGTGCAACAAAATACAGGTATGAGTAAAAACGATGAAATAAAAAAACTTAAGGAACGTATCGAAGAACTGGAGTTTGTAAAGGACTTTCAGAAAGATATTATCGCAGATATGGAACTCATTACAGGCGTCGATATGTCAAAAAAGTCATTGCCCGAAACATTAGCAAAAGAGATAGAACTAAAGAAGAAAAACATTTTAAAAGAAAATGGCTCTATCAATGTTTTGGAATCTCTAAACAAGCCTTCTACAAAAGACTCAAAGCCCAACAAAAACAACAAATAGACCATCAAAAACTAACCAAAATGGTCAAAGACTACCGTAAAAAAGTAGGCTCTAAAACTGGCGGAATCAAACTACATACGGAACTTAAACAAGACTTTATTGACGCAGATATTAAAATCGGTAGAGATAAATTCTACCGGTTCCTAAGACTAAATAATCTTTTGATTCCCAAAACTAAAAATTACACCACAACAACAAACTCTAAACATATGTTCAAGAAATATAAAAACCTCGTAAAAGACCACGTCCCTACTCGTCCTGAACAACTTTGGGTAAGCGATATCACTTACATTAAAACACAATATGGTCATAATTATTTAGCAATTGTTACAGATGCTTATTCTAAACAAATTATGGGTTATAAACTTGATAACCATATGAGAACATCACTTTGCACAGATGCGCTCACTATGGCTATTAAAAATAGAAAATATCCTAATCAAAAGCTTATTCATCATTCCGATAGAGGTTTTCAATACTGTAATCCTAAATACACAACATTTGCTGAAAACAATGGAATTACCATGAGTATGAACGAACAGTACGACCCTTATGAAAACGCTGTCGCTGAAAGAATTAACAGAACTCTTAAATATGAATATGGATTAAAACAAACCATTAAAAACACTGACCTAGCTCAAAAAATGACTCAGCAAGCTGTATATATTTATAACAATCTGAGAACACATTTTAGCTTGGATCTAAGAAAACCAGCTGAAGTACATTTAAACCCTAACATCAAATACAAATCCTATCGGAAAAATAATGTAAATTTACCTGAATTAACGATTTAAAAACAGACCTAGTTCAAACTATTTTTTTGCCTTCTAAACGGCTTAAAAAAAATAGTTTGAACGTGGAAATATTAACCAAAAAAAGGTCAACCTATTTCAGTATAATACAAAACGAATTTCAAGTATGAGCAGTTATATTGACAAAAGTTTGGACGACTTAATAAGAATCGAAGATGATTTTGTAAAGTCTATTAAAGAAAAAAAGGCATTTTTTTTCTCTTTAGAAAACAATGAAGTTTATCAGCTTTCAGTAAATATACTTGAAAAAATATTATCGATACAAAAATCAATTTTAAAAGCTAATTCGAGCTTAATTGAAAATTATTCATCATTAAGATACATTTTAGAAACACTTATTCAAACTGAACTTCTAATTAAAGAACCTGAATATACTTACAAGTTATTTTATTCTATTCATAGTCATCAGATAGATAAAACTAATAAATTTATAGAGCGCATAAAGAGAGAAATTCTAATTATGGAAAACTACGAATTAGAAGACCGAAAAAACATAAATATTATAAAGAATGGTGTTGACAAAAATGAAGATATTGAGTTGACTCACAAAATTCATCAAAAAGCTATTAAAGAACTTGATGATAAAGCAGATTTAGAATTCACTATGTTTTGTGGGAATTTTAAATGGTTTGGTTATGGATATACACAATCACATCTTGAAAACGAAGTTTTACCAGAATATCAAAAAAGACTAACACTTTTCAAAAACAGTAGAATTGAAATTGCTAAAAAACTTGTCAAAAAAGAGAGTGTTTCAAAACATTTTAACTTCAATAATCAACATACAAAAGTATTTAAAGAATTAAAAGATAATAGAACTTGGAAAGAAAAAGCACGCCTAACTAAATTAGAGAATGAATATAATCTTATTTATGACTTATCAAGTGCATTACTGCATTCGACTTCATATAGTTTCAAAACAAGAAATGACATAGAAGATTATGAAATGAAAATGATTAAAAATCTTTGTTTTCAATATTCGAAAAAAATGATGATAAATTTGAATTCCTACACAAAAATGGAATTTTACAATAAATTTAAAATGATAACATTTAATGAAGAGCAATAACTGTGGCTAACAAAGAACTGAGCTAAAAAGCAACTAATTCTAGTTTAATTTTGAAACATAATTTTTATCATACGGCATTCTTGATTTTGAGATGCCATAGGCTTGTTTAATTAGTTTGTTACACACTGCTATTAATGCTAGTTTTTTGCTTTTACCCTTAGCTACAATACGTTCATATAAGGCTTTGCATTGAGGATTATGAACACTTGCCGTAAAACTGCACAGGAACAAATGATTTCTAACAATTGGATTTCCAGTCTTACTAATCCTGGACCTTCCCCTTACGCTACTTCCAGAACTCCTTTCATTAGGGGCAAGACCTAAAAAAGAGGATATCTGTTTACAACTCTCAAAGTCTTTAAAGCTGTTTGTTGTAATGATTAACAGCATTGCTGTCTTCTTTCCAATTCCAGGAATACTTTTAATGATTGTAAAGAGCTCTGGCTCATGGGTTTTGATCAATAATTCCATTTGTGTTTCCAAAAGATTGATTTCCTTTTGTAATTGTTTTAATTGACGTTTCAAAGAACGAACCATCAAGCCCTTGGTGTGTCCTTTACTACCCAAGGAGTGGAGTTTGTTTTTAATGGCAGTTGTCTGTTTAAAATAAAGCTGGGTAACGGTCTGAAGCATCTTACACTCCTCTACATATTCAGGATCCGGGTGCCACAATCCTAAAGACTGTTCTTGACCATACTGACAAATCATCTTTGCATCACTTTTGTCTGTTTTTACCTGATTCAATTTCATCTGTATGTATCGCTTTATTATCAAAGGATTCATTACCGATACACGGTGACCTTTTTCAAATATGTACAACGATAACTGATAATGATAACAAGCTGTTGCTTCCATAATACACCAATGAGATGGAGTCAATGTCTTGACAAAACTCTTAAAACCAAAGGCATTATTAGTAAATTGTCGATGACCTTCTTCAGGACTATAAACATCAAAAACATCTTTAGAGATGTCAATTCCAACAAAAATTGTATTTTTATTCATAACTGATAATTTATGAAAGAACAAAAACTACATTAAGTACAACAACCTAAAAACAGGCTCTATAGGCCTAAAGAACTGAACGTATTTGTGTAGTAAAAGAGCAGGGATTTTCAATGTTGACGGAATCTTAAGTTCCTACGTATATCTTAATCTTACTCTGCTCTTTTGTTCTTTCTATTAATTCTGTATTAAGATAAGGGAAATCAAACTTAGGACGTATAAAAATAATAGGGCAATAAATGCTTAACTCAATGGACAAAGCACTTTTGCGAAGTCGCCAAATTTTTAAATTTGGCTTAAATTTAATCAATAACCTGTAGACGTATTTTAGGACGAGACATTAAAAAAATCCCCTGAAAATGATTAGAAATCTTAGAAATGAAGAATGGAAAATAATAGAATTCGATAAGAAAATTGCAGATAACGAGCATTTCAAAATATCGAATTATGGTCGAATTATTAATTGTAAAAGTGAAAAGGAATTCTTGGTCAATAAAGTATTTACTAACGGATATCAAACCTTAAGTTTAAAACAGAAAAAAAACGGAAAATCAACTAGCAGATACGTGCATAAGCTTGTAGCTCAACATTTTTTAGAAAAAAACGATGGTGTTTTTGTTATTCATTTAAATTATGATAAAAAAGACAACCATTTAGAAAATCTAAAATGGGCAACCAAAAGAGAAAAAGAGCTTCATCAATTTAACCATCCAGATTGGGAAGAAATTGTAAAAAGAAGAAGTAAGAACATTGGTAAATTAAACGAAGGAAAAGTAAAGATTATTAAACGCCAATTAAAGAACAATAGAACTAGAATCAAAATGATTGCAAAACGTTTTGGAGTATCTGATATGCAGATTCACAGAATAAAAACCGGAGAAAATTGGGGATCGGTAACAGAATAGGATTAACACACTACAACGAAGAACTGATGTAAAAACAAAATCTTTTCTCTATTAAATGTTGAAGTTATGTTCTTAGCTAAGAACATATCAATTTAAGTTTTTGTCTTCTGATTTATATTTAGAATGATTTTTTTAGTAATAAAATCTGTTGCAGAAAAAAGGCAATAAATTGTCATAAAATCTTCAATCAAAACACCCATTGCAGCTTTTGAAGAATTTGCAATTAATTTAATTATAATGCCCATTATAATGGTTAAAAAAATGGTTGTCTTATTATTATTTAGACAACCATTTTTCAACTTAATTTTACATATTAAATTTTCACGAACCTTTTGGTTTCGATAACTTCACCATCCTTAGTTACTTTTAAGAAATAAATGCCATTAACAAGATTAGTCACATCTAGCTGATTGATGGATTCTTTAATATCAGCAAAAGAACTTTTAATTAATATTCCATTAATATCAAACAACTCAAATAATAGCGATCCTTTATTTTTTAATTCAGAATCCGGAAAATTTGTTGAAATTGTCAACTTGTCCGACACTGGATTTGGGAAAACATCTACCGATGCGATGCGTAAACAGCATTGTCCGTTTATATATTGAGTGCCACCCGATAAACGAGGTTTTGACTTTGTAATCACGCAGGTTTCTCCCGCACCATTGGTTGCAGTAACTTCTAAGATACTATCTGTAGAGAAACCATCATCACAAGGCATGGATACGGTAGAAGGGCTGCCGTAAGCAATAATTGTGCTGCCACCACTCATCGTATGTGTCCATTTATACTGGGTAATGGTCCAGCCTGGATTTAAGGTTATTTGACCAGAAAGATGGGCAATATAAGCCACTTCATCATCACAATAATTGTTTAAATCTAAAAAATCATTTATTACACCACAATCTGTTGATGGACAATATACAACAAGTTGTATTTCTTTGGTATCCTTACATAAAGACTGGGTGCCATTGTTGTTGAGGTACGACCCATAAACAGATAATTTTACCGTGTATGTGCCGTTAGATGAATAACTATGGGTTACAGGACTTTGATTGCTAACAGTCGTGCCATCACCGAAGTCCCACGTATAGCCGACAACATTCGTTCCAACTCCGGAAGTTATAAGTGAAGTAAATCTGAACGTATCACAATCTATTTCAGCAACACTAAAATTCGAAGTGACCTTACACCTAGGTATATCAGTCAGTTTATCCTGACCATACATAAAGTTGGTTAAAAGCAGTGCAAAAAAGATTTTTGCAATAAAAATTGAATTTTTCATAATAAGTAGTTTTTGGGGTTATCATAATCTAATTTACAAATAAATAAGAACACAGAATGTTAAAAATTAACATTTTTTTGTGAAATTTTAAAGAATTAGATGCTGATTACCTGTAAAAACAGCGTTTTGTCTGATTAGTAATGTATTCAGCTGTGTTTTTCAAATTCATTAATTCCATGTTAACCGCAGCAGAGGAGCTAAATCTCTTTTGTGGAGGAATAGTCTGGTTTGGAAAGAATTTGTGGGTGTTACTTATTGCAGCCTTAAAAAAATGAGAAAAAATCAACTAATCTAGTTTAATAGCGAACATATATTTTATCATGCTGTATTTTTTATTCAGAAATTCCATTATATTGTTTGCATAGTTTGTTACAAACTACAAATAATTGATAGCTACTTGCCATTACATCTAACAAGAATACATTCTTATAAATATTTGTTTAAAAATTTTGATCACACTATAAAGTTGCATAAAAGTAAATAATTTCTAACAATTGGATGTCCAGTCATTTGAAATATGCTTGTGAGCTACTCCTGTACCAAAGAATTACGAAATTATTAATTACAGTATATTTAAATAGGGAGTTATACAATAGTATAACTCCCTATAAAAAATCTTATCTTATTATTAAATTTAATATCTAATCAATCTTTTACAAGAACTTTATTGATTATAGTTTCACCAGAAATAATTTTTACAAAAAATAAATTAGTATTCATTGAAGATATATCTATAGAAATCTCTTCTTGATTATCGAAATTTCCTTCTAAGACTGTATTTCCATAAATATCTAAAATCAAATATTTACCAATATTCAAATTGCTTAATTTTATATCGAAAATTCCATTATTTGGATTCGGAACAATATCAAACGTAGGTTGTATTTTAATAAGTTCGTTTTGACTTCTTCCCTCTTTTGAATTCACAATCAAAAATCTTTCTCCACCGACTAAAGTTTTTTTAACAGCATTCTCTTGAACAAGATCGAAAATTATTTCTTCTCCTTCCTTTAAATCCTCAAAGAGCCTAAACTCAAACTTCATGTAGAATGTTTTGTTATAATCCAAAGGAAAATCTTTGAGAAATGCCTCTCTTGATGACACTAATATTCTGTTTCTATCAATAACTTCAATGCCCTCAATATTAAAAGACCCATTATGTTCTAAGATCTGAAATAATTCAGGTTGGATATCTACAATTAGTGTACCTCTGTCGAAGAACTTATTCTCCATAGGATCCTCAAATCCAACATCTACAAATCGGATGTTGGTTCTTGGATAGTCTCGTTCTATTCCTCTGATATATACACCAGTTGGGGGTGATATATTATTAGGATTAATATCATAAACACTTAAGTTTTTCCAAGCGATATTATTATTATTTCTAACATTCGGACTTACACTTCCAGACACCTCATTGTACATAGGATCATTAGGAGTTAGTATTCTAGATACGAGACAGAAGTGGTGTGTGTCTACGATAAAATCACTAGGATTAGGTGGGTACCAAGGTATTTCAACAGTTACCATTCCATTTGGTGGAATGGAAGGAATACTAGCTGAGCCAATCAAATCTCCGTGAAGAACATTACTGCCACCAACATTGAGGAAATAATCATTGAAATGAGTAGGCCATTGTAGGCCAGTTGATGCTTTACTAAAGTATACTTTTAATATGGCGCAATCAGTTGAAGCAGTACTGGATAAATTTCTAACATTTACATAAACCCCATTAGGAGAAGTAAGTTTAAATTCTGGGTTTTGAGGTGTTGTTCCTCCATCCAGATTTTGTCGCACCCAAATATCCTCACTAATCCACATAGGTCCTGAATCAGGATTTGGCTCAGTACCATCATCATAGGCAGCACCAGCAGTTACTGGTCTGTCTTGAGAGTAAATATCAAAAGGTAGTGTTCCAGGGGGTGGAGTAGCCTGTGCCAAATTTACAGCAGCAGCAGCATCAACCAGACCATATCCAGTTTGACTGTTCCAAGTTCCGTTTGGTCTTCCGCCAGTGGTATTATAAGTATATAAATCGGTTCTAACTTTTTCACTTGTTTGCTCTAAAATATCCTCAACTTGGTCGTGAGTAAGACAAGGGTTTTCTGCTAACATAAGTGCAGCAACTCCAGACACATATGGACACGCAGCTGAAGTTCCGTTAAATGTCTGAGTATAATTAGTTCCTGTATACCCTAGGGCACCTTGTCTATCTGTAGTAGGCGCTTTCACTCCCGGTGCAACAACGTCTAGTTGTGTTCCAAAGTTACTGCCCCACCAGTTTTCTCCATCACAAGAGCTTGGATTTTTTCTCTCACCACACATACTCATTGCTCCAACTGCAATTATATCTGGATTGCTGTTTGCGGGATATGCAACCCCTCCGTTAGAATTACCAGCTGAAAAAACAATAATACACCCCAAGCCACCTCTTCCAGTTGCATAGGCATTCGTAATTGCATTGTCAAACATAGTGGAAGGACTTCCACCACCCCAAGAATTACTGATAATATCCACATCATTCATTGCAGCCCAATTAATACCATCAGCTAACTTATTATAGTTAGTGCTGGCAAATCTGATGCTTATTGAAATTAAGCTCGTTCGTGGTGCAACACCACTTACGCCTAGGTTGTTATCTTGGAGAGCACCAACTATTCCAGCACAGGCGGTTCCGTGATTCCCCCATACAACTGATGGTGATGTACCAGTATCTGTGTCATAGCCAACACCAATATTATTCTGCTCTAGGTCTGGGTGATCCAGTTCATAACCCTCATCAAAAACTGCCACTTTAATCGCAGGCGAACCCTTTGTGTCCAACCATGCATTTTCAGCATTTATGTCAATTCCCACGGTACCTCCATACTGACCAGTATTTTTTAATCCCCACTGATTTGTAAAGAAAGTGTCCACAGACAATAATGCTGCTGCTTCAAGAGGTGAATTTTCAGAACCATGACTTAGTTGAATTGTAAACGATGGTTCCGCGTGCTCAAACAAATTGGATTCGTAAAATTTATTTGCCATTTGCAAGGCATTTAAATTACTTTCTTTTGTCACACTTAGCGTATACCAATTAGACATGTACTTGTTCTGTCCTATAATTTGAGTATTTGTAATTGAGGCAAATTCAACTAATTTGGAAGTATCGCTTTCGTTTTTAAGCTTCACATAGAAGTATTGTGAGAGTGCCATTTTATTACCAGCAACATCGTAATAGTACGGGGATGCCAAACTTATGCCTTCCATACTGTTCAATTTTGTAACCATAAGGTCATATTCCTCGTTGGTCAGGTTCTGGGAGTTTAGTTTAACTTCGGCCTGGTATACTTTCCTTTCTTCTGAAAGTCCAGTTTCGACCTTATTCAAGGTTTGTAATGTGTTGTCTTTTTTAAAGTTCAGAATTTTTCCATCTTCTGTCAACAATCTTTCCAACCGTCTCTCAGTATTCACAGAACCATCTGTTACAACGTGTACGAATTGTGTGTTTTTCTCAATCTTAAGTTTTTGCTGCTTGTAATAGTAAAAGTCCTCCTGCCCCAAGGCGGTGGGTCCGATAATACAGGCGATGAGCATGAAAATAAGTAAGTGTAAATTTTTCATAATTCTAGAGTTTTAGATTAAAATTTTCTTTAAACAGTCCATATAATATTGACTGAAAAAAGGTTGCCTAAATATCTTAGGCGACCTTTTGAAGTATTAATAGTTAATAGTTCGATGTACTGTATCGGGATTACAAGAGAATTCGTGCGCCCAATGTATAGTCTCTCCCGAACCTGAATTTGGCGAGAAGTAATATGGTGCGGGAATACCAACTGCCCAATTATATGTTTTACCAGCAGAATTACAATAGCAGTATGAATGGCCATTGGCATTAAAGATGGTTGGAGGATATCCTAATTGAGAAAAACCTGTGTATTCCACGTTATATTTCAATCGGTTATACTTTTTCACAGTACTCCAGTAGTAATGGTAGCCAAAAAACCAAAAGCGTTTCCTTTTCTGTACCTTTGTCGAAGCCCCGATTGAGCTATAAAATAAATAGTTTCCGTTAAACTGCCTTGACACCATTCTATGGGAAGTGCTACAATTACTAAAATTGTTATTGGCTGTCACACCGCGAAATCCTTCCCCTTCTTCTTCATCGTCAAAAATAAATTCAATTACCTCGTCATTTTCATGCCTAAATACTAAAAGACCATCACCATATTCAACAGACTCATTTACTTCTAAACGAATAGAACCTGCTCTATACTCATTCAAAAATTCATTTATAAATCTCTCAGAGTTATCGGTATATTGAAAGACAAATTCACCATCTATACGGTATGTTTTAGCTTCTATTCTAACTTCTCCATCTTGGTTGAGCAACAAGTGTAACATGTCATCATACGAATTGACTATTGCCACATCCTCATAACTGATACCCACGCTATCAAGTTCAGCCAAATTAGAATTATAGATATACAATAAAGAGTGATAGCCTGTATTCGATGCCATTATTCTCGATTCATCCAGAAGATCTCTTTCATTAATGATCCTATCTGCAATAAAATCTTCTAATTCTTGAAATGATACAAATTCAAGAATATTGCTACTGACATTCTGTTGTAAGTCTAAATCTGTAGCAGTTGGTTCTGATAATTTATCATCTACTGTACATGAAATAGTAAATGAAACGAATAGGAGTAAATACATTCCCCTTCTAAAAATTTTGTTTAAATTTTTCATAATGTGGAAGTTTGATTAATACTACTCTAAAGCTATTGTAAGCATCTAGATAAAAAAAGAGGGAAAACCTTTTATTTATTAAGGTGATTCCTTACTACTATGGAATTTGTAAATTATAAGGAAACTAAGATGAGGTCAAGAATTACCATTATATATCTACAGGGCAACTTATATTCTAATGACATATTTAAAAACTAAGATTAAAATCGAAAACTTAGATTTATAAAAAGAACAAGGAGTCTCATTATATTATATAAGGTAATGACTTAATACAACTTCACCTTTATTGTATAATTTGTTCGCAAAATTATTATGGGTTGAGAACATATATTATCATAGATATTGATTATACTATTTCTTCTATTCTGGAATCGGTTTTAGATGACTACACCGCATTATTATCCGTTGGTTTTTTTTCCTCTTATGATGATGCATTAAACGCTATTTTAAAATTAAAGCCTGACGTTGTCTTTTATAATCTCGATATAGAAAGGGCTACACCATTTAAAATTGTTAATGAACTCAATAACTATGTTAGTACCCCTCCCAACTTTGTCGGAATTTCACATAGTCAAAAGCTAGCTTACGAAGCATTAAAAAATAATTTTTTAGATTATTTATTGACTCCACTAACGGAACTTGAAGTTAGAAAGTCCATTCTAAAATTTAAAAAAAAAGATGCTATTAAATCTACAAGAACAATATGCTTAAAATCTTATAAGGATTATAAATATATAAACATAGATGAGATTCTATATTTAAAAGCAGATAACAACTCTACAGATTTTTACCTTAGTTGTGGTAAGGTGATAAGTGCATTCAAAACTTTAAAAACTTTTGAAGATAGATTACCTAATAATTTCCTTAGAATTCACAAAAGCTATATCATAAATAAAGACTATATATCAAGAATCAACTATGGAAAACTTAGTTGCACCTTAGATAACAGTTTACATAAAATTCCTTTTACGCGCACCTATCTAGACAATATAGAATCGATTACGAAAACATTATCTTCAATTTCAATTGTCAGCAAAAACTAATTTCACCCATAGAAACCTATTGTTTGCCACTGAAACTATATGTTTCACTAAAGAACTGTAAATCAGTATTACTTTTTCTAAAAGACAATCTATATTCGTCTTTATAGAAGCTTCTTAATAAATCAATGGTACCCAAAAGTGCTCGCAGCAACCCTTTTTGCTAATTCAGCATTGCGGGAAAATGTTTAATTCAAAACCCCTAATTATTATGAAGAATTTAATCAAGTTATTTGCATTTTTACTATTTACTATATTTCTTAATTCATGTACTCCAGAGCGTATTGTCAATGAATCTGAGACACGTCAAGAAACCTTTCAAACAGGGGGGGACAGTTCCTCTGATGTTAATATTGATAAGGATGGTGAATAAGATAATTTCTAAGAAAAAAACAAGCCTCGTTAATTCGAGGCTTTTTTTTGGCTAAGTTTGATTATCAATATTTTTACTAATGTTTCGTATAACTTTTGTGATTCTAATGTTCACGATATTCTCCTGTGAGAAAAATTTGACTATAGATAGTGATTTGTTGTTATATGACAAGGTCCAAATTTATCTAAAGGATTCTATCAATCAAATGGATTTAGGACGGAAGAATCAATTTTTAAAAGTAATAAGTTATAGTGATGAAATAAAAAATGATTCAATTCGTAATAGATCAAATTTATTAATAGCTTATAAACTACTACAACTCGGTGAAGATTCATTATTTAACAATTTAAATCAAAAGGTAAATATTTTATCAAAGAAAACAAAAGATACTTTTGCAATAGCCGACACACATTGGAATTATGGTCATTATTATAGTAAAAGGGAAAAAATAGATTCCGCCTATTATCATTACTATCAGGCTTATAAATATTATCTACTAATCGAGCATCAAAACTACAAGGCAAAAATGCTTTATAATATGGCATACCTCCAAAGTATTAGTCGGGATTATATCAGTAGTGAATCAAAATTAATTCGTGCAATCACTATATTTAAAGTTCTCAATAAGAAAAAATCACTTTTTGATTGTTATAGTTTATTAGGGTCAATTTATGCAGAATTGGAAGATTTTGAAAATTCTGTAAAATTTCATAAAAAGGCAATGACATATGTGGAAAATTCAGAAAGTAATATTTATTTAGAAAAATCTCTCAATGATTTAGGTATTACATATAGAAAAATGGGTGATTTTGAAAAATCTTTTCACTCCTTTAATACTGCATTTCTAAATAAAAGTATAAGAGATTTAGATGAAAGTTTTTATGCTAAAATTATTGATAATTATGCCTATACAAGGCTATTGAATAATGAATTAACTGGCGTTTTAGATTCTCTATATATAGCTCAGGAAATCCGTAAGAGTACTGATGATTATTCAGGATTAGCAATGAGTAAATTACATCTATCCAAATTTTTTGAAAAAATTGGCGATACACAACAGGCCCTTAAATACGGAAAGGATGCACTATTAATATCAAAATTGAATGGGAATAATAGAGACGTTCTAGAATCTCTAATTCTATTATCAAGAGTGGATACAAACAATTCTGAAGAATACTTAAGAAGAAATTTAGAATTGTCAAATAACTTACAGAGAGAACAATTAAAATTAAGTAATAAATTTGCTAGAATAAGCTTTGAGACAGACGAATACATAGACAAAACGCATAAACTTTCTCTACAGCGAATTATTCTTATAATTTCCAGTATTTCTGTTATTTTTATTATATCCCTAATCTTTTCCGTTAGGATCCAAAGGGTAAAAAATAAAAAATTAGAATTAGAAAAAAGTCAACAAGAAGCAAATCAAGAAATATATAGACTTTTGTTAGACCACCAAATGAAGATAGAAGAAGGTAGGTTGTCAGAAAGAAATCGAATTTCCGAAGACTTGCATGATGGAGTATTGGGGAAAATCTTTGGAGCCAGAATAAACTTAGGTTTTTTAGATTTTCAAGCTGGCAAAGTTGAAAGAGAAAAGTTTAATGATTTGTTAGAAGAGTTACAAATTATTGAAAGAGAAATAAGAGAGATATCACATGATTTAAAGTCGAACTCCATTTTTGAAAATAATTATATTGAATTGTTAGAATTATTATTAAAAGAAAGTAGTGTAATTGGTAGTTTTAATTATGAATTTAATTCTCCAAATCCTTACAAATGGAATAACTTAAATAACAATGTTAAGGTAAATATTTATAGAATTTTACAAGAACTATTGCAAAATATAATAAAGCATTCTAATGCCAGTTTAGTAAAAGTTCTAATGAAAATTGAAGAAAAAACATATGTTGTTGAAATTCATGATAATGGTAAAGGTTTAATACCGAATAATAATTTTGTTGGTATTGGGCATAAAAATATCAAAGCAAGAATAAAAAAAATAAGTGCTCAACTAAATATCACATCAAATCCAGGCAAAGGTTTATCTATAATTATTACGATTCCAAATAAAAGTTAATGCAAAATCTAAATGTCCTCATAGTAGAAGATCACCCAATTATTGCGAATGCATATAGACTTGCTCTCGAATCAATTAGTCAAGCCAAAAAATATGAGTTTAAAATTGATGTGGCAGATAGTATAGACAAGGCAATTAGTATTATAAACTCTATTGATTCTGGAGATCAGACCCTAATTTTCTTAGATATAAAATTAGAGAAGTCATCCGATAAAAAATACTTGTCAGGGGAAGATTTGGGAATAGAGATTAGGCAAGTCCTCCCCAATGCTAAAATAATTGTAGCGACTACGTATAATGATAACTATCGAGTAAATAACATCTTGAAGAGCATAAACCCCGATGGGTTTTTTATAAAAAATGATATTCTTCCTAATGAATTATTAAGTGGTATTATTGAGGTTATAGAAAACCCGCCCTATTATAGTAAAACAGTACAAAAGTTAATCCGAAAACATATTACATCTGAAATTTTTTTAGATAAAATTGACCGTCAAATTTTATTTGAGTTATCACTTGGTACAAAGATGAAAGATTTACCAAATATAATTCCAATGTCAATGGGGGGAATAGAAAGAAGGAAACGACAAATGAAAGAATCATTTGAAATTTACGATAAGGAGGATAAATATTTATTAGAGATTGCGAGATTAAAAGGATTTATCTAATTTAAGACAAGAAACCTCAAGCTATAGTTAATTAGATTTATGGATAAATGATAAATTTACTGTGTATTTATGAAGAGAAAAGTTGTGGTAATTTTTTTGCCTTGCTAACGCTATCGCTCTTCCTGCTCCTGTGTTCAAGAATGTTTAACGAACCTCTTTTCTCGGAATGAAGCCTTTCTAGAAACCCCACGGATTGGACTAGAATTGATTGAAATTGAATTATATGACGGCTTTAAAAAGTTCGGTTTTATGGGAAGCTTACTATCTGAAAGAACATTATAAGTATATGACATTTCCGATAGGCATCTTTTAGACTTTATTGTTAAGCTGAAAAGAATTTAATCTTTAAGTAGAATAATCTAAGATGTTTTTTAAAACCATCATATCATTACTTACTTTTCTATCTAGAATTTTGGCATAGTGTTGCGTAGTCTTAAGAGATTTGTGACCTAGCATTTTACTTACAGATTCTATTGGAACACCATTAGAAAGAGTGACAGTTGTGGCGAAGGTATGGCGAGCTAAATGAAATGTAAGGTTTTTATTTATTCCGCAACAATCAGCTATTTCTTTTAAATAAGAATTAGTTTTTTGATTACTCAGAACGGGTAATAAACGTTCATCATTTAAAAGTTTTGAAGAATCTTTATACTTTTTAAGTATCGCTTCGGCAATAGGTAATATAGGAATATTAGTTTGTGTATTAGTCTTAGTACGCCTAGTCTTAATCCATCGCTCTCCATCTATCCCAAAGACAATATCGCTTGTCGATAGTTTTTTCACATCAGCATACGATAGTCCGGTAAAACAGCAAAAAATAAATGTATCTTTTACTTGATCTAGTCTGCCAATGGTAAACTCCTTTTTTATAATTTTTTGAATTTCTTCTTTCGTAAGAAATTCTCTAGGTACTACCTTTAACTTGGCCTTCCAATGAAGAAAAGGATCTTTACTTATCCAATCATTAGCATACGCTATTCTAATAATTTTCTTAAAGTTTGCAATGTATTTAATTGCAGTGTTGTGAGAATTTCCATGAGTTGTTTTAAGATAATACTCAAGACCTGTAATAAACTTATTGTCAACTGCCCTTATAGGTATATCATTTTTACCATACTCGTTCCTTACGTAGCCTGTAAGGTGTTTTAAACACGTTTTATAACGTTCAACAGTTCCAGCAGCATAATCCTTTCCGACAAGACTCTCTACCTCTAAGTTATGCGCTTTAAATATGTCTAACAGCATTTTTACGGGTTTATCTTTGCCTAGATAGGTATTTCTAAGACTAATAGCAGAATAAGCCTCATTAAGGCGCTGAGAATGTTGCTGGATTGTGTAAATTTTATTTTTGATTATACCTAACTCTTGATTTATTTCTTGAGACTTTATAGAATTACCCATTGCGAGTTGGGTTTTTGAGTTCCAATAAGTAACGTCAACTTTTCTCCTTACACTGCACTCCGCCCTGAGCCCATCAAGCGTAATACGTAGGTAAATATTAGCTTTCCCTTGTAGATCAGCCTTGCTTTTTTTGATATAGAAAAGAAGTGATAAATCGTGTGACACCGAATATTGTTTAAATTCACTTCAATCTACGAAAAAATAAACAAACAATTTAATTTTTAACTACCTTATATACAATCAGTTAAATGCCATTCGGTGTCAGTTGATTTAGATTATCAACTGACACCGAATTAGCCCCTTTTAAACTGTATTTAAATGATAGTATCTGATATCATAAAAAATAAAAAACCCTGTAAATCAATTATTTACAGGGTTTTTGATGCCTTTTGCAGGACTTTTTGCAGAGAGGAAGGGATTCGAACCCTCGATACGTTGCCGTATACACGCTTTCCAAGCGTGCGCCTTAAGCCACTCGGCCACCTCTCTATTTAATACTCCAAATCCCAATTGGAATGTAAAAAAGAATTGGGTTGCAAAGAACGGACTTTTTTAAATCTTCAGAAATAAATAACGTTGCAAATTTTAAGACATTTCACCACGTAAAGATGTTTCGAACAAGGTTTTAAAACTACCCGAGGATATTTCGCGACCTAATAAATACATTAATTTGGTTAAAGCGGCTTCGGTCGTACAATCTTTTCCGGAAATAACACCCATTTTTTTTAGCGCTGTGCTTGTCTCGTATAACCCCATAGCGACACTTCCACCAGAACATTGTGTAACATTAATTACAGGCACTCCTTTTTTAATTACATCTTTTAATGCTGCGGTAAACCAAGGCTCCGTTGTGGTATTACCACTCCCATAGGTTTCCAGAATAAGTCCTTTCAAATTTTTATACCCCAATATATGTTCAATCGTAGCCTGATCTATGCCTGGGAACATTTTCAACAAAACCACTCCACTAGACATGGTTGTATGTACCTTAAACTTTTTCCGCCTATTAGGTACGTACAACGCACTGGAGTTTACCTGTAGATGCACACCACTCTCTGCCAAGGCAGGGTAATTTAAAGAATCGAAGGCTTCAAAATGTTCGGCGTTTATTTTTGTAGTACGGTTAGCACGGTATAATTTATATTCAAAATATAGACAAACTTCCGTGATTTTTGACCTCCCTTTTTCCTGTAAAGCGGCAATCTGTATACTGGTGATTAAATTTTCCTTTGCATCGGTTCGCAGGTCACCAATGGGCAATTGAGAGCCTGTAAAAACTACCGGCTTGCTCAAATTTTCCAGCATAAAGCTTAATGCCGAAGCCGTGTACGACATGGTATCACTCCCATGAAGCACCACAAAACCATCGAAAGTAGTATACGCTTCTTCTATAAGCAATGCAATTTGCGCCCAATACGACGGGTTCATATTAGAACTATCTATAGGAGATTCAAAACTAGTAGTATCTATCTCACAGTCTAACAATTTTAGCTCTGGAATGTGTTGTAGTAGCTCATCGAAATTGAAATTACGCAAAGCGCCTGTTTCAAAATCTTTAATCATACCAATGGTTCCGCCAGTATAAATGAGTAGTATTTTAGGTACTTCGGTCATAAACGTTCTTACTAATTAAATTCCAAAAACTTCTTTTGAATTTTGAGTGGTTATCTTGGCTACCTCTTCTTCGGAAATTTGATAAATTTCGGCCACTTTTTTGCAAATTAAGGTTAGGTAACTGCTTTCATTTCGTTTTCCGCGGAAGGGTACCGGCGAAAGATACGGCGAATCGGTTTCAAGCACAATGTGTTTTATATCAATTTGATTCAAGAAGGTGTCAATTTTTCCATTCTTGAAGGTCGCCACACCGCCAATGCCTAATTTCATATGGAAGCTAAGTGCTTTATGGGCTTGCTCCAAAGTACCCGTGAAACAATGGAAAATTCCGAAGAGATCATCATCTTTCTCTGTTTCTAAAACTTCAAAAATTTCGTCGAAAGCATCACGACAGTGTATCACAATAGGCAATTTGTATTTTTTTGCCAACTGAATTTGCGCTCTAAAAGCTTTTTGTTGTATTTCCAACGTACTTTTATCCCAATACAAATCTATTCCTATTTCCCCTACAGCATAAAAATTTCTTTTTTCGAACTGCTCTTTTACATGCGCTAATTCGTCTTTATAATTTTCCTTAACCGATGTAGGATGTAATCCCATCATTAAAAAAACTTCCTTTGGAAAATCTTCTTCGAGCTGGTACATAGCCTGCGTTGTGGCTGAGTCTATCGCTGGGATAAAAAATCGAGACACGCCTGCTTCGTTGGCGCGTTGCATCATTGCTTTTTGGTCTTCGTTAAAAGCATCACTGTAAAGATGTGTGTGGGTATCTGTTAGCATAGTTGCAAAACTAAGTATTTGCTACCTATCTTTACAAAAAAACAGGTGACAACGGTACGTATACTTTTAGAAGACACAGGATTTTACAGAATTCCGCTAACAAAACTTGCTACAGGACATTATAAATTTGAAGCTAAAATTAACCAATACAAAGGTAGTTTTATCTTAGACACAGGGGCTTCAACCAGCTGTATTGGTATAGATAGAATAGATCAATTTTCTTTACTAAACGAAGACAGTGAAATAAAAGCTGCAGGAGCAGGAGCCATTAATATGGAAACACAAATGGCCCGAAACAATACGCTTTCGGTAGGGAAACTTACCTTAGCGACAACAGATTTTGTACTCTTCGACCTCTCCCATGTAAATGAAGCATTAGATCAAGCAAACGAAAAAGCTATCGATGGTATTATTGGCGCCGACGTGCTTAAAAAATATAGAGCTGTAATAGATTATGGACGTAACTGTTTCTATTTAAAGAGGTAATTGCCGTGCTTCGTACTTTTTTAGTATCTTTAAATGACTCTAAACCCCGAAGCAACTTGTACAAGTATTTCTCACTTATTATGTTTTTTTTCTCCTTGAGTCTACTTGCTCAGGATATTTCATATTATCAAAAAATAGTAGACACCACCAACAATAAGCTGACGAAACTGCAAGCAATAGATTCGGTTATTTCTAAAACATTCCGAAAAGACACCGAAACTTTTATAGACTATAGTCAACAATTTATAAGCCTTGCCAAAGAGTTGGATAGTATTGATGCGGCAGCAAAAAAGGCGATGAATCTTCAAGATGCCCTTACACATTACAAACACAATCCAAGGAGCGCCATTACAATTATTAACAGTGTGCTAGCTGAAAAATATAAAATTAAAGATAGTTTTTTTCTGGGGGGTCTTTATTTAAAAAGAGGGGGTGCTCACTATGATTTGGATCTTAAAGAGGCCATTGAAGATTATACCCTCGCCATAAAAAACTTTGGCAAAAAAGACTCTATTTATGTAGCAGACGCCTATTTATTTAGAGGACAAGCCTACTCCAGTATGGGAAAATTTGTACCTGCAGGCGAAAATTTTGATGCTGCTTATAAAATTTTTGAAGCTTTGAAAGATTACGAATATATGGCTCATGCGCAACAAGGAACAATCACTATGTTTAGCATGAATGGTTTTTTTGAAAAGGCAAAAACCGAAAGAGAAAAACTCATTGCCAAGATGGAAACCCTAGGCTTAAAGGAATATATAGCCACAGAGCAATATAACCAAGCACTTGATTTTAAGAAGATAGGCAATAGCGATGCGCAATATGCCAACTTGGAAAAAGCGCTTTCAAATATCACGCCTGAGAACCAGGGAAGCACAATGCACATTGGTATTTTATCTGGTCTTGCTGAATATTATAGTATCCATACTAATTATGAAAAAGCTGCTAAAACAATAGCAGAAATTGAAGTTTTCAAAAAAGAAATAAATAACAACAGTTATTCAAAATTAATGTATAGCGAAGCAAAAGCTACCTATTTAAACTTGACAGGGCAACATAACTTAGCCTTAGCATTTGCCACTAATAAACTGGAAACAGCAGAAAAAATAGGGCATGGCGAAGAGATAATGGACTCCTACCTATTACTTTCTAACATATACGAAAACCTAGGAGATTACAAATCCAGCCTTATCAGTAAAAAAATATATATGAGAAAGAAGGATTCGTTATTCAATACTTCTTCTGCAAACTCTTTGGCATATTACCAAACGCTTTACGAAACGGAAAAAAAAGAAAATGAGCTTATTTCAAAAAGTGCCAACATTCAATTGCTAGAAAAAGATAATGATGGTTTTCGGAAACTTATGATTTTTATTGGAGTTGCTCTTATACTTACTTTCGGTTTAATACTTTTATACCGAAACCAGCTTCATTTAAAAAAGAATAAATTAATACAAGAAGGATTTAGTCAAGAGCTTCTAGCATCTCAAGAAAACGAACGCAGGCGTATTTCAAAAGACCTGCACGACGGTCTTGGACAGCAATTATTAGTACTAAAAAACAAACTTATTACCACAGGAAATACCGAAGCCAAAGAGATGGTAGATGCTACTATTGAAGAGGTGCGAACAATTTCTAGGGATTTACATCCGTTTCAATTACAGGAATTGGGTATTACAAAGGCCATAATGCATACCATTACACAAATAGATGAGAACACATCACTCTTTATTTCTTCAGAAATAGAAAATATTGATCATTTGTTTACACCAGACCAAGAAGTGAATATTTACAGAATTGTTCAGGAAAGCTTGAGCAATACTTTAAAACATGCCAATGCTGAAGCCAGTAAAATTTCAGTTAAAAAAATGGCAGATCAAGTTATTGTTTCCATACGCGACAATGGACAAGGGTTTGAATTTTCAGAAAAACTGAAGAACATAAAATCCTTAGGGTTAAAAACCCTCATGGAACGAACAAAATTCTTGAATGGACAGATGAAAGTACAATCCAAAAAACACGATGGTACCCTGTTAGAATTTCAATTTCCATATTAATGAAAAAAACTACCATTATCACCGCAGACGACCATCCCCTATTATTAAAGGGATTAAACGATTTTTTAATAGAACGTGGTTATAATATTATTGGTAGTAGTAAAAATGGACGAGAAGCGTATAATCTTATTATTAAAGATAGCCCAGAAATTGCAATTCTAGACATACAAATGCCCTTTATGTCTGGGATAGAGATTGCACAAAAGTGTAAAACGAACTGCTCGAAAACAAAGATTATACTTATCACATTACATAAAGAACGTGAAATTTTTGAGCAAGCGAAAGAGCTAAATATATTTGGGTATATCCTAAAGGAGTTTGCATTAGAAGAAATTGAAACATGTATTGACAATGTTATAAAAGGGAAACATTATTTTAGCCCTAATATTGCTACAAATCTCAATAAAAAAAATCCTGAAAGCTCCTTAATGGCTTTACTCACACCTTCTGAAAAAAAGATATTAAAACTTATTGCAAAGGATAAAACCAATAAAGAAATAGCATCGCTTCTATTTATATCCTATCGCACCGTAGAAAAACACCGAAGTAATATTATTACAAAGCTTGAGCTAGAACATAAAACCAATAGTCTACTTATTTGGGCCAAACAAAATCAAGCAAACTTAGGCTAATCAGTTACTTATTGAAAATTACGTATAAACACGTATTGTAGCAGTTATAGATTTTTCTCAATTTTACCCTATGGAAAATATAACACAAGCACCCGCAGAAAAAAAGAAATTAACCCTAAGACAAAAAATCACAATGGTTTTTTTAACTACTTGTGTGGTCTTTGTTGTGCTATTAAATATTGTGAACCTCATCTTAGCAATCTAGAAATTACATTTTCAGCTAACTACTAACTTAAAAACCCAGCCATTTGGCTGGGTTTTTTATTTTATTTACAAATAAACTTTTGAGATTTACAGCTCTAAAGCTTTTTTAACATCGTTGTTCATTAACAGCTCTGTTGGATTTTCTAGAGCTTCTTTAACAGCCACCAAGAAACCAACCGACTCTTTTCCATCGATAATTCTATGATCGTAGGATAAAGCTACAAACATTATGGGTGCAATAGTCACACCGCCATTTTTAACAACGGGGCGTTCTACAATATTGTGCATTCCCAAAATACCAGATTGTGGTGGGTTAATGATGGGTGTACTTAGCATACTTCCAAACACGCCTCCGTTAGAAATGGTAAAGGTTCCTCCGGTCATTTCATCTACAGTTATTTGTCCGTCGCGTGCACGTATTGCCAATCTTTTTACTTCAGATTCTACACCTCTAAAGCTTAAATTTTCAGCATTTCTTATTACTGGTACCATAAGTCCTTTGGGGCCAGAAACTGCTATAGAAATATCTTTATAATCGAATGTAAGCATTTCTTTACCATCTATCATACTGTTTACAGCAGGATACATTTCTAACGCTCTCACAATGGCTAAGGTAAAGAACGACATAAAGCCAAGGCTTACTCCGTGTTTCTCTTTAAAAGTCTCTTTATATTCTTTTCTTAGGTCGAAAATTGCCGTCATATCTACCTCATTAAAGGTAGTTAACATAGCTGTTGTGTTTTTGGCTTCCACCAAACGCTCTGCAACTTTACGACGAAGCATAGAAAGTTTTGTGCGATACGACCCTCTATCACCTGTTCCTGGAGTACCCATAGAAGGCGTTGCATTTTCTGCATCACTTTTGGTAATTCTACCATCACGGCCAGAGCCTTTTACGTCCTTGGCATCCATATCTTTTTCTGCCAATATTTTTTTGGCTGAAGGTGATGGAGTTCCTGAAGCATACGTTTTACCAGAATCTTGCTTTTGTGTATCTTTTACTGGTGCTGCTTTTTCCCCGGTGTCTTTATTTTTAGCATCTTGCTTATCCAAATCTGGACCAGCATTACCTTCGCCTTTTTCATCGCCTGGTTTATCGTATGTTTCGGTAGAATCGTCTCCTCCGCCTGGTTTTTCAGCATCGGTGTCGATTAAACAAACAACGTCTCCTACAGCTACGGCATCGCCTTCTTCGGCTTTAAGAGTGATAATTCCGCTAGCTTCAGCAGGAAGCTCTAAGGTAGCTTTATCGCTATCTACTTCAGCAATTGCCTGGTCTTTTTCAACCCAATCGCCATCTTCTACAAGCCATTCTGCTATTTCAACTTCGGTGATGGACTCTCCCGGTGATGGGACTTTCATTTCTAATGCCATACTATTAATTATTATTTCTGCGACAGCAGCATTTATTCTCTATTTTTATTCTTTGTCAGATTCCGCAAGCGGAAAATTTTATTCTTTATTTTAAAAGATATCAAAAATTGTAACATGAAAACTAGTTAAATAAATTAACCAGTCACCTATTTCATCTCTTTATCAAAAACACTTTCAATCACTTTTAAATGCCTTGCCTTACTTCGCACACTACTTCCTGCTGCTGGGGCTGCATACATTTTTCGGCTACAAACACGCCATTTTCTGGTTTCTTCAAAATGAAGTAATAAATGTGAATATGCACCCATATTGCGAGGCTCTTCTTGTGCCCACACAATATCGTCTGCATTCTTATATTTTTTAATGCTAGCCTTCATTTCCTCTACAGGTATTGGGAACAACTGCTCCACACGCACTAGAGCTACATCGTCTCTTTTGTCTTCTTCTTTCTTTTCTAATAGATCGTAATAAAACTTACCACTCACAAAAACCACACTTTTTACTTTTGCCGCTTTTGCTTCGGGGTCGTCTAGTACCATCTGGAAACTTCCATTGGCCATTTCTTCTTTGGTTGAAAGTACTTTGGGATGACGCAACAAGCTTTTAGGCGTAAATACAATTAAGGGTTTACGATAATTAACTTTTAGTTGCCTTCTTAATAAATGAAATAATTGTGCTGGTGTGGTTACGTCTGCAACAAACATATTGTCACTGGCGCACAATTGCAAGTAGCGCTCCATTCTTGCCGAAGAGTGTTCTGCTCCTTGCCCTTCATAACCGTGTGGCAATAACATGACCAACCCGTTTTGCAACTTCCACTTATCTTCTGCGGACGAAATATATTGATCTATCATTATCTGGGCTCCATTGCTGAAATCTCCAAACTGAGCTTCCCAAATAGTAAGCGTAATAGGACTTGCCATGGCATATCCATAATCGAAACCAACCACTCCATACTCTGAAAGTAATGAATTATAAATAAAGAAGTTTGCCTGTTCTCCTTTTAATTGGTTCAGCAAAACTACTTCCTCTTCACTTTCTTCTACTTTTACTACAGCATGACGGTGGCTAAAAGTACCACGTTCCACATCCTGCCCGCTCATACGCACATCGTGCCCTTCTTTAAGTAAAGATCCATACGCAAGCAGTTCGCCCATCGCCCAATCCAACTTATTGTCTTCAAAATACATAGCCTTTCTTGCCTCAATTAATTTTGAAATTTTACGTAAAAATTTCTTGTCTTTAGGCAACTGGGTAATCACTTCGGCAATTTCGTCTAGGGTGTCTAAGTCGAAAGAAGTATCTGCCGTTTCCATCATTTTGTCTTCTTCGGCTTGCTCGTACCCTTCCCATTCATCTTGCATGAAAGGGGTAATCCTTGTTTTTTCTTCCTTTCGGGAATCTTCTAAATTTTCCTCCAGCTTGTCTTTGTAATCTTGCTCTAATTTTTTGGTATATCCTTTTTCAATAAGACCTTCATTAAAAAGCTTTTCGGCGTAAATATCACGCGGATTGCTATGCTTGCTAATGGCTTTATACAGTTTTGGTTGTGTGAAACGAGGTTCGTCACCTTCGTTATGACCGTATTTTCTATATCCTAACAGATCGATAAAGACATCACGACCAAATTTCATGCGGAAATGCAACGCAAACTCCATCGCATGAACAACAGCTTCAACATCATCTGCATTTACGTGTAATACTGGCGACAGGGTTACTTTTGCAACATCGGTACAATAGGTCGAGGAACGTCCGTCTAGATAATTAGTAGTAAAACCAACTTGATTGTTTACTACAATATGTATGGTTCCGCCAGTTTTATAACCGTCTAACTGTGCCATTTGCACAATCTCATACACCAATCCTTGCCCTGCAATAGCTGCATCTCCATGAACTACAATGGGCAGCACAGCTTTTGGGTTATCTTTATGGTGATCGTCCTGTTTTGCACGAGCAATACCTTGAACCACTGCTCCAACCGTTTCAAGATGTGAAGGATTGGGAGCAATATTCAGGTTTATCTCCTGCCCAGAATCTGTTTTGCGTTTGGAGGTCCAACCTAAGTGATATTTTACATCGCCATCAAAAATGTCTTCGGCGTAATCTTTACCATCAAATTCAGAAAAAATATCTTTGGCACTTTTTCCAAAAATATTTGTTAAGGTACTTAAACGGCCGCGGTGTGCCATTCCCATTACAAATTCTTTTACACCGTGTGATGCGGCGTCTTCAATTAAAGAATCTAGCGCAGGAATTAAACTTTCTCCACCTTCTAGTGAAAACCGTTTTTGACCTACATATTTTGTATGTAAAAAATTCTCAAACGAAACAGCTTCGTTCAACTTCTTTAAGATTTGTTTCTTTTTTTCCGCGGAAAATTTTGGCTGATTGTCATTTACATTCAGTTTGTTTTGTATCCATGTAATCTCTTCGGGCTTGCGAATGTACATATACTCAATTCCAATACTGTCGCAATAAATACTGTTTAAGTGCTTAAGGATATTTTCTAGCGTACTAGCACCCATTCCAATAATTTCACCTGCTTTAAACGTAGTTTGCAAGTCGTTTTTGGAAAGACCGAAGTTTTCAATATCCAGCGTTGGCTCATATTTTCTACGTTCACGAACTGGGTTGGTTTTTGTAAACAAGTGCCCACGGGTTCGGTAGCCATCAATGAGTTTTATTACCTGAAACTCTTTTAAAACTTCTTCGGTTACAACAGCACCGCTGGGAGTTTCAATACCAAGCCCCTCTAGCGAACCACTTTCTATCCCAAAGTCGAAACCTTGGAAAAAAGCGCGCCAGCTAGCCTCGATACTATCTGGGAATTGTAAATATTTATCGTAGAGATCTGCGATTTGTGCAGGATGAACTGCGTTTAAGAAGGAATATTTATCCATAGGTGGATGCTTCAGCGTTTAGATAAAACGGTACAAAAATACAATATTTCAACAAACCAACGCATTGGCTTTTTGTATATTTACTAGATAAAATCCTAAAATTTTCCTAATGAAAACCTGTTGCCTTTGTTCTTTAAAACTAGTGCCATTGTTTTTTACCTTAATGTTACTTCCCAAAATAGCCACAGCTCAGGAAACGGCCACTCCTTTTTGGGAGAAAGTGCAGCTAGGTGGTGGATTGGGAGTGAGTTTTGGAAATGGGAACTTTAGTGGCACTATAGCACCAAGCGCCATCTATAATTTCAACAACTATTTTGCGATGGGGCCGTCACTTATATTTAGCTATCAAAGCGACGATTTTTTTGAATCTACACTATATGGAGGAAGCTGGATAACCCTCTTTAACCCAATTAGCGAGATTCAACTCTCTGCCGAAATTGAACAACTTCGTGTTAACAGGGAAGTTAAAAATAATTTAGACATCATATTAGAAGACAACTTCTGGAACACCGCACTTTTTATAGGAGCAGGGTATCGTGCTGGAGCAGTGACCGTAGGGCTACGCTATAATGTTTTATATAATGATAGTGAACGTGTATATGCTACAGCCTGGAACCCTTTTGTGAGGGTATACTTTTAGCCTCGATATAACTTTTCTTTGCTAATCTACAAATCAAAGAAAAATCACTCGGATACCTTAAATTCTGAAATCTAATTAACTTAAAAAAACTAGCAATCTAGGTCTACTTGTTAATCCACCTATCAATCTAAGGTAACTGAGTGTTTTTTAGTTTCAACCCAAGTTAAAGTTTAAAAAGGTATCGCAGTCAGACAGTCCTCTCCATTAACCAATTTCCAAAGGCACGTAGTTTTTCCTTCTTTTCTTCGGAAAGTTTCAAAGTTTCTAAAATTCTATTTGCCTTTTGAGTGTAGACTTCAATTTCTAAGATGGTAGCTTTGGCGGCTCCTGAAGACTGAAAAATTTCTTTTACAGTTTCAATCTTATCAGAAGGGTCTTTCGGATTAATATTGAACAAATGCTCCAACGTTTCGGCATCTCTTGTACTACTTGTTGAAAGTGCCGTTAAATATAAAAAAGTCTTTTTATTAGCAATAATATCTCCTCCAACCTGCTTGCCAAATGTTTTTGGGTCTCCAAAAGCATCTAAATAATCGTCTTGTAACTGAAAGGCAACGCCTAGATTTCTTCCAAAATCATACACGCCCTGACAGCAACTTTCCGAAGCATTGGCAACAATAGCACCCATTTGCATTGCAGCACCAATAAGCACAGCTGTTTTGTAGTCTATCATTTTAATGTATTCGGGAATGGTTACATCGTCACGGGTTTCAAAATCTACATCATATTGTTGACCTTCACATACTTCCAGTGCCGTTTTACTAAATAATTTTGCCAACTCCTGAAATTGCGCGGGTTCATACGCCTCGAACAACTGGTATGCCAAAATAAGCATAGCATCACCACTTAAAATCCCTGTATTAATATCCCACTTTTCATGAACCGTTTCCTTCCCCCGACGTATAGGAGCGTTGTCCATAATGTCGTCATGAATTAGTGAGAAATTATGAAACAATTCTACCGCCAAGGCAGCGTTCATTGCTTTTTCGTAATTATCTCCAAAGAAATCTGCCGTTAATAAGGTAAGCACGGGACGCAATCTTTTTCCACCAAGCGTAAGAATGTATTTTACGGGTTCGTATAATTGTGCGGGTTTCTTAACAGTAACCGCACTGTCTAAATGCAATGCGAGCGCTTGGCTATATTTTGTAAGCAATTCCATAAAAAAAATTTGTTGCAAAAATAAACTTTCCGCACAACTGTGGCTCTATAAAATGAAGGCTTTACCAAGTTTTCACTAATTCAACGAAAATGTTACATGTTAAATAATTGTAAAAACTTTGGAAACTTATATTGTTTTTAAAGTTTCCTTATGTACTTTTGCACCCATCGATAAGGAAATTACCCCTCATTTGATTTTATAGAATGAAAGAAAAAATAATAGAAAAGGCTTCTGAAATGTTTATGTCTCTTGGTTTCAAGAGCGTGACCATGGACGATATTGCTGCAGAAATGGGCATATCGAAGAAGACTATATATACGCATTTCAACAACAAAGAAACAATTATTGCTGTAGTAACCGATGCTATTTTTGAGAAGGTTTCACAAGATATAGATTGCATTTGCGAGTTAGATAAAAATCCAATTGAAGAAACCTACGATATAAAAAAGCGTGTAATGGAGCATATGCGCGACGAAAAGCAATCTCCGTGGCATCAGCTTCAAAAATATTATCCTGTTATCTATCAAAATATTAAGAACAGGCAATTCAGTTTTATGCAGGAATGCGTTGTAAAAAATCTTAATAAAGGTATTGAGCAAAAATTATTCAGAGAAAATATAGATGTTCAATTTGTAGCTCGCATCTATTTTAATGGAGTAATGGGAATTAAAGACAACAATTTGTTTCCTGCCTCGATGTTTGCTGGTTCCGCTTTATATGAAATGTTTCTGGAATATCATTTAAGAGGCATCGTAACTCCAGAAGGCAGAAAAATACTTAACCAACTTATACACTCAAATCAAGATTAATGAAACAGTTTGTAATTTTAGTACTATTAATTACATCGTTTACCGCTAAAAGTCAGGACAAAGGGTGTTCCTTTAGTATGGAAGAAGCGATAGTATTTGCAATAGATAGTAATTATACCGCACTCAACGCACGGCGCGATATTGCCAAAGCCATCAAACAAAAGTGGGAAACCACCGCAACAGGGCTGCCACAAATTAGTGGTAACATTACCTACCAAAACAACTTAAAACAGCAAGTGACACTTATTCCCGCAGAATTTAGCGGCGGAGAACCAGGCACCTTTGTTCCTGTGGTTTTTGGCACCAAGCAAAATGCCAGTGCAGTTGCTACGTTAAATCAGTTAATCTTTGATGGTAGTTATCTTGTGGGGCTACAAGCCGCAAAAGCTTTCTTAGATTTTTCTGAAAATGCTGCAGAAAAGACCAATCTAGAAGTACGAAAAGGAGTAATTAATGCCTATGGAAGTGTATTACTTTCCGAAGAACTCATCGCAATATTTGAAAAGAACAAAGAAGCCCTTGAAAAAAACCTCTATGAAACACGTAAGATTTTTGAAAACGGACTCACAGAAGAAGAAAGTGTAGAGCAATTGGAAATTACGTTACTGGATATTGAGACCCAACTAAGCAATGCACGCCGCAGCAGCACTATTGCCAGGCAAATGTTTAATGTAGCTCTTGGTATTCCTGCCGAAAGTACTGTTTTGTTTGAAGACACTTTAGACACACTTGCTGAACAAGGAACCAATCTTCAATTGTTGGACGAAAGTTTAAACATTGAAAAAAATGCCGACTATAAAATTGCCTATAACCTTACCGAGCAACGAAGTTTGGAAATGAAACTGGAAAAAAGCAAGGCATTACCAAGCATTTCAGCTTTTGTGAATTATGGAACATCTGCTTTTAGAGATGAATTTAATTTTTTTGAAAGTAACCAGCCTTGGTTTCAATCGTCTTTATTAGGGGTGAGCATGAACGTTCCTATTTTTAGCAGTGGGATGCGAAGTGCCAAAACACAGCGTGCAAGAATTGCTTTAGATCAGGCCCAAACCGAACTGGAAGAGACTATTCAGAATGTAACCTTAGAACTTAATACGGCCAAAAGCAACTATCAATTTGCTATTGAGAAGTTTGAAAATGCCAAAAAGAACAAAGCCTTGGCAGAGCGAATCGAAACTAAAAATCAGGTGAAATTTACTGAAGGCTTGAGCACTAGTTTCGATTTGCGCCAAGCACAAACACAGTTGTATAGCGCACAACAGCAATATTTTCAGAGTATGCTAGATGTTATAAACTCAAAAGCTGAAATAGAAACTGTTTTAAATACCCCAGAGTTACGAGTTGAATCTGAGGATGTAAAAGGAAAGTATTAAAGTTTTGTCGAGGAGTTGAGAAGTATTAATCTGATTAAAAATAACTATTAAAAAAAGTAGTAATGAAAATGTTTGGGTTTGAAAAACTAAATGTTTGGCAGAAAGCTAGAGAGCTTTCAATATTTGTTTACAAGAAAACAAAAAGGTTTCCAGATAATGAGCGGTTTGGCCTTATAAGCCAAATGAGACATTGTGTCATTTCAATTTCATCAAACATAGCTGAAGGCACGAGCAGGCACTCAAACAAAGATAAAGCCCGTTTTACAAAAATCACATATAGCCCTGCTCTCGAACTTTTAAATCCATCCACCCTTACTAAGGACTTAGAATTTCTTTCAGAAGAAAGTTATTTAAAATTCGTCAAGATATCACAGAAATAACGGCTATGCTAGACGGTCTCTATAAATCCCAACTAAAGAAATAACCCATGAAATTTTATATAACACCTCAACTCTTCAGCTTTTCAACACATCGACCTATATCTATAGTCTTAAAAAAAATAACCAACATGAAACATCCAATTATTTTATTGTTAACAGTACTAGTCTTAATCTCTTGCGGTGGCGGTGGAGATAAATCTGTTGAAAGCATTATAGAAAGTGGCGATATAGTGGCACTTCAGCAAAAAAAGGACGAACTCACTACCCAGCAACAGGAAATTCACGACCAATTAAAGCAATTGGACGAGAAAATAAACGAGTTGAATCCCGAAAAGAACATTCCGCTAATAACAGCATTTACTGCAATCGACACGGTATTTAATCACTACCTGGAATTGCAAGGAAGTGTTGAGACGAAACAGAACTTGGTAGTGACCTCAGAAATGAGTGGTATTTTACAACGTGTATATGTAAAAGAAGGCGACAGAGTACGTAAAGGCCAATTATTGGCTAGTGTAGACGATGGTGGTATGAGCCAGCAATTAGCACAAATGCAAGTACAAGCAGATTTAGCAAAGACTACGTATGAGCGACAAAAGCGTTTGTGGGATCAAAAAATTGGTAGTGAAATACAATATTTACAAGCAAAATCTAATTACGAAGGACAGCAAAACGCTATTAATTCGATGAAGCAACAATTAGGTAAAGCGAGTATTAGAGCGCCGTTTTCTGGAACTATCGACGATGTAATCACAGAACAAGGAAGTGTTGTGTCCCCTGGACAAACGCCTATAATTAGGTTGGTAAACTTAAGCGATATGTACATCCAGACAGATGTCCCAGAAACCTACATCACCAATGTAAAAACTGGGAAAAATGTAGAAGTTACCTTTCCGGTATTGAATAAAACGATGGATGCAAAAATTAGACAAACAGGAGATTTTATCAATCCCGAAAACCGAACCTTTAAAATTGAAATTGCTGTTCCAAATAAAGATAAAAGCATTAAACCCAACCTTACTGCTCGTTTAAAAATTAACGACTATACGAATGAGAAAGCGATTTTAATTCCGCAGAGCATTATTTCAGAAAATGCTGAAGGAGAACAATACATCTACATTCTAGATAGCAAAGAGGGGCAAAAGGCAGTTGCAAAACGCGTCATTATCGAAACCGGAATAAGTCAGGGAGATGTAATTGAAGTAGTAAGCGGCGTAAAAGATGGTGACCAAATTATTGAAGAAGGCGCCAGAAGTGTAAAAGACGGACAAACAGTAAAGATTATTAGTTATTAATATACAAACATTACACTCCTCAAACAACTAACGTCTACAAATTAAAGCATCATGGCAAATATAAAGAAGAATACCGAAAAAGAGTTTAAACTCTCTTCATGGGCCATTAACAACAAAACCACCATCTATGTGATGATGGCAATGATACTATATTTAGGTATCTCGGCGTACTTTAGTATGCCACGGGAAAGTTTCCCGGAAATTCGAGAAACCAAAATTTATATCAGTGCGCTTTTCCCAGGGAATACTGCCGAAGATATTGAAAAACTCATTACCGACCCTTTGGAAGACAAGCTGAAAACGGTGAGTAATGTGGTTGAAATTACCTCAACATCACAAGAAGATTACGCTATGATAATAGTGGAATTTGATGAAGCTATTTCTGTAGAGCTTGCCAAACAAAAAGTGAAGGACGAAGTAGATTCGGAAACTTCAGGAGAAGACTGGCCTACTTTTAATGGTGCCAAAGTTGAACCTAATATTTTTGAGTTGAGCCTTTCTGAAGAGATGCCTATTCTCAATATTAATATTTCAGGAGACTATCCCGTTTTAAAACTGAAAGAATATGCAGAATACCTCCAGGATGAAATTGAAGATCTTCCGCAAATTAAAAAAGCAGACATTCGTGGGGCGCAGGAAAAAGAAGTTGAAGTTGCCGTAGACATCTATAAAATGATGGCTAGCAACGTGAGTTTTCAGGATATTAGTAGCGCAATTGCCAATGGGAACACAACCATGTCTGCCGGTAATTTTATCACCAGCGGGCAACGACGCACCATTAGAATTTTAGGTGAAATTGATGACCCGGAAGAACTTAACAACTTTGTGGTAAAGTCTGAAAACGGAAATACCGTATATCTAGAAGATGTAGCTACCATAAATTTTACAGAGAAAGACAGGACTACTTATGCAAGAGAATATGGTGATCGTGTGGTGATGTTAGACGTTAAAAAACGTTCAGGAAAAAACATGGTGGCAGCCGCCGAAGAAATACAAGTTATTGTGGACAATGCTATTAAAAATGTGTTTCCTTCCAATTTAAGTGTATCTATTACCAACGACCAGTCTTCCAAAACCATTGGACAAGTGGACGACTTGGTAAACAATATTATTTTTGGGATTATCCTTGTGGTAACAGTACTCATGTTCTTCCTTGGGTTCAAAAACGCACTGTTTGTAGGGTTTGCCATCCCTATGTCCATGTTTATGTCGCTGTTTATATTAGGGCAATTGGGGTATACTATGAATACCATGATTCTCTTTGGACTTATTATGGGGCTTGGAATGTTGGTAGACAACGGTATTGTAGTGGTAGAAAACGTATACCGTCTTATGGATGAAGAAGGCATGAGCCGCATAGAAGCGGCCAAAAAAGGAATTGGAGAGATAGCATTCCCAATTATAATTTCGACCTTGACAACTGTAGCCGCTTTTGTTCCGCTTGGTTTATGGCCAGGATTAATGGGGCAATTTATGATATACTTCCCTATTACATTATCGGTCGTTTTAGGCTCTTCCTTGTTTGTAGCAATTTTCTTTAATTCGGTATTGGTATCGCAGTTTATGAAAATTGAAGATAAAAATATGCCGAAAAAACAACTCATTAAAACGTCAGGAATTGTTGCAGGTTTTGGCCTTATTATTTTACTGCTTGGTGGAGAATATAGAGGTATTGGCTCGCTTTTGTTGTTCACGGCAGGAATGCTTTGGGTGTATCGATTAGTGCTTCGAAAAATGGCCAATCGTTTTCAGAAAAAATCATTGGTTAAACTGGAAAACTGGTATGAAACAAAATTAACGGGTTCATTCAAAAGAAAGAGACCGTATCTAATAGTTGGAGGAACATTTATGTTGCTTATTGCGGCGTTTATTGCTTTTGGAGCTTCCGTAGCATCACAACGCACAAAAATTGAATTCTTTCCAGACAACAAACCCAACCAGATTATTGTCTACATAGAATACCCACAAGGTACCGATATTGAAAAAACAAACGCCATCACCAAAGAAATTGAAGGTGTTGTTTTTAAAACACTTAATAGCGATGCCTATACAGATGGCGATTATAATTTTTTAGTTGAAAGTACCGTAAGTCAAGTAGGTGAAGGAGCTGGGAATCCGCAAACCGACGGTGGTTCTGCGGCCGAAATGCCACACAAAGGAAAAATTACTGCTTCTATGCGGGAGTATAAATTCCGTCGTGGGGCAGACAGTGAAGAACTACGTCAAAAAGTTCAGGAAGCGTTAGTCGGGATTTATCCTGGTGTATTAATTTCGGTTGAAAAAGATGTGAACGGACCTCCAGCAGGGGCACCTATTAATATTGAACTTGAGGGTGACGATTATAACGAATTGATTGCTGCCGCTGAAAACATGCGTGAGTATATCAACTCTAAAAATATTGCAGCGATAGACGAATTAAAAATTGACGTGAACAAAGACAAGCCTGCAATGCAAGTAGTGGTAGATCGTGAAAAAGCTGGGGAATTAGGTATTAGCACAGGGCAAGTAGGCCAACAATTACGAAATGCAATTTTTGGCACTAAAGCAGGTGTATATAAAGAAGATGGAGAAGATTATGATATCTACGTGCGTTTCGATGAGGAAAGTCGATATAACGAAAGTGCTTTGTTTAACCAGACAATGACCTTTAGAACCAATACGGGACAATTGCGTAACATCCCTGTTTCGGCAGTGGCTACGAAGCGTAATAATTCTGGTTTTAGCGCTATTAAGCATAAGCAAGGACAACGGATAGTTACAGTGTATTCTGCACTTTCACCTGGCTATACAGATGCTGGGGCTGTAGTAACACAAATTCAGAATGAAATGCGCAGTTTTGAAGGAATCCCCGATGATATTAAATTCGATTTTACGGGACAGATAGAAGAACAAAATAAGCAAATGGAATTTTTAATGGGCGCTTTCTTTAGTGGACTTGGGCTTATTTTCTTGATTTTAATTTTTCAATTTAACTCTATCTCTAAGCCAACTATTATCATGATTGCTATTTTCTTAAGCTTTATTGGTGTGTTTGGTGGTATTGTAATTTCTGGGTCTCCCTTTGTAATTATGATGACAATGATGGGAATTATCTCCCTGGCAGGAATTGTAGTAAATAATGGAGTAGTACTCTTAGATTACGCCCAACTCCTTATAGATAGAAAGAAAAACGAATTAGATTTAGACGAAGATGAGTTCCTTGAAAAAGACGATTTACTTGCCAGCATCATTAAAGCGGGGAAAGCGCGTTTACGTCCTGTTTTATTAACAGCTATTACGACTATTTTAGGGTTAATTCCGCTAGCAATTGGGTTGAATATAGACTTCTTCTCTTTGTTTAGTGAGTTTGATCCTAAAATATATATGGGGGGTGACAATGTAATTTTCTGGGGTCCTTTGGCATGGACAGTAATTTACGGGTTATTAATTGCAACGTTCTTAACGTTAATTGTAGTCCCTGTTTTATTTTACATTGCTACACGCATGAAAATGTGGTTGCATAACAGGCGTAATCCGAAAGGGGAAGAAGTTTCAGATGCTCAGGAGGATATCAATTTAGAAGCAGCCGAATAAGTTTATTATTTACGATATACTCATAAAAAAGCCCTTTCAGTTTTGCTGAAAGGGCTTTTTTTATGAGTATAATTGATTATTAACCTCTATTCTCGGTCAACGGTGTTGGAAATTGTTCAAATGTAGCATCGCCAGGTCTATCGAGTGGCAGCTCATCTAATCGTCCAAACCTTCTTAAGTCGATCCATCTATGACCTCCTTCTGCAAACAGAGAATATCTTCTCTGCATAAGGATCTCATCTACTAGTTCATTTGGCGAAGTACCTCCGCTGTATGCAGGCAGTCCAGCCGCAGTTCGAACAATATCGATAGCGCTTACCGCAACACTTGGGTTACTAATATGATTTGCTTCAGCATATAAAAGAATCAATTCTTCATTTCTAATAATAGCAACAGGATCCTCATTACTTTCATAGATAAACACATCATAATTACCAGTTAAATTGGATTGTGTTACTGGATTAGCAACCAAATTTCCATTGCCATCATCTACTTCTCTCAATACAGCTTTGTCTACTCTAATATCACCTGGCTCAGCATCGGTAATATAAGTTGGGTGGGCTATTCTTGCATTCGCTCCAGATGAATTCAAGGCAAAGAAAAGCGGATTCGTAACATCGGCTCCGGTAAGAGAGAATGTATAATAAACTCCGGTGTACAAGTCTCCTGCTAAATCCATAAATGAATTTTGTAGAAGCGTATTAGCCGAGGCATAATTTCCTCGATACACTTCAACTCTTGCAGCAAGAGCTCTATTAAATTTTAAAAACTCTTCAGGACTAGAGGCAATTGCAAAACCACTCGGAATGCTAAAAGGGAATTGGTTTCCTCCATTCAACAAATCTGAGGCACTAGATGAAAGCAATTCAAAAACTGCTGTCAGAGACCCGTTTAAATCAACAAATGGCCCCAAATTGTCAGGATCTGAAACATCAATTCGAATCCCATTATTATATTGTTGATTAATCAACATTAAAAGCTCATGGGCTTTTATTGTATTCGCAAATCCTCTGGTAGCTGCAATTTCCTCTGCAGAAAAATCTGCTGTCGTATTTTCCAATCCTGTTAATAAAAGGTTCAAATCCTTTACAGTTGCATATCTTGCAGCGTACGCATTGGTTGTATAGAACGTATTGTTATCCAAAGTTCCTGTTAGTAAATCACCCGTCCATCTTGGGTCAGAACTTTGAAATCTCCAATATTCCCTTCCAGCAACAGCTTGTGCATCTACTTGGGTTCCTAAGCGATCTCTCATATCTGCAAGTGCACCCGCCATAGTTTCCTGTAGTTCTCCTCTTGACAGATCTCCGGTTATAGAATCAGTCGTGGGTCCATTCAAATTACGTCCATCTTCTACTTCACAGGATACTGTGAGTAAAGCTGCCGCAATTATTGTTATATAAATTTTTATATTTTTCATTTTATTATTTTTTTAAATTAAAAATCAACTAAAAGATGAAATAAGTATCTCTTAGACGAAGGGAAAGGCGTTACCTCAACCCCAGTTGATAATCCGTTAGATCCAAAATTTGAAACTTCAGGATCATAACTATTATAGTCGAAAATATTAATAATGTTATTTCCTGAAACCCCTAATTTAATATTGGATACAAATCCATTAAAAGTTTTTTCAAGAACTTTGTCAGAAAAAGTATAGTACAAACCTATCTCTCTCAATCTTAAGTAGGAAGCATCTTCAACAAAAGGGGTTGCATTACCTGCTGAAAAAGCAGCAATTCTGTAATCTCCGTTAGATAATTCTCCACTTGGATCTAAGCCAGTATCATCATAATCAGGACTCGTTTGTCCAAAATCTGTTAAAAGGTTCGTAAGATTTATATTATCTCCACCATTTTTCCAATGCCATAAAAATGACAAGTCAAAATTTTTGTAGTTTATATTATTAGAAAAAGTCATTTGAAAATCAGGTTCTGCATCTCCTAAAACAACTAATTCGCCATTTGCATTATTTCCAACTATTTGTGTAGCACTTTCTCCTTCTTCAATTCTGAAAGTTCCTAGTCCTTGACCAAAACCACCTACATTAAAAGGATCCACATCTAATTGTGTGATTTCAGATTGGTTTGTAAAATAAAGAATATTTGTACTCCAATTAAAGTTATCACTTCTTACAACGTCTGCAGTAAGTCCAAGTTCAATACCCTTGTTTTCTAAATTACCTGCATTGGCCCATCTATTAGAAAAACCACTTGAAGGCTGTGCATTTGCTTGTAATACTAAGTCATCAACAGTTTTATTGTAATACGTTGCTTCTAAAGACACTCTATTGTTAAAGAACCCTAGATCCATACCAGCTTCAAATTCTTTTTGTCTTTCTGGCGAAATCGTTGGGTCTCCTAAAGTTACAGGAACAACAATACCTGGCAAACCTCCTACTAATGAATTTCCGTAGGCTGTGAACAAGGCACCGTTAGGTGCAAAATTTCCTGCTTCACCATAAGCAGCTCTCAACTTTAATTGATTCCATTTCGAATTTTCACTCCAGAATCCAAACTCATGTAAATTTACAGCAAGCGATGCTTTAGGGTAGTAGAACAATTCATTAGCGTCTCCATTATTAGAAGATTTATCACCTCTTACTCCAACCGTTGCAATGAATTTATCTTGGTAATTTAATTCCTCTTGAGCAAAAAAACCAGAGTCCTCCTGTTCTTGGCGAAATTGTGAAACCGCGATATTTGCAGCCTGATCTAAATTTGTTTCAGATGCAATTAGGTTTGAGGCAATATTTCGAACTGTATTTATTCTAAATTGTTGCTTTGTAAGACCCGCCTGTGTGGTAAAGCTAAGATCACTATCGGTTCTATAGTTATGAATTAAAAAAGCAGAAAAGTTTGAATCCCTGTTCTCAGTAGTCCCTAAAGCAGACACACCGTTAAGTCCTCCATTCGATAGTTTTTGAAACTGTAATTCTTTAGGAAAAATCGCTGTAGTTACTAATTCAAAATAATCAACCCCAGCTCTTAACTGAAGATCCAAACTAGAATTCTCCGCTTTATATACATTAAAATCTAAGGTTCCACCTGTTATAAAACGATTTACATCCTCTCTATTAGTAATTAAATCTCTCGTTTGCAGCGGGTTTGAACCCCCATAAGGGTTGTCTGGGTAATTTCCATTGGCATCAGGAGCTAATTGCGCCCAAGGTGGAGTTGATGTTAATGCAACACCAATAGTTGTTCCTGTATTATCATTGTTAAAAAATCCTCGATCCGATGTAGAATTTATGTAGTTACTGTTTACAGAAATTTTAGCTCTATCATCCCAGAACTTATGCTCTACATTCAATCGTACAGATTTCCTATCGTACCCTGTGTTTCTTACAATCCCATCTTCTTCATTATTAGAAAATGCTCCATAAAATAAAGTACTGTCCGATCCTCCAGAAACACTCACGGTTGAGTTTGTAATAAATCCTTTTTCTCCGTAAATCTCCTGTTCGTAATCCACTAAACTACCATTATTATTGGCTTCTGCAAATAGATCTCCTTGACCAGGACCAAAACCATTTTCTGCAATTTCACGAGTATAGGTTCGTTGTCCTTTAAAATTTATAATTTCATTCCAACCAACATCTTGAGAAAATGAAACCTTTGTTTCTCCTCTTTTACCTTTCTTGGTCGTTATTATTATTACCCCAGCTGCTGCACGTGATCCATAGATCGCTGCTGCTGAAGCTCCTTTTAAAACTTCTATACTCTCTATATCATTTGGATTAATATCGGCAATACGATTAGATGGGTTGTCTTGACTTGATGGATTTCCACCTGAGGCTGCTCCAGAGATAAAATTTAATCCTGCCCCTGAAATACTACTATTATTAACATATACTCCGTCTACGATATAAAGTGGCTGGGAATTTCCATTAATAGAAGTAACACCTCTTAACTTAACAGAAATACCTCCACCCGGAGCTCCAGAACTTTTAGTTACAAGTGCCCCAGCAAACTTACCAGCTAAAGCCCCATCTAGAGTTTGTGGTGGAGTTCTGCCTGCCAAATCTTCTGCAGAAACTTGGGCCACTGCATTGGCTGCGTTAGACCTCTTAATAGAAGTTGCCAACCCTGTAATTACTACCTCATCCAGTGCCTGAGCAGACTCTGCCATAGTAACATTTACTACGCCAGTAACACTTACAGCTTGTTCCACAGTAGTAAACCCTAAAGAAGAATAAACTAAGGTAGCTGGTAGATTTGGGACATCAATAGAGTAATCTCCATCGACACTTGTAGTTGTACCTACACTACTACCTTTTACTATTACATTCGCAAAGGGAACGGTCTCTCCGCTTTCATCTGTTACCTTACCCGAAATTGTGTTTTGTGCAAACACAAAGCACGGTAACAAAAATAGGAAAAGCAGGAGCCTCCCGTGATTTAAGTTGTTTTGTTTCATAGTTTATGATTTAAGTTAATGTTTATCGAATTTACTGCTAAATATTTAAAAAAACCAATGTATTATTAAATATTTCATAAGAAGCTTTCCTTAAAAACAAACAATACTTCAAAATATTTTGAATTATAGAAGGATATACACATTTAATAGCCTATCCTATTTTATCTTCTTAAATTTGCACCCTTGTTTCAATTTCGAAATAATAATTAGTATTCATTAAAGAGATGCTCCCCTACGTGGGAAATAAACATGTACAGAACGCACACCAATGGCCAACTACGTGCCACAGATATTAATAAAGAAGTAACGCTAGCCGGTTGGGTACAAAAAACCCGCGATAAAGGCTTTATGGTTTGGGTAGATCTCCGGGATCGCTATGGAATCACGCAACTTATTTTTGATGAAGAGCGAACACCAAAAGAAATGATGGAAACCGCCTCACAATTAGGTCGTGAATTTGTAATACAAGTTACAGGAACGGTAATTGAACGTGAAAGCAAGAACCCAAACATGCCTACAGGCGATATTGAAATTTTAGTTTCTGAAATTTCTATTTTAAATAAATCCCTTACGCCTCCGTTCACTATTGAAGATGAAACCGATGGCGGCGAAGACCTACGAATGAAATATCGCTACCTGGATATTCGTCGTAAACCAGTTCGTAAAAATTTAGTGTTTCGCCATAAAGTGACCATGGCGGTGCGTAATTATCTTTCTGAAAAAGAATTTATAGAGGTTGAAACCCCTTACCTTATTAAGTCTACCCCCGAAGGTGCCCGCGATTTTGTAGTACCAAGCCGTATGAACGAAGGACAATTTTATGCCCTTCCACAATCGCCACAAACCTTTAAACAATTGTTGATGGTAGGTGGCATGGATAAATACTTCCAAATTGTAAAATGTTTTAGAGACGAAGACTTGCGAGCAGATAGACAACCAGAATTCACACAAATAGATTGTGAAATGGCGTTTATTGATCAAGAAGACATCCTGAATACCTTCGAAGGCTTAACCCGCCACTTACTAAAAGAAATTAACGGAGTGGAAATAGGCGATTTTCCAAGAATGCAGTACGACGATGCCATGCGTTTATACGGAAACGACAAACCAGATATCCGTTTTGGAATGCAGTTTGGCGAATTAAACGAAGTTGCACAACATAAAGATTTTGGTGTTTTTAACAATGCAGAATTGGTCGTAGCAATAGCAGTTCCAGGTGGAAACAGCTATACCCGTAAAGAAATTGATAAATTAATAGACTGGGTAAAACGTCCGCAAGTAGGCGCTCTAGGAATGGTGTATTGCCGTTGCAATGATGATGGAACCTATAAGTCTTCAGTAGATAAATTTTACGACCAAAAAGATTTAGGCAAGTGGGCCAACGTAACTGGAGCTGAAGCTGGCGACCTTATATGTGTGCTCTCGGGAGACACCACTAAAGTGCGTGCACAACTTTCAGCGTTACGTATGGAGCTTGCTGAAAGATTAGGTTTGCGAAAAGCAGACGAGTTTGCACCACTATGGGTAGTAGATTTCCCCTTACTAGAATTGGACGAAGAAACAGGGCACTACCACGCCATGCACCACCCGTTTACCTCTCCAAAACCAGGACAGTTAGAATTGTTAGACACCAATCCAGGCGAAGTAAAAGCAAATGCCTACGATTTGGTGCTAAACGGAAACGAAATTGGCGGTGGTTCAATTAGAATTCACGATAAGAAGACACAAGCCATTATGCTAAAACACTTAGGTTTTTCTGAAGAAGAGGCTAAAGCGCAATTTGGCTTTTTGATGGATGCTTTCGAATACGGCGCACCACCACATGGCGGGATTGCCTTCGGATTGGACAGACTTGTTTCAATTTTGGGAGGCCAAGAAACCATCCGCGATTTTATTGCCTTCCCAAAAAACAACAGTGGCCGCGATGTGATGATAGATGCGCCAGCGCCTTTGGATAACGAGCAATTGGAAGAGTTACATTTAAAGTTGGATTTGTAAAAAATTTAATTACGGCTTTTCACCCCTAAAATCCCCTCAAGGGGACATTGAAAAATAATGAGACTAACCCTAATCGTCATCTTCCTACTAATCGCAGGCTTCGTAGCCTATGGCTTTTATATAAAACCCGAAGATCTTAAAACGGGTGAGTTTTGTATTGGAATAGGAATTGCTGGTTTGTTTTTTCTTTGGATGCCACTTTTTATCTACCACCGGTGGAAAAATAAAAGCGTAAAAGATTACATGCTTACCAAGGAAAACCTAGATAAGATGCGCCAAGAAGGAGAAGATAAAAAACTGTAATTAACTAGAAGCTAGCCTGTTTCAATCGTTAATAATTTTGTTGAAATACTTGACACTCAGGGTGTATTTTTACAAATAGTTACAATTTGATAACCTACGAATGTAGAATTCATGTACCTTTGCGACTTATTAACTATATTTTTTTATTACAATGGAAGGAACAGTAAAATTTTTCAACGAATCAAAAGGTTACGGATTCATCACAAACGATGAAACTGGAAAAGACATTTTCGTACACGTAACCGGACTTAACGGGGAAGCCCTTAACGAAGGTGACAAAGTAGAATATGAAGAAGAAGAAGGAAGAAAAGGAATGACTGCGGGACAAGTTCGCGTAATTCACGACTAAGATATATATTCGTACAACCAACCACAAAATCCTCCAAGGCGTAAGTTTTGGAGGATTTTTTATAGAATTTTATTTGAACCTTATGGTTTGTACCCTTAAAATTTAATTTAAGTTTCGCTTTTCAATAAAAAACCGCTTCAATAATTGAGAAGCTTCTTCAGCAAGAATACCGCCTTCCATTTTTGTTTTGGGATGTAGCTTGGTTCCCATTTCAATACAACCACGTTGTTCATCTCGCGCACCATACACAATTCGGGAAATCTGGCTCCAAAACAATGCACCAGCACACATTTGGCAAGGTTCTATGGTTACGTAAAGTGTGCAGTCTATTAAATATTTTCCGCCAAGATAATTGGCAGCAGCTGTAATGGCTTGCATTTCGGCATGGGCCGTTACATCGATAAGGGTTTCGGTTAGGTTATGTGCTCTCGCAATTATCTGGTTTTTTACCACGATTACCGCGCCAATGGGAATTTCACCCTGTTCATAAGCTGTGTGGGCTTCTTGCAAAGCCTTTTTCATAAAGTAGGTGTCGTCGGAGGGTTGGATCAATTTAAGTTATGAGTTATGAGTTATGAGTTATGAGTTATGAGTTAAAATTACAAAACAGCAGCGCCTAAATTTACTTTTATGTGCTGAAATTTTAGAATTCGTAAAATTTTTCAAACCCAAATTACAATTAAACTAGTAAGCAAAGGTCACGGAGTGATTTTACGACTATAGGAGTAAAATTGCACCGAAGTGGTATCTTTGCTACAATGCCAGAAAAGCTATTACATACCATTCAATTTCCAAAGAATCTTCGAAACCTTTCCGAAGACCAACTCCCACAACTTACCCAAGAACTGCGTGACTTCATTATTAATGCCGTAGCTACAAAAGAAGGGCATCTAGGTGCAAGCTTAGGCGTTGCAGAACTCACCGTAGCACTACATTATGTTTTTAACACCCCAAAAGACTTGCTGGTTTGGGACGTGGGGCATCAAGCCTACGGGCATAAGATCTTAACAGGCCGTAAAGAGAATTTTCATACCAACAGACGTTTACATGGTATAAGTGGCTTCCCAAAAAGAGCCGAAAGTGAGTATGATACTTTTGGCGTGGGACACAGTAGTACGGCTATTTCAGCAGCCTTGGGGATGGCCATCGCTAACCAGCTAAAAGGGGAACATAGCATACAACATATTGCCGTGGTGGGCGACGCTTCTATTGCCAGCGGAATGGCTTTTGAAGCGCTCAATCATGCAGGTGTTACAAAAACCAATTTATTGGTTATATTAAATGATAACGCCATTGGCATAGACCCAAGTGTAGGTGCTTTAAAAAACTACCTCACTCAAGTGAATCTGGACGGTGCTCCAGACACCGATAATATTTTTGAAGCGTTACACTTCAACTATTCGGGACCTATTGATGGGCATAATCTTTCGGTTTTGATTGCTGAACTAAATAGGCTGAAACATATAGAAGGCCCAAAATTGTTGCACGTAATCACCAAAAAAGGAAAAGGACTACGCCAAGCCGAAGAAGACCAAGTAAAATACCACGCTCCAGGAAAATTTGATGCCAAAACAGGCGATTTATTTCCAAAATCGAATGCAATACAACCACCTAAATTTCAAGATGTATTTGGCAAAACCTTGGTTGAATTAGCTTCAGCAAACGAAAAAATTGTAGGTATTACCCCAGCGATGCCCACAGGAAGCTCCTTAAAACATATGATGGAAGTATTTCCAGACCGTGCTTTTGACGTAGGCATTGCCGAACAACACGCCGTAACATTTGCTGCAGGGTTGGCAACGCAAGGAATGACGGTTTTTTGTAATATCTACTCTACTTTTTTACAACGCGCGTACGACCAACTCATTCACGATGTGTGTTTGCAAAAACTCCCAGTAATTTTTTGTTTGGATCGCGCAGGAATTGTAGGTGAAGACGGAGCCACCCATCACGGAATTTTCGATTTGGCATATTTGCGTTGTATCCCCAACCTCATCCTATTTGCACCACGAAACGAACCAGAACTTCGAAATATATTGTATACGGCACAATTGGGGTTGGATTTGCCCATTGCTATTAGATATCCACGTGGGCGTGGAAATATTGTAGACTGGAAACAGCCTCTTTCTAAAATTGAATTAGGAAAAGCGATTCAGTTAAAAGACGGAAAAGACATTGCTCTTTTAACTATTGGTACTACGGCGAACAATGCTTCGGAAGCGATAACGGAGATTGAAAATTCTTCAGCAGAAAAAATTGCTCATTACGATATTCGGTTTTTGAAACCTTTAGATACAGCGATGTTACATACTATTTTCAGCAAGCATAGACACATTATCACGGTGGAAGATGGTGTTAAAAAAGGCGGACTAGGAAGCGCTGTAGTCGAATTTGCTTCGGAACATACGTATCGCAATACTATTAAAATTTTAGGTGTTTCGGACGAATTTCCAGAACAGGGAACCGTAGAAGAATTACAAGAACTGGCAGGGATTTCAGCAAAGAAGATTAAGGCTGAAATTGAAAGGTTCTTAGAAAATTAGATAGCAGTGATCCCTCATCCCCAACCCTTCTTCTGCTGTAAAGGGAGAAAAATGTCAAGCTAAAATTTGAAAAGGCTACAAATTTCCGTTTATCTTTTGAAACAATTGTAATGCCTGCCCATCGGTTAACATAGAGATGTGGTTACAGCACAACATGAGATAATCGTAAGTGTTTGAAGGGATTTCGGCTCCTTCAAAACTTTTTAGAAGTAATGTGTCGTAATGACGCAAGTTGTTAGTAGCTTCATTTTCGAAAGCTGTAGTGTAGGCATCCAACAATGTAGATAATATTTGATAGCCCGCCAACTCCTTTTCTATTACTTCGGGGTTTTGGTATACTTTGGCGATACTTTCTTTAATAATATCTTTAATCTGTGCCTGGTAACGACTTTTATCCAATAAGGCTTCGGTAAAATTGCCTTTTAAAATAGCTTCCTCGTTGTTGGTGAAGATTTCCACAGCTTCTGAAATTAGGGTGTTAATAGCTAATGAACGTAAATACGCCAAGCGATCCTTAGATTGAGACAGTGCCGCATACTTTTCTTTATTAATAGTATCTTTTACTAATTGGAGTAAATATTCTAAAGCTGTTTCTTCGGGGATCCAACCCAGGTTAATACCATCTTCAAAATCTATAATGGTGTAGCAAATATCATCGGCAGCTTCTACTAAAAAACACAATGGATGACGATGGTAACTCATAGCTTCACTAGCACCACGTTTTGTAAGACCTAAAGTTGAGGCAACATCTTTAAAAAACGAAACATCGTTCTGAAATACGCCATATTTTTTATCGGCAATGTGATGGGTAGGTTTCTTCGGAAGACTTTCTTTAGGGTATTTCATAAATGCCCCCAACGTAGCAAATGTTAATCTTAGTCCGCCATCTACACCGTTTTTCGTTTCGGTTAAAATTTTAAATCCGTTGGCATTACCTTCAAAATCTACTAAATCCTGGTATTGTTTTGGTGTGAGTTGGGATTTAAAACGCTGTCCTTTTCCGCTTAAAAAATAGGCACCCATGGCTTTTTCGCCACTATGCCCAAAAGGTGGATTGCCAATGTCGTGCGCTAAAGCTGCCGCCGCAACAATGGCTCCAAAATCGGTTGACTGGAAACCATGTACTTTATGTAAATGCGGGTGTTTTTCGAGAATAGCAATTCCTACTTGTCGCCCTAACGACCGCCCTACCACACTTACCTCTAAGCTATGTGTTAAGCGTGTATGTACAAAAGATGTTTTGGAAAGTGGAATTACCTGTGTTTTATCCTGTAAGCTTCGGAACGCCGAAGAAAATATCACTCGGTCATAATCTACTTCAAATCCGGTACGTGATTCGTTTTCTTCAATTCGTAATCTCTTTTTGGTATCGCCCTGTTTTTGAAGCGAGAGCAAATCTTCCCATTGCATCATTGTATTGTATTTTGGTAGTGGCAAGATACCAAATTCTATAACGTTGCAGCAGCAAAAAAATAACACCTTTTAATAAAGATTCCGTAACACAAAAATGCCGTCTCCAAATGTAGTTTTGTCTAGAACAAAAACTATAAATCGCATAACATTTAGGTAACACAAACCTTACTTAATGCTAAAACAAGCATAACATTTAGGTAACTGCCGCTCTTGTAAATGTGAGTTTATTTGCAACATAAAATTAAAACTAATACTTAATTCAAAAAAAATGAAAAAATTCTTTATTTCTAAAATTGCTCTTATAGCACTTTCATTATTTGTAGTTGGATGTAGCAGCGACGATAATGACCCTATTGACGTTGGTGATGATGATCCAGACCCAGTAGACACTGTTCTTGTAGGACAAGTTACAGAAGACATGACATTAACAAGTGACGAAATATGGACATTGGATGGTCGTGTAACCGTTGTTGACGGCGCTACCCTTACGATCGAAGCAGGAACTATTATTAAAGCATTGCCAGGACAAGAGGCAAGTGCATCAGTTTTAATTATTGCACGTGGAGGTAAAATTCAAGCAAATGGTACTTCCAGTGCTCCTATTATCTTTACGTCTAGCACAGACAATATTGAACTTGGACAAGTAGCTGGAACAAACTTATCTGAAAACGACAGAGGTCTTTGGGGAGGAGTTATTGTTTTAGGACATGCTAGAGCTTCTTTATCTGGAGACGCTGGTGAAAATCAAATAGAAGGAATTCCTGCAAGTGATACCAATGGATTATACGGAGGTACAAACGATGCTGATGATTCTGGATCATTAAACTATGTATCTATTCGTCACGGTGGAACTTTAATTGGTGATGGTAACGAAATTAACGGACTTACGTTAGGTGGTGTTGGTTCTGGAACTACTATCTCTAACATTGAAGTAGTTGGAAATGTAGATGATGGAATCGAATGGTTTGGTGGATCTGTTAACAGTTCTAACTTACTTGTTTGGGCACAAGGAGACGATGGTTTGGATATTGATGAAGCATATTCCGGAACAATCTCAAACTCTTTAGTAATTGCGGGAGATATTTCTGACCACGGTCTTGAAATTGATGGACCTGCAGGTTCTTTTCAAGCAGGTTTTACTATAGATGGACTAACGCTAATAGGAAACACTGTAACTGAAAACGGTGAGTATGCAGATTTTAGAGATGGAGCTTTAGGAACTGTAAGAAATGTATATGCAACTGGTTTTAAAGCCTCTGCAGATGTTGAATTAGACAATAATGAAGTTTCACAAAACTTTTTAGATGGAAATATAGTTTTCGAAAACTGGGTACTAAACGGTGCCGACAATACGATTTTTGTTGAAAAAGGTGGATGTATCGAAAACTGTGATGATGATATTGATGACAATGATGTTTTTGAAGACTTAATAATTTTAGATCCTACGTTTGCTGAAAGAGCTGCTAGCTGGACAACTACTGGAACAAGTGGTGGAGCTAACACAGGCGTTTTCTCTTGGACTTTTGCAAGTGCAAAGGGAGCTTTTTAAGTTATTTTCTTAATAATTATTTCAATTAGCCAACTTGCTCGTCTTGTCAAAATCAAGACGAGCTTGTTTACATAATAAACAAGTATGAAAAACTTCCTATTTTTACTCATTACTCTTTTCGTTTCTCACGTTGTATTCAGCCAGACGGGTGTCTCAGGAACTATAAACGATGGCGAATTTAACGACATCCTTCCCTTTGCAAATATTATTGTAAAAGACACACAAAAAGGTACCACTTCAGACTTTGAAGGAAAATATAATTTAGAACTGGCACCTGGCTCGTATACACTGGTTTTTTCGTTTGTGGGATATCAAACCAAAGAAATTACCGATGTAATAGTTACCGATGGTCAAATTACTAACACCGACGTAACCTTAAATGCAAGTGCTGGCCAACTAGACGAAGTTGTAATTACTACCACAGCTCGCCAGAATACGGAGGCTGCAGTCCTTAGTTTCCAAAAAAATTCGGTGAATCTTTTAGATGGTCTTTCATTGGAAACCATTAAAAAGACAGGAGCTAGCGATATTGCAAGCGCTGTTAAAAACGTTCCTGGTGTATCTATACAAGGAGGGAAATTTGTGTATGTAAGAGGATTGGGAGATCGCTATACAAAATCTATTCTAAACGGTGTTGATGTACCTGGTTTAGATCCAGACAGAAATACCCTGCAATTGGACATTTTCCCAACTCAAATTCTTGAAAATGTAATTGTAGTGAAAGCTGCAACTGCAGATCAACCAGCAGATTTTACCGGAGGTGTTATCGATATTGTTACTAAAGATATTCCAACAAGAGAAGAGTATAGCGTGTCAGTGGGAGCCACCTATAATTCAAACTTTCACTTTAAAGACAACTACTTAGCTTCAGAAAAAAGCAGCACCGATTTTCTAGGGTTTGACAATGGACTTCGTGACAATCCATTAGCCGCAAGCCAAGTAGTGCCGTTGCCACAGGAAAATCCTGAAGCAGCCTCATTAATTACCCAACAGTTTGAACAACGTATGGCGGCACAACGCGAAACCAGTCTTTTGGACTATAACTTTTCACTTACAGCGGGAAATCAATATGAAATTGGAGATAAAAAGTTAGGGTATCTAGCCTCACTTTCGTACCGTAATGAAACTTCGTATTACGATGAGTACATTAATGGTCAAATTTATAGAAAAGATGAGGCAGATAAAAGCAATTTCGAATTACTTGCAGACCGTACCCAAAATGGACAGTTAGGAAACAACAATGTATTAATTAGTGCATTGGCAGGTCTTTCTCTAAAATCTGAAAAATCTAAATATAGATTTAATGTGCTTCACGTACAAAACGGAGAGTCTCAAGCATCAATATTTAGACAAAGTAATTTCATTATAAGCAGTAATAATGTAATAAAGGATAACTTAATTTACACCCAACGCGCTATTACAAACGGTCTTTTAAGCGGTAAACACTCTTTAGGAAGTGAAAGCGATTGGACGGTGGAGTGGGCTTTGTCTCCAACACTGGCACGTATAGAAGATAAAGATTTTAGAGTAACTCCTTTTAGAGTCTCTACAAATCCTGATACCGGAGAAGAAATCTACACCATTGAGCCCAGTGAATCTGGTGTGCCTTCCAGATTTTTTAGAGATTTAGAAGAAATAAACCTTGCCGGTAAATTAGACATCGAGAAAAAGCATTCATTGTTTAGCTACGATGCAAAAACTAAATTTGGAGGAGGATATACCTTCAAAAACAGAACGTTTGAAGTTTTAAAATTTTCAATTCCAGTACTAAATTTTCCAACAGCTTCCATAAATGGAGATCCCGACCAAATTCTATCAGATGAAAACATTTATGATCCCGAAACCAATAGTGGTTTTTATATAAGACAAGATTCAAACGACTCAGATTCGTATGATTCTGATGTTTCTGTAGCTTCAGGATATGTTTCAGAAGAATTTAAAGTAACAGATTGGTTTAATGCGGTAGCGGGAGTTAGATTCGAGCAATTTATATTAAACTATACTGGAGAAAGACAAGATGGTTCTTCTTTAAATGGTGCTGAAATTTTAAACACTGCAGATTTCTTTCCTTCTGTAAACCTTATTTTTGATCTAAACGAAGAAGGTGACAAGAAAATTAGAACTTCATTTGCACGTACCACAGCAAGACCTTCTTTTAAAGAAGCTTCTTTGGCTGAAATTTTTGACCCCATTAGTAGTACTACTTTTATTGGAAATATCGATTTACAGCCAACGTATATTAATAACTTCGACTTGCGTTTTGAAAAATACGGCGAATCTGGAGACTTTTTTGCATTGAGCGGTTTCTATAAATCTTTTAAAGACCCTATCGAACTTTCATTTATACGTAGAGCTTACGGGCAATACACACCTTTAAATCTTGGTGATGCTACTGTTTTTGGTGGAGAAATTGAAGTGCGTAAAAACCTAGGCTTTATCCGCGGTTTAGATAACATAAATTTTAATGTAAACTTTTCACTTATAGAATCTCAGCAAGAATATAGCGAAGATGAAAGAGAAGGTAGATTAGACAACTTAAGAGAAGGTGAAACACTGGATGACACACGCCAACTACAAGGGCAGTCCCCATACCTATTAAACATTGGTTTTAATTATGAAGACAATGGCTGGAATGGTGGCTTGTTTTACAATTCACAGGGTAAAACATTGCAAATTGTAGGAGCTGGAGACGTTGCCGATGTGTATACCCTACCTTTTCATAATTTGAAATTGAACCTTTCAAAAAGCTTCGGTGAGAAAAACAACTCGACCATATCATTAAAATTCGAGAACCTGTTAGATGATAACGTTGAAAGTGTCTACCAATCGTTTAACGGAGAAGACCAAATTTATTCTAGATGGAGTCCTGGACAAGATATTAGTTTAAGTTATAGTGTTCGCTTTTAAATAACAGAGTACTACTAACTATAAAGGGCGTTCAAACTTGGTTTGAACGCCCTTTATAATTTTAATAAAAAGGTTTATCTATACGAAACCACACGTGTGTCGTTAGCTTCCCAGGTCTTTACTTTAGCAATTTTAGAACTTGCATACGTTACTTCTTTCATAATATCTCCCTGAAAAAATTTCCAGGTTCCCACTTTGTTACCGTTATTGTATTGTGCAATTGCTGTTTTATTGCCTTGCGTATCGTAACTAATCCACTCGCCTTGCAATTTATTTTCTTGCGTATAGAATCCTTTTTGTGCTACAACACCATTATCATGATATAATGTAGCTTCAATAAGGCCATCATCTGCTAGTACATATTTGTCTTTAACGTCTTTACTACACGTTTTACTACATTGTGCAACAGCTACATTAGCTAATAAACACACAACTAAAAGGGAAAGAATATTTTTCATAATGCTATTTTTTTATCTTGTTATATACCAAATTTACGGAATAGATAACAATTATGAAAGGTTTACATAACGTTGTGGTAACATTAAAACTGTAAATTACTGATTTTTAGTGTTTTATCCAATGTTAAGTTTTTAAAACTTAACATTGGAACCTTAAAATACTTAATAATACCTTAATATTTAGGTTACATTCAAGCTAAGTAGATGTACTTATTTTGTAAGGTTGAAAGACACATACACTTGTACATCTTTTAAGTTTTTGTCAACTAAATAGTACCAGTGTTTAGGCTACCTTTTGAGGTAGCCTTTTTTGTTTTCAGAAAAAAACACTTTTTAAACTTAATCATTACATAACATTTAGGTAACATTGGTTTTAGTTCTTTGCAGCGACAAAAACTTAAATCGATTGCAATGAAATTATATTACCTCCTTGGGGTACTAGCATGTGTCGTTTTCAATTCTGCTACTGCACAAGAAATTAGTGACACCAAATTTGGCAAGGGCCTTATCAACTTTGTTGCGAAAGACAGTTCTTTTAGCGTAAAATTTGCACCTCGTATTCAATCTAGGTTTAACACCACCTGGAATTATAACGGCGCTGGTTATGACAATGCCGAGTCTGATTTCTCGATCCGACGAGCACGTTTAAAATTTAACGGCTTTGCCTACTCGCCAAAGCTGAAATATAAAATTGAATTAGGACTCTCTAATCGTGATATTTCGGGTGGAAACGAATTTAACCGAAATACCTCTAGAATTATCTTAGACGCTGTAGTGATGTGGAATTTCTACGAAAATTTCGAATTATGGGCAGGACAGACTAAACTTCCAGGAAATATAGAACGTGTGGTTTCTTCAGCAAACTTGCAATTAATAAACCGATCGTTACTAAACCGTTATTTTAATATTGACCGGGATGTGGGAATACAAGTACGCCACGAAACCAATTGGGGAGGAAATTTATGGACTCGCGAAAAAATTGCAGTATCGCAAGGAGAAGGCCGTAATGTTACCGAAGGAAATGAAGGCGGCCTACAATACACAGGACGTTTGGAGTTTTTGCCCTTCGGAAAATTTGCTTCAAAAGGAGACTACACACAGGGCGACCTTAAAAGAGAGCCATCTCCAAAACTACTTGTTGGACTCTCCTACGATTATAACAATAACGCTGTAAGAACACGAAGCAATCTAGGCTCGTATATGTTTCTGGAAGATGGTTCTTTGTATGAAACCAATATTACCACTTTCTTTGCCGATGCCATGTTTAAGTACAAAGGATTCGCTTTTATGGGCGAATATGCCAATAGAGATGCCGAAACCCCCATTGTAGTTGAAGAAGACGGTACTCAAACTGGTGATATTGTAAGTATAGGAAATGCTTTTAGCGGCCAATTAAGTTATTTATTCAAAAGTAATTACGAAATTACAGGACGCTTTACCACTACCGATTTTAAATCGATAACAGGAATAGCACCACAAGAACAATATACGCTGGGAGTTTCAAAATATATTGTTGGGCATAAGCTGAAAATTCAAGCAGATGTAAGCCACACACAGGGGAATGGGCAAAAAGAAAACATTATGGTTCGAACTGGATTCGACCTTCATTTTTAATAAAAGAGATAACAATTTGGTAACAAATGCGCTTATTTAATTTGTGACATTTGCACCATGGAAGCACTATTTAATATGGAAAATATTTATTTATTCATGCTAATTGCATTGGTTGTTTTAGCCGTGATAGATATCGTGGTTGGAGTGAGCAACGATGCCGTTAATTTTTTAAACTCTGCAATTGGTTCCAAGGCAATCTCTATGCGAACTATTATGATTGTAGCAAGTCTTGGTATTTTTATAGGCGCCGTCTTCTCCAGCGGTCTTATGGAAGTAGCCAGAAAAGGTATTTTCGTGCCTAGCCAGTTCTATTTCGATGAGATTATGGTCATCTTTATGGCGGTAATGATCACAGACATCTTATTGCTGGATTTCTTTAATACCCTTGGCTTACCAACCTCTACCACAGTTTCTATTGTTTTCAACTTACTGGGGGCTGCAGTAGTGATGTCGCTTATAAAAATAAGCAAGTCTGATACTGAAACCCTTGCTAATCTTGGAGAATACATTAACACAGCCAAAGCTTTTGAAATAATCATGGGGATTTTACTATCTGTGCTTATCGCTTTTTCTGTGGGAGCCTTAGTGCAATGGATTTCCAGAATGATTTTTAGTTTTCATTATAAAGATAAGATGAAGCATTTTGGCGCCGTGTTTGGCGGTGTAGCATTATCGGCTATTGGTTATTTTATCTTTATGAAAGGTCTTAAAGGAACTCCTTATTATAGTGATTTTAAAGATGTAATTGAAGGGAATGAGCTTATCATCCTAGGATGTGGCTTGGTCTTCTTCACCTTGTTTTCGTATGCATTTCAAAAAATATTCAAAAAGAGTATTTTAATTATTGTAATTGCTGTAGGAACCTTTGGATTGGCATTGGCCTTTTCCGGAAACGACTTGGTAAACTTTATTGGAGTGCCTATGGCGGCATTTCACTCGTACGAATTTTGGGCTGCTTCAGGCGTAGATGCCAGTTTATTCTCTATGGAAGTTTTAGAGAAAAAAGTGCCCGCAGAGCCCTTATTACTTTTTATAGCCGGCGCTATTATGGTAGTAACACTTTGGTTCTCTAAAAAAGCTAAATCTGTTGCCGAAACTGAAATAAGCTTGTCTCGCCAAGGCGAAACACACGAAAAATTTCAGCCTAATATGCTCTCAAGAGTTATTGTTCGAGGAACCACCTTATTATCGTTAGGAATGGGAAAAATCATACCTGCTACTGCGCAAGAAAGAATTAATAAAAGTTTCCAAAAACCCGATACAAAAGCACTTACCAAAGACCAAAGTATAAATGCTCCTGCTTTCGATATGATTAGAGCTTCTGTAAACTTAATGGTAGCTGGTGTTTTAATTTCAATTGCAACCACAATGAAACTTCCACTTTCAACTACCTACGTTACTTTTATGGTGGCAATGGGTACCTCACTAGCCGATAGAGCCTGGGGAAGAGAAAGTGCTGTGTATCGTGTAGCTGGTGTTTTAAATGTTATTGGCGGATGGTTCTTCACTGCTTTTGGCGCTTTTATTGCCTGTGGTGTCGTAGTATTTTTGATACACTGGAACAAAGAAATTATGACCCCAATACTGTTGTTGTTAACAGCATTGCTATTGGTAAGAAACTACCTTTCTCATAAAAAGAAGGGTCAAATTTCTTTAGACCCAAGCAAACTTAAAAAGAGCGAGAGTAGTACGGTACAAGGTATTATCTCTGAAAGTGCCGATAATATTACAAATGTGATTGCACGTGCTAATAAAATCTATACCATTGTACTGAAAGGGTTAGCCAAAGAAGATTCTTCTGGATTAAAAAAGGGTAGAAAACAAGTTGATAAGCTAGATGCCGAAATTGAAGAATTGCGTGATAATATTTTTTACCTTATTAAAAACTTAGACGAAACCAGTGTACGAGGAAGCAACTTTTACATCACAATTTTAGCCTTCCTTACCGATATCTCACAGTCGTTAGATTTTATAGCCAAGAAGAGTTATAAGCACATAAGTAACAATCATAGAAAGTTAAAATTCAGTCAGATTAAAGACCTTCAGGAAATAGACCAAACGTTAAGTTCGGTTTTAGAAGAAATTGAAGAGATCTTTAACAGCCGTAAGTTTGAGCGAATTAGCTTTGTTCTGGCAAGAAAAACTGAATTGGAAGCAATGCTTTCAGAAAAAATTCAGAAGCAAATAGACCGCACGCGTAGTGAAGAGTCCAGCCCTAAAAATACAACCTTGTATTTCAATATTTTACTGGAAACAAAAGATTTAACAACAGGTATTATGAACTTGATGGACGAGTACTATTCAAGTTACCAGCGTGAATAGAGATTTGGTAACAATGCAATTAGAAACCCCATATTGGCATCGTTGGTATGGGGTTTTTAATTATATATCATGGTACCACCTGTACAAAACCACTTACAGAATAGTTGTTATCTTTAACAACTAAAATAACAACTTATGAAATCTCACGTCGTAGTGTTTCTTATTTTTCTATTAGGTACACAAGGGTGCTATGCCCAAGAAATGAATGCTTCTGAAGTATTAGAAAAAACCATTGCCTATCATGACCCAAACGGAAACTGGGAAAAATTTAACGCCAATTTTCAAGTTACCCTGGCCACTCCTGGGAATTCAGATAGAGTAAGTGACATTACTATAAACTTACCTAAAGACTATTTTAAGCTCGTAAATACACGAGATGGTGACTCTACAACATTTACACTGGACAAAGGCAACTGCACTACAAGTATTACCGACTCCATAACTCAAGTCGGCACCAGAACGCCCTGCGAAACCGCAAGTTTATATAGGGATTACTACACCTACCTCTATGGTCTCCCCATGAAGCTGAAAGACCCTGGGGCAAAGCTATCTCCAACGGTCGAAAAAGTAACCTTTAAAAAGAAACAATACCTAAAACTGAAAGTAACCTACGACGAAGCCGTTGGTAGCGATGTCTGGTTTTTTTACTTAAATCCAACTACCTACGCCATGGAAATATACCAGTTCTTTAAAGGGGAACCAGACGGCGCAGGAAAAGATACTGGCGAATACATTCTCCTTTCCGAAGAAAGCACCGTAAACGGAATGAAACTTCCAAAAATACGTGCATGGTACTACAATAAAGACAATAAATACTTAGGCACAGATACGATTACCAAATGAACCAACCCAAGGCAGTGCATTGACATAGCAGCTTACTCCTTCACAATTTTTTCTGAAAACGTAGCGCCTTGTTGCCCCGTAACAACCACCGTATAGATTCCTGCGGAAAGCGTTGCTACAGAAACAGACCGCTTATCTTTTATGGGTACGGCTACTTCTTGCCCCAAGGCATTAAAAACCTGTATCGCGCTTACCGAAGCTTCTGTCGCTATGGTAAAGCTATTATGGGTTGGATTGGGATATAAAATGGTAGCTGTTAGTGTGTTTTCTGGCACTCCTAAAATAGTGAGGTTTTCGTACCAGGCAATTTTATCCCCTGTGATGGAAGCCGAGAGCACATCGTTATCGCCATCGCCATCTAGGTCTGCGGCAAAAATACCCCGACCGTTGTCTGCGTCTAAGCTTATAATTTGTGCAGGACCAAAGGTACCTAACCCGTCTGTGTTTTCATACCAAGCTACTTCTCCATCTGCTGTTATGGAGACTGCATCAATATCACTGTCTGCATCTAAGTCTGCTGCGTATACAGATTGTACAAAAGAGCCTCTGGTATCAATAGCATTTTCTGCACTAAAAGTTCCTAAACCATCTGTGTTTTCTACCCAATACAATCTATTTTGAGTAGTTGCCGCAACTAGTACGTCAAAATCTCCATCGCCGTCAATATCTTTTGAATCTATAGAAAGACTACCAGCGGCAACACCAGGTATTTCAGTGCCTGCATTAAAAGTACCGTTACCATCTAGATTCTCATACCAAAATACACGCGCTAACCCAGTAGATACAGCTAAAACGTCCATATCGGTATCTCCATCTATATCTCTAACCAATACAAAACGAGCATTTGGCATGGTGGTACTAATAGGCTGCTCTGGCCCAAAAGTCCCCGTTCCATCTACGTTTTCGTACCAAGCTACGGTATTTGCACTTCTGTTAGCAGAGACCACATCCATGTCTCCATCGCCATCAAAATCTCCTGCGTCTATTACAATTGCTTCTGTTGCATTATTTGCAATTGTACTATTTGAACCAAAATTTCCAATACCATCAGTATTTTTGTTCCAAATGATCAAATCTTGACTAGGTGAACAAGTTAGTATGTCAATATTCCCATCACCATCAATATCGGCCGTTGTCACAAATCTCAAATCCTGTATAGCACTATTGATTACTTCACCTGCCTCAAAACTTCCAGAATTTCCTGAATTTTCATACCAAAGATTGGTGTCTAACCCATCAATGGCAGCCACAACATCAATGGCGCCATCACTATTTATATCTACGGCTGTGACATAACGTGGAACAGGCGATTTATTATCTATAATTTGTTGCGAACCAAATTGAGCTACAATAGATTGGCTTAATCCTAAACCAACAAAAAAGATAAAATATTTCATAAAATAAAAATTAAAAAAGGATGCCCGTACTATCGAGCATCCTTAAAGGTATGTAAATTTATTAGTTATTTCCTTTTTGGATTACAGTTTGCTCGCTGGTGCCGTCTATATAGTTTTTTTCAATACTGTAGAGGCCGTTGGGGAGTTATTTCAGCAAATTTTAAAGCCCTAGCATATTCCCATTTCAAATTTAATCTACACCTTGTTTAAGCGTTTTTTTTCTTCATTCATACAACCGAAACCATCTTTATTGTGAATAAAACAGCAATACTTTTTAACAAACCGCTGTTAATATTTCGCAAATTCTCCTGAAAGCCTGATACTATTGAACTCTTAACCTTTTGTTAATAACAGTGTTGAGAAACCAACTCAAAATTCTCAAAATTCCTTTAAAATAATGTGATATTTACTAAACAGAGTAACACAAATTTTTGATTGGGGCATTATGGAAATAACACACATTATTAAGAGAGATAATTCGACAAAATCTTTTCATTTAGACAAAATTACAGCAGCGGTTCTTAAGGCAATGAACGCGGTGAAGGAGAGCGAAGAAGAGGACGCTCAAAATGTAGCGATAGCGGTTTACAAAGTTTTACTAGAACGTAAAGAAAGAGACGCAAACTATATTCCAACCATAGAAGAAGTACAGGATATTGTGGAAACAAAATTGATGGAATGTGGTTTCCCCGAGGTTGCAAAAGCGTACATCCTATACCGTAATAAACGCACTCAAGAACGTAAGACCGATATTTTTGAAAAGCGCATTAGCCTGAAACCTTATGAGTACCCGCAGTTGTACGAATATGTTCCGGCCATACGCCATTCGTATTGGATTCATACCGAGTTTAACTTTACCAGCGATATCCAGGATTTTAAAACCAGACTCGATACAGTAGAACGTAGCGCGCTAAAAAATACCATGCTCGCCATTTCTCAAATTGAAGTGGCCGTAAAATCTTTTTGGGGCGATTTATACCACCGTATGCCAAAACCCGAAATTGGCGCCGTAGGTTCCACTTTTGCCGAAAGTGAAGTGCGTCATGCAGATGCATATTCGCATCTTCTCGAAATCCTTGGCCTCAACAAAGAGTTTAAAGCGCTTAAAAAGAAACCCGTTATTATGAAACGTGTGCAGTATTTAGAAACGGCACTACGCAATTCCAAAAGTGATGACGACAGAGAATATGCAGAGGCAGTATTATTGTTCTCACTATTTATTGAACATGTCTCCCTCTTTTCTCAGTTCTTAATTATCATGGCTTTCAATAAGTATAAGAATATGTTTAAGGGAATCTCAAACGTGGTGGAAGCAACCTCTAAGGAAGAGCAAATACACGGCGATTTTGGGATAGAACTCATTAAAATTTTACAGGACGAACACCCAGAATGGTTTACACCAGAATATCATGAAAATATTAAGCAATTATGCAGAGAAGCTTTTGAAGCCGAAGGTGAATTAGTAGACTGGATTTTTGAAAAAGGAGAATTAGATTTCTTACCTAAAAATGTAATAAATGAATTTCTTAAGAGCCGTTTCAATAAATCGCTAGAAAGTATCGGGATTGAGAAAGTATTTGAAGTAGATGAAGCCCTTGTAAACGAAACCGAATGGTTTGATGACGAGATTATTGGAACAAAACACGGCGATTTCTTCGTAAAGCGATCTGTAAATTACAGCAAAAGAACACAAAGTATAACTAGCGACGACCTTTTTTAAATTATGCAAGAACAAAAAACAACAACCCCAGGAGAACAAAAAACAACAACTACAAACAGCGATTTATTGGCTGCAAGAAAAGGCGCACTTACTAAAAACGCTAGTGCAAATGAGAGCTTTACATGGCTTAATGAAAACAGTCGCAACTTTTTGGAAGCCGGATATCTTACCGAAGGCGTAAGTCCAGAACAACGCATCCGAGAAGTAGCCGAACGAGCCGAAGAAATCCTGCAAATTCCTGGGTATGCAGATAAGTTTTATAACTACATGAGTGAAGGGTATTACTCATTGGCATCTCCGGTATGGTCTAACTTTGGTAAAAAACGTGGCTTGCCTATAAGCTGTTTTGGTTCGCACATAGACGACGATATTGGGAACATTTTGTACACCCAATCTGAAGTTGGTATGATGTCTAAACTAGGCGGAGGAACTTCTGGATACTTTGGAAAAATACGTCACCGTGGCGCTCCCATTAAAAATAATGGAGAAGCATCTGGTGCTGTACATATTATGCGCTTGTTCGAATCTATGGTAGATGTTGTAAGCCAAGGTTCTGTACGTCGTGGGCGTTTTTCTCCCTATTTACCAATTGAGCACCCAGACATTAAGGAGTTCCTAGAAATAGGAAGCGAAGGAAACCCTATTCAAGAGCTTACCCACGGAGTAACAGTGACCAACGAGTGGATGGAGCAAATGATAGAAGGCGATGAGCAAAAAAGAACCATTTGGGCAAAAGTGCTACAAAGTCGTGGCGAAATGGGATACCCTTATGTATTCTTTACCGACAATGCAAATGATAATGCAGCGGACGTTTACAAAGATAAAGACCATAAAATTTACGCAAGTAACCTATGTACAGAGATTATGCTGCCTTCCAATCATGATTGGTCGTTTGTGTGCGTACTTTCGAGTATTAATGTGTTGCATTACGACAAATGGAAAGATACAGATGCTGTAGAAACCATGGTATTTTTCTTGGACGCAGTAATTACAGAATTTCTTGAAAAGTTAGAGTCGTATAAGCATTCAGAAAATAGAGAGGACCGCCAGACATTTTTATTTATGGAGCGTGCCTATAACTTTGCTAAGGAAAACAGAGCTTTAGGATTAGGTGTGCTAGGATGGCACTCGTTGTTACAATCTAAAAAGCACGCCTTTAACAGCCAGGAAGCCTTTAACCTTAACAGTGAAATTTTCAGAGAAATAAAAGAACGTTCTTACAAAGCTTCAGAAGAGCTTGCCGAAAAATTTGGTGAGCCAGAAGTACTAAAAGGATATGGCCGGAGAAACGCGACCCTCAACGCTGTTGCACCTACAACATCTTCGGCTTTTATTTTAGGACAGGTATCACAAGGTATTGAACCTATCTGGTCCAATATTTATGTAAAAGATATTGCCAAGATAAAAACCACGATTAAAAATCCTTATTTAGTAGAATTATTACAAGAAAAAGGAATGGACAGCCCAGATGTTTGGAGAGACATTCGCGACCGTGATGGCTCTGTGCAACATCTTGATTTTTTAACAGACGAAGAAAAAGACGTGTTTAAAACGTATTCTGAAATTGACCAGATGGATATTATTTATCAGGCAGCCAATCGCCAGAACCATATAGACCAGGGACAATCTGTGAATATTATTGTACATCCAGATATGCCTACCAAGGATATTAACAAAATACACATTACCGCTTGGAAGCTAGGTTTAAAGTCTTTATACTACCAACACAGTATGAATGCTGCACAAAAATTTAAGCAAAAGAAGGATTGTGCAAGTTGTGAAGCATAACAAACCTTCTTTAAAAACAAAAAGCTCATTTAATTAAATGAGCTTTTTGTTTTTCTATAGTACAATTCGAACTACTTTTTATGTTGAAAAAAATCGGCCTGAGGGTTTTTCTCAGACCGATTTCAGCATTACTACGAAAAAAATACAAAGCTATTTCTTAACAACTTTGTAAGTTCCGGTTTGTGAACCTGCTGTTACCTTCATCACATAAATACCAGAAGATAGGTCACTCGTGTTCACAGAAATGGTATTGGTTAGGTCATTACTTTTTACATCCATCACTTTTGCTCCCGTACTACTATATAGCACGATACCATCTAAAGCAGTGTTGGCTCGTACGTTTAGTATAGTACTCGTTGGGTTAGGAAAATACGTAAGTCCATTTATTTGATTTTCACCTATGGCAAGAGGCACTTCAGCGCGTGTGTCGAAATATAAGCCAAAACCACGTCCAGCATTCGTTCCTGCAAAAGCCATACAAGGTTCTTCATCTGCAGTTTCGGCAGTAACCGAAGGAAAGCCATCAAACACATTTATTGGGCTATCGGCAACAGACTCAAATGTATCGAAATCGGTTCCGTTGAAGGTAAGTAACCTGTTCAAACTGTTTTCAGAATTATCTATATTATCACGCACGTAACTGAAACGGATAGTCTCCACACCTTCTACTCTTCGTATCCAACCGTCGGTATGCGCAACATTCCAGTTAGCCCCTCCAGAGCCAAAATTTGAGAATACGGTAAAGGCACCTCCACTTTCTTTAAGATAACCAACACCATTAAAATTATCGGCAGTACCATCTGCTCGATCCGATGCCCAAACCACTACTTTTTCAGTTGGAAGTGCCAATCTAGCAGCTCTAATTGTTGGGTTAAGGGTTTCTCTAACACCGCCACTTTCTAAGGTTTCTCTTGGATCCCAGGAGGCTGGGTCGTTAAAATTATTATTGCTGTTTACATACAAATTCCCTGTTGTAGCTCCAGTATAGGTTGCAAAACTATCTCCAGCTCTTGCATAGGTAAAATCTAACTGCTGCCCGCAAATGTTATCAATAGATACGGCGTCTACCCATCCAAAACCATATTGCCCAGCAGTACTTCTTGCCGAAAATACTTCGGTAGTACAGGAATCGTCATATAAATAGGTGGCTAACACTCTCATGCTACTTGTAGTAGCAGGAAAATTTCTATCTACCCCAAAATCTGAAACATCGGTTGAAATCGTGTCAAAATCGAACGCTGCTGTTGCCGTATTCCATCTTGCTGCCTGAAATAACCCTCCTTCAAATAAAAGATAGGCTAAAATGTATTGATCACCATCCCCGTCCAATGAAATTAATTGCATTTTTCGTACGGGTGTAGGTACTTCTGCATCAGCAAAAAGATCCCAAGTAACACCATTGTCTGTAGATCTATACATATATATACCGTCCATAGTACCTCCAGCATCGATATCGTTTTCGTACATTCCCAAATATAAATCGCCCGTATTTAAGGTAGCAGTCATATCTATACCATCTACAAAATCGTTACGCACCAAGATATCGTCTCCCCAATCTCTAGTTAAAGGCAGCGGATCTGGTCGTTCTATAATTTGGGTTGGAATATAAGGTGTTGGCCCTTCTCCCAAACGACTGTATTTGGGAGCATTTATAGGCTTATAAAGGTCACCTATGTTTGGGTCTATTTGAGTCCAAGTATTTTTAATTGCCAATCTGTTTGCTTCAATTTCTTGTGCTGTTCCGTTTTTATCTAAATAGGTTTGTTGTTGGTACAGATCTTCTAACTGAGAGGTTCGCTCAGGAATTTGAAATGCTGTCCCAGCCGAGTCTTCATTGATTGTTTGCGCTATTGCCGCAACAATACTAAACATGCATACTGTTAATGTAATTAATCTTTTCATAATTTCTAAAAATTAGTTTTTAATGTCCCTACTCTATTTTAAGGCTTTTCAGGTTGCGCCTTAGTAAGCTGCATTAATAGTTCAAAAGTAATCCTATGAGCATCCGTAAACAGAAGGTAATTACTCCAAAACAATAGAGTAAAACACTAGATTTTAAGGGGGTTAAAAGCCCCATGGATTAACCAATGTGATTCAACAGTATAAAAGTAGAAGTGTTGCTGGCAACCAGATATCAAATATGTAACAAAGTCTCCTAGAAATGTAACATCATAAAAAAAGCCAGAAACTAAACGTTTCTGGCTCAAATTTATAGAATGGTGTGATACCTATTCCAAATCGTCTAAATCTAGTTCATCAATGGCATCCCAGGTTTCGTCTACGTCCATATTAGTACCGTTTGCCTGTATATAAAAGCGTTTCCCATGCAGTAACTGAATATTCGTGTTGTTATTCTTTTTCTTGTATTCTTCAATTGCTTTTATATCACCTTTTTTTACGGTTCGCTTTGTTTTGTATTCGTCTTCTTCTTCCATATCCATAGAGAGCATCATCCTAATCCCTGCAGTTGCCGAAGCGCCCATTTCTCCTGCTCCATCAAGCACAGTTACTTTAAAAGATTTGCTTTTATCCTCGTTGCTATACGTTGCTTCAATACTTGCAATTTGTATATACGCGGTTTGTCCTGCTTTATAACCAGTACGTTTCATTCCGTTTATTTCGTCTGGGAGCCATGCTTTCATTTCGTCGTTAGTGAGCGGCTCAACCTGTTGAAGCTCTTTAATATCGTCGCCCATTTTATTAAGTTCCTTATAAGCTTTTGTCGTGTTGGTTACATTTTCTTTGGTTTCTTTTATTTTCTTTGAAACGGGATTCTCGCAAGCAATACATGTTAGTATGACAAGACAAGCAATGAATATTTTTTTCATAGGATTCTTTTATATGGTTAATTAATGTTCAATATACTAAATATCAATATACTAGCAATTACCCAATCGGGTAATTTTTTAGAATATTTTTACCAATGAATATGAAAACTAATACGTAGACTTTTTGCTGAAAAGAAGCAACAGTAATTGTATATCCTTCATATACAACCATGTAGGAGTGGAGTAGTATTTTGTTATTGCTTCTGAAACTTTCGAGATCTGTGCGTTGCAAATACTAGATATAATGCGTAAATGAAGCGTTAGATGTGTGCTTCAGCAACTTTCTCCAATTCTGCATACCAATGTGCGCCAAATTTCCGTATTAACGCTTCTTTTACAAACTTATACACAGGAACTTTTAATTCTTTACCCAATGTACAGGCATCATTACAAATTGGCCATTTATGATAGTTTACCGCAGCAAATTCACTGTAATCTTGCACGCGCACGGGATATAAGTGACAAGAAATAGGCTTTTTAAAAGAAACCTCCCCTGCATTGTATGCGTCTTCTATTCCGCAGCTAGCAGTGCCATTTTCGGTAAAGGTTACGTAGGCACATTCGGCGCCATTTACGAGCGGTGTTTCTAAGTCGTCTCTTTCAGAAAGTATGTGGGTTCCTTGCGCTTCAATAGCTGCAATCCCTTCGGGACGTAAGAAAGGTTTTACTTTAGGATAGATTTCTTTTAAAATGGCTACCTCCGCTTCGGTTACAGGAGCACCCGCTTCACCCGCAATACAACATTCACCTTTGCAGGCCCCTAGATTGCAGACAAACTCCTTTTCTATTATATCTTCTGAAACAATTGTTTTTCCTAGTTGAAACATTCGGCAAATTTACGATTTTAGATAGATGATTGTGGCTTTTTGATTTTCTAATATTTCTATCATAAACTATTTCTAAAAGCGTAATTTTGCAAATTATAACAATCCTTTAAAAAACCGCAAGGTGAGCCCTTTAACAGGCTCAGGATAAACCAAGACCGAAATTATGAACTTCAACTTTAAAGAAATAGCTACTGCGACTATGGTTCTTTTTGCCGTGATTGATATTGTTGGGAGCATCCCCATTATTATTTCATTAAAAGAGAAGTCTGGAACCATAAAGAGTGGACGCGCCTCTATTATTGCAGCTGTTGTGTTAATTGTCTTTTTGTTTATTGGTGAGAAAATTCTCAGCCTTATTGGCATTAACGTCTATGAGTTTGCCGTTGCAGGATCTTTTATTCTGTTTTTTATTGCTTTGGAAATGATTCTTGGAATTAAACTTTTTAAGCAAAATGAAGAGAATCTAGAAATGGCTACTGTTTTCCCTATTGCATTCCCTATTGTTGCAGGACCGGGAAGTTTAACCTCATTACTATCTCTAAGAGCCGAATACGAATTAGAAAATATAATCGTAGCTATTTTAATAAATGTAGTAGTGGTATTTGCTGTGCTACGCACCTCTGGAAGCTTGCAACGCTTTCTAGGAAAAAACGGAATCGCTATTATTGAAAAGATTTTTGGAGTAATTCTATTAGCAATTGCAGTGAAGCTGTTTACCTCTAATATTCAAGAGCTATTCAATTAAGAAAATGATGAGCGACTCATCAAAAAATTAAAAATATGAAATTATTCATTTATATATTAATGGCCTTTGCAGCAGGATTGCTTATTTATAATGCCACAAAAGTAGATTATAGTGCTCCGTTTGAAGGCGAAAGTACGGTGGCAGTAATTTGCTTTTTGGCTGCAGCTTGTGTTATCATACTACTTTGGATATTATTGACCTCTATGGCCATAAGAAAAAAAGTTAAATGATTTATAAAGTGCTGCTTTATGAAAGCCTTTAAACAAAAATACGGTTTTGAAACACGTGAATACACCATTCACCAACAAGAAGGGGTTGTTGATGTGCTTCATAAAGATTTGAAAAAACAGCAAAAGTTTCAAATTGAACTTCTGGATGTTGGCAATAAAATACAGTACGAGCAGGATAACATCCTACCTGGCAAAATAACCCTCATCCTATTTGTTGCAATAGCCTTAGGGTGTATCATTTTTTATTTTTATGTGCCACCAGACGATAAAGGCGCCATGGTAGTAGGTAGCATTGTATTTACCGTGCTTGCCCTTTTTGGTTATTTTAAACCACATACAGACGATTTAATAATTGCTGGCGGGAATAAAACAATACGCCTTTTTAGAAAAAAACCAAATACTCAAGCAGCTCTGGACTTTGCAAACCTTCTAATTTTTTCGGCAAATGAAAAACGGAAAGAGATGGCGATAAACTTTAATTTGGGAAAGTATGAGTTTGAAGCCAACTTAAAATGGTTACTGGCAAATAAAATAATTACCCAAGAAGAGTACGAAAGCTTATTGCAGGACTACGAAATAAATAAAATATTAACGCGGGGCTCCAATAAATAAATGATACCTGAATAATTTATTATTCGTCTTTAGAAGTAAGCACTCCTTCCAATTCCAGTACTTTTTGAAGCATGGGGTCGCCATGGTTTAAGATGAATTCGAAGGCATTAGGCCCATACAATTGTTGTGCTATGTTTGCTTTAATGGCTTTTTTAAGGTCTTCAGAATATCCACTTAAGTCTATCCTTGCTTCATTCAGCCGCGCATATTCAATGAACTCTTCTGCCAGTGAGGTGTCTACTTCATAACTTCGGTTAAATTCTTCAAACGAAATATTCTTAAAATCCTTTCGATGTTTTTCTAAATATTCGAACACAAAATACCCCATATAACCACTCCTAGAAACAAATTGAACTGTTTCATTGGCAATACTAGTATCTTTCGGTACAAATACATCTGGGATAATCCCACCACCACCGTACACAACCTTTCCTTTTGGAGTTACATATTTTAACGAATCTGCTACTTGTATGCTGTCTGCACTTAAAAGTTCTCCATTTTTATAGCGTTTTTCATATTCGTTGTAATATGCTTCATTTCCATTTCCGTAGGGTTTTTGAATAGAGCGTCCCGTTGGGGTATAATATCTTGCTATGGTTAATCGTACGGCACTTCCATCTCCCAGAGCCATTTCTCGTTGCACCAACCCTTTTCCAAAAGAACGGCGGCCAATAATGGTTCCTTTGTCGTTATCTTGCAAGGCACCGGCAACAATCTCACTTGCCGAAGCTGAATTTTCGTTAATGAGCACGTAAATTTTGCCATCTTCAAAATCACCTCTTCGGGTGGCGTAGCTTTTGGTTTCTTCCCCTTTTTTGTTTCGGGTAATGAGCAGTAGCTTGTCTTTTCCCAGAAACTCATCTAGCATTTCTTCGGCTGTGTAAATGTAACCGCCAGGGTTATCACGTAAATCCAAAACCAATTTCGAAATACCGTTGTCTGTTAATTCTTCTAAAGCATTGTCAAATTCTTCACTAGTAGTTTCGGCAAATCTGTTTACTTTAATGTATCCAATCTTATCTGTTAGTTTGTAACTAGCGTCTACGCTTACCAAGGGCACGTCGTTTCGTTTTACTTTAAATGTGAGCAACTCTTTTTCCCCTTTTCTGAAAACCTTCAGGGTTACTTTACTATTTTTTTCTCCTTTTAAATATTCAGAAATACTATCTCTGTTAAAATCGTCACCAAATAACGGCTTCCCATTAGCATACAAAATACGATCTCCTCCACGAATCCCTTCTTTGGCTGCAGGACCGCCATCCAATGCTCTAATAACTGCTATACTATCGTTGTACGGGTAAAAACTTATCCCAATCCCAACGAAATTGCCACGCATGTCTTCGGCATTTTTCTCATACGCATCTACTGGAATATAAACCGAATGTGGGTCTAGGTTTTCCAAAATTCCGTTTACGGTAACATCTACAATGCTATCTGTATTTACTTGGTCTACGTATTCGTAATCTATATAATCTATAAGCCTGTTAAGTTTATCTTTTTTGCTGTTGGTGGCAAAAATCTTTTCGGTAGTGTCTTCGAAATTAAGTTTTGAACCAATAAAAACTCCAGCCGCAAGAGCGACCCCAAAAAGCAAGGGAAGGTAGTTTTTGTTAAAGCGCATATTATAGATTCAAATCGTCAAGGTGTGTTATGGTAACGCCAGCTTTCTCTAAAAATTTCAAACCAGAGTTATCTTTGTATAGCTCATGATACACCAATCTTTTAATGCCTGCTTGGTGTATTAGCTTACTGCATTGCTGGCAGGGCGACATCGTTATGTACAAGGTTGCTCCGCTACACGATTGTGTGGATGAAGCCACTTTTAAAATTGCATTGGCTTCGGCGTGCAGGACGTACCATTTAGTATATCCTTCTTCGTCTTCACAGAAATTTTCAAATCCGCTAGGAGTACCATTGTACCCGTCACTAATAATCATTTTATCCTTTACAATAAGTGCGCCAACTTGTCTGCGTTTGCAATAAGAGAGTTTACTCCACTCGTATGCCATTCGTAAATAGGCAACATCGTATTGTTTTTGCTTGCTTGCTTTCATTAGGCTAGATTAACAGCTAAAGTAATGGGAAGTTATAAAGTGATAAAAGATTGGTTGTTAAATAGTACTTAAAGTTACAGGTATTGGTTAAAAAATCCAATTTTCCAGTAACATGGGGATTGCAAGAATAATAACAACTGCTGAAAGCGTCACCACCCAATAGGTTTTCTTCAGTTTAAAAAGATCCTGAAAAACATAGCCCAATACTATTACTATTGAAGCAATAATAGTTTGTGCAAGTTCAATTCCCAAAGCAAATTCCAGTAGGTGTACAAAAATATTTCCATCGTTTATCATCTTGAAATATCCCGCGAAGCCAAACCCGTGTATCATTCCGAAGAAAAACGTAAGCACTCCAAATAAAAGCCCTGCGTTCAACATTTTCTTTCTAAGCGCATTTACGATAGTAACCACTGCGGTTGCCAAAATAGTTACGGGTATTAAAAATTCTACCCAGCTACTATCTACGGTAAGCACTTGATACGTTGCGAGTGCCAAACTCACACTATGGCCTAACGTAAAAAGAGTAACAAGTAGCAGCGCACGCCGCCACGTTTTTAGCGTGTAGCTAGCGCAAAGTGCAATTATAAAAAGCGTGTGATCGTAGGCGTTCCAGTCCAGGACGTGTTCTAAGCCTAACCTCACGTAGAGCCAAAAGTCTGACATAAGGAAGTCGGTTTATTGTTGTAAATTTATAGTAAATTTTTAATCCTTGTAACTTACCAACTCATGAAAATCAAAAATGTCTTTCTTTTTAGCACCTCACTTATTTTTTTTACCCTAGTTTTATTTAGTTCCTGTGAAGAAAAAATAAAAGAGACAAAAGAAGCACCCATGACCGAAGCACAACTAGTAGCCAAAGCCAAAGAAATACACCAACGAGTTATTACGCTAGACACCCACTGCGATATTAGTGTTGCCAACTTTACCGACAGCATTAATTACACCCAGGAGTTAGAAACACAAGTAAACCTTCCTAAAATGAAAGAAGGCGGCTTGGATGTAGCATGGTTTATAGTGTATACCGGGCAAGACACACTTACTGCCGAAGGCTATAAAAAAGCCTACGATAACGCCATTTCAAAATTTGAAGCCATCCATAAGTTAGCTGAAGAAATTGCTCCCGAAGAAATAGAGTTGGCCACTACATCGGATCAAGTGCGGGCCATTCATAAAAAGGGTAAAAAAGTGGCTATGATTGGTATCGAAAATGGGTACCCTATTGGTGAGAACATTGGCAATGTGAAAAAATTCTACGATTTGGGAGGTCGTTATATGTCGCTGTCTCATAACGGTCATAGCCAGTTAAGTGATAGCAACACAGGCGAAGAAGACGATATTTGGCTCCATAATGGCTTGAGCGACCTGGGAAAAGAGGTAATCGCCGAAATGAACCGCGTTGGGATGATGATAGATGTTTCGCACCCATCCAAGGAAGCCATGAAACAAATGATAGAATTAAGTAAAGCCCCTATCATTGCCTCTCATAGTTCGGCCAGAGCTTTGTGCAACCATAGCCGAAATTTGGACGATGAACAATTACAGTGGATGAAAGAAAATGGCGGTGTAGTACAAACAGTGGCATTCTCTTCTTATCTTAATACCGAAAAACACGAAGCGCGAAATACATATGAAGAAACCATTGGAAAAGAAATAATGGATTCCTTAGGCGTACAGTGGGTAGAAAGAAAAGATTTTAGAAAACTGGATAAAGAGGCTCGAGAAACTTATTTTGAAAACTACCGAAAAATGATGACCATCCGAAAGGATGAAATAAGTAAGTTAAAAAACATGCCTCCTGCCGTAAATGTTTCAGATTTTGTGGACCATATTGATTATTTAGTTGAAAAAATAGGACTGGACCACGTAGGCATAAGCAGCGATTTTGATGGTGGTGGCGGTATTGAAGGATGGGACGATGCTTCCGAAACATTTAACGTAACACTCGAACTGGTTAGAAGAGGCTATTCTGAAGAGGAGATAGCTCAACTATGGAGTGGTAATTTACTTCGGGTATTGGACGAGGTGCAAGCTGTGGCCAATCAAATACAAAATAAAGTATAAGTAATTAATTTCTCGATTAAAAAAAGCTTCAGTTTTAAACTGAAGCTTTTTTAGTAGTAGGGCAATTCAAAATAAGTAGGTTATTGTTTTGTGAAGGTGAGGAAATCTGTTCCTCCGTTTCCACCACTTACATCGGTTAATTCAATTTTAGTTGCGGTTACCGAAATAATGTCCCAATCGTCATTTAAATCTTCGAAATCGTTACTCTCGGGTACTGGGAAAAAAATATTGAAGTCGTCGTCATCGCTTGAGTTTCCGTCATCATCACTAGAAGAATTACTGCTGTCGTCTAGCACAGACCAGCTTCCGGTAACGGTTGTTGATCCATTGGTTGCAGTAAGCGTCCCATTTTCGCCAAATGTAAAGCTATAGCCATTAAAATCTGATGTTTCATCCTCGTCTGAATCAAAAAAGTAACTAATGCGCCAGGTTCCATTTTGGGCAATTTCCCGAATTTGGTCTGCACTGTTTCCTGAATCGTTGTTAGAATTATTTGAGTCATCTTTAGAGCAAGCAAAAAATACAACGGTAGTTATTAGTAGCAGTAGTATTCTTAGGTTTTTCATAATTATATTTTTAGATTTAAAATTTCAGTTTATGTATTTGGTGGTAACCAGCCTTAAGGTATAGTGCCATTGTAATTTTCTTTTTCATAGATACCTGCTCATCAATATGTGGGGAATATTGCGTCTCTGCAAGGATTTACATAAAAAGCACTACGTTTTAAGACTGGTCCAACTAACCAACCAAAAATTATTTATTTATTGTCTTTCAAAAATTAGTATGTCGGTGCCTCCTCCACCACCACTTACATCTTGTAATTCTACGCGGGTATCGGAAACCATAAGTACATCCCAATCGTCATTAAATTCGTCGAAAGGCACACCGTTAAAATCAAGCAGTAGTTTGTTGCCACCGCTTAGCACTTGCCATGTTCCATTATTTGTATTCCCTCCATTGGTCGCTACTACGGTTCCTGCGCTGTTCCAATCTATGGTATAGCCTGCGTAGTCTCCTGTTTCATTATCGCCATCGTCTGTGTAGCTGGAAACAAACCAAATACCTTCAGGAAGTATGGTTTGTAGCGTTGTACCACCACCGCCACCGCCACCGCCAACAGGGTTTCTTTCAAAAGTTAAGAAATCGACAGAGCCATCGCCACCACTCACGTCTTTCAGGCGAATAATATCGTTGGTTGCTTCCAGCACATCCCAGTCTTCGGCTAATTCGTCTAGTGGGTCTATTGTTCCAAAATTTAAGTTTAATTCCAACTCGGTTTCATCTCCAGAAGATGTTGACCAGGTTCCGTTGGTGGTACCGCCAGGTGCTGTTGCTGTTGCTGTATTGTTGCTTGCAAAGTTAAAAACGTAGTCTGCAAAATCTGTAGTTTCATCAACGTCGTCAAAATAGTAGGTTACATACCAATCTCCCATGGTAAGTGCATTTACCAAGGCAGTATCGTTAATTCCCCCACCACCGCCTCCACCGGAGATGCAGTCGCTTTCAAAACGCAAGCGATCGTCACCTAATCTTAGGTCTACTTTGCTTTCGCCTGGTTGTTGTTCTATTTCGTGAAGGTTCCAGGTGTCATTCACATCTGGAAGTCCTGGTACATTTATCACAACGTCTATGTTGTTTCCAGTACCACTGGCAGACCAAGTACCGTTAAAGCTTGTTCCGCTGGTACTAACTACCAAGTTCCCTAAAGTGTCAAAATTGAAAGTATACCCTACGTAAATATCTTCCAAATCTTCATCATCGCGCTCCAATTTATCTACCGTCCAGTCTGTACAACCGGTAAGGATGTCTTCTAATTGCTGTGTAGTACAGTTGTCACAATCGTCATCGTTAGGATCATTGTTATCATCTTCATCACAAGAGTTGGCAGCATCATTAATTACTGTTGCTAGTTCTTGAAAGTTGTTTACCACTATCGTTGTACCGTCAAACAAGAGTACGGTAATAGGAAAATCGAAGGTAACAATAGTATTGGGGTTTATATTTTCAATAAAATTATAGAGTTCCTGGTCATTATTAATGACAATAGTTTCAATAAGTTCATTACTTTGGTTAAATATGGAAGCAGTAATTGGGTATTGAATGTCAATACACTCAATATCGTCATCGCTTTCATTCTCGCCAGGGCAATTAAAAGCCGCTGCATTTAATTCTTCTTGACTATTGATGATTACTTCTGAAAAATCCTGTAAAACTATAGTAATTGGAAAGTTAATCTCTAAGGTGTCAATGTCATCATCAAATTCGTCAAAAATAGCTTCAACGATATCGATATCACTTTCGGTTTCAACAACCACTTCAATACCATTTGCTACAACTGTAACAGGTAATTTTATATTAAAACAGCTCGCACCATCTAATATATTATCGTACGATCCATCGTTGGTCGCTGTGCGCTGTAAAAGAATGGCAACCGAGTTGGCGAGGACCTCTTCCTGAGGGGGTTCAATAATTTCCATTTCTTCCTTGCGGCAAGAAAATAAGGTAAGTGACAGTAGCAATACAATCACAAATTTGTTTCTAATAGTTTTCATAGTTTTCTTTTTGGGTTCTTTGCTAATACAACAACTCATTTTAAAAATCTCCTGAAAAAAAGTAAATTATTTTCTTTGTAGCTTTGTGTCAAACACTTCAACATTGGCAAAAGAACTTCACACTAACGTTTGCGAGAGCTCTGTTTTTTCAAAACTCTATGAGCGATATGCCACTAGTTTACACGATTTTTTATATTACAAATACGGGTTGGGCACGCAAGCCAACGATATGATGCAAGAAGCCTTTGTAAGTCTTTGGGAGGCATGTAAAAATGTAACGCCTGCCAAAGCTAAATCTTTTCTTTTTACCGTAGCTACCAATAAAGTATTAAACGAATTAAAACATCAAAAAGTTGTTCTAAAGTATCAAAAAATAGCTCCTAAAAATTACACCAACGAAACGCCAGAGTTTTTAATGCGGCAAGAAGAATTTTTACAACAATACCAAATAGCACTGAATAATTTAACCGAAGACCAACGCATTGCATTTACACTAAGTAAAATTGAAGGCAAAAAACACAAAGAAATCGCGGCACTTCTAGGAGTTACTCAAAAAGTGGTAGAATATCGGATTTACAGTGCTTTTGACTCCTTAAAAAGTGAATTGAAAAATTTTAAGCTAAAATAATCAGGAGTTTTTATTGGTAAGTTGTTCTATAGGTAATACAACAGGTATGGAAAAAGATTACTTACTTAAAAAATGGTTAAACAATGCGTTAACCGAAGAAGAGCAACGCGCTTTTAATGAATTGGAAGATGCGGACCTCAACAATGCCATTGTGGATACTGCCCAGTATTTTAAAGCGTCCCATTTCTCTGTACCTGCCTCTTTTGAAAGTCTACAAGAAAAGCTCCCTGCGAAACAAACCCCAGTTAAAAAAATACCCTGGAAACGCACTTTAGTACAAATTGCAAGTGTTTTGGTGCTTGGTTTTGCAGTGTATTACGGTTTTTTCTACAATCAATTAACACAAATACAGACATTAGCTTCGGAGAAAACAACGATTGCTTTGCCGGATAATTCTACCGTAATTTTAAACGCAGCTTCAGAAATTAGTTACCATGAAAAAAATTGGGACGAAGAGCGGGAGCTTCAACTACAAGGAGAAGCTTTTTTTAAGGTTGCCAAGGGAAAAAAGTTCGACGTAAAAACTTCAGAAGGTACCGTTTCAGTTTTGGGAACGCAGTTTAATGTAAAACAACGCGACTCTTATTTTGAAATTGTTTGCTATGAAGGTGTTGTACAAGTAACCTCTGGCAAAATTGTTAAAAAACTATTCGCAGGCGATACGTTTAGGATAGATGCCGGATTAGAGTTTAATGGTGCTACAAACGATATGGCTCCACAATGGACCAGTAATATGAGTAGTTTTAAATCTGTAAGGTTTCAACAAGTAGTAGCCGAATTGGAGCGCCAGTACGACATCTCCATAACCTATAAAGGAACCAAACAAACACAATTTTTTACAGGTGCCTTTGTACACGACAATCTAGAAAATGCCCTACAAGCTATTACCACCCCATTGGGCTTAACCTACAAAATAGAAGGAAGTACTAATGTGATACTCCTAGACTAGTGAAGAAAACCTGCGCCTATATATTGTTTATTCTTTTGGTTATAAGAAGCGGATGCTGTTTTGCCCAGGACGACACTATTTCCTTAAAACAAGCCATTATAGAACTAGAGGCACAACACGGCTATACTTTTAATTATGCCGAAAAAACGATTAGTAGTTATGTTGTGGAGCCATTAAACCCTTCTCTTTCTTTTGTTGAAACCATTGCAACATTACAACAGCAGACTTCATTAACCTTTCAAATATTGAATAACAAGCTGGTTACCATTGCTGCTGAAGGCAACTCCATTATTTGTGGTTATATAAAAGATATTAAAACCCAGGAGGCAATTCCTTTTGCAACCTTGCAAGGCAAAGAAAAGTCTACGATTACCAATGGAAATGGCTATTTCAGCTTAGAAGTTTCTTCAAAAAAAGAACTAATTGTCATACGGCATTTAGGTTATGAAAGTACTACAATTACAGCTGCCACATTCATTTCAGAAGACTGCACAGCACTATATTTATCCCCTCAAAAAGAACGACTAAACGCTGTATTACTCACCTCTTATTTGGTACAAGGGATGAGTAAAATGAGTAGTGGCGCACTGCACGTTGATTTTGATGATTTTACCGCACTGCCAGGCCTTATTGAAACCGATGTACTACAAACCGTACAGGCACTCCCAGGGATACAAAGCACAAACGAAACTGTTTCAAATATTAACATTCGTGGGGGCACTAACGATCAAAATTTGGTACTTTGGGACGATATAAAAATGTACCAGACCGGACATTTTTTCGGGCTTATTTCTGCATTTAATCCAAAGATTACCGAACGAGTGACTGTTCAAAAAAATGGAACAAGCGCAACACTTACAGACGGAGTTTCAGGAAGTATTAAAATGGAAACTGATGAAAAAATAAACCAAACATTTAAAGCCAGTGTAGGCGGAAATCTTATTGATACAAATGTGTTTTTGGATATTCCCTTGGGTAAAACATCTTCCCTTCAACTTGGAGGAAGAAAATCTATTAGCGATTTAGTCGCCACCCCAACCTACGATGCATATTTCACAAGAATTTCTCAAGACACCGAAGTAGAAAGCAATGTTGGCAATGTGATCAACACAGATAGATCCTTCGATTTTTATGATGTGTCGCTTCGTTGGTTATATGAAATTTCTGAAAAAGATAAAATTCGCTTAAACTTTTTATACATAGATAATATTCTTGCGTTTAATGAAAATGCCTTTATCAATGAAAACCCTACCACACGAGAAAGTAGTGTTGCTCAAAATAGTTTAGGAGCAGGAATCTTATGGCAACGTAACTGGAATAAAAATTTGAGCACCTCTTTCCAAGTATACGAGTCTGATTACAACCTGCGGGCCATTAATGCAAACGTTTTAGACCAGCAGCGCTTTTTACAAGAGAACAGTGTTTCAGAAACAGGTGTAAAGGCTTCGGTAAATGTGACCCTAGAAGAAACGCAAGCGGTAACTTTTGGATATGAGTTTATTGAAACCAAAGTAACCAATCTGGACGACGTAGATGTTCCATTAGTACGCACCTTAATTGCCGAAGTAGTGAGAACTCACAGTGGCTTTGGACAATACACGGTTCAATCTAACAACAAAAACAGCATCCTTATCGCTGGGTTTCGATATAATTATTTAGATAAATTTAAGGCATCAATTCTAGAGCCTAGGCTTCGGTTTACGCAACAATTTTTAAATCATTTTAGTGTAGAAGTTGCAGGAGAATTTAAGCATCAAATTACTTCACAAGTCGTTAATTTTCAGAATGACTTTTTAGGAATAGAAAAAAGGCGCTGGCAACTGTCTAACAATTCAACGATTCCTATTTTAAAAAGTAAACAGGCATCGATGGGGCTTAATTACAACGAAAAGGGTTGGCTAGTAAGTCTGGAAGGATATTACAAATATGTAGACGGTATAACAACCCAAGAACAGGGGTTTCAGAATCAATTCGAATTTATAAAAACTAGTGGTAGCTATACTGTTTTAGGGGCCGACTTGTTGCTACGCAAAAGGCTAAAAGCTATTTCATTTTGGTTAAGTTATTCATTTATGAACAATAAATATACCTTCGAAAGTTTGGCGGCAAACTCCTTCCCAAGTAATTATGACATTCCCCATAGTGTTACTTTTGGGACAACATATGTGTACGACACCTTAAAAGTTACCGGCGGACTTAATTGGCGTTCGGGTAATCCCACAACGAGACCAGTAGCAGGGAACGAAATTATGAATGGCGCCATTAATTACAACAATCCAAACAGCGATCGATTTGCAGATTATTTAAGGGTAGACACATCGGCTCTGTATCAATTTTCAATTGCCTGTGCCACAGTTGAAGCAGGTATTTCGATATGGAACCTTTTAAACCAAACAAATACCATTAACAGCTTTTACAGAATAAATGCTGAAGGCAATGTTGAAGAAAATAAGCAAAACTCTTTGGGGTTAACACCCAATGCTATGTTGCGGGTTACGCTGTGAAAAATGTAGCCTTTAATATCGCTATTACTCCATAGAATGGACCCCAATCATATTTCCTTCGGTATCAAAAAAGAGAGAAATAAATCCGAATTCACCAATAGACATTTTTGGTTTAAAGACTTTCCCGCCAGCTTTTACAACCCTGTTTTCTTCTGTTGTGCAATCTTTACTGCCAAAATAAATTAACGTACTATTTCCACCTGCTTTTACACCTTCCATTTTTACCAAAGCTCCATTGGCGCCATACTGTTCCATGTTACCCGGAAAAGTCTTCATAACCATTTCGTCACTGGTGGGATTGGGCAAGGCTTCTAGTTTTATGCTTAATACTTCTTCATAAAATTTTGCGGCTCTATCCATATTATCTACATAGATTTCGAACCAAACTGCTGTATTTGTTTTCATAGTTACATAATTTTATAAATTATTTTTAGTTATTTAATTTTTCAGCCAACCTAAAAGCAACTATTTTTTTGATAAGGACTAATGGCAAAGGGGAATCTATCGGGAATTGCACCGATCCTTTCCCTTGTTTAAATGATTTTAGTTCTTCTTCAAAAGCTTTATGGCCAGTAGGTGTAGCGTAAAACCCAATATGTTTTTTATATCCTGCGAAATACACAAGCGGCCCATTAAAAACGAAAGCAGGCATGTTATATTTCCAGTCTTCTTGAATAGCTGGGTTTACTTCAAGAATTACTTTTCGAACAGCAACTAATTTTTCCTGCACTTCTTCTGGAAATTTAGCTATGTAAGTATCTATTTTATTGGATGCTTTCATCTTAAGTATAATAAACTCTAGTTATTTCGATTCCACATATTTTTTAAAAGAATCCAAAATGCCTTGCCAACCATCACGTTGCATATCTATTGGGTTTTGGGTTTCTGGTTCAAACGTTTCAACCATGTGCACTTCACCTTCTTTTTCCTCGAAATCTATAGTAACGTTGCGACTATCATCTAAGGTAAATGCAATGTGCTTTTGGTCTTCAACCTTAGTGTATTTGCCTCCAAAATCGAACCCAAAGCTTCCGTCTTTTGCCTCCATTCGGCTAGAGAATTTCCCTCCCTCTCTTAGGTCGTTCTCAGATTTTGTGGTGTGCCAATCTGGAGAGGCACTGTTCCATTTTTTTATGTCTTCGGGAGTAATCCACATCTTCCAAACAGTTTTTATAGGCGCTTTTACAGATGTTTCAATAGTGATTGTTTTGTTATGTTCCATCGTATTAGTTTTAAATTATTTTTCCTGTTACGCTGATTGCTGTTTTAAATTCTTTTCGTTTTATGGTTGTAATTTTTATTCACCTGAAATCAAATCATTTTTTCGACATTTTTTCGGGATCCATATAGAGCATACTCCATCGGTGTCCGTCCAGATCCTCAAAACCGAGGACATACATCCACCCTTGAGACTCCTCTGGTTCAGCAAAAATTTTACCGCCAACTTTTGAAACTGTTTTTGCCATAGCGTCTACTTCGTCTCTGCTTTGAGCATCTAGATTTAAAAGTATTTCACTGCCTTTGTTGGTGTCCGAAATTTCGTGGCGAACAAAACCCTTAAAGTCTTCTTCCGGAAAAAGCATCATCACCACTTTCGCGTCCCCAATAAGAAAACTTGCTGATGTTTCCATCCCAAAATTGGGGTTTAGCGTAAAACCGATGGCTTCAAAAAAAGCCTTTGATTTTTTAACGTCTTTAACGGGGAGGTTGATCCAAATTGATTTCATAGTTGTTTTATTTAGCATTTCTGTTATAGAACACATTCCATTTATGACCGTCGAGATCTGCAAATCCGCATCCATACCAGTGTTCATTATCTTGAACTTTCTGCGGCTCGCTAAAAACCGTACCGCCTGCTTTTTTTACAGATTCCGCCCATTCTTCCACTTCTTCTTTACTGTCTGCGGAAAGTGTAAACATCACTTCATTTCCATTTTTTAAATCGGCAATCGCCCCACCCAAAGAAGGCTTAAAGCTTTTATGGGAAAAGAAATGAACGACAAAATTGTCTTCCCCTACCAAAAAACTGGCAAGTTCATGTTCATTAGGAAATGCTCCGTTAGGTTTAAATCCTAACTCTTTATAAAACTCGTGGGTCTCTTTTACATCTTTTACAGATAGGTTTGCCCAAACTTTAATCCGTTTTATATTCATCATAGTATCAGTTAGCTTTTTCTGTTTTTATTAAATGTAAATCATTTTCAATAAAAGATTTATATATCAAAATATTTACTCAAAGATAAAAGAGGTTTCCCTATTATAGCGAGTGTATTTCCGTCAATTCAACGGGTTGATAACGACAAGTAACTTTAGTATCTTTACTATATAAAAATAATAAGTTGTTATTTTTCAGGATAGTAACAAAATCCTAAAATTTATACACATTTCAAAATGAAACACATTTCAATCTTAATCCCAAAAGGACACACAAGTGTTGTAAATATTGGCGGTACCCACCAAATGCTGTCCTGGGTTAACACATATTTGGAACAAACAGGTCGAGACCCCATTTTTAGAATTGAATTGGCGGGTCTAGAAAGGCAAACCGAGCAAACGCACGGGATGTTTGCGATTAATCCCGATGTTCACATTTCAGAAGTAAAAAAAACAGACCTTATTATTATTCCAGCTATTCACGATGATTTTGAAAAAGGGTTAAAAAATAACGCCGAATTTATCCCGTGGATTGTGCAACAATATAAAGAAGGAGCAGAAGTTGTAAGTCTTTGTGTCGCTTCCTTTTTTCTTGCTGAAACTGGTTTATTAGATGGCAAATCCTGTTCTACGCATTGGCAATATGCAAACGAATTTCGGGAGCGATTCCCCAAAGCTATTTTAAAAGATGATAAAATATTGACCGAAGCAGACGGAATCTATACTAGTGGTGGAGCTTATTCGTTTACAAATCTCATTATCTACCTTATTGAAAAATATGCAGGAAGAGATGTAGCTGTGCTAGCAGCTAAAGGATTTATGGTGGACATAGACCGACATAGCCAATCCCCTTTTATTATATTTTCTGGACAGAAAGCTCACAAAGATACAGCAGTATTACAGGCACAGGAACACATAGAAAATCATTACAGCGACAAAATTACCGTCGATGAGCTTTGTGACCAACTGGCCATAAGCCGAAGAACTTTTGAGCGCCGATTTAAAAAAGCAACCGCCAATACAGTGGTGGAGTACCACCAACGTGTGAAAGTGGAAGCTGCAAAAAAAGAATTGGAAAAAGGGAGAAAAACCGTGAGTGAGGTAATGTACGAAGTAGGTTACTCAGACCCCAAAGCATTTAGGGATGTCTTCAGAAAGATAACCAACTTGAGTCCTGTGGAATATTTGGGGAAGTATGGGGATTCTTAAGTTATAAATCTGAAGCTTATTTTTTAATCACCTTTTTTATAATTTCATTTCCGTTTAAATACACACTAATAAAATACACTCCTTTTGCAATTGAGGAAATATCTACCATTAATTTCCCTCCTTGATACGCTCGTTGGTGTAGAGGAATCTCTTGACCTTGTAGTGAATAAAGTTTTATGCTGGTATTTTCTTTTAGACTATTAGAAGTGATAATAATATAATCTGATGCGGGATTTGGAACAATCGAAAATAAAGAATTTTCTATTTCATTTAATCCTAAAATTGTCTTATCACTATCTAAATAATCAACGATACCATTTTCATTAATATCATCATCAAAAGGGTTTACGTTATTATTGTAATCTTCATCAATCGTCAAAATACCATCCCCATCGTCGTCGGTATCTAAATAATCTGGTATCATATCATTATCTGTATCGTCATCGGTTAAATCTCCATTTCTATTTCTATCTTCATTATAATCAAAAACACCATCAAGGTCTGTATCTGCTGCTAATCCAAAAGCTTCATTTTTAATAAAAAGTGCACTATCATAAACAGAATCAGTAGCATCTGCAATTACTAACTTTAATGTGTATGAAGTATCCACTACTATATTTCCTTGGATATAAAATTCTACCATTTGGCCGTTAAAATCTATAGGAGCATCTGCAACAGGACTAAAAGGCTCAAAATTATATGTATCAAAATAAGTCTCGTTCACTGCTTCACAAATATTAGGGACCTCAGGTCGAATATTTGAAATCGATATGGGTTCATTATTAGTTGGTATAAAAGCTATATTGGTAGTTATACCGGTACTATTATCTGTTAAAAGTGCAGCAAAGGCATCGGGGAAAGAACATTCAAATTCTTGATTGTATTCTTCACTCGCAAAAATAAAATTGAAAGCAAAATATTCGATTGTTGCAGTAAAATCGAATTGAATAGATGAAGCGTTATAGGAATTAGTGATTTCAGTATACGCCTCAAGATCTGCATCTCCACCCCAAAGGGTTTCATCGCCCTCAGCTAGTACAGTATCATTGGGTCCAGGAATTGATATTGCAGCTCCTGTTGATAGAACAACCCCCGAAAAGGGAAACGTACTCGCTGAAGCATCAAAAGCAGCGATACTATTAACACTGGAAAAATCTGCACCACCACTTAACACTATATTTGAGATTGTAAATTCTGGGTTGTTTACTAACACATCTTCTACTATTTGTTGCGAAGTGAGGGTTTCATCAATCGTAATTTGAGAGGTCAAGGTTGTACTGAAAGTAAAACAAAATAAAAATTTAAGTAGTCTTTTTTTCATCTTTTAATCCTTAAAAGGTGAGCGTTAATTTCAAAATAATTTTAATAATTAGTAACATCATAATCATTAAAACAACCTACAATTAAGGTAAACGTTAAGATTGCAACTAAGAAATGTAAGATTTTTACTGTACTATAATTTGTACGCTAACAAAGCTTTTTTGGCTTGCTCATTAATCACACAAATTATAAGGTCTCACATTTATGAAACAGGATAGCTCTAAAATTACTACTTTAAACATCCCTGAATTTTTTTGTAAATTATTATTTGATTTTGTGCATTAAGCCCTTTCAAGTAAAGGGGTAGCTTTTAAATAGCGTCAATAAAATTCCAAATTTTATAGATTTCGGTTTTGTTTTAATAAATGAGACCCCGAAGTGTCAAAAAAAACTCACACTAAATTTTAAAAAAAAGCCTCAATCAAAAGATTAAGGCTTTGTACTCAAGGCGGGAATCGAACCCGCACTCCAAAGGAACTGGATTTTGAATCCAGCGCGTCTACCAATTCCGCCACTTGAGCCTATTGGAACGGCAAAAATAACAAATTCCAGAAACTCTTATCTTATTTTTGATCTGAAATTGATAAAATTTAAATATTGGTGACAAAATGTTAATTACTATTTTAAAATGCGTTGTAGTATTCTCTATTTTTGTGGCTCATTAATAATCCAACCATGTCTAGCACAACACCACATTCAAAAATTTTTGCCTGTAAACAATCGCAACATCTTGCCAAACAAATTGCAAAAGCCTATGGCCAACCCTTAGGTAACGTAATTACCTCAACGTATAGCGACGGGGAGTTTCAGCCTTCTTTTGAGGAGAGTGTCCGTGGAAGCCGTGTATTCATTATTGGATCTACACATCCAAACAGTGATCATTTAATGGAAATGTTGTTAATGCTAGATGCTGCCAAACGTGCTTCAGCAAGACATATTACTGCAGTTTTACCTTATTTTGGCTGGGCAAGACAGGATAGAAAAGACAAGCCTCGTGTGCCTATTGCAGCAAAATTGGTTGCCAAAATGTTGGAAACAGCAGGTGCTACAAGAATTATAACTATGGATTTGCATGCAGATCAAATACAGGGATTTTTTGAAAAACCTGTAGATCACCTTTTTGCCTCGACCATATTTTTACCTTATTTAAAAAGTTTAAACCTAGACAACCTTACCATTGCATCGCCAGATATGGGAGGTTCCAAAAGAGCGTACGCCTACTCTAAAGCATTAGAAAGTGACGTGGTAATTTGCTACAAACAACGTGAAAAAGCCAATATTATCTCACACATGGAGCTTATTGGCGATGTTCAAGGAAAAAATGTAGTACTGGTAGACGATATGGTGGATACCGCAGGAACACTAACAAAAGCCGCAGATCTTATGATGGAACGTGGAGCTTTGAGCGTTCGTGCTATTTGTACACATCCAATTCTTTCAGGAAATGCTTTCGATAAGCTAGAGAATTCTAAATTGGAAGAACTTATTGTAACAGATTCTATTCCACAAACCAAAACACACCCAAAATTGCGCGTACTATCCTGCGCTAATCTCTTTGCAGATGTCATGTTACGTGTTAACGAGAATAAAAGTATTAGCTCTAAGTTCTTGATGTAACTTCGGTACAATTTTGTATAGAAACTCTTCGGCTTTCAACACAAAATCACTCAATTACCTTAGATTTTAAATCTCATTAAATCTTAGTAATGTATAGTCCACGGTAAAACAGGAGATAATTGATGATAACAATCTTAGGTGTCTGAGTGACTTTGTGACACAGGAACAAAGTTGTATCGAAGACCAACTTCTTACACGTTAGAAAGCCCTATTTTTCTATTTAAAAACATTTCTAAACTAAGGTGTCTAATTGATTTTTCGACGTAGTAGAAACATTATATCGAAGGCCTCCCTATTCTTTTCTTTATTTTCTTTGTACTATTTTCTGAAAACAGTACATTTGCACCCCTCAAAATGAGGAAATTAATTCATTATTTAAAAAATACAAATGAAATCAATTACAATTAACGGACTTAAAAGAGAAAGCGTGGGCAAGGTTGCAACCAGAACCCTACGTAATGCTGGAAAGGTACCTTGCGTAGTATACGGAGGAGAGGAGCCTATTCACTTTTCAGCAGACGAATTGGCCTTCAGCAAACTAGTATACACTCCAGATGTGCATACAGTTGTGGTTGACCTAGGCGACGGTAAAAATGTAAGCTGTATCCTTCAGGATATCCAGTTTCACCCAGTAACCGATCGTATTTTACACATAGATTTCTTCCAAATCTTTGACGACAAAGAAGTGATGATGGAAATTCCAGTACGTATTGTTGGTAACTCTCGCGGCGTTAGAAACGGTGGTGTACTTCGTATTGTTAACCGTAAATTACGTGTGAAAGCAATCCCAGAAAACCTTCCAGATTTTCTAGAGATAGATATTACCGAAATGAAAATTGGTGACATTAGAACAGTGGCTTCTATCTTACATGATGATTACAAAATCATGCACGAAGAAAGCAGAACCATTTGTCAAATAAGAACTTCTCGTACTGCTATAGTAGATGCTGATGATGATGATGAAGGAGAAGAAGGAGATGTTGCTGCAGATGAAGTGCCAGCTACAGAAGTTAATGACGAAGCGGCAGTTTAAGAATAAAACTGTTATTAGTATATAGTTAGAAAGCATCTCGTTTATTCGAGATGCTTTTTTTATTTTTACGGAAGTTAATAAAATGTATGATTCCTTTTCTTCGGAAATTATTCCAAAGTGAACCCAAAAATGAACACACTTCCCTTTTGGAAGAAGAAAATCCTATGAAAAAATTTTTAATCGCTGGCCTTGGAAACATTGGTCCAAAATATCACAATACCCGTCATAATATTGGCTTTAAAATTCTCGATTTTTTAGCCCATGAAAATGAACTTACTTGGGAAACGGGTAAATTGGGTGACATTACTGTGCATAAAAAGAAAGGACGTACTTTTTTGCTACTGAAACCAAGCACCTATATGAATTTAAGCGGTAAAGCTGTAAAATACTGGATGGATAAAGAAAAAATCCCTATTGAAAATGTTTTAGTAGTTACAGACGATCTTAACCTTCCCTTCGGCTCCTTACGTGTTAAAACCAAAGGAAGTGACGGTGGGCACAACGGATTAAAAGATATTCAGAACACCTTACAAACTACTAAATATCCACGTTTCAGGTTTGGTATTAGTGACGCCTTCAGTAAAGGGCGACAAGTAGATTATGTTTTGGGAGAATGGACCGAAGAAGAAAATAAAAAACTACTCGAAAGACTTAAAAAAGGCACGGAAATAATAGAATCTTTTGGTTTAGCCGGCGTTAACAACACCATGAATACTTTTAACGGAACCTAATGCAAGAACATCACCCTGCTTCAGCATATAAAAACGAAACGCCTTCGGTTATTACCATTGGCACGTTCGATGGTGTGCATATTGGACATAAAGCCATTTTAAAAAGACTGGTTACTTCAGCAGAAAAAGAAGGGATGGAGTCTGTATTATTAACATTTTTTCCGCATCCTAGAATGGTCCTTCAAAAAGATGCAGCTATTAAATTGCTCAACACGCTTTCAGAAAAAAAGGCACTCCTCGAAGAAACCGGATTGGATCACCTAGTAGTTCACCCCTTCACCAAGCAGTTTTCTCGAATGACCGCCGTAGAATATGTGCGCGACTTATTGGTGAACAAATTACACGCTAAAAAAATTATTATTGGGTACGATCATCGGTTTGGACGTAACCGCACCGCAAATATTGTAGACTTAAAAGAAATGGGCATTACCTACGGTTTCGAAGTAGAGGAAATAAGCGTACAGGAATTGGACGACGTTGCCGTAAGCTCCACCAAAATAAGAACCGCTCTCCAAGAGGGCGATGTGGAAACAGCAAATAGTTATTTAGGGTATCCGTATATGATTACTGGTATTGTAGTAAAAGGAAAAGGGATGGGTGCTACCTGGAATTACCCCACAGCAAATTTACAACCTACAGAAACCTACAAACTCATTCCACAAAACGGTGTTTATATAACTCAGGCCAAAATTAACGGTATTTTAAAATACGGCATTACAAATATAGGCACTAATCCAACTGTGGGCGGAAAAGCAAGGACGATTGAAACATTTTTCCTGGACACTAAAGCCAATTTATACGACCAGCCCTTACAACTGGAATTTCTGAAATTTATACGAAACGAAGCCACATTTAAAACGGTCGAAATATTGAAAGAAGCCATACAAAGCGACGAAAGAGTAGCACGAGACTTTATTACTAATCTAAATGAATAAATTTCTATTCAAACACATAGACAATACAGGACTCGTACTTTGGCGTGTAGTCTTTGGTGCGCTTATCGCCACCGAAGCTTTTGGCGCTATCGCCACTGGTTGGTTACGAAGAACCCTTGTTGAGCCGCAGTTTACCTTTAATTTTATAGGATTCGATTTTCTACAGCCGCTACCTGGGGATGGGATGTACTATTACTTTATTTTAATGGGTATTTTTGGCGTTTTGGTAATGTTAGGCTATAAATACCGCTTTAGCATGGCCTGCTATGCGCTTATGTGGACCTGTGTTTATTTAATGCAAAAAACCTCCTACAACAATCACTATTATTTGATGATGCTACTGTGCTGGCTCATGGTTTTTTTACCTGCCAACCGCTGGTTTTCATTAGACGCAAAACTGAATCCCGAGATAAAATCTCCGTCTGCTCCTCGTTGGACCTATTTGGTGGTAATCTTTCAGGTATGGCTTGTATATACCTTCGCCTCTATAGCAAAATTTTATCCAGACTGGCTAAACGCGACAACTACTGCATTGTTTATGAAAGGTAAGAGCGATTATTGGTTAATAGGTTCGTTTTTACAACTGGATTGGGTGCATTGGTGCATCGCATATGTAGGTATATTATTCGATTTGCTAATTATCCCCTTATTACTTTGGAGACGCACACGGTTTATTGGTTTTGCCATTTCAGTATTTTTTCATTTGTTTAATTCTATTGTGTTTCAAATTGGGATCTTTCCCTATATGAGCATGGCTTTTGCGTTGTTCTTTTTCTCTTCGGAAATATTACAAAAACGGTTTCTTCCGAAGAAAAAATTATATACGTTAGGCGAAGTAAAAGTCCCAAGCTACAAGCCGCTCCTTATTGGAGTATTTTCGGTGTATTTCATTTTTCAAATTGGGCTGCCACTGCGTCATTGGGGATTCCAAGACGATGTACTCTGGACCGAAGAAGGCCACCGGTTAAGTTGGCGCATGATGCTACGTAGCAAAGGTTCCCGATTAATTGTCTACACCCAAGAAGAAGGAAGTGAAGAAAAAAAAGCTTATAATTTCCGAAAAATCTTAAGCAAAAAACAACAACGTTCTGTAAAAAGTAAGCCAGATTTGTTATGGAGACTGGCAAAAGAAATTAAAAAAGCGGAAGCTAAAGAAGGCCGGGATGTAAAGGTTTTTATGGACGTGAAACTTAAAATAAATGGTGGCGAATACCATCAATTTATTAAACCCGACATAGACATTGCTGCACAAGAATGGTTTCCTTTTAAACACCTGGATTGGCTGGAACCTTCACCGGCAAACTATCACGAGAAAGCGGTCAAAAAAGAAGAAAACTAAATCCCTTCCAAAACCGACATTTTCGCTAACTTTGCACTCTTAAATTCTCACAGAAAATGCTACAAGTTCACGACATACGCGCAAACAAAGATGCCTACATAAACGCCTTAAAAAAACGCGGATTAGATGTTACGGCAGATATTAATGCCATTCTGGAAGCAGACGAAACACGTCGTGCTACACAGACCAAACTAGATGATACACTTGCACAGAGCAATACATTTTCTAAAGAAATTGGAAAACTTTTTCAGCGTGGAGAAACTCAGAAAGCAAATTTGCTGAAAGAGAAAACAGGCCAGTTAAAAGAGACTTCAAAACAGTATCAGGAAGAATTAAACACTGCGGTTGAAACCTTGGAGAATTTATTGTATACTATACCTAATATCCCGAATGAATTAGTCCCAGCGGGAACCGACGAAAATGACAACGAAGAAATTTTTATTGAAGGTGATATTCCAAAATTAAATGAAGGAGCTCTTCCCCACTGGGAATTGGCAAAAAAATACGGCCTTATAGATTTCGAATTGGGCGTAAAAGTAACGGGTGCAGGGTTTCCTGTATACAAAGGAAAAGGAGCAAGATTGCAACGTGCCCTAATTAGTTATTTTCTGGACAAAAACACCGAGGCTGGCTATACCGAATATCAAGTGCCACTTATGGTAAATGAAGAATCTGCGCGTGGAACAGGACAATTACCAGACAAAGAAGGGCAAATGTACCACGTAGCAGGAGACGATTTGTACCTTATCCCAACCGCCGAAGTACCTGTAACAAATTTGTTTAGAGGAGACCTCATTTCTCATACTAATTTGCCAATTACCTGCACAGGATACACTCCTTGTTTTCGTCGTGAAGCAGGAAGTTATGGCGCGCACGTTCGTGGATTAAATCGTTTGCACCAATTCGACAAAGTAGAAATAGTTCGTGTAGAACATCCAGACAATAGCTACAATGCGCTGGACGGCATGGTTGAACACGTAAAAAACATGTTGCGGGATCTAAAATTACCGTATCGAATTCTACGTTTATGTGGAGGAGATTTAGGGTTCACTGCAGCTTTAACATACGATTTTGAAGTATTTAGCACCGCACAGGACAGATGGCTAGAAATATCTTCTGTTTCTAATTTTGAAACTTTTCAAGCTAATAGATTAAAACTTCGCTACAAAGACGAAGATGGCAACAACAAACTAGTACACACCCTAAACGGAAGTGCCTTGGCGTTACCTCGAGTATTGGCGGGAATCCTAGAAAATTACCAAACAGAAAACGGAATTAAAATCCCAGAAGTATTGGTACCGTATTGTGGGTTTTCTATGATCGAATAGATAGTTCGCTTGAAAGTAGTACGACAAGAGATTACACTTTAAATAAGATTTGGCGCAATAGTTGTACCTCCCATAATCGCTTTTCAATTTTGAATTCGATTTCGATTTCGCTTTTCAAAACAGTATATTTACCCTATGCGCATATTCGTATTTTTGTTACTTCTTTGTTTTTCAGCAAACAGCTTTGCTCAAAGTGAAGCGTTGGCCAAAAATTACTTTGAACAAGGCGAATACGAAAAAGCGCTTTCTATCTATCAGAAACTTTTAAAAAGCAATCCGCAACGGTTAGATTATGTTCTAGAAACCGTAAAAACTCACCAACAATTAGAACAGTTTGACGAAGCAGAACAGCTTTTGCGGCAGCAACTTGATTCTAGAAGGAGAAAACTCCCACATCTATATGTAGATCTGGGGCACAATTACGCATTGCAAAATAAAGATTCGCTTGCTACGCGGGCCAATAACGAGGCCTTTCAGTTTTTAAATGAAAGTCCTAATTATGCCTACAACATAGGAAAGGCTTTTGAAAGATACAGCCTCCTAGACGAAGCTGCCACCACCTATGAAACAGCGATGGGAATGGATGCGAACCTCGATTTTAATCCGCAATTGGCTCGTATTTATGGGGAGCAAGGAGCACTGGAAAAAATGTTTGAAACCTATTTAAATCTCATTCAAAAAAATCCTTCCTATCGTAATATTGCACAGCGTAATTTCAGTTTATATGTTACCGAAGATTCAGCTAACGAAGCAAATTCCATCCTGCGGAAAACCTTGCTAAAACGCCTTCAGGAAAAGCCAGCTATTCTATATAATGAATTATTGAGTTGGCTTTTTATTCAGCAAAAAGAATATAAAAAAGCCTTTATTCAGGAAAAAGCTATCTATAAACGAGAGGGCGAAGATTTATCTGGTATTGTGGATCTTGGTTTTATTGCCTCAAACGATGACGATTTCGAAAACGCCGAAAACGCTTTCAACTATGCCATAGAAAATAGTAGTACCCCAGAAGAAAAGTTGCGCAACAACCAGTATTTAATGAAAATTAGGTTGAAAACGGCAACTGAAAAAGAATATCCACAAGTTGCACAACAGTTTGAAACCTTACTAGACACCTACGGAAGGGACAAGCACACCTATATGCTTCAGATAGATTACAACCATTTTTTGGCCTTCAATATGGACAAGAAAGACGAAGCAATTTCAAATTTAAAACAACTTGCCAAAGCAACTATGACAAGCTATCAAGAAGCACGTGTAAAGATGGAATTGGCAGATATTTTAGTGTTTAGTGAGCAATTTAACCAAGCTTTAATTTACTATTCTCAAATTCAAAAAAAAGTGAAAAACGATGTCTTGGCACAGCAAGCACGTTTTAAAGTAGCCCAAACCAGTTATTATAAAGGAGATTTCGAGTGGTCTCAGGTGCAGTTGGATGTTCTAAAGAAATCGGCCTCGCAGCTTATTGCCAACGATGCAATGCAATTAAGCTTAATGATTCGTGACAACTCGATGGAAGACTCCACACAAACCGCCTTAAAGAAATTTGCAACAGCCGAATTATTATCCCTTCAAAACAAAGACCAGCAAGCTATTACTGCCTTAACTGAAATTTTAGAAAACCACAAAGGCGAAAAAATTGAAGATGAAGTACTGCTAAAACAAGGCAAAATCTTTGAAAAAATAGGCGCCTACAACAAAGCTGAAGCCAGTTACCTAAAACTCATAGAATTTTACAAAGAAGATATCCTGGCAGATGATGCGTATTATCACTTAGCAAAATTGTACGAAAACAAACTAGCACTCCCCGAAAAAGCTAAAGAATACTACGAACAGATTATCTATAATTTTGCAGACAGCATTTACTTTATCGAAGCCCGAAAACGTTTTAGAATGCTTCGTGGCGATGCGATAGAATAAAATTTACTCTAAAAATCTCCCCTCGAGGGGGGGGTACGGGAGGTGTTTTACTCACTGTGTATTAAATTTGAAAAACCATGATCATATACAACATCACCGCAAATATTGACACAAGCGTACACGACAAATGGCTCCTGTGGATTAAAGAGCACATCCCGCAAGTACTGGCTACAGGTCATTTTACTGAAGCTAAACTCACCAAAGTACTGGTAGAGGAAGAAATGGGCGGCACAACGTATTCCATTCAATATCGGGCAAAATCGCGAGAAGCATTGGACACCTACTATAAAAATGATGCTGAAAGGTTACGTAAAGACGGCTTAAAACTATTTGCCGATAAAATGCTAGCTTTCCGCACAGAGTTGGAAGTGATAGACGAATATGCTGTAAATTTCGACTCTTAGGATGGAAAATTCAAAAAAAAAATCAAATAACCCTCCCCTTTCTCAACGGGAGAAGGGCGTTGGGGGGATAAAAGTTAAAGCTAAAAAACACTTAGGACAGCACTTCCTAACAGACGAGAACATCGCCCAAAAAATTGCCAATACACTTACCTTGCAAGGCTATAAAAACGTGCTGGAAATTGGTCCAGGCATGGGTGTGCTCACTAAGTATTTAATTGAAAAGCCTATTGAAGTTGTTGCCATGGATTTGGACAGCGAATCTGTTACCTACCTCATAAACAACTATCCCAACGAAAACCTTCAGATTCTTGAAGCAGATTTTCTAAAAAGTGATGGTGCCGATATCTTTGGAGACGAGCAATATGCCGTCACAGGAAATTTTCCGTATAATATTTCAACTCAAATTGTATTTAAAGCCATTGAAAACCGGGATCAAGTACCCGAATTCACTGGAATGTTTCAAAAAGAAGTAGCTCAACGTATTTGCGCAAAAGAAGGTAATAAGACGTATGGAATTCTTTCGGTATTAACACAGGCTTTTTTTAATGCCGAATACCTTTTCACGGTAAAACCAGGTGTTTTTAATCCGCCACCTAAAGTAGACAGCGGGGTGCTTCGGTTAACCAGAAAAGAAAATTACGAACTTCCCTGTGACGAAAAACTGCTTTTTAAAGTGGTAAAAACTGGATTTCAACAACGCAGGAAAACCCTTCGCAATAGTTTAAAATCTTTTAATCTTTCCAATAAACTGAAAGAAGATAGTATCTTTGGCCAGCGACCCGAGCAGCTTACCGTTGCTCAATTTATTTCGCTCACCCAAAAGATAGCCAACGATGCAGTTTCAACTAACGACTGATTTTTTACAGACGGTTGAACAGCTTATTAGCGTTAAAGACGGTAACAAGCTGCGCGAACTCCTGCAAGAGCTTCACTTTGCCGATATTGCTGAAATTTTAGAAGAATTAAACAGCGACGATGCTACCTATCTTATAAAATTACTGGAGAGTGACCTTACTTCGGAAGCTCTTATGGAGTTGGACGACGATGTTCGGGAAAAAATTCTTGATCGCCTTTCTCCTTCTGAAATTGCCACAGAGCTATCTGAAATGGACACCGATGATGCAGCCGATGTGGTGGCCGAGTTGGACGATGACATTCAAAAAGAGGTAATAAAACAGATTGGGGACGAAGACCTTGCTGCAGATATAGTAGAGTTACTTCGGTACGACGAAGATACTGCTGGAGCCTTAATGGCAAAGGAATTGGTACAAGTAAAAGAAACCTGGACTGTTGCGGGATGCGTTCGAGAAATGCGTCGACAGGCCGAAAACGTTACGCGCGTCCATTCTATTTATGTAACCAATAAAGAAGGAAAATTAACGGGTAGACTGTCACTTAAAGACCTGTTAACCGCTTCCGAAAAAACAAAAATTTCAGAAGTATTTATTCCAAAAGTAGACTACGTTACCGTCCATACCGAAAATGAAGAAGTGGCTCGAATTATGCAAAAATATGATTTGGAAGCTATTCCTGTGGTAGATGAAGATGGTGTTTTGGTAGGAAGGATTACCATTGACGATATTGTAGATTTTATAAAAGACGAAGCCGAAAAAGATTACCAGATGGCTGCGGGTATCTCGCATGATGTAGAGGCAGATGACAGCGTCTGGCAACTTACCCGAGCTCGCTTGCCTTGGTTGGTCCTTGGATTATTTGGCGGTTTGGGAAGTGTGTACATTATGCAAGGTTTTGAGGAAGCCCTTAATTCCTTTCCAATATTATTTTTCTTTACACCACTTATCGCCGCAATGGCAGGAAATGTTGGTGTGCAATCCAGTGCAATTATTGTACAAGGCCTCGCCAATGACAATGTAAAAGGAAGCTTGTTTAACAGGTTGGTGAAAGAAGTTGGTTTGGCCCTTATTAATGGAACCGCTTTAGGATTGCTTGTAATTGTATTTGGTTTTATTGTAGGCCAAGACCAATTGGTAAGTATTACTATTGCTGTTTCTATGCTTTCGGTAATTATTGTAGCGGCACTAATTGGAACGTTTGTCCCAATTATTTTAGACAAACGCGGCATTGATCCCGCGATTGCTACAGGACCATTTATTACAACAAGTAACGATATTTTCGGGATTTTCCTGTTCTTCTATATTGCTAAACTTATTCTTGGCTTTTGAAAGTTTTTTCTGAAAAAATAACCGTCCCAATAACTGCAATAGATGAAAACGGTCATGTAAACAACATCGCCTATTTGCAATGGTGTATTGATGTAGCCGAAAAACATTGGTTTGAAAAAGCCCCGGTCGCATTTCAGAAAACTCATTTCTGGGTTGTTTTGGAGCATACTATTACCTACAAAAATCCTTCGTTTGAAGGCGAAGAACTATTGGTTGAAACCTGGGTAACCGCTGCCGAAGGTGTTAAAAGTGAGCGCCATTATAAAATTACTCGAATTTCAGACAAAAAAACACTCGTAAATGCCAAAACGTTATGGTGCTTTGTAGAACTAGAAAGACAGCGCCCTACCAGAATTACCGAAGAAATTCGTACTTTGTTTATGTAACGTTTTATAATGTCCCCTTGAGGGGACTTCAGAGGTGTAATCACTTGCGGTTAATTCAACTTTCGGCTAAACACCCCCTTTACCTCCCTCAAAAGGGGAAATAAATTTTAACTATAGTTATGAAACCCATAAACATTAAAGAAAAGTTCAGCAAATTCAGTAAACACTGGCATCCACACCAAATTGCTGTGGTAGACGATATGCAAGTAATCCTTGCTAAAATAAAAGGCGAATTTGTGTGGCATAAACACGACGAGGAAGATGAACTTTTTCTCGTGCAAAAAGGAACCTTAGAGATGCACTTTAGAAACGCTGTAGAAATAGTAAGAGAAGGCGAACTTATTGTTGTTCCAAAAGGCGTAGAACATTGTCCAAAATCGCAGAACGAAGAAGAAGTACATGTTTTACTCTTCGAAAAACTAGCTACAAAGCATACGGGTAATGTACAGCACGAGAAAACGCAAACTAAATATCCTAAAATTTAATTTTTCTGGATTCCTTTTTAGAACGGGACTAAGAGGGTGTTTTTTTCTTAAATTTATACAATGAAAATCCTACACCTAGACCAAAATCACCCCGTACTCCTTAAACAATTGGAGCAAGCAGGTTTTTCTAATACTGAAAACTACACGGGTTCTAAAGAGGAGATTGAAAAAATTATTTCAAAATACCACGGAATTGTTATTAGAAGTCGCTTTAAAATTGACAAACATTTTCTGGATGCTGCCAAAAACCTGAAATTTATCGCCCGAGTGGGTGCTGGTTTAGAAAGTATTGACATTCCTTATGCCGAAAAAAAAGGCGTGAAATTATTTGCCGCTCCTGAAGGAAACCGAAATGCCGTTGGCGAACACACCCTAGGATTGCTCTTAGCGCTTTTCAATAAACTGAATGCTGCCGACCAAAGTGTTAAATCTGGCAATTGGCAACGTGAAGCCCATCGTGGTCTGGAGTTGGATGGAAAAACTGTTGGTTTAATTGGCTACGGAAATATGGGGAAAGCCTTTGCCAAAAAACTACAAGGGTTTGATTGTACAGTGCTTTGCTACGATATTAAAGCAGAAGTTGGCGACCGAAACGCCACTCAAGTTGCGTTAAAAACCCTGCAAGACATGGCAGATGTAGTAAGCCTGCACACGCCGTGGACATCTTTGACAGATAAAATGGTAAACACTGAATTTATCAACGCTTTTCAAAAACCATTTTGGTTACTCAATACAGCTAGAGGAAAAAGTGTAGTTACAAGAGATTTAGTTTCAGCTTTAGAAAGTGGTAAAATTTTAGGTGCAGGGTTGGATGTTTTAGAATACGAAAAGCTGTCTTTTGAAACGTTGTTTTCCGAAGATATGCCTTCAGAATTTAAAAAACTTATTGCCATGCCAAATGTCCTTCTCACACCGCACGTAGCTGGTTGGACAGTAGAAAGCAATATAAAATTAGCCCAGACCATTGTAGAAAAAATAACAGAAACATTTATTTCAGACACCCACTAACTTAAACTATGCAATACCAAGCCGATACCGTAGACGATTACATCTCACAACTCCCAGAAGATAGACAAGCACCTGTTGAAAAGCTCCGAAAAATATTTCAGAAGCACCTTCCAACAGGATTCAAAGAAGGAATTTTATACAAGATGATTGGTTTTTACGTGCCACATACTGTTTATCCAGCGGGGTATCATTGTAATCCTAAAGATCCGTTGCCATTTGTGAATATTGCCTCACAGAAAAACTTTGTGGCTCTTTATCATAGCGGAATTTACGCCAGAAAAGAACTGCTAGATTGGTTTGTAGAGGAATACCCAAAACACTGCAAGTATAAACTGGATATGGGAAAAAGTTGTGTTCGGTTTAAAAAAATGAACGATATTCCTTATAAACTAATAGAAGAATTAGCTGGTAAAATGACTCCACAAGAATGGATTGAGATTTACGAAGCCGCAATAAAGAGAAAATAACCAAAAAACAAAAAAGATGAAATTAGGAGCTTTTTCAATTAGCCTATCAGTAAAAGACATCAAAAAATCGAAAGCATTTTACGAATCTTTGGGATTTACGCAATTTGCTGGCGATTTAGAAAAAAACTACCTCATCATGAAAAATGAAGACGCTTTGGTAGGTTTATTTCAAGGGATGTTTGAAAACAATATTATTACATTCAACCCAGGCTGGGATCAAAACGCTCAAAATATAGCTAGTTTTGACGATGTGAGAAAAATTCAAAAACACTTAAAAGCCGAAGGAGTTACCATAACTGCCGAAGCAGACGAAAACACAAATGGCCCTGCAAGTTGCGTCATACTAGATCCAGATGGCAATACCATTTTAATAGATCAACACGTATAAATAGGTACTACAGATGAAAAATAGAGTTACAGGAATAGGCGGATTATTTTTTAAAACCAAAGATCCAAATGCCACAAAAGATTGGTATAAAAAACATTTAGGCTTTAACACAGACGAATGGGGATGCACGTTTTGGTGGAAAGATGAAAACGGCAACAAATGTTCCACACAATGGAGTCCGTTTCCACAAGACACAAAATACTACGAACCTTCCAAAAAAGATTTTATGTTCAACTATCGAGTTGAAAATTTAGTTGAATTGTTAAAAGTACTCAAAACAGAAGGAGTTGAAGTCCTAGGCGATATACAGGAATTTGACTATGGGAAATTTGGCTATATCATGGACAACGATGGCAATAAAATTGAGCTTTGGGAACCTGTAGATAGTGCTTTTGAGTAAGTTATTATTTACTACGAGTGCCAAAATGTAGAAGAATCGATTTAAAAATTTTAAAACGTAATGATTCTGGAAATCTGCGCTAATAGTTTTGAAAGTGCCTTCGCAGCTCAACAAGCAGGAGCCGATCGTATTGAATTGTGTACCGAACTTTCGGTAGGCGGACTCACACCTTCCTTTGGATTGTTGGAAAAAGTGCTGGTGGAATTAACTATACCCGTACACGTTTTAATTAGGCCTAGAAGTGGCAATTTCACCTATTCTGAAGCAGAAATAGACATCATGCTTCGAGATATTGAAACCTGTAAAGAATTAGGCTGCGATGGTATTGTAAGTGGTGGACTAACCCATGCTTTTGAAATAGACTTACAAGTAACAAAATTATTGAAGGATACTTCGGGAGCCATGGAGTTTACTTTTCATCGTGCATTCGATTGGGTTAAAAATCCTAGTAAAGCTTTGGCACAACTTATAGAGTTGAATGTGACTAGGGTTTTAAGTTCTGGGCAACAAACTTCAGCATTAGAAGGGTTTGCATTGCTTAAAAGCTTACAGAATAATGCACATAATAACATTCAAATTATGCCAGGTGGTGGAATTAATGCAGCTAATTGTCAACAATTTAAAGACGCTGGTTTTAAGATGCTACATTGTTCAGCAACCCAAAAAACACAAATACTAAAAAAGCTCCCCAATGTATCTATGCACAGTACTGCCTTATTTCAGGAGGGAATTTTGGCAACTTCTAGTGAAGAAACTATTCGACAAATAAGGGCAATACTAAAGAAATAAATACGCGTCTTAACAAATTACCAAAAAAGGGCACTGTTCGTTTAAAAATAATTTATACTTTTAACCCTCAACCAAATACATACTAAAATGTCTGAAAACAACACAGAAGGCCACGACAGCACGAAAAAAAACTTTGAAGGTGCTGCTGAAAACTTTAGCAACGAAGCTAAGAAAGGAGCAAACGAATTTAAAGAAGGCTGGAACGAAGTAACCCAAAATGGGGAAAACAAAAAAATGATGGCTGGAATACTAGGAATCTTAATTGGTTCTTTAGGAATTCATAAATTTATTTTGGGATATACCCAAGAAGGGATTATACAGATTGTGATTACCATAGTTACCTGCGGAATGGGTGGAATTATAGGTCTTATAGAAGGCATTATCTATCTTACAAAAAGTGATGAAGAATTCTACCAAACATACCAAGTTGGTAAAAAAGGCTGGTTCTAAATCATTACTATGGAAAATCAAGAAGCAACTAATAACTCTAATACAACTCCACCACCCGTAGAAAATAAAAAAATGCTCGCTGGTTTACTAGGTATTTTTTTAGGTGGCTTTGGTGCACACAAATTTATATTGGGCTACACAAAAGAAGGACTCATATTATTAGGAATCCTTTTGGTCTCTTTTCCTCTTATGTGTGTTATAATTGGAGCCTTTACCATGTACATTCCTATAATCATAGGATTGGTTGAAGGTGTCATTTACTTAACCAAATCTGATGAAGAGTTTTACAATACGTATCAGGTTGGTAAAAAACCCTGGTTCTAAATTAAGATAAGCTTTCAGGACAATTTCTTGAAAGCTTTTTAATTTAAAACAACATCGTTATATTGCAATAACATAATTTCGATGTCCGAGCGTGGTTAAGAGAATTGATCATTTATTATAAACCGTACGTCGTACCTCTAAAATTGTAACTAAAAATGGGCGTTACTAAAAGACACATTCATCCAATGCATGCGAATAAGCTTGCAGACTATGCAAAAGTACTTAGCAATCCGGCGCGGGTTTCAATTTTAAAGTATGTTGGCGACTGTGAAGGCTGTTTGTGTAAGGATATTTCAGAAAAAATAAAACTATCGCAACCCACTACTTCACAGCATTTACAAGTGATTAAAAAAGTAGGCTTGCTGAAAAGTAAGTTCGAAGGAAAAAGCCAATATTACCGCATAAATGTTGACAAATTGAACGAACTGAAAGCTTTGTTTCAAGAATTTTTTGAAACTACTGAAGCCAAGTGCTCTTAATATGGAGTGTCGAAATGGTTTAAGCTGTTTCAGTTGATTATTTTACATTTTATCATACAAATAAAACAAGGCACCCTCTTAAGGCCAAAGCTGTTTTTATAAGATTTAAAACCTATTGTTGTATATTTATAGAGAATAAGCTATAAAAACTATGTCATTAGCAACAACCATTCTTATAGGAATAATCGCTTTTCTTCACTTATATTTTCTCTATTTTGAAATGTTTGCCTGGACCACAAAAGGGCCAAAAATCTTTAAAGGTTTTTCTAAAGATCTTTTCCCAAAAACCAAAGCCATGGCTGCTAATCAAGGGCTTTACAATGGTTTTTTGGCAGCAGGACTTATTTGGACTTTCTTTATTGAAAATTCTGAGTGGCAACAAAATGTTGCACTTTTTTTTCTTACCTGTGTGGGTATTGCAGGAATTTATGGTGCTTTTTCGGTTTCAAAAAAAATCTTTTTTATACAAGCTATACCTGCTATTAGTGCGATATTATTACTCTTATTTTTATAGTACAGCCAAGTTTTTAAAAAGGCAACTCTGTAATTTCAGCAACCTATATACGTCAGACTTATAAATTTCAAAAAAACAAATATGGCTTCTCTAAAACCAGATTTCAGTACTTTAAAAGCGCTTTATATTAATTGTACGCTTAAAAAAACTCCTCGTATGAGCCACACAAAGGCGTTGATGGATGTTTCTATAAACATCCTTCGTGCTGAAGGTGTTACAGTAGAATACCTGCGTCTGGTAAATCACGATATTGCTTATGGAGTCTATCACGATATGACCGAGCACGGTGCCCAAAAAGACGAATGGCCAGACCTGTGGAAAAAAGTACAGGATGCAGATATTTTGGTGATAGGAACCCCTATTTGGTTGGGCGAAAAATCTTCGGTAGCCACAAAATTAATTGAACGGTTATATGGTGAAAGTGGCCGAAGAAATGAAAAAGGGCAGTATTATTTCTACGGAAAAGTAGGTGGTTGCATAATCACAGGAAATGAAGACGGTATAAAACACGTAGCCATGGGAACATTGTACGCACTACAACATATTGGCTACAGTATTCCACCACAAGCAGATTGTGGATGGATTGGTGAAGCTGGGCCAGGACCTAGTTACAACGATGAAGAAAGCGGTGCAAAAAACAACGACTTCACGAACCGAAACACAACTTTTATGACCTATAATCTATTACATATGGCAAAATTGCTGAAAGATCAGGGTGGTTATCCAGCTTACGGAAATTCCCGGGGTGAGTGGGACGATGGGACACGATGGAATTTTGAAAATCCAGAATATCGATAGTGGTACTTTAAACAACCTTTTTTTGAAATTTAAAACTACAAAGCCTTTACATTTCTGTAAAGGCTTTTTCAAATAGGGCGGAGTGCTTCGGGTTTGTATAATAAATTCAAATTAAAAATTAAATACCTCCGTAAATACTTTTCCTTCAGAAATTAACTTTACCATATAACTTCCAGTCTTGGTTTTATCCAGCTTATAGGCTTTTTGAAGTATGGTTCCACTTTTAATTTTATCGGTTTGTATTTCGCCGAAAGCATTTAGGTTAAGTCCATTTTCACTATAGTATATAGTTACATTAAGTGGCTCTTCTTGTAGTGATAATTGATTTACCAATAACAGATCGTCTTTTACCCGTATGGTAGGTTTAAAAACAGTTTTTGTGTTTTCTTCGTCAATTACAATAGTTCCTTCAGTAACTATAAACGGAGTGATTTTTACTTTAGAGTCTTCAATTACTTCGAATGCATAGGTTCCATCAGGAAGGTTTATATTTCGAACTACCGTTTCTTTCGAGTTTGTAGCCGAAACTTTAGTCTCATAAACAGCAGTGCCTCTTTTATTTCGGATAATTACTACGCTAGACTCATTTGATGTTTTAAATTTTTCAATTGGTAATCGATCTTCAAAATTCTGTTCAAACATTGATGCATAGATTCCTGTTGTAAAAGACAACAGTGCTAATAGTATGGTAAATTTCATTACATTTTTCATAACAATAGGTTTTTTAATGAGATGTAAATGTATAGCAAATATATTGGCACAAAAACAACTGAATTTTCCAATTTATACAGTATATTAACTCTGTGTTTTTACCCATGAGAACCTAAAGGGTAATATTGAGCATTTATTAGACAATATAGTATACTAAATAAAATAGCTATGTTGTAATTTTAAGCCATAAAACCTACCATGCAAAAAAATCCAACATTAAAAAAACTAAATCCAGGCTTTGGCAGTTCTTTTATGGTACGGCAGCATACTGAAAACCGTGAAATAAAAAATGCGCTCTGGCATTTTCATCCTGAAATAGAATTGGTATATGTTAACGAAGGAAAAGGAAAATGTCATATAGGAAATCATTTTTCTTATTTTAACCACAGTCAGTTACTTTTAATAGGCAGTAATCTGCCACACACTGGATTTGTAGATAGGCTTACGACTCGGGGGAGAGAAACCATCATTCAGTTTAGTCCCGATTTATTGGAGGGATTACGTTTTAAAATTCCCGAATTAGATCCTATTTCAAAAGTGCTTCAGCGTGCCAAAAAAGGAATTGTATTTGGAGCTAAAACTAAAAAAGAAATTGGACCAAATATTGAAGAACTTATAGAAAAAAATGGGTTTGAAAGAATGCTTTCGTTTCTTGAAATTTTAAACCATTTAGCTATTTCAGAAGATTATACATTACTAAATGTAGATGGATTTGTGTTTGAAACGTCTCATAAAGACAATCTTAAAATTGATATCGTATATAAATATATGCACAAAAATTTTCAAAAAGAAATTCACCTAGCTGATGTTGCAGAGAAAGTAAGTATGACGGTTCCGTCTTTTTGCAGGTATTTTAAGAAGATTACCAACAAAACATTTACAGAGGTTTTGAACGAATATAAAATTGTACACGCCACCAAATTATTAACTGAAAGCCAATTAAATGTAACCGACATTTGTTTCGAATGTGGATTTAATAGTTTTTCACATTTCAATAAAAAATTTAAAGCCATTACAGGGAAAACTGCGCTACAATACAGAAAAGAAATTAAGCTTATTATTAGTGAATAGCCTTATAATATGATGAAGTAATTACACGGAAGTTCTTTAGGTTACTTTATTTACTTAAAATATTTTTTTCAGTATAAAAGAAAACACTAAATTCACTCAATTGCTGAATTTCCTATTAAAAAAACAAAACGATATGCTCAACCTTAAATTGGCAACAGACCCGCGATGGGTTACCATTGTAGAAAGCAACCTAGAAGAAATTTTAACAGATCACGCTTGGTGCGAACAAAAAGCAGCCACTAATGCCATTACGATTATAACTCTTAATAATGAACATGAAGAGCTTGTAACCGAACTATTAAAGTTGGCCAAGGAAGAGTTGGAGCATTTTGAAATGGTGCATGAAATTATAAAAGAGCGCGGCTACAAATTAGGGCGTGAGCGTAAAGATCATTACGTAAACCAACTTTATAAATTTATGAACCGAGGCGGAAGCAGGGAGCAGTCTATGGTAGACAGGTTGCTTTTTAGTGCAATGATTGAAGCCAGAAGCTGCGAGCGTTTTAAACTACTTTCCGAACGCATTAAAGACCCCGAACTTTCCAAATTCTATCGAGAATTAATGATTAGCGAAGCAGGGCATTACACCACTTTTTTAGGTTTTGCCAGACAATATGGTCAAAATGTAGATGTAGACAAACGCTGGCAAGAGCTTATAGAATTTGAAGGAGAAATTATTAAAAATTACGGCAAGTCTGAAACTATTCACGGGTGAGATTTTACTCCTCTATGAATTCCCACATTTTTAGTCCCTAGGCGTTTTCATATATGTTATTTGCTTCATTTTCAAGTAGTTTTGAGATAACAATAACTCTTAAAATTACAAATTATGAAAAATGTACTCCTTCTAATGATAGGTTTATTAATGACATTTCCTGGGTTTAGCAACAATATGTTAAACGATCAAAAAGAAGCCACTTCTGAAACTCAAGTTAAAAATGAATGGAAAATTTACTTTAAAGAATACAACAGGCTTGTTGAAAACATGAAGTGTTGTTTTTTTATAAAAGATTGCCCTAAAGACTGTGGTGATTTTAGCATTGATTTTCCAGATAAAATGCCACCAATTAAATTGGCAAGTACCGTAATAAAAGCTCCTAAGGCACCTCAACTACAAAAAGATATTGCGGCCTGGGAAAAGGGCATTTTAGAAGGTCGTGGCGGGAAGAAAATTCCAAAAAAAATGGTACAAATGGCTTTCAAAAAATTTAATGGATATAGCGAGAAAGCGGTACAATCGCGCTTTAAGTTATATGAAAAGCGTATGGAAATGAAGTTTGATGACGATGATGATGAATAAAGTTTTTAGTTAAATATAACGCACTAAGTATCTTCCCTTGGTGCGCTGTTTATGTTACCTCCCCTATGAAAAAACTCATTTACTTTTTATTTCTTGCCATAGGCTTCGGCATTTTTGTGTATTTCTATATTATCAATTTCAACAATATGTCTGAAACCGATTTGGTGACATATGCAACTACCTGGTACATCCCGTTAATTTTTGGAATATATGGTTTATACGCAGTGCGTATTCAAGAAAAAGTGGAGCCAGAAGATACGAATGCCTTAAAATTTGTCTTCTCTGGAAAGGATTCTGGGTTATTACTCGCCACAATAGGCTTGGCAGGAATTAGTGGTGTTTTTGGCGCTATTTTCTTTGTTATTCCTTTAGCATTGATAAAACCTCAATTTAAATTTTTTCATTTAATTACAGCCCTTATCGCTACGGTTTTTTGGGTTTTGCTATTGGCCTTTTTCTTAGTAGTAATTTTCCCTGGTCTCTAAGAGTTTAACACCAAAATTACCGCTGGAAGATTTTTATTTTCTAACCATCGAACACGCCTTAGCACCCATCGCAGCCATCGGCTTTTAGTGGTTATTAATTTTGTCGCCAACATACCAATACTACCATCTCTTGCTTCTATTTCTGAAGGTTTATGAAGCGAAAAATGATACTGATTGGCAAACATCCAAGCCCCATCTCGAGCCACATTAATACTAAAAGACACAATTTTGTCCTCTTTCCCTTTTCCAAACTTTTCTACCAAATAAAACAATGGCGAAACCCTCCCAATTCGCTCTTGCACCCCATCTACTAGACTAGCAAGAATTTCGTTTATCTTATTAAAATCGTTTTGAAAATCGGCTATATTGCCTGCCTCTCCAACGGTTTCAGCTACTGCTATGCCTAAGTCCAAATTAATATGGGCGTTAATTCCCAAGAGTAAATGTTGCATAATAAGTAGCGTATTATTTTCAGCTTCAGCAAACGCATTGACCCAGCTTTGGGAAGGAGTTTCATTGTTTCTTAACTGACAGTAAGCTTTAAGGTAGCGGTTAGCAAAAATAACATCCAACACTTCCATGCGGTGATTGTTATCAAACTCGTTGTTCTCAATTCCATTTTTTATGCGCTGGGTAACTTGTTTGTAAAGGACAGGGAAATATGCGAGGTTGCTATTTGAGTTTGTTTCATAGGTAATAATTTCATCTAAGATCAAGATGACTTCATCGATAGTTTTGGCTAGTCTCATAACTGGTTGGCGTTGAAGAAACTAAAATAAAAAAAGTAAGTTACTCTTCTTTTCTAACTTTGCTTCCGTTACTGTATTTCTTCTCCAATTCGGCCTGAAACTCCTCCATAACGGGTTTTACAGTGCTTTCTGGCAAATCGGCAATTCGAATATACATTAATCCATCTACCGCATTATTAAAAAGCGGATCTACATTAAACGCCACTACTTTTGCGTTTTGCTTAATGTATTTTTTAATGAGAACCGGCAGTCGCAGTGCGCCTGGCTCTACTTCATCAATAAGCTTATCGAATTTGTTAAGGTCTGCTTCACTTTCGTCAAATATGAAATCTTTATCGGCATCCTTCAGCTTTACTTTGTATTCTTTTTTAGGCTTTATGTATTGCGCAATATAGGGGTCGTAGTAATTCGATTTCATAAACTCGATCATCAGACTCTTACTAAATTCAGAAAACTGGTTGCTTATACTCACTCCGCCAATTAAAAATTTATGTTCAGGATAGCGTAGTGTGGTGTGTACAATTCCCTTCCAAAGCAGAAATAACGGCATAGGGCGTTGTTGGTATTCTTTTATAATAAACGCACGCCCCATTTCTATACTTTTGCTCATCATATCGTGCAATTCTGGCTCAAAACGAAAGAGATCCTGTAGGTAAAATCCATCAATTCCATAGGCTGCAAAAATTTTGGAACCCAATCCCATCCGGTACGCCCCGGCAATTTTTTTGGCTTCGTTATCCCACAAAAACATGTGATGGTAATGATTATCGAATTTATCAATATCAATAGCGTTGTTGGTTCCTTCCCCCACTTCACGAAAGGTAATTTCACGTAAGCGACCGATTTCTAGAAGTATATTAGGGATTTTATCTGCCGAGGCTAGAAACACTTCATAATTTTTGCTTTCCAGCAAACGTTTGTCTTCTGGACGAAGTGCGTCAACCTCCTTTTCTAAGGCTTCAACAGAAACAGGGCCTGCTATTTTTTTTGGCAATTTGGGTAGTTTTATTGTTTTCGGGAGAGTGTCCAGTAATTTTTTCTTCTGAAACGGATTGGCTAGTACGTACGTTTTCTTCCGAAGAAATTCGGTGTACGCTGCTAACGTTTCATGTTCTTTTTGATCGTGTACTGAAATAGGGTTTCCAATACGTATCTTAAGTGTTCGCTCTTTTTGAGACAGTAATTCGCTTGGCAACTTCGCTGTACGAAGCGTATCGCTCATTTTTGCCCAGCGATAAAACGATTTACTATTTCGGCCATGAAAATATATTGGAATAACGGGTACTTCTGCCTTTTTTATAAGCTTCATAGCGGCAGGCTCCCAAGTTTTGTCAATTATTATATGGTCTTCCTTTTGGGTAGAAACTTCACCGGCAGGAAATACTCCTAGAGGTTGTTCGTTTTTTAAATGTTGTAACGCGGTTTTAAACGCCATGATACTGTTATGCGCCTCTTTGTGTTCTTCAAAAGGATTTACCGGCATCACATACGGTTTTAAAGGCTCGATTCGGTGTAATAAAAAGTTGGCAATAATTTTATAATCTGGACGACGTTCCAAAAGTAATTTTAGCAATAAAATGCCGTCTATCCCACCTAGTGGATGGTTAGAAATTGTAATAAACGGCCCTGCTTTAGGGATGCGTTTTAAGTCTTCTTCAGGGATTTCGTAATCTACCTCAAACTCTTCGAGGAGTGCATTTATAAATTCAAGATCGCTTAAATGTTTGTTACGATCATAGATTTTATTACAGGTAGAAATATTAAGCACCTTCATGACAGACCACCCCATAAACGCGCCTAAAAAGCCGAGTTTATCAACTTTTAAAGCTTTGGCAATTTCCTTGGTAGTGACTAATCCCATTTGGTTTGGTGGTTGTAAGAAACAAAGATAGCGAAACGCCCGCTATTCTTTTACTACCAATTGGACGGTCTCTCGGCTTTCCTGTTTTAGCAAGAGTTCTTTATCCTTTAAAAGAGCTTTTACTTGTTTGGAATTGGCATATCTAATGGTGTATAGCGTTACGTTTTCATTACACCTAACTTTAAAAGTACTGCGTAATTTATTAAGTAAGGGCTCTAGCGTATCGTACTTATTGTCAACACAAACAGAAAAACTAATAGCCGAATTTTGTATTAACTCAACCTTCATTTTATATTCGTGTAACCATTTAAAAACGTTCCCAATGTGGTCTTCCATCATAAAATTGAAGTCTAGTGAAGAAAGAGAAATAAGTACTTGATTTTTTTTCAAAATAAAACATGACACCATAGGTTCTAGCAAAACACCTTTTCCAACACAGGTTCCGTCGTCTAATGGGTTAAGAAAAGATTTCACATACAACGGAATCTCCTTTCGTTGCAATGGCTGCAAAGTTTTAGGGTGGATTACAGAGGCACCGTAAAAAGCTAATTCTATAGCCTCGCGATACGAAATTTTGTGTAGTAACGTAGTCTTACTGAAATATCTAGGGTCTGCATTTAAAACCCCTGGAACGTCTTTCCAGATGGTTACATTTTCAGCGTTTAAGCAATAGGCAAAAATGGCTGCGGTATAATCGCTTCCTTCACGACCCAAGGTTGTGGTAAAGTTATTGGTTCCTTCGGCTCCTAAAAATCCTTGAGTGATGGTAATTCCCTTTGCTGAAACTTTTTTTGAAATTTCTTTTTGGGTTGTTTCCCAATCTACTTTGGCATCGCGATAGTTACTATCTGTAACTATGCAAGTCCGTACGTCTAACCATGTATTTACAATGCCAATTTCGTTTAAATATGCCGAGACGATGCTTGTTGAAATAAGCTCCCCATAGCAAACCACTTGGTCATACACAAAAGCATGGTTGGTAGATTTGTTTTGCTCCAAAAACTGTGCTAACTGGGAAGCCAAATCATTTATTTTTTTAAATATAGGATGGGATGTATTCTGAAATAACTCGGTTAAAATTGGGATGTGAAAATCTAATAACTGCTGTTGTGCCTCCCGAAATGAGATGCTATCCTTAAAATAACCCAAAACTATACTTTCTAGCATATTAGTCATCTTTCCCATAGCCGAAACTACCATCAACAAATCTTGCTCCCCAGTTTTTTGTAATACGGTAGCGACATTTTTAACTCCTTGTGCATCCTTAACCGATGCACCTCCAAATTTGAATACTTTCATACTGTCATTCCCACTTTGCTGAGAATCATGTTTGTTATTATTTCTTAATTTCTTCTTCTCCCAATTGCACCAAATACCAATCTTTTAGTAAGGTAGCGCCGCTTTTTTCATAAAAATTGATAGCGTTCTGGTTCCAGTCTAACACTACCCATTCTACTCGTTTTACACCTTGTAACTTTGCATATTGCACCACTTGGCTATAAAGTAACGTGCCAATTCCTTCACTTCGATATTGTTTTTTTACGATTAAATCTTCCAAATGTACTGTGCGCCCCTTCCAGGTAGAAAACCGAAAATACACCAACGCCATCCCAACTATTTCTTTTTCATTTTCAGCGACAAAACAAGTAAACAAATTGTTGTCAAAGCCTTCAATTTCAAGGTCTGTTATAGTAATATCAACTGCATTGGGTTCTTCCTCAAAAACTGCTAATTCTTTAATAAGCTCCAGAACCTGAGGCATATCTTTTCTTTTGGCTTTACGAATGTTAATGTTCATTTATGAGTTTTGCTTCACAAATATCGGTGGTATTTCTTAAAAATCCCGATATTTGCGTTAAATCTAAGCACTACGGGCACTCATGGCAAAACAAAACCAAACTTTAGGCGAATTTATTATTGAAAATCAGGAAGAGTTTAAGTATTCCTCGGGAGAGCTTTCGCGCTTAATTAATTCCATTCGGCTCGCTGCCAAAGTTGTGAACCACGAGGTAAACAAAGCCGGGTTGGTAGATATTCTGGGAGCTGCTGGAGAAACCAATATACAGGGGGAAGACCAGCAAAAACTGGATGTATATGCCAATGAAATTTTCATAAAAACACTTACTAATCGTGAGATTGTTTGCGGTATTGCCAGTGAAGAAGAGGACGATTTTATCACGATACAAGGACGTAATAAAAAAAATGATAACAAATATATTGTGTTAATAGATCCATTAGACGGGTCTTCCAATATAGATGTAAATGTTTCAGTGGGAACCATTTTTTCAATTTATAGAAGAGTTACTCCAACAGGAACTCCGGTAACAATAGACGATTTCCTTCAACCTGGGAAAAACCAAGTTGCAGCAGGATATATTGTATATGGAACCTCAACAATGATTGTGTATTCTACAGGTCACGGGGTGAATGGTTTTACACTTAATCCAGCAATTGGAACATATTACTTGTCGCACCCAAATATGCAACATCCAGAAGATGGAAATATCTATTCGGTAAACGAGGGAAATTATGTGCATTTTCCACAGGGAGTAAAAGATTACATTAAATACTGCCAGAAAGAGGAAGAGAACAGACCTTATTCTGCTCGGTATATAGGTTCTTTAGTTTCAGATTTTCATAGAAATATGATAAAAGGCGGAATTTACATTTACCCAAACACTTCCAAAGATCCAGAAGGAAAGTTACGATTGTTGTACGAATGCAATCCAATGGCGTACTTGGCAGAACAGGCTAATGGAAGTGCTAGCAACGGTTTTGAGAGGATTTTAGACATTCAACCCACCAAGCTACACCAACGTGTTCCGTTTTTCTGCGGAAGTAAAAACATGGTTGCCAAGGCCGAAGAGTTTATGCAAAAAATCTAATATGATTATTTAGCTTACCATAGGCTGGTTTTCTTAATTTTTTCTTAAATTTATAGTTAGGAAAACATAACCAATGGCAAAGAAAAACACCCCCCAAGAGACTAACACTCCACTTGACTCCAATTCGAAAATTGAAGCCATCAAAAATCTCATTTTTGGTGAAAATATTCAAGAAATAGACGGGGAGTTTAATACGCTTAAAAAAGCTGTTGACACCCAAAAATTACACCTAGAAAACTATATAGATGAGGTGCGAAATGAGTTAATGCAATCTATCGATTCGTTAAGTACAGATGTAAATATTCGTATAACTGATCTTGAAGACGCCCTGAATGCAAAAACCGAAGCATTGGCAGAAAGTAAGGTAGACCGCAAACAATTAGGAAAACTACTTATAAACCTTGGAGAGAAGATTAGTTCATAATAATGTTGGCACATGGTACAAGAAGAGGATAAACTGCGGCTGCTACGTGATATCCTGTTGGTAGACGACAGGCAGGTAGCCAATGCAGTTAACCAACGCCTCGATGTAATTACCGAAACCATTGAACAACGTGCAAAACTTTCAGAAAAAATAGATCCTATCATTCAAGAAAAATTGAATGAATTTGTGGCCGAAATACCAGTCACATTAGGCCCTACCATTACCAAAACTTTAAAAAAGGAAATTGCAAATTCGCAAGACGCCGTTGTAGAAGCACTCTACCCAATTATGGGTAAAATGATAAAGCGCTATGTACAAAATGAAATAAAAGTGCTGTCCGAAACCATTAACAAAAAAGTAAATAGCACTTTTTCACTCGTGGGTTTAAAAAGAAAGATGCGTGCACGATTTACTGGTGTAAAAGAGAGTGACCTCATCCTTACCGAATCCAATCCTCCCACTATAAGTGAAGTATTTCTTATACAGAAAGGATCTGGCATTTTACTAGGAAATTATAGCAGGACAGAAACCGTAGATAAAGAGATGATTTCTGGAATGCTTACCGCTATTAAGAGTTTTGTGGAAGATGCTTTTAAGGGGGGCACCCAAAATTTAGAAAACATTGAATATGAGTTGTACACTATTCATATTCAAAACTTTCACAGCTTTTATATTGCTGTTGTAGTTTCAGGAAATTACACCCGCTCCTTTGAAAGCCAATTAGAAAATAGATTGTTTAAACTTTCAAAAAAAATATCTCCTAGCATTTCGCATCTTTCGAGAGAAGAAACCGATTTATTTTTGAAGAATTTTTTCAAGAAATGATCTTTTCAAAAAGAATAGTATTGCTTGAGCAATTTAGGGTAGGTAAATCTTTGTTAATGCGAAGGTTTATAGAGAACTTGTTTCGTCCTAATTATAAATCCACCCTAGGTATACAAAAAAAGGTGATAATCCTTCCCAATGGAGACCAGTTATCTCTGATTGTTTGGGATTTACAAGATTTTTCATCTATTGCCAAAGCCCGAGCATTCTATCTTTTAGGTTCCGAAGGTTTTATGTGTATTTTTGATACAATAAGACCTATTACAAGAATTTCATTTGAAGGTTATACAAATTAGAGAGGATTTAGATTTAGATGTTGATAAATAAGAAGTCGCTTTTTAATAAAACACATATAAGTTTTTGTAAACTATATCCTTTGCATTTTTCATTTCACATATATTTATGTTCTTAAAAATTAGCTAATGACCCATTCAAAAAAAATTGTAATCTTAGGCCATTTTGGAGTTGGAAAAACCAGCTTAGTGCGACAATTTGTGGAAAGTGCTTTTAGTGAGGATTATTTGGTCACTGTTGGAGTACACGTAAAGAAGAAAACAGTTGAGATTGAGTCAAAAACAATAAACTTAATACTTTGGGATATTGAAGGAAATACTTCAATAAAAAAAGCTCGAGAAAGCTACTTATTAGGAACCCATGGGTTTATTTACGTTTTTGACGTAACTCATCCCGAAACGTATGAAAACATCGCAAATGAAATGGCTTTTTTATCTGAAAAATATCCTCATATACCTGTAGATGTGGTAGGCAACAAAGCCGATCTTTTTACGGAAGAATTTACTTCAGATTTTTTTAAGGACAAACATTTTAGCCAATGCCTTTTTACAAGTGCAAAAACGGGTGAGAATGTGGTCGAAGTTTTTAAAAAAATAGCCCTACAAACGCTGTAAATTATGAAAAAACCCTTACTAAAAGAAGAATTTCTCAACACGCGAATTCAGCAGCTTGAAATTACCAAAGAAGGTACTATTGTTTGTAGTGATAACGTATTGTTCCCTTTTTCTATAGATGAAAACATAGCCAGTTTTCATCCATTTTTTGAAGCAATTGTTGGGACCCTAACATCCGTTTCAGATGACATAACGTATCCTTGTGTAAATATCTCTGGTGAAGGTTTCAGTAAAATTTTAGACATAAGTGTTGTCCAAAGAAAAGATAGCACCTATGTATTGTTATTCGACTTTACACAGCATTACAAAGATGCGCACCCGTTGGTGCAGGAAAAAAACGAAGCCGCCATTGCAAAAAATAGATTGGCGTTTGATAAAAGATTGTTACTGGCAAAGGAAACCTTTAAAAACAATTTCTTGTCCAATCTTAATCATGAAGTTAGAAATCCGTTAAACAATTTACTGGGTTTTATGGAGTTACTGCGAAAAACAAAACTTTCATACGATCAAAATGAAACTCTTAAAGTCATGCAACGTACTGGGATGCAAATTAAGTACCTTATGGACGATATGCTGGACATCTCAAAAATGGAGCGAGGAGCCATTTTAATGCAACAAGTACCATTTAATTTGGGGCATATTCTTTCAAACTTACAACAGCATTATCGTTTAAAAATAGGAGTGAAAAACATTTTACTAGAAACAACTATTGATGATAATGTTCCTAAAAAACTAATTGGAGATCCTTTTAGGCTGAACCAAATACTATTTAATTTGCTAGAAAACGCCTATAGAAATACCACTACTGGCTCTATAATGCTTGGCGTTACTTTACAGGAAAAAAACGATAAAAACTGTACACTTACCATTTCGGTTTCAGATACTGGCAAGGGAATACCAGCTTCAGAAATAGATCGTATTTTCGATACGTATTATCAATTAAAAGAGAATGAAATTACACCTATTGGAGAAGGATTAGGACTAAAAATTGTAAAGGACCTCATTGCTTTATTAAACGGAAAAATTTCGGTTAAAAGTGATAACACTGGAACTGTTTTTACCAGCCAATTGCCCTTTAAAATAAGAGGTAAGGAGAAAAAAAGGCCTACTGTACCTAAAGGTTCTGGTATACTAATGAGTAAACGTATTTTAGTAATTGAAGATGTTGAAACCAACCAAATGTTATTTATGCGAACTTTTTTAAATAATGAAAAAGGGTTTATACTTGAAATTGCTAAGGATGCCAAACATGCGTACAGCTTACTTGAAAAGAAAGACTACAACCTCATTATTGTTAAAAATAACTTACCGGATAGCTCTGGCCTAGATTTTATTAAAAATTGTAAGCTGGATTCAAAATCAGAACACATTCCTATAATAGTAGCCAGTGGAAGTACTATGCTACAAGAACAAGAAGAAATGCTAGCTAAAGGAGCATCGGCATTTTTATCAAAACCTTACACGCAAAAAGAGCTCTTCGATACAATCGAAAAGCTCTCTTCTTAACACTTAAAAAAAAGGGGTTACTTCTTATTTAAAAGATAGCGGTAGTCTTCCATGTCTAATCCGCCACTGTATATTTCAACAGATCTTTTAATAAGTTTTTGAGCTAATTCTGCCGTATATCCTAATCCTATAGCGTATTTTTCAATTAAAAAACGCTCGTGATCGTCAATTTCGTGATCGGCAAAAATCATTTCAAACAAATCGTGCATACGTTCTAATCTTCGGTCTGCATCGTTTGGTGGGTTGATGGGAAATTTTGTTGGGTTCTTTATAACCGCTTCATATTCTATTTCGTCAATGTCTAACTTCTTGGCGAAGCGGCGTAACATTTTTTCTTCTTCAGCATTAAGCTCTCCGTCTACCGATGCCATATTTGCAATAGATGCAAAATGACCTAAGTTTCTTTTGTGTTCTCCACTTTCAAATAAATCTGTAAATGACATAGTTCTAATTTATGCTACAAATATAATCTAAGTCCTAAAAATTTCCGAAGAAAGAGAGAGAATCTTTTTTGTAAAATTTCTGAAAAATAGAGTCATTAAACTTTTCTTAATTCTGAAATACAAACCTTTTAAAATCTGTAATTTTAAGAAACTTAAAAAAAAATTGAAAAATTGCCAAAAACACCACTACTTCAATTTAATGAAAAAGGTATTTACTGCCAGCAAGCCGATGTTTATATTGATGCCTGGCGACCTGTAGATAAATGTATTATTACACACGGTCATGCAGATCATAGTCGCTGGGGACACAAGCAGTATATCACCCACCACAATAATGTGCCTATTATAAAACACCGCCTGGGAGAAATTACCGTAAGTGGAAAGCAATGGAACGAAACCTTTACAATTAATGGCGTAACCTTTAGCCTTCATCCTGCAGGACATATTGTAGCTTCTAGTCAAGTACGTGTCGAATTTAAAGGAGAAGTATGGGTTTTTACAGGCGACTTTAAAACTGAAACCGATGGCATTGCCGAACCTTTTGAACTCGTAAAATGTAACACCTTTATTACCGAATGCACCTTCGGTCTACCAGCTTTTAAATGGACGCCTCAAACTGAAGTTTTTACAGAAATTAACAACTGGTGGGCAGAGAACAGAGCTGAAAACAAAACCTCTATCCTCTTTGGATATAGCCTGGGAAAAGCACAACGCTTACTAAAAAATTTGGATTCTAACATTGGTCAAATATACACCCATGGTGCTATAGAAAACATGACCAATGTACTGCGGGAAAATTACAATTTTCATGAAACCATCCGTATCACCAGAGATACTAAAAAAGAAGAATTATTGGGTAATATTGTCCTCGCTCCCCCCAGTGCTCACGGCGGAACATGGATTCGGAAAATGGTGCCTTATGTAACCGCTAGCGCCAGTGGTTGGATGACCTTTAGAGGAGCCAGGAGAAGGCGGGCAATAGATAGAGGATTTGTATTAAGCGATCACGCAGATTGGGATGGTTTACTCAATACAGTAAAAGAAACAGGCTGTGAAAAGGTAATCGCCACCCATGGCTATACCGATATTTTTTCAAGATATCTGCGAGAAGAAATAGGTCTGGATGCCAGAACCGAAAAAACACAATATGAAGAAGACGCAACTTCTGCACTCAGCGAACAAGATAAAATAGATGAAGAAAGCCAATGAAACAATTCGCCACTCTCATAAAAACCCTGGACAGTACTAATAAAACCAACTTAAAAGTAGCGGCACTCACCGAGTATTTTAACAATGCCAACGAAGATGACAAGCTGTGGACTATCGCTATTCTCTCCCATCGACGCCCCAAACGTCCTGTAAATACAACCCTTTTAAGACAATGGGCTACTGAAATAAGCGAAGTTCCTTTATGGTTGTTTGAGGAAAGCTACCACATTGTAGGAGACTTAGCCGAAACGATTGCCTTAATTATTCCAACTACTTCTAACAATCAAGGTATTTCCAAATCACTTTCTAAAATCATTGCTGAAATCATTACCTTAAGAACACTTCCCGAAGATGAGAAACGAAGCTACCTTCAAGAAAACTGGTTGGCAATGAGTTATTTTGAAAGGTTTGTCTTCAACAAAATAATTACAGGAGGTTTTAGAATTGGTGTAAGTCAAAAACTAATGACGCGTGCGTTATCTAAATCTACAGGAATTGATGAAGATATTCTTGCCTATAAATTAATGGGCAACTGGACTCCGGAAAATACAACCTATCAAAAATTAATTTTAGAAGAAAACCCGGAAGATTACTTAAGCAAACCGTATCCGTTTTATCTGGCGTATGCCGTAGAAGATAACTTTCAGGAAGATCTGGGGGATATTTCAGACTGGAGTTTTGAACATAAGTGGGACGGTATTAGAAGTCAGGTAATTATTAGAAATGATGAAGTGTTTGTATGGTCCCGAGGCGAAGAATTGGTAACCGATAAATATCCAGAATTTCAGAGGTTTCTTTCTAAAATCCCTAATGGAACTGTTTTAGACGGAGAAATTTTACCCTTCGGAAATATGGAAATTGGAAACTTTAATGACTTACAAACCCGGATAGGTCGTAAAAACCTTTCAAAAAAATTACTGGAAAAAACTCCGGTCATTTTAAACGCCTACGATTTGTTAGAATGGGAAGGAGAAGATATCAGGCAAAAGCCTTTTTCAGAAAGGAGGAAAATTCTTGACAAACTAATTTCGGAATGCGATTGTGATGAAATAGGCTTGTACCTAAGTGAGACCATGTATTTTAAAACCTGGGAAGCAGCCACAAAAGAACGTTCTCTTTCACGAGAGAAACGTAGTGAAGGCCTAATGCTGAAACGTAAAGACTCTCCCTATTTAGTAGGTCGCAAAAAGGGCGATTGGTGGAAATGGAAAACAGATCCTTTTACAATAGATGGGGTACTTACCTACGCAATGCGCGGCCACGGAAGACGTGCCAATTTATATACAGATTACACCTTCGGACTTTGGGACAAGGGAGAATTAGTGACATTTGCAAAAGCATACTCTGGGTTAACCGATGCTGAATTCCGTCAGGTAGATGCATGGATTAAAAAAAACACGCTAGAACGTTTTGGTCCAGTGCGCAGCGTCACACCACATCACGTTTTTGAGATTGCGTTTGAAGGTATCGCCGAAAGTAGCCGCCACAAAAGTGGTGTTGCCACCCGGTTTCCAAGAATTTTAAGATGGCGTAAAGATAAGCCTATAGAAGAAGCAAATACCTTGGAAGATTTGAGAGTGTTGATTCCAAAATAATATGAACCAAAAAGAACTTCTAACTATAGCCGAAACCTGGTTTGACTCTAAAAACTGGAAGGCATTCCCGTTTCAGAAAAAAACTTGGAAAGCTTTTCTTAATGGAAAACATGGTCTCTTAAATGCGCCTACAGGGAGTGGTAAAACGTATGCGCTCTGGGTTCCCATAGTATTACAATACATAAAAGACAATCCAGCATATAAAACCAAACACACCAAGGGATTAAAAGCAATCTGGATCACGCCGCTACGGGCACTTTCGGTCGAAATACAACAAGCAGCACAACGCTTTGCAGACGAATTGGAAACGGGGCTAACCGTAGGAATACGAACAGGGGATACTCCTCAAAAAATTAGAGCACAGCAAAAGAAAAACATGCCCGACCTACTTATTACAACTCCCGAAAGCTTAATGTTACTATTGGCAAGCAAAGGATACGAAAAAACATTTAAGACCCTGACAGCAGTTGTGGTAGACGAATGGCACGAATTACTGGGTAGCAAACGTGGTGTACAAATGGAACTGGGATTGTCACGCTTAAAATCCATTTCACCACAGTTACGTATTTGGGGAATTTCAGCAACTATTGGAAATCTTGAACAGGCGCAGGATGTGTTACTTGGAATGGATGAAGAATTACGCACCAATTCAGTTTTAATTAAGGCGAAAGTGAGAAAAAAAATAGTGGTTAAATCCATTATTCCAAAGAAGATGGAAACCTTCCCTTGGCGTGGGCATTTAGGATTGCATTTGCTGGATGATATCATTCCCATTATAAAGGCAAGTAAAACAACGCTAATTTTCACAAACACAAGAAGCCAATGCGAAATTTGGTTTCAGAAAATACTGGAGAAATATCCTGAATTTGCTGGTGAAATGGCAATGCACCACGGAAGTATTAATAAAGAAACACGCCTGTGGGTGGAGCAAGCTATTCGCAATGAAAGTTTAAAAGCAGTGGTAGCAACATCCAGTCTGGATCTTGGAGTAGATTTTGCGCCTGTAGAAACCATTATTCAGATTGGGGGTCCAAAAGGGATTGCAAAATTTCTACAACGTGCAGGGCGAAGCAATCATAGACCAGGAGAACCTTCAGTAATTCATTTTTTGCCTACGCACGCTATGGAATTGATAGAAGCTTCGGCTTTAAAAAAAGCTGTTAAAGGAAATGTTATGGAAGATCGTATTCCATATCTGTTAAGTTTTGATGTACTCATTCAGTATCTGGTAACTCTGGCGGTTAGCGAAGGATTTATTCCCAAGAAAATTTTCCCAGAAATAAGAAACACTTTCTGTTTTCAGGGAATTACCAAGGAACAATGGCAATGGTGCCTCAATTTTATCACAATGGGAAGCCAAAGCCTGCAGGCGTATGACGAATATAAACGTGTTCTGGTAGATGAAGACGGAAGATTTTATATGGATAGTCGCCAAACCGCTATGATGCACCGTCTTTCCATAGGGACTATTGTAAGCGATGCCATGGTGCAGGTAAAATATGTGACCGGCGGATTTATTGGTACCATTGAAGAATTTTTTATAGGAAAAATGAAACCTGGCGATGTGTTTGTTTTTGCGGGACGCACCTTAGAATTAGTTCGTGTGAGAAATATGGTAGCACAGGTAAGACGAAGTAGTAAACGTACAAGAAACGTAGTAAGTTTTATGGGTGGACGTATGGCACTTTCCTCTCAAATGTCTGAAATTTTACGAAATGAATTACAATCTGAAGCAGACCACAAACGTAACACCCCCGAGTTAAAAGCCCTGTCTCATATTTTTGATAGGCAGGAACAAGAAAGCATCGTTCCCGGAAACAATGAGTTTTTAATAGAAACTTTTAAAACGCGGGAAGGATACCATCATCTATTTTATCCTTTTGAAGGCAGGTTTGTACATATGGCAATGGGAGGTTTGTTGGCTTACCGAATTAGCCTGCTCTCGCCCATCACATTTTCTTTGGCATACAACGATTATGGTTTTGAATTGTTGAGCGACCAACCATTAGATATTCAAAATGTGCTGGACAATAATTTATTTAGCACCGAATATCTCTTTAGTGATCTTCAGAAAAGTTTGAACAGTACCGAACTTGCCCGCCGTAAATTTAGAGACATTGCAGTAATTAGCGGCATGGTTTTTACAGGCTATCCCAGCAAACAAATAAAAACAAAGCACCTTCAAAGCAACTCCCAATTACTATTTGATGTGTTTCGGGATTATGAACCAGACAACTTATTATACCAACAAGCTTTCAGGGAAACATTTGAACACGAAATGGAAGAAGGCAGATTACGAATGGCTTTAGAGCGCATTGCAACCCAGGAAGTAATCTGGAAGCAGTGTGAAGATGCTACGCCATTTAGTTTCCCTATTATTACAGACAGGTTACGGGAAAAATTATCTTCGGAAAAACTGAAAGACAGAATCAAAAGGATGACGTTGAAATTGATGAAGTAATTTGTATACCGACTTCAAAAAAAAGTAATTCAACAATTTTAAGAGACTTATACTTTTGCGATTTACGCTACATCGATATTCCTAAAGTCTTATTTTTGTGCTCGTGTCCCAAACCATACAAATAAACAATCAAAATTTCACGCTCCACCCTAGCGGAGCTATATTTTGGTTAGAAAAATCAATACTCCTTGTTGCAGATGTTCATTTAGGGAAAGTAACCCATTTTAGAAAACATGGCGCTGCCATTCCCTCGCACGTAGCGTTTGAAAATCTTGAAAAACTAACCGAAGTTACCAATCACTTTCAACCCGAAACGGTTTGCTTTTTAGGCGATCTTTTTCATAGTAAGTTGAATAGCGAATGGAACGATTTTGCAAAATGGATCGAATATATCTCAGCTAAGGTTATTTTAATTTCTGGCAATCACGATATCATTCCGCAGTATTTATTTGAAGATTTGGGAGTTAACGTCTATGAAGAACTTAAACTGGGCAACTTTCTACTAACCCATCATCCAACCAAACAAGACAGCCATTTCAATTTTTGTGGGCATATTCACCCTGGTGTGAAATTGCAAGGTATTGGCAGGCAAAATATACGATTGGCGTGTTTTTTTAAATCTGAAAATCAGCTTATTTTACCTGCCTTCGGAAATTTTACGGGGAAATTTACATTAAAACCCTCAGAAAAAGATGAGGTGTATGTAATTGCAGACGATCAGGTTATTCAAGTTACTACGTAAAGCCTTTTCTTTATAACCAGAAGTTACCGAACATGATTTGCTTATTTTTGCAACAATTTTAAGCCAAAAAGCTTTTCAAACTATACTATGAATCAAGATCCAAAACGTTTTACCATTACAGCCGCATTGCCATACACCAATGGTCCCGTTCATATTGGACATTTAGCGGGTGTATATGTCCCAGCCGATATTTATGCACGTTTTCAACGCCTTCAAGGAAAAGACGTTGCGTTTGTATGCGGAAGTGATGAGCACGGTGTACCCATTACCATAAAAGCAAAAAAAGAAGGGGTTACACCACAAGAAGTGGTAGATAAGTACCATGCAATTATTAAACAAAGTTTTGAAGACTTTGGAATTACGTTCGATAATTACTCAAGGACTTCGGCAAAAATACACCACGATACAGCTTCAGAATTCTTTAAAAAGTTATATGAAGATGGGAAGTTCATCGAAGAAGTAACCGAACAATTATACGATGCCGAAGCCAACCAATTTTTGGCAGATCGTTTTGTAGTAGGTACTTGTCCAAAATGTGGTTTTGAAGAAAGCTACGGAGACCAATGTGAAAACTGCGGAACGAGCCACAACGCAACCGATCTTATAAATCCTAAAAGTGCCATCTCTGGAGCAACGCCAACCTTAAAAGAAACGAAACATTGGTTTTTACCCCTAGACCAATACGAACCCTTTTTAAAACAATGGATTTTAAAAGATCATAAAAAAGACTGGAAAACCAATGTATATGGCCAATGTAAATCCTGGATAGACGATGGGTTGCGCCCTCGAGCCGTAACACGTGATCTAGATTGGGGTATCCCAGTGCCAGTAGATGGAGCTAAAGGAAAAGTACTTTATGTTTGGTTCGACGCACCTATTGGGTATATTTCGGCCACCAAAGAATGGGCCGCTAGTGAAGGCAAGGACTGGGAACCATACTGGAAAAGCGACGACACTAAAATGCTTCATTTTATTGGGAAGGATAATATTGTTTTTCATTGCATCATCTTTCCAAGTATGTTGAAAGCCGATGGTAGCTATATCATGCCAGACAATGTTCCTGCAAACGAATTTTTAAATTTAGAAGGCAATAAAATTTCCACCAGTAAAAACTGGGCGGTATGGCTACACGAATATTTGGAAGAGTTTCCCAATCAGCAGGACGTGTTGCGCTATGTGTTAACGGCAAATGCACCAGAGACGAAGGACAACGACTTTACGTGGGCAGACTTTCAACAACGCAACAATAGCGAATTGGTGGCTATCTTTGGGAATTTTATCAATCGAGTGACAGTGTTAACCCATAAATATTATGACGGTGTGGTGCCGGAACCTTCAGCATTCTCTGAAATAGATGAGCAAACTTTAAAAGAATTAAAAGCCTATCCAGCCGTCATAGAAAGTTCCATTGAACGCTACCGTTTCCGGAAAGCCCAAGCAGAATTAATGAACGTAGCCAGATTAGGAAACAAATATTTGGCAGACGAAGAACCCTGGAAAACCATTAAAACAGACGAAGCTAGAACAAAAACGGTGATGTATGTAGCGCTACAAATCGCAACCGCATTAGCCACTTTGAGCGAGCCCTTTTTACCGTTTACCTCAGAAAAATTGAAAAAAATCCTCAAGGTCCCCTTAAGCGCAGTCGAAGGGTCTCTTTCTTGGAGCGATATTTCTACTAAAGAAGCCTTGGTTCCTACAGGTCACAAAATTAACGAAAGCCAACTTCTCTTCAGCAAAATTGAAGACGAGCAAATGCAACAACAATTAGACAAACTAGACGCCAGCAAAAAGAAAAACGAAACTATGAATGCAAAAGCCGAACCTCAGAAAGATACCATTCAGTTTGACGATTTTACCAAACTTGATCTGCGCGTAGGTACCATCTTAGAAGCTGAAAAAATGCCAAAAACCAAAAAACTGCTCGTTTTAAAAGTAGATACTGGGATTGATGTAAGAACCATCGTTTCAGGGATTGCTGAAAGCTTTACCCCGGAAGAAGTAATTGGAAAGCAAGTTACCGTATTAGTAAACTTAGCACCAAGAGCACTACGAGGCGTAGAAAGTCAGGGAATGATTCTAATGACCGAGAATGTTGATGGGAAATTGGTTTTTGTAAATCCTGATACTTCGACCCAGCTCAGTACTGGGGTTGATGTAATTAACGGGGCGACTATAAACTAAATACTAGACCCGCCAGATTTATTCTTCCAACTATGCTCCAGCACATCCTAAAAACCACAAACTTCCCTGAAGCAAGCATTAAAAACACGCTTGCTTTGCTGGCAGAAGATTGTACCATTCCGTTTATTGCTAGGTATAGAAAAGAGCGAACCGGAAATCTGGATGAAGTTCAAATAGCACAAATAGTAACTTTAAAAGAACAATTTGAAACTTTAGAAAAAAGAAAGGCTACTATTCTTAAAGCCATCGAGGAGCAGGGCGAATTAACTAACGAGCTAAAAGCTAAAATTTCCGCAGTAAACGATAGCAACACACTTGAAGACCTTTACCTTCCCTATAAAAAGAAACGAAAAACCAAAGCCGAAACTGCTCGTAAAAATGGTCTGGAGCCTTTAGCCAAGATCATTATGGCTCAAAACGAGAGAGATCTCGATAGCGTGGCACAACGATATATTACGAAACAAGTAGGAAACAAAGAAGATGCTCTGGAAGGTGCCAGACACATTATTGCCGAATGGGTTAACGAACGTACCGATATTAGAAACTACATTCGCCAACAGCTAGAACGTTTTGCAGTGATTAGCACTAAAGTTGTCAAATCTAAAAAGGAGGAAGAAAAAGCACAAAAATATAGAGATTATTTTGCCTGGGACGAGTCTTTACAGCGATGTCCTTCCCATCGATTATTAGCTATTTTACGAGCAGAAGCAGAAGGTTTTATACGCGTAAAAATTGAAATTGATGATAAAAAAGCACTGGAGCGAATAGAAAATAAGCTTATACGTTCCAAAGGTGATTGCGCCCAACAAATAGAAGTAGCTATTATTGATGCTTATAAGCGACTCCTGTTTCCCTCCTTATCAAACGAAGCTCTTGTTTCGGCCAAGAAAAAAGCCGACGAAACTGCTATTACCATTTTTGCTAAAAATCTAAAACAATTATTATTAGGTTCACCTTTGGGAGAAAAGCGAATTCTTGCTATAGACCCTGGCTTTAGAACAGGTTGCAAAGTAGTGTGTCTGGATGCACAAGGCAATTTGTTGCATAATGAAACCATCTACCCACATCCCCCTAAAAGTGATTTTAAAGGAGCCTTGAAAAAAATAAACGGCTTAACTGATGCCTATAAAATAGAAGCCATTGCCATTGGTAACGGAACTGCCTCAAGAGAAACCGAAGCCGTTATTAAAAAGGTGCATTTTAAAAATCCTGTTGAGGTTTTTATCGTAAGCGAGGCAGGTGCGTCTATATATTCGGCAAGTAAAATTGCTAGAGATGAATTTCCTAATTACGATGTTACCGTTCGTGGCGCTGTTTCCATAGGTCGCAGGCTCGCAGATCCGCTAGCAGAATTGGTTAAAATTGATGCAAAATCTATAGGTGTAGGGCAGTACCAGCACGATGTAGACCAATCGCAGTTAAAAAGTTCATTGGACAGGGTTGTGGAGAATTGTGTGAATTCGGTTGGGGTAAATATTAACACGGCGAGTGTTCCACTACTCAGTTATGTTTCAGGAATAGGGCCTAAATTGGCCGAAAACATTGTGAACTATCGTGAAGCTAACGGAGCATTTAAGTCTAGAAATGACATTAAAAAAGTACCCAGATTAGGCGAAAAAGCTTTTGAACAAGGTGCGGGATTTTTACGGATAAGAAACGGCGAAAACCCATTAGATAATTCATCTGTACATCCAGAAAGATATGATCTTGTTACTAAAATTGCAAAAGACCAAGGTATCAATATTTCAGAATTAATAGGAAATACAACCGCCTTACAAAAGGTGCCGTTACAAAAGTATTGTTCTGAAACCGTAGGAATGCCTACCCTTAAAGATATCGTTACAGAACTTGAAAAACCCGGACTGGACATACGTGAAAAAGCCAAGGTTTTTACCTTTAATCAAAACATTAGAACCATTGAAGATGTAAGCGCTGGGCAATTGTTACCTGGGATTGTAAATAACATCGTAGCCTTTGGATGTTTTGTAGATATAGGAATTAAAGAAAGCGGATTAATTCACGTTTCTAATCTCTCGGATAGTTTCGTAAAAGATGTGAATGCACACGTTCATCTCCACCAGCAAATTATTGTAAAAGTACTGGAAGTTGATGTGCCCCGAAAACGCATACAATTAAAACTACATAAGTAGTAATACTTAGGATAATGGTTAAGCACTACAAAACAGTCTTCTACAATTTTAGGAGAGGTATTTACGTTAAAGAGGTTATATATCTTGTTTTTTATTTTGTATTTATTTAACTTTAGTATTTCAATAAAACTTCGATCATCATGAAAAGGCGTTTTTTTATTAAAAAGACTGGACAGGGGTTACTTGCTGTCTCCACGATATCTATAACGGGTGCTATTCTCTCTTCCTGCTCAAATAATGATGATGACGATACATTTTTTGATGATGGCTACTACGATGAAGGATATTATGGCGACGGGTATTATGATGATGGATATTACGATGACGGGTACTATGACGATGGGTATTACGATGATGGTTACTATGATGACGGGTATTATAACGACGGATATTATGGTGATGCACAAGAGCTTACAGATACATTGCTTAACGGTCCTTGGTTTGTACAGACCTATATAGATAGTGGTTCCAATCAAACTGGAACCTATGCTGGTTATTCAGTTAATTTTAATACCGGTAATGAAGTTGTTGCAAGTAATGGTTCCAATACCAATAACGGTGTATGGTTAGTAAGTTCTAATGGTCAGGAGCTTGATCTTGCATTTTCGGGTTCTCCATTTGATGAATTTAATGATGAATGGGATATATTTAGCGTGGAGCCTAACCGAGTCGAAGTTCGTGATGTGAGCGGGGGCGGAGGCGGAACCGATATCCTGGTTTTTGAAAAACTATAAATTTTAATCCTTATTACACATTTGTAAAAATGGACATTTCTGTTCTGGCTGAAATGTCCATTTTAATTTAATATAATCTTGCTATTGGATACCATACTCTTTCTTCATGACACTACCCTTGCAACTCCTCGTGGTGCAGAATTGACAATAAAAGAGCTTATAAAATTGGGAGAAAAAAGAGGTCATACAGTTATTCTTGATTATTGTAAAGATTTCGAAAAAACCAAATCACTTATTTCCTCAGCCGATGTGTTAATACTAAACAGCACCTCCCGCTGTACTTATGAATTAGAATTGGTAAAACATATTGTCCAGCAAGAAAAACCTTATATTAAAGTAGAATACGATTACAACTTCTGTATTCGCCGAAACATTCTTTGCACTGTAGACCGAAATATCCGTAGCTGTTGTCACCCAGAAAAATTTCATTTGTTCCGAAATTTGTTTTCTAATGCTTCCTTAAATGTGTTTCAATCTCCAAAACACTACCAATCACATTATGATTTCTATGGAGAAGCCGTGACAAATAAATTGATAATGCCCCCCACCGTTACTGTTGAACATTTAAATATTTCCAAAACAAAAGACGACAGTACCATCCCGTTTTTTGGTGATCTCAACTTCTTGAAAGGGGGTCATGACTACATAACATTCGCAGAAGAACACCCCGATAAAAAATTCACTGTATACGGCAGTAACAGGTTGCGACGAAAGATACCAGAAAACATGACGTTCCATGATTCGATCCCAAATACTAAAGTGTTGGAAATTCTCGGAAAATCAAAACAATTTTTGTGTAAACCGGTGTGGCCAGAACCTTCTGGACGCTTAGCTGCAGAGGCTTTTCTTTCGGGATGCGAAATCCTTACAAATGATAGAGTGGGTACTTTTTCATTTGATTTTTATCCCAACGACATACAAAAAGCAAAAGCCAAAATGGAACAAGCTCCTAATGATTTTTGGGAGGCCACGGAAAAAATTTTGGACAGCGTACCTTCTACAAAACAGCCAAAGCTGGGGAAAGTTTTGGTGTACAAAAGTTATGCAGGATTGGGGGATATATTCTTTGCAATTCCTTCTATTTATAAGTTAGCAGCCGTTTCGGAAGAATTACATTTTGCAGTAGCACCACGCCTGGTTTCTTTTTTTAGTAAGCATTTAAACATAAAGGTAGTTCCCGAACCTGAAGCAAGACTAAAAGAAAAAGACTACGACTCCATTTTTGAATTGGGCAACTACCCTGCATTTAAAGGCTATAATTTGCCGCATGCGGTGCGGTATGTAACCCACAAAAAAGTGAAGCAACACGCTATTCAGCATTATATTGATAGTGTCTCAAGAATACACCGTGGCATCGATAACCACATGGAATGTTATCCCTATTTTGAACGGAAAATTGAGACAAAGAATCCATATTTTGTAGTGCATCACGGCGCAGGGTTTTTATTGAAAATCTGGCCAACCGAAAAATACGCATCCTTTATTGAAAAGATGGCAAAACTATACCCACATCTTGACTGTAAGGTAATATTAGGACCAGATGATCCGGATATTGAAAAATATTTCAGTAAAAAATTGGCTCATGTACAATTCATTAAAGGTGGTATGTTAGAGGTGGGCGATGCTATGGCAGGAGCACTTTTTCATATTGGAAACGATGCGGGGATTACGCACGTAGCCGGAGCATTTAATGTTCCTTCTGTGGGTATTTATGGTCCAACTGGGCCGGGTAGTTGGGGCAGTTTTGCAGAACATAATGAACTTATATGGGGGAAACGTGGTGTTTGCGACCTACGTTGCAATTATGATGTTATATTAAATTGCGAACACCGTATTTGTTTATCATCAGTGACGGTAGATCGTGTGCTGGAAGCATTATATAAGGTATTACAACGTGCATATCCAAAGTATGCAGATAATTTGGTTGTAAATCCGTTAGCACGCTTTGAGTTTACAGACAATGACTGTATTGCTTCCTTAGGTGAAAACGAGTTGCTTCTGGAGTATCATAGCAATGCAATGAAAAAAGATGTAGAAAGGCTACTTCAGGAAGAGGAAGGCGACTTCAACGAAGAAGAAGATATTGAAAAAGTTATTGGGGTATTGTTACAACAAGAAATACTTTTCCATATTCCCAGTTTTGAGTGGAAAGCTCAGTAGCTTTATAGGCTTAAAAAATTATAGTGTGTGCTCAAAATAGCCTACCATCCTATCTATAAATATTCCCTACCAGAAGGTCACCGTTTCCCCATGGCGAAGTACAATCTGCTACCCGAATTTTTACTAAAAGAAGGAGTATGCAAAAAGGATAACTTCTTTCAACCCGAGAAAATTTCAGCAGAAATCATCACTAAGGTTCATACGCCGGAATATTACAAACGTCTTATACATTTAGAACTTGACAAAAAGGAAATCCGTAAAATAGGATTTCCACTGCGGGCAGATTTGGTAACTCGTGGGCATTATATTATTGGAGGCACGATAAAAGGTTGCGAATTCGCGATTGAAAATGGAGTCGCACTAAACATTGCTGGTGGGACCCATCACGCCTATGCAGACCGAGGCGAAGCTTTTTGCTTGCTGAATGACCAAGCCGTTGCCGCACAGTATTTGTTGGATAAACAAAAAGCTTCCAAAATTCTGATTGTAGATTTAGATGTACACCAGGGTAACGGCACCGCAAAGATTTTTGAAAATAACTCCAATGTATTCACCTTTTCTATGCACGGCGCAAAAAACTATCCGTTTAAAAAAGAGAAAAGCGATCTGGATATTGGCTTGGAAGATGGAACTGGTGATGCCGAATATCTTTCCGTTTTAAAAAACACCTTGCCTCTGTTGCTTAAAAAGGTACAGCCAGATTTTATTTTTTACCTAAGCGGAGTAGATATTGTAAAAGGAGATAAATTGGGCAGATTGGCTTGCACACTTGAAGGTTGTAAAGCTAGGGACCGCTTTGTTTTTGAAACTTGTAAAACACACCATATACCAGTACAAGTAAGTATGGGTGGCGGCTATTCGCCAAACATTGATATTATTATCGAAGCCCACGCCAACACTTATAAAATGGCGCAAGAGGTTTATTTTTTATAATCTTATTTTGAATACTTACCTTTGTCAACTTTAAAAAAGATCTATGAAATTTACGGCTAAATTACTTTTTTCTACAGGTATTTTTTGTTTCCTACTGGCATCTTGTAGTAACGATGATTCCCCTACGGAAACAGAACAAGAAAATACCTCACAACTTACCATAACAACCAAACCCGTTACAGCTATATCGCAAACCCATGCAGAAAGTGGTGGCGAAATCATTGATGGAGAAAATGAGACTATTGTTGCTACAGGGGTTGTGTGGAGTACTAATTCCACACCTACCCTAGACGATAATTTTACGGTGGATATTGCTACAGCACCTGGATATTCAAGTTTTATGGAAGGCCTGGAGTTGACAACTGTATATTTTGTGCGTGCGTATGTCACTACACAAAACGAAACCATCTATGGAAATGAAGTCTCCTTTACTACCCTAGACCATAAAGTGTTTAATGGAGTAATTACTTTTAACAGCCAAAGTATTATTGAAGAGTTTTTTAATGAGGGGTTTTCAAAAATAAAAGGGGGATTTACTATTGAAGAATCTGTTCCGGGTAATATAACATCCCTGCAACCTTTCGAAAATCTATTGGAATTTGACGACTCAAATTTAAATGATGACGCAAATTCTGTTTCCATACTCAACAACCAAGCCTTAACAAGTCTATCTGGCCTTGAGAATATTAATATATTGACCAGCGGCATAGGAATAAGCAACAATGCATCCCTAGAAAACCTCGAAGGGCTTAATAATCTATCTTCTGTCAATCGTTTCTTGGTGGCAAATAATGAAAAGCTTACAGATATTCTGGCAGTTTCAAACCTTACCGCAACAGGTTTCTTTTTAATAGGTAAAAACGATGTTTTGACAACACTTAATGGTCTAGAAAACCTAGTACAAGTCAACGAGAATTTGAGAGTGTTAGAAAATCCTGTTTTGACAGATCTTTGTGCCCTCGAGACACTTATTTTTGCCAATGGTATTGAGGGAAGTTATATGGTTGCTGATAATGCGTATAATCCTACCCAGCAGGATCTCCTAGATGGGAATTGTAGTTTGTAAGCGTGTTATTTTTCCTGAAACTTGCAATCGATAATAATCCAATTCTAAGATTTCCATAGAAGAACCTATTCAAAAAAAATGTCAATTGCAATTAAAAAGCACCAGAAGTTGTACAACTCCCGGTGCTTACACCTACCGTCAAGGTTATTTGCTTACTGCAAATAGTTCGGTTAATTGTTTCACCATGTTTCCGTTTCCGGACAGGGTGATCTCGCCAATTTTGTCGGCAATTTTCTCTACATATTCCATCTCTTTCAATTTGTAGAGCATGGTATTGTCCTCCATTAATTTGGCGGTGTTCAACAAACTTCTTGTAGAAGCTGTTTCTTCGCGTCTTGTAATTACGTTAGCCTGAGCTTTCTTTTGGGCTACTAAGACCTGGTTCATGATGTCCTTCATTTCACCAGTCAAAATCACATCTCGAATACCACAGTATAGTACTGTAACACCCAATTTTTCTGCGGCTGTCTTTGTGTCTTCAAACACAGCATTCGCAACTTGCAATTTGTTTGCCAAAAGTTCATCCAAAGTATAGGTTCCCACATATTCACGTAACGCCAACTGCATGGCCACGTACAATTGCTTCTCATAGTCTTTGTTTTCCAAAAGCGCTTTCTCAATATTAGTCACTTTGTACTGCGCGTAAAAGTTAATACGGATTGCCGCTTTGTCCTTGGTTAACAATTCCTGTCCTGCTACTTCCAATTGTAATTGTCGCATATCTGCTTTTGCAATTTTAATAGTGATTTCGTTTCTCCAGAAGCGATATGTACCTCCCGTTAAGGTTTTTACATATACATCGTCTACCAAAAGCACTGCCTTTTCAGACGTTGCCACTTCAAAAGAACGGATATATTTTGCCAAATCGAACTTTGCAAAAAGTGACTTTTCAATCGCTTCAGTAATATAGATTTTTGTCAAATCTACACGTGTAAAGCTGTAGTCTATCAATCCTTTCCAGAACACATACCTTCCAGCTGTTAACACTTGGTTGTATTGCCCGTTTTTGTAAACAATCACCAATTCGGTATCCACGACATCTACCTGGTGCCAAAGTGCTACCAAATTGTCATCTTGCTCCAGAATCTCTAAAGCTACTGGTGCTTTGCGCATTGATTCGGCTAGGTTGTATTTTACAACACTCTTTCCAAAGCCTAACCAATAGACACCTTGTGTTATTACTCGCTTGTAATCTCCTTTCTTGAAGACCAAACCTACCATTCCGGCATTAATTCTAACTCGTTTCATTTTTTCAAGTTTTAGAGATTAAACATTCAATTAACAACACAATCTGTAACGGTGATTGTGTATTTCTTCTATATTTTTGGGCGTTCCCTAATTTAGTTTTCGTGCCTTAAAACTAATTAGGTCGGGCTTTCGCTACTCGCTTTTTTAAGTGCCCAAAAGCAATTAAAAAGAGCTCAAACATACCGCTCAATCCCTAACGCAATCCTTTTCAGTTAAAAATAGCACAGGACACATCCTCCTTCCAGTTACGGAGTGGTAGTATGCCTACTAGTTCCAAAACTTGTTTGTAAATGGTCAAAACTGCTTACTAATTTTTTTATTGGAACTCCCTAAGAAACCCCTCAAAAAAATGTTCCATAATCGCAACGTGCTTACAAAAAAGCCTCTTCTTTACTAGCCATAGCTACCACTCAAGGTACTTTTGGGAGTGTTCTTCATTCACTTTTCAGCAAATCAAAACCGACACACCCCATACTATTTTTGTCAAATTTAACAGCGTGACAGGCTGGGGTTCATTTTTAAAAGTTGCCCTTCTTTTAAGATGATGGATTTTGAGTCCATATCCTGCATTAAACGTGCAGTGCTCTAACCTACTGAGCTATCCCGATTACGCATCGGGAGCGGGACTCGAACCCGCGACATCCGCTCTCGTTTGCCAGAACCGAAATCTGGTGCGCTAACCACTACGCGATACTGATTATGAGCCAGTAGTGGGAGTCGAACCCACGAAACGATTGCTACTATTTTTTGGAAAATAGCAAACCTTCAAGTCAAGTTGCATATAGGTGCGCAATACAAACCTGCAACGCCCTACACAATGGTGCTATACGGAAACACACAACAAGACCCGCTTGATATTTTAATTCAAGGTTTCGAACTCAAAACCTTAAACCTGCTTGCAGTACCGACGGGACTCGAACCCGTACCTTTCTGGGAGACAACCAGATGCTCTAGCCTTTGAACTACGGTACTAAGTGGGAGTGGTAGGATTTGAACCTACTATGCCTCCTAGCAACGGTTTTACAGACCGCCCCAACTCTCCAACGTTGACGCACTCCCATATACCGCCCCCAATTAAGAGGGCGGAATTGTTCCTTTCTTTTTAAAAATTAAACATATTGCCAGGCGCGATTTACAGCAAACCATTTAGTTTATGCTTCCAACCTTTAGAACCATCAGCCTTTGGATTATCTTTTGGCACTTCGGTTTTTTGCTCGCGGTTTTGGCGTTCCCTTTTTTTGGTGACTCGCCCCAGTTCGCCTTCAACAAACTCTATAAAATCTGAATTGAGCGCTAAATTGCGTGCCTCTTTCAAGGCTTCTTCAGCTTTCTCGAAGGCTTGCAAGTTTTCATACAATTGACCTTGCAAAAGGTGCAATTCACCTTCGTCTACCGCTTTCACGGTCATCGCAAAATCTATTAGTTTTTGAGCTTCGATAAAATCATGATTTTGCAAGAGCGTACGTATATAATCTGGGTAAATTTTAGGTACACTAATATCGCTTGCTACAGCTTTTTCAAAATAGTTTTTTGCTGTATTGTAATCATTCAATTGTTCGGCGTGTACCTTTGCCATTAAGCATAACGCTGTTACGTTTTCTGGCTCGTAAGACAATGCATATTGTAATGCTTCCACGGCTTTCTCAAGCTCCCAAGGGTACGCCTCCATAGCCTTAAACAAGTATAAATTATGTGTGTTTGTTTTCATGGTAGTGATTTTTAAGTTGTTCTTAATCACCGTAACGAACTTGAATGGAACCTTTAAAAAAAGGCATAAAAAAATCCGAAACGGCTGTGATGTTTCGGATTTTTCATAGAAGAATACTCCTATTTATAATCGCGAAACCATCGACTCTCTGTATAAAACAGTGCACAATCTAAGTGCGGGTTGCTCTGAAATATCATGGCGTTACTTTTTAATTACTATTGTTGATGCAATTAGGTTATCGATTAACTGCGGTGCAAATATGAAATGTATTTTTTGAATACACAACTAAAATTTTAATTTATTTTATTGATTATCAGTTGGTTAAAGTAATTTTAGCATAGCACCTCCCTGTCCGCTGTATGCAGATTATTGGCTTTGCCTGCAAACTGTTGTCTCTCTGTTGCTTATGTTTCAATGCCTAAAATTGTATGTGTGCTTTATAATTTTATCATTCAGTACAAAAAATTCATAAAAAAAGCGCCCGTTGGATTGGGCGCTGTATATAATTGCTGTTTTAGAGTTTATTTTATCTCAAAAAAAGTTACATAACGCCCTGTATCGTGAAATTGGATCTTGCATCGCACGATATTCCCACTGAAAATTCAGTCCTATTGGGTGTTTATGTAAACTTGTAGTTCTCATTTGGTTGCAAATATGATGAAAAACAAGACAATTTTCAAAATAGTTGCCATGATTTAGATTCATTCTACGTGAAAATAGAATCTTCAAAATTAGAATTAAGCAATTTTTAGTAGTTCATTTTTCTCCTAACAAGTACGTGTAAACACTTATTTTACAAAACTATAAATTAATTTACATTTAAAGCGTGGCAACTAATTTTTCAAAACCTATACCATATGGCAGGAGAAGCTCAAGATACTAATTGGCCTTTACCTAAGTTTTATTTTAAGGTAATTCTGGGCTCACAGGATAATGTGGTTGCATTTCAGGAAGTTTCAGGACTAGATTCCGAAACACAGCCTATAGAATATAGACATAGTGATAGCAAGGAATTCTCGACTATAAACATGCCGGAACTAGTAAAATTGGGTAACGTAACCTTAAAAAAAGGAATTTTTGTTAACGACAACAATTTCTGGAAATGGTACGATGCTATAAAAATGAATACCATAAAAAGAGAAACAGTGGTAATTCAGTTACTAGACGAAGGAGGCCATCCAACAATGGTTTGGACCCTCACCAATGCGTGGCCCACTAAAATCACAGGAACCGATATGAAGTCGGATGCAAATTACGTTGCGGTAGAAACTTTAGAATTAGCACACGAAGGTCTCACTATAGCAAATGGTGGGTAAAGACATATAAATACCCAGCAGCAGCTTTCTATTTCAAGCTAAATTTCGGCGGTATTTATGGTACTATTGATGCTTCTTATAAAGAAGTATTTGGATTTAGCATATAGTTTCTTTACCCAGTTGTATAGCTCACATAGTACGGCTGATGGAGACTTCGGCTTTGATATATTTGATTAATTAAAAAAAAATGGAACGACAGTTTTTAAATCCTTTATTCATCAAAAATGCCGGTCTTATTATAATAGCCCCTTATTTAAGGATGCTTTTTTCCAGACTTGAATTAATACAACAAGACGTTTTTGTAGATTTTTCGGCACAGGAACGCGCGGTGCAACTATTGGGATATGTGGCTTCTGGCACGGAAGATTTGCCAGAATACGAACTCGTGATACAGAAAGTTTTATGTGGGATGACTGCTTTGGGATCTTTAGTAATAGAGACACCACTTACGGTTGCTGAAAAAGAAATATCGGACGAAATGCTGAAAGCCATAACTCAACATTGGAAACCCTTGAACGCTACATCTATAGATGGATTGCGAGAATCATTTATAATGCGTGATGGCAAGCTTAAAGAAGATAATGAGGCATCTTATTTGCGAATTGAGCAAAAAGCTTTTGACGTATTACTTGACCAATTGCCTTGGAGCATTACTCCCATAAAGCTACCTTGGTTGCAGAAGGAAATTCAAGTAATTTGGCGATAATTACACAGACTCTAAAAACAACCCAAACTTAATTTTCCAGTAGGGCATTTGTTCCTTAAAATAATCGAAATAAGGTCGTAATCCTTCAGGATTTCCCAACTCTTTCTTCGCTTTTTGTACTTCGACAATTTCTGCTGAAGTAATAAATTGAGATAGATTTACCTTATGCCCTAACTCATGCATCTTTAAAAAATGCCCATATACCGTATTTACCGAAACACCTCTCTTTTTTGAAACTTCGGCAACTGTCATTCCACTTTCAAACAACTGAAAACTGCGTTCGTGGGTTGCAACCTTACTTTCCAAAGTATCTTGATGTTTGGCGATTATCTGTAAGAAAACATCGGCATATTTTTCTAGCTTTGCCCGGCCTACACCACTTATTTCGGCAAACTCTGAAACAGTTCTAGGTAGTTTCTGTTCCATATCTTCTAAACTAGCATCACTAAAAATCACATAGGCTGGCACACCAGCTTCGGTTGCTAATTTGGTGCGAAGAGTGCGTAATTTTTCGAACAAATCTTTTCGCGTAGATTTCTTTTTCGCTTTTTTAGTAGTAGGTTCCACAGGCTGAATAAGATCTGCCAATCTAATTTTTTTACCTTCAAACAATATTTTTTTTGCAGTTGGAGTGAGAACCAATCGTCCATTTTCGTGAAACCAAATTTCCAAAATTCCTTGGTTTAATAATTGTATCACATACTGTTGTAAATCCTTCCAAGGAATATCTTTTGCTGCACCAAACGTTTTCAAATTTTGATATCCTTTCTCAAAAACCTGTGCATTTTGCGAACCTCGTAATACATCCAACACCATTCCCATCGCTTCTTGTTCTTTCAATCTGGCAACAGCCGAACAAACCTTTTGTGCAATCAATGTGCCATCTATAAAATTAGGGGGCGTTTTACAGATATCACAATTACCACAATCTTGGGTCACGTGCTCACCAAAATAAGTAAGTAATGCTTTACGACGACAGCTTAGGGCTTCGGCAAACTGTTGCATGCGCTCTAATTTTGCTAATTGAAATGCTTCCGTTTGGGTACCTTCGGTAAATTTCCGAAGCATAATTACATCGGCAAAGCTGTAAAACATTAATCCGTGAGCAGGAAGTCCATCACGGCCACTACGCCCAATTTCTTGGTAATAGCCCTCAATATTCTTAGGCATGTTGTAATGAATTACCCATCGTACATTGCTTTTATCAATCCCCATTCCAAAGGCGATGGTGGCTACAATTATAGGTGATTTGTCATTAATAAAATCTTCTTGGATCCGACTTCGTTCTTCGGCTTCAATACCTGCATGATAAGCCTGGGCTTTATACCCTTTGGCAACAAGTTTGGCGGCTACATTAAGAGTGCTTTTTCGGCTTAAGCAATAAATAATACCACTTTGGGTTTCTTTATCTTTCAAAAATCTTAATACTTGCTGCATTCGTTGTTGTCCGGGGCGCACATCTAGATATATATTTGGCCTATCGAAAGAAGATACAAACCGTTTGGCGCCATCCATCCCCAATTGTTTTACAATATCGTCTTGAGTCGCACGGTCTGCCGTTGCTGTTAATGCGATGATGGGTGTTTGCGGAAATTCTTGTTGTAATCTACTCAATTGCGTGTACGCAGGTCTAAAGTCGTGTCCCCAAGCCGAAATACAATGTGCTTCATCTACAGCAATCAGGGAGATTTCAGTTTTCTGAAAGTAATTGGTGAGGTTCCACAAACTTTCGGGTGCAACATAAAGTAATTTTAATTGGCCGGTCATTAAATTAGTTAACACCTTGTCCTGTATTTCAGGTAACTGACTACTATTATAATACGAAGCGGCTATTCCATTGGCATTTAGAGCGTCTACCTGATCTTTCATCAACGCAATTAATGGCGAAATTACAATAGTTGTTCCCTCCATTGCCAAGGCCGGCAATTGAAAACACAAGGATTTCCCCCCACCGGTAGGCATAATCGTTAAGGTATTTTTACCCGCCAACACATTTTCAATAATCTCTTCTTGATTAGGACGAAAAGTGTCGAAACCGAAGTGGGTTTTTAAAAGGTTGTGAGTGGTGGTTGTATGGGCTGTCTCTTGAGAATTCATTGCGGTAAAATTAAGGATAATTTGTTGCTTGGGTGCCGGTCCTTCGGTACAATTTAAAAATAGAGGCGCCACAAAGCGCCTCTATTTTTAAATTGTATCGAAGCCGCCGGTGCTACTTCGACAGCATCAACAACTCATTACACAATACTTCTGTAATGTAATGCTTAGTGCCATCCTTATCGTCCCAGGAACGGTTAGTAAGTTTACCTTCGACGGCGATTTCCTGTCCTTTAGTTACGTAATTTTCTACCACGTTCACAAGGCCTCCTTTTACTACAACATTGTGCCAGTAAGCTCGTTCTACTTTTTGACCTTCTTTGTCTTTGTAACTATCGTCCGTAGCCATGGAAAATTTGGCTATTTTGTTACCATCTTTAAAGGTTACAATTTCTGGGTCTTGTCCCAATCTTCCAATCAACTGTACTTTGTTTCTAAGTGCGTTCATAATTTCTAAATTTTAATGTTAAACAGTTAAGTTTATTTCAGAATCGGTCTGAATACCGTTGTTGATTTATTTCAACAGTGCAAATATGGGATGGGTTCCTAAATCTAGTCGGTTGGGAAGTGTTTATAGTCGTTTATAAGTGTTTGTAAGCGTTTGTTTCGCTTTGTAGCCTTGATGCCTCTGTAAGTTTAAATATCTATAAAATTTGTATCTTGTAGAAATATTTTTTGATTATTAAATAATTTACGAAAGATTAGCGTTCGTTTGAAGCTTCCACAAGCCAAAGCATAGCTATAAAAACAATAAAATGAAAGCCTCACAACTTCCTATCGTTGTTTCACAAGACTACAAGGCAACCCCTTTAGAAATCTGGAATGCCATTACCAGACCGCAACAAATGCGCAAATGGTATTTTGAACAATTACAAGACTTTAAAGCAAAAGTAGGTTTTAAAACACAGTTTGTAATTCAACATGAGGACAGAATTTTTACGCACCAATGGGAGATAACTAAAGTAATCCCTCAAAAGAAAATTTCTTACAGTTGGCAATATGAAGAATACTCAGGCTTGGCAGAAGTTTCGTTCGAAATTCATCTTTCAGAAAATAGCACAACCCTTACCCTTACCAACATAATACTTGAAAATTTTCCTGAAAATATTCCCGAATTCACCAGAGAAAACTGTTTAGGCGGCTGGCAATATTTTATTCAGCAAGAGCTTAAAAAATATTTTGAATAAATACTGGGCTATTCACTATCTTACAAGCAAAATCTACCGCCATGCCAACCAACTCTCAGCCCTATATTTTGGGCACCGACGCACAGGAACTACACCGCTTAGGGGTACAACACCAAATTTGGGCTACAGAAGCTCAAAAAGGATGGGAACTTGCAGGTTTTAAAGCTGGGCAAACCATTTTAGACCTAGGCTCTGGACCTGGATTTTGCAGTAAAGAACTGGCATATATTGTTGGTGAAAACGGCAAAGTGTTAGGTGTAGATCTGGACGAAGGCTATATACAGCACCTCACCCAAGTAGCAGATTTGTACCATTTGAATATAGACGGAATCTGTTCAGATTTTGACGACTTACATCTGCCAAATAACTTGCTGGATGGCATGTATTGTCGTTGGGCATTAGCATGGATTCCCAATCCGAAGGAAACTCTTCAGAAAGTTTTTAACGCCTTAAAGCCTGGCGGGAAAATGGTATTACACGAATATTATGACTGGAGCACTCACCAGACCCAACCACAACTCCCAGGACTTAACAAAGCTATCGCTGCTTGCCTCAAAAGCTTTAAAGATCAAAAAGGTGAAATAGATATTGGAAGGGAGCTTCCTAAAATGTTAGCTGAATTAGGACTGAAGATCACCAATATTCGTTTAATGCACAAATTAGGAACGCCTGAAAATTTAATCTGGCAATGGCCTAAAACTTTTTATTACAGCTATTTTCCAAGACTCGTGAAAATGGGAATATTAACCGAAGCTGAGGCAAAACAAGCTTTTGAAGACCACAAAACACTTGAAAAAGATAAACATACAACCCTTTTCTGCCCTATGATGATAGAGGTAATAGCGGAAAAACTATAGTTTAAGATCTTTAGGATAGTTTTTTTATCCTTCCCCAAATAACCATCTATAAATATCATTTCCGTTGGCAAACAGGACTAAGCCAATTAACAGGAAGAACCCTACCATTTGGGCAACCTCCATAAACTTGTCGTTAGGTTTACGGCCAGAGATCATTTCATATAATAAAAACATTACGTGACCACCATCTAATGCCGGAATTGGCAAGATGTTCATAAAGGCTAAAATAATTGAAATTAAAGCAGTCGTCATCCAAAAGCTGGTCCAATTCCATGTGTCGGGGAAAAGATTTCCAATCGCTCCAAACCCCCCTACTTGTGTAGCTCCTTTTGAAGTAAATACATACTTAAATTGAAATACGTAATCCTTTAATATATTGTAACCGTAGTTTATTCCACCGCCAATACTTTCACCAAAACTATAATTTATCTGCTGGTAATTATTAGTATATTCTCTTGCTAAATTATTAATACCTAGCTGGCCTTTATCGTTTGGTGTAACTGTAAATTCTTTTGTTTCTCCATTTCTTAAAACTGTTAACGCAACTGGTTTTTCAGCATTTAATCCTACAGCTTCAGACATGCTTCTAAAAGTGGTTACATTCGTTCCGTTTACTTGCAAAACACGATCTCCTACTTGCAAAGCCGATTTCCCCGCCGGGTAATCTGGATAAATAGTATCAATAATTGTAGTACGCATAGGCTGGAACGGTTCCAGATCGCCCGCCTTAAACATAGTCATTCCTATTTCTTCAGGCAAAGTCAACGTTTCTGTAGTTCCGTTTGGGTGCTGCACGGTGATATTTGCAACATCACGAAGGAATAAATAGCGGTTCAGATCGTTCAAGTTTTCAAAATCTTCACCATTAACTTGCAAAACCTGATCGCCATCTTGAAAACCTAAATCTTTAAATTCTTGTGATACTGAAAACCCGTTTGGTAAGTTATCGATAGTCATAATTTTTTGACCATTGCTATAAAAAATGCAAATATAAATGAGCATCCCTACAATTATATTTACCGTAACGCCACCCAACATAATAATGAGTCGTTGCCAAGCTGGCTTGCTTCTAAACTCCCAAGGTTGCGGAGGGAGTTCCATTTGCTCCTTGTCCATACTTTCATCAATCATTCCGGCAATTTTCACATAACCACCAAGGGGTAACCAACCAATTCCATAGGTGGTTTCACCAATTTTTTTCTTTATTAAGGCAAATTTTACGTCAAAAAACAGGAAGAATTTCTCCACCCTGGTTTTAAAAATCTTGGCCGGAATAAAGTGCCCTAATTCGTGAAGCACGATTAATAAAGATAGGCTTAATAATAGCTGGATTGCTTTAACGGCAAATGGACTCATAATCTCTCGTCTTGTAATTGCAAGTCTCCCTGCAAAATTGAAGCCACAAAAGTAACCTTTTGGCGCTTCATTTAAAAATAAATAAATCCTGCTTCATGTAACGGTAAAAACTATTGTGCGTTACACTTTTAGTTTCCCCGTTTGGGTTGTAATTTTGCTGAAATTTTCCCGGGAACGTATGCTTCAATTCTTTTCAAAATACAAGTTTTTTCTAGTAGTTCTTTTAGTGCTATCCATTATTATTATTTCTATAATTTATTCAATTTTAAAGCCGAAGGAAATACTTCCAATCTTTCAACCAGCCGAAGTAAATTCCGAATTGGTAGACAGTACGCTTCATTACAAAAAGAAATATCATACCATAGCACCTTTCAGCTTGAAAAATCAGAATGGCACAACCATTACTGAAGCAGACTACAATAATAAAATCTACGTAGCCGATTTCTTTTTTACCACCTGCCAGACCATTTGCCCAATTATGACAGACCATATGGTAAAAATTCAGGAAGAACTGAAAGATGATGCCGAGGTCTTACTACTCTCCCACACTGTTACACCAGAGATTGACTCCGTTGCCCAATTGAAAAAATATGCCTTGGAAAAAGGTGTAGACGATAAAAAATGGAATCTAGTAACAGGCAATAAAAAACAAATTTACGACCTCGCCAGAAAAAGTTATCTCGCAGCAAAAGACGCTCCTTACAGCCCTTACGAACTTATCCACACCGAAAATTTTGTATTAGTAGACAAAAAGAAACGCATTCGTGGTTTTTACGACGGCACCAACAAGGAAGATATCAATAGGTTATTGCACGATATTGAGGTGTTAAAAGCGGAGGATAATAGTGATTAAACTTCCGTCTGAACACTCCCCTGCCCCCTGAAGGGGGAGCTTTAATGTCCCCTTGAGGGAGCTTTAGGGGTGTCCCGCCCTGGTTAGCAAGCAACTTCCTGTTTTAAAACCTGCTTTAACCTATAAACGTTTAAACACCTAACTCAATTTTTTACCACAGCAACCTTGTAAGACAACCCCAAAACCCTTATTTTTGCCTTGTTTAAAATCAGTCTAAATAAAGATTATGCCCACAATTGCCCATTTAAAGAGAGGTCAACGCGCCATCATCAAGTCTTTTGAGGTTGAAAACGTACCGTTAAAGCTATTGGAAATGGGCTGCTTACCAGGCAACGAGGTGATGGTAGTACAACAGGCACCGTTTCGAGATCCTTTGTATTTAAATATAAATGGTAGCCACTTGGCGATACGGAAAGAAACCGCCGCCCTTATTGAAATTGAATTACTCTAAAAATCGTTCGCGGAGTCCTAAGCCCTTCAACTGGTGTAGGATAAACTGAAGTCGAAGTATGGCAAGACAAATTAATGTAGCACTTATTGGAAACCCAAACACGGGTAAAACTTCGGTGTTTAATCGGTTAACAGGTTTAAATCAGCAGGTTGGAAACTATCCGGGTATTACTGTTGAGAAAAAACAAGGCGTTTGCAAATTGGATCGTGGGTTGAAAGCTCATATTATTGACCTTCCTGGAACTTATAGTTTGAATGCTTCTTCGTTGGATGAGAGTGTAGTAATTGAACTATTACTTAATAAAAATGATAAGGATTTTCCCGATGTAGCCATTGTAGTCGCAGATGTTGAAAATCTAAAAAGAAATTTATTACTGTTCACCCAAATAAAAGACCTGGGAATCCCTACTATTCTTGCGATAAACATGGCAGACAGAATGAAACGGAAAGCCATTTCGATAGACATTGAAGCGTTAGAGGAAAGGCTAGAAACCAAAATAGTGCTCCTTAGTTCTAGAAAAAATGAAGGGTTTAGCTCCCTAAAAGAATTGGTTGTAAACTACTCCCAGCTTTCAACCAAACCCTGTGTGAATGCCTCTGTTATTTCCCCCGAATATTTTGACCGATTAAAAAAAGTATTTCCAAACCAAGATTTGTATAAGCTTTGGCTCGTAATTACTCAAGACGTGAACTTCGGAAAACTGGAGCGCGGTGAGGTACAAGGGATTGCCACTTTTAAGACCGAAAGTAAAAGCAATTTAAAGCGCCTTCAGCAAAAAGAAACTATTGCACGGTATCAATTTATTAATGGTGTACTTAAGGAAACACTTACTATTGATACAGCAAATGCGAAAGACTTTCGAAGCAGATTAGATCGTATTCTTACTCATAAAGTATGGGGTTACGTGATTTTCTTCGGAATTTTAATGCTCATTTTTCAAGTAATTTTCGATTGGAGTAGCTATCCAATGGATTTTATAGATAGTTCGTTTGCATCCTTGAGTGAGTGGGTTAAAAATACACTTCCGCCCGGCGATTTTACCAATCTGTTGGCCGAAGGAATCATCTCAGGATTGGGCGGTATTATCATTTTTATACCGCAGATTGCGTTTTTGTTTCTCTTCATCGCTATTCTGGAAGAAAGTGGTTATATGAGTCGAGTGGTCTTTTTAATGGACAGAATCATGCGTCGTTTTGGGTTGAGTGGTAAGAGTGTGGTGCCATTAGTTTCAGGAACCGCCTGTGCAATTCCAGCTATTATGGCCACAAGAAACATTGAAAGCTGGAAAGAACGACTCATTACAATTTTAGTCACACCGTTTACTACCTGTTCGGCTAGATTGCCCGTATATCTTATTATTATTGCACTTGTTATTCCAGAGCAACGTGTGTTAGGGATTTTCAGTTTACAAGGTCTTACCTTAATGTTTTTGTATTTGCTTGGTTTTGGAGCCGCTATTTTTTCGGCTTGGTTACTCAACAAGTTTTTGAATATAAGAAGCAAAACATTTTTTGTGGTTGAAATGCCCAACTACAAAGTGCCTATGTTCAAAAACGTAGCGATAACAGTGATTGAAAAAACCAAATCGTTTGTACTGGGAGCTGGTAAAATTATTTTAGCTATTTCTATTATTTTATGGGTATTGGCAAGTTACGGTCCTGGAGATTTTAATGAGGCTTCGGAAATTGTAACACAACAAAATAGCGCCAGCAACCTCACTGAAGAAGAATTGGAAACCAAAATCGCAGCTTTTAAACTGGAAAAAAGCTACATAGGCATTATGGGAAAAGCTATTGAACCCGCTGTAGCGCCGCTAGGGTATGATTGGAAGATAGGGATTGCCATCGTGAGCTCTTTTGCCGCCCGTGAAGTATTTGTTGGGACATTAGCCACCATTTACAGCGTAGGAAGCGAAGAGGAAGAAACCATAAAAAACAGAATGGCTGCCGAAGTAAACCCAGTGTTAGGAACTCCAAGATTTAACTTTGCCAGCGGTGTGTCATTGCTTCTATTTTATGCCTTTGCTATGCAATGCATGAGTACACTCGCGGTCGTAAAACGGGAAACCAATAGTTGGAAATGGCCTATGTGGCAATTAATCGCAATGAGCGCCATTGCCTATGTCGTGGCATTGGGCGCGTATCAATTTTTAAAGTAATTTTGTAGTATGCAAACCATATTAGTACTTATAACATTCGCTATCGCTTTAGGTTACATCCTTAAGAAATTTGTCTGGACGCCTGTTTTTGAATCTCGCAACGCTTCCTCAAATACACTAGACGGGAACAAAACGAAATGTGGCAAGAATGATTGTGGATGCCATTAATGGGTAAATTCCGAAAATACCAGCTACGTTGCATGTCTTATTTTTTTAATATCTACTACTTCTCAGGATTCAAAATCTGTTCTATTCGTGCAATCGCATCTTCGTAATGATACTTTGTTACGGTGTTTACGTTTCGGTTTTTAGTACTTTTTAACTGTCTTTGTAACGTTACCAACTCTCCTCTCACTAAAGGGCGTACATCACTTGTATTTACATCGAAGGTGAGCGTTCTTTCAAAACCAATGCTACCTCTTCTTGCAGTTGGACCTTTGTTGGTCATTAAGTACTCCATCCTGTCCAAATAGGAGCGTTGCAAGTTTCTTCGGTAAATGTCTACATTGTTGGTGCTTTTGGCTTCACTCCAAAGTCCTGTTCGTAACTCCTGTAACATAGCTAATGCCGAATAATATTCTGTATTGGTTGTTTCAGCATCTATTAAACGTCCTAATCTGTCAAAGCTTAACAAGCTATTTAAATGACGTGTTTGTAAGCGGCGCATGCGTTCAAAATAACCAGCATGGTCTATGTTTTGAAGGATTTCCGGGTCTAGCAACCAATCTGGCGTTTTGAATGCATTGTCATGTAACCATTGCATGGATTGTTGTTGTTCCCTTTTACTTACGTGAGTGTAGATAGTTCCTCCTTGTTTTGGTGTTTTTATATTCTCATAAATTCCACCCACATTGGTCACCACATGCCCTACATACCTACTCCAAACGCCTAACATTTCTCCATATAGTTCTTCTAAATCGTTATAATTATTGGTGCGATCGCTCGTCCATTTTGGAAGGTTGGATGCTACGTACTTTAAATTTTTAAGTCCGTAATCACTTGCTTTCATGGGATTATCGCCAATGCCCTCTGTTTGTGATTGTGGATCGAAACGGCTGCCTTGCCTTCCAAATTTATAGATAGGATCGTCTCCTTTTTCTTCAATCCATTTGTTTAAGGTCACTTTTTCAGCTTCAGCAAAATTTGCCGTCGGAATTACGCGATATCCCCAATTAGTTGCATAATGATCGTACGGCCCCATTTGACGAATAAACCTGATATTTTTATCCCCTGGTTGCGCAATATAATTATAACGAGCATAGTCCATTAAACTAGCAGCAATTCCGTTTTTTTGTGTGAAATCTCCATCTCTATAAGCTTCTACATCATACGCGTAACTTGCTGCCATATTGTGTGGAAAGCCCAATGCGTGACCTACCTCATGAGCAATTACCATTCGCATCATTTCGCCAATTTCTTCGGCGGGGGTATTTAAGGTTCTTGCACTAGGGTTTGCGGCACCTGTCTCTAGCATATATCGGTTTCTATAACTGCGTAAGTGATTGTGATACCAAATAATATCGCTTTCAATAATTTCACCACTTCTAGGATCACTAACGCTTGGTCCTACCGCGTTTCTGGTCGTGCTCGCTACATATCTAACTACGGAATACCGAATATCCTCTGGGCTAAATTCTGGATCTTCCTCAAATGTAGGCGCATCTTTGGCTATAATGGCATTCTTAAAACCTGCTGTTTCAAACGGTTTTTGCCAATCTTCAATACCCTGTTTTATGTATTTCTGAAGATTCTCTGGCGTACCAGGATCCAGATAATACACAATAGGTTTAATAGGCTCTACCAACTCTCCTCTTGCGTACGCCGCGGGATCTTTTGGTTCTAATTTCCAACGACGGATGTATGTTTTTTCATCTGCTTTTAGTTCGTCACTTCCAAAATCGAATTGGCTCACCGTAAAAAATCCAACGCGTGGGTCGAATATTCGAGGTTGCATAGGTTCTTCTGGCAAGAGAATCATAGATTGATTCATTTGTAGGCTAATGCTTTCTATAGCACTATTTGAAGGCGGTTCGGACGCATCGTACGTCATGTCTTGTTTTACTTCAATATTTAGCGGAAAGCTTTTCACGCTATTGATAAAGCTTCGGCTAGCGTCCAGTTTTTTTACTTTGTATTGTTTCCGAAGTCTTGCCCCCAAGCCACTAATGGCTTTTATATCGCTCGTAAAAAACTTAGTCATATCTATTACAACCGCCGAGCTGTCTTTAGTTATAGCTTTAATGTTAAAAGCATACAAGGTAGGTTCGTAGTTATTCACCAAAACAGATTTGCTAATTGCTTTGGTACTATCGGCAATGTTGGTGTAGCTTTTCACCTTCAGTAATAATTTATCCTGAAAGCGTTCCCAATGGACTACCTGTTCATTGGTTTTGGAACCCGCATTTACATAGCCACCACCCAATCCAGTAGGGAGTTGCGCAATACGGCTTACCCAAAGCATGTCTTTTTTGAACAGATTGGTGGGGATTTCGTAGAAATAGTTCTCCTTTACTTTATGTACTACAAACAGCCCGCTATCGCTCACTGCTTCTTTGGTAATAACTTTTTTATAGGGTTGAATTCCGTTTTTGTCGGTTTTCTTTTTAGCTGTTGCTTCGGTAGCTGTGGGTGCTTTTTTCTTTTTACTGAAAGTTCCACAAGAGATAATAAGTGCAGAAAATAATAGGAGTGCAAAGGCTTTTTTCATCGAAATACATTTTGCTGAACAAATTACGGATAACCCAACGAAAAACCTACGCTTCTCTTTTTAGAATACTTTATTCTTGGCCAATTCTTAGCGCCAATTTATAGGCAAGATGGGCTGTTCCAATTTCTTTCGTAGGATATGGATTAATTGATGTGGCGGTAATCGTTATTTTTCCACTTTTATAGAACATACGGTTTGCTACTTCGCCATTTTTAAGTTTCCCAAAAATGATTTCATTTTTATCCACCGTCATCCCATCTTCGCTTGTTTCCACTAAAAGTCTAATCCTTCCTTGCCAAATACAATTGGTCCCTGTAGGGCAACGAGAGTCTTCTAAAACCTCTTTAAAGTGTATCTGTAAGTCACCCACTTTAATCTTTTCGTCCAGTGCTAGGGTAATATTTCCTTCCTGAATGGGTGTTGAAATTTCTGTATTTTCTTCTGAAACGTCTTCGGTAGTAGTTTTAGGACTGCCACAAGAAGATGCTGCGACAAAGGCTAGGAGGATACATTTGTACATATAGATAAGTTTTTGGCTCTATAAAGATAAGAAACTAGTGTGGCTTATCCTCTAAACAAAAAGAAATCGTCTTTCATAGGCTCAATCTTTTCGTCTTTGTTGGTGATGATATATTCCAAAGCTAAGTCGGTGAATTCTTTTCCTTTTTCAGTGAGGGAAACTATATTATTGTCAATTTCTATCATGTTATTTTTCAGTGCCAGGTTCAGTACCGTTTTAGAACGTACTTTTTGCCAGTTTATGTGTTCTTGTAAATGATTGATGTGGCGTTCTTCAACTTCGGAATGATTATTTAAATGAAGTAAAAACGTTAGTAAGGAAACTTCGGTGCGTTGTTGTTTTTGCCTGTATAACACAGCAATGAGACCTTTCCGCGGAGCGAATAAATACACCCCTAAAAATACTATCCCGAGCATCGTAGTCATACTTCCTGAAATGGAAGCATCCAGCAAATTGGCCATCCAATATCCTGCAATGGCTGAAAACACTCCGAAAATAACAGACAGCACCAGCATTTTCTTTAAATCTGAGGTTAATAAATACGCTGTAGCGGCAGGAGCAATCATCATGGCCACGACCAAAATAGCCCCCACAGCATCGAAAGCCCCTACCACGGTTACTGAACTTACAGACATTAAACCATAATGCATAATCATGGGCGAGATTCCCAATGCCGAAGACAAGCCGATATCGAATGTGCTTACTTTTAATTCTTTATAAAAAAGCAATAATAGTGCTACAATACTTAGCAAAATGCTCCCCATAATCCAAAGCGATTTTGGCCCTACATCTACTCCGCCCATGATGAGCCTATCGAAAGGTGCAAATGCCAATTCTCCTAATAAGACAGCATCTACATCTAGGTGTATGTCATTGGCATTTTTTGCAATTAAAATCACCCCAATGCTAAAAAGCGCAGGAAACACCAGCCCTATTGCGGTATCTTCTTTTACCAAACCCGTTCGTTGGATAGCTTCTACCAAAATCACTGTAATTACACCTGTAACTGCGGCTAACAATATCAATAATGGTGAATTCAAATCATGAGTTATAAAAAACCCTAATACAATTCCTGGCAGGATAGAATGACTTATCGCATCGCTAATAAGTGCCATTTTCCGAAGCACGAGAAATACTCCTGGAATGGCACAAGCTATCGCGACCACGGCTGCAATGAGTTGTATTTCTATCTGTGGGCTAGTCATTAGATATATTCGTTGAGGGTTGATTATACAGGTTTTCGGCTTTAGAGAATCCTTTTGGCGTTAAAGACCATTCTTGCCCAGACAGCGTTATCCACTGTTTTTCTTCTAATTGCTGAAGCGATTTCTTTGTAAATCCTTGAAAATTATTTAAAATTCTAATGGCGTGGGGATGAGAAATATTGTCGTGCGTTTTTACAATATCGTACATAAACTGAAGCGTTTTTTGTAATTGCAAATCACGTCTGTTTTGACGAAATCTAAGTTGCCTGAACAACAATCCACGTCCTGGAGAAAAGACGAAAGAAATAAGTACAAACACAGCAGCTACCAGAACAATTACGGGTCCTGTTGAAAGATTGTTTTGTGAAGCACTAATAGCCGTTCCAAAAACTCCTGAAAATGCTCCGAAAATAGCAGCAATAAAAATCATGGTGCTCAATTTATTTGTCCATTGTCTGGCTGCTGCTGCCGGTGCCAATAACATTGCACTCATTAAAACCACACCTACTGTTTGCAATCCTAAAACAATGGCAAGTACTATAAAAAATGTTATAAGTGTGTCAATAAACTTTGTGTTAAAACCAAGAGTTTTGGTATAATCTGCATCAAACAACAGGATTTTAAATTCTTTCCAAAATAACAGTAATATAAATAAGGCTACTCCAGTAACAATTACCATTAAGATTACATCACTTTCTACCAAGGTTGCAGCTTGTCCAAACAAGTATTTATCTAGTCCTGCTTGATTGGCATTGGGTTGTTTTTGAATAAATGTGAGGAGAAGCATCCCAAAACCAAAAAACAATGATAAGATTAGTCCAAGTGCCGTATCGGTCTTTAAGTGTGTTTTTGTAATTATACCCCGTATCCAAAATGTTCCTAATAATCCGCTAATCAAGGCTCCTAATAATAACGTATTGGTATCTTTTGCACCTGTAATTAAAAATGCTACGGCAATCCCTGGCAAGGCTGCGTGACTAATGGCGTCTCCCAATAAGCTCTGTTTCCGAAGCACCGCAAAACTCCCCAACATTCCGCAAATAGCACCCAAAACCGCTGTCCCTAACGTGATGGTACGGAGGGTGTAGTCTGTAATTACGAGTTCGAAATATTCTAAAAGGTTCATATTAGTTGCTAGCGGTTAGTCTGTAGGACGCTTCGCTTGTGGGGATTTACTTTTTTTTGGTTTTTACATATCGTTGAAGCGAGGTTATCATCTTTACTAACTCTGATAGTCTCATAAACTTGATCCACAAAATCTAAAAATTTCTGATACACCTTTAAATCTTCAAAATTGAATTTCAGATTTTCCATATACTATTTTTAAGTTCAATTTTCAACTACAAGCGAAGCATTCTAACTCCTACAAGAGAACGTAGCGAACGACCTACCAACTCATTTATTCACCGCTACTTTATAATTAATCCCATACGTCTTCGTCAAATTATCGTCATTAAAAATTTCCTTTACTGGGCCAGTGGCTATTTTTTTTACGTTTAAAAAGGTTACCCAATCAAAATACTCTGGGACGGTTTGAAGATCATGGTGTACTACAACAACTGTTTTTCCATCTTTTCTAAGTTGTTTTAGGATATTGATAATGGCTATTTCGGTTGTAGCATCTACTCCTTGGAAAGGTTCGTCCATAAAATAGATGGCTGCGTTTTGTACCAATGCTCTGGCTAAAAACACCCGCTGTTGCTGTCCGCCGCTTAACTGACTTATCTGCCTGTTTTTAAACGCTAGCATTCCCACTTTTTCCAGAGCTTCAAGTGAAGCTTTCTTTTCTTTGCCTCCTGGACGTTTTATCCATCCTAACTGTCCGTAGGTACCCATCATTACTACATCTAATGCTGTAGTTGGGAAGTCCCAATCTACACTTCCTTTTTGCGGGACGTAGGCAACTAGTTTTCGTTGTTTTTCATACGGTTTACCGTAGATAGAAACACTGCCGGCAATAGGATCTAAAATTCCTAAAATTGCTTTTATTAAGGTCGATTTTCCTGCTCCGTTTGGGCCAACGATAGCCATTAAAACGCCTTCGGGAACATGTAAATCTATATCCCACAAAACTGGTTTATAGTTATACGCTACCGTTAAGTCGTCTACTTGTATGGCATATTTAGTTTCCATATTACTGTAATTCGTTAACAATGGTGTTTACGTTGTAGGTAAACATGCCAATATACGTTCCCTCTTTTGTCCCTCTATTTCCCAACGCATCGCTGTAAAGAGAACCACCAATTTTTACGTCTTGTCCTTTACTAAGAACCGATTGTTGTAAAGCCTCAATTGTACGTCTTGGCACCGAACTTTCTACAAAGATTGCTTTTACTTTATTTTCTATTATAAATTGTGAAATGCGTTGCACATCTTGTACTCCGGCTTCAGTGGCGGTCGAAATGCCCTGCAAGCCAACCACTTCAAAATCGTACGCTTCTCCAAAGTAATTGAAAGCATCATGAGCCGTTACCAAAATTCTCTTTTCCTTAGGTAATGTTTCAATTTTAGCTTTTACTTCAGTTTCTAAATCGGTTAATTGCTGCAGGTATTTTTTTTCATTTTCAATATAATGTGTAGCATTTTTTTTGTCTTTTTCAACTAAAATTTCAGTAACCTTTTTAGCAAATTGTTTAAAGAATTCGATATTAAACCACACATGCGGATCGTAATTGGAAGCAAAATAATCTGACCCTATAAGCTCTCCTTTCGGAAGAAATTCTCCAAGTCCGACGGTTGTTTTGGTAGCTTCCATTTTTTCGAAAACCTCCACCAATTTACCTTCTAAATGTAATCCGCTATAAAAAATGATATCGGCTTTATACAATTTAGAAACATCACCTTCACTGGCTTTGTACAAGTGCGGATCTACCCCAGCGCCCATTAATCCTTGGACTTCAATATAATCGCCTCCAATATTTTTTATCAAATCGGTAAGCATTGTGGTAGTGGTGACGATGTTCAGTTTTTGATTTCCCTCTACTTCTTTCCCTTCGTTTTTGCACGAAATGAACACGCTCACTATAAGTACTGAAAGTGCTATTTTATTTAAAATTTTCATTCTTTTTTTTTGAAATATTAATTCTGGATACTTATTTCGGTATTCTGAAACTTACACCTGCACTCAACAAAACATCTTGCCCATTGGTAAAACTGCTCCCCACGGTTGCATCCAGCTGAAGGTTGGGTTTTAACAAATAGGTCACGCCTGCATCCCATAAATGATTAGCTGTGCTGTCTTCTGGAAAATCTCCATATACTTCGGCATACAACCCTACTTTTTTAGCAATCGCATATCCATACGAAAGTGTATAAATGTATACTAGTTCTGGGGAATCGTTACCCCAAGCAGCTCCAACATTATAGGAAAGGCTTGATTTCTCACTTATTGTATTGGAGAAAGAAAACCTAAAATCGGCTCCTGTAGTTTCTGGTCTATAATCACTTCCGGCGGTGAATGGCAAATATAAATGCCCTAACAATCCTATTTGTGGTTTCCAGCCATCTTCATCGGCAATTTCTACTTTCATTCCGACCAATAATGGCGAAAAGCCACTTAACACCTCGTTTGCACCCTGCCCGTTAAAACTGAAACGAGTTTCTTCAAAATTCCATCCCAAACGAAACTCAAAATTGTCGAAAACCCCATAACGCAATAGGGTAGTATTATACCCGTAGGTTTCGGTTTTAAGATTGTTCTCGTCAAACGAAGTATAAAATCCGCCTGTTTCAATCTGTAAATTGCCTTTTGGAACAGTTACTGGAGATTCTGTAGCGTCTGGTCTATCCGTAATCATTTGTTCTACGGCTGTCTTTTCTTCTTGTGCGTACCCAATCCCACAAAAAACTAGTAATACCGCACTTAATATCTTTTTCATAATCTTAGCTGGTTTGTATGTATAAGTTTTCGGCTATTTTTTTTGAAATAAAAAACTGATCGCGCCCTACTTGAATGACCATTGAGCCGTCGAAAAATTCTTTTCCTAATACTGAAATTTTAGTACCAATAGTAATGTTCTTCTTATCCAAATATTGAAGGAAATCTGTATCACTCTCTTTTACACCTACACAAACTCCTTTCTGTTTTTTATTAAGTTCAGAAAGTAATTTTTTCTCTGTAGGTTTAACGTTTCCATGTTTATCTGGAATGGGATCTCCGTGGGGATCGAAATCTGGGAAACCTAAAAATTTATCAAGTCTTGAAATAAGTTCTTCACTGTGCACATGCTCTAATTGCTCGGCAATATCATGTACTTCATCCCAATGAAAATTAAGCTTTTCGACTAAAAAAACCTCCCATAAACGGTGTTTCCGAATAACATTGGCAGCAGTTTTTTTACCCATTTCAGTTAAAGAAGTTCCCTTATACTTTATATAGGCTAAGACTTCTTTTTCGGCTAATTTCTGCACCATATCGGTCACCGAAGATGGCTTGGTGTCCATCGCATCTGCAATAGCATTTGTACTTACGGCACCCTGACTTTTATTTTCAAGATGGTAAATAGCTTTTAAATAATTTTCCTCGGCTAATGTAAACATACGGCAAAGGTAATTATATTTTTGGAATAGTACGGTTTTTATTTTTAGTCTAACCTAAAAATAAATCTAAAACATTTCCTTAGCCCCTTTCAAAATAGGATAGTTGCATTTTAAAAAAGAGTGAAAATTAACGTAACGGAAACCCCTTCGCCGCCCACCACGGATGCATCTCAATAACCAACCTACCCGCTTTCACCATAGGGTCGCTATTAGCCAGGCTGTCGGCCATTTTTAGGGTGGGAACATTGTAGATAGTAACCCCACGAATTTCCCCATCGTCCCCAAATGGACCAGAAATATCTGCAAATCCGTTGGCATACATACGTCCCAAATGTTCTAAATGTAATTTTTGAAGGCTGTCCGATTCGGATTTATTTTGACTTCTATTTGGACCGGCTTTTAGGAATGCCATATAGTATTGTTGCATCACAACGGTATCCCCGGAGTCTGGATCTATATAATCGAAAATTTGAAATCCGTCTCTAGTGAGCTGGGCTTTCAGGTTGGCAACCGATTGTTTTTCATCTTCTGGACAGGGCTCCATAATGTATTCGCGATGGGTTTCAGGTTTGCAGGAAATGATTGAAATTGTTGTTATTAGTAAGATTAGTATGTTTTTCATTTAAATTTATTTTAGATTGTACTAAACAGTTTTACCAACTTTTTTATTACTACCCAGAGCTTCATAGAGTAGCACTGAGATTCACGAAGATGTTCTCACCAGTTTTTAAAAGAGTTTTTACTTAAATTTGAGTTGTAATATTTTACGTCACCCGTTACCTCTTTGCCAAGCCATTGGGGCTTTATAAATGCTTCATTTTCTTCATTAAGTTCTATTTCGGCAACGGCTAAACCTTCATTATCACCATAAAATTCATCTATTTCAAAAATATGATTTTCAACTTTTACATCAAATCGTGTTTTTTCAATAACACCTTTCTCGCATAATTTTAGGAGTGCTTCGGCTTCGGCAACATCTATTTCTTGTTCCCATTCAAAACGAGTGGTTCCAGCCTTATTGGACTTTCCTTTTATGGTTAAATACCCTTTTTCACCTTTTATACGAACACGTACGGTACGCTCCGGGTCTGTGTTTAAAAAACCCTGTACGATTCTTTTTTGTGAAAAAGCTTCAGATTTATAGGCTTCAGAAGTTACTAAGAATTTTCGTTCTATTTCTTGCATGTTTTATATTTTAACCTTCACGGGTCTTTTCTAATAATAGCTCTCGACTGCCCTTGACCAGACAAGTTATTTCTTGCGCCATGGTGGGTTTTTTCGGTTGATTCCTGCGTGATAGATGATGATGGTATTTTTGTCTAGGTCTTTTAATTTTGCTTCGGTCCACAGCCAGGGTTGTTGGGTGGGTTCGGTTTCAAAAGCAATTCCTTTTTCTTTTAATGCTGAAACCGTTTTGGTTACATTTTCAACTTCAAAATATATAATAACCCCAGATCCTTGTGGTAATTGTGCTACTTGATGAATTGAAAAAGTACTCTCTCCTTCCAGACATTCAAATCTCGCATACGCATCGTGGGTGTGAACAATAAGTTTTAACCCCAGTTCTTCATAAAACTGAATTGCTTTGGTCACATCTAATGAAGGAATGGTTACTTGATTTAAATTCATAGTCCTGCTAGTTCTTTTATTTCATCTGAAGGTATTTGTTGCTTTTTATATCCCACTTCAGCAACATTTAACATTGCACTTGCGATTGTTTCAGGTTCAATAATTTTATATTTTTTTGGAATAAGAAATCCGAAAAACCCCATAAAAAATTGTGCCATCCGTTCTCCGAATCGTTTTTCATTTCTATCACCCCCTATTAATGAAGGTTTAAAAATATACACGTTCGTTATTCCCACAGCCAATACATCTTGTTCCATTTCGCCTTTTACTTTATTATAAAAAGTGCTACTCTTAGGATTAGCACCCATTGCTGAGATCACTTCAAAAGTGGGAATGCTATTCTGTTTTGCCAATTTGGCCGCGTGTATGGGAATGCCATAATCTATCTTTCTATAGGTGTCCTTATCTGGAGTTTTCGCTTTGGTGGTTCCTATACAACAAAAAACTACATTGCCAGTAAAACTTTCAGAAAACTGATTGATAGCAAACAAATCGCCTAAGTGCTCTTCAATTTTTGGATGAAATATATTACAAGAACTTCGACTGAAAAGTTTTATCTTATTATAACTAGTGTCTTCCAGTAAAAGATTTAATAATTTTCCTCCTACCAATCCGGTGGCTCCTAGTATGATGGCTGTTTTGGGCATAGGGTTTTATTAATGGTGTTGTCTGAAAACTAAATGAGAATGTCAAAATGAGCACAGTTGAAATTTAAAGATAATAATAGTTAATATAGGTTTCGACTGCGCTTAACCTAATATGCTAGAGTTTATTACTTTCTAGACAGTTTCTTGGCTACGCATAAAGGTATTAAATTTACAAGATGAAACCAGCACTTCCCATTCGGAAAATAATTCACGTAGATATGGACGCCTTTTATGCTTCGGTAGAGCAATTGGACGATCCATCTCTCGCTGGAAAACCTATTGCAGTAGGCGGTGGCGGTACACGCGGTGTGGTGAGTGCTGCCAGTTACGAAGCACGAAAATTTGGGGTGCGGTCTGCGATGAGTGGTGCTTTGGCTAGAAAATTATGCCCTGAGCTTATCTTTGTACGCACCAGCTTTGAACGGTATCGGGAAATTTCAAATAAAATTAGAAAAGTATTTTTTGAATATACAGATCTTGTAGAACCTCTTTCCTTAGATGAAGCTTACCTAGATGTTACCGAAAACAAAAAAGGGAATCCAAGCGCGTCCTTAATTGCATTAGAAATACGACAAAAAATAAAAGAAGGCACAGGGCTGAATGCTTCGGCAGGTATTAGCATTAATAAGTTTATTGCCAAAGTAGCGAGTGATATTAACAAACCCAACGGACAAAAAACAGTACCCCCTGAAGAAGTGTTGGAATTTTTAGAACGCTTAGACATTAAGAAATTTTATGGCGTAGGCAAAGTCATGAAAGAAAAAATGTACCGTCACGGGATTTACACAGGTGCCGATCTAAAAAAGAAATCGTTTGACTATTTACAAGAAAATTTTGGAAAAAGCGGAAGCTATTATTTCAACATTGTTCGTGGCATTCATACTAGCCAGGTAAAGGCCGAACGCACCCGTAAATCTCTTGCTGCAGAACGTACATTTAATGAGAATATTTCTTCTGAAATTTTTATGCTGGAACGCCTTGAGGACATTGCCGAAGAAGTAGCCAAACGCCTTAAAAAAAGTAAGGTCGCTGGCCGAACTATTACCCTTAAAATTAAATACCGTGATTTTACTTTGCAAACTCGTAGTAAAACACTCCCTTTATACATAGCCTCCAAAGAATTAATCCTCGATAACGTTAAAGATTTGTTATACAAAGACGAAATGAGGGACTCGGTACGTTTATTGGGTATAAGCATGTCGAACCTAAACAACGAAAACCCTAAAAAAAACGAGGTCATTTCAGAAAAAACCATCGATGTACAGCTGAAATTGGACTTCTAACTTTCACCACGTTTAGTCTTCGCTTACTTATAAAAACGAATAAACACTATGTAAGAAACTACTTTTTTTGAATCTAATTATTAATTTAAATTTCTACCTTAATGAAAAAAGTAGCATTTACCATCGTAGCCCTAACTTTTGCAACCCTTTTTATGGCTTGCAAAAATGAAACCCCGGAAACTGAAACTACACCAACTAACCACGATTTGGCTGTAGCAGACACCTCACTCACCACCGAACCCGGTTATTTATATGTCACCGCTTCTAGCGGATTAACACTTCGGGAATTCAACAATTTAAATAGCAATAAGCTCGCCATAATGCCGTACGGAACCAAGCTTAAAATCCTTACCAAGGAAGACAACAATACCATGACTGTTGGCGGAATTAATGGCGGTATGAACGAAGTAGAATTTAACAACAAAAAAGGATTTGCCTTTAATGGGTTTCTTTCAAAATTCTTTCCGCCCGAGAAGGACACCAACGCCAGCATGTACGTAGAAGATTTAAAAGCCACCTTTCCAACGGCTTCGTATATTGAATCCACAGGAGGCACGGCTAGCAACCCCACAAATACCGAAACCATTTTACTGCCTACGCAACAATGGCACGAGGCATTTTATATAGCTCAAAAATTATACGATATCCCCATGGCATTCAATTTTCCCAACCCAAAAGGAAAAGATACCGAAACAATTAAAAACAGTAAAAAAGCTGAACAATTGCTTACAAGTGATTTGCTATTGGAAAGAAAAGATAATGCGTTGCAAAAAATAACCTATAGTCAAACTTCCGACGGTTTTGGGAGCGGTGTTGCCATAACCCAAGAAGGGGAGTTCATGAAGATTGAATATACTACTGCTGTAGAATAAAAAACTCTTCTTAGAATTAAAAATAAAAATCCGTCAGGTCTTAAAAACCTGACAGATTTCTATGTATTTCTATTTCACCTGGCTCACCCGCAACGTATTTACCATCCCTTTATCGGTAATAGGCATGGCCGCTAGGTTAATAAGGTAATCGCCTTTTTCTACAAAGCCTCGTTTGTGAGCAATTCGGTTTACATCGTCTACGGTTTCGTCTGTGCTTACAAATTTATCGTAATAAAAAGATTGTACCCCCCACAATAAGTTGAGACGCGATAAAATCCTGCGATTACTCGTGTATACTAAAATATGCGCACTAGGTCGCCAAGCCGAAATTTGAAAAGCCGTGTAGCCACTATTGGTTAACGTACAAATTGCTTTTGCCGAAATTTCATTCGCCATACTCGCCGCGTGATAACATACAGACTTCGTGATATATCTATTGGTCCGGATATGTGGTGGCTCCTGCGGAACATTAATCAAGTTCGAATTTTCTACACTTTTACAAATTTTGGTCATTGTTTTTATAACATCGACAGGATATTTCCCTACCGAAGTTTCTCCAGAAAGCATCACCGCATCGGCGCCATCCATCACACTATTGGCCACGTCGTTTACCTCAGCTCGTGTTGGAGTAAGAGAAGTAATCATTGTTTCCATCATTTGTGTGGCAATAATTACTGGAATTCGAGCGCGTTTGGCGGTTAAGACTAATTCTTTCTGAATAAGCGGCACTTCTTGTGCAGGTACTTCTACTCCTAAATCGCCTCGAGCTACCATTAGCCCATCGCAATAAGCCACTATTTTATCGATATTTTGAACCGCTTCGGGTTTTTCAATCTTTGCAATGATAGGAATTTTATATTCGCTATGTGCTTCAATTAATGCTTGGAGTTCTTTTAAATCTTCGGCGTGACGCACAAAAGAAAGCGCAATCCAATCTACTTTTAGACCAATTGCAAAAATAGCATCTTCTTTATCTTTTTTTGTAAGCGCAGGCAATGAAATATTTGTGTTCGGTAAGTTTACCCCTTTTCGTGAACGCAAAGGACCGCCTTGGATTACTTTTGCTTTTACTTCATTTTTATTGTTTGTTTCTAATACTTCAAACATCAATTTACCATCGTCTAGCAAAATACGTTCGCCTACATTTACATCTTTTGGAAAATTATCGTAATTCATATACACCTTTTTAGCGGTGCCTTCAAATTCTTTCCCGGTACAAAACTTAATACTATCGCCAGGTTGCACAACCACTTCTTCTTTCATCATTCCAACGCGTAACTTTGGGCCTTGTAAATCTCCTAAAATTGCCGTCGTAGTATTCATTTCTTTCCCTAAAGAACGTATCATTTTAATACGCTCTTTTACATCGTCATAATTGGCGTGTGAAAAATTTATTCTAAAAACATCTACCCCCTCTTCGATCATTGCCCGTAGGGTTTCTTTGGTTGAAGTTGCTGGGCCAAGGGTGGCTACTATTTTGGTTCTTTTCTGTTTCGGCATTAGTCAAATATTAAATTTTCTCTCAGTTTCACTTCGGAAACTTCAACTATAAAAGCTGAAATAACCTGATCTATTTCGTTTAATTGCATCAGTAATTTCCTGATGGGAGTTGTATCGTATTCTGAAGAAACCTTCAGAAAAAAATCTACTTTTTTAAATTCTGGAAGCAGGTATTTAGTAACTACTTCTTCGTGAATTTCATCTCCAAACAACCCCCCGCTAGCTACAGTATGGGCTGCGACAGTCTTGCACTTGTTAGCCACTAGATGATATGTAGTATACTGGTTTTCATCTTCAAAATCGAATAACGGGAAGGTTACTTCCAGTCCTTCTGTAGAAAAATCTAAGTCCCTCCTTCTTCGTTGCAAACGTAAATGTACATGTTTGTTAAGTAAATATGCCATTTTGTAGGCTTCCTCGCTACAATGTACTGCAATAAGCGAGAAATCCTCCCCTAAATCGTCGTCTAGAATAAGTTTGTGGTTGACCATAACGGGTAAAAATCCAAATTCCAAATCACAAAAATTTATTGGAATTAGTACTGAAATGCTAAGACACTAAAGTAGTAAACCTTTTGGAAACGAATGTGAAGATTAGTTTAAATCTTTTTCTATGGCTACTTGTAGTTTGTAGTAAGCTCTTTTTGAAGCACGTTCTTCGGCCTTTTTCTTTGAGGTTGCTCTCGCCTTGGCAACGGTTGTGTTGTCTAACTGAAGTTTAACAGCAAAATGTTTTAACTCATCATTTCCAGTATCGTCATACACCACATATTTGAAGGCTTTTTTATGCTTTTGGCACCACTCTATAAAAAGGCTTTTGTAACTTATTACCTTTCCTTCAAGGCGTTCAATATCTACATAAGGCTTAATCACTCTTTTATAGATGAACTTCTCGCAATAGGGAAAACCCCGATCCAGATAAATGGCTCCTACAAGTGCTTCAAAAATATTTCCGTGAATATTCCCGCCAAATTGTTTTGTTGGGATGTTTGTCTTTAGAAGTTTAATAAGCTGAAGGTCGCGTCCTAATTCGTTTAAATGCTCTCTACTCACAACTTTGGAGCGCATTTTCGTTAAATACCCCTCATCTCCAGAAGGCACTTCTTTAAAAAGGTGTGAAGCAATAACAGACCCAAGCATGGCATCTCCCAAAAATTCTAGTCGTTCATAATTTTGCGGGATGCCTTGGCTATTTTTTTCGTTAAGGGAGCGATGGGTAAAGGCTTCTTCAAAAATGGCAATGTTCTTAGGTTTAAAACCCAATATTTTCTTTATGGCATTAAAAAATTCCCCTTCTTGACCAGAACGGGAGTTGAATATTTTTGGTACTAGCGCCATCTAATGTAATTAAGCGTCTAATTTTTTAAACAGAACGCAGGCATTGTGCCCACCAAAACCAAATGTGTTACTCATAGCAACTTTGATTTCTCGCTTTTCAGCTTTATTAAGGGTAAGATTTAAAGAACTATCAATACTTTCGTCTACTGTAGTGTGGTTAATAGTTGGCGGTATCACCCCATGCTCCATCGCCAAAATAGCGGCAATAGATTCTATAGCTCCAGCAGCACCTAACAAATGCCCAGTCATAGACTTGGTAGAATTGATATTAATATTTTTGGCGTGTTCACCAAATACTTTGGTAATCGCTTTTAATTCGGCAACATCACCAAGGGGGGTAGATGTTCCGTGTGTGTTAATATGGTCTACTTGATTAGGAGTCATTCCCGCATCACGTAAACAGTTAAGCATAACACGTTCTACACCAATTCCATCAGGATGTGGGGCAGTCATATGATATGCATCACTAGACATTCCGCCTCCTAAAACTTCGGCATATATTTTTGCGCCACGTGCTTTGGCGTGTTCGTATTCTTCCAGAATTAGAGCTCCTGCACCTTCACCCAGTACAAATCCGTCGCGTGTTGCGTCAAAAGGTCGGGATGCAGTTTGCGGGTTATCGTTTCTAGTAGAGAGTGCGTGCATGGCATTAAAACCACCCATACCTGCCATCGTAACAGCAGCCTCACTTCCTCCTGTCACAATAACATCGCAATGTCCTAAACGTATGTAGTTTAAGGCATCTATCATCGCATTGGCAGAAGAGGCACACGCAGAGACCGTAGTATAATTAGGTCCCATAAATCCATGTTTGATAGAGATATTACCTGGAGCAATATCGGCTATCATTTTAGGAATAAAGAAGGGGTTGAAACGAGGTGTTCCATCCCCTTCTGCAAAATTTATGACTTCATTCTGAAAGGTCTCCAAGCCACCAATTCCAGCGCCCCATATTACACCAACACGAAATTTATCTACTTCGTCTAGGTTAATACCAGCATCTTTTATGGCTTGATCACTAGAAACAAGTGCGTATTGCGCAAAACGATCTAATTTTCGAGCTTCTTTTCTGTCAAAATGGTCTAATGGATCGAAATTCTTGAGTTCACAAGCAAATTGGGTTTTGAACTTTTCAGCATCAAAATAGGTAATAGGGGCGCATCCGCTTTTGCCATTTTTAAGACCATCCCAGTATTCTGAAATAGTGTTGCCAATGGGTGTGAGGGCTCCTAAACCTGTAACTACAACTCGCTTTAACTCCATATAAGGACTCTTTTTTACTTAGCTTCCTCTATGTATGAAACTGCTTGACCAACGGTCGCAATGTTCTCTGCTTGATCGTCTGGAATCTGAATATCGAATTCCTTTTCGAATTCCATAATTAGTTCAACGGTATCTAGGCTATCTGCCCCTAGGTCGTTTGTGAAGCTTGCTTCGTTTACAACTTCGTTTTCGTCAACGCCTAATTTGTCTACAATTATTGCTTTTACTCTTGATGCAATGTCTGACATAATGTTTTGTTTTAAAATTTAATTAAGTGGCAAAAATAAAATATTTTAATTGAATTAGCCACTTATACTATAAAATGTGCTCACCAATTTAACAATTTTTGGGCGAAGTAAAACCCTAATGCCTATTTTTGTGAATTATTTATTTATTACTTCAGTGAAAAACAAAGGAAACAGAAGAGAGAAGAGAATTGTAATTTTTGCTTCGGGCAATGGTACCAATACCCAAAATGTTATTCAATACTTTCAGCAATCTAACATTGCCGAGGTTGTTCACGTGCTCAGCAACAAGAAGCATGCCAAAGTATTAGCGCGCGCAAAAGCCCTAAACGTACCGGGATCAAGCTTCAGTAAAACGGAATTACTTTCAGAAGAACACGTATTAAAAATATTAAAAAAATTAGAGCCAGACCTTATCGTTTTAGCTGGTTTTCTCCTGAAATTTCCTGAAATCATCCTTCGGGAGTTTCCAAACAAAGTGCTAAACATTCATCCAGCACTGCTACCAAAATATGGTGGAAAAGGAATGTATGGACATCACGTTCACGAAGCAATTGTAGCAAATAATGAAACTGAAACTGGGATTACCATACATTATGTGAATGAAAATTATGATGAAGGAGCGATTATTCTTCAGAAAAAAACAAAAATTTCATCTAAAGACACGGCAGAGGATGTTGCAAGAAAAGTGCATCAATTAGAATATGAATGGTTGCCACGTGTTTTAGAGGATGTCCTGATTAATGACACAGTAAAATAAAAAATGAAGCACTCCATAAAATTCTTATTGTTTTTTGTACTTGTGAAAACGTTCTGCCTTTCCCAAACAGCAGTTGAAAAGGAAATAAATTCAGACAGTTTAAAAAACTATATCCAGGAAGTATTAACAGAATACAAAATTCCAGCGGTACAAGCTACATTGGTTACAGGAGATGAAATTTTGAATGTTACCGCCGTTGGTGTAAAAAAATTAGGCGGAGCACCTATTTCTGTAAATTCCAAAATGCACCTAGGTTCCTGTGGAAAAGCAATGACAGGCTATTTAGCTGGAATTTTAGTAGAAAAAAATATGTTGGAATGGGATTCGAAAATAGTCACAATTTTTCCTGAACTCAAAACAGAACTTAGCAAAGAGTTTCTAGATATAACCATAAAAGAATTGCTCTCTCATAAAACCAGAATTGCTCGCTTCTTTACAGACGAAGAGTGGAAGCTTTTGGAACGATTCAAAGAAAAAGACCCGAAAATAAGACGCTATAATTTCACAAAGTGGGTTTTAAAACAGAATCCCCTCCCGTTTGATTCTTTAGAAACTAAAGCAGGGTTTAGATATTCGAATGCAGGCTATGCGATTGCCGCCGCCATGATGGAGAAAGCTACTGAAAAATCTTGGGAGCAATTAATGACCGACGAAATTTTCGAACCTTTACAAATAGAAGCTACATTAGGCTGGCCTGCAACGAGCGATAAAAATGAACCCTATGGCCATATTGTTGATACGATAGCCGGGAAGCTTATTCCTCATAACCCTAATGGCGATTATAAGATTGATCCTATATTAGCACCTGCGGGAGATATGAGTATGTCTATCGTGGATTATACTAAATTCATTCAAAAAAATCTGAGCGGACTAAACGGTTTTGACAAAGACTATCCCAAGGAATTTTTTGAATTTTTACATTATAGTAGTAGACCAGGGTCTGAATATTCCATGGGATGGTATTCCATAAACCAATTTGATGATGAGTTAAGTGCTCATGCGGGAAGTGCAGATACTTTTTATTGCGTAAACCTGTTATTAAAAAAACATAACATTGCAGTTATTATTATTGCAAATGCTGCCACTGAAGAAACCGAAATTGGAACCGAAAAAATAAGGAATTATCTTATTCGGCCGTATTTGAAAAAGTAAATACATAACTCCATAAAGTAATAACAACACAAAATAAATAAACAACAAGGTGCCAATGGCCAAAAAGAAACAAAAATTTTACGTAGTATGGTATGGCAATCCAGCAGGAATCTTTGGAAGCTGGAAAGAATGCCAGTTATCTATAAAAGGCGTGAGCGGTGCGCAATACAAATCGTTTCTAACATTTGCAGAAGCCAAAACTGCTTATAATAAGGAGTATGCCGACTATAAAGGCAAAAACACCAAGAAGAAAACGTTAAGCAAAGAGGACTTGGCCAAAATTGGCGAACCTAATTTGTACAGCATAGCGGTAGATGCTGCTTCCAGCGGAAACCCAGGAAAGATGGAATACCGTGGCGTAGATACGCAAACTAAAAAGCAACTGTTTCATCAAGGCCCCTTTTTACAAGGAACTAACAATGTGGGCGAATTTCTGGCACTCGTACATGGTATTGCTTATTTAAAACAACAAAACAGTGACCGTATTCTCTATACAGATTCGCGTATTGCAATGGGCTGGGTAAAACGAAAGAAGTGCAATACCAAACTCAAGAAAACTTCAAAAAACGCCAAGGTCTTTGATTTAGTAACCAGAGCTGAAAACTGGTTAAAAACAAACACCTACACTACCAAAATAGTAAAATGGGAGACCAAAGCCTGGGGTGAAATCCCTGCCGATTTTGGGAGGAAGTAAACAATAGCCCTCTTTTTCACAAGCCAATTTAAAGCCCTTATTTTTTCTTAGGAAAACTGTATCTTTGCACCTTCATTTCAAACACCACTATGAGTAAACTTGTAATCGTTGGAACCGTTGCGTTCGATGCTATTGAAACCCCTTTTGGAAAAACAGATAAAATTCTCGGAGGAGCAGCTACCTATATAGGATTGGCAGCTTCACATTTTAATGCCGATGGCGCCATCGTTTCGGTAGTTGGAGATGATTTCCCAGAGGAAGACATCACAATGTTACAAAATAAAGGAATGAATATAGAAGGCCTAGAAATAGTGAAGGGCGGTAAAACCTTCTTTTGGAGTGGCCGCTATCATAACGATATGAACAGCCGCGACACCCTTATAACCGAACTAAATGTTTTGGAAACATTCTCTCCAGTGGTGCCAGATGCCTACAAAGACGCCGAAGTTGTGATGCTAGGGAATCTACATCCAATGGTCCAAATGGGCGTGATAAATCAAATGAATACTCCAAAACTGGTTGTGTTAGACACCATGAATTTCTGGATGGACATAGCCTTAGACGACCTTAAAAAGGTTGTTGCCAAAGTAGATGTTATTACCATTAACGACGAAGAAGCAAGACAACTTTCTGGAGAATACTCGTTGGTAAACGCTGCAAAAAAAATCTTTACAATGGGACCAAACTATGTGGTGATTAAAAAAGGAGAGCATGGTGCTTTAATTTTTCACAAAGATGAAATGTTTTTTGCACCAGCGTTACCCCTAGCCGAAGTGTTTGATCCAACTGGAGCGGGAGATACTTTTGCTGGCGGATTTACAGGTTATTTGGCAAAAACCGGAGACTATAGTTTCGAAAATATGAAAAGAGCTATTATTCATGGTTCGTGCCTTGCCTCTTTTTGTGTTGAGAAATTTGGCACAGAACGAATGCAAAATTTACAGAGAGAAGAAGTAAATAAGCGCTTGCACGAGTTCAAGAGCCTGACACAATACGACATAGCATTAACATAATTACGCGCCCTGAATTTTCGGGGCGTTTTTGATTAAAACATTCCTTTCTTGCTTTCCCTAAAAGCTCTTAAGGTTTAATTTAAAATAAAAAGAAAGTGCTCTCTTTCTTGCATCCGACGATTGACGCAGGAATGAGAGGAATGCATAGGGTAAACACTTTCTCAATTAAAAATATGAGTGACGCACTAAAACACGAATGTGGAATTGCCTTAGTAAGACTTCTAAAACCCTTAGAGTATTACAAAGAAAAATATGGCACCGCTTTTTACGGAGTGAACAAGATGTATTTAATGATGGAGAAGCAGCACAACCGTGGGCAAGACGGAGCTGGTTTTGCAAGTATTAAATTAGATGTGCAACCTGGAGACAGGTATATAAGTCGAATCCGTTCCAACCAACCACAACCCATTCAGGATATTTTCGGGCAAATAAATGCACGTATCAATCAAGAATTTACCGAAATGCCTGGTCTTAAAGACGATGTAGCTGCTCAAAAACGGGTGATACCTTATATAGGCGAGCTATTTTTGGGCCATGTTCGTTATGGAACTTTTGGTGGTAACAGCGTAGAAACTGTTCATCCATTCTTGCGTACCAATAACTGGATGCACCGGAACCTTATTATTGCCGGTAATTTTAATATGACGAACACCACCGAACTGTTTGACAACCTCATTCAGCTAGGGATGCATCCCAAGGAAAAAGCCGATACCATTACCGTAATGGAAAAAATCGGTCACTTTTTGGACGATGCTGTTCGCAAATTATACAAAAAAGCAAAAAAGAAGGGATTCTCAAAAATTGAAGCCTCTCCTTACATAGCCGAAAACCTTAACATGGCTAAAGTTTTAAGGAAATCGGCCAAAAATTGGGATGGTGGATATGCCATGGCAGGACTATTAGGTCATGGAGATGCTTTTGTATTAAGAGATCCCGCAGGAATTAGACCTGCATACTATTATAAAGACGACGAAGTAATTGTGGTAGCCAGTGAGCGTCCAGTGATACAAACAGTATTTAACGTACCTTTTGAAAGTGTACAGGAAGTGGACCCAGGCCACGCCCTGTTAATAAAGAAAGATGGTTCTACTTCTATGGAAGAAATTTTAGCACCTTTAGAACGCAAATCGTGTTCTTTTGAACGTATCTATTTTTCTCGCGGAAGTGATGCTGAAATCTACCAAGAACGTAAAGAATTAGGGAGGTTAATTATGCCAAAAGTATTAGAGAACATTAATTATGACACCGAAAATACCGTCTTTTCTTTTATACCCAACACTGCCGAAACTTCTTTCTACGGAATGTTAGACGCTGCCCAAAACGAATTGAATAAGCAAAAGAACGAAGCTATCTTAAAAGAAGCCGAAAACTTAACCGAAGAGCGTTTGTTGCAAATTCAGGCGCATAAAATTAGAACCGAAAAGATCGCTATAAAAGATGTTAAACTAAGAACCTTTATTACAGACGATAGCTCGCGTGACGACTTAGTAGCCCATGTATATGATGTTACCTATGGTGTTGTGAAGCCAAACGACAACTTAGTCATCATAGACGATAGTATTGTAAGAGGCACCACATTAAAGAAAAGTATTTTAAAAATGCTGGATCGTCTTAATCCAAAACAAATTGTCGTGGTTTCTTCGGCACCGCAAATTCGGTATCCAGATTGTTATGGAATTGACATGGCAAGACTAGAGCATCTTGTAGCCTTTAATGCAGCCTTAGAGCTACACAAAGAACGTGGCACAGCTAGTATTATTGAAGAAATTTATGAAAAGTGTAAAAAACAGCTTCAGTTAAAAGATGTTGAAGTAATTAATCATGTAAAAGATTTATACGCTCCGTTCACAGATCAAGAAATTTCAGATAAGATTGCTGAAATTATTTCTGAAAACACCATAAATGCTAAGGTAAAATTAATTTTTCAGTCGGTGGACGATTTACATAAAGCCTGCCCTGAAAACCTGGGCGATTGGTATTTTACAGGAAATTATCCTACCGCAGGAGGAAATCGTGTTGTTAACAAAGCATATATAAATTTCTACGAAGGCAACCCAGAACGCGCCTATTAAATGTTAAATTAACAAACAAACATGCCTTTCAACGGATTTATTCTCACTTTATCTAAAAGTAGGAAAAGTCTTATTATTGGTTTGGAAAATAAATCTATATTTGAGCAATACCATAGCATAAGTAGGTTAAGTTCATGGTAGATTTGGGGCAAAAAAGGTGGATTCTTTCTACCTTTTTTTTATGCCCAAATTTTTCGGGGTGGTGAGCAATAAAATAGCGTAGCGGTTTAATGCGAGGCGCTTCTCTACTCCACTGAATTCTTTCTAGCCTTTCTTTCCCCGCTAAAATACGGTGCCAGAACTACCCAAATCTTTCGGGGTGGTGAGCAATAAAATAGCGTAGCGGTTTAGTGCCAGGCGCTTCTATACTCCACTGAATTCTTTCTAGCCTTTCTTTCCCCGCTAAAATACGGTGCCAGAACTACCCAAATCTTTCGGGGTGGTGAGCAATAAAATAGCGTAGCGGTTTAGTGCGAGGCGCTTCTATACTCCACTGAATTCTTTCTAGCCTTTCTTTCCCCGCTAAAATACGGTACCAGAACTACCCAAATTTTTCGGGGTGGTGAGCAATAAAAGAGCGTAGCGGTTTAGTGCCAGGCGCTTCTATACTCCACTGGATTCTTTCTCCCCTTTCTGTTCCCGCTAAAGTACGACCCCCGTGCTACCCAAATCTTTCGGTATGACGTTCTATATTCGCAGAAAGCCACTCTAAACTTTAAGTCATTAGCTATAAGGAAGTTAAACAACAGCAGTACACCTATAAGAGTACTGAGGCATTTTGCATACTCACAAATCCTTATTTTTTAAAAAATTAGCAAAAACTACACCTTCAAATCGTTATAAATTATTCTAATAAGGCTACTTTATTGTAGCCGTTTTTCACGGATTTAGATGAAAATAAACACTTTAACGAATAATAACCCCGTTGGTCTAAAAATTAATCTTCTTAATTCAAGAATACCATATATTTGAATCATACCATAGCATAAGTAGGTTAAGTTCATGGTAGATTTGGGGCAAAAAAAGGTGAACATCTGTTCGCCTTTTTTTATGCGCCAAATTTAAATGGGGTGGTGAGCATTAAAGAGCAAAGCGATTTAATGCGAAGCGGATTCCTAAACTCCCAAGCTTCTGTTCACCTTTTTTTCCCGCTCTATTGCAAGACAGGTAATGCGCCAAATTTAAATGGGGTGGTGAGCAGTAAAGAGCAAAGCGATTTAATGCGAAGCGGATTCCTAAACTCCCAAGCTTCTGTTCTCCTTTTTTTCCCGCTCTATTGCGAGACAGGTAATGCGCCAAATTTAAATGGGGTGGTGAGCAGTAAAGAGCAAAGCGATTTAATGCGAAGCGGATTCCTAAACTCCCAAGCTTCTGTTCTCCTTTTTTTCCCGCTCTATTGCGAGACAGGTAATGCGCCAAATTTAAATGGGGTGGTGAGCAGTAAAGAGCAAAGCGATTTAATGCGAAGCGGATTCCTAAACTCCCAAGCTTCTGTTCTCCTTTTTTTCCCGCTCTATTGCGAGACAGGTAATGCGGTCTTTAAGTTGTCGTTTTTAGCTACATCTATTTAAATTGAGATTACCTTAAACAAAAAGCTCCTTCAGAAATTCTGAAGGAGCTTTACTGTAGATGCAAAACAGTTTATTTATTCTGCATATATCTTTTAGACACTTCTTCCCAATCTATCAGGTTAAAGAAGGCTTCTACATAGTCTGGACGTTTGTTTTGGTATTTCAAATAATATGCGTGTTCCCAAACGTCTAGTCCGAGAATTGGTGTTCCTCCGCAGCCTACTTTTGGCATTAATGGGTTATCTTGGTTTGGGGTGCTGCATACTTCAACTTTTCCTCCATCGTGTACGCAAAGCCAAGCCCATCCAGAACCAAATTGTGTTTTTGCAGCTTCAGAAAACTTTTCTTTAAAATCTGCGAAACTTCCGTAAGCACTATTAATTGCACTTTGCAACTCTCCAGAAGGTTCTCCGCCACCATTTGGCGACATCACTTCCCAGAAGAGGCTATGATTGTAAAACCCACCACCATTATTTCGTACGGCTTTGTTCTGCATATCTAGATTAATCAAGATATTTTCAATAGTTTTCCCTTCCATGTCTGTACCTTCAATCGCTGCGTTTAGCTTATCGGTATATCCTTGGTGATGCTTTCCGTGATGAATCTTCATAGTTTGTTCATCTATATGTGGTGCTAAAGCATCGTGCGCGTATTTCAATTTTGGTAATTCGAATGACATAATTCTTTGTTTTTTGGTTCTACTTAATTTATAATGGTAAAGATACGTATTACATCCCCTTGTTAATGTTATAGAATTTATAAGATTTTTATTAATGTATAGAGAAAGTTGATAGCCTACAATTGGCACTTTTAATTTGTACTTTTATAAAAAAATACTCGTGACCACTGTTTCTCCTTTTACCATCTACAACGCTTCTGCTGGAAGTGGAAAAACCTTTACGCTTGTAAAACTTTATCTGAAAGAAGTATTAACAGCACCAAGAGAAGATAGCTACAAAAACCTGTTAGCCATTACGTTTACCAATAAGGCGGTTGCCGAAATGAAAGAACGTATCATAGAAACATTGGTAGAGTTTTCAAATGCTTTTAGAAGTGAAGAAGTTCCTGAGATGTTATCACAAATTGCTTCAGAAACCGGACTAGACGTTCCTGAATTACAAAAAAAATCCAAAAGAATAATATCGCACCTACTGCACCACTATGCGCAATTTAGCGTGGAAACCATAGATCATTTTAACCACAGAATTATTCGAACGTTTGCTCGAGACTTAAAACTTCCGGCACATTTTGAAGTGAGTTTAGACACGCCACAACTTATTCAGGAAGCTGTAGATCAGCTAATCGCAAAAGCTGGTGAAGACAAGGCAATTACAAAGGTTTTAGTACAATTTGCACTTCAAAAAACCGACGAAGATAAATCTTGGGATATTGCAAACGATATTGCAAATACCGCTTCCCTTTTGTTGAACGAAAACGACGCAACACATCTTAAAAAGTATGAAACGGCCACGTTGGATGATTTTCAAAAATTTAAAGAATCTATTCAGAAAAAGAAGGAGGTATTACTTTCAAGTATTTCAACAATAGCAACTGAAACATTAGAGCTTATCGCCCAAGCTGGTCTAGAGAAAACCGACTTTACAGGAGGAAACCGAGCCTATTTCCCGAGTTATTTAGAAAAATTAGCCAAATCTAACCTTAGCGTTTCTTTTGGCGCCGCATGGCAGGAAAGCATGGGCGAAAAGCCTATGTATCCCAAAAGCAAAACTACAGATGCTATTGCAGGAACAATAGATGCATTAGTACCTCAATTTATAGCCGTTTTTCAGCAAACTAAGCAGCGTATTGCTGAAATATGGTTGTATGAAAATATCTTGAAAAACCTTATCCCACTTTCAGTAATAAACCTGGTGCAGCATGAATTTGAAACATTGAAAGAACAGTACAATGTGTTGCCAATTTCAGAATTTAATGCGCTCATTCATGAAGAAATTAAAGACCAGCCCGCCCCTTTTATTTATGAACGCTTGGGAGATAGGTATCGACATTTTTTTATAGACGAATTTCAAGATACGTCCTCGTTACAATGGCAAAATTTAATTCCGTTAATAGACAATGCACTGTCTCAACAATTTGAAGATAACAGTCAAGGAAGCCTCTTACTTGTTGGTGATGCAAAACAGGCTATTTATCGTTGGAGAGGTGGGTTGCCAGAGCAATTTATGAATTTATACGGAAGTGAAAATCCATTTGCTGTTTTTCAGAAAAACGTTGAAAACCTCGACACAAATTATAGGAGCTGCGAGGAAGTGATAGACTTCAACAATAAATTTTTCAGTTTTATTGCTCAATATTTTGGTGATACTGTGCATAAAAATCTATATGAAATTGGAAATAAACAAAAACAAAACACAAAGCCCAATGGCTATGTTCAGGTTGAGTTTATTGAAGCCGAGAACAAAGAAGAGGCGCATCAAGTATACGGGCAGCGCGTTTTTGAAACCATTTCCAGCTTAAAAAAGACTGGATACCCGCTAGAGGATATTTGTATTTTAACCCGTACCAAGAGCAATGGTATTGCCTTAAGCACCTATTTAATGGGGTTAGGCGTAAACGTAGTTTCTTCGGAAACCTTGTTGTTGCAATTTTCAGCACTAGTACAATGCATTACCAACGCACTCACATTTACTGTTTTCCCGGCAAACGAAATAGCAAAAGTTTCATTTCTAGAATTTATTCATGACACTTTTGAAATAAACCAACCCAAACACGATTTTTTAAGCGAATTATTACCATTAAAAGAGCAGTTTTTTTCAGCAAAACTGAATACTTACGGCATCCTTTTTTCCCTTGCTGAAATTGGCTCAAAATCACTTTACCAAGCTTGCGAATACATTATAAACGCACTTAAACTATACAAACAAGCAGATGCTTATTTATTCACATTTTTAGACTTTGTATTAGATTTTGAAAGCAATCCGCAAGCCGGGAAAATCAACTTTTTGGAACATTGGGAGCAGAAAAAAGGAACAGCGAGTATTCCAGCAGGAAACACCCAAAATGCAGTGACGGTTATGACTATTCACAAGGCTAAGGGCTTAGAGTTTCCAATTGTTTTATTTCCGTATGCTGATACTGAAATTTATGGCGAAATAAATCCGAAATCCTGGTTTCCAATAGCTAATGAGCAATTTGAGGAAGCGCTTATAAACTATAAAAGTGAAGTTGAGTCGTATGGGGAAGTAGGGCAACAAATGTATCAAAAACGTCGAAACACTCTAGAGCTAGATAACTTTAATCTGTTATATGTTACGCTTACCAGAGCTATAGAGCAATTGTATATCTTTGGGCAAAAGCCATCGAAACAAATTTCAGATCCTCCAAAAGATTTCAGTCAAGTCTTAATTGCCTTTTTAATGGCAGAAAATAAATGGAACGAAGACCAAGTACTGTATACTTTTGGAGATTCTACAAAAACAGGCCAATTACGACCCAAAGAAAGCAGTACATCAAAAATAACAGCTGTGGTACCAACATTTATATCTTCTACTCCAGAAAATCACCAATTGAGCGTTGCTAGTGCAGAGGCTTCTTTATGGGAAAGCGAAACCGCTGTAGCGATAGATTTTGGGAATTTGTTGCATGATAGTATGGAAAAAATTAGAACTAAGAAAGATAGTGCTTTGGTTTTCGAAAATTATAGGCAGCGAGGGGTACTTCCAAAGAAAAATATAAAAGAACTCCAGGAAGTTGTTACCGGCATCCTTACTCATCCGGAAGTAGCGTATTTATTTGAAGACACGCTCGACAAAGACTCTATTTACAACGAACGTGACATTAGTACCAAAGAACAAAAGTTAATCCGCCCTGATCGTCTCAACTTCTTTGAAGATAAACAGGTTGTCATTTCAGATTATAAAACCGGAACGCCACTTAAAACACATGAAACACAATTAAACTCGTATGCACAAGCACTTGAAGACATGGGGTTCGTGGTACAATCTAAAGTCTTAATTTATGTAGATGGGGCTTCTATTTCAATAAATAAAATTTAACTTTGGCGGCTATAAAATAACTAGTTATGTACGGAAACATTAAAGAACATTTACAAAAAGAATTGCAAGATATAAAGGACAACGGTCTTTATAAGAAAGAACGAATTATCACATCTCCCCAAGATGCGGTCATTAAAATTTCCACCGGGGAAGAAGTCATTAATTTTTGTGCGAATAATTACTTAGGCTTATCTTCAAACAAAGAAGTGATACAAGCTGCAAAAGATGCAATGGACACTCACGGATTTGGAATGTCGTCTGTACGTTTTATTTGTGGTACTCAAGACATACATAAAACGTTAGAAGCTAAGATTGCAGATTATTATAAAACTGAAGATACTATACTATACGCCGCTGCTTTTGACGCAAACGGGGGTGTTTTTGAACCATTACTAACTGCAGAAGATGCAATAATTTCGGATTCTTTAAACCATGCTTCTATAATTGACGGCGTTAGGTTGTGTAAAGCAGCTCGCTATCGCTACGAAAATAGCAACATGGAGGACCTGGAAGCACAATTAAAAGCTGCCAATGAAAAAGGAGCGCGTTTTAAAATTATTGTGACCGACGGAGTTTTCTCTATGGATGGTATTGTTGCTCCACTAGATAAAATATGTGATTTGGCCGACAAATATGACGCGCTAGTAATGATAGACGAATGTCATGCCGCTGGTTTTATTGGTGAAACAGGCCGAGGAACATTAGAAGAAAAAGGAGTAATGGGCAGAATAGATATTATTACCGGAACTCTTGGGAAAGCTCTCGGAGGTGCTATGGGAGGCTACACTACAGGAAAAAAAGAAATTATTGAGATGCTTCGTCAAAGATCAAGACCTTATTTATTTTCCAACTCACTTGCCCCGGCCATTGTAGGGGCATCTATTAAAGTGTTCGAGATGTTGGATACAGACACTACTTTGCGTGACAAGTTAGAATACAATACCAATTATTTTAAAGAAGGAATGAATGCAGCTGGATTTGATATTGTGGATGGAGATTCGGCCATTGTTCCTGTAATGTTATACGACGCGCAACTATCTCAAAATATGGCAGATATGTTGCTGGAAGAAGGGATTTATGTCATTGGGTTTTTCTACCCAGTAGTACCTAAAGGTAAGGCAAGAATACGCGTGCAATTATCTGCCGCTCACGACAAGATACATCTCGATAAAGCTATCGCGGCATTTAAAAAAGTAGGTTTATCATTAGGGGTAATTAGTGAGGCCTAGTTATTACTAAAAAAAGCAAGGCTTTTGTATTTATTAAAATTTTATTAGATTTGCTTTTGTTTATAAGTTTTAACAACTTACTTTTGTTCCATTAACACTTAAAAATTAAACAATCGAATATGAAACATCTTAACAGTATTTTAGTTGCTGCGCTCCTTATTATTGGGGTTGGTGCAGCTAACGCACAGGACGAAAACAATCCTTGGTCAGTTGGTGCCGGAATTAACGCCGTGGACATTTTTCCAACAGGAATTGACGACGATGGACGCTTTATGGCAATGCTCAACGACGGAACCGAACTTAAAGGGGAAATGTTTGACGAGTATTTTAATGCAAACGATCACTGGAATATCCTTCCTTCAATTTCAAGAGTATCTGTAGGTAGATATATTGGAAGTGGTTTTTCTTTTACTGGAGTTGGTACAATTAACAAAATTGAAAAAGTTGGTGACTTTACTATTCCAGATGTAACTTATTACGGTTTAGATGGTGAAATTAAATATAGCTTAAGAGACTTACTAAACGGCCCAGGTGGATGGTTTGATCCATCTATTGGTGTTGGTGGGGGTTATACTTGGGTAGACGATATTGGATTTGGTACTGCAAATGGTATCGCTAACGTACGTTTCTGGTTAGGTGAAAATTTTGCTTTTGAAGTACAGTCTACTTACAAGCATGCTTTCGAAGATACTTACGGTATCCAACACTTCCAGCACTCTGCAGGATTTATGTTTAAGTTTGGTGGAAAAGATACAGATGGTGATGGTATCTACGATGTAGACGATGAATGTCCAGAAGTTCCTGGTCTTCCAGAATTTAATGGTTGTCCTGATACAGATGGTGATGGTATTGAAGATAGAAACGATGCTTGTCCTAATACTCCAGGTTTAGCTGAATTTAACGGTTGTCCTGATACTGATGGTGATGGTATTCCAGATCCTCAAGATGCTTGTCCTACAGTTGCAGGTCTTGCTTCTATGAACGGTTGTCCTGATGCAGACGGTGATGGTATTACAGATGCTGAAGATGCTTGTCCTAACGAAGCTGGTCCTAAATCTAATAATGGTTGTCCTTACGAAGATCGTGATGGTGACGGTGTGTTAGACAAAGATGATGAATGTCCAGATGTTCCTGGTACTGTTGCAAACAACGGTTGTCCAGAAGTAACTGTAGAAATTATCACTAAATTGAACGAGTACTCTAAAACTATCTTATTCGATTACGATAAAGCTACAATTCGTGAGGAGTCATTCTCAGCTTTACAGAGTATCGCAGACATTATGAAAGAATACCCAACTGCAAACTTCCACGTTGAAGGTCACACAGATAGCAGAGGTAGTGATTCATATAATGAGAAATTGTCACGTGAGCGTGCAGCTTCTGTTATGCAGTACTTAACTACAATTGGTATTCCTGGAAACAGATTAACTTCTGAAGGATATGGTGAAGCTCGTCCTATAGCTTCAAACAATACAAAAGCAGGAAGACAACAAAACAGACGTGTTGAAATTTCTTTGAAGAAATAAAAAACACTCTAAATAAATAAGCTGAAACGCCTCCAATCTTGGGGGCGTTTCTTATTTTTAGGGTATGCAAACTTTTCTTGAAGAAACCCTACAACACATTCAGCAAAAACAGGAAAACATGTCCAGCTGTATATGTATACTTCCCAGTAAAAGAGCTGGTGGTTTTCTTAAAAATTATTTTAGACAGCAAACCACAAAGACAGCCTTTTTACCCAAAATAATTAGTATTGAAGAGCTTATACAAGAACTTTCTGGTTTAGAAATAATAGACGCAACCGAACTTCTTTTTAAAAGCTATGAGATATACAAAAACACTGCCTCAAACCAAGAAAAAGATTCTTTTACCACATATTCAAGCTGGGCTATTACGCTTCTCAACGATTTTAACGAAGTAGATAGACATCTAGTAGATCCCCATCAGTTTTTTAGCTATCTAGGAAGTATTAAATCTCTTGAACGTTGGAACGTAACTTCAGAAACATCCAGCTTTATTACAAACTACCTTGCGTTCTGGAAACAACTACCAGAATTTTATTTTAATCTTAAAAAAACACTTATACAAGATGGTATTGCCTATCAAGGTCTTGTTTACAGAGAGGCCGTAGGAAATACCGAACATTACCTTCAAGCGAATCCAACACAGCAGCATATTTTTATTGGATTTAACGCTTTAAATATTTCCGAACAACGAATTATCCAGGCTTTTCTAGAAACTGGCTATAACGATGTATATTGGGATATAGAGAAGGAGTTTATAGATAACCAGAAGCATAGTGCCTCTCTTTTCTTCAGAAAGTATTTAAAAGAATGGAACTTTTTTGAGAACAACAATCCTAATTTTGTTTCAGACTACTTCACGAAGCCCAAAATAATTACAAGTATAGCCTGCTCTAAAAACAGTGCGCAAGTAAAATATACAGGGCAACTCTTACAGGGGTTTTCCCCGGAAAAACTAAATAAAACAGCGATAGTTCTAGCAGATGAAGCATTGTTACTTCCTTTACTTCATTCGTTACCTCATAATGTCACCCAGGTAAATGTGACTATGGGTGCTGCCTTAAAAAATTTCCCCATTACCATCTTTTTTGAAACCTGGATTTCCATTCACAAGAAAAATCCAAATGCTTTCTATTTTCGAGATGTTTTAAAAATTGTAGGCAGCCCTATAGCCGCTCAATTACTAAACAATCAAACTATAATTAATGCTATAACCCAACAAAATAGAAGTCATTATACGATAGCTCAAATTATACAAATTTCAGAAGAGAAAGATAAAAACACACTTACGCTTCTATTTGGCCCCCTAAAAGACACACCTGCCAAGGCGCTAGATGTTATCGGTAAAATTATTCAGGAATTAAGAAAAAAACAAAACGACTATGTCATAGAAAAAGTAGTTCTACATAAATTACACAGTAGTATTGAAGCACTTAAATCGCTAGGGGAAAAATATTCACACCTGGCAAATCTAACTATTCTTCAAGATTTATTTAGCGAACTTATCGCCACCACAACCATAGATTTTAAAGGAGAGGCGTTTAATGGATTACAAATAATGGGGGTGTTAGAAACAAGGGTATTGGACTTTGAAAATATTATCCTTCTTTCAGTTAACGAAGGTGTTTTACCTTCTGGTAAATCGAATGCATCATTTATAACCTACGACCTTAAAAAACAATTTAAGCTTCCTTCCTATATCGAAAAAGATGCTATTTACACCTACCATTTCTATCACATGCTACACAGGGCAAAGGAAATCACGTTACTCTATACCAACTTTACAGAAGGATTAAATAGCGGTGAAAAAAGCAGGTTTATTCTTCAGCTTGAAATTGAAGGACATCCACAACATAGCTTTATTGAGCAAAGTATTTCGCCAAAAATTTCTATTGAACAAGCTTCGCTGAAAACAATAACCAAAACTCAAAAAGTTACAGAAAGGCTCGTTGAAATTGCCAAAAAAGGCTTCTCTCCTTCGGCACTTACCAGCTATATTCGTAACCCCATAGACTTTTACTACCAGAAAATATTAAAGGTTAACGAAGCGAATGAAGTTGAAGAAACCGTCGCCTATAACACGTTGGGAACTATTGTACATGATTCGCTTCAATATCTATACGAACCCTATATAAACAACCCACTAACAAATGAAATTCTTAAAAACATACAAACGAATGTGGCTGTTGAAGTTGCCAAACAGTTTTCAGAAAATTTTAAGGGAGGGGATATTTCGAAAGGGAAAAACCTCATCATATTTGAAGTTGCAAAACGTTATGTAGAAAACCTAATCGCTCACGATATAACTGAAGTTTCCAAGGGAAATTCTATAAAAATACTTCATATTGAAAGCGATTTAAACTTTAAACTCAATATCCCTGAACTAGATTTCCCTGTTTCCATACACGGAAAAGTAGACCGCGTAGATAGTTACAACGGGCAAATGCGCATTATAGATTATAAGACTGGAAATGTACAACAAGGAGAGTTAGAATTGGTGGATTGGGCCGAGTTGTCTAAAGAATATAAATTCAGTAAAGCATTTCAGGTGTTAACGTATGCATTAATGCTATACGGAAACGAACCTTTTGATACAGCGGAAGCGGGTATTATTTCGTTTAAAAACATGGCGGGAGGATTTTTAAAATTTGGCACAAAGGATTCAGCAAGAAGTCGAAATAAAGATCAGAATATCACCAAAAAAACACTCGCATTATTTTCTGAAGAATTAAAAAAATTAATCCTAGAAATTTGTAATCCAACTATCCCCTTTACTGAAAAAGAAATTTAAACCTCCATGAATCAGCTTCTAAACAACGTGATTGTAAGGCCAAATAAAAAACCCATTGTTTACGATGTGTTTTTTTAACCCACCCACAAACCAAAACCAGTGGTGATTTTTTGTCACGGCTATAAAGGTTTTAAAGATTGGGGGCCATGGAACTTAGTTGCAAAAGCATTTGCCGAAGCTGGATTTTTCTTTTTAAAGTTTAATTTTTCCCATAATGGCGGGACTATTCATAATCCTATAGATTTTCCAGATTTGGAGGCCTTTGCCCTCAATAACTACAGTAAAGAGCTAGAGGATTTAGAAAATATCATTCAGCTGGTAACCAACACAGAACAGTTTCGCGAAGAAGCACAGGTTTCTAACATTTCTCTTATTGGCCATAGTCGTGGTGGAGGTGTTGTTCTCATTAAAGCTGAAGAGAATGAGCTTGTTAAAAAAGTTGTAACCTGGGCGGGGGTAAGCGATTTTAAATTGAGGTTTCAAGAAGGTTCAGAAAGCTTTAAAAAATGGAAAGAAACTGGCCGTACTTTTGTAGAAACGGGCGTACCAAACAACAAATGCCACACGATTGGCAGTTTTATGAAGATTTCAAACAAAACGAAGCGCGTCTCACTATAAAAAGAGCCATAGCTTCTCTTGAGAAACCCTGTTTAATCATACACGGTGATGAAGACTCAACAGTATCGGTAAACGAAGCAAAATTGCTTAAGCGATGGAACCAAAAAGTAACTCTTGAAGTTATTGAAAATGCTAATCACGTTTTTGGCGCAAGCCACCCTTGGACTCAAAAGAAACTGCCTAAGCATTTTCAACAAGTTATTAGTTTTACTACTTCTTTTCTTAACAATTAAAGGACACTTGCTTACAAAAGGGGGGAAACACCCCTTGATTTTCTGAATATTAATTCTGAATTTTATATCCTATTAATTAAACATCAAGAAGTAAGAAAAATGAAAGAAGCAATTCAACTTATAAGCCTTCGAGCCAAGTGGAAAAAAGTTTTAAAAGGAAGGCCCACCACTCACGATTTAAAAAACTATTTAAGAGATGTACAACAGCACCATGGGTCACACTCAGAAATTGAGGGGCAACTATCATGATACTACAAACAGGTTCTTTCCTGCTAGGTCCAGTACATAAAAAACAAAAAGGACAAACTATCTAAAGCCTGTCCTTTTTTGTGGAGAATATCGGAGTCCCTTCGACTATTTGCTCCTGTGTCGCAAAAGCTCAGGATAAACTTCTCCTCCAAAGTGTTTTTTTTAAAAACAAAAAGGACAAACCATCTAAAGCCTGTCCTTTTTTGTGGAGAATATCGGAGTCGAACCGATGACCTTCTGACTGCCAGCCAGACGCTCTAGCCAGCTGAGCTAATCCCCCTTTAGGCTACGAATATAATGAATTATTTTATTCCTGTACTCTTAAAACCAACAAAGGCTTACTTGTGTGAAATTCCTTTTTATGTACTACATTTTTCTCCCATAATTTTTTGAAAAATCCACGCTTACGGCGCACAACACACAACATATCTGGATTGTGGCTTTGGAAATGTTCTAGCACGGCTTGAAAGGTGGTAGCATTTTCCGTTTTAGTATACGACGTTTGTATCTTTGTAAGTGCATTACTTACCTTCTGCATTTCTTTACTGCTCTCTGGAGTTTCTACGTGTAGTACATTTATTTCCGTTCCAAAATTCTTAGCAAATTTACGCAAGGGATCTAATATCTTTTTATTCTCAAACTCTCCGTTTTTGAAAGCCATTAAAATAGTTTTTGGTTGTTCAAAAACTGCTCCTTCGGGCACTACCAAAATAGGAATATTGGTTTGCTTCATTATTTTTCCTGAAGTATTCCCTAAGTACACCTCTTCGCGAATAGAATTGCTACGTGGCGACAGTACCATTAAATCTACTGGTACGTGCTTATTAAAACGGTTAATTGTCTCTACAACACTCCCCTTAATAGGGTGTGCAATTACAGTTACGTCTCGCTTATTCACCTTTCCTAACACCTCATCTAGACGATTTTCACTATCCTCTTTTAAAATGGTATTTACCTTGCTTAAGCCACCCACCTTGCTAAATTCCTGAAATACAGAGATCACATACACATACGCATCAACCTCTTGAGCCAAATCTATGGCATATTGTAAATTAGATATCGCATTGTCACTTGCACCTATGGGAACTAATATATTTTTCATAAAAAAGGGTATCTTTAATAACTGCAAAATTAATCGTTCTATATGATTCGGAAAGCGAAACCTCAGGAAATTATTCAATTACTCTCAATTACAGCCGCTTGTGCTCAAAAAATGACCGCTGAAGCTATTTTTCAGTGGGACGAAGTGTATCCAAACAAAGAAGCTTTCGAAAAAGATGTAAAACGAAATGAGCTGTATGTCCTTTTAGCTGAAAAAGCGATTATAGGTTGTATTACCATTTCTACTGAAAAAGACGAAGAATACAATACAATAGATTGGTTAACCGAAGATGGATTAAACTACTACATTCATCGGTTGGCAATTCATCCCGACTTTCAGCATCAAGGAAAGGCGAAGAAATTAATGGATTTTGCCGAAACATTTGCCAAACAACAAAAGGCGCTTTCAGTTCGGTTAGACACCTTCAGTAAAAACAATCGGAATCAGCGTTTTTATGAAGCGCGGGGCTATCAAAAATTAGGAGATGTTTATTTTCCAAGACAGGCAATGTTTCCTTTTCATTGTTATGAGTTGGTTTTATAAATGCGCAAACCTTTCGAAAAGCCTGTATTAGCTATATTTTAAATACATTGTTGTGCATAGTGCATTCAGTCCAGTCTTTGTATTTGTCACGAATTTTCGTTTTATCCATAGCCATTTTCAGCTTACCATTCCAATCAATTTATTCTATTCCAGATGTTAATTTTTTGAAATGCTAATATTCCTTGAAAGTTTTTTCCTAAAATGTTTCTTTTCAAAGTTAATAGAACACTTTTTTTTGTATTGGATGAAGCATTGGAGTAAATGTGTGTGACATGGGATAATTATAACAAGTTTAAAAATTCGAGTGATTTACTTAATTTAAGGATATATCAGCCAAGCCTAAAATATTGAAGTATGAAGCATAAGATTTAAGTTGCTTAGTAAATAAGGAGTTCTCTTTTAATTGAGCATCAATTAATTTTTGTTCGCGTGTATTTATTAAAAATAGTGAACTCTCGCCTAAAGAAAATTTTCGCACCTCAGCGCTTACTAATGTCTCGTAATCTATTACTATTTCCTTGATAATCTCGACTTGTTCACTCAACGAATTTATTTCAAATCGTATCGCATTTAATTTATTAGTTAATTCTAAAATAGTTGCATCCTGTTCAAATTCTGCACCTTGAATTTTATAGTTGATTAACTTTAAATTCCCGCGTTCTTTTCTTAGAAATAACGGGAAACTCAGGTTTACAAAGGCTTTATAATTTGTCGTATTAAAGCTATCATAATCCTCTGAAATAAAATTATATTGCAAATCAACTTTGGGCAGTAAATTATTCCTATTAAGTTTTCGTTCTACTTCTAGTCCATCGATTTTGGCTTGTAGGCTCAATAATTTCGGATGATTTTCACTCGGTATATTATTATTTAAAATTGAATTAATATTTAAAATATTCTCGAGCATTTCAATTTCAAGGGATTTTGGTAAAACTTCTTCTTCCAGTTGTAATGGAATTTCATTAAGCCATAGATAATTGCTTACTTTAAGGGAAGCCTTTCTTCTCTTTAATTTTGTAGCTTCTAGTTCTAGCTTTCTATTCTGAAATGTAATTCTCGCTTCTGTGATGTCTATAGCTGCTTTATCTCCTTCTACAACACTTCGTTCTACAGCTATTAACCTCTCCTGTGCATTATCAAGAAAATTGGCGTAGATATTTTGCTCATTTGTCGCTTGTAACCATTCAAAATAAGCTTTACTTGCTTCTACAATTATTTCGTTCACTAAAATTTCACGGTCTGCTTGTGATTGCCTAACAAAAATCTTCGCTTTTTTGAACGCAGCCATTCGGTCGTTAATTAAAAGACCTTGTGCGAGTGAAAATGAAACTCCAGCACTATAAAGACCCTCATTGGGAACGGTAAGACTTGGGTCTAGAAATTGCCCACTATTTTGCTCAAAGTTGGCTTTTAATTCCACACCATACCAAGTCGGGATTTTGAAGGTAGAATTTAATTGGTCGTAATATTCAATGTCCTTAAATTTTTTGCGGTCAAAATCCACCTCAATCTTAGGGTCAAAACCACCTCTTGCTTTTAACAAATTTGCTTCTCCGATGCTAAGAACAATATTTGCTTGCTTAACTAACGGATGATGTTTTTTTACAAATCCGAGGAATTCTTCAAAAGTTAATATTTCACTTGAAATCTCAACTGAATTTTCCTCTTGTATCTGACCTATAACAGTGTTTGTAAAACAAAAGACTAAAATGACTAAAATTATATTCTTCAATCTTTTCATTTCTTTTCAATTTTTGAGTCTTTTGCAGTAGTAGGTACGTAATAATCTGGTGGAAAACCGTTAAGTTTTCTCCATAATTCGTACCAAATCGGCACATCTTGAAGTAATGCGATAGTGCGAGCACCAGAGCCAACTCGTACATTTTTTGGCCATTGTTCTGCGTCCTTTTTAGGGGCAATCAAAACCCTGAATTTTCCGTTTGCACTTATAAATGTTTCAACTGCAACTACAGCACCACTATATGTTCCGAAAGACGCATCTGGCCAACCGCTAAATACAATTGCAGGCCAACCATCAAATTGAACTCTTATATCTTCGCCTACGTGAATTAAAGGTAGGTCTATAGGTGCAACATATGTTTCAACTGCTATGTCATAATCGGCAGGCATTATGCCAACCAGTTGCTCTCCTTCTTTAAAAGTTTCTCCAATACCAGATTTTATAGCTTTATTTATATAACCGTTTTGAGGTGCAAGTATGTAGCGCATTTTATCCCTTAACTCATAATTGGCAGAGGCATTTTCTAACTTTGACACTTGCGCCTCTGTATCAAATTGTGCAGAACTTGCTGTAAATTTATCGCTCTGTGCTTTACTTATTTTTTCGGCATATTCTGTGCTAGTTCTACTAATGTCCAATCGAGCATTTATTAATTCATTTTTACTGGCAAGCAGTTTATTTTCTTGACCAATTAAATTTGCTTCTGTTTCTTGAAGTTTTAGCTGCTTATCTTCAACATCAGCTCTAGATTTTAAGCCTTCGGCTTGTAAGGTAACCGTTCGGTCGTACTGTTTTTGTGCAATGTTTTTGTTGGTTTTTGCAGCTACCAAATCTATACTATCACTCTTTACTTTATATTGTGTTTGTCTCAGTTTGTTTTCTGCTTGTTCAATTTTTAATTTGCGTTCAGCCTGTAAGGCATTAATTTGATTTTCAAGCGCGCGAACTTTATCTTTATAGGAAGTCACAGCATTACTTTTTGCATCGCGTTGCGCAATAGTTCTCTCAACAAGGCGCGGGTCTTGGTATTCGTTCTTAATTTCAGAAATAAATAAAATAGTATCGCCTTTTGCCACATAATCGCCTTCACGAACAAACCATTGCTCAATTCTACCAGGAATAGGTGATTGAATGGTTTGTGGTCGTTGGTCTGGTGTAAGCGTTGTTACATAACCAGCACCTGTAACGCTTTGCGTCCAAGGTAAAAAGAGTATTATGAGGCCAATTATTGCAGATGCAAGTAAAAAGCGATTAAAGTATTTATTGTGTTTGACATTTTGCGCTTTCGCTAAAGCTGAATAGCTGTCAAGATTCACTTTTTTGTTTAATTGATTGTGAGATATATTAAGCATTGTTAAATCCGTTAATTTGATTCTAAACGTAAATTTTTATTACAAACTGTTTTCCAGTCTTTATTTTTTCCTGAAACTATAAGTAACCAAGATTTTTCTGGGCTAGCCAGATAATTCATTAAACGTTTCGCTTCAGTTGGTTCAAATTGTTCGAGTGTATCTTTAAGCAATAAAATTTTTGGTTCGTGAACAATGGCTCTAGCCAATAGAACTCTTTTGGAAACGGTATGAGGCAAGCTTTGACCTTGCGATAAAATTTCGCTATTTATACCTTTAGGTTGTTTTCTGACAAATTCTTGTAATCCAACGTCCTTCACAATTTGATTTATTGTATCGATTGCAATAGTTTTATTGCCAAATGTTATGTTCTCAAGTATAGTGCCTTCAAAAGGAAATTGTTCTGGAAGTACTTGACCTACGTTAGACCTATATGCATTAATATTCATACCTTTAAAACTATGGTCATTTATATAGATTGCTCCATTTGAAGGTTCTATTATGCCAGAAAGTATTTTAAGAAGTGTAGTTTTTCCAGAACCTGATGGACCTTCAATTAACAATCTATCCTTATGCTTTAAATCAAGATTTACATTATTAAGAATAGAATCTCCTTCTTTAGTGAGGTAAGTAAGATTATGCAATGTTATTGAAGCTGTGTCATTTTTTAAAAAAGGATTTGTTCCTTCTTGTGCTTCTAGTTCTTTATCAACGACTTGCCCTATTTTTTCTAAGGATGTAAGCACATCGTAAAAAACTTCTAATCCTGTAACCAATTTTTCTACAGAGCTAATGACCAAAAGAATAATAATTTCTGCCGCTACAAATTGGCCAATATTCATTTGTTGGTTTAAAACAAGTAGTCCGCCAATCAGCAATAATCCAGCGGTTACCAAAACTTTAAAACCAATCATTTGCATAAACTGTGTCATCAATATTTTAAAATGATTCTCCCTTGTTTCAAGATAATTTTCAGTCAATCTGTTATTATGCTCCATTGCAAGCGAAGTACGTCCAGAGAGTTTAAAACTTGTAAGTGAACGTGCTATTTCTTGAAGCCAATGAGCAACCTCATATTTTGATTTGGATTCATAAAGACTTGTTTCTAACCCTTTTTTTGCCGTAAACTTAAATACTACATAAACCAATATTAACAGTAGCAATCCATAAATAATGAAAAATGGATGATAGAGTGATAGCAATATCAAACCGAATAAAATTTGAAGAATTGCAGCTGGAAAATCAATTAGAATTTTGGACAATCCTTTTTGTACCGTTAAAGTATCAAAAAATCGATTGGCTAGTTCAGGTGGATAGTCTTGCCTTAGCTCATTCCATTTTATTTTTGGAAAACGGTATGCAAACTCAAAAGACGACCTAGTAAAAATCTTTTGCTGAATATTTTCGAGTATTCGTATTTGCATTAGTTGCAAAATTCCTTGAAAGGCAACACCCAAAGTAACAAGCACAACTAGAACTATCCAAGAGGTCGATACTTCTGCTCCTTGAATAAGATTAATGATGGCCTGTATACCTAATGGCAATGTAAGCGCAACCAATCCAGCAAAAACAGCATAGTAGAAAATTTGTCTAATATCCCTTTTATCCAGTTTGAGTAAGTTTATAAAACGTTGCCAAGGCGTCATTTCTTTTTTCATCTAATTTATTTTTTGAGCGTATTGAAAATTAAGTGTGTATAAAATTCTTGTGGTGGATGTTTTTTTCCACAGTCTGTAATAGTTGGAAAGTGTTCTGCAAGAAAATGTTGATGTAAAGAACCTTCTACAAGTGTACTTGCCAATGAAGCAGGAAAAGGATAGTTGTTATTTATTTGCATTATTACATCTTTAATACGTGTAATGAGCCGTTTGTATATTGAAAAATATCCTTCCTTATTTTTGACATCTACTTCTTTTGTTAAGAAGGATTTAGAGTATTCGTTAATTACAATTTTGCTTAAAAGTTTTTCATTAATGTGTGAGAAATTAGAATCACTTTTAGTTTTGGCTGTTATAATTGAGATAACTTTTTCAAGTTTTTCATTCGCATCCGAAATACTGAAAGTCTGTAAAACTATTTGATATTCCATCCAAGCCCAATACCACGAAGTAAGGTATAATAGAAGTTTGTGCTTATTTTCAAAATAGCGATATATCGAACTTTCATTTGATGAAATGATTACACCTAATTTTCTGAAAGTAAAAGCATCAAAACCAATCTCGTCAATGAGCGTAATACTGTGCTCAACTATGCGCTTACCTAATTCAGACGTTTCAGGATTTTTAATAAAGGTTTTTTCATTAACCTGAATCTTTATGTTTTTTAATAATTCTTGCATAATTCAATATTTGTATGCGCAAATATAATAGTATTACTATTATTATGCAAAAGTAACACACGCTTTTTACATAGCTTTAGTTGTAATCTATATTTAAAAGGTGTTGAGAGTTTGATTGTGATTTTTTAAACATATTTCCTGCGATGAGTGAGGTAATAATCAATCGAAGGACAGAACGAGTATGTGCTTAGAAATTTTTGCGCTCGCTTATGCTTTTGGAAAATTTTTAAAGACTTAAAGGAAGAATATCCTAAATTTTCTACAAAAATTTTACAGCAAAAAGTTCAATTTAAACAAGCCCTTTTCCATCATATACAACATTTATTATGGCGAATGGTTTTTGCCTGGAAACATTACAATAAGTTTATTCAATTCTACATAATGATAATTCGATTCATATTCGTAGAAAAACTAAAAGCAAACCATAGCTTTGCAGGTATCAATGAGTGGTACCGATATTTCTTTTAAACGCATTCAACAACTGGCCATACCAGCTATTATTGCTGGTATAGCAGAGCCTGTGTTGTCGAGTACAGATGCTGCTGTGGTGGGGAACATTCCCGAATTTGGCACCGAAAGCCTTGCCGCAGTTGGAATTGTTGGAACCTTTCTTTCTGCACTTATCTGGATTCTGGGACAGACCCGCAGTGCAATTTCGGCCATTATTTCACAGAATTTAGGTGCTGGTACTATTGAAGACCTAAAAAGTTTTCCAGCGCAGGCTGTTTTTTTCAATATTGCGCTTAGCATAATCGTCTTAGGAGGAACTTACTTTTTTGTTGAAGAAATTTTCACGCTTCTTAATGCTGAAGGTCTCATTTTGCAATATAGTATAGAATATTACAACATACGTGTCTGGGGGTTCCCGTTAACGCTGTTCACTTTTGCTGTTTTCGGTATTTTCCGGGGGTTACAAACTACATTTTGGCCAATGATTATTGCCGCCATTGGCGCGGGGGTAAATATTGGGTTAGATTTTGCCCTGGTGTATGGTATTGAAGGTTTTATAAAACCTATGGGGGTTGTTGGTGCTGCGTGGGCAAGTTTAGTCGCTCAAATTATAATGGCATTGCTGGCATTCATTTTCGTGTTAAAAAAGACTAACGTTTCGTTGCGAATTACACTTCCGTTACATCCCGAAATTGAACGGCTGGTTACAATGAGTCTTAATTTGTTTTTACGCTCCCTTGCTTTAAATACAGCATTAATTCTTTCCACTAGAGAGGCAGCCGCTTTGGGAAAAGAATATATCGCAGCACACACCATTGCGTTTAATGTTTGGATATTTACTGCGTTCTTTTTGGACGGCTATGGGGCTGCAGGAAATATTTTAGGAGGAAAAATATTGGGTGAGCGTAATTTCAAAAATCTTTGGAAGCTTACCAAAAAAGTAACATTATACAATATTGGGGTTGCAACTCTTTTAGCACTACTTGGGTTGGCGCTTTATGAACCTTTGGGTTCTGTTTTTAACAAAGATCCTAAGGTGCTTTCACTTTTCTACGGAATGTTTTTTATGGTGCTTATTTGTTTGCCTTTTAATGCTATTGCCTTTACACTGGATTCCATTTTTAAAGGGCTTGGCGAAATGGGTTATTTACGGAATGTGCTGCTAACGGCTACTATTTTTGGATTTGTTCCCGTCTTGTATTTTTCAAAATATCAAGATTGGGGACTTATTGGTATTTGGCTGGCATTAATTGTTTGGATAGCTTGGCGAGGTATCGCTCTTATTATAAAGTATTATCGTAAGTATTTACCGTTGGCTAGGTAAAAGCAGCTGTTACTTGTTAATCTACAACACAGTAACATTCAATAATAAAAAACCAGACTGCTCCTCAACAGTCTGGCTTCACACTATGGATTACCAACTTGGTTAGTTAGTTGCTTTTAAAAAGCTTCTAGCGTTTGGTAATCCAACCATCAACCTCTTTGGTTTATTCGTCTAAATAGTCTTGTAATACAGTAATCCACCCTTTAACAGGATCGTTAAGCAGCTTATCTGTTCCGTTTTCACCAGTTGTATATTCTAATTGAATTGTTCCAGTAGCAACCGGATCTATATTTGCTCCATCTTTATACGCCCATACGGTAACTTTTAAATCGTATGTCTTACCTGCTTGTAACTTGTCTTGTGTTTTACGCAAAAGCTCTAAGAAAGCATAATCTGCAACATTATTCGACGTGTTAATTGTTACTTTAGGATACCAGAAATAGAATTTTTCTTGATCTTTATCTATTTGCGGGATGTTTTTTGAAAACTTTGTGCTCGACTGTCTTAGTTGCTCACGATCGGTTTTTTCTCCAGCCATTTCATATGTAATATTAAACCACGCTCCTGGGTGACTCTGCTCTAATGGTTGCTCAAAATAAGGCTTAAATGCTACCGTAGCTCCTAGTTCTCTTTTGGTAATGAAATTCGCCTCCTTTTCGGTTGGCTGATTGGACTTTTGATTTCTCAAATAGTTGGTTCCTTTTGCAAATGCAATTTTACCCTTATAGTTTTTGTAGACATCAAAACGCATTAATTTTTTCTTGACTTTATCACCTTCGGCACTTTTTAAGGTTCCTAAAAGCATATCTACCTTAGCTTGTGCCGTCTCTACATCCCAAGTGTCAAAAGAAGCTTTGTCTTTTGCCGCTACTTCAACAACAGTACGCTTTGCGTCTAACGGAATAGGATCGTCTGCATCATTAAGACTTCTGTCTCCTTGAATAACTGCCATTACTCCAGGATCTACCTCAATAATCTCTGCATAGCCTTTTGCGCTAGGGTTTCTCCAGTAGAAAAACATTTTTACTCCAAACTTTGTGTAGTAGCTTTCCTTTAAAGTAAGCTCCATATCTGGCTTGTCTTTACTGGAAGAGTAATATTCTAACTTGTTTACAATTTTCCCATCTCTGTTTTTTACAAATTTTAATCCAGATGTTGAAGGGTCGTTTAAGCCTACATAATGTCCAGAGACTCCTAGTTCATCTGCTATATCGTTAAAGGCAGAAAAGTCTTTTCCTTTTCCTTTCCCTCCTAGTTTACCAGCTTTTTTGCCAGTTTTGTTTGCTTTTTTGCCGATGTTAAGTCCTTTTTTTAATTTTTTGCCAAATTGTGCTTCGGCCTGATTACTTGCTCCTACAATGAGGAACAAGCTTAAAATTGCTGTAAAAATTGTTTGTTTTTTCATGATTAATTTAATTATAGTTATTGATAGTTAAAAGTTTACTTGTACAGATTTTTTTTGTGTTGTAGTATTTCCTTTAGCGCCATTAGTTCCTGGTGCTCCAGAGGTACCATTAATATTGTAGCGCTTTCCACCGCTACCACCTTTACCTCCATGGTTGTTTACGGTTACGTTAAACTCGGTAACCGATGGATCTTTAATGATAGTAACATCGCCACCACGTCCTCCAGCACCTCCTTTGTCCCCGTTGGGAAAACTAGTGCTAGACCCATCACTACCCCACTGCCCATTACCACCATTTGCATTAATAATTAATTGCGTGCTGGGTGTAAGTTTATAACGCGCCACAACATTGCGCTCTGTCTCATCGTAGATATATATTTTGTTAAGTTTTACCCCTGTTTTTTTGTGGGATACGGTTTTTACTTTTACTGTAAGTGTATGCCCGTTACCTCCAGACTGACTAGCTCCAAAAGTGGCTCTGTTTGTAGCTTGAGCTCTGTCTGCGCCATAAAATCCATTCCTACTTACTTGGATAGAAACATTATTGGTAGTAGGTATTGCTTTTTTAGAGCGCAATGAAGGATGATATAAAGATTGTACTTGAAGCACTATCTCATCGTTGGTAAGTTTTGTAGCATCTTCGTCTACTTTTACACGTTCGGTAGTACTACTGCAACCTACATGACTTAGTTTAAAATCTTCCCAAGGGAGTTTTCCTCCAAGGTTAGACGTTTTAAGTTCTGTACCATCCTGTAGTGTAGCAACAATACCATAATCTATCGCTTCGCTAAAATGGGCTACTTTTTTAGGGCTTGTAATAAGTTGAAGACGTATCTCTTTTACTTTTTTATTCTCTAAGGAATTGGCTTTACGGTCCACCTCGGCCTGAGCAGCTTTGGCAACTTTTACATTTGCTCTGGCACTAGTTTGGTTTTTAAATGTTGCTACGGCATAACTAGCCACGCTCGAGTTGGTAGCCTCCCATTTGCTCCCAAAGTTTCCCCCAGGTTTTACCAAAACATATTTGGTTGTGGCTTCTTGTTTGCCGTTCCATTCATAATACACCGCATAATCTTTTATAAAAGTGAGGCGGAAGGTCTTAAAAGCGAAATAAGCGGGATATCCAGCTACATCTGGCCTAAAATCTTCATCTAATATGCCCGATCGCTTTACAAGCACACTACTTACAGCATCCCCTTGTTTGCTGATAACAACGGGCCAAGGTTTTTTTACTTTTTCGAATTTCTTTTTGTCGACTACCTTATAAACGGTATACTTTCCAGATTCAAAATTCTTGAGGATATCGTTCTGACTTTCTTGTGCAAGCATCGGAATCTGGATGAGCAACAATAAGAAGGATAAAATTAATAGTAGTTTTTTCATAATTGTTCTGTGTTAATGGTCAATTAATTACAGTACAAATATGCGGTGGATAGGGTTGCAAAATTCTTCAAAACTGCTGAAACGGTCATTTGAATTGCTAAACAATAATCTATTAAGACCCCTAAAAAACGCTGTATATAAAGGTTTTAAAAGAAAAAAGCTGCCCAAAGGCAGCTCACTCAAAACAAAATTTAGTTAGTTAGTTAGTTATAAAAATTTTGAGAGTTTAATTGTTTTACCGCAATGGTCGCTTGAAATTTTAAAAATAACATCCCCTTTTTTACCGCTTTTTGCCCAACGTACTTCTTTTCCCGTATTACACGTTATACTCGTGCTTCCTCCTTTGTTTAAGCTTACAAAACCACTTCCTGTATGTATACTTACCTTATCTCCCGTGTCATTAATCAACTTAAAGCTAGCAAATGGTGTTGTATTTTCAGTTTTACTTATATCGTGGTTTGCCACTGCAGTTGTTGGAGCGTAGAATGCCGCCATACAAATAAATACGATGGTAATTGATAGTGTTTTCATTGATTCTGTTTTTATGGTTATAAGACGAATCTAGCAACTCTATTGAATACCAACTCACACTAGCTTCTGAAATAGCTATGTGAGTTTCTGAAACAACTATAAGTTTTGTACAATGTGCAAAAACTCCTCTTTTTTATCTTTTGAAATAGAAACGGTTTTGTCATTATCCATTATAATATATCCGCCATCACTTTTAACGTAATTCTTTATGTATTTAAGATTAATGAGATGTGATCTATGGGGTCTGTAAAACGTAGGTATATTATCTAAAAGGCCCACAAAATGCTTCAGAGGTTTGCTAATGCACATAGTCTCTTCGTCTATGGTGGTAATATTAGTATACATGCCATCTGCCGCAAGCATAATAATTTCGTTAAAGTCAACAAATTTAATTCCGTCGTTCACCGGAAGACCAATTTTTTTGAAGTTATTCTGAGACAGACTTTGCTTTAATTCTTCTAGTTTGGTATTAATTTGATTTTTACCCATAAATTCTACTGCCTTATCTACAGCCTCTCTCACTTGTTTTGGCCTAATAGGTTTTAACAAGTAATCTATCGCAGACAATTGAAATGCCTGTATTGCGTACTCACTATATGCTGTGGTGAAAATAATTTCAAAATTTACCACATCTTTTTCTATGAAATTTAATATTTCGAGTCCCGAATGTTCTGGCATTTCAATATCAAGAAAAACAATATTCGGTGCCTTCTCTTTTATAATTGCTACACCGCTTAAAAGATCTCCTGCCTCGTAAATTTCAGTTATTTTAGGACAGTTTTCTTCTACCAAAATACGCATTAAGTTGCGCGCTTTAGGTTCGTCGTCTATTATTATTGCTTTCATATATTGGTTTTTATCGTGGGAATATGTAGTAGAATTTTTGTGCCTTTAGCGGTGCCGTCTCCTTTATAGAGATCTATAATCTGTACTCCAATTTTTTGTTCTTTTCCGTAGTTTAATAAATCCAGTCTGTTTTCGGTTGCTTTGGTGGCAAACGAATTGTGCATTGGTATACTTTGTGCCTTAATTTCTGCTGCTCTCTTTCTACCCACACCATTGTCTTCTATATGACATTCTATGGTGGTGTCGTTTATTTTTGAAAAAGAAACCCACAATTTTCGACCTGTTTTTCGATGTAATAGGCCGTGTTTTAATGCATTTTCTATGTAAGGCTGTATTAACATGGTGGGAATATGCAAGCCTTCTTTATTAATAGTTTCTGAAACTTTAAAGCTATACTCAAGTGTGTCTTCAAAACGAAGTGATTCAAGATCCAAATACATTTCTAAACTTTCAATTTCATCCTGAATTGAAAGCGTTCCAGAGTCACTGTGTTTTAAGTACTTTCGCATTAAATCGGCAAACTTCCCTAGGTAATCTCCAGCCAAATCCTTTTTGTTAAGAATAATATACTCTTGTATACTATTAAGCGCATTAAAAATAAAATGCGGATTCATTTGAGCTTTTAACGCCTTGAGTTCGCTATCTCTATATTGCTTTTCTAAGGCAAGTCGCTTTTGAGTTTCTTTTAATTCGACCGTTATAACCTCCATTTTCTTACGCGTTTTCAGTCTTTTAATATAGAAAATAGCGGCAAGTAAAATTAAGAATGCAATTAGTAACGCACCAATAAAATAATTTCGGTTTTGTTTGCTTAATGCTTCGGTAAGTTTAACTTGTGCTTCGGCAGTTTCTTTTTCAGCAATAGCCTGATCCGTCTCGTACTCTATCTTTATCCGCGCAATTTGATTTTCTCTTTGCTTTTGAAAAGTAGAGTCGTTGTGCTTACTATACTGTTTAAATGCTTCAAAAGCCTCTTTATAATTTCCTTGGCTAGCAAGAATATCCTTTCTGCTTTCATACGCCAGTCTAAGTCCTTTAAAGTAATCTAACGTTTCATATTGAACTAAAGACGAATCGTTGTACAGCAAAGCTTTTTTATAATCTTCTGCTCTCCAATAAGCTCTTCCTAAATGTACATATGAAATCCCTAGGCTATGATGATTATTTGGCGAGAATTTTTTTATCCATTTTATTGCCTGTTTCAGTTTTGAAATTGCTAGCGGAATATCTTTATCATGTTCTATGTAAGCGCTGCCTTGAACACGTAGTGCATATGATAATAATAGCGTGTCATTTTTTAAAATTGCATATTCTTCTCCCTTATTTAAATTGGCTATTACTTGTTCAAAAGGCTTATTTGTTTTAAGGTCAATAAAACCCAGTGAAATATAGGTGTTGGGCAATAATTTAGCATTATTTTTAACGGAGTAATCATGTGCCTTTTTAACGTACGTTCTTGCCTCTTCATACTGTTGTTGATCTATTAATAATTGTCCTATGTTGCTATTGGTTATAGAGGCTAATCTATCATTTTGTATAGAATCAAAAACAGCCACAGACTTAATGAAATAAGCTATTGACTTGCCTCCATTTCCTTTATAAGAATAAAGTCCTCCCAGAGATCCGTAGGCCATTCCTTTTCCCGTTAAGTACTCGTGTGTGTCTGAATACTTCAACATAGCCAGAGCCATTTCTTCTGCAGCATCAAAGTCTTTAGAAATTAATGTCCCAAAAAGAACAGACATGCTATCAACTTTCTTTACAATAATACTATCGGTTACTTTATTTTTTTGTTGCGAAAAGCAACTCATGGTGCTTCCCAAAAACAATAGTAATGATACAACCTTTATTGTTGGTGTTATTTTTAACTTCATATTTAATTTTATAGCGTAGGAATTTTTAATATAACTCTAGTTCCTTTTGCCGAACCGTCATCCTGTAATAAGTCTTCTATTTCCACCCCAATTTTTCTGTCTTTACCGTAGTTTAATAAATCGAGCCTGTTCTCGGTTGCTTTGGTTGCAAACGAATGGTGCATTGGTGTACTCTGTGCCTTGATTTCTGCAGCTCTTTTTCTACCCACTCCGTTGTCTTCTATATGACATTCAATAGTATTGTGATTTATCTTTAAAAAGGTAATCCACAATTTTCTATCTGTTTTTCGGTGTAATAATCCATGTTTTAGTGCATTTTCTATGTAGGGCTGTATGAGCATTGTGGGAATGTGTGAGCCATCTTTATTAATTGTTTCTGAAACTTTAAAACTGTACTCAAGCGTGTCTTCAAAACGAAGTGATTCAAGATCCAAATACATTTCTAAACTCTCTATTTCATCCTGAATTGAAAGCGTTCCAGAGTCACTGTGCTTTAAGTATTTTCGCATTAAATCTGCAAACTTCCCTAGATAATCTCCTGCCAAATCTTTTTTGTTTAGGATAATATATTCCTGAATGCTATTTAGTGCATTAAAGATGAAATGTGGGTTCATTTGCGCCTTTAGCGCTTTAAGTTCGCTATCCCTATATTGCTTTTCTAAAGCAAGACGTTTTTGGGCTTCCCTAAGTTCTAGGGTGACTAATTGAGCTTTTTTTGTGGCTCTCATCCTCCCCAAATACAGTAAAGAGCTTAACAAAATAAGAACCGTAATTAGTCCCGCGCCTATAAGTCCATTTCTGTTTCTTTTGCTTTCTGCTTTAGCAAGTGCTGTATTGGCTTCTGCTGTTTCCTTTTGGGCAGCAATTTTATCTGTTTCATATTTGGTGCGCATGTCTGCAATACGCTTTTTATCTTCCATCGAATCTATAGAATCCCTTGTCTCGTTATAAACAACATTGGCTGCTTCAGCCTTGTCCTGATTACCCAAAATACTGTAAGCCACAAATAGCTTTTGATTTATTTCCTTTCTGTAATAAAGTGCTCCAATATCTTCATAAATGGCTAGCGACTTTTCGTATATGGGTATAGATGCTTTGTGATTGCCTTGCATAGATTCCATCATTGCCAATTGATAATACGTAGATGCAATAGACCGCTTGTCTCCTACTTCAATAAAATAAGACAATGCTTCATTAAACTTTTGCTTGGCTAGATCGTACCTTTTTTGAATTCTGTACATCGCTGCGAGGGTCCCCGTCATAAGCATTTTCCCTGGGGTAAAATTAGTTTTCTCACAAATTACTATAGCTTCATTGTAATATTTTTCGGCTGTTTTATAGTCTTTTAAATGGTTATAAGCATTCCCAACATCAAAATAATACCGTCCTTTTGCTGGCGTAACAGAGTCTTCTTTCACTTCTTCTAAATTCCTAAGTGTCATTTCTAAAGCTAGATCTAAATAGTTTGACGTCTGGTAAGCAACAGCCAATTCACTATATGAAAGCATTCGTTCCTGCTTACTGGCTCCTATAGAATCTAACAACTCCACAGAGCGAATAGCCTCTCTAAGATTTTCTTCAAAATTTCCTATACGTTTGTAATGTTGGGATAAATACCGCCTAGAAATGCCTTCTAACAAGGGACTTTTTAATTCTTTTGAAATAGAAATAGCCTCACTTAATAAAGGGCCAGATTCTGTAGTTTTTGCTGTGCGTTGCTCGTAAGCCACATCCAGCAGTCGTGAAACTCTTATAGAATCTCGGGTAGTTTCTTGTAGTAAAAGTTGGTGAAGACTGTCTTGTTTTTTTCCCTGTGAAAAGAGTACTGTCGAAAAGCCCAGTAAAATAATTAAGAGTATGTGCTTCATGAAGTGCGCAGGAATATATGTTCAATTATAACCAAAAATAGGCGAAGACTGGTTCAATTTTCTTTACTAATTGCTGAAACCCTCTTTTCAACTTCTAAAATAGTCTTAATTTTGCCATTCAGAAATTGTACTATGGAAATAATTGAATTTATTGGTGGCCCAGGACTCTTTCTAATTCTAGCAATTTTGGTAGTTGTTGTTGTGATTAGTACCAAAATGCGAACTAGACGCTAGTAAATTACTTTGGGGTAAACTTACGAGTATTTAAATCTCTATTAGAGCGTAAGTTTATAGCTTTGCGTCGTCCAAGGTTCAAAAAAATAATTAAATGGATATTCTCGAGTTTATAAACGGCGAAGGTACTATGCTAATCATAGCAGGTGTTGTTGTTTTGGGACTTGTGTTTCAGCAATATAAAAGGCGGAAATACTTTAGAAGACCTAAAAACAAGAAAAAATAGCTGTAGTCCTGTAATCCCTTATCTTTGCTATTTGAATTTAATAAGCTGCTATTGAGCTCTTCGACAAGCTCAGGATAAACTAAAGGCGAAATATGAGCAACATACGCATCACTAAACAATTTTCTTTCGAAACTGGCCACGCTCTATATGGTTACGATGGCAAATGCCGAAACGTACACGGACACAGTTATAAACTTTCAGTTACTGTAATTGGAACTCCTATAGACAACTCCAGCAATGTGAAATATGGGATGGTAATAGATTTTAGCGATCTCAAGAAAATTGTGAAAGAAGAAATTGTTGATGTGTTTGACCACGCCACAGTTTTCAATAAAAATACGCCTCACGTAGAATTGGCAAAAGAGCTGAGCGACCGTGGTCATAACGTATTATTAGTAAACTACCAGCCTACCAGCGAAATGATGGTGATAGATTTTGCTGAGAAGATAAAACAGCGCCTTCCAGAAAAGATTCAATTGCACTCCCTAAAACTTCAAGAAACTGCAACTAGTTATGCCGAATGGTATGCGAGTGATAATTAGTGTATAATTTAAAAGCATATCACTATTTACTACACACTGCTACTGAAAACTGCATACTGAATTAGTATCTTTACACCATGCAAATCCCTCCAGGAAAAAAAATATACTTCTCTAGCGACAACCACTTGGGTGCTCCAACAGCTGCCGAAAGTTTGCCACGTGAAAAGAAATTTGTTCGCTGGTTAGACGATATAAAGGAAGATGCTGCAGCAATTTTCTTACTCGGAGATCTATTCGATTTTTGGTTTGAGTACAAAACTGTAGTACCTAAAGGATTTGTGAGAGTGCTAGGAAAGCTAGCCGAATTGAGCGATAGCGGAATCCCAATTCACTTTTTTGTAGGGAATCACGACCTTTGGATGGGCGATTATTTTGAAACCGAACTCAATATTCCCACCTATCGAGAACCCAAAGAATTTACCTTTAACAATAAGACTTTTTTTATTGGTCATGGCGACGGGAAAGGTCCTGGAGACATGGGCTATAAACGGATGAAAAAGGTATTTCAAAACCCTGTTTTTAACTGGTTGTTCCATTGGTTTCATCCTGCATTAGGAATGAAAATAGCGCAATATCTTTCTGTAAAAAATAAACTGATTTCGGGAGAGGAAGATAAAAAATTCTTAGGTGAAGAAAACGAATGGCTCGCTCTTTACGCCAGACGAAAGTTAGAAACCAAGCATTACGATTATTTTGTGTTTGGACACCGACACCTTAATATGAAAATTCAGCTAACTGAAAATTCAACGTATTACAATCTGGGAGATTGGATTTCTCAATATACCTACGGCGTTTTTGATGGCTCCACATTCGAGCTTAAAGTTTTTGAAAAATAAGCACTGCTATTTCAATAGGGCATTCAACGTTAAAGCATCCAACTTTCCATCTGGGAATAAATTATTTTTAGCTTCAAAGTTCTTCAAAGCAGTTTGCGTTTCAACTTTATACAACCCATCGTGTTCAATGGAATCTCCTTTTTCAATGAGAATACGCTGTATTTCATAAATTAAAGCGCTTTTTTCACCTAATTTAAAATCGTTTGCCAATGGGTTTATGTAAAACATCTTTTCAATGAGTTCCTTGCGTTTTTCGTTTGCTGAAAGTTCTTGTGGCGTTTCAACAATTGTTTCGTTTTCCAACAATTGTACTTCAAAATGCTTCACGGTTGCCAATTTCGAAGCATATTCCTGCACGGCTGCTTTGGTGGCATCATTATCATCTTCGGGGTTGCGCACGTCTATATCGTTTGCACTCCATTGGGTAATTACGTAGCCATTCAGTTTTTCAACGGCTTCATGATACTTTAATAACAATTCCTTATCTATATGGTTTCTGGGCACCTCAACTTCAGCAACATACTGATAATTAGGTGGATGAAACCGTTGCCAGGTATGGTAAAAGTTATAGCCCATAATTCCTAAAATAATAGCCAAAAGAACAATGATAATTGCTTTCATATTTTAAAAAGGGTTGGTGTATTTAAAGATACTAAAATTTAAGACTTAATATCTTTTAAGCGTAGTTGTAAATTCACGTTTCCTTGCCATTCATTCTCATCAATCACATACGCAATTTTAAAAGGTTGTCCTTTACAAGCAATGTCGTGTTTATTGCCCATTCCAAAGCCTATTCCTGTAAACTGGCTGCTATTTCCTTGCTTTACAACAACGCGTAAATGGCTTTTTTCCTCCCCAACACATTTACCATAGCCAACATCTTTAACGTGCTGCGTCATAAAAACAGGTGTCATGTTTCCTGGGCCAAAAGGAGCAAATTGCTTTAAGATTCTATAAAATTTCGGAGTGATGTCTGCAAAATCTATTTCGGCATCTATGCTAAGTTGCGGGTTTAAAAGTTTAGGGTCTATGGTTTCTGAGACTACTTTTTCAAATTCGGCTTTAAAATTTCCGTAGTCTTCCTCTAAAAGTGTTAAGCCAGCTGCATATTTATGACCTCCAAACTGCTCAATATATTTGGTACACGCTTCCAACGCATTGTACACATCAAACCCTTTTACAGAGCGCGCACTGGCTGCCAATTTCTCTCCGCTTTTGGTAAAAACCAAGGTAGGCCGATAATACGTTTCGGTTAATCTAGAGGCTACAATACCAATCACGCCTTTGTGCCAATTCTCGTCATAGACCACGGTGGTCATTCGCGCTTCCTCTTTTCCTTCTGAAATTTGAGTTAAGGCCTCTTCGGTAATACGTTTATCTGCATCGCGTCTATCGGTATTAAACTGTTCTATTTCGGAGGCCCAAACGGCTGCTTTGTTTATGTCGGTTTCGGTAAGCAAGGTGACGGCGTGGTTACCATGTTTCATTCTTCCAGCTGCGTTAATTCGTGGAGCGATGATAAAAACAACATCGGTAATGGTAAGTTCGGACTTCTTTACTTGTTTCAAAATAGCTTGAAATCCCGTTCGCGGATTGCTATTAATAACTTTTAAGCCGAAATGTGCTAAAACCCTATTCTCCCCTGTAATGGGAACAATATCTGCGCCAATGGCCGTGGCTACTAAATCCAAATAAAGCAGAAGGTCACCAATGGTCTGATCTCGGTTTTTTGCGAGTGCCTGAATTAATTTAAACCCAACGCCACAACCACAAAGTTCTTTAAAGGGATAGTTACAATCGTCCCGCTTAGGGTCTAAAACAGCGATTGCCTCTGGAAGTTCGTCACCTGGTCTATGGTGATCGCAAATAATAAAATCTATGTTTTTTGTTGAAGCATACGCTACTTTATCAATGGCTTTTACGCCACAATCCAACGCAATAATTAAACTGAAATCGTTGTCTTCGGCAAAATCGATTCCTTTGTAGGAAACTCCGTACCCTTCGTCATAACGGTCTGGAATGTAGGTGGCAATATTGGGATAATAACTTTTTAAATACGAAGATACTAGTGCAACGCTGGTGGTGCCATCTACGTCGTAATCGCCAAAAACTAAAATGTTTTCTTCTTGGACTATTGCTTTTTCAATTCTAGCAACCGCCTTTTCCATGTCTTTCATTAAGTAGGGGTCGTGCAGTTCTTCTAGAGAGGATCTAAAGAATTTTTTGGCGTCTTCAAAGGTTTCCACACCTCTTTGCAGCAATAAGGAAGCTATTATTGTAGAGACGCCTAGCGCATTGGCAAGGGTATCCACTTTTTCTTCGGAAGGTTTGGGTTGTAGGGTCCAGCGCATGATATTAATTCAAGGTTTCACATTCAAAATTTCAGGTTGAAATAGAAAACATACGTTTTCGAAATGAAACTGCAATTGTGGGAAGTCTTTGTAAAGTTAGTTTAATTTTAATAAAAAAGGAAAAATTGCTACCTTTAGAATATAAACGCTCCCCTCAAAAAATATTTAAATTATGAAGAATTTTTTCTACGCAGCAAGCATTTTTTTGCTTTTTACAGTTGGGCTTTTTGCTCAAGATGGGACTTTAGAAACCACCTTTGGGAATAATGGAGTTACAATAACCGATATTGACGGCGAAGAAGACTTTGCAAAGTTAATCGGTTTTTGTAACTTTAAATAAAAAAACAAATGGTTTCTAAACTTTATCTCTTCTCTATTTGCATACTTATATCATTTACCATCATCGCTCAAGATGGTAGTGTAGACAGTTCTTTTGGAAATAACGGGATTGTTTCTATTGATTACGATGCCACAATTGAAAATGGAGGGGTTACACAGCTCTCAGACGATTCCTATGTAGTTATTTCTCGAAAATTAGAAAATAATGAAAACTCCATACTTATACACAAATTTTTGAATGATGGCTCGCAAGATGTAACTTTCGGAAACAGTGGTGTAGTAGAGTATTCCACAGAACCATCAGGAGAAAATCCTCGCGCTCTTTACACTGTTCAAGATGATAAGCTGCTATATTTATTTACAAGAAATAGTGTTTCTAGGTTTAAAAGGTTATTACCCGATGGTACTCTAGATACGTCTTTTGGTAACAATGGTGAGCTCAACCCTTTCCCTGATGAATTATATGCTGGATTGCACCTCAACGAATTTAACGCAATAGTAGCCGGAAAGAGATTTGCTACTAACTTTATAGTTAAGCGATATTTATTAAGCGGTGAGACCGATACTACATTTGGAGTTAATGGGACAGTCACCATACAAGCTCCAACAGCCTCTACATCTTTCCAATCTTTTAAAGTTACATCTGATGACAAAATTTTAATAACAGCTTCTCAGGATATAAATGGTGAAAACCTACCTGTAATCTTTAGAGCTAACCAAGACGGTAGTATTGATACTTCTTTTGGAACAAATGGCTTTGTTGAAATACCTTATGTAGATCCTAGTGAGGAATTGGCTTTTAATTCGAACGGTGTGAAACTCTTTGAGGATGGGTCTATCTTAATTGCATCTGTATATAGTTTTCCTACGTATGATTATGCCACAACAAGAATTTATAAAATGACTTCAGAAGGAGAAGTTATTACTGCAGTAGGCTCGGGTGGGGAAATTACAGCTGGTGGGCTACCACGCGTAATTATTCAAGAGAATCAACGAATTTTGGTTATGTATCAACCTATAGGAATGGTAGGAACAGGAGGACGTGTAGATATAAGTAGATATTTTTCCGATGGCTTTGAAGATGGTAGTTTTAGTTTCGACGGAGCCGCTTTTCCTATTTTAACCAATTCTAGTTTTCTTATTGACAATGATGGTAAAGTAGTTGTGTCTGGTGGTGGACAGGCATCTCGAGACCTCTTTATATATCGTCTCAATAACAATCCACTGGGTGTTGAAGAAAACACTCAAAGCAGCTTTAAGTTCTTTCCAAACCCCACAAGTGATTTCATAACAATCTCTTGTTCAGAATGCTCCTTAACAAACAAATCGTATCACATTACCGATGCTACTGGAAAGCTTGTTCGGCAAGATAATTTTAGTATTGAAAGCCCAACTATTTCTATGGAAGGATTTGCTACTGGATTGTATTACCTCACCATAGAAAGCACCACGGTAAAACTGGTAAAACAATAAACTTAATTTTTAAAAATAATAAAATCCAATGCCACAGAAAGTGTTACTTGCTTTGTTGCACCTTCGGCTAAGGTTATAGCAACAAAATTATTGGTAACATCTCCATTAATTGAAGTTACAGCATTCACGTAAATAGTTTCGGTATTGCCATCACTAAAAAGCCCTGGAATATCAAGTAGAATTTCCGAAGTTCCTGAAGCATCTACCGTGGCTAGTTGGCTGGCGATAGAAATATTATAATCTTGTTCTTCCTGCGTTTGTGAATTCAGGATAAAATCGTCCCAATCGTTTTGATCATAGATTTGTACCCCTATTCCGTTGTCAAAAAAATCGGTAGTAACATCGGTAAATGTAAGTCCGTTTTCATCTTCCATCCTTAAAATAATGGAGGTGTCAACCGGTTGTTCTACTGTTTCTGCATCATCGTTTTTAGAACAAGCAAACAGGGTAATAAATACAAATAGGGCAATAACTTTTTTCATAAATAAGTATCTTCACGGTTTCGACAAAAATACACTTCTTGAAAATTCATACAAATAATTTAACCCTTAAACTATGCCTTTAGTAACTCCACTTTCAGCAGCTCATGATAAAAACACCCAAGAACTGGCCGAGTTTTTCAACGAAACCTTAGGCTTTTGCCCAAATAGCGTCCTTACCATGCAACGCAGGCCAGCCATTAGCCGTGCCTTTATTAACCTGAACAAAGCCGTAATGGCCAATGAAGGAAATGTAACCTCAGCATTAAAACGAATGATTGCCTGGGTGAGTAGTAATGCTACGGGATGTCGCTATTGTCAAGCACATGCCATACGCGCTGCAGAGCGTTACGGAGCCGAACAAGAGCAACTGGATAATATCTGGGAATATCGTACCCACCCCGCTTTTAGTGAAGCCGAACGCGCCGCACTAGATTTTTCTTTAGCTGCGAGTCAAGTACCCAATGCAGTAAACGAAACAATTAAAACACGGCTCTATGAACACTGGAACGAAGGTGAAATTGTAGAAATGTTAGGGGTAATATCTCTCTTTGGATACTTAAACCGCTGGAATGACAGCATGGGAACATCTATAGAAGATGGAGCTGTTGAAAGTGGTGAGCTCTATTTAGGTAAGCACGGTTGGGAAAAAGGCAAACATAGTTGATTGTAGTTTTCAGATTGATGATTTTTGATTTTTGATTACTGGATTAGTAAAAACCGTAGACAAAATCGACGTTAGAATTTATAGTCTTCAATCCATAAAAAAGCTCCTTTCTCAACGGGAAAAGGACTGGGCCTGCCCGACGGAGTCACGACAGGCGGGGATGAGGGGCTTCTAAAATTTCAGCAATCCTTTTTTGCAATAATGGCACTACACATTCTTCAAACCAGGGGTTTTTTGCCCTCCAAAATCTATTTACAGGTGATGGGTGCGGCAAGGGCCAATACTCTGGTAAAAACTCATTAAAATTTTCTACACGTTCCGTGAGGTTTTTACCGTCTTTCGGAAGGTAATAATTGTTTGCATAGCTTCCTATTAACAATACAAGCGACGTTTTTTAAACTTTTTTAAAACTGCCTCGTGCCAAAGTGGTGCACACTCTTGCCTGGGTGGGACATCTCCTGTCTTTGCCTTTCCCGGATAGCAGAATCCCATAGGAAGGATAGCAAAATTATCTGTATTGTAAAAAGTTTGCTCTTCTACACCTAACCATTCTCTAAGTTTTTTACCACTTTGGTCCGCCCATGGTATTCCACTTTCGTGTACAACACGCCCAGGAGCCTGACCAATCAATACTATTTTTGAGCTTGGAGCTGCTTCAAGAATTGGCTTAGGACCTAATGGAAGGTGCTTTGCACAAACAGCACAATCTCGTATATCAGAGAGTAATTTTCGCATCATTTTTTTCCTCCAACCACAACAACTATTTCTCCTTTAGGGGGTTTTGTTTCAAAATGTTTTAAAACTTCGGTCGCTGTTCCTCTAATTGTCTCTTCATGAAGTTTGGTGATCTCTCTGGAAACCGAAACTTGCCTGTCGGCTCCAAAATATTCCACAAACTGTGCTAAAGATTTTACAAGTTTGTGGGGAGACTCGTAAAAAATAATGGTTCGCGTTTCTTCAGCTAGTAGTTTTAAGCGGGTTTGGCGTCCTTTTTTTACGGGTAAGAACCCTTCAAACACAAACTTATCGTTTGGTAAGCCGCTGTTAACCAAGGCTGGGACAAAAGCTGTCGCGCCTGGAAGACAATCTACTTCTATCCCCGCTTCTACACAGGCTCTTGTAAGTAAAAACCCTGGGTCGCTAATGGCTGGGGTTCCCGCATCGCTAATTAAAGCAATGGTTTCTCCTGCTTGGATTCGCTTTACAATACCTTCAGTAGTTTTATGCTCGTTATGCATGTGATGCGAATGCATTTGGGTTGTAATATTGAAATGCTTCAAGAGTTTCCCGCTGGTTCGGGTATCTTCGGCTAGAATAAGATCTGCTTCCTGTAGTACTTCAATTGCACGAAAAGTGATGTCTTTCAAATTTCCGATGGGCGTTGGAACAAGGTAGAGTTTGGACACGGGGTTGAGGTTTGAATTACGAGCGATGAACCACGAAGTTAAACAATTTTCGTGTTATTATTTTTCAACTTCAGTTTCATCTATATTAAAAAAATAAAGCATAATGCCACCAATTAATATCGCGGTAGTGTAGCAAGCTATGTATTGTGCCCTCAAACTAGTCTATAAATCCTGCGGGGTTGTTATCCCAGAAAACCTGTGCTGTAATTGGTTTTGGATCTATATTTGGGTTATTATCAACGTATTGGAATGGGTAAGGAAAGCTTCTTGGAAAAGGTGCATTTTGAGTAAATGAAGGCGCAAAATCTGGTTTCCCATTTCTTCTGTAAAGGTTGTAGCTCTCTAGGCCATTTCCGTACGAAGCTAGATACATTTCCCTGCTTATTATGGCTAGCTTTTCGGTGTTCGAGCTTGCATTAAAATTATTTATGACCTCTGTAACATATGCTTCAGTCTGGAGTGTTGTTATAGCATAATCTTCCGCCGTATTAGGGTTTATAGTAGAGATTTCTTGTCCAAAGCTTTTTACTTTTTCCATAGATTGACGGATACCATTTTCTAAATATGCAGCCGTATTTCCAGATGTTCCTATGGTCAAGCTTGTTTCTGCCAATAAAAAATTTATGTGGGAGGACATAAGCAAAGGAAAAATACCTCTTCCATCCAGTGAGTTAACTTTATCACGGGAATCTCTAAACTGGTTGTTATCAAAACTTCCGCCAGCGGGATATATCCCAAAAGTTGTTTTCTTGAAACTGTCGTTGGGAAAACCTTCATTATCACCGTGATCTCTTCCCCAATAAAAATTACCCACATAGCAATACGTATAGTCTAAATTGCTTGCACAGGGCAAATTTTGGTTATTTGGGTCTTCGTCTCTCTGTCTATAAAAATAGTATCTTGTTCTAGGATCTGTTGTTCCGTCTTCAATATATGGGGGGTTTGCATCCCCTACATTCATCATATCATACAAAGAATTAGACATGTAACCCCCAGGCAGGACTCCCCCAGGCCCATAATTACCTTCAAATAATGGACTTCTTAATCCGTCATTTCCAAAGTATTGGTAATCTCTAAACTTGTATGCAAAATCCTCAGCTTGGGTGTCAATGATATTGCTGCTTAATGTCGTATTAATTCCGTTCGTCGCTCTAGTAGGATCTGTTAATCTTAAATTGGTATATGCTTTTATCTTTAATGTGTTTGCAACAGTTATCCAGTTATTCTTGTTAAAACCACTTTCAAAAAAGTAATCGGATGGCACGGTTGTAGATGCTGCATTTAGATTTTCTATCGCGGTATCCAATAGCGCTAAATGTTTGTTATAAATACTTAACCCACTATCTGTCTTGGGATTTGGGAAAAACTGAACATTATTTGCTTCGGTGAAAGGCACATCTCCCATATAATCTACCAAGGCAAAAAAAGTATACGCTTGTAGAACTTGCGCGACTCCCAAATGGTTAGGTATATCATATTCGGGTTGTTCGTTTAAGGCCTCTAAAAGCAATGTGTTTTTCAATAGGTCATAACTTACGCCCCATAGTCTGGAGGCTGTTATTGGATTCACAGCATTGTCGTAGGAACCAAACATGTACGCTTGTCTGGTAACAATCATAGCGTTATAATTTACAGAATTCAACGCAAGTAAAAAATCGAGTGATATTGATTTGCTTATTTCATCTGGATCTCCTGTTGGCAAAGGTGGTAGTGGATTCTCATCATCATCACCTTGGTCCATCTCTTGAGGTTCCATTTCAGTAGCATCGTCACTACTACAACTAACTAAAAATAAAAAGGCGGTAAATATACATACGAATAGCATCTTGCTATTCAAAAAGAAGATTCTCATAAAATAATTTTAGGAGCGCAAATCTAACTAAATTTCCGCTCAACCGCAGTCATAAATCGGTCCTCATACTCGTCTTTATGCAGCCAAAAATTATAGTCTGGTTTTACTTGTGTTTTTATAAAAGTCTCGACCTCTTCAAAAGTTTGTAGGGTATTAATTTGTGATAATACGCGTGTATAATCTTCTCCGTTGCCTCCAAATAAGTGCTTTATGTACGCCAAACGATCGTTAAGACCAATATTCATCCCAGCACCTACTTGGTCGTTAATAGATTTTGGTTTTTGGCTCATTCCAAGATCATCCACCAGGCGCTTTTTGTTATCGGGAATAGGAACTCCTTTGGCGGGCTCTCGTTCTTCCAGTTTTATTTCGGTCTTGGAAGGTTCCTCTGTTGCTGTTTTTCGCTCAAATGTTGGTGTTTGCTGGTAGGTTTTCGCAAACTCTTCCAGATCGTTTTTCACATATTTTTTCTGCGGAAGCACCTCTTCCAAAAAATTGTCTAATTCTTGAGATTCTGGTGGCATTTGGGCTACAAGATCCTTTATTTTTTCCATTAAAGGTTCTACCAAATCTTCCTTGTGCTGCGGTTGTTCGATAGGCTCTGGCTCGGTAAACCAATTTTGTTCTTTATAGCTTTTACTATCAAAAGCTTCATCGTTATTTGCTTTTACTGAAGGTGTCGCTCCCTCAACTTGCTGCTCTAAATAATCCAAAACACATATGTTTTCATATAGTTTGGTTGTTATTTGTTTCATTTCGGCAGTATTCAACTCTTGCTGAAGAATCTCATTCGCCAAATCTCGTAGGTCTTGTTGCAACTTCTTTTTCATCTTTATTTTATAACTTTTTTTTGTTCTGAAGGGATGGGGTGAACTTTGTTTTGTTAAATTTACGCATCCTATATGTAAACGTCAAGAATTTCCGTTTTATTCTAAACAACACCCTATGTTTCTCGAAAATACCGTAAATCAAAAAGAACAATTTGGCTGGATCGAAGTGATCTGCGGTTCTATGTTTTCTGGTAAAACCGAAGAATTAATACGCCGTTTAAAACGTGCGCAATTTGCACGTCAAAAAGTGGAAATCTTTAAGCCTAATGTAGATACAAGGTATGAAGAAGACCACGTCGTTTCTCACGACAGTAATCAAATTCGCTCTACTCCGGTTCCTGCTGCTGCCAACATTCCTATTTTGGCAGATAATTGTGATGTGGTAGGTATAGACGAAGCCCAGTTTTTTGACGATGAAATTGTAAAAGTATGTAACGACCTTGCCAATCGTGGTGTTCGAGTGATTGTTGCCGGATTAGATATGGATTATAAAGGAAATCCTTTTGGCCCTATGCCTGCCCTTATGGCAACAGCCGAGTATGTTACCAAAGTACACGCCGTTTGTCCTCGCACAGGGAATTTAGCACATTACAGTTTCCGAAAATCCAACAATGACAATTTAGTTCTCCTGGGCGAAACGGAAGAATACGAACCATTAAGTCGGGCTGCCTACTACAAGGCCGTGCTACGGGAAAAAGTGCGAAAAATGGAAGTGCAGGATCCTGAGCAAATTACTTCAACAGCTGCCGAAGAGGCCAAAAAGCAAGCATAGCTATGGCTCAATTTCACGAAACCTTGCTAGAAATAGACTTAAATGCCCTAGCACATAATTATAAGTATCTCACTTCAAAACTTACCAACGGCACCAAAACATTGGCTGTAGTAAAAGCCTTTGGGTACGGTAGTGAAAGTGTTGCCGTTGCAAAAGAATTAGAAAACATTGGAGTAGATTATTTTGCTGTAGCCTATGTAAAAGAAGGCGTTGCTATGCGTGATGCAGGCATTAGAACGCCTATTTTGGTCCTACACCCACAACCCATCAATTTTGAGGAATTAATAGATCGCTGTCTGGAACCTTCTATCTATAGTGCAAGAATACTGAAACATTTCGTTGCAGTAGCTGAAAGTAAACAACAAAAAGACTATCCTGTTCATTTAAAATTTAACACAGGTCTTAATCGTTTGGGGTTTTCAGGAAATGAAACACAATCTGTTTTAGCAATACTTCAACAAACTGAAGCCGTTAAAGTACGGTCGTTATTTTCACATCTTGTTGCCAGTGAGGATGAAAATGAAAAAGAGTTTACACTACAACAAATAGAGACTTTTAAAAAAATTGCTGAAACTATAAGTGCTAGCTTACCGTACCAACCTTTTATACACCAAAGCAATACCTCTGGAGTGCTTAAGTATCCGCAGGCACATTTCGATATGGTGCGCATGGGTATTGGGTTGTATGGTTTCGGAAATTCAGAAGAAGAAAATAAAAACCTGAAGCCTGTTGCCACATTAAAATCTGTTATTTCACAAATTCATAGTATTGAACCTGGCGAAACCGTTGGTTATAACCGTGCCTATAGAGCAAAAATATCTGAAAAAACAGCCACAATCCCAATTGGTCATGCAGATGGTATTTCCCGAGCCTACGGAAAAGAAATAGGCTGGGTAACCATCGCAGGGCAAAAAGCGCCTATTGTTGGTAACGTTTGTATGGATATGCTCATGGTGAATGTTACAGGAATAGACTGCCAGGAAGGTGATGAAGTAATCGTTTTCGGAGAAAATCCAACAGCGCAGCAACTTGCCGAAGCAGTGGGTTCTATTCCGTACGAATTGCTTACGGCCATCTCTCAACGTGTAAAGCGTGTTGTTAGTCGAAAACCACTTCTGATTTCTTAATTATTTGTGAAGACAACAACTTTTTTTCTACCTTAGTGGATTATTAACCTAAAATTCAACAAACCATGCTTAAAGAATTTAAAGCTTTTATTATGACAGGCAACGTCATAGACCTTGCAGTTGCCGTAATCCTTGCCGGAGCCGTAGGGCTTGTCGTTAGCGGATTTGTATCCGATATTATGATGCCAATTATTGGCCATTTTGCAGGAGGAGTAGATTTTGCAGATATGAAAGTTGTCCTTTCTGAAGCTGTAGTCGCTGCAGATGGAACCGTAGAAACTCCAGAAAACGCCATTATGTATGGTAAATGGGTAAATACTATCATTAACCTAATTATTGTTGGTTTTGTACTGTTTATGATTGTGAAATCGTATGGTAAAATGCGCAAGAAAGAAGAAGCTGCACCGGCACCAGATCCAGGACCGTCTGAAATTGATTTACTAAAAGAAATTAGAGACGCGCTTAAAAAATAATAGAATTCACCGCTTGCCCCTCTCCCTCTGGGTGAGGCTGGGTGAGGGGTACCGCTACATTATAAATAATATTAAAACCGCCCTATTTTCGATAGGGCGGTCTTTTTTTTCGTTGTAATTTTGCACATAGGGTAGCACTGCAGTGTATCCTTAATATAGAAAATTAATTGTATGAAAGTAGCCGTTGTTGGCGCCACCGGAATGGTGGGCACCGTTATGCTTAAATTATTGGAAGAACGCAACTTCCCTGTAACCGAATTAATTCCTGTAGCTTCTCAAAAATCGGTTGGGCGTGAACTGGTATTTAACGGGAATCTGGTTTCTATTGTTTCTATGGAAGATGCTATTGCTGCGCGTGCTAACATTGCTATATTTTCAGCTGGTGGCGACACTTCAATTACTTGGGCTCCTAAGTTTGCTGAGGTAGGTACAACAGTGATCGATAATTCTTCGGCTTGGCGAATGGACCAATCCAAAAAACTGGTGGTCCCAGAAATAAATGCACATCTATTAACTCCTGAGGATAAAATTATAGCCAATCCTAATTGCTCTACTATTCAATTGGTAATGGCATTAGCTCCATTGCACAAAAAATATAAAATGAAACGTGTAGTGATTTCTACCTACCAATCAGTTTCAGGAACTGGAGTGAAGGCTGTTCAGCAATTAGAAAACGAAGCTGCCGGAATTGGCGGTCCGATGGCATATCCATATCCAATTCATAAAAACGCACTACCGCATTGCGATGTTTTTGAATCTAACGGCTACACCAAAGAAGAAATGAAATTGGCCCGAGAGCCACAAAAAATATTAGACGACAGAACGTTTTCGATTTCTGCAACTGCAGTGCGTATCCCAACCGCTGGTGGCCATAGCGAATCTGTAAATGTTGAGTTTTTAAACGATTTCGAGCTTACCGATATTCGTAAAATGCTACACGAAACCTCCGGAATTGTAGTGCAAGACAACCCAGACACAAATACCTACCCTATGCCCATTTACGCCCATGGCAAAGACGATGTCTTTGTAGGTAGGATTCGCAGAGATGAAACCCAACCAAACACCCTAAATATGTGGATTGTGAGCGATAACCTTAGAAAAGGCGCGGCAACCAACGCTATTCAAATTGCCGAATATTTGGTTGAGAAAGAATTGGTTTAAAATTATTTTCATTTTTGTCTAAGCCTAAAAGAGAACTTGGAAAAAATTAACCTGTAAGCCATACCTGTTTTTTCGTCTAACATTGGATAACAACCAAAAATAGATGAAAATTTTCCATATTATTTTACGACTAGGGTTAGGTTTATTGCTTTTAGCTTTTGGATTTAATAAATTTTTCTGGCTTATGCCAGATTTCGACTTTACTGGATATCCTGAGGCAGCACATCTTTTTGAAGCCTTCCGTTTTTCGGGAGACAACCCGACTGCTGGCAAAGGGTATATTATGAACATGGTTGGGGCTACCGAAGCTATCGTTGGCCTTCTCTTAATTATCAAAAAATGGGTTCCCCTAGCTTTGGTGATGTTAGTGCCTATCTCAATAAACCTTGTGATGTTTCACGTTATGGTAAACCTTCCTAATATTGGTCCAGCTTTAGCTGTGGCAATCCTGAATATTTACTTACTCTATCGCAATTGGGGGGCTTATAAAGGAATGTTTCAGTAGAAATTTGATATACAAGTACTTAAATCTGCTTTTTCGAACTGAAAAAGCAGATTTTTTTTTACTATCTTTAAAAGGCAAACCATCAAACCTCATTCTTATGAATTCAACTTTCACTACTATTCTTCGTATTGTTTTGGGAATTGTGCTTTTAGTCTTCGGATTAAATAAATTTCTCAATTTTATCCAAATGTTCGAAATGCCTCCAGCAGCAGCTAACTTTATGGAGTCGCTAGAAACAACAGGATATGCATTTTATCTTGTAGCCATCATAGAAATTGCGGTAGCTATTATGTTATTGCTGAAAAAATGGGTGCCGTTTGCGCTTATATTATTAGCGCCACTCACTTTCAACATTTTGCTATTTCATATGTTTCTTGATGTTTCAGACATTTGGGTGGCTATTGTAATCTTTAGCTTAAATGTATTGCTTATGTACAAATATTGGAAGGCGTATAGATCTCTTTTTCAGTATTAAAGTTTCAGAAATACTAACAAAACTCTAACTTTACATCTTCGTTAAATTATGTATGTTTAGCGATTAATAAAATTCTTATGAAAAAAATAATCCTTACCGTTCTTTGTGCTAGTGCTTTTGTTGCTTGTAAAGAAGAGCAAACGACTAAAGAAATTAGCACTGTGACGTATCCTGAAACCAAAAAAGTAGACACCGTAACCAACTATTTTGGAACCGATGTTAAAGATCCATACCGCTGGTTAGAAGATGATATGAGTGATGAAACGGCAGATTGGGTAACGCGCCAGAACAAAACTACGTTTGGATATTTAGATAACATTCCATTTCGCGAAGAGTTAAAAGAACGTCTTACCGAGCTTTGGAATTACGAAAAAGTAGGGTCGCCCTTCAAGGAAGGCGACTATACCTACTTTTACAAGAATGACGGACTTCAAAATCAGTATGTAATCTACCGTTATAAGACAGGTGAGGAACCTAGTACTGCTGAAATTTTCTTAGACCCAAATACCTTTACTGAAGATGGAACCATTTCTCTAGGAGGTCTTAATTTTTCTGAAGATGGAAAAACAGCTGCTTATAGTATTTCGGAAGGCGGAAGCGATTGGAGGAAAGTATTAGTGATGAACGCAGAAACTAAAGAAATTGTCGAAGACACCTTGGTAGATGTAAAGTTCAGTGGGATTTCTTGGAATGCAAATGAAGGGTTTTACTACTCCAGTTACGACAAACCAAAAGGAAGTGAACTTTCGGCAAAGACAGATCAGCACAAATTATACTATCATAAGCTAGGCACTCCGCAAAAAGAGGATCAACTAGTTTTTGGAGGAACGGAAGCCCAAAAGCACCGTTACGTAGGCGGAAGCGTTTCTGAAGATAATCGCTGGTTACAGATTTCTGCAAGCACCTCTACTTCTGGCAACAAGCTGTTTATTAAGGACTTAAGCAAGCCGAATAGCGAACTAATTACCGTATTGGACCATACAGATTCTGACACCTACATTATAGAAAACATAGGAACAAAACTATATTTAGTAACCAACTTAAACGCGCCTAACAAGAAAATTGTAACGGTGGATGCGAGCAACCCAGCGTCAAGCAACTGGGAAGATTTTATCCCAGAAACCGAAAATGTATTAAGCCCGGGAACAGGTGGTGGTTATTTTTTCACCGAATACATGGTAGATGCCGTGAGTAAAGTAATGCAATACGATTACGACGGAAAATTAGTTCGTGAAGTAGAATTGCCAGGCGTTGGTAGCGCAGGAGGGTTTGGAGCCAAAAAGGAAGATAAAGAACTGTATTTCAGCTTTACAAATTATGTAACGCCAGGAAGTATCTATAAATACAATATAGAAAACGGCACTAGCGAATTATATAAAAAACCAGAGATAGACTTCAATCCAGAGAACTACGAAAGCAAACAGGTTTTCTATACCTCCAAAGATGGGACAAAAGTACCTATGATTATTACTCACAAAAAAGGATTACAACTAGATGGTAAGAATCCAACAATTTTGTACGGTTATGGCGGTTTCAATATTAGTTTAACGCCTAGCTTTAGTATTGCTAACGCTGTTTGGATGGAACAAGGCGGGATTTACGCAGTACCCAACCTTAGAGGTGGTGGCGAATATGGTAAAAAATGGCATGATGCAGGCACACAACTAAAAAAGCAAAACGTGTTTGACGATTTTATCGCTGCAGCAGAATATTTAATAGATAACAAATATACTTCTAAAGATTACTTGGCAATTAGAGGAGGTTCTAACGGCGGATTATTAGTAGGAGCTACAATGACCCAAAGACCAGATTTAATGAAGGTTGCTTTGCCGGCCGTGGGCGTTTTGGATATGTTGCGTTACCATACCTTTACTGCGGGAGCAGGTTGGGCTTATGATTATGGTACCGCAGACGATAACAAAGAAATGTTTGAATATCTTAAAGCTTACTCTCCCGTTCACAACGTAAAAGACGGCGTTGAATATCCTGCAACCATGGTAACTACAGGAGATCACGATGACCGTGTGGTACCCGCACACAGTTTTAAGTTTGCAGCTGCATTGCAAGACAAGCAAACAGGTGAAAACCCAACATTAATACGTATTGAAACCGATGCGGGTCACGGAGCTGGAACCCCAGTAAGCAAAACCATTGAGCAATATGCAGATATTTTTGGCTTTACACTGTACAATATGGGCTATGAAGTTTTACCAGAAAAAACAAATTCTAAAGTAAAAGAATAAGCAAAAGATTTAGAAAACAAAATCGTTCCACACAATTTTTTCGTTTTTAACAAAAGCTCCTCTCCTAATAAAGGGGAGCTTTACTTTTTTGATGTTGTAGGTAACAAAAAGTCTTGAAGAATCAGTTATGCTAATCGTTAATATCCAATCATTCAACTATCCAAATTCTGAAAAGGAAACCCTTTCCCAGGTTTCTTTTACGTTGAAAAAAGGAGAACACTTAGCTGTTTTAGGCGAAAGTGGCTGCGGAAAATCTACGTTATTACACCTTATATACGGTTTGCTGAATTTAGATGAAGGCAAAATTCTCTACGGAAACAAAGAACTTTTTGGGCCACGCCACAATTTAATTCCTGGGCATAGTTTTATGAAGCTGGTCTCTCAAGAGTTTAACTTAATGCCATTTACCTCTGTGGCCGAAAATGTAGGAGAAAACCTCTCAAGAATTAATATTGAAGAAGATACTAAGCAGATAGACGAGGTGCTAAAAGCCGTAGGACTTCTTGACACCAGAAACAGAAAGGTACAGTCCTTAAGTGGTGGGCAAAAGCAGCGTGTAGCACTTGCGAAAGCGCTTGTAAACAGACCTGAGGTTTTATTGCTAGACGAGCCGTTTAGCAGTATAGACACCTTTAGAAAAAATGAATTAAGGCGTAATCTGTTCAACTATGTAACAAAACATGCTATTACTTGCATAACAGCAACCCATGATGCCGAAGAAGCACTTTCTTATTCAGATCGTTTACTTGTACTGAAAGAAGGGGAAATGCTTCAATTGGGGACTCCTAAAGAGGTGTATGCTACCGCAACTTCGGTATATGAAAAAGGTTTTTTTGGTGAAGTCTCAGTTTTTGAGGCTGGAACTATTTCAGAAAAAGAACTAGTGCTATTGCCCCATGAGCTAGAAATTTCAGAAGTAAAAACAGCTCTTAAAGTTAGCATCGCTAAAAATTATTTTAAGGGAAGCTATTATTTGGTTGAAGCTACTTTTAAGGGTAAAACCATTTATTTTAAAAACAGATTTAAGGTTACTCAACTACAAGTATTCTTAAAGCGGTATAAGCAACCTTTCTTCTAAAATTTATACCTTGACCACCATCTTACCTTTATTCTTTCCATCAAATAGGTCGATAAAGGCTTGTGGAATATTTTCAAAACCTTCGACAATGGTTTCTTCGTAGGTTAATTTGTCTTCGTTAAGCCATTTTGCCAGTTGAGGAACAATTTCGCCAAAATCTTCTTGAAAGTCCCGTGCTATAAACCCCTGCATCTTTAAACTTTTCTTTACCAAAGAAGTTTCCAGCCTAGGGCCTGTAGGTTGTTCTGTTTCGTTATAAAGTGAAATTGCACCACAATTAACTACACGTCCAAATCGGTTCATGTTTGCCATGGTAGCATCCAGAATTTCTCCACCAACATTGTCAAAATATACATCAACTCCATTGGGACAAGCTTCTTTTATTGCTTTTCGCATATCTTCGGTTTTCTTATAATTGATGCCTGTATCAAAGCCAAAAGTATTTTTAAGCAACTCTATTTTTTCATCGCTTCCTGCAATGCCCACTACCTTACAGCCTTTGATTTTAGCAATTTGACCCACTATGCTTCCTACAGCACCGGATGCACCAGATACCAGAACCGTCTCTCCTTCTTTTGGTTCTCCAATTTTTAGCAATCCTATGTAGGCAGTAATTCCTGTAAGGCCCAAAATTCCTAAATAAGCGCTTAATGGTGCTTTATTTTCATCTACTTTCTGAAGTCCTTTACCACTATGCGTTTGAAATTGTTTCCATGCTAACATTCCATTTACATAATCGCCCTTTTTAAAGTTAGCATTTTGAGATGCTACAACTTCAGCAATAATTCCGCTTTGCATGGGTTTGTTTAGTTGAAATGGTTCAATGTATGATTTTTCATCACGCATTCTTCCACGCAAATATGGATCTACTGATACGTATTTACTTTTCAGTAATACTTCTCCACTCGAAATTTCTGGTGTGTCAATTTCTGAAAATTCAAAGTTATCTAATGTGGGTGTGCCTTCGGGTCTGCTTCTTAAAAGTATGGATGTATTCATTTTTACAATTTTCTATAAAATTAAGAGGTTGCTCCTAAACTTTAAAGCTTCTTAAGAGTGTATTACCAATGTTTTGAGAAAAGGTTAACTTAATTTCATAAAAAGAAAGAGCTTGCTTAAAAAGTGGTACGCGTATAAAAATATTTAAGCGGAAGTTGCTATCTTGTAGTTACGATTTTACACAACATTAAAAAGAAACTAATGGCAAATAGTTATACCGAAGTCCTGCAATTAAACATGCCCGTGGAACAAGCAAAAGCAAAGACCGAAGAAGCATTAATGAAAGCTGGTTTTAAAATGAGTAAATGGGTAGCCCAAAATCAAGCTTTTTATTCCGAAAGTTCCGTAACTATTTGGTCATGGGGTGAAGATATTCAAGTGACTTTTCAGGAAAATGAGCAAGGAACATTACTAAAGTTTGTTTCTTCCTGTAAACTCTCCACACAAATTATAGATTGGGGGAAAAACAAAAAGAACGCAAAAAAGTTTTTTACGGCACTACAAACTAGCTAATACTTTTTACAACAAACTCTTTACTATTAAAGCTGAAAGCCTCCCCTTTTTTCTTTCCAGATAGCATTTGTCCAATTGGCGAGTGCAACGCTACGCAAAAGTAATTTGTGCTGCCAACGGTAACCTGCCCAATAGAAATGCTAATAAAATAAGAGCCATTATTGGTATAGACTAAACTTCCCAAACGCACATAGTCTGAAATAGTTTTAACATCAATCTTTTTAACCAAGGCCTGCAAGTTTTCAATCTCCTGTAATTGTTTCCCGGCATTCTCACGGTCTATTTGGAGCATCGCTCTCCCCGTTTCATGCTTATCGCCTGCACTACTTTTAGACTCATCTTCTAGAGATTCTACAATAGCAGCAATGGTTTGTTTTATCTTTTTATAACGCTTCTCCACTGTTTCTTTACAGTGTTCCAAAAGCGCCACCTTTAATTCTTTATCGGTCATCTTCTTCGATTTTCTCTAACGTAAATGTACCATAAAAACGCATCTGTCTAACAATCCATTCTTTTCTTTTTTGAATATATGCCGTGGGCGGATTTGCCTTAAAATTTCTTGGATTTGGTAAAATTGCGGCGATGGCAGCAGCCTGGTATTTTTGTAAATTTTTAGCCTCTGTATTGAACCAATAATTCGAAGCCGACTCGGCTCCATATATACCGTCGCCCATTTCAATACTGTTTAAATATACTTCTAAGATTCGTTCTTTATCCCATAGCAATTCAATTAAAAAAGTGAAATAGGTTTCCAGCCCTTTACGAAGCCAACTTCTATCTGGCCATAGAAAAACATTTTTTGCAGTTTGCTGTGAGATAGAACTCGCTCCACGCAGTTTTTTGCCATTTTTGTTGCTTTTATATGCTTTTTCGATGCTTTTTATATCAAAACCATTGTGTTTTACGAATTTTTGATCTTCCGAGCAGATTACTGCTAATTGTAATTCTGGTGAAATTTCTGAAATTGGCACCCAGGAATGTTTCAATTCAAAATCGTCTTCAGCTTCAAAATATCGAATGGCCATAAGTGGCGTATAATATACAGGTACATATTTGTAGAGCAATACCCATAAAAAGGTGATTGCAATAAACCACAACAATGTTTTAAAAAGAAATTTGAGGAGTTTCTTTATCATATGCCCAAGACCCGAAAGGACTTATATAATTATTTTATTTGCCAACTCTTTACCCACCGAGCTCCCAATCGCAACGCCCATGCCACCAAGGCGTACACCACAATATACATTGGGATGCAGTTCTTTAATAATAGGCTTCTTTTGTTTGCCAACGCCCATAATTCCGCTCCAGCGTGTGTCTATTTCAAACGAAGTTTTGGGAAGAATTGTTGTCCTTAGCAGTCTTTCTAATTCATTTTGAACCAGTTGTGTAAGGCCAAGCTGGGTTGTTTCTTCAGCACTAAAATCCAGGTTTCTGCCTCCCCCTAAGAGAATTCTATCGTGAATATTTCTAAAATAGTAGTACCCTTTCTCTAGATGAAAGGTACCTTTTATATGTAAATTTGGAATAGGTTTTGTCACTAAAACTTGTGCGCGAGCAGGTTGCAAACCGGCTTCCAGAAACTGTTTGGCAAAGCCATTTGTGGCGACACAAACTTTCTTTGCTGAAAATTTAACTGAATTGTTCATTGTTAGTGAAATTTCATCTTTTTTGGCTAAAAACGAGGTAATTTCGGCATTATTTAGAAGTAAAATGCCCTTTTCTGAACATGTTTGAAGGAGTCCTAGCATCATCTTCCCAGTATCGAGCTGTCCTTCTAACCGATTAAAAATCAATTTTTTTTGAATATTTTGGAAGGAAAAAGGGTCTTTTTGTATCGAAAACACGTCTTTTTCTTTTAAAAAGACATTTTTCAGCAATTTATTAATGTACTGAATATTTTGGCTGCAAAGTTCGAACAACTCAGCATCATTTTCAGTAAAAATTTCATAGCCTCCTTCTTGTTGGTACTCCAATTGGGCGTCTCCCAAATTATTCCGAAGTAATTGTAATCCCGCTACCCTATTTTTTATAAGCTCGATAACTTCTTCTTCAGAATGTGTGGTAAGGTCGTCTAAAATTTCAGAAATACTTCCGAAGCATGCAAATCCTGCATTTTTTGTACTAGCACCACTAGGCAACATGCCCTTTTCAAAGATGACAATTTTCTTCTCCGGAAATCGCTCTCGTAACGATAATGCACAAGTTAAACCCACAATGCCGCTTCCAATTATTGCTATGTCTATGTTAGAAAGCCAGGTGTTTTGTTCCCAATAGGAGAGTTTAGATTCCCCCTTTAAGGAGAGTTGGCGGGGGTTTGTTTTTGGATTGAGGTTTATCATTGCTTTAAAAGTAGGAAAAACACCCCTAAAGTCCCCTCAAGGAGACAGTAAAATTTCAGTTTAAAAAATCCCAAATTCCAAAGGTACTAATTTTGGGATTTGGGATTTGCTACTTGTAATTTCTATTATTTATTCTTCTTCTGGTGGCGCCATGTGCCAGTCGTTCATAAAAGCGGTAGTATAATTCCCCGCCACATAATCTGGATGGTCCATTAATTGCCTGTGAAACGGAATAGTGGTCTTAATTCCTTCTATGACAAACTCGTCTAAGGCGCGTTTCATTTTGTTGATAGCCTCGTCTCTCGTTTGCGCTGTTGTAATTAGCTTTGCTATCATCGAGTCGTAGTTAGGCGGAATTACATACCCAGCATATACGTGTGTATCTAGGCGTATTCCATGTCCTCCTGGAGCGTGTAATGTTGTAATTCTGCCGGGTGAAGGTCTAAAATCGTTATAAGGATCTTCAGCATTAATACGGCATTCAATAGAATGTAAATTTGGTGTATAATGTTTCCCTGAAATTGGGACACCTGCAGCAACCAAAATCTGTTCCCGGATTAAATCGAAATCTATTACTTGTTCAGTAATTGGATGTTCGACCTGGATACGGGTATTCATTTCCATAAAGTAGAAATTTCGGTGCTTGTCTACCAAAAACTCTACGGTTCCAGCACCTTCATACTTAATATATTCTGAAGCTTTTACCGCTGCCATCCCCATTTCATTTCGTAATTTCTTAGTCATGAAAGGACTTGGGGTTTCTTCGGTTAATTTTTGGTGACGGCGTTGTATAGAACAATCGCGTTCACTTAAGTGGCAAGCTCTTCCTGTACTATCCCCTACAATTTGAATTTCAATATGGCGTGGCTCTTCAATAAGCTTTTCCATATACATATCGTCATTCCCAAAGGCTGCTTTGCTTTCTTGTCTTGCAGACTCCCACGCATCTTGCAGATCTTCTTCTTTCCAAACGGCGCGCATTCCTTTTCCACCACCTCCAGCGCTTGCCTTCAGCATTACTGGATAGCCTGTTTCTTTTGCAACTTTTACACAGGTTTTAAAATCTGGAATTACTCCTTCACTTCCTGGAACACAAGGCACTCCGGCTTCAATCATTGTAGTTTTTGCCATGGCCTTATCTCCCATTCTATCAATCATCTCTGGAGAGGCGCCAATAAATTTAATATTGTGTTCTTGGCAAATACGTGAAAACTTGGCATTTTCTGAAAGAAATCCATACCCTGGATGAATGGCATCTGCATTTGTAATTTCGGCTGCTGCGATAATATTACTCATCTTTAAGTAACTTTCGCTACTTGGTGCAGGTCCAATACAAACGGCCTCGTCTGCAAATTTAACGTGCAGGCTTTCTTCATCGGCTTTTGAATAGACTGCCACCGATTTAATACCCATCTCTCTACAGGTTCTAATTACACGTAGTGCAATTTCACCTCTATTTGCTATTAATATCTTTTTAAACATAACTTTCTGAAATTAACAAATCCCAAATCCTAAATCCTAAAAATTCAGACCTTGATTCGAAATTTTAGAGGTTGTTTATGATGGATCTACTAAGAAAAGTGGCTGGTCAAATTCTACTGGAGACGCATCGTCTACCAATACTTTTACAATTTTTCCTGAAACTTCACTTTCAATTTCGTTAAAGAGTTTCATGGCTTCAATCACGCACAATACATCCCCAACATTAATGTTAGATCCTACCTCAACAAACATAGGTTTGTCCGGAGAAGGCTTGCGGTAAAACGTACCAATTATTGGAGATTTTACCGTAATATATTTTGAATCTTCACTTGCTGCGGCTGGTGCGGCAGGAGCTGCCTCTGCCGGTGCGGCTTGTGCTACTGGTGCAGGAGGAGCTGCGGCCATAGCAGGAACTTGTTGAATATAGGTTGTTTCTCCTTTGTTTCCAGCTTCGCCAGTGCGAATGGTGATTTTTACATCTTCCATCTCTAATTTCACTTCGCTTGCTCCAGATTTGGCTACAAACTTAATTAAGCTTTGTATTTCTTTTATATCCATGTTAATTGGTTTTTATCGTTTTTGTTAAGAATCGTAGGCCCAGGTTACATATACTGCTCCCCAAGTAAATCCGCCTCCAAAAGATGCGAATACCAAATTATCTCCTTTTTTAAGTTGTTTTTCGTAGTCCATTAAACACAAGGGCAAAGTTGCCGAAGTTGTGTTTCCGTATTTGTGAATATTTTTCATCACCTTCTCTTGCGGAAGGCTCATTCTTTTTGCTGTTGCATCTATAATACGCATATTAGCTTGGTGCGGTACCAACCAATTTACATCGTCTCCAGAAAGGTTGTTTCGCGCCATAATTTTTTCGCTCACATCTGCCATATTGGATACCGCAAATTTGAATACCGTCTTCCCGTCCTGAAACACATAGTGTTGTTTATTTGCCACTGTTTCGGCGGTTGGTGGCATTAAAGAACCTCCAGCGTCAATTTTTAAGCTTTGCCTACCAATACCGTCTGTTCGTAAGTATTCGTCCTGAACTCCGTATCCTTCAGTATTTGGCTCAAAAAGAACAGCGCCACCACCGTCGCCAAAGATGATACAGGTCGCTCTGTCTTCATAATTTATAATCGATGACATTTTATCTGCACCCAATAGCAGGACTTTTTTGTAGCGTCCAGACTCTATATACTTTGCTGCGGTGGACATTCCGAAGAGAAAACTAGAACAGGCTGCAACTAGATCAAAAGAAAAAGCGTTTACGGCTCCAATTTGGGTAGCTACGTAAACGCCTGTGGCTGCAACCGGCATATCTGGTGTGGCTGTCGCCATAATTACCATATCGATATCTTCCGGATTCGTATTACTTTTTTCAAGAAGATCCTTCGCGGCTTGAATAGCCAAATACGAAGTACCTTTATCTTTATCTTTTAAAATTCTACGTTCTTTAATACCTGTTCGTGTGGTAATCCACTCGTCATTAGTATCAACCATAGTTTCCAGAATTTGGTTGGTAAGTACGTAGTCTGGCACATAGCCTCCTACAGCTGTAATTGCTGCTGATATTTTGCTCATAAAGTTATCTTACTTTCACCCAAAAAGGCGAAAAGCCTTTAAAAGGTGTGAAAATTACTAAAAAAACCGCAAAAAAGGGTTGTTAAAAGCTTTTTTTGAATAAAAATAACAGGAAACAAAAAAACTCTCACAGGAGTGTGCGAGAGTTATTTCTGTTATAGAATCGCGTAATTATGCTTCTACTTCTTCAGTAGCATCAATTACAATTTGCCCACGGTAGTATAGTTTTCCTTCATGCCAGTGTGCTCTGTGAAACAAATGTGTCTCTCCAGTAGTTGGGTCCTGAGCTAATGTTGGCTTTACCGCTTTGTAATGAGTTCTTCTTTTATCTCTTCTAGTTTTCGAGATTTTTCTTTTAGGATGTGCCATTACTTTATATTATTTATCCGTTAATAGTTTTTTTAATTCGTCCCATCTTGGGTCTACTTTGTCGCCTTCTTCAACATTTTCTTTTGGTTGTTTCGGGCTTAATTCTTCAAGTTTGTCAAGTATATCGCTTTCTAACGTTCCATCTTCAATCCCCGGATGAATAAAACGAGAAGGCAAAGACAGCACAATAGATTCGTACACGTATTGTTGGATGTTCACCTCATAACTCCCGTGCGGGATTATTAACAGGTCTTCATTCTCGTCATTATATTCTTCGCCAAACTTCACTACAAAGTGATAGTTGCCTGAAATATCCTGATCAAAAGGCTCGTTGGTGATATCACATTGCACATTTACACTTCCAGTAAAGGTTAGTGTAAATTCTAACAGTGTGGTTTTTTTATCCAATAGTACATCAAGTTTAATCATTGTATCATTAAACTCATCATACTCAAAATGCTCAAAGAACGTATTTGTAATCTCAAAATGAAACGGGTGTTGACCTAATTTCAACCCTATAAAAGGGATGGTAAAATCTTTCAATTCTTTCATATCCACTCCAGTTATCATTCTACGCCTCCGTCAAAAGGCGGGTGCAAAGATAAAAAATTATTTGAATAGCACAGCGCTTCGACTATTTCTTTTTTGAAAAAGGTTTTCGCTTGTTTATTTGTAGCGGATTTGCTGAAATTTCCTCATATTCATTACGTTTCATAAAAATATCAATTGCCATATAAACTGCCTGTTTAAAACTTTCGTAATCTGCCACACCTTTTCCAGCTACATCAAACGCAGTTCCATGATCTGGAGAGGTTCTAATTTTGTCTAAACCTGCCGTAAAATTAACACCTGTTCCAAACGCTAACGTTTTAAAAGGAATTAAGCCTTGATCATGATACGAGGCTATGATTACATCAAAATTTTTATAATTGGACGATCCAAAAAAGCTGTCGGCTGCATAAGGACCATACACCAACTTCCCGTTGTTTTTCAAATTAGTAAGGGTAGGAATAAGTATTTCGTCATCTTCTTTTCCTATCACTCCATTATCTCCATTATGCGGATTAATACCCAAAACGGCTATTTTAGGCTTTGGGATGCCAAAATCTTTAATAAGCGTTTTATGTATAATGTTTATTTTCTTTTCTATAAGTTCTCTAGTAATGGTTGCTGAAATATCCTTCACCGCTACATGATCGGTTAGTAAGCCAACTCGTAAATTGTTTGAAACTAGCAACATCAAACTCTCTCCGTTTAATTCTTTTGCAAGATAATCTGTATGGCCTGGAAAGTTAAAGCTTTCGGACTGCACGTTACTTTTATTAATAGGTGCCGTAACCAAAACATCAACTTGTCCTTCTTTTAATGCTTTTACTGAAGATTCCAAAGAGCGCACAGCATATTCACCAATGTGTTTTTCCTCTTTTCCAAAATTAATATCCACTTGTTCCTTCCAAACATTTAATACATTTACTTTCTTGTGGGCAATTTTGTCGAGACTGTCAATTCCATGTACAGGCACATCCAGGTGATATTCTTTTTTAAAAAAAGACATTAATTTTACTGAAGCAAAAATAACGGGGGTACAAAACTCCAGCATTCTGGCATCCTGAAATGTTTTCAATACAATCTCGCTACCTATACCATTTAAGTCGCCTATGGATATCCCTACTATAATTTTATCGCTTTTACTCATTCTGAAGTTGTACTTTTGTGGTACAAATGTAACTAATTACAAGCATGTTTACAGGAATAATAGAAACCCTTGGCAAAATAACTTCGCTCCGTACCGAAGGTGAAAATCTTCATATTACTATAGAAAGTGCTCTCACAAACGAACTAAAAATAGATCAAAGTGTTTCACACAATGGCGTTTGTCTCACCGTAGTAGCAATAGATGGAAATACTTATACCGTGACCGCTATTCAGGAAACATTGAACAAAACAAATTTGGGCGCGTGGAAGGTTGGAACTATTGTAAATCTTGAACGCGCTATGAAGATGAACGCTCGTTTAGATGGCCACATTGTTCAAGGCCATGTAGATGAACTGGGCACGTGTACCGCTATTTCTGAAGCTGACGGAAGTTGGTATTTCACGTTCAAGTATAACGCTACCAACGGAAATGTAACTATAGAAAAAGGATCTATTACTATAAATGGGGTAAGTCTTACGGTGGTAAACTCTAAAAAAACTGAATTTAGTGTTGCCATTATACCCTATACATACGAGCATACTAACTTTTCTTCCTTTGAAATTGGAACAAAAGTAAATCTAGAATTTGATGTAATTGGAAAATATGTGAAGCGCCTTATTAGGCTTTCTGAGTAGCTTTATGTCTTCTATAGGCAACAATAACACCTAAAATTATAGCAATAGCAACTAAAATGTAGATATTCTCATCGATAGGAAGCTCGGGCCCGCCTGTTCGCTGTTGATTAGGTGGTGGTGGTTCGTTAACCGCCTGTAGTGGGGCTCCGAAAAGAGTTGTACTTGCACAAAGGCAAAATACATAGGTGTATATTTTTACGATTTGGGGTCGCATATTCAGGGGCTAAATGTAATCAATTTTTTGAAACAAGCAATATTTTTCAACATTATTGACAAAGTTATTAACTATAGCTGCATACTACTTAACTACATATTTTTAAAAAAATTGTGGTTCCGTGCCAATGAAAATATAAACAATGGCTTTAGATTCACTCCTACAGGCTCTGTATAACCTTCTCACCCAAGTGGCAAATTCACATAAATTCAAAAAAAATATGTTCAAATTTAAAAATCAGCCTTGTCAAAAATTGTGGTCCCACTTGGGCTCGAACCAAGGACCACCTGATTATGAGTCAGGTGCTCTAACCAACTGAGCTATGGGACCGGTTGTCTTTTTATGCCTTTTTACGTTGCTGCACAAGGCTTAAAAATAGTTTGCAAAGATAATAACTTTATGAATTTTTCAAACTATTTCACGTTAATATTAGGTAAACTATGCTAATCAACTATATCTTGACACAGTTCTACTAATACTCCAAGACTGCTTTTGGGGTGTAAAAAAGCTACTAATTTATTATCGGCACCCCTTTTTGGAGTTGAGTTCAACAACACAAACCCTTCTTTTTTAAGACGTTTCATTTCTGCCTCTATATTATCAACTAAAAAAGCTATGTGATGAACGCCCTCTCCTCGTTTTTCAATAAATTTTGCAATGGGACTTTCTGGGTTCGTGGCTTCCAGCAATTCAATTTTGCTCTCGCCACACATAAAAAAAGAGGTGTTTACGCCTTCGCTTGCAACGTCTTCGGCTTTATAGGGTTGGTATCCTAATAGTTTGGTATAAATTTCATTAGCTGCGGCAATGCTCTTTACGGCAATCCCCAAATGTTCAATCTTTTTCATGGCTTTAAAACTAAGTACTTTTCAAAAATAACAAATCTTATTGTGCTATTTTTGCACTATGGAAGAAAGTAACAGACAGAAAAAAATTGCAGGCGTGTTGCAAAACGATATTGCTAAGGTCATTCAAGAAATGTTGCGTGAGGCAGGACAGTTAGGAATTATTGTAGCGGTTTCAAAAGTAAGCGTAACAACCGACCTTTCTATCGCGAAAGTGTATTTAAGTATTTTCCCTTCAGATAAAGCGACACCTTTATTGGAAGAAATAACTAAACTCACGCCAAGAATAAAACATCAAATTGCACAACTCACTAAAAATCAGTTGCGAAAAATGCCCGATTTAACTTTTTTCAATGACGATTCGCTGGATTATATTGAGGGAATTGAGAAAGCCGTTAAAGGAGTAGACAACCCATTAAACAACCCCGACCTTCTAGAAAAAAGAAAAAAGAAATAATTTGAAATTTCCGCTCTACATCGCTAAGCGGTACTTGTTTTCAAAAAGCAGCAATAATGCCATCAATATCATTACCATTATTGCCGCTATTGGAATTGTAGTAGGGGCAATGGCGCTTTTTATTGTACTTTCTGGGTTTTCTGGATTGAAAGATTTTAGCCTTCAGTTTACGAATGTGTTTGATAGCGATATGCTCGTGACGCCTGAAAGTGGTAAAACCATTACTTTTTCTGAAGCATCCGAAACAAAGCTCAAAAATCTTGAAGGCATTGAAGCCTACTCCAAAGTAATTGAGGAACGGGTTTTTATTCAGTTTGAAGGCAAAAACCACATTGCTTACATTAAAGGGGTAGATTTTAATTACGGAAAGGTTACCGTAATAGATAGTATTATGTACACGGGACGTTGGTTTGAGGAAGGGCAACAGGAGGCTGTGATTGGCTTTAACATTGCATATAAGCTTTCTTTAGGTGCGATGGATATTTATAATAGCCTTCCCGAAGTTTTTGTGCCAAAACCAGGAAAAGGGCAAATTTTAAATACAGATCTTGCTAGCGCTTTTACCAAACGTAGTTTTGTTGCCTCAGGAATCTATGATGTAAACGAAGATGTAAATGGAAAATATATTTTTACCGATTTACATTTTGCGCGTGATCTGCTACAATTAGATAGCATAAAAGTTACTTCAGTTGCCATAAATATGAAACCTGAAGTAGATGAAAATGAGGTAAGAAATAAGCTTGCTGAAATTTTTACTGCGGAAAATATTGTAATTAAAAATAGAATTCAGCAAAACGATGCGCTCTACAAAATGTTGAATACCGAACAGGTAGCCGTCTATTTAATTTTTACTCTGGTTTTAATTATTGCACTTTTCAACGTAATAGGCTCCATAATAATGATGATTCTCGACAAAAGGAAAAATATTAAAACGCTTTATAACATGGGCGCAACAATAAAGGAAATTAGACGTATTTTTTTTATGCAGGGAGCTTTAATGACTGTTCTGGGTGGTTTGCTGGGAATTGCTTTAGGAGTACTAATAGTCTGGTTGCAATTGCAGTTTAAGTTTGTATATATTACTGCATCACTACCTTATCCTGTGAAGTTAGAATTTATGAATGTGATCGTAGTTTTTATCACTCTAACTATTCTTGGGCTTATTGCTTCAAAAATTGCTTCGAGCAGGGTTCGGGAACGTTTGTTATACTAAAAACAGTTATGAAATACTTTACTAAAATATCCTTACTCTTTATCTTTTTTATCGTTGGCTGTCAAGGTGATGATTCAACTTCTGAAATGGACCCACCAGATGATGCTTCAGGGGCCGAATTTAACATCGCAACAAGAATCCCTAACAACATTACTCAAATTAAAGCCTCTTGCGGGGGCACTCTGACTGGTATGGAAATAAATGACGTTAGTGAAATTGGCATTGTGTATGGCCTCAATTCAAACCCTACAACAGGTGACCATAAAGTTCTTTCGAATGAAAACGCTTTAGACTTTACTGTAAGTTTAGTAGGTCTTAATGTAGACACTTCATATTACGTAAGGTCTTATGTAATCATAGAAAATGAAATTTTTTATGGTAATGAAGTAATTTTTTCAACGCTGGCTCATAACTCTTTTGATGCCGCACCTTTATTAACTTCACAAGCCGAAATAGATGCTTTTTTCGCTAATGGCTTCACACAAATAGCTGGTTTTATTATCCAAGAAGACGTGCCTGGAGATATAACAGATTTGAGCGCATTATCAACACTACTTGAAATAAATTCATCGGTAAATGCACCTTTTGGTATAAGAATTATAGGAAACGAAGCTCTTACCAGTTTAACTGGTTTAGAAAATTTACAGGTAATTAAAGGGGGGCTCACCATAGGCGAGAACAACGTGTCTAGCCTTAGTGTATTTAATCAAGTGGAAGCTTTTGAAGGAAGTTTATCTATATCAAGAGAACCAATCCTTACCAGCTTAGGTGAGTTGTCAAATTTACAGCATCTCTCTGGGGATTTATATATAGTTAATAACCCTGGTTTGCAGAACCTTTCTGGCTTAGAGAATATTATATCTGTAGAAGGCAATCTTTATATTGTAGACAATACGAGCCTTGTCGATTTCTGTGATATTGAGAACATTATATACAATGGCTTTTCTGGAGAGTACTCAGTATTTTTAAATGCGTACAATCCTACACTAGAAGATTTGCAGGCCGGGAATTGTAGTTTATAGCTCATACAAACTCAAAATCCCCAAACTTTTCCAACACTTCATCAAAAGCGGCAAATACATCTTTACTGGCGTCACTGGTTACCATTTTCATTCGGTATTCTTTAAAATGTGGAATCCCCTTAAAATAGTTTGTGTAATGACGTCTTGTTTCAAAAACACCTAATATTTCACCCTTCCAGTCTATCGCCATTTGTAAATGACGTCGCGCAGCTTCTACTCGTTCTTGCATGGTAGGTGGTGCACAATGTGTTCCTGTCTTCATAAAATGTTTTACTTCTTTAAAAAACCAAGGGTAGCCAATACTGGCGCGACCAATCATAGCTCCATCCAACCCATATTTGTCACGCATCTCTATGGCGCGCTCTGGAGTGTTTACATCTCCATTTCCAAAAACGGGAATATGCATTCTGGAGTTATTTTTTACTTCGGCAATAGGCGCCCAGTTGGCATCGCCTTTGTACATCTGCGCTCGGGTACGTCCATGAATAGCGATTGCTTTACAACCTACATCTTGCAATCTTTCGGCAACTTCAACAATTTTAATACTGTTGTCGTCCCAGCCCAATCGCGTTTTTACTGTAATTGGGAGCTTGGTGTGCTTTACCATGGCTTCGGTTAAGGAAACCATTAAGTCTATATCCTTCAGAATACCTGCACCAGCCCCTTTGCTAACCACTTTTTTTACGGGGCAACCAAAATTAATATCTATAATATCCGGACCACTCGCCTCTACAATTTCTACACTTTGCAACATGGAATCGAGATTAGCTCCAAATATCTGAATTCCAACAGGGCGTTCTTTTTCGTAGATATCCAGCTTCATCACACTCTTGGCGGCATCGCGAATTAACCCTTCACTAGAAATAAATTCGGTATACACCACATCGGCTCCTTGTTCTTTACAAAGGGCTCGAAACGGCGGGTCGCTCACATCTTCCATGGGTGCGAGCAATAGCGGAAATTCGCCTACATCTATGTCTCCTATTTTTGCCATACTTTGGCTCCACTCAGTATGCGGAGCGTATATTTCGAAATTAAATCTGATGCAAAAATAGTCAATATGTTACTATTGTAGGTTTCAGCAGGCAAAAACTAGCTTTTTAAAGTATATTTGCCGCAGGAATAATTGACTATGAAGAACATCCGAAATTTTTGCATAATTGCACATATTGACCACGGTAAAAGTACTTTGGCAGATAGATTGTTAAGCGCAACAGGCTCTGTAACGGCTCGTGAAGAACAAGCACAGCTATTAGACAGTATGGATCTGGAGCGTGAGCGTGGTATTACTATTAAAAGCCACGCCATACAAATGGAATACAAATACAAAGGCGAAGACTATATCTTAAACCTTATTGATACTCCGGGCCACGTAGATTTTTCCTACGAGGTTTCCAGAAGTATAGCCGCTTGCGAAGGCGCTTTACTTGTTGTAGATGCCGCACAGAGTATCCAGGCGCAGACCATTTCTAATTTATATTTAGCACTGGAAAACGATCTGGAAATTATTCCCGTGTTGAATAAAGTAGATCTTCCTTCGGCAAGTCCCGAAGAAGTAACCGATGATATTGTAGACCTCTTGGGTTGCGATGTCGAAGAGGTTATTCCTGCCAGTGCCAAAACCGGTATTGGAATTGATGAAATTCTAGCTGCCATTATTGAACGTGTTCCTGCCCCTAAAGGCAATCCAGACGAAAGTTTACAGGCCTTAATCTTCGATAGTGTGTATAATCCTTTTCGAGGGGTTGAAACCTATTTTAGAGTGCTGAATGGCGAAATTAAAAAAGGCCAGCACATCAAATTTATGGCAACCGGTAAAGATTATTATGCAGATGAAGTTGGAACTCTCAAGCTGAAACAACAACCCAAGCAAGTGATTAAAACAGGTGATGTTGGGTATTTAATTACAGGAATTAAAGAAGCTGTTGAAGTTAAAGTAGGAGATACTATTACCGATGCAAAATCGCCAACCACCAACATGATTGAAGGATTTGAAGACGTAAAGCCTATGGTATTTGCAGGGATTTATCCTGTTGATACCGAAGATTACGAAGAGCTTCGCGCCTCTATGGAAAAATTGCAATTAAACGATGCTTCGTTGGTCTTTCAACCAGAAAGCTCTGCAGCGCTAGGTTTTGGCTTTCGTTGTGGATTTCTGGGAATGTTACACTTGGAAATTATTCAAGAGCGTTTGGAACGTGAGTTTGACATGACGGTTATCACAACCGTACCCAACGTGTCCTACAACGCTTACACTAACAGAGATCCAGACACCGTTATTTTGGTAAACAACCCAAGTGATTTGCCGGACCCTTCCAAATTAAATAGAATGGAGGAGCCATATATTAAAGCAACTATCATTACAAAATCAGACTTTGTAGGATCTGTAATGTCTTTATGTATCGAAAAACGAGGTCAAATTACAAACCAAACATATTTAACCACCGAGCGTGTAGAGTTAAGTTTCGATATGCCACTAGCCGAAATTGTATTCGATTTTTATGATCGTTTAAAGACAGTTTCAAAAGGCTATGCTTCTTTCGATTATACACCTATTGGTATGCGAGAGTCTAAATTGGTAAAGGTAGACGTACTCTTAAACGGGAATGTGGTAGATGCCCTTTCGGCACTCTTACACCAAGACAATGCGTACGATATTGGGAAGAAAATGTGTGAAAAACTACGCCAATTAATCCCGAGACAACAATTTGATATTCCTATACAAGCTGCTATTGGTGCCAAAATTATCTCACGTGAAACGGTGAAAGCCCTACGAAAAGATGTAACAGCAAAATGTTATGGAGGTGATATTTCCCGTAAACGTAAACTCTTAGAAAAACAGAAAAAGGGGAAAAAACGTATGCGACAAGTAGGAAATGTTGAAATTCCGCAGGAAGCGTTTATGGCGGTTTTAAAATTGAACGATTAACATCGAAGTGACTATTTAGAAAACTCTTAACACTGCACCTAATAAAAAGGCCTGTTACATAGTATATGTAATAGGCCTTTTTATTTACAAGATTATCTTAGAAGCCCAGGTGTTAATTCCCACAACTAGCGCCAGCTTCCACTAAATCGTCAAGATAGACTTCGTAACTAGTTCCTGTATCTTCACCATTCACAGAAGCGTTGCCATTAGATTCACGACATAATTCAAACTCTGGGGTTTGATCGCTGCTACAAAATCGACAGGTACGTTCGTCATCTTTGTCGCATGCCAATGCAGTTATAACAAAAAGCAAAAGGAGTATGGTTTTTTTCATCTAGCTGAAGTTTCCTATTTACAACGAAAAGGTGTTCAAGTTATTTTAAGCGGGGTCGGTGGGTAGTGTTTTATCTTGTGTTGCCACGACTACATCTTCAAAATCCATAGGTTTTCCCAAATAGACAATCAAGCTGCCTTGTTCAATATCGTATTCGGTTAAGGTATCTATGAGTTGTAGTTTACCTTCGGCATCTTTAATAAATAAAGGAATAGCCTCTCTGTTCTCTCTAATAACCTCCAGCACCTTTAAAAATTTATCATGGTCATCTACTTCAATCTCTTGAATAGAAGGGTAATCGCGTGCAACTTCGGTAAAGCGAATATAATCGTGAGTGTTGCTAAAGACGTCCTCTTTATTAAAGTCTTTTTTGTTCAGCAATTCTTCTGAAGTCATTAATCTAAACGTTCCATTTTCTCCAAATTGCTTTCCAAAACGCGTCATTGCTTGTCGGTTAATTTCATCATTGCCCGTCATTGCTAATAAATAGCCTACGTCACTCAATTCAATATTGTCATTAAGGTCGTCGCTATAAATATTAGCATTTATCGCATCTATACCTAATTCTTTGGCTTTTTGAACATTTGTGCGATTGGAGTCTACTAAAACCACGTGTCTATTATTTTTCTGAAGATACGAAGCAATTAATCTTGAAACTCTAGATCCTCCTATAATCATAATTCCTTCAGATTTTTTCAGGAATACGCCCAATAATGAAGCTACCAGTCGAGCTGTTGTTGCATTCAGTAAAACAGTTACCAATACTACTCCAAATACTAACGGTGTGATATATTCTGCTCCAGGAACGCCCTTTTCAACAAGCTTGGTTCCAAATAACGATGCTATACCAGCGGCAACAATACCTCGCGGACCTACCCAGCTTATGAACATTTTTTCGTTCGTTTTCAATCCAGAGCCAGCTGTACTAAGAAAAACACCCAACGGTCTTATAATAAAAATTATGACTGCAAATAGTATTGCCGTTTTATAATTTGCTACTAGCAACAGATCTTCCACACTAATATTTGCCGCCAATAAAATGAATAATATAGATATAAGTAATACACTTAATGATTCTTTAAAGTAGAGTAGCTCTTTTAGGTTTGGAAGATCGCTGTTTCCTAAAAACATCCCCATTACCACTACTGAAAGTAATCCAGATTCATGTGCAAATACATCGCTTTCTACAAAAATAAGTAGGACTAATGATAGGGAAACCACGTTCAACAAATAATGCGGAATTAATTTTTTCTTAATCGCAAAATATAATGCATACCCTCCCGAAATTCCAAAAGAAAACCCTATAAGTATAATTTTTCCAAATTCAATAAAAGCCTGTTTTGTAAACCCTAAATCTCCTTTTACACTAATAAACTCAAACACCAAAACAGCTACTAAAGCCCCTATAGGATCTATTAAAATACCCTCCCATTTAAGTACGGCTGAAACATCTTTTTTAAGAGGAATATTTCTTAAAATAGGCGTTATTACTGTTGGTCCTGTAACTATAATTAGTGCCGCAAAGAGAAACGATATTTTCCAGTCTAGCCCAAATACAAAATGGGCAGCCACACCAGCACCTATAAACGTAATTAAGGAACCAAGGCTAATAAGTTTTCCAATTACTCCGCTCACCTTTTTTATTTCACCCACTTTAAGGGTAAGGCCTCCTTCAAAAAGAATAATTCCAATGGCTAAGGAAACAAAATAAAAGAGGCTGTCACCAGGAAAAAGACCTTTTTCACCATTCCAGATAGGCTGGATCCATTGGGCGCCATCTTCAGAGATAAATGTTGAAATAGGCCCAACAAACAGTCCTATTAATATAAGCGGTAAAATGGCTGGAATTTTAAATTTCCATGCGACCCATTGGGCAAAAATTCCTAAAATAATGATTCCGGCTAGTTCTAACATTGAATTGGTGTATTTCGGCGTGAAAATATAAAGATACGGTAAGCTACCGAAATATTTAACAAAATACTAATAGGTCGAGCGTGGTTAAGTCTTTTGGTCTTTCAACATTTCCTGTGGCTCCTAGACTAGAAATTGGTATCTTTTCCGCCTAAAATTTTTTTAAATCGTATTGAACGAACCAAATTTTTCCTCCATTGGAGTTGGCGTCACCTTCTCGCCCAACCTTAAAGCAAACCTATATGAAGCTGCGCGACTAGCAATGCTTTTTAATAGCAAGCTTATCTTGATTCACGTAGGAAATCCTTCTGAAGAAAAAACAACAACATTTCAAGAAATATTAGCTCCTTTTTTTATAGACGGACTCACAGTAGATATTGTATACGAACCTGGAAAACCAGTAGAGTCTATACTAAAGTCGGTTGATGCAAAAAAAATAGACCTACTAATCTTAGGGGCTTTAAAGCGTGAGAATTTTTTTAAATATTACGTAGGGTCCATAGCCCGTAAAATTACCCGTAAGGCAAAATGCTCTGTTTTGTTACTTATTAATCCATCTGTAGAACGCATAAAATGCAAACATGTGGTTGTAAACGGATTAAAAGACGAAAAAACCGAACAAGCTATTAAAGCTGCCTTTTTTGTTGGGAGTGCTCTGCAGGCCGAACAACTCACTATTGTAGAAGAAATTACCCAACAAGAAGTTGCTATTAATATTAACGATGACAAATCGTTACGTCGTGCAAACCTGAAAAAGGAAAAATTACGACGTCAAGAAGATTCCAGAATTAATAACATTGTTGAAGCCATTCCTATAAAACATAAAAAGAACCTAACTCTGCGTACCCAGCCAATTTTTGGGAAACGCGGGTATTCTATTGGGCATTTTGCTCAGGTTGCTCGTGCCGATTTACTTATTATGAACAGCCCCAATAAGTCTGGTTTTATTGATCGATTATTTCCACACGATCTAGAACATATTTTAACCGAGCTCCCTACAGATGTACTAATCATTCAATGAGTCAAAAAAGAAATAACATAAAAGATTTTTTTAAAGCACTACCCAAAAACATATTTTCGGGATTTGTGGTAAGTCTTATTGCACTACCCCTGGGCTTAGGATTGGCTATGGCGAGTGAAATGCCTCCTATTGCTGGAATTATTACTGCTGTGGTTGGAGGGCTACTCGTTTCTTTTTTAGGAGGGAGTCATGTTACTATTACAGGTCCCGGTAATGGGATGGTTGGCGTTTTATTGGTAGCCGTAACTACGCTTGGGCTGGAAGCCACGTATGCAGCCATTGTTTGTTCGGGTATTTTAATAATAGCCCTTGGCTTTTTGCGCATGGGAAAACTGGCAGATTTTTTCCCTTCGTCTGCCATACAAGGAATGCTGGCCGCCATAGGACTTATAATTTTAGGTAAACAGTTTCATATAATGTTGGCAAATAAGCTGTCATTAGAGCGCAGCCTTGATTATTTACTAGCGATTCCCGAAACTGTTATTGGTGTGTTTCAGTATGAAAATACTGGGCTTGTGTACGCAGCTATGGCGGGAATTTTGGCGTTGGCTATTATGGTGTTTTATCCGCGTATTCGAAACAAATACCTTCAGCTTATTCCAGCTCCTATGTGGATTGTTTTGCTTTCTGTTGCCTTCAGTTATTATTATGAGCTTATTGCGCAAAGCCCTAACCCTATTTCGGCAAAATATATGCTGTCTGGTATTCCTCCAGCTCAGGAAATTGTATCGCAATTACCAACTTTAAACTTTAGTCCCATTGGAAGTTTTCCATTTTGGATAAGTGTTTTTTCTATAACACTTATCGCCAGTATAGAATCTTTATTAAGCATTAAAGCAGTAGACAAGTTGGACCCTCAAAAGAGACGCAGCAATTCCAATCGTGATTTAAAAGCCCTTGGTTTAGCCACCATTGGGAGTGGTTTTTTAGGCGGTATTAACGTCGTTACCGTAATTGCGAGAAGCTCGGTAAATGTGAACAACGGCGGTAGTAACCAGTCTGCAAACTTTTCACATGCAGTGTTTTTAGTTATTTTTATTGTTTTATTTTCAACCCAATTAACCCGAATTCCGTTACCAGCACTCATGGCAATTTTGGTGTACACGGGCTATAAATTGGCATCACCCAAATTGGTTCGCAGGATTTTTTCAGTAGGAAAAGAACAATTACTTATTTTTTTCACAACGCTTTTTGTAACCCTTTTTGTAGATATAATTACGGGAATTTTGGCGGGGGTTTTTATCACATTTATCATTCATGTTTTAATGAATAAAAGTATTTCATTATTTCTTCGGAATATTTTAAAGCCAAATATTTTAATGTTCAAGGATACTGGAACTAAGAATGATTATTACGTGAGTGTAAAGCACTTTTGTAGCTTCTTAAACTATTATAAACTGAAACAAAAACTAGATGCTATTCCGCAATCTGAAGATGTTGTAGTAGACTTTTCTATGTGTGAATTTGTAGATCACACTGTAATGGATAATTTAAATAGCTACCAAGACGTTTTCCTGAAAAGTGGTGGACATTTTGAAGTGATTGGCCTAGATTTACATGGTGCCGAAAGCAAACACCCTTTTGCACTCCGCAGACTTATTCCTGATTTGGGATTGCTTCAAAAAAACCTAACCAAAAGACAAACCACCCTGCAAGAAATTGCAGATAATTATAAAATGAAATACGAAGCTAAAGAAGCCGAAGACCTCCATTTTCTGGATAGATTTCATTTTTTCACTTCTAAAAAAGTAGAAAGTATTTACAACCGAATGTTTAATGCCGAAAAAACATTTATACTTTTTGATATTAACTATTCTGAAGGAGAGTTTATTGCCAAGGAAAATGTGCGCACTACTATGCTCCATATACACCTAAATAACCAAATCCCAGAGTTTACATTAGATCGCGAAGGATTTTTAGAAAAAGTGTATGCCTTTGCAGGCTATAAGGACATCCCTATTGAGAATCATCGAGATTTCAATAAACGTTTTTATTTGTTGGGAGAAAATACAACAGTTATCCAACAGTTTTTTGATGACGATTTGGTTCATTTTTTTGAAAGTAACCCCTATTACCACGTGGAGTCTAATGGCAATTCGTTGCTCGTTTTCAGTAAAGAACGCGTAGCCGGGATAAAAGAAATTAAAGCGCTGTACGATTTTGGAAAACGACTTAGAGATACAATTGCAACTACAGCCGCACAACCCGTTCTATCTTAATAAATTCTTAACACCCTGAGCCAATCGCATGCCTTTTTGTATTTTGCGACACCTATGAAAATCTATCCTATCGAAGCTGGAAATTTTAAATTAGACGGAGGCGCTATGTTTGGCGTTGTTCCGAAATCGCTTTGGACCAGAACTAATCCAGCCGACAGCAATAATATGATAGACATTGCAGCCCGATGTATGCTTATTGAAAATGGAGACAGGCTTACGTTAATTGACACTGGGATGGGCGACAAGCAAAGCGACAAATTTTTTGGCTACTATTACCCATGGGGTGAGCATTCTTTAGATGTCTCACTCAAAAAAGCAGGATTTCATCGCGATGATATTACAGATGTTTTTATGACCCATCTTCATTTTGACCACTGTGGCGGTAGCGTACAATGGAATAAAGACAGAACGGGTTATGAACCCGCTTTTAAAAACGCAAAATTCTGGAGCAATAAAAATCATTGGGAATGGGCCACCAAACCCAACCGTCGCGAAAAAGCTTCTTTTTTAAAAGAGAATATTTTGCCTATGCAAGAAAGCGGGCAGTTACATTTTGTAGACAAACCAACTTCAGATTTTTCTAAAACTTCGGCTCTTGATTTTGGTATTTTCTTTGCAGATGGACATACCGATAAGCAAATGATTCCGCATATAAAATATAGAGATAAAACAATTGTCTTTATGGCAGATTTATTGCCAACGGCAGGTCATTTACCATTGCCTTTTGTAATGGGGTACGATACGAGACCTTTATTAACACTACCCGAAAAAGAAAAATTTTTAAACACTGCTGCAGCCAACAATTATTATCTTTGGCTGGAGCACGATGCTCACAATCAACTAATTACGGTAAAACATACTGAAAAAGGCGTTCGCCTAGATAAAACCTATACTTTTAATGAACTTTTTAATTAAACTTAAACGAATGAATATTTTAAAATCTTCCCTTTTTGCCCTCTCTGGAGCGGCCTTATTAGTGAGTTGTGGCGGTGCTGTAGCTCCTATAGTCTCTACTCCTATTGGAAATATTGACCAAACCCCAATTAAAATCACTCCTCTTACAGACGCCCAAAATAAAACCTGGGGTGCTAAGGATTTGGTTATGGATACCATCCCTGGGATGAGTGTAGATAAGGCATATGCCGAAATCATTAAAAAACAAAAAGGCCAAACGGTAATCGTGGGAGTAATAGACAGCGGGATAGATGTAGAACACGAAGATCTTAAAAATGTTATTTGGACCAACGAAGATGAAATTCCTAATAACGGAAAAGATGACGACAATAATGGTTATGTAGACGATGTTCACGGCTGGAATTTCCTCGGAAATATTGTAGCTGAAAACATGGAATATGTGCGTATCCTAAAAAAATTGAAGCCTAAATACGAAGGTAAAACCGAAGCTTCTATAAGTGCTACAGATCGTGCAGAGTATGACCTCTATAAAAAAGCAATGGCCGAGTATGAAAAAGAAAAGCAACAAGCCACTGCACAGACTACACAATACCAGGGAATACTAGAGCAAGTTAAGCCTGCCCATGCAGCTATGACTAAGAAACTTGGAAAAGCAGATTACTCTAAAGAAGACCTTGCAGGTATTGCCAACCCAACCCCAGCCGAACAACAACAAATACCAATGCTTACGCAAATGTTGAATTTTGGCGAAAGCGTTCCTGAAGTAATTAAGCAACTGGAAGGCGGTATTGAATATTTTAGCGGGAGACTAGATTCTCATTTTAATATTGATAAAGATTTCAGAAAAGAAAACTTAGGGGATAATCCAGACGATAATGCTACTAAATTCTACGGAAATGGTGATGTTGACGGTCCGGACCCAAAAGAAGAAGACGCTAAACACGGTACACACGTAGCTGGAATTATTGCTGCACAACGCAACAACAATATTGGTATGGACGGTGTGGCAAACAACGTAAAAATTATGGTAGTACGCGCAGTGCCAGATGGTGATGAGTATGATAAAGACATCGCAAACGCCATTCGATATGCAGTAGATAACGGTGCAAAAGTGTTAAATACCAGCTTCGGAAAATACTACTCAACACACCCAGAGTGGGTAATAGAGGCTATTAAATATGCCGAAAGTAGAGATGTGTTAATTGTAAATGCTGCAGGAAACGAAGGATTAAATCTTGATGAAAATATTGTGTACCCTAACGATCAAACAAAAACAGGTGCCGAATACGCAAACAATGTATTAACTGTTGGAGCACTAAACCTGAAATATGGAGGAGAAGTGGTTGCTAATTTTTCAAACTACGGAAAAACAAACGTCGATGTATTTGCGCCAGGGGTTAAAATCTGGTCTACAACGCCTTTGAATACATATGAGTACCTTCAGGGGACTTCTATGGCAGCTCCGGCTGTGGCGGGGGTTGCAGCGGTAATACGTTCTATGTACCCTAATCTTACCGCTTCACAGGTAAAAAAGGTTATTATGGATAGCGGATTGGCCTCTACAGCTAGTGTTGTTCTGGGCGGAGACCCTTCAAATACAGATGGTTTTCAGAATATTTCAAAATCTGGAAAAATGGTGAATCTATACAACGCATTAATCATGGCAAGCAAAATGTAGCCTGCCCCTAAATTCTCCCCTCGGGCGAGGAATTTTAAGTGGAAATTAACTGCAAACCACGATTACATAAAAATATAATTAAAGACTAATTTGTGTATTCGTGGTTTAATACAAACAATTATGAAAAAAATTCTTTTTAACAGCTTTTGGGCTTTATTGCTGGTTGTTTCGGTAACGGCGCAAAACAATACCTCGTACTGGCAGCAAAAGGTAGACTACAAAATGGATATTGATGTAGATGCCGAAAACTTTCAGTACAAGGGAAAACAAACACTCGTGTACACCAACAACTCTCCCGATGTATTGGAGCGTGTGTTCTATCATTTGTATTTTAATGCTTTTCAGCCAGGAAGCGAAATGGACGTGCGCTCAAGGTCTATTGCAGATCCAGATGCACGTGTGAATGACAGAATTTCTAAATTAACTCCACAGGAAATTGGGTATATAAAACCAACCATGCTCACCCAGGATGGTAAAAAATTAAACTATGAAGTAGTAGGTACGGTACTAGAAGTTCAATTAAATAAAGCGATACAGCCAGGACAAAGCACTACGTTTAAAATGGAATGGGATGCTCAGGTGCCTGTTCAAATTCGTCGTAGTGGGCGAAACAATAGTGAAGGAGTTGCATATTCTATGACGCAGTGGTTCCCAAAAATGGCCGAATACGATTTTCAAGGCTGGCATGCAGACCCGTATATTGCTAGAGAATTTCATAGTCCCTGGGGAGATTTTGATGTGACCATTCATATTGATGCTGATTATGTGGTTGGTGGAACAGGATATAGCGCTTCTAATGTAAAAGGAGGAAGCTATCCAGAAGTAAAAAAAGGTAAAAAAGGAAAGAAAACCTGGCAGTTTATAGCTCCCAAAGTACACGATTTTACATGGGCAGCAGATAAGGAATATGTACACGACCAATTTGATGGACCCAATGGAGTAACGCTTAATTTTTACTACAAAAACAATCCAGATATTATAGAAAACTGGAAAAAGCTACAACCCATGACGGCAGAGCTGCTACGTTATTTTAACAAGCACATTGGTGCATATCCTTACAAACAATACTCCGTTATCCAAGGAGGTGATGGTGGTATGGAATATGCAATGTCTACACTAATTACAGGAGAACGTAAGTTTGGAAGTTTGTTTGGTGTAACCGCACACGAAATGGCACACACGTGGTTTCAATTTTTGTTGGCAACCAACGAAAGCAAGCACGAGTGGATGGATGAAGGGTTTACAAGTTATATTTCAGCTTTTGCCGAAGATGAAATTACAGGAGGGAAAAGTCCTAATCCCGTAGCTGGTTCGTACCGAGGCTATAATTTTTTAGCTAATAGCGGTACCGAAGAACCCGCTACCACACATGCAGATAGATATAACCTAAACCGATCTTATGGCATTACCGCTTATAGTAAAGGGTCTGTTTTTTTAGCACAATTAGGATATATTATTGGTAAAGAAAACCTGGATAAAACGTTAAAGCAGTATTATAAAGATTGGGCTTTTAAGCATCCAACCCCCAACGATTTTATTAGAGTAGCCGAAAAAGTTTCTGGATTTGAGCTAGATTGGTACTTAATGGACTTTATCCAAACCACCAAAACTATAGATTATGGTATTAAAGGCGTAGAAGCAGATGCTACTGGCGCCACTACTGTAACGCTAGAACGTATTGGTTTTATGGGCATGCCTATAGATGTAAGTGTTGTTTACGAAGATGGTAGCGAAGAAACCTTCTACATCCCACTACAAATGGCGCGTGCCGAAAAGAAAAATCCGTACAGCAATGTAAAATGGACTGTGTTAAAAGACTGGGCTTGGGCAAATCCAACCTATAGTTTTGATATTCCAGCAGGTAAAAAAGTAAAAAGCATGGTGCTAGACGCAAGTACATTGATGGCCGATGTGAATCGTGAAAACAACAGCTACGGCGTAGAATAAGTTGTCTAGAATAAAAAAAAATAGGCCTGTTGGGTTTTTGAAACCTAACAGGTCTTTTTTATATCTTTACCCTATGTCACAAACTTTCGGAAAAAAGGAGAAACTCAAATCTAGAAAGCACATCGCGCAGCTTTTTGAAGAAGGGAAGGCGGTGACTAAGTTTCCAATAAAACTATTATATCTTCCTTTAGGAACGCTAGAAAATCATCAAGCTACTTTTGCTGTTCCAAAAAAAAAATTTAAAAGTGCTGTCGACCGAAACCGAATAAAACGACAACTACGCGAAGCATATCGATTACAAAAAAAACACTTACATGTTACCGAAGAAACCAACTTTGCGCTTCTGTTTTTATTTCTTGGAAAGAAAAAACCAACCTATGAACAGTTGGAAAGTTGTGTTGCTGAATTACTAAAAAAGATGTCGAAATGACTACTCCAAAACAAATAGCGCAACTGTTTGACAATCTTATAAACGGAGGCAACTACACGGGCGTAAGCTTCAAAAAAACGCTGAAAGATATCTCGTTTGATGAAGCAATCACAAAAATTTCGGACCTAAACACGATTGCCACGCTAGTATATCACATTCAGTATTACTGCAATGCGGTTATTGGCGTTCTGGAAGGTAAGCCACTTACAGCAAAAGACAGCCTAAGTTTCGACCACCCTCCTGTGCTTTCAGTTACAGACTGGGAGGCGTTAAAAATACAAATCTGGGAAGAAGCAGCCCATTTTTCGACGCTTGTTGCGGCACTTTCAGAAGAAAAGCTTTCAGAGGGATTTATAAAAGATGCCTACGGAACCTATTACAGAAATATCCACGGTGTTATTGAACATACCCATTATCATCTAGGGCAAATTTCAATTTTGAAAAAGCTCATTCGGGAGAAAAATCTTTAAAGCCTCCATTTCCGAAGAAATTTTATACCTTTAAAACATACGGCAACGGGCAAATTTTCCGTTGTACTATAAAGCATATTGCCATGAAAAAGAAACTCCTACTGTCCGCACTAGCGGGTATCATATTCTTCACCACTGTAAGTTTTAAAAATGATTTTTTCGAGATTGCAAAACAAATTGAAATCTTCACCACCATGTACAAAGAGCTGAATATGAATTACGTGGACGAAGTAACTCCTGCAACGTTAATGGACAAAGCGATAAAAGGAATGCTGGAAGATCTAGATCCCTATACCGTATATTGGAACGAGCAAGATGTGGAAGACGCGCGTATTCAAAACTCAGGTACTTATACTGGAATTGGTGCTTCCGTAAAAACAATGAAGGAGAAAATTATTATTATGGAACCGTTTAAAGGCTATCCAGCAGACGAGGCGGGTCTAAAAGCAGGCGATGAAATTATAAAAATAGGCGCCACAACACTAGCCGATTTTGACGATGACGCGGGGGATTTATTAAAAGGCGCTTCGGGGTCTACCGTATCGTTAACATACAAACGTCAAGGAAAGACGCAAACGACCACCTTAACCCGTCGTAAAGTAGATGTAAAAGCAGTTCCATATTACAAATTGTTGGACAATAACATTGGGTATATTGTGCTGCAAAAATTTAATCGTAAAACAACTGTTGAAACTAAGGCGGCGCTACTTGAATTAAAAGAACAAGGTGCCGATAAAATTATCTTAGATCTTCGTGGAAACCCAGGCGGGTTATTAAACGAGGCCATTAGTATTGTAAATCTTTTTGTGTCGAAAGGAGAGGTAATTACCACCACAAAATCTTCGATAGAAAAATATAACAAAACCTACAAAACACTTCAAGAGCCAGTAGATACCGAAATCCCCCTAGTGGTGTTGGTAAACGGTCGTAGTGCATCTGCTAGTGAGATTGTTTCGGGCGGGTTGCAAGATCTGGACCGCGCCGTAATTGTTGGCGCTCGCAGCTTTGGAAAAGGGCTTGTACAGCGTCCAAAAAAACTAACCTATGGCACACAGTTAAAGGTTACCATCTCTCGTTATTATACTCCTAGTGGGCGTTGTATACAAGCCCTGGATTATTGGAACCGTGATGAAAACGGCGATCCTGTTCGTGTAGATTCAAAAGAATACAATAAGTTTGAGACCAAAGGAGGAAGAACAGTGTATGACGGTGGTGGAATTTTACCAGATATTGAAGTAGAAACTGCTGTTTTTAGTCCTATTACTACTGCTTTATTGAAGGATCAGGCTATTTTCGATTATGCTACCGAATACCACTATAAGAATCCCATGACAGATTGGAGTGGGTTTAAGTTTAAAGATTCAGACTTTAAGGATTTTATTGCTTTTTTAAAGAGAAAAGGTTTTAATTATGAAACCGAAACCGAAAAAGAATTTGCTGAAGCCTTACGGCGCGCCGAAGATGATGATATTGCAGAAGATATTTCGGTAAGTTATCAAAACTTGATGAAAGCTGTAGATGCTGCCAAAGACAAAAGAATAGTCGCCAAAAAAGCCGAAATAGAATCGTTATTAACAGATGAAATATTAAAAAGATATTTTTACAAAGAAGGCCTGTACGACTACCAAGTAGTTCACAATCCTGAAATTATGGCGGGAATAGATGTGTTAACAAACAACGGTAAGTATAATAGAATTTTGAAAAAATAGCTTTCAATGATTACTTAAGTGCTTTTGATTCGTAGAAATATTTAAAATTTTAGCCCACGAATGGAACAATTTCTCCTGTTTTTTGAAACCATGCCCACTTGGATGAAAGCGTTATGGGTATTTTTTGTTTTGGGGTTCTTCTGGGTTTTGGAAGGATATTACAGTTTGGTAGTTTTAAAATACAAAAAGTGGAAACACGCTAAAGTAAACTTAGTGCTTTTGCTTTTTGTAATGGTAATCAACGCTGTTTTTGGCATCGTAACCGTGGGTATTTTTGAATGGTTAGATACATCACAATTTGGGTTCCTTCATTTATTTAATGCCCCTGTTTGGGTGGAGCTTCTTATATCCATTGCTGTTTTGGATTTAATTGCACAGTATTTTGTACATTTTTGTTTACATAAGGTTCCTGCTATGTGGCGGTTGCATTTAGTGCATCATAGCGACAAGAATGTAGATGCTACAACAGGCACGCGTCACCATCCTATCGATTTTATTATTCGGGAAACTTTTGCATTAGTAGCAGTTGTAATTACAGGAATGCCTATTGCATTTTATCTATTTTATCGCATATTAAGCGTAGCATTTACCTATTTTACCCACGCCAACATAGCGCTGCCCAAGTGGCTTGACAAGGGGTTGAGTTATGTTATAGTAACGCCTAATATGCATAAATTTCATCATCATTATCAACTTCCTTGGACCGATAGTAATTATGGGAACATGCTTTCGATCTGGGACAGATTGTTTGGTACGTTTGTATATGGGGATACTTCAAAAATTAAATACGGGATAGATATCGCAGATCATACTGACGATGAAAGCATTGCGGTACAATTAGGGATCCCTTTCAGTAAAAATGTAAAGTCAAAATCTTCATATTGAACATCTTAACATACCTTTAAGCAGTTATTGCACTTCAATTTTGTATCTTGTCGGTTATGGTACAAATAGACAAACAGGAAAATACGGAGACGCTTGAGGAATCGGTAGCGTATTTAGAGAACAAAGGATTCGAAAACATCAAAGCAGATATTGATGGTTATGAAACTCCAAAATCTTACAAAAAAGCAGGAAGTGATATTAGCATTACTCCAGATATTGTAGCAGAACGCGCTGGAATTAAACATTACTTTGAAGTAAGTTTAAAAAGTGAAAAACCACATTTACTAAAATCTAAATGGCGATTTTTAGATGTGCTAACACGTATGAAAAATCACCGTTTTAAAATCATTACGAGAAGAGGACATTACAAGTTTACCAATGAAATGTTAGAGGATCTTAATCTTCAGAAAAATTTAATTAAGCTATAATCATAGCGATATGAGGAATACCATCTTCAAGGTATTCTTCGCCAATGATTTGAAAACCGTGTGACTCATAAAATTTAATTAAATAGGTCTGCGCCGAAAGTTTAATGCTTTTAGTGTGGTACCTTTTTTTTATGGCAATACAGGAAGCTTCCATAATGTCATGGCCATAACCGTATTTTCGTTCGGCTTTATCTACTACTACCCTACCAATAGCTGCCTCATCGAAATAAATTCCGGGAGCAAAACAACGGGTGTATGCTACAGTTTTTCCACCCTTTTTTCCTATAATATGTAGCGCTCTCTGGTCCTTCCCATCTATATCTTGGTATACACAGTCTTGTTCTACCACAAAAACTTCGCTCCTTAGTTGAAGTAAATCATGAAGTTCATGAACGGTTAGTTCTTCAAATGTTTTTACTGAAATTTTCATGGTTCAACTTCTGTTTATCCTTATCCTGTAGAAGGATGCAATATGAAGATTTTTTATATTAATTAATTTCTCCAAATGTATGAAAATTAAGATCTTTTAAAACATTTGAAAAAAATAAGCTGAGCGGAGTTGTAACTAATCCTGCACTATCACATCCTTTGCATCATCTTTCTTAAATTCTGGTTGAATGTTTACGTGGTTTATTCCGAAGTCGTGGTATAGCCGTTCTTCTACCTGATCTAAAATTTTATCGAATTTTGACAAAGTAATATCTTCATGAAAATCGATATGCGCCTCTAAATGTGTTTCGGTTTCGTTAAGTTGCCAGATGTGCATATGGTGTACATTTTTTACTTCAGGCGCTTCGGAAATTGCTTCTCGTAGTTTTTCTAATTGTATATCGTCTGGTGTAAACAACATTAAAATCTTAAAACTGCTTTTCAGTAAATCGTAGCCCATAAAAATAAGATAGATAGCTATTAAAACTGTTAGGATACTATCTACCCAAAACCAACCAAAATACTTCATTAGTAACCCTCCTGCTAAAACTGCTACACTAGCCGACATATCTGTTAATAAATGTAAATACGCAGACCGCATATTCATATTTTCTTTGCTGTCTTTTTTCAGTAGTAAGACACTAAAGCCGTTGGCTACAATCCCTAATATTGCTAACCAAATTACCAACTCGCTCTCAATTTCCTGCGGGTTCATAAATCGTTTAGCGGCTTCATAAATAAGATAAACAGCAACTATAAGTAACGTGGAGGCATTCACAAACGCAGCTATAATTTCTGCGCGCTTATAACCAAAGGTTTTATCGAATGAAGCTTCTTTCTTTGAATATTTATCGGCTATATAACTTACTATAAGCGATAACACATCGCTAAAATTATGCAGTGCATCACTTAATAAGGAAAGACTTCCCGAAATAAGCCCACCAATAATTTGAGCTACGGTTATTATAATATTTAAACCAATGGAAAGGAGAAGATTTCTACCTTTAAAATCTTGATGGGAATGGTCGTGATGAGAATGTGCCATAGTTATTATTTCTTCCGGTAGAACTTAATCTCTTATAATTACTATTAAAAAGAATAATAGTAATTATAATAAAGGTACGAAGCACTGAAATAAATAATTGTTAAGAACAGGCTATTTTTTGAACCCTTCGTAGGTGACGTCCTCCTTCAAAATCTGTATTAAGAAACGTTTTTACCATCTCAAGGGCTTGTGGTTGGCTTGTATATCTTGCTGGAATACTTAATACATTGGCGTCGTTATGTTCTCTAGCCAAAGCAGTTATTTCTTTAGTCCAGCACAGAGCGGAACGCACTTTTTGATGTTTATTGGCCGTCATATTAGCACCATTTCCACTTCCGCAAATAATAATTCCATAAGTTGCTTCTCCTGCTTCAACATCTGCCGCTACGGGATGTACAAAATCTGGATAATCTACGCTATCGTTAGTATCGGTTCCATAATTGGTTACCTCGTGCCCTTCACTTTTAAGATAGGTAGTAATGGCATTTTTATACTCGGTTCCTGCGTGGTCGTTTCCTATGGCTATTTTCATATCTTGGCACCGCCTTATAAACTATTGCGGATTTTTTAATTACTATTATACATATACAAAGATACTAGGATTTTACACTTCATCTTTTTTATTTTTGAAGATAAATAAAGATCTCAAGTTTCATTTTCAATTGATTACAATTTCTTAACCTTAAGTTGATATACTTGTTAACAAGAGTGTTGATATTTGTTTACTGAAAATGCACAAAAATATTTGGTGATTTCATTTAAGAAAACCATATGCACTTTACTTTCAGAATACCTAAAAATAAGTGTTGCTTTTTTGAGTGAGTTATCTTCATTAAAAAGCAGGTTGATAACATAAAAATTCAGAAATCTTATTAAAAATAGGTTGTCAACATAGGTTGTGAACAGCTGTTAATAGCATCTTGTAAATCCTTCATTTTAAAGTAAAATACACTCTTAAAAGTATGTTAACAACCCGTATAAAAACGGTGGTAACTTGAATTAAAAATATACCTTCAAAAAGTTATACCCCTTATTAACACACTATCATAACCATCATTTTATTTTTAAAAATTTAGAAAAAAAGAAAATATGATTATATAAATGTTCACAAGTGTGATAACTCGTATTTTAATATAATTATGAAAGCTCATTAAAATTATAACCAGAATTTTAATGAAGATTAAATCCGATTATTCAAATGCTAAAAAGCGTGGGTAGCAACAAATTAAAATTAAACTATTCTTAAATCAGATGGATTATTCAAATTGTTTAAAATTTCAGTAGCTTCGGCGATGTCATCTTGATGAACTAAAAGCCGGATACCACCCACAGCGTTGCTGTGAAAAGGAAGGACGCTAACCATTGTTTCATTCTGAAAGACAAAACGCAAATTAGCTTGTTCCAACAAATGTCGTAACACAGTATATTCACTAGGGAATGTAAAAATTGCTATAACCTGATAGTTATTCATAACATAAAGTGATCCGCACACTGAACGGAGTCGAAGTGAAGGTACTAAATCTTTCACAATGCAACCCTAGGGTTGTGTTAATAATAGTACTTTTACGAATATTAAGAAAAAACCATGCCGCAACGAAACAAACGGAGAAAAAAGAAAAACAAAATAGAAGGGTTAACGCACAGTATTTTAAACATACTACGGAAAAATAATTCGCAACCTTTTAACTATAAACAAATTGCTGCAAAGCTAGGTCTAGACGATCCTAGTAGCAGAAATCAAATTATCAAAAAACTGAAAGCATTACAAGGAAAAGGAGAAATCCAGGAGATAGAACGAGGAAAATATATAGTAACTCCATCTAAAAATTACCACACAGGAAAAATGGATATTACAGGCCGCGGACGTGGTTTTGTAATCGTAGAAGGACTAGAAGACGATATACAAGTTTCTAATAAAAATTTAAATAAAGCCTTAAATGGCGATACGGTTGAAGTCTACGTTTTTAAAAGAAAACGAGGAGGCCGTATGGAAGGAGAAGTAACTAAAATTATAGAACGCAAACGTACAGAGTTTGTTGGTACTATTCAGGTGAGTGATAAATTTGCCTTTGTTGAATGCCAGGGCTACAACATGTACACCGACTTTTTTGTACCTAAGAGTAAGATTAATAATGCTGAAGACGGAGATAAAGTACTGGTTAAAATGGAAGGCTGGGAGAATAATAGTGAATCTCCACTTGGAACTGTACTAAAAGTACTTGGTAAACCTGGAGAACACAATACCGAAATCCATTCCATTCTTGCACAATATGGATTGCCTTATGAATTTCCATATGAAGTAGAAAAGTATGCAAATGACTTAGATACAAGCATTCAAGAAGACGAAATAAAGAAACGTCGCGATATGCGAAAAACGTTGACGTTTACGATAGATCCAAAAGATGCAAAAGATTTTGACGATGCCTTAAGTTTTGAGGTATTGGAAAACGGAAACTACGAAATAGGAATTCACATTGCCGATGTTTCACACTACGTAAAACCCGGAACATTATTAGACGATGAAGCCTACGAAAGAGCAACGAGTGTGTACTTGGTAGACCGCGTGGTGCCTATGTTACCAGAGATTTTATCGAACAATGCGTGTTCGTTACGACCCAATGAAGAGAAATATACGTTTTCAGCAGTTTTTGAAATTAACAAAAAAGCAGAAGTTGTAAAAAAATGGTTTGGAAGAACTGTAACCTATAGCGATGCTCGTTTTGCATACGAAGAAGCACAAGTTTTAATCGAAACGAATACTTCCGTCGATAAGATTGAGAATCGTACCATTCCAGCAAATATTAGTATAACTGGCAAAGAATATCAAGTAGATAAACCTATTGCCGAAGCCATTGTAGAAATGGATCGCTTAGCAAAAATTCTTCGGAAAAAACGAATGCACGCTGGAGCGATTAGTTTCGATAAAGTAGAAGTAAAGTTTATTTTGGATGAAAAGAGCAATCCGGAAGGGGTGTATTTCAAAGAAAGTAAAGATGCTAATAAACTTATTGAAGAATTTATGTTGCTCGCGAACCGTAGCGTGGCCGAATTTATAGGAAAACATAACCCAAAGAAAACCTTCGTTTACAGAGTTCACGACGAACCGGATGAAGAGAAAATTGCTGCCTTGCAAAATATTATTCGCCAGTTTGGATACAAAATGGACACGCGCGATAAAAAAACAACTGCAACTTCTATGAACAAACTTTTAAAAGATGTTCATGGAAAGAAAGAGCAGAATATGATAGATACTATTGCCATACGTACCATGAGTAAGGCACAATATACCGTGCACAACATTGGACATTACGGGCTGGCATTCGATTATTATACGCATTTTACTTCGCCTATTCGTAGGTACCCAGATGTAATGGTACATCGCTTATTACAACGGTATCTGGATAAAAATGAAAGTGCTAAAGAAGAAACCTACGAAGACAAATGCCGTCACAGTACCGATATGGAAATCCTAGCCACCAATGCAGAGCGTGACAGCATAAAATATATGCAAGTTAAATACATGCAGGACCATAAAGACGAAGAATTTGTAGGGGTAATTTCTGGTGTTACTGAATGGGGAATTTATGTTGAAATTATCTCTAATAAATGTGAAGGAATGGTTCGTTTACAAGATTTAGATGATGACCATTATGAATTTGACAAAGAAAACTATGCTGTTGTAGGTCAACGTACTAAAAATGCCTATGTGTTAGGAGATGAAGTAAATGTAAAAGTTAAAAATGCCGATTTGGTAAAGAAACATCTGGACTTTTTGATGTTGGGTCATTATAGCAGATAGTTTTTAAACTCCATAGATTTACGCGCCATGAAATATGTATACTCTAAAAAAGATGTGTATGTATAAAAAGGATTAGTAACATTTAAAAAAGTACAATGAAAACAACACTATTTGCGATACTTTTTTTGGTGACGTTGTCGGTTTTTACCCAAGAATCCGTCGAAAAAAATGTGGGGGATTTTACAGAGCTAAAAGTCTATGATTTAATCTATGTAAACCTAATTCCTGCTGAAGAATACAAGGTGGTGCTTACCGGGGAAGATGCTCATAATATTTCTATCGTAAACAAAGACGGGGTGCTTAAAATTAGAATGGAAACCTCGAAATTATTCAGTGGAAGCGAAAATGCAGTCGTTGTGTACTATAAGAATCTAACAATTATAGATGCCAATGAAGGCACACAAATTAGAAGCGACCATACCATAAAAAGAGACGTTTTAAAACTAAGAGCTCAAGAAGGCGGAGACATAAGAATATCTGTCGATGTAAATGAACTTGTTTCAAAAGCTGTTACAGGAGGAGAACTTCGATTAAAAGGGAAAGCCAAGCTACATACGGTAACTATAAATACAGGAGGTATTTCCAGCGGAAAAAACCTAGCTACCGAAACCACGAAAATAAAAATAAAAGCGGGTGGTCAGGCAGATATCAACGCTAGTGAATTGGCCGAAATCAATATTAAAGCTGGTGGCGATGTGTTTGTGTACGGAAACCCAAAAGTAATTGACCAGAAAAAATTATTCGGTGGCCGTGTGAAAGTTATAAAAGAAGCTCCGTAACAACCGCTCAAATCTTTGTATTTTTACAATTATGTTTGATGGTATTGGCTATGCGGCGTTTTACGGTTTCTTACTTGCTTTTGCAGTAGGTCCTGTTTTCTTTACCCTAATTGAAACTAGTATTACCAAGGGCTTTAAAGCAGGTGTTTTCTTCGATTTGGGCGCCATGGCAGCAGACATCATCTTTATTGTTATTGCCTATTTTAGTACCAGTAAAATTTTAGAACGCGTAAAAGACGACCCCGGTTTACTTATTTTTGGAGGTGTAGTGTTAATTGCATACGGCGTAATTTCATACATACGAACGTCTAAAAATTTAATTAAAATTGTACGGGAACATTATGCCGTTTCCGTAAAAAAGAATCTTGGCGGATTATTTTTAAAAGGTTTTTTACTCAATTTTGTGAATTTTGGCGTGTTGGCAGGTTGGATTGGTACTATTATTATGGCAAATGCGCTAACAACGACCGAAAATGGTGTTGTATTATTCTTAAGCACCGTCCTTATCACTTTTTTTGCAACCGATTTACTGAAAATTATTTTAGCTAAAAAACTAAAAAGTAAAATGACCCCACGCGTTATCTTTAAAACGAAGAAGTGGGTGAGTATTTTAATAACCCTATTTGGCGTTTTTCTACTTGTTGAAGGCATTTTTCCAGCACAAGTAAAAAAAGGACTAGAACAAATCCCAACCAATACTCTACCAATAGACAAACCAATTCCACCCGTAGAAGAAGATGCGATCCAGGTGCCATAATGTAATTAACAGGTAAATTTATTTAGAAAAATAATAATATTGGCTCCTTCCCAGAAAAAGAAAGGTATCCCGTCTTTGGCGGGACGGAAGGGTTCACCCCAGCGGAGCGCGTGATTTAGTGAACCCAGTATGTATTACTAATACTGTCTTAAAAATTATAAGAATTAATATAAACAAAAAATCCAGCCTTTTTAGCTGGATTTTTTTGAGGCATCAAGCGGATTCGAACCGCTGTAGAAGGTTTTGCAGACCTCTGCCTAGCCACTCGGCCATGATGCCATCTTGTTCCTAAGTAGGTAGGAATATGAATTGGCAAATATAGAAATTTAATGTAAAAGCCTATAATTAATTTGAAGGTCTTTCAAAAGCTGAAAAATTCAACTAAAGTATTTCAAAAAACCATACGAATTCCAACCAACAAAATTTACTAATTAACTAGTTACCCAAGTATCTAATTCTCCTTTTATCTTTCATTGTTACCACAACTTCAGCAACATCGCCACCAATAGGAGGGTTCAATTTGCTAATGGAGACTTTAGCTTTTTTGACCAATGGAATTTCATTAAAAATTCTATCAATAATTCGCTGCCCTACTTGTTCTAACAGTTTGCTGCGTTGTGCCATTTCGGTTTTAATAATGTGTTGTAAATACACATAATCTACCGTATCGTTCAGATTATCAGTTTTGGCAGGTTGGCTTAAATTAGCTTTTACAGTAAGGTTAACCAAGTAATCACTCCCAATTTTTTTTTCTTCAATTAAACAACCGTGATTGGTAAAAATGCGAACGTTTTTAAGACGAATGGTACTCATAACTATGTTTTTGGTAAAGATAATCACAAAAGCTATTTTTAACCCTTTTAGGAGCGTATTTTGGTTAAATTTGCTAATGAAATTAAAGATGTCCGCTCGAGCGCAGTCGAGCGCTAAGTTGATTATCAAGCCATTTAATAAACCTCTTGACTGCGCTCGAGGAGACACTAGTAAACCATGACAGAAGAAAAAGAATCACTCAACTTTATAGAACACATTATTGAGGACGATTTAAAGGCATCGTACTCTAAAGACGATTTACAGTTTCGTTTTCCACCAGAGCCTAATGGATATTTACATATTGGCCACGCATCTTCTATTTGTTTAAACTTTGGTTTGGGACTTCGCTATAATGCACCTGTGAACCTTCGGTTTGACGACACCAACCCAGCAAAGGAAGAACAGGAATTTGTAGATGCCATTAAAAAGGATATTACGTGGTTAGGTTATAAATGGGCGAAGGAGTGTTATGCTTCAGATTACTTTCAGCAGTTATACGATTGGGCAGTTCAGTTTATAAAAGAAGGAAAGGCATATGTAGATTCGCAAACTTCAGAACAAATTGCAACCCAAAAAGGAACACCAAATGAACCTGGTGTAGAAAGCCCTTTTAGAAACAGACCAGCTGAAGAAAGTCTAGCTCTATTCGAAAAAATGAAAAATGGTGAAGCCGCCGAAGGTTCTCATGTACTCCGTGCAAAAATAGATATGACTTCTAGCAATATGCTTATGCGAGATCCTGTGATGTATCGTGTGTTGCATAAAGCACACCACCGCACAGGAACCGATTGGAAAATCTTCCCTATGTACGATTGGACTCATGGTGAAAGCGATTATATAGAACAAGTGTCTCACAGTTTCTGTACACTGGAATTTTTACCCCATAGAGAGCTTTACAATTGGTTTTTGGACCAAGTACACGACAGTGATAAGTTACGGCCTAAGCAACGAGAATTTGCCCGCAGAAACTTAAGTCATACTGTTGTGAGTAAACGTAAATTGGCAAAACTGGTTGAAGAGGGTGTTGTAACAGGTTGGGATGACCCAAGAATGCCAACTATTTCTGGCCTACGCCGAAGAGGATATACCGCAGATTCTATTAAAAATTTTGCAGATAGTATTGGCGTGGGAAAACGTGAAAATTTAATTGATGTTTCGCACCTAGAATACAACGTACGAGAAGACCTTAATAAAAAAGCAGACCGTGTAATGGCAGTGCTAAACCCTTTAAAGGTTGTTATTACTAACTATCCTGAAGGCCAAGAAGAGTGGTTAGAAGCCGAAAATAATCCAGGATTTGAGACTGCTGGAAGCAGAGAAGTCCCTTTCTCTCGTGAAATCTATATTGAAAAAGACGATTTTAAAGAAGAAGCTAACCGAAAGTTTTTTAGACTAAAGTTAGGCGGCGAAGTACGTTTAAAAAATGCTTACATTATCAAAGCTGAAAAAGCCATAAAAGATGAAACTGGTAATATTATTGAAGTACATTGTACCTACGATACCGACAGTAAAAGTGGAAGTGGCACCGAAGCTTCTTTACGTAAAGTAAAAGGTACCTTGCATTGGGTTTCAGTTCAGCATGCGTTGCCTATTGAAGTGCGTTTGTACGATCGTTTATTTACCGAAGCTTCTCCAGATACTCACAAGGAAAAAGATTTTATGGATTTTATAAACCCCGCTTCTCTGGAAGTAATTACCGGGTATGCAGAACCAAGTTTAGCGCAATTAAAACCAGAGGACACAGTCCAGTTTCAGCGACTAGGGTATTTCACGGTTGATAAAGACTCAACAGGAGGAAATGTTATTTTTAATCGGACTGTAGCACTTCGAGATTCTTGGGCAAAGTTGGAAGGATAGTAGCGTACATTTTAAGATTTTAACTAACCATTTTCTGATAACTTTAAGAGAATTTGGCAGGCTGTTGGTCTTTTTAAGAAATCTTTACCATTTATAATTTGGGTATTAACCGGTTGTTAACATCGCTTGGCTATCTGTTAAAGTATCTTTGTTAGTATCAATTAATAATAACTTAAAAACAATAAACATGGCATCAAATACAGGACAAACCATACTTGCATTATTAACCGGAGCAGCCATAGGTGCTGGAATAGGTATTTTATATGCTCCCGATAAAGGCTCAAAAACACGGAGCAAAATTGACAAAGAGCGTAAAAAAGCTCAGAAAAACCTGAACAAGCAATTCCATGACACAAAATCTAATTTAACCGAACAAGCTCAAAAAGCCAAATATAATTTTCAGCAAAAGCTAGACGATACTTTATCTTCTGCAAGTCATAAAGCGGATGATATTTTGCTGGCAATGGAAGATAAATTAGAAGCGCTGCGCAAGCAAAATGCAAAACTACAAAAGGATGTTACTTTGGATAAAGTAAAAACGACTGCCAAAAAAGCATAAGTATGGCTTTTAAACTGCTTACTGAAAACCTGAGCGAATCGGGGACAAAATTGCAAGAGTATATTGAAAATTCGGCGGAGTATTATAAACTTCGCCTTTTTAAGACTGCAATGAAATTTGCCACCTCGCTAATTAACATGTTAGTTCTGGGCGGTATTTTTATGTTGTTCTTAATGTTCTTTTCCTTTGGAATAGCCATGTGGCTTGGGCGAATTTTAGATAGCATGTTGTATGGTTTCTTTATTGTAGGCGGTATTTATTTAATTGCTTTTTTCCTTATTTTATTCTTCGGGAAAAAACATATTGATAAGGCAATTCTCTCTAAATTTTCAGAATTTGTAGTAGAAGACCCCGAAAAAGAAGCACATATGTTCGAGGATGATGTTTCGTTGGAAGATTTTAACAAGGGGACTGTGCCCCAAAAAAAAGAAATTCCATGAAAAAAAAATATACCACTTTCGAAGAGATCGATCAGGATATAAAACGAGCTTATCTCCAGTCTGAAATAGACAAGGAAGAGCTAAAATTAAGCCTGCATGAAGCGAAGGATAGTCTTACACCTGGGAAGATCGCCACGGCTGTTTTAGGAGGAGTCGCCACAAGTGCTGTGCTCATTAAACTACTAACACCTGTAGTTTCATTTGCGATTGGGAAGTTGCTTCAAAAATATAGAGACAATTAAAATAGAATTTTAAAGAAATTAAATGCCCGATTCTTGACTGAAATCGGGCTTTCTTATTTAATACTAATAGATTTTATTTTTGAGACAATTAATATTGTACATCTTCATCTCTAGGTGGTGGCGGGTTTCTTTTCGTTTTCTTGTTTGTAATTCCCTTGGCGGCATTTGTCTTTTTCATTTGTTCCCCAATTTGGTTGCTGGCTACAAAACTTGCGATCATATCATTCAGCATATTACTCCCAGCCTGAGGTGAGTTAGGTAACAAGATTAAGTTGGTATTAGTTTCCTCCCCAATGCTTTGTAACGTGTCATAATGTTGTGTTACTACAATTAATGCACTTGCTTCCTGAGAGTTGATCCCTACATTATTTAATACATCGACACTTTCTTCCAGTCCGCGTGCAATTTCACGACGCTGGTCTGCAATACCCTGTCCTTGTAAACGCTTGCTTTCGGCTTCTGCACGCGCTTTGGCTACAATTTTAATACGCTCTGCTTCTGCTTCGTATTCTGCAGCTACTTTTTCGCGTTCTGCTGCGTTAATGCGGTTCATAGCCGCTTTTACCTGCACATCTGGATCAATATCTGTTACCAGAGTTTTAATAATATCGTATCCATAATCACTCATAGCTTCATTTAATTCAGATTTCACTGCGATGGCAACATCATCTTTTCGTTCAAAAACATCATCTAATTTCATTTTAGGCACTTCGGCACGCACTACATCAAAAACATAGGAGGTAATCTGGTCGTGCGGATTCTGAAGCTTATAAAAAGCATCATATACTTTCTCACGAATTACTTGAAACTGCACTGAAATTTTCAGCTTTACAAACACATCATCTTTCGTTTTGGTTTCAACCATAACATCCAATTGCTGAATCCTTAAATTTACCCGTCCTGCAATACGTTGTATAATAGGAATTTTAAATTGAAGACCAGAATTTCGAATGCTGCTAAACTTACCGAAGTTCTCAATAAGTGCTGCTGTTTGTTGCTTTACCACAAAGAAAGAAGAAAGCAAAAGAAAAAAAACAATAATCCCTATGGGAACCAATAAAATAAGAAATGCGTTCATGGTGCTAAAATATTAGTTATATATAATCCGTTCAAGATACGAAAATAAAGCTACTTTTGGCTTCAAAATCCTCACCCCATGATGAGCCTACGAAACCTTTTATTTGTTGCCATTGCACTTACCGTGTGCGTAACAACCTTAGCACAAAGAAATTACGACGATTATAACCGTATTGGGATACAAGGCGGCGTCTCTTTTTTTGATATAAACACCTCAAATTTTGTAACTGAACAACAAACAGGTTTTGGCGCAGGATTTACCACGAGAGGGTCTTTTAGAAACAATTTTGACTTAATTTATGGTCTTACCTTCTTTAGCAATAAAATAGGAATTCTAGGTTCTAACGTAGCAGCATCGCCTTTCGAAAAACAGTTTATAACCTATACTATTCCTAGTGTTCAGTTGAATTTTTTGGGAAGTTATAATATTGTGAAGCATCATTTTAGCCTGGAATTTGGCCCTATACTCAACGTAAATGGAAACATGAAAGTAGACAGCGAACGTTTGGAAAACTATATTTTGGATGGTTATACTACACTGCGAGCACAAGACATTGAAGACATTAGCCCCATTAATTTTCATGTAATGGGAGGTGCCACGGTAGGGTTGGAGAGCTTTCGATTAAGTGCCCAATACCAATATGGTGTTACCAATATGCTCAATAAATTGAATGATCAAGATATTGAGAACTCTTCAGGAGATGAATTTAAAGGGAACAGTTCTACGATTGTGATTATGGCGGTAATTTATTTTTAGACTTTATACCCCTATATTTGGAGAGGAATGCATGTAAAACTTAAAATAATGCACCTTACTTTCTTTATACTTCTAAATACATTAGCATATTCTCAACAAAACGTTGAAGATAAACCAGAAGATAATAAACAAAACAATTTCGATTTTGGAATTCAAGCAGGTTTTTCTTTAAATTACCTTGAACATAACTTGTTTCTTAGGGAAACTAAACTGGAAGAGCAAGGAAATCTTATTGGCTTAAATGTAAGAAAGAATTTAATCGGGAATTTAGATCTGGTTTCTAGCCTTTCTTTTATGTACTATGAAACGGAATTTGAGACCGTTGCACCGCCTTGTTGTGGATTTGATGTAGGGAGCGGTTTCATTGATGCAATTCGAAGGGAATTTCATTTAAGCCTTTTAGGTAGCTATAGATTAATTAAAGACAATTTTAGTATTGAACTTGGCCCTTCTCTAAGTTATAGCGGGGGATTTGATTTTAAGAACGATGTAGGCCCCACGCTATGGAATGGAGGTTCAGATTTTTATGCGATCGACCTATAAAATCTTCGCACGCTTAATTTGTCTCTTCAATTTGGAGCAACGATAGGTTTTAATAAATTAAAAATTACAGCGCAATATCAACTTGGAATAACAAATGTATTTAGAGGTGTTGACTTCAATAATCGTCCAGATGAAGATTTGGAAGGCCACACTTCTGCTGTTTTATTAATGACTATTTGGTATTTTTAAACAGATGTTGCTGCTGCTTTAATCCTAGCTATACTTTCCTCTTTTCCTAATATTGAAATAATTTCAAACACATCAGGGCCTTTCATTTCACCTACTAGCGCCAATCGTAATGGCATCATTACTTTTCCGAAACCAATGTCATTACTGGTAATCCATCCTTTTATAGTATCTGAAATTTTTGTGGCTGAAAAGTCTTCAGTAGCATTCAGTAATTCTATTACTTTCTGAAGAATTCGTGGAGTGTCCTCTTTAAACGCTTTTTTTGAAGCTTTTTCATCATAAGTTGAAGGCGCCTCAAAAAAGAAACTTCCTTGTTCCCAAAGGTCTTTTACAAACGTAGCACGTTTTTTAAGCATACTAACAATCAATGCTAGATTGAGCCTAGTAGAAACCCCTTTTTCCTCTAGAAATGTTTTAAACTGAGCCGTTAGCAGCCCTTCGTCCATCTCCTGTAAATAGTGGTTTTGGAACCACTTTGTCTTTTCAGGATCAAATTTTGCCCCGGATTTGTTTACGCGCTCCAATTCAAAAGCAGCTATCAGTTCTTCCAAACTGAAGATTTCTTGCTCCGTTCCCGGATTCCACCCTAAAAACGCTAACATGTTTAATACGGCTTCAGGCAAATAACCATCTTCTCGGTAGCCAGAAAATATATCGCCATCGGTTGTTTTCCATTCTAAAGGAAACACGGGAAAGCCCATTTTATCTCCATCACGTTTGCTTAACTTCCCTTTACCTACAGGCTTCATTAACAACGGTAAATGTGCAAATTGTGGTGCTTTCCAACCAAAAGCACGGTATAATAACATGTGTAGTGCCAAAGAGGGTAACCACTCTTCCCCACGAATTACGTGACTTATTTCCATTAAATGATCATCCACAATATTAGCTAAGTGATAAGTAGGCATTCCGTCACTTTTAAAAAGCACTTTGTCGTCCAAAACGTTGGTGTCTATTTGCATAGCACCACGAACTATATCTGTTAACGGTAAAATTTCATTTTGCGGTGTTTTAAAGCGGATTACATACTCATTTCCTGTAGCTATTTTTTCTTTTACTTTAGCATCAGAAAGCGCCAGAGAATTGTCTAGCTTAAGGCGGTTGTGCCAATTGTAGATAAACGTTTTCCCTTCTGCTTCATGTTGTTTTCGGTGAGCGTCTAAAGCCTCAGAAGTGTCAAAAGCATAATATGCATTACCATTTTCAATAAGTTGGTCTGCATAGTTGCGATATAAATCCTTGCGCTCGCTTTGGCGATAGGGACCATATGTTCCGCCAGAAACGGGGCCTTCATCTGCAGGAATGTTTAGCCAGTTTAGCGCTTCTATAATATAATCTTCGGCGCCTTCAACATATCTTGTTTGGTCGGTATCTTCAATTCTAATAATAAAATCGCCGCCGTGTTTTTTAGCAAATAAATAGTTAAACAAAGCCGTCCGTACCCCACCAATATGTAGGGGGCCTGTTGGACTGGGAGCAAAACGTACGCGCACTTTTTGAGACATGAAAATAGAACTTAAATTAGCCTGCAAAGGTACAGAAACTAATAAAGCATTTCAATGGTTTTGGTGATTCTTCATGAACAGGTTTTAGAATTTGGATTTTGAATTTTTAGATTTCAACTTATGGGTTTCATCTCCACAGGAATCCGTTTATTCATAATAGAAAACCATAAGGGCGGTATAAGAGAAATAAGCATAGAAGTAGGATAGCCAAAAGGCATTTGCGGACTCACATCGTGGTAATCCAACGTTTGATACTTTTTTGTAGATTTGAAGTGATGGTCGCTGTGGCGAGTGAGTTCATAAAGAATAATTCTGCCCATCAGGTGGTTGCTATTCCAGGAATGTACTTCGCTCACGCGTTCGTAGCGCCCGCTTTTGGTTTTGTTTCGGCTTAGCCCATAATGTTCTATATAGTTTATGGTTTCTAGCAATATTGCGCTGGTAACGCCTATGCCTATTGCAATCGTTACAGCAAAAAGTCCAAAGAAGTACGCTATAATTCCCAAGTATAAAAGCTGAATAAGGGTATAATATAGCATGTCGTTTTGAATGCTGAAAAACGACCTCTTAGCACGTTTCAGCAAATCCAATTGAATTTTCCAGGCACTTCTATATTGCCTGAACATAGAAGTAAACCAGAAAGAATATACAGTTTGGTTGTATTGTGCACTTGCAGGATCTTCGGCAGTGGCGGCATTTAAATGATGGCCGTAATTGTGTTCTACGTAAAAATGCATGTATAAGGCCGGGATTAATAAAATTTTTGCAAGGGTTTTCTCAAAACGGGTTTTGCGATGGCCAAGTTCATGGGCTACATTTATGCCATTTCCGCCAACAGCAATTCCAACTGAAATTGTTAAACCAAACAACTCTGCTGCCGAATACTCAAACCATGTAAGGCTCCACAAAAACCAACCTACAATCCCAAACACAAGCGGAAGGTTTATATATAACAATACATCAAAAAGCGGGTTTTTTAATTTTATTGAAACCTCTTTGGCCGATAAGTTTTCTGTTTTAACGGGGAGTAGTAATTCAAAAATGGGGATCATAACAAAGGCAAAAACAGGAGTAAAAAAGACCCAGTTTCCTTTCAGATAAAGGCCAAGAATAGCTGCTGCAGGAATAGAGTAGGCGGCCAAGTATTTTAAGTCGTGCATAGTATCACAGTTTTGGACTTATTTTTGATAGGTTTGTAAACAAAATAAAGTTGTACTTTAGAAGTTTAGAGTATTAGGTATCTTTAATATATGAGCACATTTAGCATCATTCAGCAAAAGCTGGAACAATTTATAAAAAAATACTACACCAATGAGTTGATCAGGGGTACTATTCTATTTTTTGCTATTGGGTTGTTCTATTTGTTAATTACCCTGCTGGTTGAATATTTTCTATGGTTAAGTCCGTTGGGTCGCACCGTGCTGTTTTGGACGTTTGTAGTTGTAGAATTAGGCTTATTAGCTAGGTTTATTGCGTTCCCACTAGCGAAACTTTTCAAATTACAGCAAGGTATTTCGCAAGAAGAAGCTGCAAAAATTATTGGGAACCACTTCCCAAATGTAAACGACAAGTTGCTGAATGTTATTCAGCTTAACCAGAACTACCGCGAGAGTGAATTACTAGCCGCAAGCATAGACCAAAAAGCAGACGAGTTACAACCAGTTCCTTTTACTACAGCGGTAAATTTCAGTAAAAATGCCAAGTATTTGAAGTATGCAGCGATTCCGGTTGTTATTTTTATAGTATTTAGTCTTTTTGGAGAGAAAGACACCTTCAGCAGTAGTTATGAGCGTGTGGTGAATTATGAAACTGCCTATGAGCCACCAGCACCATTCACATTTTATGTGGTCAACGATAACCTTACAGCAGTTGAAAACAAACCGTTTACCCTACAAATTAGAACTGAAGGAAAGGCAATTCCTGAAAACGCGAGCATTGTTTATAATGACGAAACTTACTATTTAAAACAAAATGCACCCGGTGTATTTGAGCATACGTTTGCACAACCTATAGACCCTATAAAATTTAGCTTGGCAGCAAACAAAGTAACGAGCAAGTCTTATACGCTAGATGTAGTTAAAACACCATCCTTAGTGGCTTTTGAGATGAATTTAGATTACCCATCTTACACTGGAAAGCGAGACGAAACCCTAAAAAGCACAGGAAACGCTACCATTCCCGAGGGCACTCGTGTTACATGGAAAGTAAACACCAAAAACACCAAAGAAGTACACCTTAAAACAAAAGATAGCGCCTATTTTTTTACTGAAAAGGAACAACAATTTACCTACAATAAGGGTGTATACCGAAAATTAGATTACGCTATTACCACCTCTAACGATTTCCTGAAAGAGTATGAAAATCTTTCATTTACCCTAGGCGTAGTGCGTGATGCGTATCCAGAAATTGAAGTAGCATCTAAGCAAGACAGCATAGATAGCCAGACAATCTACTTTTTAGGGCGTGTGAGTGACGATTATGGGTTAAGTAAGTTGCGTCTTGTGTACTTCCCAATAGGCGAAGAGCAGGCCATGAAAACCGAAATTCTCCCTGTTAATAAAACTACTGTAGATCAATTTGTGTATACATTTCCGGGGGATTTCCCGCTAGAAGATGGTGTTGCGTATGAGTATTATTTTGAAGTGTTCGACAATGATGCAATTCATAACTACAAGTCTAGCAAGTCGGGAATTTATTCTTTCAGAAAGTTAACCAAAGATGAAGAAGAGAAGGAGCAATTGCAAAATCAGGAGAAGTCTATTAAAGGAATGGACAAGACTTTACAAGATTTAAAGTATCAGGAAAAAGCATTGGAAGCGCTTTCTAAACTTCAGAAAGAGAAAAAAGATTTAAACTGGAACGATAAAAAACAGCTGGAAAACTTCATCAAGCGCCAAAAGCAACAGGAAGATATGATGAAAAAGTTTTCAGAAGAACTAAAAGAAAATCTAGAAAATTTTCAGCCAGAGAACGAAGACAAAGATCCGTTTAAGGAGCAATTAGAAAAGCGCCTAGATGAAAATGAGGAACGACTAGAGGAGAACGAAAAGTTGCTGGAAGAACTTGAAAAGCTTCAGGAAAAAATTAACAAGGAAGAGCTTACCGAAAAGCTAGAAAAATTATCTAAGCAAAATAAAAACCAAGAAAAGAACTTGGAGCAGTTGCTTGAGCTTACCAAGAGATATTACGTAACCAAGAAAGCTGAAAAATTAGCTGAAGAAATATACAAGTTAGGAGAAGAGCAAGAAAAATTAGCCGACGTTCCCGAAGAAAAAAACACCAAAGAAAAACAGGAAGCGCTTAATAAAAAGTTTGAGGAATATCAAAAAGAAATGGACGAGCTCCAAAAGGAAAACGAAGGTTTGAAAGAACCCATGGAAATCCCTGAAGATGCTAAGACGGAGGAAGAAATTAAACAAGAACAAGAAAAAGCTACAGACAATTTAAGCCAGCAAAAGAAACAGGACGCTAAGCAAAACCAAAAGAAAGCGGGCCAGAAAATGAAACAGATGGGACAGCAAATGCAGGCGCAAATGCAAGCGGGTCAAGGGGAAAGTATAGAAGAAGATGCCGAAATGCTACGTCAAATCTTAGACAACCTTGTAGTGTTTTCTTTCGAGCAGGAGGCTGTTATGGAGGATTTTAAAATAACAGACTATGGGAATCCTGTTTTTGGCAAAAAATTAAATACTCAAAACGATTTAAAACTCAATTTTCAGCACATAGACGACAGTATTTTTTCACTTTCATTAAGAAACCCATTGATAAGTGAAACGATAAACTCAACCTTAACCGATGTTCAATACAACTTAGATAAGTCCTTAGAGCGATTGGCCGAAAACCTGATGCGTCAAGGGTTGAGCAATCAACAATATACGGTTACTGGTGCAAATGAATTGGCTATTCTATTAAGCGACGCCTTAAATAGTATGCAAAACCAAATGCAGTCTATGGGCCAAGGGCAGGGTAGTGGAAAAGGTAAAGGTCAAGGCCAAGGACAGGGCCAGGGACAAGGATTTCAACTACCGGATATTATTGAGAAGCAAAAAAGCTTAGGGGAAAAGATGAAAGAAGGAATGGGTAAAGAAAAAGGCGAAGGCGAAAGCGGTTCAGATGGAGAGGGCGGTAAAGGTGAAGACGGACAAGGGCAATCTGGCGAGGGTCAAGGCCAAGGTGATGGTCAAGGTCAAGGAGAGGGTCAGGGGGATGGTGAAGGAAATGGTGATGGAGATGGTGAAGGCGGACAAAACGGAAAAGGCAATGAAAATGGTGATGGAGAGAATGGTGACGGAGAAGGTTATAATGAAGATTTAAATGGAGAGTTGTATGAAATTTATAAACAACAGCAGCAGTTACGCCAACAACTTGAAGATAAACTAAGCAAAGAAGGGCTAAAAGGGAATGGAGGTAATTTATTGCGCCAAATGGAGCAAGTAGAACAACAGTTGCTCGATAAGGGATTTAACGAGCGCACTCTTGAAAAAATGCTGAATCTACAATATGAGCTACTTAAGCTTGACAAAGCCGATTTTGAGCAAGGTCAAGAAAGCCGTCGTGAGTCTATAACAAATAGAAAGCAGTATACAAATTCACTTCGAACCAACCCTGAAGAGGTTAAGAAATACTTTAATACCACTGAAATTTTAAATAGAGAAGCATTGCCTTTAAAGCCTATTTACAAAGAGCGAGTTCAAGATTATTTTAAACAAGACAATGATTGATTTTTATTCTGAAAACGATTTTAAATTAGAACAACAAATTGAAGTTTCACAATGGATTTCTTCTGAAATCTCTGCTCGAGGTTTTGAAGAAGGAGAGATTACATATATATTTTGTGACGATAACTATTTACATAAGTTGAATGTACAATTCTTGAACCACGATACGCTTACCGATATTATTAGTTTCGATAACTCCCTTGGACAGTTGATTAATGGTGAAATTTATATTTCTACAGATCGGGTGGCTGAAAATGCGACAGATTTTAAAACTGTTTTTATAGACGAACTGCATCGAGTTATTATTCATGGAATCCTTCATTTCTGTGGACTTAAAGACAAGTCGTTACAAGAAGCTGAAGTTATGCGAAATGCTGAAAATGACGCTTTAAAAAATCGGAGCTTCCTATAGAGTGCTGATATTCAATAAATTACTATTTTAACTAACTGTAGTACAGATATTTACGTATCTTTACCAACTTAAAATTTAACGTGAATGTTTCACGTGGAACAATTGTTTATATGTTTCAAAAAGAATATGATGTTATTGTAGTGGGAGGTGGTCACGCAGGTTCTGAAGCTGCGGCCGCTGCTGCTAATTTGGGTTCTAAAACCCTGCTTATTACAATGAATTTGCAAAACATTGCACAAATGTCTTGCAACCCGGCCATGGGTGGAATTGCAAAAGGCCAAATTGTACGTGAAATTGATGCCTTAGGGGGGTATAGTGGAATTGTTTCAGACACCTCTGCGATACAATTTAAAATGCTTAATAAGTCCAAAGGTCCTGCCATGTGGAGTCCGAGGGTTCAAAGTGATCGTATGCGTTTTGCCGAAGACTGGAGACTCATGCTTGAGAAAACCAAAAACTTAGATTTTTATCAGGAGATGGTCTCTAGTATTATTACTGAAGGAGGTAAAATAGTAGGTGTAAAAACCTCCTTAGGATTAGAAGTTAGAGGTAAATCTGTTGTGCTTACCAATGGAACTTTTTTAAATGGTCTAATTCATATTGGTGATAAACAATTTGGAGGGGGCAGGGCTGGAGAAAGAGCTGCAACAGGTATTACTAAAGATTTAGTGGGTTTAGGATTTGAATCCGGAAGAATGAAAACCGGAACACCTCCAAGAGTAGATGGCAGGTCTTTAGATTTTTCTAAGATGATCCTTCAACCAGGTGATGAAGATCCACAAAAGTTCTCTTATCTAGATAGTACAAAGCCCTTAACAAAACAACGTGCGTGCCATATGTCTTATACGAGTGAGACAGTTCACGATTTGTTGCGGGAGGGTTTTGATAGATCCCCTATGTTTAATGGTGCAATTAAAAGTATTGGGCCACGTTACTGCCCTTCTATTGAAGATAAGATTAACCGTTTTGCAGACAAAGATAGACATCAACTATTTGTTGAGCCAGAAGGATGGAGCACTGTAGAATATTATATAAATGGATTCTCTACATCTTTGCCTGAAGATATTCAGTTTAAGGCGTTGCAACAATGTGCTGGATTTGAAAATGTAAAATTTTTCCGCCCAGGATATGCTATAGAATACGACTATTTTCCTCCTACGCAATTACAGCATACTCTAGAGACTAAGTTGGTTGAGGGACTGTATTTTGCTGGACAAATAAATGGCACAACAGGATATGAAGAAGCTGCTTCGCAAGGATTAATGGCGGGGATTAATGCACACTTGAAAGTACACGAAAAAGACCCCTTTATTCTACAAAGAAATGAAGCTTATATAGGAGTTTTAATAGACGATTTAATAACAAAAGGAACCGAAGAGCCATACCGAATGTTTACCTCTAGGGCAGAATATAGGACACTGTTGCGTCAAGACAATGCCGATTTTAGACTCACTCCTAAAGGGTATGAATTAGGATTAGCTTCTGAAGAGCGTCTTAGAAAAATGGAAAAGAAGGAAAAAAACGCTAGTACATTTGTGCAATTTTTTAAAGACACCAGTGTTTCTCATACCGAAGTAAATCCTATTTTAGAATCTAAAAATTCGGCAACAGTCCATCAGAGTGATAAAATGTTTAAGTTGTTTTCTCGCCCCGAATTGGTGATGGAAGATATGCGAAAAATAGAATCTGTTTCAGAATACATTAAAGAGAATAACTTAAATTTTGAAGAACTAGAGCAAACCGAAATTCAAGTAAAATATGCGGGATACATTGCAAAAGAAAAGAATAATGCCGACAAATTAAATAGACTAGAAGGAATTAAAATCCCAAAGAATTTCGATTACTCAAAACTAAAGTCGCTTTCGTATGAGGCTATGGAAAAGTTAAAAGCAGTACAACCTGCAACTGTTTCTCAAGCAAGTCGTATTAGTGGTGTTTCACCAAATGACATTTCGGTGATGTTAGTGTATATGGGGCGTTAAGTTATTGTTTCACGTGGAACGTATTAAATAATTCATTTTTTTCAACTTATAACCTGTCACTTTGTCCCAAAATCCATTATATATTTCAGCAAAAGACTATTTAGTTTCTGGAGAAGAATTCCAGTTACTATACGATTCGAAGTATGAAATGTTAGTGACTCATCCGTGTCCAAAAATTGAGGATTTAAGTAAGTACTACGAAAGTGAAAATTATATTTCACATACCGATAAAAAGAAAGGAATTATTTCTTTTTTATATCAAACAGTAAAAAGTTATTCATTAAAAAAGAAAGTGAGCCTTATAAAAAAATTGAATAGAGGTTCTGGAAAATTATTGGATATTGGAGCAGGAACAGGGGATTTTTTAGTAACGGCAAAAAAGAAGGGTTGGGATATTTCTGGTGTAGAGGTAAATCAAAATGCTAGAAATCGCGCTGAAGAAAAATCGGTGCTTTTAGAAGATACAATCAATAAATTTCAAGATCAGAAATTCGATGTTATTACAATGTGGCATGTGCTTGAGCATATCCCAAATTATAAACAAACACTTGAAAGGTGTTATTCACTTTTAAATGAAAACGGAATTTTATTAATTGCCGTTCCAAATTATAAAAGTTTCGATGCGCAGTATTTTAAAAACTATTGGGCTGCCTATGATGTTCCAAGACATCTTTGGCATTTTTCAAGAACTTCATTGCCCAAAATACTAAAAGCTACGTTTCAGCTTATCGACATAAAGCCTATGATTTTCGATTCGTTTTATGTGAGCCTATTGTCTGAAAAATATAAAACAGGAAATAATTTTTCTTTTAAAGCAATTTGGATTGGATTACAATCGAATATAAAGGCCAGTGCAACAAAAGAGCATTCTTCAATCGTTTACTGCTTCAGAAAGCGCTAGAAGCGTGTTTTAACCGGAATAAGAGCAAATAAATCTGCGCTTATTGTTGTGTGATAGCTTTGCTTCAAAACTGGCTTAAATCGCTTGTAAAAGCGCGGTTTTAAATAAACAATTCTTATTGGGGTTGAAAATCTAATAGAATATCTCTATGTAAGCTCTTTTTTATGAATGAGCCTAGTTAATTGAATACTTAAATCTGAGAAGATTAATTTAGCATTTCCATTTCTTTCAATGTGGTAAGACGCATTTTCTAAAGCTTCAGTAATCTCAAAGATATTATTTTGATGTACAAAAGGAGCAAACTTTGAAATATCAAAAGTTCCATCGGCACTTTCAAAAAAGAGAAGGGAATCGGCTTTATAGTTTTTCAGTAGTGCTTGTCTAAAAACTTCAATACAATAACTCAAAAATTTTTTTTGTGTTTCACGCCCCACCCCAGCTAAGTCTTCACTCCACTTTAATAATTCATGGATTGCCTTTTTATTGCCTTTTGCCTTAAAAGCTGTTCGCACCCAGGTCACAAACCATTTTTCAAAAACAGATGCATCACCATCTTGCTCCAACAGTTGTAAAGCGTGGTGAAAATTGCCATTTGCCCTGTGTGCTATTTGTTGTGCTACATTATCTTTAACAGTTTTATTTTCAACAAGATATGTAAAAATGTCATTCTCAGATAGTTTAGGAAAATGTAATGTTTGACACCTCGATCTTATGGTGCCAATAAGTTGCTCTTCCTGCTCGGTTAATAGCAATAAAACAGTTTTATCTGGTGGCTCTTCTACCAGTTTCAGAATTTTATTGGCACATTGGGTATTCATTTGGTCAGCCATCCATATAATAACCACTTTATAACCACCCTCGTAAGACTTAAGGGAAAGATTTTTCAGCAAATCGGATGCTTCATCTACGTTTATATTTCCTTGTTTATTTTCAATTCCCAGTGATTGAAGCCAAGAAAAGAGAGAGCCGTAAGGGTTTTCATTTATAAAAATCCTCCACTCCTCCATAAATAATGCAGAAACAGGATGCTTTTTTACCTTGTCGTTTTTATTTATTGGAAATACAAAATGAAGATCGGGATGTACTAGTTGCGAAAATTTTTTTCGGGAATTTGCTCTTTCAGGGCTTCCTTCCTCAGAATGTTGGCATAGAATTTCGCTGGCATAGGCAATCGCCATGGGCAAAACACCAGCTCCCATGGGTCCTACAAACAATTGAGCGTGCGGAATACGACCTTTTTTAATGGTAGTTTCCAAATGCGATTTAATATGTTTTTGACCAATAACTTCAGAAAAATCCATACGCAAAACTACGCAATTAAGCGGTATTCACAATGTGTAAGATACTGTACAAAATTGGTATCTTTACACTCTTAAAATTGAACCATGAAAACAGTAAAAGACGTAGCCTTTAAAAATAAGAAAGTATTGGTCCGTGTAGATTTTAACGTTCCATTAAATGACACAATGCAAGTGACCGATGCCACACGGATAGAAGCTGCAAAAGCTACCATTTTAGATATTTTAGAGCGCGGCGGAAGCTGTATTTTACTATCTCATTTAGGACGCCCAAAAAACCGAGAAGACAAATTTTCATTGCGACATATTCTAAATACTGCTACTGAAATTTTCGGAGTACAAGTAAAGTTTGCTGAAGATTGTATTGGCGCTACAGCCGAAGAAGCTGTTTCTAAGTTGCAGCCAGGAGAAATTTTATTGTTGGAGAACCTACGATATTATAAGGAGGAAACCGAAGGAGACCGAAATTTTGCCGAAAAACTATCAAAATTAGGGGATTACTATGTGAATGACGCATTTGGAACGGCGCATAGAGCTCATGCATCCACTGCTGTAATTGCAGATTTTTTCCCAGAAAATAAATGTTTTGGGTTGTTGCTGGCTTCAGAAATTGTAAATGTTGAAAAGGTGTTAAAAGATGGCCAATCTCCTGTTACTGCTGTTATTGGAGGAGCGAAGGTGTCTTCAAAAATTACGGTTATTGAAAATATTTTAGATAAAATTGACCACCTTATTATCGGTGGTGGGATGGCCTTTACCTTTATTAAGGCAACAGGTGGAAATATTGGAAGCTCTCTGGCTGAAGATGATAAACAAGACCTGGCACTAGCGATTTTAGCAAAAGCTAAGGAGAAAAATGTGCAAGTACATCTCCCGGTAGATGTTATTGCAGCCGATAGTTTTTCTGAATATGCAAGTACTACAGACGAACCTGCCGATGCTATTCCTGAAGGTTGGATGGGACTGGATTCTGGACCAAAAACCAACGAACAATTTGCCGATGTAATAGCGAAATCTAAAACCATTTTATGGAACGGCCCCGTAGGTGTTTTTGAAATGGAAAAATTTGCCGAAGGTACTATAAAGCTAGGGCAAGCAATCGCAAAGGCAACGGCAAACGGAGCTTTCTCTTTGGTAGGAGGAGGCGACTCGGTTGCAGCTGTAAAGCAATTTAACTTAAGTGATAAAGTGAGCTACGTTTCAACAGGTGGGGGCGCTATGTTAGAAATGCTGGAAGGAAAAACACTGCCAGGGATACAAGCTATTTTGAATTAAAATTTTAGCGGATATTCAGAAAGAAAAACTTAAGCGACTTAGCAAGGGTTTGTGAATTTTCTTAAAATTTGCGATATCCATTTGTTTCACTACTTTTAACCATAATTTATTATTAATAACTGCGTTCCCCTATATATGAAGACAGTTTACCTTAGCTTACTAGCCGTTTTTTGCACCTTTTTTGGGGTGGCTCAAGACGAAAATGCGATAGATTCTATTCAAAAACAGCAATTACAGGTGGTAGATTCTATTACAATTACTTCCATTTCTGGTGATTTGCCTAAAACAGTGGTGTCTACTCAGATTAAAGATACCATGGTCTTTACCTTGGAAGACATGGCACATGCAAGAAAAGTTGATAGTATTTGGTTAAAAGAACTTTTTGATACCGGCCGTTTTGAAGAAATGTACGGTAGTGTTCTAGACGAAAACTACGAGCCCATTGAATACGAAGAACTCCCGACAGAAGTTTTAAAACAACGCCTAAAAGAGTTAAATGCCCGAACTCCATTTAACGTAGAATATAACCCTTCACTAGAAAGTGTAATTCACAGATATTTAAAAAACAGGCGCCGTACCATGGCGCGTTTAATGGCACTGAGCGATTACTACTTTCCAATGTTTGAAGAGCAACTGGACAAATATGGCTTGCCCTTAGAAATGAAATATCTAGCCATTGTAGAATCTGCTTTAGACCCTAGGGCAACCTCTCGTGTGGGAGCTCAAGGATTGTGGCAATTTATGTTTAGTACCGGAAAGATGTTTGGTCTGGACGTAAATAGTTATGTAGACGAGCGATCCGACCCCATCATGGCTACCGAAGCAGCTTGCAAATACCTAAAAAGTCTAGAAAAAAGTCTGGGCGATTGGGATTTGGCGCTTGCTGCTTATAATAGCGGGCCTGGTAACGTTGCAAAAGCATTGCGAAGAGCAAATGGACATACTAATTATTGGAACATACGGCAACACCTTCCACGTGAAACGGCAGGGTATTTACCCGCCTTTTTAGCAACCATGTATATTTTTGAATATGCCGAAGAACACGGTTTTAAGAGCCAAGGACCACAGTTTCCATTTATTGCTACAGATACCATTAAAATAAAAAAGATGATTACCCTTCAGCAGGTTGCCGAAGTAACCAACCTGCCAATTGAAGAAGTTCGTTTTTTAAATCCTTCATACAAAAAAGACATTATTCCTGTTGTAAAAGACGAAAACTATGTGTTGCGCCTTCCTATTAATGCCGTTGGAAAGTTTGTAACTAACGAGTCTGCCATTTACGCCTATGCACAAAAAGAGCTGGAGAAGCGTGAAAAGCAATTACCTCAGTTTTTTGAACAAAACGACAAACTACGATATCGTGTTAGAAGTGGCGACTATCTTGGAAAAATTGCCGAAAAATATGGTGTGTCTGTTTCCAGTATTAAACGATGGAATGGTTTACGAAGCAATAGATTGCGCATAGGACAGCGATTAACCATTCATCCTCGTAAACTAAACAGATCTACCGCCTCGAGTAGTAGTTCTAAAAGTAGTACGAGTAACACCGCCAGAACATATACTGTTAAAAATGGAGATTCTCTTTGGAGTATTTCTCAAAAATTTCCGGGCGTTAGTGTAGATAATCTAAAAAAATGGAACGATATTGGTGGTACAAAACTGAAACCAGGGATGAAACTAAAAGTCCAAAAAGGATAATAGTTCCCTTCAAAATAACTTCATGAAACCAATTTATGCCACTTTACTTGGCCTTTTTTTTATAGCTACTTCTTGTGGTGATGGCTCAAGGTCGACTAATACATACAGACCAGACTCTGTAGGAAACATTAACTCGCTTCAAATTATAACCCCTGAAGAACTCTGGAACGGAAACGTTGGAGAAGCTGTTCGAGAACATTTTGCAGCTCCAGCAGACGGCCTTCCGCAGGATGAACCGCTGTACTCTATGGTACAAATGAAACCGTCTAGTTTTACAGATTTTGCTCAACGATATCGAATCTTTTTACACGCTACTTTAAGCGATTCGACCTATTTCAGTTTACATAAAAATAGTTTTGCAAAACCGCAAACAGGCGCTTTTTTAACCGCACCAACTACTGAAGAACTTATTGCACTAATTCACGAAAATCAAGAAAAGATAAAAGCTGCTTTTTATGCTTCTGAAATTAAAGAAAAACAAAAACGCATTAGATTATCATTGCGAAAACTGGACACCTTACAGCAAGAATTTGGGGTAACTCTAAAAGTTCCAACTGCGTATAGAGTAGCAAAATCTGGAGGCGATTACTATTGGCTTAGAAAAAGCCTTGAAGCCGGAACCACAAATATTTTTATTTATGAAGCACCACTAAATGCCATACGTAAAGACAGTGCAATGGCAGATATAATAAACGTGCGAAACACTATTGGTGCCGAGTTATTACCTGTAGAAGATGGCAGTAAGTTTATTACCGAAGCCGCTTATTCGCCCTTTCTATTTTCTTCGGAATTAGATGGAAAACCAACATACATTACCAAAGGAACCTGGGAAATAACCGATGCGTATATGGCAGGACCTTTTGTAAACTATGCAGTACGAGACGAAACCAACAACCGTTGGCTTATTCTGGAAGGTTTTACATATGCACCTTCAGAAGAAAAAAGAGATCTTCAGTTTGAGTTGGAAGCAATTATAAAAAGTGCGAAGATTAAATAAGGAGTAAATCAAATTTAAAATTGGGGTTCACACTCTTTATCCCCCTCAAGGAGGGGGCTTGAAGTGTTCCTTGAGAGGACTTTAGGGGTGTAATTGCCTAATCTTAAAATATAAAAACCCGCTAAGCACAATATGTTTAGCGGGTTTTTATATTTTATAAAAGAAGGTATTTATTTCTTTTCTTCAATTTTATCGTCATTATCTTCTTTAGAGGCGTCTTTAAATTCTTTAATTCCACTTCCTAGTCCGCGCATCATTTCAGGGATTTTCCGACCTCCAAACAACAGCAGTACCACTACTACAATTAATATAATTTGTGGCCAACCAATAACCATAGGGATAAATAGTGCTTCCATAGTATTCAATTTTATTGTGGCAAAGGTAACAAGTTTTTACTAGAAACAGCGTTTTGAATACAAGATACCTGCAAAACCGCCTTCATTTATTTTATATTTGTACACCCTATGGCAAAGAAAGAGAAACGATCTAGAAAAATTAAGAAAAAGCTACTGCATAAGTACCGTTTGGTTGTGCTTAATGAAGACACTTTTGAAGAGCGCTTTTCCTTTAAACTCAATAGACTTAATGTATTTGTTTTTAGTACTATTTTTGCGCTTTTTTTAATTGGAATTACTACGGTTATCATCGCCTTTACACCTTTACGTGAATACATCCCAGGATATTCATCTACTTCTTTAAAACAAAAAGCGACCGACCTCGCATATAAAACTGACTCGTTACAACAAGAATTAAATGTAAACGAACAATATTTAGCCTCAATACGCAAAGTGCTCACTGGAGACGTTAAAACGGTCGATTTTAACAAAGACTCTATCATCCAAGCAGCTCAACTAGATGCTTCAACAATAAGTTTAGACGCCTCGCCCGAAGACTCCCTACTTCGAGAGAAAGTTGCTCGTGAAGATAAATACAACCCGTTGGCCAATACTGGCGAATTAATCGTAGCCCTCTTTACTCCCGTAAAAGGAAATATATCGGCACCCTACAATCCAGAAGAGAAACACTTTGCGGTCGATATTGTAACTGTAAAAGATGCTCCCGTAAAAGCTGTAGCAGATGGCACTGTAATTTTTGCCGAATGGACCGCAGAAACAGGGTATGTAATGATTATTGAACACAGGAATGATATTATTTCGGCGTATAAGCACAATGCTTCACTAAACAAAGAACAAGGAGAACTGGTTAAGGCAGGAGAAGTAATAGCCACAGTGGGTAATACAGGAGAAATTACAACAGGCCCTCATCTTCATTTTGAACTCTGGAGCGATGGCTACCCTATAGATCCAACCAATTTTATAGATTTCGAATAACCTATGTCGTTAAAATCTTTTGCCGCCAAAATTTTCGCCAAGGTTATTGTTGCTAAAATAAACCGTTGGGCAAACAACCCTATAAAAACACAAGAGAAAGTTTTTAAAGAACTAATAGCAACTGCTGCAGAAACTTCTTTTGGAAAAGATCATGGTTTTAAGAATATTACATCTCATCAAGACTTTGTTAAACAAGTTCCAATACGGGATTACGAAGATTTAAAGCCTTATGTTGAGCGAGTTGTAAATGGCGAAGAGGATGTACTATGGCCAGATAAACCTTTGTACTTTGCAAAGACATCTGGTACAACATCGGGGGCTAAATATATTCCGTTAACCAAGGAGTCTATGCCATCTCACACAAGCGCCGCTCGAAATGCTATCCTTAGTTATATAAACGAAACTGGAGACGCCAGTTTTGTAGATGGAAAAATGATTTTTCTACAAGGAAGCCCGAAAATGACAGAAAAAAACGGTGTGCAATTGGGTCGTTTATCTGGTATTGTGGCGCATTACGTTCCTAATTACCTTCAGAAAAACCGATTGCCTAGCTGGGAAACTAATTGTATTGAAGATTGGGAAACCAAAGTAGATGCAATTGTTGAAGAAACAAAAAATGAAGACATGACGCTTATAAGCGGGATTCCGTCTTGGGTGCAAATGTACTTTGAACGACTGAAAACTAAAACCGGCAAGCCAGTAGGTGAATTGTTTCCAAATTTCAACCTATTTATTTACGGAGGTGTGAATTACGAACCCTATCGTGCGAAATTTGAAGCGTTAATAGGTCGAAAAGTCCCGAGTATTGAACTTTTTCCAGCTTCGGAAGGGTTTTTTGCCTTTCAAGACAGTCAGAAAGATAAAGGCATGTTACTGCAATTAAACAGTGGCATGTTTTATGAATTTGTACAAGCCGACCAATTTTTTGAAGAAAAACCAAAACGGTTAACCATTGGTGAGGTAGCGCTAGGGGTTAATTATGTTTTATTGGTGTCTACAAATGCTGGTCTATGGGCTTATAATGTGGGAGATACGATTCAATTTACTTCGCTACAACCGTACCGACTCATTGTTTCGGGTAGAATAAAGCATTTTATTTCGGCATTTGGAGAACATGTAATTGGTAAAGAAGTAGAGCAAGCGATGCAAGAAGCTATGGAGGCGTTCAGTTTTACTATTTCAGAATTTACTGTTGCCCCTCAAACCAACCCTTCAAATGGTGAATTACCGTATCACGAATGGTGTATTGAGTTTGAAAACGAACCCGAGAATCTTCAACAAGTAGCAGAAAAGCTAGACACTTCTATGCAGCAACAAAACAGCTATTATTTCGACTTGATTGAAGGAAAGGTGTTGCAACCTCTTAAAATAAAAGCACTGCCAAAGAATAGCTTTCAAAATTACATGAAGTCACAAGGAAAATTGGGAGGACAGAACAAAGTTCCGAGGCTTTCCAATGATCGAAAAATTGCAAATTATTTCAGTTAATAAACTACATTGAGGTAGCATCTTTCCAGGTACGTTATTCATTTTAAAAGTTTCTAAACAAAGCTTACCTGATTTTGTTTTAATGTAATTCAACAATCTACTTTGCATTTAGTATACAACAAAATGGTATTACTATTGATGTTAAATGAAATGTATAATTAAAGTTGGGAAGTGTTTTTGAGATACCTTGGAGTTAAATTTATAGGATAGAAATCTCAAAAACGTATCGAACCCCTATCTTTGCAATCAAAATGAGTTTAATCAACACACATAAAAGAACCCGAGCACAGGAAAGCACTGGTGCCATAGAGCGTTTGTACATAACCATGCGCCATTTGTTTAACCGTGGCTTTTACAAACCCATGGGTGTTTCTGGAGAAACCCTACGCGAATCCTTATTAATACTACGCCCTGAAATCTATGGAAGTATTGCCGAAGAAAAAATAGAGTTACAAGGTCTGCTATATGTAATAGATCGTCTTCCTTATGGGATTGAAGAATGTAGCTTTATAAATTTAACAAGTGATGAAGGCTATGCCAATTCACATTTTAAACCCATTATACCTGCCAAGCGTCGTCGTAACTGCTACCGCATAGACGAAGAGCAGATGAACATTGAAGTAACACGAGGTCGTTCAGAAATTTATGATGTCCTAACTCATCTAACGTTTTTGTATATAGAGTCGCACAAAATTATGAAGCAGGTGTTAATTAATGACGATGGGCATGTAATTCGCGATTGGAAAAAACTAGAAGCAGCTGTTACTAAAAATGATGAATTAACACAAAAAGAAAAGGAAGTAACCTTAACACACACCGCTAATTTTTTAGGGCGTACTTTTGAGGAAGTAAGTGAGGTATTTCCATTATTTGCTTGCGAAACCAGTCCGAATAGATTTTTCAATATTATCTATTATCTAGGAAAACTAGCGATGGAAGAAGCTCTAGGTGATCAAAAACGTATAATTACTTTTAGCCCGGTACTCCGAGAACGTTTGGGACACCATATTCACGGTGAAAAATGGGCGAGAAATATAAAACACACGTTGGTTAAAAAAGATTTACTTAATCGTCCCATTCATATCATAAGCGCCAATATGCATAGTGTGATGAATACACTCTTTGCTAACGTTGCACTTCCTGGCGAAACAAAGAAACTTAAGGGTTTACAGCTTTACGAAGCTTTGAGCGACGGCAAAAATGGAAAACTACGTGATAAGGTTTCAAAAAAAGCTTCAGAAAATGGAATGATATATTTGAAGGATGCAAGCGGTGCCAATATCAACGTGCAAGTGTTTGATACGGCTCAGTTTCCGAAGGAGATTTGTGATCATTCAGAAAAAGAAATAAGTGACAAGCCTGTTATTATTGTAATGGACTATGCCTTTGGAGAGCAAGCCTACGAAACGATGGACGAGCTTTTAAAACCTTATATAGATGAAAACGAAAGCTTGCATTTTATGAATGTGGCTTCTATAAGTATTATGGGGAAAGCAGGCATTCTAGAAGGCGGGAAAGGCGATATTATGATTCCCTCCGCCCATGTGTTTGAGGGCACAGCAGATAATTACCCGTTTAAGAATACGCTGAAAAAGAATCATTTTGCCGATGACGATATTAACGTATGTACTGGAACCATGATTACCGTTTTGGGAACATCGTTACAAAATAGAGATGTCTTGAAGTTTTTTAACGAAAGTACTTGGGACGTTATTGGCCTAGAAATGGAAGGAGCGCATTACCAAAAAGCAATACAAGCTGCCGCAAAAATTAGAGGTAGTATTAGCTCTAAAGTAAAGGTGAGGTATGCGTATTATGCAAGTGATAATCCGTTAGAAACTGGTAGCACTTTAGCGAGTGGCGGTTTAGGAACGAGTGGCGTAAAACCCACCTACAAAATAACCGAAAAGATGTTAAATCAGATTTTAGAATAACCTAAAAAAATATTTTGAAAAGCAATAAAGTATTATTAACAGGGGGTGCAGGGTTTATTGGATCCAACTATGTGCAGTATGCGTTAGCAAACACTCAAGATGAAATTTTTGTATTGGACAAGCTTACCTATGCAGGAGATTTGAGAAATCTGGAGGGTTATTTAGATGAAAAAGGGGCCACTTTTATAGAAGGAGATATTTGTGACGAAGTCTTTATAAAATCACTTTTTGACACCCATAAATTTAACCGTGTAATTCACTTTGCTGCAGAGAGTCACGTGGATAATTCTATCACGGGGCCTGCTGCTTTTATTGAAACCAATATTGTAGGAACATTTCATTTGCTTCAGAATGCTTATAAGTTATGGATGGATGGTCCAAATAAAATAAAAGAAAAATATGAAGACGCTCGGTTCTTACACGTTTCCACAGACGAAGTATATGGAACTTTAGGGGAAACAGGGTTGTTTACCGAAGAAACTCCATATGCTCCTAACAGCCCGTATAGTGCCTCCAAAGCGTCTTCAGACTTTATTGTGCGCAGTTATTTTCATACTTACGGAATGCCTGTGATTACGACCAACTGCTCTAACAACTATGGCCCCAATCAGCATAAAGAAAAATTAATCCCAACAATTATTAGAAAAGCAGTTTCTGGTGAGCCCATCCCTATTTATGGTGATGGTAAAAATATTCGGGACTGGTTGTATGTATTGGATCACTGTAAAGGTATTCAGCTGGCATTACATAATGGAAGGTTGGGTGAAACGTATAATATTGGAGGGCGTAATGAACGACAAAACTTATACATTGCGCATACTATTTGCGATTTGTTGGATGAAATTCAGCCAAAAGGAGAAGGAGATACATACCGCAATCAAATTACATATGTAACCGATAGACCAGGCCATGATTTCAGGTATGCCATAGACGCATCAAAAATAGAAAATGAACTAGGCTGGAGCGCCGAAGAAAATTTTGAAAGCGGCATACAGAAGACAATCGAGTGGTATTTAAACCATAAAGACAGGCTTTTATAATTTTTAACCAACGAACGAAACACAAGTAGCATTAACTTCATAACATCAGGCACTTTACAATTATGAAAGGAATTATTTTAGCAGGAGGCTCAGGAACGCGATTACACCCCATTACACTGGCGGTAAGTAAACAATTAATGCCTGTCTACGATAAACCAATGATTTATTACCCGTTATCTACACTAATGTTTGCCGGGATTAAGGACATTTTAATTATTTCTACGCCACAAGATCTGCCATTGTTTAAAAAATTATTGGGAGATGGTAAAAGTTTGGGATGCAATTTTCAGTATGCAGAGCAAGCGCAACCCAATGGTTTGGCCGAAGCATTTATTATTGGAAGAGAGTTTATTGGAGATGCTAAAGTGGCGCTCATCCTAGGAGATAATATTTTTTACGGCTCAGGATTAAAAGAATTGCTACAACAAAACAACAATCCAGAGGGCGGCATAATCTATGCTTACCACGTACACGACCCAGAACGGTATGGTGTGGTAGAATTTAATGCCGACGGAAAAGCACTTTCTATTGAAGAAAAACCCCAAAACCCGAAATCTAACTATGCCGTTCCGGGTATTTACTTTTACGACAATAGTGTGGTAGACATCGCAGCCAATATACAGCCTAGCCATAGAGGTGAACTGGAAATAACCGATGTAAACAACGAATATCTCAAGCAAGGAAAATTGCGTGTGAGTATTCTTGATAAAGGTACTGCTTGGTTAGATACAGGGACCTTTGCTTCTTTAATGCAAGCCGGGCAATTTGTTGAAGTAATTGAAGAGCGCCAAGGTCTTAAAATAGGCGCTATTGAAGAAGCCGCTTACGAGATGGGCTACATCACCAAAGAACAATTAAAAAGACTAGCCGAACCTTTATTAAAAAGCGGGTACGGAAAACCATTATTAGATCTATAACCATTTTGGAGCTACAACAAACCCCATTAAAAGATTGTTTTATTGTCATTCCACGTGCTTTTGAAGACGCGCGCGGCGTGTTTTGTGAAACCTATAATCAGGAAACATTTCAAAAAGTTACAGGGTTAACGACAAACTTTGTGCAAGATAACCAAAGCACTTCTAGAAAAGGCGTGTTGCGAGGGCTTCATTACCAAACAGGAGCAATGGCACAGGCGAAACTGGTAAGAGCCGTGAGGGGAAGAGTTTTGGACATTGTTGTAGATCTTCGGAAGGATTCTGAAACATTTGGGCACTCTTTTTCGTTGGAACTTACTGCCGAAAACAGAAAACAGTTATTTGTACCACGCGGATTTGCACACGGGTTTATCACACTTTCAGAAACTTCGGTTTTTGGGTATAAATGTGATAATTATTACGATGCAGCTAGTGAAGGAGGCATTATCTATAATGACGCAACCTTAAACTTAGATTGGCATCTTCCCGAAGAAGAATTTATTGTTTCAGAAAAAGATTTATTACTTCCTACTTTTAAGGAAGCTACTGCATGAAGAATATACTTGTAACAGGCGCAAACGGACAATTAGGAAGGTGTATTCAGGATGCTTCCAAACACGAAGAACAGTTATCATTTATTTTTGCAACGAAGGAAGCGCTTGATATTGCGGACAAACGCTCTGTAGCGAGTTATTTCAGCAATAAAAATTTTGATTATTGTATTAATACAGCCGCATATACCAACGTAGAGCAGGCAGAAAAAGATGCAGAAAACGCTTTCAGAATTAATGCTGAAGGGACTAAAAATTTAGCTGAAGTATGTGCAGCAAACACCACCACGCTTATACATATTTCAACAGATTATGTGTTTGACGGTGAAAAACAAACTCCTTATATGGAAACCGATGCGACCAACCCAATAAATGTATATGGGGCTTCAAAACTGAAGGGCGAACACTTTATACAGGAGAAATGTCCGCAGCACTATATCTTACGTACTTCCTGGTTATATAGCCAGTATGGTCATAATTTTTTAAATACGATACTAAAGCATGGTAAAGCTGGCACCCCTTTGTCTATTACCACCGAGCAAACGGGAACACCTACCAATGCAAATGATTTGGCGTCTTTTATGGTAGAAATTATGAACAAAGAGACAAAGAGATATGGTTTGTATCATTTTAGCAATGCAGGAAAAGCTACTTGGTATGATTTTGCAAGTGAAATTTTAACACAATATTCACAATTAACCACTACAAACCTTGTAAAAACCGAGCATTATCCTACTTTTGCAAAACGGCCAAAGAACAGTGTATTGGATACTGGCAAGGTTACAAAAGTGTTCGGCATTCAAAATAAAGACTGGAAAGAGCGTTTACAGTCTGTCATGTCAATTTTAGAAACAACATAATATAAAATTATGGTACAAGAGCATAACGACGAAGTAGATTTGGTGTACGTCATCAAAAAAATCAAAGCAATTATAAAAGGCTGGATAGTACTGCTTTTTAAGGCGTTAGACTTTGCACTCAAGTTTTGGTGGGTACTGCTCGCATTGGTTATTATAGGTTTTGGTTATGGCTGGTATAAGGTAAAAGATCAAAGGCCTTCAAGAAAATCTACCGTAGTGGTGAAGTTGAATTACGATTTGCAGCCGTATGTAAACAACGCTACGTTATTGTATAATTCTAAAGCGAAGAAGTACGACTCTATCTTTTTAACCAATTTGGGAATTAGCCCATGGAACCCTGAGGTGAAAGAAGTGCTAATGGAACCAATTATAGATTTTAAAGATATTACAGACGAGTACCAGATAAATGAGCGAAGTCTGGATATGTTGCTGAGTAAAATGGAGTTTGATGAGGAAAACACACTGAATGATGTTTTAGCAAAAAAGTACGATTATTTTACTCTTGACCTCTCGCTTTCTGGCTATGCTACTCCAGCCGATGTTCAAAAATTTATCGATTATATTAATAACGATGCACGTCTTAGCACTTATAAATCTGAAGCCAAGAAAAACATGGAAGCGCAAATAGCGCATAACAATAAGAGTTTGGAGCTTATTGACGGAGTTTTTAATAGTTATTTAAGCACCGAAAATGGCGGAACAGATATTGGGCCAAGGGACAAAGGTTTTGATCTTAACGAGTTAATGGATGCTAAACTATTAGTGCAGGACAGAAACCAGATTTTAAAGGACGAGATTGTTTTGTCCAATGATATTTTAGTGCCGTTACACCAAATACAAACACGAGACGCCGATGGAAGACTCCTTAACAAAAAACATATTGTCTATCCAATTGTTTTAGTGTTCTTCTTCTTTCTGTTAGCGTATATTAGGTATATTTTTATATACTTAAGAGGCATTGCAAAAGAAAACGAAGCCTAAGTAGTAGATGAAAAAGAAAAACCTAATTGTTTTTGGCACACGCCCCGAGGCTATTAAAATGGCTCCTTTGGTGAAAGCTTTTCTTCAAGACCCAACTTTTGAAACAAAAGTATGTGTTACGGCACAACATCGTGAAATGTTGGATCAGGTATTAGATTTTTTTGAAATTACACCAGATTTCGATTTAAATGTGATGAAACCAAACCAGAATCTCTACAGCCTAACTGCCACTATTATTGAAGGAATGAAGGATGTATTGGAGGAAGTGCAACCAGATTATGTGTATGTTCACGGCGATACAACCACCTCTATGGCCGTTGGTATTGCAGGATTTTATGCGGGCGCTAAGGTGTGCCACGTAGAAGCCGGCTTACGAACTTTTAACAGGCAGTATCCATTTCCAGAAGAATTTAACAGGCAGCTTACCGGTCGTATTGCCGATTATCATTTTGCCCCCACAAAACTTTCAAAAGAAAATCTGCTGAAAGAAAACACGAAGGAGGAAACCATTTTAGTCACAGGAAACACAGTGATTGACGCGTTGCTCTTCGGAATTGAAAAAGTAACAAAAAAAGGATATAGTGATGCTGAAATTGAAATGCTTTCAGCAAAAATAGAGCCTTCAAAGAAAATAGTCTTAGTAACAGGGCACAGGCGTGAAAATCATGGAGAAGGATTGCTGAATATTTGTTCAGCTTTAAAAATTATTGCACAGGAATACCCTGAGACACAAATAATCTATCCTGTACATTTAAACCCTAATGTAAAAGGGCCTGTACATGAGCTTTTAGCTGGGGTTGAAAATATTTTATTGGTTCCACCATTGGCATATCCAGCCTTTATTTGGTTGATGGAAAAAAGCTATTTAATTATAACCGATAGCGGAGGCATTCAAGAAGAAGCACCAAGTCTTGGAAAACCTGTTTTAGTAACAAGAACTACAACAGAAAGACCTGAAGCTGTAGAAGAGGGCACGGTATTGTTAGTAGGGACAGACAAAGAGCAAATTATTACAAAGACAAGAGAACTGTTGGAAGATAGTTCCTACTATAAAAATATGAGTCAGTTACACAATCCGTACGGCGATGGGAAATCGGCTGCACGCATTGTAAACTTTATAAAAGCATTATAAGATGGAGCATAAACCGAGCGTGGTGATGATGGGATTAGGCTATATTGGCCTGCCAACAGCGGCATTAATTTCAAGCAGAGGCTTACAAGTTACAGGTGTTGATATTCGTGAAGAAGTGGTGGAAACCATTAACCAGGGTAAAATACATATTGTAGAGCCAGATCTGGACGGTTTGGTACATCACGTTGTAAATAAAGGCTATTTAAAGGCTGCTACGACCCCAGTGACTGCCGATGTGTATTTAATTGCAGTACCCACGCCTTTTAAAGGAGATCACGTACCAGATATTTCATATGTGAGTTCGGCTGCTAGAAATATTATCCCAACGCTCCAGGAAGGTGCTTTGGTTATTTTAGAGTCTACAAGTCCGGTGGGAACGACCGAGAAATTGCAGCATTTGATTTTTACTGAAAGACCTGAGCTAAAAGGTAAAGTTTACATTGCTTATTGCCCGGAACGTGTGTTGCCAGGAAACATCCTGCACGAATTGAAAGTAAACGAACGTGCTATTGGCGGTATTGATGATGCTTCCACACAAAAGGCAATTTCATTTTACAAACATTTTGTAGTGGGCGAATTGCATCCAACGAATGCGAAAACTGCCGAAATGGTAAAGCTGGTTGAAAATGCATCCAGAGACAACCAGATTGCATTTGCCAATGAATTAAGTATTATCTGTGACAAAGCAGGTATAAATGTCTGGGAAATGATCGCCTTGGCAAACAAACACCCACGGGTAAATATTTTACGCCCGGGAACAGGTGTTGGTGGGCATTGCATTGCTGTAGACCCCTGGTTTATTGTATCTGAATTTCCAGAGGAAAGCCAAGTAATTCGAAAGGCTCGCGAAGTAAATAATTACAAGACCGAGTGGGCAATAGAGAAAGTAAAAAACGCAGCACTACAATTTAAAGTGGAGAACGACAGGGATGCGGTAATTGCCTGTATGGGTCTCGCTTTTAAACCAGACATTGACGATTTACGGGAATCTCCGGCTTTGTATTTGACTGAGAGTTTAGAAAAAGCAAACTTCAATGTGTTGCGTGTAGAGCCCAATATTGAAAGTGATTCAACCATGGCACTTCATTCAATTCCTGATGCTATTAAAAAAGCAGATATTGTTGTTTTTTTGGTAGCACATAGTGAATTTAAAAATGTAACTATTCCTGCAGATAAGATTGTTATTGATTTTGTAGGGTTGAAAAAGTGATAAATGCTCTTTAACTCCTTCGATTTTGCAATTTTCTTCCCAATCTTCTTTGTGTTGTATTGGGTGGTACATAAAAAATTGACGCTTCGGAATGTTTTTCTATTACTTTCAAGCTATGTATTCTATGCATGGTGGGATTGGCGATTTCTTTTCTTAATTGTATTTAGTTCCGTCGTAGATTTTGTGGTGGGAGGCCTAATAGAAAAGGCCAAAACAAGAAGCGCAAAGCGAACACTGCTTATTGTTAGCTTAGTAACCAATTTAGGACTATTAGCTTATTTTAAGTACGCCAACTTTTTTATAGACTCGTTTATAAATTCTTTTAATTTCTTGGGTGGAAGCCTGGATTCATTTGCATTAAACATTATTCTTCCTGTTGGTATAAGCTTCTATACCTTCCAAACTTTAAGTTATACTATAGATATTTATCGAGGACGTTTACAACCCGTAAAAGAATGGCTGCCGTTTTTTACCTTTGTAGCATTCTTTCCGCAACTAGTAGCAGGGCCAATAGAACGGGCATCACATCTTCTACCGCAGTTTTATAAAAAGTATGATTTCGATTATGATAGAGTAAAAAGTGGCTTACTATTGGCTTTATTCGGACTCTTCAAAAAAATGGTGATTGCAGATAGGGTTGCTATTCTGGTAAATCAAGTATATAATAACCCAACGGATTACATAGGATACGAGTTAATCATTGCCACAGTGTTCTTTGCTTTTCAGATCTATTGTGATTTCTCTGGGTATAGTGATATTGCCATTGGTCTTTCTAGGACTTTAGGCTTCGACTTAATGAAAAACTTTAAGAGTCCTTATTTCTCAAAATCTATTACCGAATTTTGGCGTCGTTGGCACATTTCATTATCTACTTGGTTTCGGGATTATGTGTATATTCCGCTAGGAGGAAGCCGAAAAGGAAACTATAGAACGTATGCTAATCTGTTTATCGTTTTTTTAGTGAGTGGTTTGTGGCATGGTGCAGCAATAACCTTTATTATTTGGGGTGCCGTTCATGGAGTTTTTATAGTAGTTGAAAAAATACTAAAAGAAAAGAGCTGGACACAAATGGGTGGTATAGCTAGATTTAGTAAATCGTATATTGGGCAAATCTTTTGGATGGGCTTCACTTTTGTAACTGTTTGTTTTGCATGGATTTTCTTTAGGGCGAATACGCTTGCAGATTCGATTACGGTGGTAACAAATAGTTTTCAATTAAAAGAAATTACTCATAAATCGGTTTTTGGACTTGGCCTGGAGGCTCCAGAGTTTAAGGCGGCACTTGTTTTTATAGTATTATTACTTCTTTTTGAAGCCTTTCATAACAAGTTTGGAGCTTTACGAATTTTCAATAAACAATTTATTATAGTACGCTGGGCATTCTATCTAATAGCAATTTTTACCATTATTATTTTTGGGATGTATGGCGATGCAGCTCCTAAAGAATTTATTTATTTTCAGTTTTAAGATGGGAAAATTTATAATAAAAACAGTTCTGCTTTTGAGTATATCTGTACTCCTAATAGGTTTTTGCAGTGATAATTTTTTTAGAAAGGAAGGCACATCTGGAGCCTATGGAGCTACTATAAAAGATTATAAAATTCAACAAAATATTGATATTGCAATTTTTGGAACCTCACATGCATTAAATGCCTATGACCCGCGGATTATAGAAATGGAGTTAGGGCTTAGTACATTTAATCTGGCATGTACTTCTCAAACGTTAAAATCTACTCAGGCAGTGGCTGAGATGATAGTTAATGATCATGATTTGAAACTAGTAATACTGGACCTTTTTTCAACGTCTGTTTGGCCATCAATTAACGAAAGAGGGAAGTCACTTCAATTAAACACTTTAGACTATGTGCCTTTTAGTGCTGCAAAATCAAAGGTCATCTTTGATATGTTTAATATTAATGAGATGCCTTATGCCTTTTCTGAAACCTTACGATACCACGAAACTTGGCCAAACAAAACAAAACAAAGTTCTGTCGACACCTATTACGTCTGGAATTCCATAGATTCCTATAACGGATATAGGAATAGTAATTTAATAATCCAGGACGCAGATTGGAAAGAGTTCTTAAAGGTGTATAAGGAAAAGCGCTCAAAAGGAGAAGTGCCTACAGAGCTAACAGAAGGAGAAAAGAAGCGTACCTTAGAGATAATTGATATTTTTAAAAAAAGAGATATTCCCATTCTAGTAGTTAATGCACCATCATATTTAAAAGATGAATATCCCGTGGAGGGCGCATATGCGAAATTATTAAGTGAATTTTTAAAAAAACAAGGGCTAACCTATTTGAACTTTAATGAACTTTGGGAAGAGTTGGATTTGAATAAAATGTATTTTAAAGATCCAAACCATTTAAATATAAGAGGGTCTATAGCGACTTCAGCATATCTAGCAAGATATATTAAAGATTCGTTTACTTATAAAAGTAACGTGGAAATTCCTAATAAAAAGCACAACAGATATGTCCACTTAGCAACAAATTTTGAAAACACTTTGTTTACAAAACAAATGGATTCTATAGAAAAAGAAGGTCTTTATGGGATTAATAGCGCTAATTTGTATCAAGTGAGTGAAGGAAGACTAGAAATTTTATTTACAGTTGCAAGTGATACAATTAAGCAACAGCCCTTAAGGCTTGATTTTTATATTTCTGAAGAAGAGAAGAATAAATACCCAAATAAATCTATTGTTTATGATAATGGAAAGGCTAGTATTTATGGTGAATTTAAGACAGAGAACATTATTAATTTTGAAGGGGTTAACTTTATACCATATATATTTAATTATCCTTTCAAAGAAATAAAGAAAATGGAGTTTTATGCTGGAAATCAAAGGCGAATAAAAGTTTTTACTGTGGAGAACTTAAATATTGAAAATAAATAATTCTCACCATTTTTTTATTATAAAATAAAATTTATGTCAAAGACCATTTCAATTTCTCATACTACATTGCTTTACCTGGGGCTTATAACAGCCTTTTTGTTGCGACTTTTTAATCTAAATTTTGAAGGGCTATGGAATGATGAGTTATTTACGGCCTACTCTGCAGACCCATCTAGAAGCTTAGGCTGGACTATTAAATATGTTGGAGGAGACGTACACCCACCCTTGCATAATATACTTTCTAAATACTGGGCCGAAAACTTTGGATATAATGATACATCTCTCCGGATGTTAAATGTTGTAATAGGCACTATTGGAGTTTTGTCTGTTTACCATGTTGGAAAAGCCTTATTCAATAAAAAAGTGGCAATAGCAGCACTTTGGCTTGCTGTAGTTAATTCGTTTTTAATTGAATATAGTCAGGAAGTAAGAGCTTATATATTATTGTTTGTTCTGGCAAATTACTCGTATTACTTTTTTGTAAAAATTTTATACAATGCTCTAAAAAGAAGTTATATAATATCTTATGTGTTGCTTACAGCTGCTGCACTCTATACCCACTATTTTGCATTATTTATAATTGCAAGTCAGGGAATAGCTTTGTTATTTCTTATGGACTATTCAGAATTAAAAAACCGATGGAAAAGTTATGTGTTAATGTTTATCATGCCCATTGTTTTGTTTGGCCCGTGGATACCCTATTTTTTAAGGCACTCAAAACAACCTTTTGTTTGGATACAAAAGGCAGAATTAGGAATGATATTTTCATATCCCCAAGCCTTTTTTAATGACTTGGTTGTAGGATCTTTAGTTGTTCTATTAATTTTACTAACCATTTTATACTTTACACTAGGAAGAGTGATTCGTATAAAAGCACTTGAAAAAGCCGTTGGGGAGCATAAAAAATCCTTGCTATTAATACTCATTTGGATTGTTGTTTATTTCGGAATTCCTTTCGTAAGGTCTTTTATTTCTACCAGCAATATGAATGATCGCTATTTTATAGTGCTTGTCTGCCCTTTAATATTAGTCTTGGCATATCCTATTTCGCTATTAAATAAGAAAAACACAAGAAGAATAGCCTTAGCGATTGTAGTTGCCTATAGCCTTTTAAACATTACCTTAAACACACAACCATATTTCGACAATAAGGGCATGTATAGAGATATTGTTGAAGAAGTTGAGGATATTGAAGCCACAACACCTATCTTATACTTAACAGCAAGAACTCGTAATTTTGACTACTACCTAAGACAGAATAAATACAGGCAATTGCGGAGACGAACAGAAGACTTCGACAAATTTATGACAGAAAACGACCCTAAAGAATATGTGGTATTCATAGATTTGCACCATAAAATGTACGGTCTGGATAAAGTGTTAGAACAAAACAAACTTCATTATCCTGGCTATGAATTGGTAGTGGTAAAAGAAAAAGCTAATATTAATAATATTAAAACAGCACGTTTTCTCCATTATAAGAAAGTTGACACTCCTCTATGAAGCACGTTATTAAGCTATTTAGAATTCACCAGTGGGTAAAAAACCTTTTTGTATTCTTGCCCGCATTTTTTTCGGGCAGATTGCTGGAGGCTTCTATTTTTAACAATTCCCTTATAGCTTTTTTTCTGTTCTCATTTACAGCAAGTATAATTTATGTTATTAATGATTATAGTGACATAGAAAAAGACAAATTGCATCCCGAAAAGAAACTTAGACCCTTGGCATCGGGGGCTATTTCAAAACATACTGCTCTCTTACTTTTAATTCCCATGATAGCAGTGGTTGTGATTGGAGCTTATTTGTTTTTAAATATGCAAGCGACTGTTGTGTTGGGAGCGTATTTTTTGATGAACCTTTCCTATACCTTTTATCTTAAAAACATTCCTATCGTAGATGTCACCACTATAGCTTTAGGTTTCGTCTTTAGAGTATTGTTTGGAGGTTTTGTAGCTACAATATTGGTGTCTAAATGGGCGCTACTACTCACATTTTCATTAGCTTTAATATTAGCCCTAGGAAAACGAAGAGGAGAGTTGGTTATTATGCCATCTAATACACGCAAAGCCTTACAGGGCTATACGGTAGAGTTTTTGAACATTGCACTCACTATCGCCATTTCCATTACACTAGTTTCGTATATTATGTATAGCGTGTCTGCCGAAGTAATCCAGAATTTTGGTTCGGATTATTTATACATTACCACTTTGTTTGTTTTAATGGGGCTATTGCGCTACCTTCAACAAAGTCTGGTGTTTAATAAAACCGAGTCCCCAACAAAATTTTTATATAAAGATCATTTTGTTCAGGTTATGGTTTTTCTTTGGATTATTTCTTTTTTCGTAATCATCTATTTCAAATAAAATAGGATGAAAATTGAAAAAACAATTAGTAATTGGGGTAATTTTCCAGAGTTAGAAGTTTCAGAATACCTTCTTGATAACCCTACTAAAGCCGAAGAAATCTTGCGAGCTGAAAAAAGCATTTTGGCAAGGGGCAATGGACGAAGCTACGGTGATGCAGCTTTAAATGAAAACGTAATCTCTACTTTAAACTTAAAACATTTTTTAGCTTTTGATGAAGTAAAAGGAGTATTGTCCTGTGAAGGGGGTGTTTTATTTTCAGATATTTTAGACTTTATAGTACCAAAAGGATTTTTCCTTCCCGTAACTCCAGGCACAAAATTTATAACTGTTGGTGGCGCAATAGCCGCAGATGTACACGGAAAGAATCATCATAAAGATGGTTGTTTTTCAGAATTTGTTACCCAGTTCAAACTAGTTGTTGATACGGGTGAAACAAAGACTTGCTCAAGAACAGAAAACACACCACTTTTTTGGGAGACAATTGGCGGGATGGGACTCACAGGAATTATAGTTGAAGCTACTTTTCAGTTAAAAAAAATTGACAATTCATATTTTTATGTAGAGAGTATAAAGGCTATGAATCTAACCGAAATATTTCAGCTTTTTGAAGCCTCTGAAGATTGGACCTATACCGTGGCCTGGATAGATTGCTTGCAAAAGGGGGCTCATATTGGACGTTCTATTTTAATGCGTGGGAGACATGCTTCGCGAGAACAACTTTCTGGCAAACAAAAAAAAGAGTTGCTTAAAACTACCCCTAAAAAGAATGTTAGAATACCCTTTAATTTCCCTGGCTTTGTGCTAAACACACTTAGTGTTAAATTGTTTAATTTACTATATTACTATAAACAAACCTCTAAAATAACAAAGAACGTCACCCATTACGAACCGTTCTTTTACCCTTTAGACGCCGTGTTGGAGTGGAATAAGATTTATGGTAAGAATGGATTCATACAATATCAATTTGTTATTCCTAAGGAAGCAGGGGTTGTTGCTATGGAAGAAATATTATTAGCAATTTCAAATAGCAAACAAGGTTCTTTTCTGGCGGTACTGAAGTTGTTTGGGAAAAACAATACAAACGCGTATAATTCATTTCCTATAGAAGGATATACCTTGGCGTTAGATTTTAAAGTAAACAAAAAGTTATACCTTTTAGTTCCCAAACTTGATGCCATTGTTATGAAGTATCATGGGCGCATATACCGGGCTAAAGACAGTCTTTCCAACGCAAACCTTCTTAATTATGTTAAGGTGAAGCGTACAAAATTTAACTCCCTTCAAAACCGAAGAATTAATAATTCATTATCATGATCGTATTAGGAGCAAACTCAGAAATAGCAAGAGCCTTTACAGAGCTTATACTACAAAAAAAATCTATAAAGAAGGTGTATTTATTATCTTCTAATCCGTCGCAATTAGATGCTTTTAAAAAACATTTAGAGGTAAAATACGACACAAAGGTTGAGGTGTTAGCCTGTGACCTGCTTCAAAAACCCAGTATAAATTTTTCTGATCTTGAGTATGAAGTTGCATTTAGTGCCGTGGGATATTTGGGCAATACAGAGAACGGTGTTATTCAGAATACATTGGACATTGAAAATATCTTAGCAATAAATTACTCAGGGTTAGTTCCTGTCCTTAATGATATAGCGAATGATCTAACCCAAAAGCAAAAAGGAACTATAATTTGTTTAAGCTCGGTAGCAGGAGAACGTGGCAGACAAAGCAATTTTATATACGGTAGCGCCAAAGCGGGCTTAACGGCATATTTAAGTGGCTTGCGTAATTTACTGGCCAAGAAAAATGTTCACGTAATGACTGTGAAACCAGGATTTATGGATACCAAAATGACACGGGGAATGGATTTGCCAGGACCCTTAACGATCTCTCCAGAAAAAGCTGCAAACCTAATTTTTAAAGGGTATAAACGTAAAAGTAATACTATTTATATTTCTGGTATTTGGCGTTTTATTATGCTTATTATACGAAACATACCAGAGTTTATCTTTAAGAAGCTTTCATTATGAAAAAGCTGTATTTGTATGATTTTGATGGGACCATCACAAACAAAGACTCCTTGTTTGAGTTTCTGAAGTTTGCGAGTCCGTCACTAAAATACAAGTTTCAACTACTAAGATTTGCTCCTCTTTTTTTAGGAGCCAAACTTGGAGTACTAAGCAAATCTGAAACAAAGCGAAGCTTTATTTCAACCTTTTTAAAAGGAAAAACAAAAAATGAAATTTCAGCAATTTCACACAGCTTTTTAGAGCACATTCAAAAAAATGATTTTTTCAAAAAGAATGCGTTAGAATCTATAGAAAAGCACACTCAAAAAGGCACTGTTTTTATAGTTTCAGCCTCTTTAGATTTGTGGCTGGATGCTATAGCTAAACAATTGGGAGTAGGTCTTATTTGTACCCAGGCAGAGTTTATAAAAGGAGTTTTTAATGGAAATTTTAAAACCCATAACTGTAATTATGAGGAAAAACCAAAAAGAGTACAGGCTGAAATAGACCTTTCTTCTTTTACAGAAATACATTATTATGGAGACTCTAAAGGCGATATGGCAATGAAACCTTTAGCTACAAATTTTTATTATAATTACTTTTAATGATTCGCCTTTTCTTAAAAACTATTATACTTAGCGTACTTGTAGGACTTATTCTTCAGGGAATAGACTCTTTTTTTATTAAAGATAGTTTTTACAGAGATTCTATAAATACATTTCAATCTTCGAACAGCAGTTTTGATATTGTTTTTTTGGGTAGCTCACATTCGTACAGCACTTTTAATCCTGCTATCATAGAAAACCGAGTTAGGAGCAACTGCAATTAATTTGGGGTCTTCAGCGCAACGATTAGGCGCGACACAGGTTGTAGCAGATATGGTTTTAAAACAAGATAAGCCAGACCTAGTAGTTATAAATGTATTTCAGCTAAGCTTTAACGAAACTGAGGGTGAAGGCTATACGTCCTCTAATTTACTTGCTATAGATTTTTTACCACAATCTCTTTCAAAAAGCGCTTTTATACTAAAGACATTTTCAGCTCCAGAATGGCCTATGGCTTTTTCAGAAACTATTAGAAACCACACCAAATGGCCAGAAGCTAAAAAGCCAAATAGAACGTTTTCTTATAATAATGAACACTATCATTACAAAGGGTTTTTAACCAGTAATAACACCTTCGATAAGAATACATTTATAAAGTTTGAGAAAAAATATGAAAAACAAAATAAAATTTTTAAAACCCTACCTCATCTAGCCAAAAAGCGCATTGATGCAATTGTTACCCTCTTTGAAAAACATGACATTCCTTTTCTTTTTATTAATGCTCCCTCATATGTTTACGACACAAGCGCTAGCCATAATAGCTATGCAAAATCAATAAAAGCATATCTAACAAAAAAAGGACATAAATTTTTAGAATTTAATGAAATTAAGGAGGACATTGGTCTCCAAAAGAGGCATTACAGAAATCCAAACCACTTAAATACAAAAGGCGCTATTGTTGCAACAACCTACCTTTCTAAATACATAAGAGACAGCCTACAGATTCCACTTACTAAAACACCTGTAAACCTAAAAGCGAACCCATTTTATCAAGCAACACATAAAAATAAAGCTTTGTTTTATAAAAAAATGGATTCAACTACAACAAAAAAATTATTTGGAATCACAGAGGCAAAACTTTATAAAACAGGGGAAGAATCTTATAACGTGCTTTTTTCACTCTCTGGAGATACAATTGGTTCACAGCCGTTTCGTCTGGTACATGACGCAACTCAGGAGGAGCTCCTGCAGTATGGTGACCAAAAGGTTTTTCAGAATAGAAACAAAACACAAATAGTGCACTATGGTAATTTTTCTAATATAGATGTCCTAACATATAAAAATAAAAGCTTTGTAGTGTTTCCTTTTAAGAGTCCATTAAAGCAATTTAGAAACATAAGTTTTCATGGTGGAGACCGGCGCGGGACTATAGCTTTTTCAATAGACACGCTTACGGTCAAAGAGTAATATAAATAGTATCTTTGCTTCAAAATTTTTATCTTGAAAACAATAGCCGAAAGTGCTTTCAACCATAATGGAAGCTTATCTTACACCTTAGAACTTGCCAAAGCAGCCAAAGATGCTGGCGCCGATTATTTTACCATTCAAGTAATGGACGTTGCTGCATTTTGTGTTGAAGACTACTCCAAATACGAAATTTACGAGAACAACACACTTTCCTTTGAGGAATGGAGCGAAGTTTTTGAATACTGTCGCGAATTAAATTTACCTGTTATTCCTTGTGTATTGGACATCCCGTCTTTCGATTTTTGTTATGCCGAAGGATATCGCTTTTTAAAATTACATGCTACAGATATTACCAACAAAACCATGTTGGACAAAATGGCGACCTATAAAGATGTAACCTTCATCTTAGAAACGCAATGTGCCACCAACTTGGAACTAAAATTTGCGCTCGACATTATTGGAGATCAAGTAGAATGTTTAATGCATGGATTTAGTAATTACCCTACTGAAGTTGAAGATCTTAATTTAAATTCATTAGACTACTTCAAAAATGAATTTCCACAATACACTACAGGACTGGCAGATCATTCTTTAGACACTACAAACATTCCTTTAATGACCTTGGCGAAAGGTTGTGAATATTTGGAAAAGCACATTACACTAACCCGAAACAACCGTAAATTCGATTATCAGGTATCGTTGTATCCGCATGAATTTGCCGTAATGGTACAACAACTGAAACATTATGATCAAGCTCTGGGAGATTATAAAAAACACCCTACCAAAACCGAATTGCCCTATCGCGATGTGATGTATAAAAAAGTACTAGGCGGCGGCGATTTTAAGCGAGCCGATGCTGGCGTAGATTATATTACACATCAATTCAACAATTTTAAACGAGCTGATGTGGGGATTGCCCTTATTGCCCGTTTAAAGTCTAAAAGATTACCGCTAAAGGTCTTGAAGCCTTTTGGTGAAACATCGATTATCGATTTCCTATACCAACGACTAAAGACCGCCAAAAAGGTGAAAGATGTGTTTTTGTCCACCTCAACATTGGCAGAAGACACTCCTTTGGCCGAAGTTGGACACCAAGAAGGACATAAAGTATATCGAGGCCATGCGGTTTCAGTATTAGATAGAATGCTGGAAATCTCTTTGCAGGAAGAATGGGGTGCGGTTTTTAGAGTAACAGGTGATAATCCGTTTACAGATCCAGAATTGGTAGATGAGATGATTACTTTAATGGTTGATAACGATTTAGACTATGTGCGCGCCAATAATGTGCCATTTGGTGTTTCGGCGGAATTGTTTAGCACCAAGTATTTGTGGAATCTCTATTTGAATATGGAGAATCCGATGCATTCAGAGTACTTAACATTATTTATTTTGAATGACGAAGATGCTAAAAAAGGATGTATAGATGTTGTTTCAGAAGTTGAAGACCTCAAGTATATTAACCTTTCAGTAGATTACCAAGAAGATTACGATCGTGCATTGAAGCTTGCTGAGGCAATTGGTTCAGAAAACCTAAAAGAATGTACATTGCAGGATATGGTTTCGGTTATTGGTACCTTTAAAAGAGAAGATAAAACAAAACTTATAAAACTGCCAGAAGGCGAAGATGTACCCTTTTCAGAATTTTTGGGAAGATTGGAAAATCAAAGCTATGTAATTAGAAAGAAAGTAACGTTGTAAGGTGTCAAATATGAAAAGGTTTGTAGCAATTTTCTTTGTATTAATGACAGTAGCATCGGCGTATGCTCAAGATTTTGTTTGGGATAGAACAATGCCCTTTACAACTCAGAATATAATGAACCTTGCAGCAAGTGCACCTGCTACGATTGTAGTTTCAGATAAAATTATGATCGCTGGAATTGTAGAAGTACCAGAGTGGGTTACTTTAAAATTTCAAAATAATGGAATCTTAAAGATAGAAAATGAGAGTTCTTCTCTATACATTAGAGGAAAGGTAGATGTTGGCTCGCAGCAAATCTTTGACCTTACCAATAGAGGTGTTTTGACGTATGATGGGACTTCTATTTCTAATATTACTTTTTTCCAGAATAAAGTATACCATCCGGAATGGTGGGGTTTTATTCCAAATGAAGTTCCCACAAGACCTGATGGGGTTTCAAAGAATTCAATAAATTATCTGCTTGCAAAAGAAATGATGCTGGATATCGCCGCTTCAGGAGGGGGAGAGCTTCACTTTTCTGAAGGAGTATACTACATAAGGGATTTCGTAATCGATTTCGATAATATAACCGTAAGTGGTGAAGGAAGAAAAACAATACTGCGTTTTGATAGATTAAACTTTGGAACATCAACACGGCGTGGAGGGATTTTTACAATTCAAGGGCCTACGACAGAGAAGTATTACAATAAGTTAATTCCTGATGGAGCGTATCAAACGGGAAATTTTACCTTTGGCAAATTACAAAAAACAATACAAAATATAGTAGTAAAAAATCTTTCCATTGAATGGGAAGAGCAGTCTGCGCTAGAAGATCCAGCAATGAATGGATTAACTATCGTAAATGCTCAAAATGTAACTATAGACAATGTTCATGTAGATTTGAAAGGTGCCAACAGAGCTTTTTATATAGGAACCCTATTTGATGGTGATGTTACTGAAAATATAACCATTCAAAACTCTTCATGTGTAGCGAGTAGAACAGGCGTTCTTATCCTGCACGGCTTTGATAGCTTAGATAGCATACGTCGCAAGATAATTTTGGATAGCATTATAATTCAAAACAATGAATTTGATGTGGTTGGGTTACCGTCAATTGAGCAGGTAAAAAATGGACAATTAAATGTTGATTATCTGGATAGATATGGTTCTGGAGTGCTTTTTGGAGGTAGTGAGTTTACCACAACTTTTGAGAATAGGGGCGATACTATTTATAGAAGGGTAGGTTCAATCTTAATTCAAAATAATACGATAAAGAATGCAGACTTTGGAGTTTTAGCAAATTTTAGTAACAAAGACGAAAACAAAGGATTTGTACATAAGGTTACCATAGATAACAACAGCTTTATTGATTTTAAATACATTGGTATTCTATCGCCCTTTACAGATGCCGTCATTACAAATAATATCTTTAAGGTTCTGCAATTAATCACTCTTACGGATAGCGTATTAGATTCGGGTAAAAAAGGATATATTTCTTCAGCAATTCAAATTGTAAAAGCTCCCTGGGAGTTTTTCAAATCAAAGCATGGCCCAGAAAATATTACCCTACAAGGAAATAAGGTAATAGGCTGTTTTGAACGAACCCCCCCCTTTATTATTCAACCTAATAAGGACGCAACAATAACTATAAACAATAATACCTTCGATTACGATACTAGTTGTTCACCACCTCAGAACGATGTTGTTATAACAACTAACCGTAGAAAATTTAGAACAAAAAAGGCTACCGTTATTTTGCAAAATAATGTTCGTGATACTAGCAACCAATCCTCAGAAAAAGCATCTGTATTGCTAGACGTTAGAAGAAAAAAACACATTACACTTATAGAACAATAAATATATGACCTACGTAATAGGAGAAATAGGCCAAAACCATAATGGCTCGGTAGATATCGCAAAAACAATTATAGATGTGGTCTCAAGACCTGTTCATGATAAATTATTTGGTAAGGAATTACCAAGAATGGACGCTGTTAAGCTTACCAAAAGAGATTTAAGCCAAGAACTGTCTGCCTCTCAAATGTCGCGACCGTATGATACTCCAAACTCTTTTGGAAAGACTTACGGAGCACACCGTGAGTATTTAGAGCTGGATGATGCGCAGCACTACGACTGCTACCAATATGCTAAAGAAAAAGGGTTAGACTTTGTAGAGACGCTGTGTGCCATAGGGTGTTTAAGTATTTTAAACCATTTTACACCAGATAGGTTAAAAGTGGCCTCAAGAGATTTAACCAACTTACCTTTATTGGATGCACTGGCACAAACTAAGATTCCCATTATAGTATCAACGGGAATGGCAGGAGAGCGTGAACTTAATGAAGCTTTAGAGGTTTTAGCGAAGCATCACGAAGATATTTCCATTTTACATTGCGTTTCTCAATACCCTACCGAATATGAAAATGTAAATTTGAATACCATAAAATATCTCCAAGAAAAATATCCACAATATACTATTGGGTATTCAGACCATACTATTGGTATTGCAACGCCCATAGCTGCCGTAGCAATGGGTGCTCAAATTATTGAAAAGCATATTACCCTGGACCGCCAGATGAAAGGTACAGATCAGGCCGGTTCTTTAGAAATCGACGGTATTTATAGAATGATGCGGGACATTAGAAACTTAGAATTATCCTTTGGAACGAAAGAGATAAAGATTGAAGAGTCTGTAAAAGTAGCTCGTGAAAAACTAGAACGTTCTATAGCAACATTAAGAGCCTTACCAGAAGGGCATATTGTTACTATTAACGACATTCATCTATTAAGCCCTGGAGACGGTATAAAATGGATGGATAAAGCTGAGGTACTTGGCAAAAAACTGAATGCAGCTTTACCAAAAGACGAAATTATCTACAAAACAAAACTCAAATAATGGCATTGCCAAAACTAGTTATAACCGATATTGATGGCGTCTGGACAGATGGTAGCATGTATTATGACGATACCAACCAGGAGTTTAAACGTTTTAACACCAGTGATAGCGTTGGTGTCTTGTTTTTAAAATATCTAAATGTCCCATTGGTCATTATGACTGGTGAGAACACTCAAATTGTACAACGCCGAGCCGATAAGTTGAAAGTTGAACACGTGCACTTGGGGGTTAAAAACAAATTGAAGTTGGCAAAAGAAGTCTGTGCAGACCATAACATTACACTTGCTGAAGTAGCTTTTATTGGGGACGATATTAACGATTTAGAACTTCTCCAACATGTAGGCTTTAGTGCCGTGCCTAGCAATGCACCTTCCTACGTAAAAGAAAAAGTAAATTTGGTGTTAGAAACCAAAGGAGGTGATGGAGCTTTCCGGGAGTTTATAGAATATTTCGTTCAAAAATATAGTAGTATAGATCGTATGCTGCAACGCTACACGGAAGAAAAGAACTTAAGGCAGTAGTTATAACTACATATTCTGAAATTACATGGAACAGAAGCAACAAAAATTAGCTAGAAATGCTGCTATCTATAGCTTTTTTAGTCTACTTCAGCGGGGATTGGGGTTCTTTTTGTTGCCGGTATACACTACAGTTCTTGCCACAGAGCAGTTAGGTATTATAAGTACTGCAACGGCTGTAATCTCCTTTTTAGTGCTCTTTTTTGGACTTTCCTTTAGAGGTTCTGTAGCATTCTATTATTATGAGTATAAAGACAAGAACTTACCATATCTAAAAAAGATATATGGTACTAGCGTCGTTTTTATTCTCTTGTTTTCTACAGTAGGCATACTACTTTTACTAGCTACAGAACAATGGGCATTAAGCGTGCTCTTTGAAAATATAGCCTTTACTCCCTATGTGCTGCTATCGCTCATTAGCATCTTTTTACAACCAATTTATTTTTTCTACCAATCTGTCTTAAGGGCGAAACAACAGGCAAAAAGAGCATCTATATTGGACTTTGTGTATTTCAGTGTGATGATTGGTCTTACACTTATCTTAATCCTCGGCTTCAATTTTGAAGCCGAGGGAGCGCTCCTGGCAAATGCAGTGGCCAGTTTTTTAGTCTTTTTTATCAGTTTGGTGGGGCTTCGTAAAGAAATTACACTTTGTTTTGTGTCTCCCATTTTAAAGAAGGTTTTAAAATATTCACTGCCATTGTTGCCTCATAATATTTCGGGCTGGGCCATGAATATGGTAGATCGAATAATGTTGAATGCTATAAATTCATTAAGCGTAGTAGCCTTGTTCGATGTTGGTTCGCAAATTGGAAAGGTGGTAAATATGATTTCCCTGGGTGTAAACTCGGCGTATGCTCCCTGGTTTTTCGATCAGGTTAAAAATAACACTAACAGCAAAAAGCACATTGTTACCGTTACCCAAAAAATTGTGGTGTTGTATGCAGTGATTGCGGTTTGTGTAAGTTGGTTAGCGCCAGAACTCCTAAAAATAATTAGTAAACCCGCATATCATCAATCCTGGACGGTAACGCCCCTTATTGCTACGGCTTTTGTAATTAATGGTTTTTATTTTACATTTAGCAGTGTGTTCTTTTTAGAAAAAACCAAGTACCTGCCTTTTTTAACCATTAGTGGAGCCATTGTAAATATAGTTTTAAACTACTTTTTAATTCACGAGTATGGATTTTTAGGAGCGGCTATAGCAAGCTTGCTTACCAAGATTTTTTTTACAGGGCTCACCTATTATTTCAGCCAACGTATTTATCATATTCCCTATAACCTTAAGGCGATTTTGTTCATTATTATTTTATGTGGTATACTTTCTTCGGCGCCTTATGTTTTTCAACCTTATCTAGAATCTTATAATCTATGGCTAGTGATTTGCGTTAAGTTGTTAATTCTCGCTACTTTTGGTGGGTATTTGGTTTTTAAGAATTTGTCCGAATTCAAAAAAATTATTCAGAGAAGAAATGGCCGCTAGTGATATTTTAAATAAGATTGAAAGCACATACGAAGTTGATAAAATCACCTCTCCGAATGGGAGAAAAGTATGGCCTTTGTTACGACAAAAGATTGTTTTTGATGAGGTAAAAAAAACAATAGGCCTAAGCAATAAACTACGCACAAGAAATAGCCATCAACTCTTTAAGAATTTTTTTTATGGCTTTAACAACCTCTTTTGTTTAAAGAAGTTTGATTATGTTTTTTTTAATAACACAGATAAAAGAATACAGTATAGAACTAAAAAATTTGATATCTTTTTTGATGCATGGAGTGACAAAGTTGGTCAGAAAAAAAGCCTCTTTATTGAATGGGCAAGTAACAATCACCTCCCAAGTAACGAAACGTATTCTAAAAATATAATTTCGGACCTGCCGTTCAAATTTTTAACAACTGTAGTCTCTAAATTTGTAAAAAGCAAACTAGTTAATGAAAAAATACTAGATAAAATTTCTACTGCATACGATATTCCTATTTCAATTAAAAAAGAACTTAACAGTAAGTTGGCCGAACTTCTGGTCTTTAAATTTATCTTTAAAATAATAAAACCCAAGGCAATTTTTGTACTCAGCAGTTTCACAAAAGTAAGTATTGTGCTTGCCGCAAAAGAGTTAGGTATTAAGGTATATGAAGCACAACATGGATATATTGGTGATTTGCATACATTTTATTCGACAAAAAAGAAATGTAAAGAAGCGTATCCAGATTATTTGCTGTCGTTTGGAACATATGAAAAACAGAAGGCAACCCCAGAGTTAATTTTTGATTCGGAGCAAATAATTCCAGTAGGTAGTTTTCAGTTAGAATTAATAAAAAGCAAACCAATCCCAGAGGATCTTTTAAAGTTGAAGGAAAAATACACCTTGGTTTTTTGCGTTACATTACAAGCCATTAAAGAAAAAGAAATCTTACAATGGATAATGAAGGAAGCGCAGCTGCACTCGGATTGGTTATTTGTGATTAGGGCAAAAAATAGGGATGAGGACTATTCTACATACACTACGCAGTCTAATATAATTGAATTGAAAAATTTCAACATTTATGAAGTCCTGAAAATTTCGGACTATAACATTACAATTTATTCTACAACAGCCATTGAAGGTGCGTTTTTAGGAGCTCACCCTATTTTTTTTAATATAAATAATCTTTCAAAAAATCATTTCGATGTTGAGGAAATGAATGCAATAGTGATAGATGAGGGCGAACTATTAAACAATACTATTTTAAATAAACAAATACACAAAGAACAATCGTTCTTTGTAGATAATTATTTGAAGAATATAGCTGAGGTTAATTTATCTTTTTAACCACAAATAAAACCACTGGAGTTACTACTTCAAATAATTTATTGTTCCAGTTCCTCATTTTTCAATATCCCATTCTCAATTAATTTATCGATAATAGGGAGTAGTGTTTTTACAGGGTAGTTAGATCTTTCAGACATTGAAATTAAATCATGTTCTCCATCGGCCAAATTTAAAATCCACATCATAGCCCGGATGTGGTCCTCGTTACCTGTTTGTGTAAATGTTGGATATAAACCTCGCTTTCCTAGTTGCGGTTCGCCAAAGGGCATTGTATTGATGTATTTTTCGTTACGTTCTATTAATTCAATAATCTCCAAATACTTGTTTACAGAGCCTTCCATTGCTTCAAAAGAGATAAAATCTTTATTATCTGCCGAGGTATGATATTCTGGATAAACAGCATACATTGTCCTCATTAAAGAGCCCACAGGGAGATTAAAACCTGGAGAACAAAATTGTCTTTCGTCACTCCCGTTAGGAAAAAACTCAACGAGATTAAAATCTTCTTGGGTCTGATTTAAAATTGTAATGGCAGCTCTGTCTGAAATACTATTCCCCTTTCTGCTTTTCTTATACGTAAAGTTACCATTATCACCTACACACGTAAGTACAAATCCTGCATGTAGATTTTTCTTCCAATGTTCGCCATGCGCTGAGAGGCTATAAATTGCACCTATGGTTTCTGGAACAAAAATAAATCGATATGTGTACTTTAAATCTTTCTTCTCCTTAAGCATTTTATAAATAAAAGCTGAAACGAGAGGGCCTGATAATTCGTTATTTGCCATGGAAGGATGGCAGATGTAGGTTGAAATTAAAATTTCCTTTTCAGTTTTACCTTTAATAACAGCTTCTGCGATAGTCATGGAGCCATTAGGATCTAAGGAAGAATTTATAAAAACCTCGTATGTGTCGTTTTCATCAAGTCCTAAAAGCTGATTGTGAGAAAGGCAAAAACCCCATCGTTCTTTGTAATAAGAACAAAGATATGGAATGAGCTCCGGTTGCTCTGGCAATGTATATAAGTGCTCTTTTAATTCGACAAAGCTAAGGATGCCTTGAAAGGGTTTTGAATAGCCGAGTATATGTAGATTTGTATCGGCAAAGTCTACTATTTTCTCACCTTTACTATTTTTAATCCAAGCTTCCTTAATATTCCATTCAGGCGGCACATTCCAATCAAAACATTGTGTTCCAGAAGGTACTTCGGTTACTTTTAAATCAAGTATTTCAGATAATATTTCAACCGTTTCTCTATTGCCATCTCCCGTAAGACTTCTAGAGATTGGCCAGAGTCTATCGAAATACTGCTCAATTTTATCTTGCATATTATTTTTTTGGATAAAACTTTATTTTTACCAACAGAAATTTCATAAACTCTATTTCCTCTTCAGTCAATTTCTTAGTATAGGTTCTATTAGAAACATCAAAATACGTTTTGTTTTCATCTGTAATTTCAGAAACATCTTTTATTATTTCAATAGATTTTGTTAGCTGTGAATTTTTAGAATAGAATATTTCTAATTGATTACTCATTACTTCATATTTCTTATCAACAGGCACCTCTTCATATTGTGTTCCTAATTTATCGGTTATGTCTTTAGCAGGGACACCAGCATAAATATGATTTTCTTCCATATCCCTTGTCACAACTGAGCCTAGCATAGCCATGCTTTTCGCTTTTGCATGTATTGGAGAGACTAAGCAATGACCTACAAACCAAACGTCATCATCAATTTTTAAAGGGTTTACAGATTCCCACTTGCATCCTTGTAAAGTGTCTCCAAAACGAATGTGAGACCAAAGTTGGCTACCTGCGCCAATGCCTACACCATTTCCAATAAATAAACCGCCGTGGGTATTTAGTATACAATCTCTACCAAACCAGCAACAACTTCCAATAACAGCTTCTTTATAACCAGAAATCATTGTGTTTTCACGAATCATAGTATAGTCGCCAATTTCTATAGAGGGGCAAATAATTTCGATACCAGATGCTAAAAAAACGCCATCTCCAATAATCACTTTTTTGGCAGGTATGGGTTTGCTTGTAGCATAGTCGTAACCACCAGAAATTTTTACGCCATCTGCTATCCTGGCTCCTTTGCCAATATGTACTTCTTCAGCTTCTATACTATAATTTCCGTTAAACATAATTCTTCAAAAAATAGATTAATCGCACAAAGTTATAATAAATTAATTAAGCTATAACTAATATAGCCCTAATAACAATGCAACCTTTTACTCAATTCTATATCTTTAATTTATATTATTAAGGGTAAGCTTATATCAAACCAACCATTTACATTTGCAAGTGAATATTTTTAATTCATGTTTTTAAGAAACCTATTATTTATACTGCTCATTCTGCAGCCCTTTATAGATAAACTAGCCAGAAAAGCGGGGTGGGGTATTAATATATATAATGAACTTTTAAGTATTTCGGTGTTTGCAGCATTTATGGTGGTGCTTATTTCCAAAAAAAAATTAAATAGTCTCGCTATTTTAATGTTTGCCTTTATTGGATATTGCTCGTTATTGGTGCTTTATCGGGGTGTGTATCCCCTTGGGTTTTTTCAGGTAGTGATCTACAGTCAGTTTTTCTTTTACTTTTTTTACTTTTTAACGCTATCACAAGAAGAAAAAAACAAAACGATTATTTCCTTCAAAAAAATCATGGCTATTTTCGTTTATGTAATTGCTTTTATTGCGCTTTTTGAAGCAAAAGACCATACAACCTTTAGAAACTTTATGGGTGTGCATAGTGTAAAGCGTGGGATTAATTATTTTTATTTGATTTCGTTTTTTGGATCGGGACCTAGTTTGGCTATTTTTATCACAGTTTTTGTGGCGCTATGGCATTATTGTCATTATGCACTAAAAGAGACTATAAAGAAAAAACATGTGTTCAACTTAATACTTGCCATAATTTTGGGGGTTTTGAGCTTTTCACGGAAGGAAGTTTTTTTCATTTTTGTTTTCTTGGTCTTTTTCCCATACCCATCAAGAAACCAGTTAAACAAATGGATTAAAAGGTTGGTGTTTTTTACCACTATGTTTGCAGGGTTATTAGTTTATTATATTACATTTTTTGCCTCCGCCAATACAGTTGCCTTAAATAAGGACTATGTGCGGTATAAAATAGTAGATAAATCTGTCGAGATTTATGCAGATCATTTCCCTTGGGGTTCTGGTCCTGGCACATGGGGGTCTCGAGTTTCTTTATGGACTAATCATATTTATGACCGGTATAACATTGGACCAGATTTGTTGGGGTGGAAAGCTGGTTCTCAAGGCCCTATTTACGATGCTTTTTTGTTTACACTTTTTACCGAAATAGGAATTGGCATCTTTATTCTATTTTTATTTACTTATAAAATACTGGAAGCCAAGACTATCACAAATGATGCCTACGGAAACTTTACAAAGAATTTTTTAATTCTCTTTTTGTTAGTTTTGGGAATGTTCGCGCCCATGTTTACCAACAATTTTGGTTTTATTATTATGGCAGTAACAGCATTAATGATCTCTAACGTTTCGCTCTTTAAATTCAGAAAATGGTATGCATAAACTGAAATTAATATTTTACTACCTGTTTATTCAGAAACTCCCGCATTCCAGATTATGGGGAGGTTTTAATAGTATAAGAAAAAGCTATGTCTCTAAAATGTTAAAGGTGATGCCTAATGATTCTAATTCAAAATTTGAAAACGGAATTTATATTTCAGATGCAAAAAATTTGAAAATAGGTAGCTATGTGCGTATCAACGAACATGTATTTCTACAAGGTGAGATCACCATTGGGAACTATGTAATGATTGCTCCCTACACAGCAATTTATACCAATGCACATGAGCATAGCGACTTAGCAATACCCATGGTCCAGCAAGGCGATACGAAAACACAAAAAGTCATCATTGGAAACAACGCTTGGTTGGGAAGAAACGTGGTAGTATTACCTGGAATTAAGGTAGGCGAAGGCGCTATTGTTGGTGCTAATTCGGTAGTGACCAAAGATGTTGCTCCTTTTACAGTTGTAGGTGGTGTGCCCGCTAAACATATTAAAAATAGGACTTAAACGCAAAAGCAACATGCAAATCTCCTGGGGAAAAATTATAGGATACAGTCTGCTTACACTTGTGTTACTAAATGTTTTGCATGCCTTTTTTCTGTATCAAAAGAAATATGAGCCTACAACTATTTCCCTCACAGTTGAAACAGATTTTGACTCCTACACTTGGTTTACTGTACAGCCTAAATACAGTGATTCGGTTCATAAAACCAAAGCAGAACATGTGCCCCCAAATATTAAAACTACTACTAAAACAGTCATAGATTATCCGGAAGGACTTCAATTTCTAGGACTTTATTGGAGTAATAGCTTAGGGGGGACCTTTTCAATTTCAAATGTTAGTATTACGTCTAAGGGGAAGACAAGAAATTTTGAGAATCTTGAAAAGTTTATAAACTATTCAAGCACCAATGTTACCCCTAAAAGTTCTAAAAAAGTGATTACAGCTACCTCAAACGAACAGGCAAATGGTTGGCTAATGCTTAACTTGGAGGGATTTGAAAAAACCGCCAAAACAAAACAGTTTAAACCACTAGGCTGGGTGGCAAATACTCTTTTGTTTATAACAATGTGTTTTATAGGATGGTTTTATGGTAAAAGCATTAAAATTCAATTAGGCAATCTTAACGTAAAAGGAAATTGGGCTTACAAAACACGAACCTATGTATTCTATCTTTGGATGTTTTTATTGCCCTTTTGGCTTATTGTTTCACACATATTGCTCGCCGTCTCTTTAGCCTTAGTAATCGTGCATATTATAGTTGAAAGGGAAAAGTTTCAATTTTGGCAACTTAAAAATTGTATGCCACTATTTGTATTGTTTTTGGCAATTATGGTATTGAATGTCTTGTTTCATACTGAAAATATAGGTAACGATTTTGGCGATTATAGCTACTTTTTATTGGCTCCATTTCTGTTTTTGGGATTGCAGCGAGAAGAGATGTGCAACATATTTAAAGTCTTTCAACTAGCAGTTGGGATGTATGTTTTCCTACTTATAGTTGCGATCCTTGAGCGCTATTTACAATTGTCTGCGAACTATAGTTTTTCATCATTCTTTTTTGAAACAGTAGAACAGTATTGGCATACAAGTTATCTGGCAGGGGTTATAGTTATAGCGTTACTGTTTGAATTTCAACATAAAAAATTTGACATCAAATTAATGTTTATATCGCTAGCGGCGTTTATATTTATGTATTTATCACAAGCTCGCTTGCCATTACTAATCGGGCTTATTTTAATAGTAGGGCTCACCATACTACAATTGCCTAGAAAACTGAGACGGCTATATATATTCTTTGGGATATTAGTAACATTGGTTTCAATAGGGTTTATTTATACTTCATCAGAAATACGAGAACGCATTACAACTGTTTTTCTGGTAAATGATACCCAAAAACAAGATGCCCGACCCGAATTATGGAAAAAAACACTACAAATTTCAGAAAGAAATTTGTTCTCGGGGATTGGTGCAGACAAAATAAGAGACGTACTTTCTGAAAATTTAGAAACTGAATCAGATATCAAGCTTCGCCGCTATAATGCACACAACCAATATCTTGAATATTTGCTGGCGTATGGAATTATTGTGCCTATTCTATTACTGCTAGTCTTGGGTACGCCTATGGTATTAGGATTTAAGTCTACCACCGTGTTTGTTGTATATTTTTCGATTGTAATGCTGGTAGAGTCTTATTTTTCAAGACAGGCAGGTGTCGTTGTATTTGGCCTTTTTTATTGTTTCTTTATACTTTATGACAGCAAGAGCAAACAACATATTTCGGCAAGTAGCCAACAATAGGCTTGCGCTTATTTTTACACTCTTGGTGCTATCCGAGTTTGTGTACAAAATATGCATCAAGGAGTATTTTCATGCGTTTAAAATTTCAGCAGCACTCAAAATTGTGCTCCAACTCTATTTTGTTATACAAATTTTACGGAATGATATAAAAAAATTGTGGCCCGTTGTGCTACTCACTACTATTTTTCTTTTAGGCCAAGTAGGTTTTGTTTCCTGGGAGCAACTTAAGCACAACGCTTGGTTTTTAGACAAGTATTTATTTATAATCCTTACATTACTTTATGTACAAACCATAAAAGACATTGAAAAATACTATCCGCTGTTTTTTAAGGTTTTTGAAATTTTTATTATTGTAAACTCTATTTGTATTTTATTAGGCTTAGTCCTTCCAACAGATTGGTTTAATACCTATTACGGAAATCATAACAGATTTGGCCTAGACGGTCTCATTTTGCGGTCTGGAGCTGCCACCTACATTTATTGGATCGCGCTTTATTATTTTGTGACCGAGTGTTTTATACTTAAAAAGAAAAAATATTTTCAGTTAATCTTGGTCGCTGTAGCTTCTTTACTATTAGGAACTAAGGCTATGTTTATAGGCTATGTTTTCTTAGCGGGCTATCTTTTTATTTATTGGCGTGGGTATAAAAACGTTTGGATGGTTATTACCATTCTAATTTTATTAGTGATTGGTCTTTTCTTTATTGATGAAGTGCTTTATTTACTCATAGAAAACTCTCCTTCTTTTCAGGCAGTATATGAAGAAAATGGTATTTGGTCGGTTGTTTTTTCTCTGCGAGAGCAACATTTGTTAGAAGAAATGCTACCCTTAATGCAAGAAAAATGGACCTGGCGTAATTATTTATTTGGAGGTGGGTTTAATATGCATTTCCGTAGCCAGTTTGGGTTGTTGGATTTATTTTACTTTTTTGGAGTTGTAGGAACAGTGGCCTATCTCTTTATTTTTGGTAAATTATTTTGTACTTTTAAGAAAAACCGTACAACCAACCTCTTTTTACTAGGCACTTTTGTGTTAATGGCTTTTAGTGCCAACTTCTTTTATGAGACTATTTTGGCGTTTCATTTGGTGCTTATAAAAGGGTATTTTGAAACAATTAATGATTATTATGAAACTGATTAAAATTTATTTTATTGGAGTTCTATTACTCTTGCTCTGCAGTAGTTTAGGATTGGCACAGGACTGCCCGACGAGCTTACTTGTGCTCTCGACCCAACAGGAAATAGACAATTTTTCATCCAATTATCCAAATTGTACCGAACTCCCAGCCTCGCTAAAGATCGAAGGAAATAATATCACAAACCTTGATGGGTTGTCACAGCTTGAAATGGTATGGAGCCTTCAAATAGAAAATTGTCCGAGTTTGGTAAATGTAGATGGTCTCCTAGAAAATCTTGAGGTTTTATTACAATTACGAATTGTAAATAATAACAGTTTGGAAAGGATTTCTTGTTCTCCTACATATCCGGAAGTAACTAGTGGTATTTACATAGCATCCAATCAGAGCCTCACCACCATATCAGGATTTAATAATATAGAAATAATTGGTGTCTATAGCAATTGCCAGGGCATAGAAATTTTAAACAACCCTAATTTAGTAACTATGTCAGGCTTCAATTCGCTAAAAGAAGTGTGCGAGATAAAATTAAGAAATACGGGACTAACAAACTTGCCTTCTTTTCAAAGCTTGATTACTGTAGATAAGAGCATTGAAATTTCCAATAATAACCAACTACAAACCATAGATGCTTTTTCGAATTTAGTTCGTATAGAACAATATTTTTCAATTAAAGATAATCAAACGCTCCAATCCATATCGGCTGGACAAAGCTTTCTTAAGGTTGGAAGAAGTTTTGAGATTTCCGGAAACCCTTTTTTAACAACGGTTAATGGTTTCGATAGCAATTTCTTTGTGACTGAAAATTTCACAATCACCAATAACGATAATTTGTTGAGCCTACCTCGTTTCGATATACTCTCAAGTGTTGGAGAGAGGCTCTTAATTTCAAACAATCCCCAATTGCAGGGCATTGTGGGTTTTGCTAGTCTAGATAATGTGAAAAGCCTGGAGATATCAAACAATACTAGTTTAAACGAATTTGACGCATTTGAGGATTTAGAAAATATAGAAGACGATTTTGAAATATCTGGAAGTCCAAATTTGGTTGAAATTATTGGGTTCAATAGCTTAAGATATATTGGAAGAATTTTTTATCTATACAACTTACCCTCATTAACTAATATCAATCAAATAGCTCCGTTACAAGACCAAATTTCATTTTTTACATTACAAAATACCAAGTTACAGAATATTGACTTTTTAGAGGAACAAACAGGTTTGTATGATTTAAAATTAATAGATAACCCATTACTGTCATCTATTGCTGGTGTACGAAATATATCCTCTGTTAGAACTTTACACCTCGAAAACTTGCCCATTTCAAACCTAAATGACTTTTCTCAGTTAATTAACGTGGGAGGGGGACTTTCACTTGTGGGCCTGAACATTACTGATGTGGATGTCTTTAGCAGTATTGATAACTTAAACGGTTCTCTTGACATTAAAGATAACCCAAACCTTGAAAACTTAGAAGGGTTTACCAACCTCACACGATTAGGGTATTCACCAAATGGCTATCTTCAAGTTGATGGAAATGCTATACTTAGTTCGGCATCTGGCCTAGACAACCTAGATCCAACATCTTTCTTTAGTGTGTCTTTTGAAAACAACCCGAATCTTTCGATTTGCAACGTACAGAGCGTTTGTGAGTTTTTACAAGTCAACCAGAATTACGATTATCATCATATTTACAATAACGCATCAGGTTGTGATACAGCAGTGGAAGTAGCAAACAGTTGTAGTTTTATATTAGGGATAGATGAAATTCTTCAAGAAAAAATCACCATCTATCCTAATCCCGTAAAAGACTTGCTTTTTATAGAGGGTATAGAAACAGAGAGTATAGAAATTATTGATATAACAGGTAGAGTTGTAGCAACAACTTTAAGAACTAACAAGGTAGATGTATCAAATTTACAAAGCGGGAATTACTTTGTGAGAATTGTTTTTGAAGGACAAGAATTAATTAAAAAACTCATCAAAATATGAAATACGCAATACTCTTAGTATCGCGGGTAGTTTTATTATCCTGTAATAAAGGCGATGACATGGAAAACCAAGGACAAGAATCCTTCAACCTTGTAATTGTAGACTACAGCCCAAAAGAATCTTATACCGCCGAAGAAGTTACCATACAAACCGAAGGCATAGATTCTACAGCAACCATTGAGGTTTATTTTTCAGGAACGCAAGCAACTTTTTTTGAAATAGATAGAAATTTTCTCAAAACAAGAGTGCCAACAGGAGCACATTCTGGGGAACTAAGCGTGATTTATAATAGTGAAGAATTTAATCTTGGAACCATTGATATTACTCAAGAAACAGATATACTTTATGGAGAAAAATCTAACAGCGGTGAGAATAATTCAATATATACTGTAAATTTAGGTGACGGCACGACAGGGGAATTAATATATACCGCTTCGGGCTATGACCAGGTAGGAAGAGTTTCATTTTCAAAAGAAAGTAATACTTTTTTTAATGGATATAGTGTTCAATGTGGATCAGTTGGAGGAGGTTGCTTTACTTCCTTTGTTTTAAAAAATAGAGACGACGAATTATCGAGATCAATCACCATTTGTACAGATCTTAAATGTAATGAGTATTTAATAACTAAGTCCTTTAGTAATGGCAAATTTATTTACGAATTTTTTAGAGATGATTTTTTTGTCGGCGAACCCACTCATCATTTAGTATCAATAGACTTATACACTATGCAGTCTACAACTTTGCGGGATTATATTGTAAACGGAGAAAGTAATATTACAGGTGGTCTATATGTTGATGGTACAAACGAAATTTTGGGATTTAATAACGAAAAATTTGTGAAATTCAACTTAAACGATTTTACGAGAACAGAGTATGACTATACAGGTGTTGCATTAGGAAATTTTATAAGTACGCAATCAGGAAGAATTTTTACAACTAATAACTTAAATGCTATTGTAGAGATTAACCCAACTAACGGTGAGATAATTGCAGATATATACACGGGTACTGAAAACATATCACCTATCCTATTCTGAATCTACTGGGAGGTTTTTCTGCCTGGGAGGTTTTTCTGGCAGTTCCCAATTGCATATGTACAATCCATCCAATCAAGTTGAAACTGTTATTAATACCGAAGAGAGTTTTTACAAAATATTCACAGATTATTAAATAACTGTACCTTTGCCCCCAAATTAAAAAACGGGCAACCCTTTGCAACACATCCCCCAAATAAACATCTTAAACACCACCATCCATAATCTTTCTATGAAAGAAACGCTGGCATTGGTAAGTAGGGCAATTTCAGCAAACAACCAATTACATCACGTGGTTGTAAACGCCGGTAAAATCGTTGCCATGCAAAAGGATGATGCGTTACGAAAAAGCGTAAACGAAAGTGACATCATTAATGCAGACGGCCAGGCAGTGGTCTGGGCAGCTAAGTTCTTGAGAAAACCTTTAAAAGAACGTGTAGCAGGCATAGACCTGATGGAAAATCTGGTGGAACTAGCACACAAGCAAGACCATAAAATTTTCCTGTTGGGCGCCAAAGAAGAAGTGGTGCAAAAAGTTTCAGAGATCTACCAAGAGAAATACAGCACTAATTTAATCGCTGGCTACCGTAACGGCTATTTCACCAGAGAAGACGAACCCGAAATTGCACAACAAATCGCCAATAGCGGCGCACAAATGCTTTTTGTAGCTATTACCTCCCCCATTAAGGAAAACTTTCTCTACAACCATCGAGAATTGCTCAAAGATGTTCCCTTTGTCATGGGCGTAGGCGGTAGTTTTGATGTCGTTTCGGGACTCACTAAAAGAGCTCCCGTCTGGATGCAAAACGCAGGCTTGGAATGGTTTTACCGCTTCCTCCAGGAACCCAAACGTATGTGGAAACGCTACCTGGTAGGAAATAGCACCTTTATTTGGTTGGTGCTGAAAGAGAAATTTAGTAAAAAATAGAACCAAAAACGCCAGGTTGGCAAATGATACAACCTAACAATCTAAGGCTACTGAGTAATTTTGTAAGCCCCGAACAAAATTGTATCGAAGTTAAAATCACCAATCCTTTTTGTTATCTTTCCATTCTGAAAAAAAGCAGCCGTTTTAAGTCATGAGAATATTACTTCAGTCCATATACCCCTACATGTTTCTGCTGCTATATCTCACCATTCCTTTCGATAATTACATGCGGGCCTTGCCTAATATTTTGCTCATTGCGTTGGCAGTAGCGTTTCCTTTTGTAGTTTCAAAAAGTGACTTCCAAAAATTAAAAAGACTTCCAACCTTGTTCTTTATTGGTTTTGTAATCTTCGTGCTGGCTCAGGCATTGTTTTTAAGTAGATTTCAAGTAGACAGTCCTGTGCTGGAAAAAATAAATCTGGCCATTGGGCTCGTCATTTTATATGTACCTATTCAAGGGTTTGAAAAGATTAAAAAAGCACTAATTTATTCTTCAATAGCGGCTATTTTGTTTTCGGTGGGAAGCATCATTGTAAGTGTGTATCAGGGAGCCGAGTTTGAGGTTTTAAATTCGGGCAACCTAATAGAAGCCATGCTGGTAGATCGTCTTTATCTGGGATTGCTGTGTGTCCTTAGTATTGTGGCTTCCTATAGCTTATTAAAAGACACCTATCACCCGAACAATTCGTATTATGTCGTGGCAATCATTCTTAATGTACTCTTTATTTTACTCATTGTTTCCAGGATTGCTATTATTGCGCTTATTGTATTATTTATTTTAGGGTTTTTCTACAAGAGAAGTAAAGGTACTCAGTTAGTTTTTGTGATGGCGACGCTTTTTTTAGGGCTTGTACTAGTATTTATTCTGAATAACGATTTCAGAAAAAAAATATTTTATACGCCAACAAACACTGAAAGTAAAGGTTTGGTTGCTAACACCTTAGAAATGGAGCCGCGAACTATTATTTGGAATTGTGCCCTGTCAATTTCCGAAACACACAACGAATTATGGAAAGGTCTCGGATTTTCAAACACCAATGCTACACTCGTTAATTGCTATCAGGATAGTATTGAAGATGAACAAAAAAGAGCGTGGCTTGTGGCAAAAAAATACAATACACACAACCAGTTTCTCGATATATACCTTGCTACAGGAATCGTAGGAACTCTTTTATTTATAGGCTTTATCCTTTTTGTTTTTTTACGGAACAAGAGACAGTTTTTTCCAACGTCATTATTGCTCATACTTGTGTTATTTTTATTGATAGAAAACTTATTCCACAGGCAAATAGGAGCCTATTATGTAGGTTTTGTGCTTATAATGCTCTTAATTAAGCGAAATAAGCCTGAAAATGAAGAAATAGAAGCCACGTAAAAGCACAACAAATCGTACTTTTGCCGCTTGAAAAAGAAAATAATTTCTGAAAATTTAGTCAGATGAAAATTACAGTAATAGGAACAGGATATGTAGGATTAGTAACAGGTACCTGTCTCGCCGAAACAGGCAACGAGGTGGTATGCGTCGATATTGATGCTGAAAAGGTAGCAAAAATGAAGAACGGTGTTGTACCAATTTATGAACCACACCTAGACGTATTGTTTGACCGAAATATTGAAGCTGGAAGATTAACGTTCACCACCTCTTTGGATGAAGGACTGGAGCACGGACAAATAATTTTCTTAGCATTACCAACTCCCGAAGACGAAGATGGCTCTGCAGACTTAAGCTATGTGCTTAATGTTTCTGAAGAAATAGGCCAAAAAATAAAAGAGTACAAAGTTATTGTAGACAAAAGCACCGTCCCCGTAGGCACAGCCGAAAAAGTGCACGCTGTCATTGCAAAAAATGCACAATGTGAGTTTGACGTAGTTTCAAACCCAGAGTTTTTACGAGAAGGTTTTGCTGTAGACGATTTTCTAAAACCCGAACGTATTGTGGTTGGTTCCAGCAGCGACCGCGCCACAGCTTTAATGCAAAAGCTATATGCACCGTTTGTGCGCTCAGGCAACCCAATTATTATTATGGACGAGAAGAGTGCAGAGTTAACCAAATATGCAGCCAACTCCTTCCTAGCGGCTAAAATTACTTTTATGAACGAGATTGCTAACTATTGCGAAAAAGTGGGAGCAGATGTCGATAAAGTTAGAGTAGGCATGGGGACCGATAGCCGAATAGGAAAACGTTTTCTATTCCCTGGAATAGGCTATGGCGGTTCTTGTTTTCCAAAAGACGTAAAAGCATTGCAAAAAGCAGGGAAAGACGAAGGTTTCGATTTTCAAATATTGAATTCGGTAATTGAAGTAAATAAAAAACAAAAAACCATCTTACTACCTAAAATTGAAAGCCATTTCAATAATAACCTAAAAGGAAAAAACATCGCGGTTTGGGGATTAGCTTTTAAACCCGAAACCGACGATATTAGAGAAGCACCGTCTATAGATGTAATGAATGCGTTATTGGAAAAGGGAGTAAATCTTTCGGTATTCGATCCAGAAGCGATGCCCAACATAAAAAAACAGTTTGGCGAAAAACTTGCCTATGCAAATTCTATGTACGAAGCATTAGAAGGAGCAGACGCCTTAGTTGTTTGTACAGAGTGGAGCATTTTTAGAACACCCAACTATCAAAAATTAAAGCAACTATTAGCAAATCCCGTTATCTTTGACGGTAGAAACTTATACAACGTAGAAGATGTAAAATCTGAAGGATTTACATACTATTCGATAGGAAGAAAAACAGCAAATTAATATGCAAAAAAGAGTTCTCATAACAGGCGCCGCAGGATTTTTAGGATCTCACCTTTGCGATAAGTTTATGGCAGAGGGGTATCGAGTTGTGGGAATGGATAATCTTATTACAGGCGATCTAAAGAATATTCAGCATTTATTTGAAAAAGAAGATTTTGAGTTTTACCACCACGACATTACAAAATTTGTACATGTGCCAGGAAGGGTAGACTACATCCTTCATTTTGCTTCGCCAGCCAGCCCGATAGATTATCTTAAAATACCAATCCAAACATTAAAAGTGGGTTCTTTAGGGACACATAACCTGTTAGGATTGGCAAAAGAGAAAGAGGCAAGAATCCTTATTGCTTCAACTTCCGAAGTATATGGTGACCCACTGGTACATCCTCAAAGCGAAGAGTACTATGGCAATGTAAATACTATTGGCCCACGAGGTGTGTATGACGAAGCCAAACGTTTTCAGGAAAGTATTACCATGGCGTATCACAGGTTTCACGGTTTAGAAACGCGAATTGCTCGCATTTTTAACACCTATGGCCCTAGAATGCGATTAAACGACGGTCGGGTAATCCCAGCATTTATTGGGCAAGCTTTACGTGGAGAAGACTTAACCGTCTTTGGAGATGGACAACAAACGCGCTCTTTTTGCTACGTAGACGACCAGGTAAATGGGTTGTACCAATTGTTATTGAGTGATTACTCGTATCCCGTAAATATTGGTAACCCAGACGAAATTACCATTCTAGAATTTGCCGAAGAAATCATAAAACTTACAGGCACACAGCAAAAAGTAATCTTTAAAGAATTACCAAAGGACGATCCCTTACAAAGACAACCTAATATTGACAAAGCAAGAGAGATTTTAGGCTGGGAGCCAAAAGTTTCAAGAAGCGAAGGAATGAAAAAAACCTTCGATTATTTTAAAAGCCTCTCGAAAGAAGAACTTTTTAAAAGCGAACACAAAGACTTTACAAAACACAATAGAGCTTAATGATATTTCAAAGAGGTAGATATTCGGGGTTTTTAAGACCCGTTTCTTATGCAATGGATTTAACAATCATTTTTGCAATGGCCTTCTATTTCTTTCAAGATAAATTGCTTTATTTTCAGTATGTGGTGTTTGTATTATTGGGATGGATAATCCTTTCGTTGAAATCTAATTTTTACGAGATTTACCGCTTTACCCATGTTTCAAAAATCATGTCGCTCTTAGGAAAACAAAGCATTGTTTTCTTTTTAATAGTCTTTTCGTTTTTTGGATTTTATAACGACCTGGATATAAATCCTTGGGATGTTGTAAAGTATGTACTTACCGTTCTGCTTGCGATTACTATTTTAAAATTTACAGTTTTCTTTATTCTGAAGAAATACCGCTCTCGTTTTGGCGGAAATACGAGAAAGGTTGTCATTATTGGACTTAATAAAAAAACAGACCAACTCAGGAAATTTTTTAACCAAAACCCAGAGTACGGATATCGACTAAAAGAAATCTTCGACATAAAAGATTCGGATCAAAATTTAGATGCTTGCTTCGACTACATTACCAATAACGACGTAGATGAAATCTACAGCTCCATAGGCCAGTTAAACAATAAACAGCTTACTAAGTTGGTAGATTTTGCCGACAACAATTTGAAAGTGCTTAAATTTCTTCCAGATAATAAAGAGATTTACAGCAAAAAATTAGACTTTAATTATTACGGTGTGCTACCTATTTTGTCAATGCGCAAAATACCTATTGATACGCCTTTTAATCAGTTTGTTAAACGTGCGTTCGATATTATTTTGTCTGTTTTGGTAATTGTGGGCGTACTCTCTTGGCTTACCCCAATCCTTGCATTATTTATTAAGTTAGAGTCCAAAGGCCCCGTATTTTTTAAACAGAAAAGAAATGGCCTGGATTATAAAGAATTTAACTGCTATAAATATCGCTCTATGCGCCCAAACCCTATGGCAGACTTGCACCAGATTAGTAAAGACGACCCCAGAGTGACCAAGGTGGGTAGAATTATAAGAAAGACAAGTATAGACGAACTACCACAATTTATTAATGTGCTGAAAGGCGATATGTCTGTTGTAGGGCCGCGACCACACATGGTAAGCCATACACACATGTACGCAGAACGAATAGATAAGTTTATGGTGCGCCACTTTATAAAACCAGGAATTACAGGCCTGGCACAAGTAAGCGGCTATAGAGGTGAGGTGGAAGACGACAACCACATTATTAACCGTGTGAAGTACGATATTTTTTACCTAGAAAACTGGTCACTTTTTTTAGACCTTAAAATTGTTTTTCAGACTATTTACAATGCCGTTAGAGGTGAGGAAAAAGCCTACTAAAGTTCTTCAAGGTGCTTTTTAAACTCGTCAAATTGTAGCTTAAAATTAAATGCATTTATAGCATTTTGTGTGTTTTTTCCCTTCGGAAATTTCTGCACTTCTGAAACAGTTAGAGTGTTCAAAAACACTTGGAACCCTTTAAAATCTTGTTCCAAAAGTACCCAACCAAGTTTGTTTTTTTTTACCAAATCGCCACCTTCACCACCTGCCATATACATTAATGGAAGTCCCAAACGAGCATATTCAAATATTTTTGAAGGTACCGAACCATAAATACGTTGAACCAATGGTATAAAAGCAATATCGTACTGCGTTATTTTTCTATGGAGTTCACTTCTTGTCACAGCGCCATGGTACACAATCTTTAAATTGTTAGATTGCGAAATAGTTTCGGCGTCTGGTCCGTCTCCATAAACATGAAATTCAACATGCTCCGGAATAGTGATTTTTGAAAAGATTTCAGAAAGTCCTTGCGCTACACCCAACAGTCCGGCGTAAACAATTTTAATAGGCAATTGAGGCGTTTTAGATACTGTTACAGCAGGTTTAAAATTTGGAAAATTTCGGTATAAGAAAAGCTTTGCGTTAGTGTTTTTTAATTGAATGTGAGCTAAAATTTCTTCAGATTGCCCTAAAATTAAATCGGTTTTACGATAACAAAAACGTTCCATTTTTTCAAGAAGTGAATAATAGAAACCCCTTTTCAGCAATCCCATTTCCAATCCAGCTAATGGCCAAAGATCTGAGACATTCAAAATAGTTTTCTTTCCCAACAGCCAACTCCAAAAAACAGCAGTAAACCCTACGAAAACGGGTGAATATTGCACAAAAACTCGCTTTGGAATACGTTTCAGAATAAAAAATAAGGCCAAACTTTTTGCAAACGAAAGCATGCTAAAGAGCCGCACAAATTTGTTGGTAGATTTACTAGGCCATATCCATAGCCTGTGAATAGTGATGCCATTTTCACTATTTTTAAAATATAACTTTCCTTTATATGCCAAAAATACTTTTCCTGTAGGATAATTAGGCAATGGGCACACCACCTGCACATTATATCCATTTGTGTGTAACGCCTGTGCTAATACTTGAATCCTGTTGGGCGCCGCCCCCTGTTCTGGAGGATAGTAATTACTTACCAATAAGATAGATTTCGGCTTCATTTACAGATGCGATATAAATTGTTTTAACTTACCACTTTTACTCCTTTCTAGAGAATGAACCCTTTTAACTATTATTGTAAGATTGTCTTCTACGTATATTGCCAGTGCTTTTTTTATTTTATTTATTTTATTTTCATGTAACACTTCACTTGCAACGTATGTAATAACAAAGGTTTGGAGGTTTTTTTGTTCTACAATAAACTCTTTAATAGTGCCAGAGTCTTTAATAATACTCTTGGTCACATAATAAAATGTTAGTCCAGGAATTTTTTTGCCGCTTGCGAGTATAGCAACATCATTAGTTCTTCCTATAAGTTGTTCCAGTAACATCTTTTTTGGAGTAGATTTTTTACCCAAAACCCCAACATCGCCAATAGCATAGCGTATCATAGGGTGTGCTTTATTGTAAAGTGATGTAATAACCAAATTCCCAGGAGTACCTTTAGGAACCGGGGTGTTGGTGTCGTCTAAAAACTCGATAAATAAGGTTTGACTATTTAGTAAAAAATTGTCTTCAGGATTAGTAAATCCAATAATGTCCAATTCACTAGCGCCATATTCGTTGAGAACAGGCACTCCAAAAGATTGCTCAAGTATTTCCTTATCATCGTCAAAAAGCATTTCACTGGTTACAATACAATAACGAAGGCTTCCGCAAATGCTTGATAGTACGATATTGTTCTTTTTTAAATAATTGGCAAACAAGACTAGAGAACTGGTATACCCATAAATATGTTCAAATTTTTTTTTCCGGAAGACGTCCAAATATTTTTTTAGAACGGCATCGGACAAATTAAAAACAGGAAATCTAAGCCTATTGCTAAGAGCATCTTTAACACGTTCTTTGGAGTTGCCAAAGATATCTAAGGGGATTCCATAAAACCGAGCTTGAAAGGAGGCGCCAAAGGTTAATTCGTATTGCTTATAATTATTTAAAATAACGGCCCAGGTCATGGCATGCGACATTTTATCCTTCGCAAAATGAAAAGGCGTTCCACTACTACCCGAAGTCTTACCCTTGTATACATTTTTTAAATTGAAATCGTTCGACAACCGTTCAGTTAAAGGAATTTGCAAATCTTTTTTCTGAAGTATGGGAACGTCTTCCCATCTTGAAATTGTGTTGTCGCCAATAAAATTTTTGTAAAAAGGGTTGTTTTGAAGGTGGTATTGCAGGATTTCGGCTCTAGCTTTTTCTATGTAATTGGCATATTCAGTTTCAGGTATTTGCTGAATTTCACGCAAACGCGTCTGTGCTTCCTGTATAGGAAACCCTTTTATGCGTAACGTAAAATCGAATATATTCAAACTAGAAAATTAGGCATTAAGTCTTACAAATGTAGCGAAACTGAATTGTGAAATACCTATTTTTGCAGTTCAAAACCAACACCCATCACTATGAATATCCTTATTTTAGGTTCTGGAGGCCGCGAACATACTTTTGCGTATCAACTAGCAAAAAGTGAACAATGCAGTAAACTCTTTGTTGCACCAGGAAATGCTGGAACAGCAGCAATTGCTACCAATCTCGCTATTAATGTAAATGATTTTGAAGCTATACAGGCGAGTGTAATTGCTAACCAGATTGAAATGGTTGTTGTTGGACCAGAAGACCCTTTAGTTAACGGTATTGCTAATTATTTTGCCGAAGAAGCAGCGCTGCAAGATGTGATGCTTATTGGTCCTTCAAAAAGAGGAGCGTTGTTGGAAGGTAGTAAAGAACGCGCCAAAGAATTTATGTTGCAACACAACATTCCAACGGCGGCATACGCTAGTTTTACTTCAGAAAGTGTTGCCGCAGGAAAAGCATTTTTAGAAACATTACAAGCTCCCTACGTTTTAAAAGCCGATGGATTAGCAGCGGGGAAGGGCGTGCTAATTATTCAGAACTTGGAAGAAGCTAAAGCAGAATTGGAGGCAATGTTAAGTGGTAAGTTTGGAGATGCCAGCGCAACCGTGGTGATTGAAGAATTTTTAGACGGAATTGAACTAAGCGTATTTGTATTAACCGATGGTAAAAACTATAAAATCCTTCCAACGGCTAAAGATTATAAACGTATTGGTGAAGGAGACAAAGGACTTAATACAGGAGGTATGGGTGCTATTTCTCCGGTACCATTTGCAGACGAAACATTAATGCAAAAAATCGAAGAGAGAATTGTAAAACCAACGGTACTTGGCCTTGCTGAAGAAGAAATAGACTACAAAGGCTTTATATTTATAGGATTAATAAAAGTAGGTGATGAGCCCTTTGTGATCGAATATAACGTGCGTATGGGCGACCCGGAAACCGAAGTAGTTCTCCCGAGAATAAAAACAGATTTAGTGCATCTACTAAAAGGTACATTTCAGCAAAAACTGGATACTATTTCACTAGAACTGGATGAACGAGCGGCGACAACCGTAATGCTAGTGTCTGGAGGTTATCCCGAAGCATACGAGAAAGGAAAAGAGATTACAGGAACAGAAACTATTGAAAACTCTATAGTTTTTCACGCAGGAACTTCTGTAAAAGAAGGAAAACTAGTTACCAATGGAGGAAGGGTAATTGCAATTACATCATTGGATGAAGATTACAAAAATGCACTAAAAAAATCTTACCAAAACATAGAAAAAATAAGTTTCGATAAGATGTACTTTAGAAAAGACATAGGTTTCGACTTATAGCTTCTCCTCTGGTAAAAGGGGACTGAGCGTGTGTTTAGGTATGTTTTAATTTAAACACAATACAGTGCCAAAATTATTAAATTTGGGAATTCACACCTTGAACTGCCAAAAGTATTATTCAACAGGAGCATCTCCCAGGTACCCGTGAGAGGTCTGGCTGCGATCTTCTTCGTTATTATTGTTGTACTTTTTCAATTCGCCCATCCAATAGATAAAAGCAACAAAACCAATGATCATTAAAATCCAGTTAAAAGCATTGCTAATCATCCAACTTTCGGTTTCCAATCGAAACCAATTATAAGGTGCAAAAAGCACATTTTCTGTAAACGATTGTATTCCTTCAAAAACTTCTTTAAAAGTCATAATTGTATATTTATCTTGCAAAAGTAGAAAACAGCGGCCATGCTCACAAACTTTTTTGGTAAATCTAAGCCTATCAATTTTATTATTTGTGGAGCGTACCTTCTCATCGCCCTTTTAGTCTCTTTTTTTTATTCAGATTTAGCCGTTATAAATTTGCAAGAACTCCTTGTAAAGGTTGGGCTATGGACTATTTTGGTGTTTTCAATTTTGTTATTAGATTTTGTAATTCGAAAAAATGCGCTCACGGGCTCTAATACCTTTGGGATTTTTATTTTTAGTGGGCTTATTGTGATGCTTCCCACTATTTTTAATGAAGTATCTATTATTTTTTCCAATGTTTTCCTACTATTGGCTTTGCGTAGAATGGTAAGTCTCATTTCAGAAAAAAATATTGAAAAAAAGATTTTTGACGCATCGCTATATATTACCATTGCAGCCCTGTTCCATTTTTGGAGTGTCTTATTTTTACTACCGTTGTTTTGGGGAATTGTTAGGATAGCTTCGGCAAGTTTTAGATTGTTGTTTATTCCGCTAGTAGGGATTTTCACTGTTTTAATCCTTGCGGTTACAGCTCATTTATTGGTTTTTGATAGCCTGGCATGGTTTTTAGACTGGGTCCCAAAATTTGGTTTAGATTTTAGTGCATACAACAAAGCGAATGTTTTGGTGCCTTCGGCTTTTATAGCTACGTTGTTAATTTGGACGCTTGTGCATAGAATCATGAAATTTTCTTCTATGCCCAGAAAATTGCAACAAAATTATAGGTTGTTAACTATTACCACGGTAGTTTCGGGAGTGATACTTTTTTTGAGTCCAATTAAAACTGGCGCCGAAATTCTATTTCTCTTTGCACCATTTTCTATTGTGGTTACAAATTACCTAGAACGCTTAAGCGATTTTTGGTTTAAAGAAATTCTTTGTTGGGTGTTTGTTCTTATGCCAATTGGTTTATTGTTTTTAAAATGAAACATACACTCACACATATACAAAATGAACTAGAAAAGCGATTGCCCTATCGCTACAAGTGGCGCCAAAAACAGAATGATATTTGGGATAAACACACCCGTTTTATTTATGAAACATTACAATGGGAAACATTCGTAGCGCAAATGAAACAGGTAAGTACTACGGAAAATTTAGACAAAGGAAAATTGTTCGACTATGCTGCTAACAGATGGTTCAATTTTTGGAGTGCGAAGGGTGTGGAGCAACTATTTTCTGAATTAGAAGGGGTACGCACTGTGAAGAACAGTAAAGATGCCGAAAAAGATTTTTACCTACACGGTATTCCGTTTGATCATAAAACATCTGTATTCCCAAAGAAATTCCCGAAAGACTTTAACCATGCCTTTCAGCATAAAAAAGAATTAATAAGGTGGTTTTACGAGCACCAAAGCAACCAGCAGCGTTACCATTTAAAAAACAGATTATTTATTGTGGTACACGCCGCAGACGGAGCGCACTGGAAATTAAAATCCAACTTACAACTGTTGAAAATCGAGATTACAAAATATGTAACGAACTTTTCGAAAGCCCAATTGCAAAGCCTTACTTTTGCAAACGGCGAGACGGCGTTGAGTGATATTATTTGGGTACAAGAATGAACTACATAGGCTCCAAAAATAAACTTTCTAACTTTTTATTCGAAACTATTACTTCGGTAACGGGCGATTTGGCGAACAAGACATTTTGCGATTTGTTTGCAGGTACGGGTATTGTAGGAAGGACTTTCAAACCACACGTGGGGAAAGTTATTGCTAACGATGTAGAGTTTTATAGTTATGTGCTGAATAGAAATTATATTCAGAATACCGAAAACATAGAAACCCAAGCGCTGTTTCAAAAATTAAACAATCTAAAAGAAAAAAAAGGCTTTATATTTCAGCAATATGCCGAAGGAGGTAGCGAAGGCAGAATTTATTTTACTTCAGAAAACGGACAAAAAATAGACGCTATCCGCCAACAGATTGAAACATGGAAAACTACTAAAGAAATTTCAGAAAACACCTATTATTTTCTCCTTGCATCCTTGCTCGAAAGTGCCGATAAGGTTGCAAATACAGCATCTGTCTATGGTGCATATCTCAAAAAAATTAAGAAGTCGGCCGCTAAAGAACTCATGTTAAAACCAGCCCTCTTCAAAGAAACTGAGGCGAGTCATGAGGTGTTTCAGGAAGATGCTAATGCACTTATCAAGAAAATTGAAGGCGATATTTTGTATTTAGATCCGCCCTACAATGCACGTCAATACGGCGCAAATTATCACTTGCTAAATACAATTGCAAAATATGATACCTTTGTACCTAAGGGAAAAACAGGGTTGCGAGACTATTACAAAAGCGATTATTGTAAAAAAGGCGAAGTGTTAAAGTCGTTTACAGAGTTGCTTGAAAATGCTACTTTTAAGTACATTTTTTTAAGTTATAATAACGAAGGCCTAATGAGCCAACAAGACGTAGAAAACGTGATGAAGCAGTTGGGCACATACAGCCTCGTTACTACAAAATACCAACGTTTTAAAGCCGATAAAACCGAAAATCGAAACCATACAGCCACAGAAACTGTTGAGTTTTTGCATATATTAGAGAGAAAGTAACATATAAAAAAAGAGCCATGATTTTCAGCGAAAAAGCAAACAAAATATTTTTAGAAGCCATTGTAAAATACCATAAACTGGACGATGTAGGCCAGTCATTTTCCAATCCATATAGCAAGGAGACAGAACTTTTGGAACACCTGCTATACCGAAAGTGTTGGATAGACACCGTACAGTGGCATTACGAAGACATAATCCGCGATCCAAATATAGATCCAGTAGCAGCACTTGCATTAAAAAGAAAAATTGACGCTTCCAACCAAGATCGTACCGATATGGTAGAGTATATAGACAGCTATTTTTTAAAAAAGTATGACGATGTAACCCCAGATAAAGATGCTACTATTAATACCGAAAGCCCAGCGTGGGGGGTAGACAGGTTATCAATTCTGGCGCTTAAAATTTACCATATGAACGAAGAGGCAACACGAGAAAACGCATCATTAGAGCATCGTGCTGCCTGTCAAAAAAAGTTAGATATTTTGTTAGAACAGCGAGTAGATTTAAGCACAGCGATAGATCAACTCTTAAAAGATATTTCGGAAGGAAAAAAGTATATGAAAGTGTACAAACAAATGAAAATGTACAATGACGACGAACTGAATCCTGTTTTACGAAAAAAATAAAACCTTTAACTACCCTTTCCCCTCTTCCTGCCCGTCCGTTCAGGCGGGGAGAGGGTTAGGGGTGTGTTTTTCCAAGAGCGCAATTTAATGAGTCAAGTTCATCATATCCTTATCATCCGTCTTTCCGCATTAGGAGATGTGGCAATGACAGTTCCTGTACTTCGGGTTTTTGTACAAACCTATCCAGATGTGAAGCTCACCATTGTATCCAAACCATCTTACAAACCATTGTTTAGTGATATTGAAAACCTTCAGTTTTTGGAGGCAGATGTGTATGATGAACACAAAGGTTTTGGCTTGTTGAAACTAGCTAAAGAAGCAAAAAAATTGGGGGTAACAGCTGTAGCCGATTTACACAGCGTAATCCGTTCTAAAATAATTACGGGATATCTTTCACTTTACGGAATTAAAACAGCTACTATTGATAAAGGCCGTGCCGAAAAAAAAGCACTCACTACTCATCCTTCAGAATTAAAAAGGTTAAAAACTACACATCAACGATACAGCGATGTATTTACAGCATTAGGATTTCCACTAATTTTAAATGATTATATTTTTCCGAAGAAAAAGGAACTCACACCACAGCTACACGAATTAATTGGTAAGCACAACAAAAAAATGATAGGCATTGCTCCTTTTGCAGCGTACCAAAGTAAGATGTACCCATTAGAATTAATGAAAGAAGTTGTTTTTAACTTAAATGAAGACAATTTGTATAAAATCTTTCTTTTTGGAGGTGGAAAAAAAGAGAAAGAGATTTTGAATACTTGGGAACTTCAGTTTGAAAACGTGACTAATCTGGCAGGAAAGTATAACTTAGAAACCGAGCTTAATCTTATCTCCAATCTTGATTTAATGTTAGCAATGGATAGCAGTAATGGACATTTGGCAGCACTTTTTACTACTCCTGTGTTGACATTGTGGGGAGTGACGCATCCATATGCTGGGTTTACACCTTTTAAGCAACCAAATGAACACCAGCTGGTTGCTAATCGAGACGAATTTCCTTTAATACCAACGTCGGTGTATGGTAATAAATTCCCAGATGGGTATGAAGATGCGATGCGGAGTATTTCTGTGGAAACGGTTTTGAAAAAAATTGCTGAGATTATCTAAAATCTTTCCTACAGTTGAAACAGTAGTACGTTCGTTTTGAAAATTAAAATGGAAACCCTAACAATAACACAGAAATTGCAAAGGGCTTGCCAGACGTCCTATTTTTATAGGTGTTTTCTCCCTTACAAAGCGAACAGGTTTTTTTTATTCATTTAACAAATAGCACAAGTAAGATTACTGCTAGTATAACAAGCACCGCTGCGGTTACAACTATTTTAATAGCCAATTTAAGAAATTTATAGCGTTGGGACTCACTAAATTCTATTTCGGAAGTGATACTGGCTTTGTTGGGGAGCGCGATGTATTCTTCAAATCCATGTTCTTGTAAGAGTTTTTCTGCTTTTGGGACATTTGCTTCAGCAACGTTAAGTGCAATACCACCAATAGCGTTAGAATAGAAATTATGAACCTGTACGGTAAGTTCGTCCTTCACTACGCATTCAATTTCGTGAGATTCTAACAACGTTCTAGCCACTGCCAGCTCATGCGGTAAGGTAAACGTCGCAATTTCAATAAGGTTTTTCATGGTTAAATCATTCCGTTGGCTCAGCAGAGTCGAAGTCTAAACATCATCATAATCCACAGCCAGTGTCGCGGTAGTAGGATGTGCTTGGCAGGTTAAGATTAATCCTTCGGCTATTTCGCCATCGGTTAGGATTTGGTTTTTTCGCATTTCGGCTTTTCCTTCCGTAATTCGAGCAATGCAGGTACTACAAATTCCGCCCTGACAGCTATAGGGTGCGTCCAAACCTTTGTCCAATGCTGCATCCAAAACCGAGGTGCTTTTTGGCATGGTAAATGTTTCGGTTTCATCGTCTACCGTAATAGTTATAATAGTGTCTCCTTCGTGATCTTCTAGTAGAAGTCCTTCTTCGGCAGTGGTAAATAGTTCAAAATGAATTATCTTTTCGTTAATTCCGTTTTCTTTCAGAGTAGCGGAAACTTCATCTATCATAGGTTCTGGTCCACAAAGGTAAAATGCGTTGAAAGAGGTGGATTCAAATTTATTTTTTAAATAATAATTTACGATGCTCTTGTCTATTCTCCCGAAGCGCGCATTGTCTTCGTGGGTTCGGCTATAGATAAATTCTAGCGATAATCGGTCTGGATATTCGCGGCTTAGCTCTAGTAATCTGCTATGAAACATGGCTTCCAGCTGCGATTGATTTCCGTAGATTAACAAAAACTTGCTATTAGGTTCTTGAGTAAGTACCGTTTCAATGATTGACAGAACGGGTGTTATACCGCTACCTGCAACAAAAGCAGCATAGTAGTTGTTTGCTGAAGCGTCTGCCTCTAACACAAATTTTCCTTCGGGTTCCATCACGTCCAGTGTATCGCCTTCTTTCAATTTTGTATTGGCAAAAACCGAAAAAGTTCCCGCGTCAATTTTTTTAACTCCAATTTTTAGCAACTCACATTTAGGATGACTATGAATAGAGTAGGCGCGACGTATTTCGCCACTTTCAGTAGCATATTTTATAGTGATATATTGCCCTGCTTTGTGGGTGAAAGTGGTTTTTAAATGGTCTGGGATTTCAAAGGCTACCGAAACCGAGTTTGGTGTTTCTTTTTCAACTTTTGCAACACGTAAAGAATGAAAGTCACTCATAGGGTTTTCAATTTTCAGCAAAAATACACAATCTACTCGTTAAAAAAATATTGCGAAGTAGGTTTAAACGCCCAATTTTAGACCTAAAATCGGCTATTTCTAAAAAAGAAACGTATTTTTACGCTTCCTTTAGTCCGTACATACTAAAACCGAAGTATTTAAGTTAGAATACCTATATAAAAGAAACTACATTTTGAAAGGCATTTATAAAATTACAATTTCCCTGTTAGCGGTACTTATGTTAGTAGCGTGTTCTCGAAAGAAAAACACTTTTATGACCCGCAGTTTTCACTCTGTAACAGCAGAGTACAACACCTTGTACAATGGTGATGTGGCTTTTGACGCTGGAAAGGAAGAGCTGGCACTCACCTATCGTGATAATTTTTGGGAAATTTTACCCGTGGAGCGTGTCGAGCTTCAGGAAGAAATTGATGCGCCAGGCGAAAAGAAAAATCCAAATTTTAATAGAGCCGAAGAAAAAGCTACCAAGGCTATCCAAAAGCACTCCATCTACATAGACGGGAAAGAATACAACCCGCAAATAGACGAGGCTTATATGATGTTGGGAAAAGCACGTTATTTTGACCAACGATTTATTCCTGCTCAAGATGCCTTCAATTTTATTCTGAATAGATACCCAACCAGTAACAATATTAATCGTGCAAAGGTTTGGAAAGCCAAAACCAATATTAGGTTAAACAACGAAGATGTTGCTTTGGAGAACCTTCAGGAAATGATGGATGAAGTAGATTTGGAAGAAGAAGAACTAGCCGAAGCTTCAGCAATTATGGCGCAGGCGTATATTAATTTAGACTCTTTACCAGAGGCATTGCCTTATATTAAATTAGCTTCAGAATATGAAAGAAATAACGAGTTAAAAGGGCGGTATGCTTACATTAAAGGACAAGTATACGATCGTCTGGAAATGAGAGACAGCGCAAACTTAGCATATGAAGAGGTGATTGATTTAAATCGAAAGTCGCCACGGGTGTATATGATTAACGCTTACATTGCCAAGGCCAGAAACTTTGATTATGATACAGAAGATAAGGTTGCTTTCTTAGAACTATTAACCGAGTTGGAAGAGAATCGTGAAAACCGTCCTTTCTTGGATAAAATTTACAACCAAATTGGCGAGTATTACCGAAATAACGACAGTATAGATCGTGCAGTGGAATTTTATAATAAGTCTATTAAAAACTTTAAGAATGACGATTATTTGCAATCCATGAACTATCGCACCCTGGCAGTAATCAATTTTGACGCTGCAAATTATAAAGCAGCTGGAGCCTATTATGACAGTACCATAACCAATCTTGCTGTAAATTCACGCGAGTGGAGACGTTTTACAAAGAAAAGAGAAAACCTTGACGATGTAATTAAGTACGAAGATATCGCCACCCAAAACGACAGCATTCTTACGTTGGTTGGGATGAACGAAGGAGAACGTTTAGCTTATTTCACCGAATATACTACAACCCTAAGAGAACAAGCACGACTCGATTCTATAGCAGCAGCAAAAGCCGAAGAAACCGAATCCAACAAAGAATTTTACAAAAAAAATACAGGTGGAGGTAAGGCGAATGGTACTAGTACTTTTTATTTTTATAATTCTACTACAGCTGCTTACGGAGTGCAGGAATTTAAAAAGATTTGGGGTAACCGAAAACTCGAAGACAATTGGAGGCTTTCTAGCAAAAAAACAACAACCATCACAGAGCCAGGAGATATTGTTGAAGTTGTGGAGGTAAGTGAAAGTGAATTGTTTGATCCGCAAACTTACATCGCAAGAATACCAACAGACCAAGTGATAATAGACAGTTTGTCAAAAGACAGGAACTTTGCTTATTACCAATTAGGGCTTATTTATAAGGAAAAATTTAGAGAATACGACTTAGCATCCAATCGTTTAGAGAAGTTACTTACACTAGATCCAGAAGAGCGCCTTATCCTGCCCGCAAAGTACAATTTGCATAAAATTTATGCACAGATAGAGAGCACGTCATTGGCAGATAAATACAAAAACGATATTATAAATAATCACCCAGATTCTCGCTATGCTGAAATTTTATTAAATCCAAATACCCAATTAGCAACAGACGAATCTAGTCCAGAGTATAAGTACAAAGCGCTGTATGAACAATTTGAAAATGCCCAGTACCAAAATGTTATCGACACCAGCGATGAGTATATAACCTTGTACAATGGTACCGATATTGTCCCAAAACTTGAAATGCTAAAAGCGACTGCACTGGCAAGAAAAGATGGGTTTGAACCTTATAAAAAAGCGCTGAATTATATAGCACTAAATTATCCAAATGCTGAAGAAGGAAAAGAAGCCGAAAATATTTTCAAGAATGTGTTGCCAAAACTAGCTAACAAAGATTTTATTGGAGATGAAGAAAGTGATAAATGGAAACTAGTGTATCAATATACTACAGCTGAAAGAGAAGCAGCAACCACCTTGCAGAAGAAGTTGGACGAAGCTATTAAAGAGTATAACTACTTTAATATGACCACTTCCATAGATTATTATAATCCCAATACAATTTTCGTTATCGTTCACGGACTAAATACCCGTATGGGAGGAAGAGGCTTTGGAGATGTATTAAAAGAAAATAAAAAATACAAAATTAAGAAACCCTACTTTGAGATTTCATCACCTAATTACAAAACAATCCAGATTCATAAAAACCTAAACAGCTACTTACAAGAAGGAACCTCAGGAGCCGAAAAATAGAAAGCAACAATCCCCCAAAACCAATTAATATGTTTTCAGACAAAAAAGATAAACAAACCAGAAATATGGAACCATCAGCAAGTCAGAACAGAATTAATGAAGGAACCGAGTTAAAAGGAGACATTGTCTCGAGCGGTTTTTTTAGAATAGACGGTAAAGTAGAAGGGAACATAAGCAAACCCTCCAAGATTGTAATAGGTAAAAATGGTAGTGTAAACGGAAAACTAAGCTGCGAAGATGCCGATATAGAAGGTAAATTTAATGGTAATCTTAACGTTTCAGGAACGCTTACCTTAAAAGCTACTGCTCATATTGAAGGCGAAGTGGTTGTAGGTAAACTTGCCGTAGAACCAGGGGCTACTTTTAATGCTTCATGCAGTATGCAAGGCGCTAAAAAAGCAGCTGCGAGCACTTCAGCTTCTGAAGACAAGACAAACCCTTACGATCGTCAACAACGATTAAAGAAGGCTTCTGAGCCACTTAAGTAGTGCCAGATAATACTCCACAAGGCGTAAAACGCTGGCTTATCTTAACAGCAATCGGCCTAGAAATGGGGGCAATTATCTATTTGTTTGTGCAACTGGGCAAATGGCTGGACGGAACCTATGGGGATGCAGACAGCAAACTTTATCTTATACTTTGTACGTTATTTGGCGTAGGAATTTCCTTATTTTTAGTGTTGAAACAGACAAATAGGTTGAATAAAGAGTAAGGTGTAATTAAAAAAACAAACCACTTGCTTCCCTTAGCATCCTGCTTCTTAATTTTTTATAACGTTCAAAAGCGGTTAAGGGGATGGCCTGTCCCGTTTTTTTTTGCGGGATGGATTTCAGTTTGAAAATTTAATTGACTAATGGCTTTTATAACCAGAAATTTGCAAGAGTTTATTTCTATTAGCAAGATTTAATTAAAATGAAAAATTTAATTATTATGCTTACTTTTCTCCTAGCTTTTTACTCAGTAGAGAGCCAGAACGCAACACTTCGAGTTCAATTAAACACTACAAATCCAGCTGATGTGAACGAACTTATCTATTCCGGGGAAGCCACTCTGAGCTCCTGTGGTCCAGATAGATATTCAAAGATTTAATCTTTCAATTTGAAAATCTTGAAAAGGGTAGGTACCAACTTCAACTAGTTCCTTATTCACATTATAGAAGAATAGATCTTACAGTAACTATAAAATCGAGCGACACCTTAATTGAGGCTAACCTGGATTATGCTTACAATTGTCCATCTGATAGGAATAAGAACAGTAATATATGCCCTGTTTGTAAGAAATCTAATAGGGTAACTTCTATAAAGTTTTTCGGCTGTTTTAGGATGCCATGTGAGCCAACTTGGTATTGCGAAAGAGATAAATTAGAGTTTTAACAAAAGTCTTCGTGAATCTCCTTTTTCTCCGCGAATCTCTGTGTAATAAATATATTGCGGAGATACGCAGAGAACCGCAGAGCTACACGGAGAATTTCGTCTTTGCATTTTAATTCTGGAAACTATCAAACAAATTCGAACCTCTCCGCCAATTAGGAGGATAATTTTGTTTCTTTGTACTGCTAAAAGAGACAAAATTGTATCGAGAATGAAAACTCTGAGATTCTTAATCCTACTTTTATTAGCGTTGGTCATAACGTTCGGTATACATATAGGAGTCCTTTTTGTAATGAAATTGCCGCTTTTTTCAGATAAAATAATGTTGAGTTATGGCGTTAATTTTTTGCTTGCTGTCTTCATTTATTTGATTATTCAACAAACGTTAAAAAAAAATGGCACCCAAGCAGGTTTTGTTTTTATGGCTGGGAGCGCTTTGAAATTCATTGTTTTCTTCGCTGTTTTTTATCCATTTTACAATCAGGACGATGTGATGCAAAAGACCGAATTTACAGCGTTTTTCATCCCCTACGCCGTTTGTCTTATCTTAGAAGTTGCGTATCTTTCCAAACAGCTTAATAATCAGCCCTATTCCGAAGAAAATACCAAAGACACCGATACCTTAAATAAGTCTGAAAAAAAGAACTAAAATAGTTTTTGGAATTTATAAAAGAACAGTATTTTTGCACCGATTTTAAGGACACAGTTTAATCGGTTCAAAATGCAAAAAAACACAGTGGTTAGATTATTAAGCGTTTTTATCTTGGCAGTGAGCTTTTCGGCAACTGCAGCATCTGTTAAGGATGAGGGGGATACTCCTAAGGATACCAAAACTGAGATTAAAGAGTATATCCAGCATCACTTGCAGGATTCGCACGACTTCAATATTACAGCATCTACAGACGAGGAGACTGGTAAGATACACCATTATGGTTTCCCGCTTCCTGTAATTTTAATAGACGATGGGATACAGGTTTTTATGTCTTCTGCATTCCACCACGGCGAAACTGTAGCCGAATCTAACGGAAATTATTACAAACTATATCACAGCAAGATCTATAAAACCGATGCAAGCGGAACGTTAAATTACGATCCGGAACATCCAGAACACCCTTCAAATGTTCGTCCGCTAGATTTATCAATCACCAAAAGTGTGGTAATGATGCTAGTGACTGGATTGTTGCTTATATGGTTGTTCCGCAGTTTAGCTTCAAGCTATGCTAAAAATGGAAGCATCCCAAAAGGAATTGGACGTTTCTTTGAGCCCATTGTACTATACATTCGTGATGACATTGCTAAAGCAAACATCGGGGAGCAGAAGTACAGAAGATATATGCCTTTTTTATTAACGGTATTTTTCTTTATCTGGTTTTTAAATATGTTTGGGCTTACGCCATTGGGTGTAAATGTAACTGGAAACATTGCTGTAACTGCAGGTCTGGCAATTATTGTTTTCTTGTTGACCAACTTTACTGGAACCAAAGATTACTGGAAACATATTTTTGACCCACTAGGAGATGGAATGCCTTGGTTTGGGAAAGCTATTATTTACATTATTTTAATTCCTATCGAAATTTTAGGATTGTTCATTAAGCCATTTGCACTTATGATTCGTTTGTATGCAAACATGACTGCAGGTCACGTGGTATTAATGAGTTTGATTGGTTTAATATTTATTTTCAAGAGTTGGGTTGGAGGTCCTTTAAGTTTCGGTCTGTCCTTTGCCATCTCACTAATTGAGTTATTTGTAGCCCTTTTGCAAGCATACATCTTTACGATGTTGGCGGCACTGTATTTCGGATTTGCATCCGAAACACACGACCACGCCGAAGAGCACGATGGTGAAGTAGCTCACCTTTAACTTCGACTCCGCTCAGTTTGCGGAAAACAAGTTAAAATATTACGCCCAGCTTGCTGAGCGTAGCTGAAGCAGAATGTTTAATTTTTAATTATATATATTATGGAAATTCCAAGTGTAGTAGGTGCAGGTTTAGCAGTAATCGGAGCCGGTATTGGTATCGGTATGATTGGTGGAAAAGCAATGGAAGCAATTGCTCGTCAGCCAGAAGCTTACGGAAAAATTCAAACAGCGATGCTAATTGCAGCGGCGCTTATTGAAGGTATTGGTTTCGCCGCGATTTTCGCAGGGTAATCAAACAAGATAACACATTGCCGCAACGGTTGGTTGCGGGGATGTGTTTCTAAATTAAATTAAACAAAGTATAACCAAAAAGTTATTCCGCTTAAAGCGGAACACCAAAGATGGATAAATTAATAAACGACTTTTCATTCGGACTTTTTATCTGGCAGATCATTTTGTTCTTGCTATTGTTGTTTCTATTGCGCAAGTTTGCGTGGAAACCAATCCTTAAAGCAGTTGAAGACCGCGAAACAGGAATTAAAGATGCGCTAGATTCTGCTGAAAAAGCAAAATTAGAAATGGCAAACTTGCAAGCAGATAACGAAAAGTTATTGCAAGAAGCCCGTGCAGAACGTGAAGTAATGCTGAAAGAAGCGCGCGAAATGAAATCGAAGATGATTGCAGATGCTAAGGAAGAAGCGCAAGCCGAAGCCAACAAAACAATCGCAAATGCGCAAACAGCTATTGAAGGTGAAAAGAAAGCCGCTATCGCAGAGTTGAAAGAAACCGTTGCAAGCCTTTCAGTTGAAATTGCCGAGAAAGTAGTGAAAAGCGAATTATCAAGCAAAGAGAAACAACTAGCATTAGTTAACTCTATGTTGAAAGACGCAAATTTAAATTAAGAAAAATGAGCAGCAGAGCAGCCATACGATATGCAAAAGCAGTCTTAGACCAAGCCAACGAAGCCAAAATTGGAAACGTTGTTTTTGGTGATATGAAGTCTGTTGCAACTACAATCGAAAATAGCAAAGAGTTACGCATTGTTTTGAGCAGCCCCGTTATTAAGGGAGAAGATAAAAAACAAGCATTGCATAAAATTTTTGAAGGCAATAGCGATGTAACCAAAAGCCTTATCGATATTTTAACCGCTAACAAACGTATCGATTTGTTGGGTGGTGTTGCCAGCAGTTACGTAGATCTTTACAATCAGGCACAAGGTGTAAAGGTTGCTGAAGTAACGACCGCTGTACCATTATCTTCAGAATTGGAAACGAAGGTATTGGCCAAAGTAAAAGAAATGACAGGGAGCGAAAGCGTATCCCTTGTGAATAAAATAGATGAAACAATCATCGGCGGATTTATTCTCCGTGTTGGAGATTTGCAATATAACGCAAGCATCGCCAACCAATTAGATAGTATTAAAAGAGAATTTACTAAATCATTATAAGTAACGATGTCGCTTTTAAAAGCGACGTCATCCTGAGCGTAGTCGAAGGGAAAACCTAGAACAAAATGGCAGAAGTGAAACCAGCTGAAGTTTCAGCAATCTTAAAACAACAACTTACAGGCTTTGAAGCAACTGCTTCATTGGACGAAGTAGGAACTGTATTAACCGTAGGTGATGGTATTGCACGTGTATACGGGCTTGCAAACGCCGAATACGGAGAACTGGTAGCATTCGAAAACGGTATGGAAGGTATCGTTTTGAACCTGGAAGAAGATAACGTAGGGGTTGTATTATTAGGACCCTCTAGAGGTATTGCCGAAGGTGCAACTGTAAAACGAACCCAACGTATTGCATCTATTAATGTAGGTGAAGGTATTGTTGGTCGTGTTGTAAACACACTAGGACAGCCCATCGATGGAAAAGGAGCCATTGAAGGGGAGTTGTACGAAATGCCACTGGAGCGTAAAGCACCTGGTGTAATTTATCGTCAGCCGGTAACAGAGCCATTACAAACAGGAATTAAATCTATTGACGCAATGATCCCGGTAGGACGTGGACAGCGTGAATTGGTTATTGGTGACCGTCAAACAGGTAAGTCTACCGTTTGTATCGATACCATCCTGAATCAAAAAGAATTTTACGATGCTGGTGAGCCGGTTTATTGTATTTATGTTGCGATTGGGCAAAAAGCTTCAACCGTAGCAAATATTGCACAAGTATTGGAAGATGCTGGAGCATTGGCATACACAACTATCGTAGCTGCAAACGCCAGTGATCCTGCGCCAATGCAGGTATATGCTCCTTTCGCAGGTGCTGCCATTGGAGAGTATTTCCGTGATACGGGAAGACCAGCCTTAATTGTGTTTGATGACTTGTCTAAACAAGCCGTTGCATACCGTGAGGTATCATTATTATTACGCCGCCCACCGGGACGTGAAGCATATCCTGGAGATGTGTTCTTCTTGCACTCAAGGTTATTGGAACGTGCAGCGAAAGTAATTGCAGATGATGGTATCGCTAAAGAAATGAACGACCTTCCAGAATCTTTGAAAGGAATCGTAAAAGGAGGCGGATCTTTAACGGCTCTTCCTATTATTGAAACACAAGCGGGTGACGTTTCGGCATATATTCCAACTAACGTAATTTCTATTACCGATGGACAGATATTCTTAGATGGTGACTTGTTTAACTCTGGGGTACGTCCAGCGATTAACGTAGGTATTTCGGTATCTCGTGTGGGTGGTAACGCTCAAATTAAATCGATGAAGAAAGTATCGGGTACCTTAAAACTGGATCAAGCAGCGTTCCGTGAATTGGAAGCGTTTGCGAAGTTTGGTTCTGATCTTGATGCAGCTACCTTGAATGTAATTGAAAAAGGAAAGCGTAACGTAGAGATTTTAAAGCAAAATGAAAATACACCATTTACGGTGGAAGATCAGATTGCAATAATCTATGCAGGTTCTAAAAACTTGTTACGTAACGTACCGGTAAATAAGGTAAAAGAATTTGAAAGAGATTTCCTAGAAATGCTGAATGCAAAACATAGAGGCATCCTAGATACATTGAAAGCAGGTAAATTAACAGACGAAGTAACAGATACCTTGTCTACAGTTGCCGCAGACCTTTCAGCGAAGTATAAAAAATAAATTAACCGAACCCACTCCCCCCTTGACTTGTCTCCAACGACTGAGGCACGAAGGAAAGGAAGGCACGTGGGGGGTGTTTGGCCTAATTGTTATTAAATATAACTAAAGAACATGGCGAATCTTAAGGAAATAAGAAACAGGATATCATCGGTAAGTTCAACGATGCAGATTACTAGTGCCATGAAAATGGTATCTGCTGCAAAATTGAAAAAAGCCCAGGACGCTATTACAGCAATGCGTCCATATTCTGAAAAATTAACCGAGTTATTGCAAAACCTAAGTGCAACTTTGGATGCAGATAGCGGGAGCACTTTTTCTGAACAAAGAGAAGTAAACAAAGTGTTGCTGGTAGCCATTACCTCTAACCGTGGGTTGGCAGGTGCGTTTAATACAAACGTAATTAAAGCTTCACAGGCTTTGAAAAATGAAACCTACGCTGGAAAGCAGGTAGATTTTATAACTTTGGGTAAAAAAGGAAATGATATTCTGAAAAAGAACGGTACGGTACTAACCTTCAATTCTGAAATATTTGATGACCTTACTTACGAAAATGTTGCTGAAATTGCAGAAGGCTTAATGACAAGTTTTGCTGAAGGGAAGTACGACAAGATTATCTTAACGTATAATCACTTTAAGAATGCAGCGACTCAAGAAATAAAGCGTGAGCAATTCTTACCTATTTTACCACGTAAGCAAGAAGAAGGCGTTGAAAACACGTCAATTCCTAATTATATTTTTGAACCTTCAAAAGAAGAAATTGTTGAAGGATTAATTCCAAAGAGTTTAAAAACACAATTATTTAAAGCCATAAGAGACTCTGTAGCCAGTGAACACGGAGCTCGTATGACAGCGATGCACAAAGCAACCGATAATGCAACCGAGTTACGTGATGCGTTGAAACTACAATACAACAAAGCACGTCAGGCAGCCATTACTAACGAAATCTTAGAGATTGTTGGTGGAGCTGAAGCGTTGGCAGGATAGCCTCAATACTATTTTAAATGTCAGCATTTAAAATCACCTGCCCGACGAAGGCACGACAGGTGGGCTTAACTACCTGTGCTGAGACACTTTATTTAACCTCTTGAATAACATATTCAAGAGGTTTTTTTATGCTTCCACTTTTGGGTCCTTCCCTTTTCAGAGCAAGAGCTAGCCCTGTATTTTTCGAGATGGTTTAGCATAGCCGAAAAAGAAGCGTTGCTAAAGCGAAGCGCCTTATTAAGTAAATCTTACCAGACTATTTAAGTATCTTTAACACCTTAAAGACTTTTATAAAAACCTATAATGAAAATAACCATAACCCTAATTACTTTACTATTACTTTCCAGTTGTGGGAGCGGAAACACCTACACTTCATCTCATATATTTAAGCAATACCCTCCCTTTGCCGTAGAGGCGGCTTCTTATCAGCAGTGGGTTGCAGGTACTCCTCAAGGAGGGAGCGGCGTAAACGTTTTTATAAATTTCAGCCAAATTGAGCAAGGTGTAATTTTTAAGGAAATTTATTTTAGAGGTAAAAAAACTGAAGTTGTTACTTCGGCTGCGGTTCGGGTGCAATATGTGGGTTATTTCAAAAATGGATCTAGACAGGATGTAATTATGGACAGCAATGTGCTAAAAGAAGCTGTTAATACACCACCAGAAAAGATTCCCTTTCAGTTATACGATGATGAAGCAGTGATAAGCTATGAATACGCTGGTGAAATAAGTTATTATAAAATTGAAAATATAGAACATAAAGAAATGTTGGCGTATCCCGCAGGCAATCCCAAAGGTGACAATTAATTTCTATACTTTTACGCCTTAATTTTACAACCAATTGAGCGTATTTAAGAAACTTTTTCAGCAAACGTTTATATATGGCTTGGCAACGGTGCTTCCGCGTGCGTTAGCCATTGTACTGGTGCCACTCTATACATCGGTGATGGCTCCAGCATCGTTTGGGATTTACGCAACATTAATGTCTTACATTATCTTAGGAAATGTATTGCTTTCCTACGGGATGGAAACTGCATTTTTTCGTTTTATCAATAAACATGCAGACCAAAAAAAGACTGTTGAAGCTACAGTACTTACCTCGCTCACGTCCACTGCATTGTTGTTTTTAGTTGTAGCGTTGCTCTTTAGAGAACAGCTTGCAACCCTAATAGAATTTAAAGTTGAATACGTAACCTACGCCCTGCTCATTTTGGCACTAGACGCACTGGTAATTCTTCCCTTTGCATGGTTTAGAGCCAACGAAAAACCGATGCGCTACGCTGGTATCAAAATTTTAAATGTTTGTATTAATTTAGGGTGTAATCTTTTCTTCTTTTTAGTACTTCCAAAATTAGTTTCAGAAACTTCAGACAGCTTTTGGAACACAATTTATACCGAAGATAATAAAGTAGTCTACGTATTTATTTCTAATGTAATCGCTAGTGGAATAACGCTGTTATTATTACTTCCATTATATTTTAAGATCGGTTTCTGTTTCAACACAAAGCTATGGAAACAGATGCTAAAATACGCGCTTCCAGTTTTAATCGCAGGAATCGCTTTTAGTATAAATGAAGCTTTCGATAAAATTATGCTGAAATATCTCTTGCCCGAAAACATTGCAGAAGCCGAAGTTGGTGTCTACGCAGCCTGTTACAAATTAGGTGTATTTATGACACTTTTTGCTACAGCATTCCGCTTGGGGATTGAGCCTTTTTTCTTTAATCATGCTAAGGAGGATAACGCCAAAACTACGTATGCAACCATTACAAAGTACTTCTCCATCTTTGGAAGTGTAATTTTACTCGTGGTTATTGTCTACATCGATCTTTTTAAAGAAATTTTAATAGCAGATCCCGAGTATTGGGTGGCACTTTCTATTGTGCCCATTATCCTGCTCGCCAATCTGTGTTTGGGAATTTACCACAATCTTTCGGTATGGTACAAAGTAACAGACAGGACCCGTTTTGGCGCCTATATTTCTATTGTGGGAGCTCTCTTGACGCTGGTCTTGAATTTTGTATTAATTCCAATAATGAGCTATATGGGATCGGCCATTGCAACGCTCGCGGCGTATGGCACTATGATGCTATTGTCCTATTTCTTTGGAAGGAAATACTACCCCATTCCATACGACCTAAAAAAAATTGGAGGTTATTTGGTGCTTTCGGTAACATTTTCGGCCATTGCTTTTTACGGTTTTGATAGCAATCTGGTTATAGGAACTGCGTTATTATTGGTATTTTTGTTGTTCGTGTTCCTTTCAGAAAAAAAAGACTTAAAACGCATTATTAACAAGTAAATATTTCCGCATCCTGAGCCCTTTAACAGGCTCAGGATAAACCAAAACCGAAGTATGACAGCTATAAAAATAATTAACAAATCCAATCATCCACTTCCTAGCTACGAAACCATTGCCAGTGCGGGAATGGACATTCGTGCTAATGTTTCGGAGCCTTCAACTTTAAAGCCGTTGCAACGCGCCATAGTAAAAACCGGTCTTTACATTGAGCTTCCCATTGGTTTTGAAGCGCAAGTACGCCCTAGAAGTGGTCTTGCTGCCAAAAAAGGAATCACTGTTTTAAATAGTCCAGGAACTATAGATGCAGACTATCGTGGTGAAATTGGCGTTATTTTAGTGAATCTTTCTAATGAAGATTTTACTATCGAGAATGGTGAACGCATTGCCCAATTAGTAATTGCAAAACATGAGCGAGCGGTTTTTGAGGAGGTGAAAGAACTTTCGGAAACAGATCGTGGTGCTGGCGGATTTGGTTCGACAGGAGTTAAATAATTGAAAATAAACTGTGCAAGCAGTTATAGAAGAATACCGCATATTGAGCCCATTAACAGGCTCTGGATAAACTTAAATTTAAATATGAAGATTATCGTACCAATGGCCGGAAGAGGCTCAAGATTAAGACCACATACGTTAACTGTACCAAAACCGCTTATCCCAGTAGCAGGCAAACCCATCGTACATCGTCTGGTAACAGATATTGCTGAGGTTTTAAATGAAGACATTGAAGAAATCGCTTTTATACTGGGTGATCCAGCCTTTTTTGGAGACGATGTGGTGGAGAGTTTACAAGAACTGGCAAAGAGCCTTGGTGCAAAACCAAGTGTGTATCGCCAGTTAGATCCAAAAGGAACGGGTCACGCTATTATGTGTGCCGAACCTTCATTGAGCGGGCCTGCTGTAATTGCGTATGCCGACACTTTAATTAGAGCCAATTTCGACTTAGACAAAGAAGCCGATGCTGTTATCTGGACCAAAAAGGTTGAAAATCCAGAGGCCTACGGAGTAGTTAATCTGAATGAAAAAAATGAGATTATCGAGCTTGTTGAAAAACCAGAAACCTTTGTAAGCGATCAGGCTGTAATTGGTATTTACTATTTTAAAGATGTTGCGACGCTTAAAAATGAACTGCAATATGTACTGGACAACAACATTATTAATGGTGGAGAATACCAAATTAATGACGGTATAAAACGAATGATGGCAAAGGGGAAAGTTTTTAAAACGGGAACTGTTAGCGAATGGATGGACTGCGGAAATAAAGAGGTTACCGTAGAAACAAACCAGCGCATGCTTGGCTTTTTAGCCGAAGCAAAGGAGCCACTGGTTTCAGATAAAATTACTCAGGAAAATTCAAAAATTGTAGCGCCTTGCTTTATTGGAGAAGGTGTTGTCCTAAAAAACAGTACCGTGGGACCTTATGTTTCAATAGGTAAAGGCACAATAATTGAGGACAGTACCGTTAAAAATACCATAATCCAAACGCATTCAGTTGTAAAAAATGCTACTTTAGACAATGCAATGATAGGTAATCATGCTCATTTTGATGGTAATTTCAACAATGTAAGCATTGGCGACTATTCACAGTTAAAATAAAAAAGCCCGCAATGGCTTCTTCTCTTTAAAGGGAAGGCGGATTATTTGCCCATAAGGTAGATAAGACAGAAGGGGTGTTACACTATGAAACCAAAATTCAAATTTTTATTTCTTCTCTTCGGAATTTTACTTTCCGTACCCGCCACCTATGCTCAAGGTGATGAAAACCCCAATGAGGATAGTGCTACGGTAAATGAAGATTTGGGAACTGTAACCGATACTTTTCAGGAGAGTTTTTTCGAAGCCTTAAAACAAAAAGGAATCGAAAATTATGAGTTGGCATTGGATGCCCTAACCCTTGCCGAAAGAGCCGCTAATGGAAATTCAGAAAATAGAGCCGTTGTTAATTTTGAAAAAGGGAAGAACTTAGCTGCATTAAAACGCTATGATGAAGCAGAAGCTAGTTTTAATGCTGTATTGGCAATACAGCCTACAAATATTGACGTGCAGGAAGCTTTGTACGATGTATACTACCAAACAAGAGAATTCGAAAAGGCAATTCCGTTAGTGCAAAAACTAATTAAGGAAGATGAAGATTACAAAGAAGATCTGGTAAACCTCTATAACCGAACGAAGCAATACGATAAAGCATTGGAGCTTTTGGACGAGCTGGACGAATCTTGGGGAGAGAGCACCTATAGAAATGCCTTACGCCGTAGTATTTACAAAATTACGGGTAATAGCGAAGGTGCCATTACCAACCTTCAGGATAAGATAGATGAAAACCCAGAAAACGAACAAGACTATCTAAATTTAATCTTCTTGTACAGTGAAGAAGGCGATACCGACAAGGCCTTCGAAACAGCAAAAGAACTGCTTAAGAATCAGCCAAAAAGTGAGTTGGTACATTTTGCTTTGTATAAATTTTATTTGGATGCGGGGCAAAAAGAAGAAGCTTTCAAGTCTATGGATATTGTGTTTAATTCGACCAAAATAGAAAAGGAAAGCAAGTATAAAGTCTTGGCAGATTTTATTGGCTTTGTGAATGATAATCCGGCGTACGAGGCAAATGTAGATAAAGTAGTAGCGTCGTTTAATAACGACGGTTCTGGAGAAGTGTATGAAACGCTTGGCACATACTACGCTTCCAAAGGGAAGAAAGAAGTGGCTCTTACATTTTACGAGAAGGGCGTGAAATTGGACAATGATAATTATAGTTTGTTGAAAAATACATTGCTCTTGCAAATAGATCTTCAAAAAAATACCGAAGCTGCCAATCTAAGTGAAGAAGCCTTGACAACCTTTCCAGCACAGGCATTTTTATATTTACTGAATGGTGTTGCCAATAACCGTTTAGGGCATAATGATACTGCTATTGAAAGTTTGGAAACAGGACTCGATTTTTTGCTGGATGACCCACGTGTAGAACGCGATTTTTACGATCAGTTACGTGCGGCCTACGAAGCCAAGGGTGATGTCAATAAGGCGGCCTCTTTCAGATTAAAAGCGGCTCAAATAAAGCTAGATAATTAATATGAACAAAACACTTATACTAGCATTTTTTACGGTTTTGCTATTTTCTTGTAAAGGAACTAAAACAATAACCAGCACTACCGAAGACCTTGCCGTAAAAAATATTGTAACAGCTCATGATGCTGCTTCGCCACAATTTAACACGCTAGCTGCTCGTATGTACGTGGTCTATGAAGACGATAAAAAGCAACAAGGCATTACCGTGAGCCTTCGCATGGAAAAGAACAAGGTAATCTGGATGAAGGCGTCACTCATAGGCATTACTCTTGCCAAAGCCAAAATTACTCCAGACCGTGTAAGCTATTACGAAACTGTAGGAGGCACTTATTTTGATGGAGATTTTAGCTTATTAAGTGAATGGTTAGGCACCGAAATTGACTTTAAAAAAGCACAAGCCATTTTATTGGGACAAAGTATTTTTCCTATTGAAAATGGACAATATACTTCAGTTGTACAAGGCAATAAATACAAATTACAACCTAAGACACAACCTTTTAATTTTATTCATTCTTTGTTGTTGCTGTCTAATAATTTCAAAATAGCTTCAGAAACACTTTCACAGCCCAGTGAGGATAGAATTTTAACCATTCGGTATGATGACTATCAAATCATAGAAGGAGGTTTGTATCCTTCAGAAATACACGTCACGGCTTCAGAAAAAGAAAATACCACCAAGATAGATTTAACCTATCGAAAGATTGAACCCAATGTTTCCATCAATTTTCCGTTTATCATACCAGACGGATATTCTGAAATGAAATTGTAATGCACAAAAAACTGCCCATTTTATTAGCCATTTTTTGTTTTCTCCTTTGTACTGCTGAAGGTTTTTCCCAATCTAAAAAACAGCAAGAATTAGAAGAACAACGGCAGTCCTTGATGAAGGAAATACAACAAATAAACTCCCTTTTGTTTAAAACCAGAGGGGAGAAGAAATCGGTGCTTACTCAAGTGGAAGATTTGGATAAGCGAATTTCTACCACCGAAAATTTAATTAAAATCACCAACCGGCAGGCTAATTTATTGACACGCGAAATAAATGAAAATCTTGATAAAATAGATAATCTACGAGCCGAACTAACCGAGTTAAAGGAAGATTATGCCGCGATGATTAAAAAGTCGTACAAAAGCAAATCTGAACAAAGCAGGGTGATGTTTTTATTTTCTTCTGAAAATTTCTTGCAAGCATACAAGCGGCTTCAGTATATGAAACAGTACACCAAACACCGAAAGCAGCAAGGAGAATCCATCAAAGAAAAAACCGAATTACTGAAGATATTGAATTCTGATTTATTGGTTCAAAAAGAAAAGAAAAATCAGTTAATCGCAGATAATAAACGGACTAAAATTCAGCTAACAAAAGAACGGGCCAACCAGCAAGAATTAATAGCATCCCTTAAAAAAGACGAAGGTACTTTTGCTAGCCAGATTCGAGCCAAGCAAAAAGCAGCCGATGCCATAGATCGAGAAATAGAAAAAATTATTGCCGAAGCAATTGCAGCTTCAAACAAAGCAGCCGAAAAGGATACTCCCACTGGAAACACTGTTACAAAACGTAGCTCCACATTTGCGATGAATGCCGAGGCAACCGCATTAGCAGCTAATTTTACATCTAACAAAGGGAAATTGCCTTGGCCCATCTCAAAAGGAGGGGTGGTTATAAAACGGTATGGAAAACAACAGCACCCACAATTGCCTAATGTAACCACTTTTAATAGTGGTGTAGAAATAGCTACTGAAGACGGTGCAAAAGCGCGAGCAGTTTTTAATGGTGTGGTTTTAGAAATACAACAAATAAAGGGTGCTAACCTTGTTGTTATGGTACAACACGGGAATTATATTTCGGCGTATAAAAACTTAACCAATGTTTTGGTGAAAAAAGGCGACAAAATAACAACGAAACAGGAATTGGGAACGGTTTATAACAACCCAACTCTTGGAAAAACAATCCTAAAATTTGCAATATATCAGAATAGCAAAAGGCTTAACCCAGCGGACTGGATTTATAAAATGTAATAACACCGTATAATAATACTATTAAAAACTAAACCCCCAGCAAAATCAATCACTGGGGGTTTATTAATATATGTTATATAGACTATTTTACAATTAATTTTTTGGTGGCTATTTGTCCATCTGCGGAGATGGTTACAAAGTAAAGTCCAGTTGCATAGTTTGAAACATCTATGGCAACTCTATTTGCAGACGCCGGAGCTAGTTGGGTAATGGTTTGCCCTAAGCTGTTTGCTACTTTAATAGTACTAGTGCTAAAGCTAGTACCGCCAAAATCTACAAAGGTTTTGTCTCCTGCAGGGTTTGGATACATACTAATTCCACTTAGTAAGTTATCTTCGCTGCCAAGAATAATAGCATCTCCAACGACATTAATATTGTCTATAAACGTACTGTTTCCGTAATTATTGATGTTTATAAAACGAACTTGAATAGTACCTCCTTCATACGAAGCCAAGTCAATTTGCTCTGTGCGCCAGTCGTCACCAGAAGCAGGACTCCATAGAGAAGTTACATAGCCTGGTACGGTAGAAAGGTCTAAATCGGTTTTTTCATAAACAGTTTCAAAGGTTGTCCCACAATCTGACGAGATTTCTACACGTAACGCATCAAATAGGGTGGTGGAGTATTGAGCTTTCGCTAGATCGAAGGTTAAGAGGGCGTCTTCTGTATCTGTTAAATCAAATACTTGCGTTGTGATTAAATCTTCCTCACCTGCTGCGTTGTAATTATAATTATTAAGGTATGCGGCTGTGGTTACATTGTCATCTATACCTACTACATCGGTACGCTCTTCCCAAGTATCACCGTTGTCTGGGTTTGTTATGGCCCAACTTGGCGGTGGGAAGCCATTGGTTTCGAACGTTTCTTCAAAATCTACTTCGGTTGCTTCTACAAAAGCATAAAATGCTAACACTTGCTCATTATTGCTAGTGTTTAAGTCTCCGGGAAGATCTACTGTAACGGTTAAGGTATAGTCTCCGTTAGCATTAATTTCTAGAGGAGTAGCAAATTCGAAAACCTCTTGCTGACCAGAGTTTAAGGTTCCTGTATACACTTCGTCTATGGTTGGTTCTCCAGACAATTGGTAAGACATTGTAAAGTTGCTTTGGGGATTAATACCCGTATTTCTCACCGTGGCCTTAACAATAATACTCTCAGTAGCACAAATAAGATTAAAGTCTGAAATAGCATTGTTAATAGATATAATCGCAACATCGTTAACTAACGAACAGTTTGTAACTCCACCTCCGTGGTATATAGCAATAGTTCTTCTACTAGACCAGCCTTCGGTGTCATTATGTGCTACAATGGCAGCCCAGATTTCATCATCTGGATTGGTAATAGGCATTGTGAAAGAATTGGTAGTGCTATTTCCAACTACTTCCATATATTTTGTGCCTAATACATATACATCATAATTTTCGGCGTTTGCCACTTCGTCCCAGGCAAATGTTACTGAATCAGGACAAACTTGCGAAAATTCGAACCCTGTTACTTGGCTTGCAATAGAGAAATTTCCGTCACTTTCGTCTTGAAAAGCGCCACTGATCACTCTAAATTTAGCTTCGCCAGTTATGTTGTTTGGCACTGTCCACTCATATAAGTATAAGTCGCTGTCTACCGTTGTGATAGCATTCCATGTGCCACCATTATCTGTAGAGTACTCCAACGTAAAATCTGATGTTGTATTTACAGCATCCCAATGTAATGTTTCTTGTTCTCCAGGCACAAGGCTTTCTCCATCTTGCGGATAGATAACGGTAAGATTTTCAGTGATAATTTCATACACGATAAAATACTCTTGTGGTCCCATTGGCACACTAAATCCTGAAATATCTAAATCGTATGTTCCGGCGGTTGGATTATTTATTAAAACCTGCTCTACGTTATTAAGGTGATCCGGTCCATTTGTCGCTGGATTATCCAAAGTAACAGGGTCTGGAGTTGGGTCTAAAATCCAAGGTTCGTAGGTTGTTGAGGAAGGATCTGTAACAACAAGATCTAAATCATTTACTAATGCCGTTGTAGCACCATTTGTAGCTGGCTCATCTGTCCAGTATACCATAAACCTAACTTGTGTAGTACCAGAAGGCACATTTATATTATGTGTATTCGTAGCGCCTTGCGATATAGAACTTGTTAAGTATCGCGCATCTTCCAGAAGTTTTCCAGCGCGTAACCCGTTTACGATTCCCCAACCAAATTTATAGTCGGGACCTACATTTCCGTAATCGTTTGCAGTATTTAGCAAGGCCGCTTTTATAAGCCCAGAAGGAGGAAGTGTGCCTCCATTGTCATCTGCATATAATTCGTATAATTGAGCCGAAACTCCAGCAATACCTGGCGCAGCACCCGAAGTTCCCCCAAAAGAAAGATAGTCGTTATTTTCATCTGTAGAAAGCTGGTTTTGTCCATTTGCTGCAATGTCTGGCTTAATTCTACCATCATGTGCAGGTCCTCTACTACTCGAATTTACAAGAGCTCCATCAAAAAACACATTTGCCGTAGCAATTACGTTTTTACCTTGTTTGTGTCCTCCAGTGATGTTTCCCCATTGGTTTCCAGCGCCATAACCACAGTTGTTATTATTTGAGTTCCCTGCAGAGAAAACGTGTAAAAGTGATGTAATATCGTGAACTTGGGTATCAACTGTTCGTGTTGTTGTAGTATATCCATCGTTGCAACCGTTACTGTAGGAAGAGTTGGTTATTTGTACGCTTCCATCATTAATAAGTGTTACAGTTTCTGTGTCTAAGAAATTAGATTGATAGTTTACGACATAAACATCAGATCCAGCAGCCATTCCTCTAATCGTTGGATCTAAGTTTCCAGCCCCAGCCATAATCCCTCCAACACCATCACCATGGGTTTGGCCTGTTCCAGAAGCATTACTGTTATCTATTCTTCCTTGAAAATCTATATGAGGTCCTACAATACCATCGTCACGAACCATCACCCCAACGCCTGCACCAGTATAGTTTCTACCTGCAGTAGTTTGGGTGTCCAAATTACTTGAACGGTGTAAGTTTCTTCCTCTTGTGTCATCTGGAATGGATGGCGCAATAATGAGTTCAACCCATTTTACATAAGGTAATTCTGCCAGGGCGTCTAAGCAATTGTTAGGAATAACGAGGTCTATAAGATTAGAGCCTTTATATTGTTGTGCTACCGAAATTTGCTTTTCAGCCAAATCACCAATAACAAAATTAACGTCTACAAGGTTGTGGTGCTCAAGAGTAACTAATAAATTAGCTCCTTGTATAGCATACGGGGCTATGTTCCCATTTTTTAAATCTTCTGAAAGTTTCGTGCTTCCTTGAACTGGTATTATTGAACGAACCCCATTGTTATGAAGAAACTGTGCACTGGTTGAACCAGAAACATAAAATAAATAGGTTCTATTCCCTATATATTCCAATAACTCGAAATTCGAATTTTTAAAACGATCTTGAACACCTTGTTGGGGAATTTCGTAAAACTGAATCCAGCCCACATAACCATTGGCCAATTGTGCAGATTCAGGAAGTGTATCCCACTGAAATCCGTTGCTGTTTTCGGGCATCTCAATGATTTCATCTTGAAAAATTACATCGAATGGATTTTGTGCAAAGGAGCCTGTAGCAACTAGTAAAAGCACAAAAATGCTTGCCTTTTTGAAAGCGTAAAGCGTAAAGTTTTTCATAGCGTCTTTTTTAGAATTGAAAAAATGAATACCAAATATATTGAATCAATGTAACAAATTTTCAATTTCCCTTAAAAAAACGCCTGTAAATCGCTTGTTTAAGACAAGTTAGGGATAAAACAAATGTTTTAAGTAAACAGCGCTTTTAACTCTGTCGCATCACCTGGCGATAATTTCCCCGCTAATACAAGGCTAAGTTGTCTTCTTCTAAGTGCGGCGTCATAGCGCTCTTTTTCAAGTTTAGTTTCAGGTGTAAGTGCGGGAACAGGAACAGGATTTCCAATTTCATCTACAGCAACAAAAGTATAAATACCTTCGTTGGCGATTGTTTTCATTCCGTTTTCACGATCTTCAATCCAAACATCCATATAGACTTCCATAGAGCTTTTAAAAGACCTAGAGACTTGTGCTTCTACCGTTACAACACTTCCCGACGGAATCATTTTATTAAACGCCACGTGATTTACCGAAGCGGTTACTACAATCCTACGACTGTGTCTACGGGCAGCAATACTCGCGGCTCTGTCCATGCGCGCCAACAGCTCACCACCAAACATATTGCCAATAGGATTGGTTTCTCCTGGTAGTACCAAATCTGTTATTACAGTGCGCGATTCTTTGGGTGTTTTGGGTTCCATTACAAAATTTTTTGCAAAGGTAATGAATACCCAAATGAGGGACTATTTTTTAAGAAAGTATAAAGATTAAATAAAAGTAGAAACTACTTATCCAGTTCCTTCACTAACAACCAGGCATCTTTGTTCTCGGTATTTTTTATAGTTCTTAGCGATTGAAGCGCTTCCAACCTGTCTTCATGGCTACTGTAGATTACCTGGTGTAAGCCATATCTGTTCTCACCAATCGCTTTAGGAGAAAACCCTTTTGCTATTAATTGGTCTAATTTCTTTTGAGCATTTGCTTCAATGCGGTAAGCACCTGCTACAATATGGTATTTCCCTGTTTCTTTAGGAATAGTTACTCGTACGGCAGGCAAGGGGTTGTCAAACACAAAAGTAGCTTCTTGTATTTGTGACTCTACAAGGCTTTCGGCCTTCTGCTTTTCGGCAAAATTATGGTCTTGTACTTGTCCTTCGTATAATTTCATGCCGCCAAAACCAGCCAATGCAATAGCAATTAAACCAATGGCTGCATATTTTAAATACGCTGGAGCGGTTCTTCTTTCTGGCGTAAAGTGGATGGGTGCTTTTTCTTCCAAAGCCGCCACTTCTTCCTTGTAAACTTCTCTGTTAATTTTTTGTGTGCTGAAAGGAGCCAAGCCAAATGCAGCTGTACTAAAGTTTCCGTTTTCTGAAGGTTGAAACTGTACCGTACGTTCTTCATTTAAATGAAAATCGCCTACTTTTTCCAACGTTACCGTTTTCCCTTCGCTTAGTTGAAGAGAAAGATCTCCCGTAAAATTTCGAATTTTTTGTAAGGCCACTGTGTAACTACAGTTTTCAACACTAGCTACATAATTTGCCAAAATCCCATCGTTGGTTTGTAACTGGCGGTTAAACATAACTGCCTTGCCAGGAGGAGTAAACGTATTGGTAGTTGTATCTATTTTGGCAGATTGGTATTGCGTTAAAAACGCGCCAAAGCCAGGTATAATCACACACTCGTAGCGATATAAAAGGTCACTTATGTAGGTTGCCAATTGCATATAAACAAACATAGATTTTTTTTAAGGGTTATTCAACGGAAAGTGTTCTAATTTATCAACAACATAAAAAATTGTATTTTTAACCGCTCCCCTGCAACTTTTATAGTATGCTTTCAGAAACAGAATTGCTTTACACGCTAGCCTTACAGCGGGTAAAAAATTTAGGGGATACCTCTGCCAAAAAATTAGTACGAGTAGTTGGTTCTGCTGAAGGAATCTTCAAAGAGAAAAAACATAGACTCTTAAAAATAGACGGTATTGGAAGTTTAAAATTAAAAAAACTCTCCCTAACCGAACAACTCCCTGCTGCCGAAGCTGAATTACACTTTATTCAACAAAACAAAATTAATTACAGATATTTCCTTGACAAGGAATATCCCGAAAGACTAAAACACTGCTTAGATGGCCCTATCTTATTTTTTGAAACAGGAACGATCGATCTTAAAAACCGAAAAATGATAAGCATTGTTGGCACCAGAAAAGTCACCACCTATGGCACATCTTTTTGTCAGAAGCTTATTGAAACCTTGGCGCCACTTAATCCCATAATCGTATCTGGATTTGCGTATGGTGTTGACATTACGGCACACCGAGCAGCTATGGATACTGGTTTGCAAACTATAGGGTGTTTAGCACACGGATTAACCCAGGTATATCCCAAAAATCATAAAAAGTACGTCGCCAAACTAGAAGAAAACGGGGGCTTTATTACCGAATTTTGGAGCAACGACCCTTTTGATCGCAATAACTTTCTAAAACGAAACAGAATTATTGCCGGTCTTAGCGAAGCCACTATCGTTATAGAATCTGCCGAAAAAGGCGGGAGTCTGGTTACTGCCGATATAGCCAATAGTTACAATAGAGATGTTTTTGCCGTGCCCGGAAGAGCGACCGATTCGCAAAGTCAAGGCTGTAATAACCTTATAAAATCAAATCAAGCCCATTTACTGAACAATGCGGCCGACTTAATTTATATGTTAGGTTGGGGATTAGAGGAAACGAGTAAAATACCGCAACAAAAGCAATTATTCGTTGAGCTAACCGAAGATGAGGAAAAGGTGCTTTCCTATCTCCAAAACAATCAAAAAGAAGTTCTGGACGCCATTGCGTTAGAATGTAAATTTCCCACCTTTAAAGTAGCGACACTATTATTAAATTTAGAATTAAAAGGTGTTGTTAGACCCTTGCCAGGAAAACTGTTTGAGGCAATCTAGTATCCCACCTTAGTACGCACGCGTTTTAAAACATCAATCGCAACGCTGGTTGCTTTTTTAGCTCCAATTTGTAGGGCATTATCAATTTCAGTAAGATTGTTCATGTAATAATTGTATCGCTCACGAGGGGTTTCAAAAGTGGCAAGTATTAGCTCGAACAAGGCTTGTTTTGCATGTCCATATCCATAGTTTCCTCCTGCGTAGTTGCTTTTCATTTGGGCTATTTCAGTTTCAGAAGCCAATAGTTTATAGATAGCGAACACATTACAAGTCTCGGTGTCTTTTGGCTCTTCCATGGGAGTACTGTCGGTTTCAATACTCATAACTTGTTTACGTAACTTTTTCTCTGGTAAGAATATATTAATAATATTTTTTTTACTCTTACTCATTTTAGTGCCATCTGTCCCTGGGACAAGCTTAGTATTTTCTTTAATCTTAGCCTCTGGTATGATAAAAGTTTCTCCCAACTGTGCGTGAAAACGGGAGCCTACATCTCGAGTTATTTCAATGTGCTGTAATTGGTCTTTTCCTACAGGAACAATTTCGGCATCGTACAATAAAATATCGGCAGCCATGAGCATTGGGTAGGTAAATAACCCAGCGTTTACATCTTCTAGGCGGCCTGCTTTGTCTTTAAAGCTATGTGCCAGTGTCAATCTTTGGTATGGGAAGAAACAACTTAAGTACCAAGAAAGTTCGGTTACTTGGGGAATATCGCTTTGACGGTAAAATACCGTTTTGTTAATGTTTAGCCCAAAGGCCAACCATACGGCTGCAGTGCTGTACGTGTTGCTTCTAAGAGTTTCAGCATCTTTTATTTGAGTTAAAGAATGCATATCTGCAATAAAAAGGAACGACTCATTATTTGGGTTGTCTGCCATTTTAATTGCAGGTAAAATAGCGCCTAAAATATTTCCTAAATGTGGTGTTCCTGTACTTTGTGTGCCTGTAAGTATTCTTGCCATAATTCTACTCCGCTCACTATAAATTGTGACGGTTTGTTTTAAAATGATTTTTACTAAACGACAAAGTTACTTTTTTTAGACTTTTGGTAGCACAGTATTCGCTATTTTTGGTGCTTTATGAATTTTCTGAAAAACATACTACGTTTCTTTTACCGAATATGGTTTTATATCCTCTTGGCATTGCCTATTGTGATTATGTTTCCCATTTTGGTACTAAGTATTTTACGCGAAGAGTGGTACCCGTTTTTCTTTCGTTTAGCACGAGTTTGGGCTACTTTTATTTTAGTTGGAATGGGTTTTTACCCTATTATTAAGCGCGAAGAACACCACACAAAGGGGCAAAGTTATATGTTTGTGGCCAACCATACTTCTATGACAGATATTATGTTGATGTTGTATGTTACTAAAAATCCTTTTGTATTTGTAGGGAAAGCGGAGCTGGCTAAAATTCCACTTTTCGGCTTTTTTTATAAGCGTACATGTATTTTAGTAGACAGAAAAAATCCTAAAAGCAGAAGAGATGTTTTTGCCAGAGCACAAAAGAAATTAGATCAGGGATTAAGCGTTTGTATTTTCCCAGAAGGAGGTGTTCCAGAAGATGAAAGTATATTGTTAGATACCTTTAAGGACGGAGCATTTAGACTGGCTATTGAGCATCACATTCCTATTGCACCAATGACGTTTCACGACAATAAGAAGCGATTTTCATATACTTTTTTAAGTGGAAGCCCTGGAAAAATGCGCGTTAAGGTGCTTAAGACCATCCCAACGGCTACTTTAGAACTAGAAGATAAACGTAAACTTAATACAGCGGTACGTGCTGTAATTTTGAAAGAGTTAGAGCATCCTTCTATATAAAAAAACCATCTCTATGGCAGGAGACGGTTTTTCTACTTTGGTTTCAGGTTTTTACCTGAATAACTAAAAACGAATCTAAAATTTAAAACTCAATCCACTATACAAGCCTAGGTAGTAGGGTTTAAAGTCTATACTACTGTCTGTATAGGGATTGAGTTGATACTTGAACATCGGTTCAATATTAAACCTAAAAGATTTGCTTAGTTGGTAGTTAAAGCCAAGCCCGATGTTCGTAGTAAAGCTTATTGAATTCAAATTATTTGCCTCTCCTAAAACGGTTCTAAAATCTCCGTCGTTTATTATTATGTCGTTGTTCCCTAAAAATAATGTACTCATTCCTCCAATTACATGAATGCCAATTTTTTTGTTAAGTACCGCATACTTTAACTCAAGAGGTACTTCGTAGTATTGTAATTGCTGGCTAATTTCTGCATTGCCCCCTGTTGCTTTCGGAATAATACTTCCAAAAGAATTTCCACCAGCATTAGGTAGCGCAGTGCCTTTATCAAAAACCGTAGTAATTGCATTCTTGGTAGAGCCATATGCTACATTTTTTAAAGCAAAAGTACTCGGTGCGGTAGCTACCTGTATATCTCCTGTTGCATAACTTAAGTTTACATTGCTAACGCCAGAACGCACGCTTAATTTTTCACTTATATTATAATCTACTGCAACACCATAGCTTAAATTAACGTTACCGCTTTGTGAATTATCTGAAAACATAGGATCTATGGACGAACCGCCAGATAACGAGCTATAGTATACGGGGCCTACATTGGGAGAAACTGCCCATCTGTTTGCGGGACCTTCTTTAACAGCAACTGCATCTTCAATATTTTTATCTTCTTCAATGGCGTCGAAAATAGATTTTTTGTTGTCTTCAGGCGTTTTGTTTTCTGAAGTTTCAGAAACGGCCAATTTACTGTCTATTTCTTTAGTGCCGGTTATATTATTTTCTTCGGAAGGATTTAGAACGTCTGTGTTTTTTTCAGTCTTCGTTGAATTTGCAATTGCCTCATTGCCTGAAACTACCGTATTAGGATCCTTCACCAAAGGGTTTTGGGTAGTTTCAGAGGATTTTTGAGTAGCATTTTTAGGTTTGTTCGAGGTTGCTACGGCTTCAGTTTTTGTGTCATAGGTATTTGAAGCATTCTTTGGTTGGTTGTAGGTAGGAGTAATTTTTTTGTTTGTAGTCTTGTTTCGATTTTTGTTTGTATTGGTTTCGGCAACCGAAGTTTTAGTTTTATTTAGTATATCGTTCTTTTCATCTTCATTCGCAACAGCGTTATTCGATTTTTTATCTGAAATAATTTCAGTTGTATACGGATTGTCTTTAGGATTGCTTTTTTCAGCAGCATTCACTTCATTTTCTTCTGAAGCTACTTCAGTTTCATTTGTATTGCTTTCGTTGCTAAGCGTTTCACCTTCCTCTGAAGTACTTTTAATGACATCCTTATTTTTTTCAGTTACAATGTCGTTAGATGGAGAAGGGGTTGTTTTAAAAAGGGTAAGTCCAATAGTAAGTAACAATGCAAGAAGAGCAGCAACACCAGCCACACGCCACCAAAGTGGGATCACACGGCGCTCTTTTTTCTGCTCTTGCAGTTGGGCCTCGATACGGTCCCAAACGGCAGGCGGAGGAGTAGCTTCAAAATCCTGAAACTGCTTTTTGAAGAGTTGGTCTATGTTCTTTTTTTCTTTCATTGTAAGTCCATTATGGGGGAATGACTTGTATTTGGTTAAATAGTTAATTAGTATTCAGTATTCAGTATTCAGTATTCAGTATTCAGTATTCAGTATTCAGTATTCAGTATTCAGTATTCAGTATTCAGTATTCGAAAAAGGATTATAAGTTAGTTATTAATTATCAATCTTTTATAAAGATTGCTGGGTGATTTTTAATCAATCTTACTCACCACTCACCGACTCTCCTTATACGCTTCCACCTTCTTTTTTAAAATCCCTCTTGCACGAGCCAGGTTACTCTTAGACGTACCGTCGCTAATTCCTAACATTTCTGCTATTTCTTTATGTTGGTATCCGTCCAAAACATACATCGAAAATACCAATCGGTACCTATCTGGCAACTCTTGAATTATTTGCAATAGATATTTTAAAGGCACTTCACTTTCAATAACGACATCGTCATCGTCTGGTTGCTCAAGGTTGGCTTCTTCCTTGATATTGAAAACTTTCTGCTTTCTATATTTTTGGAGCACTGTGTTAACAGTAATGCGTTTCATCCAGCCTTCAAAAGAGCCTTTGTCTTTAAATTGCCCAACTTTAGCAAAAATGGTCATAAATGCATCTTGCAGGTTGTCTTCGGCTTCCGTATGGTTGGGCGAATACCGCAAGCAGATGGAAAATAAAACTCCGGAGTATTGTTTGTACAATGTACCTTGCGCTTTTACATCTTGCTGCTTACATTTTTGTATGAGCTCATCTAATGTCAAACGTAGTTGCTATGGTTAGTGGTTGTTATGGTTAGACAACACAGCTGTTATCAGGCTTCTACATTGCGTAGATACCCATAAACAGGTAGGGTTGCGTTAAAAAATAATAAATTATTCGTTCAACGCTGCAATAGAGTCTTTTATTTTGGTTTCTAGCTCGTCCATCAAGTCAGGATTGTCTAAAAGAAGGGCTTTTACAGCATCTCTTCCTTGTCCTAATTTGGTATCGTCATAACTAAACCAAGAGCCCGCTTTTTTAACGATTTCAAAATCTACACCTAGATCTATTATCTCTCCTACTTTAGAAATTCCTTTGCCGTACATAATGTCAAACTCGGCTGTTTTAAAAGGGGGTGCTACTTTATTTTTCACCACTTTTACTCGGGTTTTATTTCCTAGAACAGCACTGTTATTATCTTTAATTTGTGTAGAACGTCTTATGTCTAATCGTACCGAACAGTAAAACTTTAAGGCGTTACCACCCGTAGTAGTTTCAGGATTCCCAAACATTACTCCAATCTTCTCACGTAATTGATTAATAAAGATTACAGTACAATTTGTTTTACTAATAGATCCTGTTAATTTTCTAAGGGCTTGCGACATTAATCGGGCGTGTAATCCCATTTTACTGTCTCCCATTTCGCCTTCAATTTCGCTTTTAGGGGTTAGGGCTGCAACCGAGTCGACTACAATAATATCTATCGCACCACTACGGATGAGGTTGTCGGCAATTTCTAGGGCTTGCTCCCCATTGTCTGGTTGGGAAATGATGAGGTTTTCAATATCTACGCCTAGTTTTTCGGCATAATAGCGATCAAAAGCGTGCTCTGCATCGATAAATGCTGCGATGCCTCCTTTTTTCTGTGCTTCGGCAATGGCGTGTAGGGTTAGGGTGGTTTTACCCGAAGATTCTGGCCCATAAATTTCAACTACACGACCTCTTGGATAACCACCAACACCTAATGCAACGTCTAATCCTAGCGACCCTGTGGAGATAACGTCTACTTCTTGTACGGCGCGATCGCCCATTTTCATGACAGTTCCTTTTCCGTAGGTTTTGTCTAGTTTGTCTAAGGTAAGTTTTAATGCCTTTAGTTTTGCGTCTTTTTCTTTATCTGTGCTCATAAAATGTGTTTGTTTATTGGGGAGTCCAAAGAGTAAAAGTACTATTTCTTTGTGTTTACAACAACCAGAAGATGGACGTAATTGAAGTTTTTGTTAACAGTATTCCGTTGTGGCTATAGATAAAAAAACTCCCCTAGTTTTGTTTCCAGGGAAGTTCAAAATGCAGTTTTAAAGATTTTTTACTTTTTCACAAACTTAACGGTGCGTAATTGCCCAGTATTACTTTCAGCTTTTAGGAAATATACGCCTGTTTGTAGTTTGCTTGTATCAATTATAGGGTTCGTTTGCCGAAACTTAGAAACAAGCACCTCTCTTCCTAGCATATCATAAATAATAATATGTTGCAAAGGCTCTTTTAAAGTAACGTGGAGCCATTCATTTACAGGATTTGGGTAAATGGTTATTGACTGATTATTAAAATCTTCATTGCTTAGGGTTGCCTGCTTAAAATGTGCTCTTTCTTGATTAATATTTTCAAGGATAAGCGTTTTATTTCCGTTACCATCCTCATCCAAAAAATATAAGTATGGCAAATCTGGCGTAGCTAGTTTGAAGAAACCTCCAAAATATATATCTTGAAAATCGAGGGTTTCAGGAAGTGTGCAACCATTTAGTTCCTTAATAAATTCAACGGTAGTAAAACTATTATCATCTATACTTACTATGGGAGATTCAATAGCATCACAGACTCTCGTACGTATATTGTTAAATGTAGTGACTAATACCACTTCATCAATTTCAGCATTAGAGGGTACGGAGGTTATTATCCCATTCGTAAATACAAAATCCAATACCCAGGTGCCTTCAAAATCAGGATTTTGAGCGTTCAAGTTGTATAGCGTAAGAAAACAAAATAAAATTTTCAATATATTTTTCATCATGCTAATTTACAACTTGACAAACTTAGCCGTGAGTAATTGCCCAGTATTACTTTCAGCTTTTAGGAAATATACGCCTGCATTTAAAGTTTCCGTATTTATTTTTGGATTTTCTGGTTGAAATTGGATAGCGTGCACTTCTCTTCCTTGAATGTCATAAATATCAATAGATTGTAAAAGAACTTCAGAGGTGATGTTTAAATGATTTGTTACAGGGTTTGGATAAACACTAATTGTTTTACTTTCAAATTTACTGGTGGCTAATGGGGCATTAGTGTAATGGGCGATTGCTCCAAGTGCATTCACTACCTCAAGCGATAAAAAGCTTCCATCGTCAACAATAGTGTAAGAAAATGGGTTTTTTGCTATTTCCCCATCCCAAAAAACACCAAAATATAATGCCTGAAAGGATTCTTTTGTGGAAGTTTGGCAGTTTTCTATCAAAGTTACATATCCGTGCTCCAACGTAAAAATATTATCTGTTGTACTGAAAACACCAAATGTTCTTCTGGCTTCACAGTGTTGAATAACAACTTCATTTTTAGCAAAGTAACCGTAAGGATGGCTTGTATACGGTTCTTGTGGTGGCGCAGGAATATATGTTCCTGTATCCAGAGTAACGCCTTCGCATCGCCAATCTTTTTCAAATAATTGTGGGTCTTGAGCAAAGGCAGTTGAGTTTATACAGATTAATAATAAAAGGGTAAATAGATTTTTCATAATATTATTTCTTTATAAACTTAGCCGTTAATTGCTGTCCTGTATCACTTTCAGCTTTTAGGAAATAGACGCCTGTTTGTAAACCGCTGGTATCTATAGATCGTTGGTTTTGCTGAAACTTTACCGTCATCACTTCTTGGCCTTGTATATTGAAAATTGAAATGTTCTCGAAGTTCGTGTGGTTTGATAAAATATTTAATTGATCTCCTGTTGGGTTGGGAAATATAGAGAGGGTTTTTTCAACCGCTTCCTCTAAACCCAATAATGTTTCACCAAAATAGTACGCAATATCACCTTCTTCGTTTGTCACTGTCAAGTATCGGGTGTTTGGAGTTGTTGTGTCTATTTCGTATGTAAATGTGTGGCTAGGGTCGTTGATCTTAAAAAACGCTTCGAAATAAACTGTTTCAAAGGCAAGTGTTTCAGGTAGAATACAATTATTGTAAGTCATATCAAAAGTTGTACTAGAAAAGGATGTATTGTTCAAATCTGACACCGGGCTTATAGTATAATTACAGGCTCCAGCATAAAGCTCGTAAAAGTTGGTTTGAGTTATATAAGCAATTTCAAAACCAGCGGATTGAAACTCAGAATTGGTTGGTACAAAAATGATATCTCCATCAATCTCCAAATGGCTCAAGTTCCAACCCCAACCACCTTCCAGTAAGATATCTAAGGGTTCCTGTGCGAAGGAATCAAAGCTGATAGACACAAAAAAAAGTAAGATAAAAACACGTTTCATAACCAAAGATACTTTTAGAAGTTCCTTCAATATAAGAAAATTCTATGAAACTTGTATCTTTGCCACTTATAGAAACAATTCCAGTAACACCCTTAAAAATTAGTATAGCATGCAACTGTACAATAAAATGAGTGCGAAAGAACGAGCTGCCATGCTAGAAGAAGCTGGCGAGGAACGTTTAACGCTGTCTTTTTACCAATACGCCAAGCTTGGCAATCCAGAACTTTTTAGAAACCACCTTTTTGTAGCTTGGGATGCCCTAGCCGTCTTAGGCCGTATTTACGTGGCACACGAAGGCATTAACGCACAACTTTCTGTGCCCGCCCATAACTTTGAAGCCTTTAAAAACTTCCTCGACGGAATTTATTTCCTGGAAAACGTACGTCTAAACATCGCCATTGAACACGACTTAAAATCTTTTTTAAAACTGAAGGTGAAAGTGCGCAACAAAATTGTGGCAGATGGTTTAAACGACAACACGTTCGATGTTACCAACAAAGGAGTTCACGTAGATGCCGAAGGTTTTAACCAGCTGCTTGAAGATCCTGACACGGTTTTGGTGGATATGCGTAATCATTACGAAAGTGAGATTGGCCATTTTAAAGGAGCCATTACACCAGATGTAGACACCTTCAGAGACAGTTTGGATATTATTGAAGAAGACCTAAAAGACCACAAAGAAGATAAAAAGCTAGTGATGTACTGTACAGGCGGCATTCGTTGTGAAAAGGCAAGTGCGTATTACAAACACAAAGGGTTTAAAAATGTGTTTCAGCTAGAAGGCGGTATTATTGAATATGCCCGTCAAGTAGAGAACAAAGGATTAGAAAATAAATTTCTGGGTAAAAATTTCGTGTTTGATCACCGTCGGGGTGAGCGAATTTCAGAAGACATTATAGCCCATTGTCACCAGTGTGGAACACCATGCGATACCCATGAAAATTGTGCCAACGAAGCCTGCCATTTATTATTTATACAGTGTGAAGATTGCGCAAAAAAGATGGAAAATTGTTGCTCTACCGAATGCCAGGAAATCATTCAATTACCCTACGAAGAACAAAAGAAACTCCGCAGTGGTACGCACAATAGCAACAAGATTTTCAAAAAAGGACGGAGCGAGAAGCTTAGATTTAAAAAATAACACAAGAAACAGGAACCAGGAGCCAAGACGTCTTGGTTCTTGCAGTGAGCATAGCGAACGGTTTAAGATCTTGATCCTATTTTCAAAAATTCGTGCCTCGTACTTCGTAATTCATACGTTACATTTAGTATCTTTACCTAGTAAAAATTTGTTTAATTTTCGAGAGGTTCGGTAACATTTTACAACCTTCACCATGTCAGACTGAGCGCAGTCGAAGTTTATTTCGAAGCGTAATATTTTAGGAAAGCAAGGTTCGGTTACTTCAAAAAACCTCCACTATATATATTCAAAATTATGGGCTGTACCAGCTGTGCCACAGGCGCCAACGGACAGCCAAAGGGTTGCAAGAACAATGGTACTTGTGGCACCGATGGCTGTAACAAATTAACGGTGTTCGATTGGCTTTCAAATATGTCGCTTCCCGGCAACCAAGAACCGTTTAATGCGGTAGAAGTTCGTTTTAAGAACGGCCGCAAGCACTTTTACCAAAATCCAGAAAAACTATCACTTTCCATAGGCGATACGGTAGCAACCGAAGCTTCGCCAGGTCATGATATTGGGATGGTAACCCTTACAGGCGAATTGGTGCGTGTACAAATGAAGAAAAAAAAGGAACTTATTGATATTCCTGCACTTCCTAAAATATACCGAAAAGCATCTCAAAGAGATATTGATGTCTGGCAAGAATGTAGAGATCGAGAAGCCGATATTCAGAAAAGATCACGCGAAATTGCCATTCGATTAGGACTTCAAATGAAATTGAGTGATATTGAATTTCAGGGCGATGGTTCTAAAGCCATTTTCTATTATACAGCCGAAGAACGCGTAGATTTCCGCCAGTTAATTAAAGAATTTGCTCGCACCTTTAATACGCGTATCGAGATGAAACAAGTGGGACTTCGTCAGGAAGCAGCACGGCTGGGTGGGATTGGTTCCTGTGGGCGTGAGTTGTGCTGTTCTACTTGGTTAACCGATTTTAGATCTGTGAATACTTCGGCAGCGCGATACCAGCAATTGAGCTTAAATCCGCAAAAATTGGCAGGACAATGTGGAAAACTGAAATGTTGCCTTAATTACGAATTGGATACCTATTTAGAAGCGTTGGCCATTTTTCCGAAGAGCGATGTAAAGTTAAAAACCGAAAAAGGAAATGCCTATTGCCAAAAAACCGATATTTTTAAGGGTCTAATGTGGTTTGTTTACGAAAAAGACGGGATGAATTGGCACACCTTAAAAGTGGAAAAGGTAAACGAAATAATAGCCATTAACAAAAAAGGAAATACTGTAGCAAGCCTCGAAGAATATATTGAAGACGTAGTAGTCTCCAGTGAAAAAGTATATAGCGACGTGGTAGGACAAGATAGTCTTACAAGATTTGACCGTCCTAAGCGTTCTAAAAATAGTCGAAGAAAGAAAAGTAGCGGGAACCGTACTAAAAACAATACGCAAGGCAAGGGTGGAAACCAAAAACAAAGGAATACAAAACAAGGAGGGCAGACTAAAAAAAGAAGACCAAAACCAAAACCTAAAAATAATGCATAAGGTTTTTGTAGCACTAGTTATGTTGATGGTTTTCGCGTCCTGCGATAGCCATGTGGTTTGGAGCGAAACGCAATCTGTTTCGGGAACTTGGGAAAAAGAACGAGAAGTTATATTTACGGTAGCTTCGTTAGATTCATTAAAAAACTACAATGTTTTTATCAATCTGCGAAATACGAATGACTACCCATTTAATAATATATTCTTAATTGCTGCTATAGAATTTCCGCATGGAAAAACAATAACAGATACGTTAGAATATAAAATGGCGCACCCAAATGGTGAGTGGATGGGAGAAGGCATTGGTAGTGTAAAAGAGAATAAATTATGGCTTCGTGAGAACATTCAGTTTTCAGAAAGTGGAAATTATAACATAATTCTAACACAGGCAGTACGCAATAACGGCGAAACAGAGGGCGTTAGCCAACTACCCGGCATCACCGATGTAGGTATTAGTATTGAAGAAGTGACACAATTCCCTTAAGTATGGCAACAACAAAAACAAAAAAGAAAAGTATACAAAACCCTAATAAGAAATACGCTAAAACCGTATGGTTAATCTTAGGCGGTGGCGTACTCTTGGTTTTCCTGATATTTTTATTTGCTTCCTGGGGGCTCTTCGGAAGTTTGCCTGATGAAACTAGTCTTGAAAATCCCGAGAAAGATCTGGCAACCCAAATAGTTTCTACAGATGGGGTGGTGATTGGGAAGTTCTTTAAAGACAATCGCACACCGGTTCAGTTTGAAGAATTACCAGACCATTTGGTAAATGCGTTGGTCGCAACAGAAGATGTTCGATTTTATGATCATGCGGGGATAGATGCCAAAGGTTCTGTACGAGCGTTTGCTTTTTTAGGAACCAAAGGTGGCGCTAGTACGATTACACAACAATTAGCAAAACAGTTTTTTACAGATCAGGTTTCAAAAAACAAGTTTCAGCGAGGAGTTCAAAAAATAAAAGAATGGATTATTGCGACCCGTTTAGAACGCCGTTATACTAAAGAAGAAATTATTACCATGTATTTCAATACGTACGATTTCTTAAACCTGGCAATTGGTATTGAAAGTGCTGCCAATATTTACTTCGATAAACCACCTTCAGAATTATCTACAGTAGAGTCTGCAATGCTGGTAGGGATGTTTAAAAACTCTTCCTTATATAATCCGGTTCGCAATCCCGTAGGCGTTAAAAACCGAAGAAATGTCGTACTCGCACAAATGGCGAAGTACGATTTTATAACCGAACAAGTGAAGGATTCTTTACAAGCGCTTCCACTTAATGTAAAGTTCACTCCACAAGATCATAACGAAGGATTGGCAACGTATTTCCGTGAATATGTTCGAGGGTATATGAAAGACTGGTCCAAGGAGAATCCAAAGTCCGACGGGAGTTTTTACAATATCGATAGTGATGGGATGAAGGTGTTTGTGACCTTAGACTCAAAAATGCAGGAATATGCCGAAGACGCCGTGATTCGACATATGATAAATCTGCAAAGAGAATTTGACAAACAAAATGAAAAAAATAAAACGGCTCCTTTTCGTGATATAACCGAAGAAGAAACCACTGGTATCATGAATGCAGGAATGCGACGAAGCGACCGCTGGAGAGAGCTAGAAAAACAAGGTAAGTCTGAAAAAGAGATTATAGCCAGTTTCAAAAAGAAGACGAAGATGCGCATCTTCACATGGGAAAATAAGGAACGGTATATAGACACCGTGATGACACCTATGGACTCTCTACGCTATTACAAAGGGATTTTACGTGCGGGAATGATGTCCATGGATCCAACAACAGGGGAGGTAAAAGCCTGGGTTGGTGGAGCAGATTATAAAAACTTTAAATACGATATGGTAAAAACGGGGCAACGGCAGATAGGATCTACCTTTAAGCCATTTGTTTATGCTACTGCGATTGACCAAATGCACATGTCGCCATGTGATACATTACCAAATACTCCTTATACCATAGAACAAGGGAAGTACGGGCTGTTAAAACCGTGGACCCCAAAAAACTCCGGAGGGAAGTACGGTGAGATGATGAATTTAAAACAAGCCTTGGCACAATCGGTTAACACCATTACAGCAAGACTTATAGATAGGGTTGGCCCTAAACCAGTGATAGACTTAATTGAAAAGATGGGAGTAGATATTAGTGACGTGCCCGAAGTACCCTCCATTGCATTGGGAACGCCAGATGTTACCGTATATGAAATGGTTGGTGCATACAGCACTTTTGCAAACGAAGGAGTGTATATTAAACCTACATTAATTACACGCATAGAAGATAAAAATGGAACTGTTTTATACCAAAATGTACCTGAAACCAGAGATGTTATGAGCGATGAAACAGCCTATGTTACGTTAAGTTTAATGGAGGGCGTAACACAGTCTGGTTCGGGTGTTAGACTAAGGGGGAAATGGAGAACCTCTAAAATGTATAAAGAAGTTATAACAGGATATCCGTACGAGTTTACCAACCCCATTGCTGGTAAAACCGGAACTACGCAAAACAACAGTGATGGTTGGTTTATGGGAATGGTTCCTAATTTGGTAACCGGTGTTTGGGTAGGAGGTGAAGATCGTGCCACGCACTTTGGAAGTACTACCTATGGTCAAGGAGCTACGATGGCATTGCCTATTTGGGGAACGTATATGAAGAGTTGCTATGCCAATGAAGAATTAAATATTTCTACTTCTGGATTTAAAAAACCGAAAAACCTTTCTATTGAAACAGATTGTAAAGAATTTAAGAACAGTGGTGGTGAGGGTGATGAAATTCCAGATGAATTCGATTTTTAATAAATAAATAGTATGATTAATAAAAAAGTAACCAATGTAACCGAAGCTTGTAAAGGCGTATCAGACGGGATGACCTTTATGTTAGGCGGATTTGGCCTTAGCGGAATTCCTGAAAATGCCATTGCTGAACTGGTTCGGTTAAATGTAAAGGGTGTAACCTGTATTTCAAACAATGCAGGCGTGGATGATTTTGGTTTGGGGCTGTTACTTCAGAAAAAGCAGATAAAAAAGATGATTTCATCTTATGTAGGTGAAAATGCCGAATTTGAACGCCAGATGTTAAGCGGAGAGTTAGATGTAGAGTTAATTCCGCAGGGAACCTTAGCACAACGAGCCAGAGCTGCCCAAAGTGGTATTCCAGCTTTTTATACACCCGCCGGATATGGTACCGAAGTAGCCGAAGGAAAAGAAAGTAGAGAATTTAACGGTAAAATGCACATTCTAGAACACGCTTTTAAAGCAGATTTTGCTTTCGTGAAAGCCTGGAAAGGAGATGAAGCTGGAAACCTAATTTTTAAAGGAACAGCCCGTAATTTTAATCCAAATATGGCTGGTGCCGCAACTATTACCGTAGCTGAGGTAGAAGAATTGCTGCCAGCAGGAAGCTTGGATCCTAACGAAATACATATTCCCGGGATTTTTGTACAACGTATTTTTCAAGGAGAGCAATACGAGAAAAGAATTGAACAACGAACCGTAAGACAAAGAAGCTAATGTTGACAAAAGAACAAATTGCGCAACGCATCGCAAAAGAGGTTAAAAATGGATATTATGTGAACCTAGGAATAGGTATTCCAACATTAGTAGCCAATTTTGTAAGAGACGATATAGAAGTAGATTTCCAGAGCGAGAATGGTATTTTAGGAATGGGTCCCTTTCCCTTTGAAGGCGAAGAAAATCCAGATTTAATTAATGCTGGTAAACAAACGATTACCGCATTGCCAGGCGCTTCATTTTTCGACTCGGCAACCAGCTTTTCTATGATACGTGGGCAACACGTAGACCTTACTATACTTGGTGCTATGGAAGTGGCTCAGAACGGAGATATTGCCAACTGGAAAATACCAGGTAAAATGGTGAAAGGAATGGGAGGCGCCATGGATTTGGTAGCTTCGGCCGAAAATATTATTGTTGCCATGATGCACACCAATCGTGCAGGTGCCTCTAAAATGTTAAAACAATGCTCTCTACCATTAACTGGTGTGAATTGTGTGAAAAAGATAGTCACCAATCTTGCAGTACTCGAAATAAGAGATGGTAAATTTCATTTATTAGAACGTGCTCCAGGGGTTTCGGTAGAAGAAATTCAAAATGCTACGGAAGGAGATCTTGTAACTCCAACGAATGTTCCAGAGATGGTTTTAGCCTAAATAGGCTAAGTATAAAAGATAAAAAACCTATCAGCAGATGGGTTTTTTTACGGGTAGTATGTAAGAAATTACGTCTATATTTCATGTAAAAGTTAAAAATTTTTGCATTTCATCGAAAATAAATGTATTTAATCGTATTTTTAAAAAATTCAGTGCATATTAGCAATCCCAAAAATGTCTAACCAAAAACCTACTTATGTTATCTATTTTAAAAAGTGTTAAAAGTACATTTACATTGTTGAGAAACATGATGTACTTAGCCAAAAAAGTTTTTTTAATGTTATAGTTTTTTAGCTACCGTTGGGTAGTATTTCAGAGTGATTACCCCCGAATCTATCATAGATTCAAATATAAGTCCCGTTCTTTGTGAGGTTAGAACGGGATTTTTTGTGCTTTAACTCCGCTCATGACAAGCTACTATATTTCAAATTTAAATCAATTTAATATTAAAATTATAGATTGTTCCTTTCCTTAGTAGCTACTTAGAAAGTATAAAAAGTGAGATAAAATTTTAACCCGACGGTAAAGGGAAGGTGGATTTTAGCGTACAACTTTTTAATGTAATTTATACTTATAAATCCCTAAAATTAGGAAGGGTTATATCCCTTTCGGGATCGAATCAATCAATTTCTTTGTATAGTCTTTTGTAGGGTTGGCATAAATTTCGTCCGCATCTCCTAACTCCTCTATTTTTCCTTGATTCATTACCAATAACTGGTCTGCCATAAATTTTACAACGGCTAGGTCATGGGAGATAAATATATAGGTAAAGCCAAAATCTTCCTTTAACTCATTCAGCAAATTCAATACCTGTGCTTGTACTGAAATATCCAATGCCGAAACAGACTCGTCACAAATAACCAGTTTAGGTTCCATAGCAATTGTACGAGCAATCCCTACGCGTTGCCGTTGTCCTCCCGAAAGTTCATGCGGATATCTATGAAAATACGTTTCGTCCAATCCAACTCGAGTTAGCAATTCTAAAACGCGCTGTTTACGCTTTTTTGCTGAAATTTCAATGGAATGCACCTTTATAGGTTCCATTATAGCTTCGCCAATAGGTGTGCGCGGATTTAAAGACGAATACGGATCTTGAAAAATAAGCTGTATTTCTTTACGGAGTCGTCGGATTTCGGCCTTGGAAAGCTTGGTTAGATCTTTTTCACGGTAATATATGGAGCCCTGGGTGGCCTTTTCTAATTGTAAAATTGTTTTTCCTAAAGTAGATTTTCCGCAGCCAGACTCACCTACTAATCCTAATGTTTCCCCTTCGAATACTGAAAAACTTACCTTGTCTACCGCTTTAACCCTTCTTTTCTTGCCAAATAATCCACCTTTACTGTAATATTCCTTGGAAACGTTTATAAGTTTAAGTAACGGTTCCTGTGTGTATATTTTTTTATGCTGAAGGGCTCGCTGACCAGGTGTCACCACCACTTTTTTGAACGAATTATCTGCTAAAGAAGCAATCGTGGGTAAGTGTTCCAAACGTTCACCCAAGGTGGGTCTGGAGGCTAAAAGAGCTTTTGTATAGTCTGCTTTCGGAAATTTGAATATTTGATATACGGTGCCTTCTTCTACTAAATCGCCTTTGTATAACACCAAAACCCGGTCTGCTATTTCTGAAACCAAACTTAAATCGTGGGAGATAAAAATAAGACTCATCCCAGTTTCGTTTTGTAGTTCTTTCAACAATAGTAAAATCTCCTTTTGCACAGTAACATCTAGCGCTGTTGTTGGCTCATCGGCAATTAATAATTTTGGTTTGCAAGCAATGGCCATGGCAATCATAACACGTTGCATTTGTCCACCACTAATTTGATGTGGATAGCTATTGTATATTTCTTTAGGACTTGGAAGCTTTACCTTTTTAAAAAGCTGAAGCGTTTCTTTTTTTACTTCAGAAGAAGACAATGAAGTATGATTTTTTAAAATTTCAGCAACTTGAAATCCGCAAGGTAAAGAAGGATTTAAAGCACTCATAGGTTCCTGAAAAATCATAGAGATTTCGTTTCCGCGTAACTTTTGGAATTCCCTTTCTTTTAACTGAAGCATATCCTTCCCTTCAAAAGTGATAGTTCCAGTAACAAGGGATGTTTTTTTTGGTAAAAGGCCCATTAATGCCAGCGAAGTAACCGATTTTCCAGAACCAGATTCGCCAACAATACCAACGATTTCATTTTCTGAAATTTGAAAAGAAATATCGTGAATCACTTTCACCTGTTCTTTTTTACTTCCGAAGGAAATAGAAAGATTTTCGATATGAAGGAGATTTCTTTCAGCCATATTTCAAAGATACAATTTATAATAGGTGTTTTTTGAAGTGAAATAAAAACAAGACAGGTTTTCGTTTTCAAAAACCACGCAAAACCGTGTAAAATTTACACATACCCTACTGTCTTTGTAGGATTTTATTTGTAGGAAACGGATTGTTAATAAAAACATAATGCGTTTCATCGAATAAAATTTTATTATTCTTAGAATTTTATTTTATTTGCTAAACTTTGTTTAAAAAAATAACATATAAATTAAGGTATTATTATAATAATTGCTAATTAGTAAGATTATTAAAATATTTAAAAACAAAGTAATTGTTAACATATTTGTTAAATAACCCAAATTTAATTCCAACCTACTATGATTCATCTTCAGTTTTTCTAACAAATCTAACTTAAGTTTTTAGACCCCTTACCGTGCAAGTATATGCTACGGAAGACCAGACCTAACATGGTAATTACAAATAACTAATTCAAACTATCTACAATGAGAAAATTTTATTTATTCGCAACACTAGTAGTGTTTTGCGGTCAATTTACATTTGCCCAAACTCCTGCTGAACGGCAGGTAATACAGAGCAAATCTAATGTTTCCCAACTCACACAATTGGCGCAAGACTACGAAGCAACGTATTTAAACAATAAAAATGCTGCAATACAAAAAGCATTAATTGACAATATCCCCGTAAAAGTGACCCTAGAAGACGGTAGTTTTGCCGAACTACAGCGCTTTACAGCAGACGGCACTCCTATTTATTATAAAACATATAATGTAGCTGCAGCCAAATCTACCAGAGCCAACCATTTAAACATTGGCGGTAGTTTGGGACTTAGTCTTGACGGTCAAAATATGACTGGCTATGTTTGGGATGGTGGTCACGCCCGAGCTTCACATCAAGAATATGACGGAGCAGGTGGCACCAATCGAGTTACAATTCAGGATGCTGCTTCAGAAGGAGGAACGCAGTTAAATTTTCACGCTGCTCACGTAACAGGAACCATTACTGCATCTGGTGTAGTAGCCAATGCAAAAGGTATGGCACCACGTTCCAGAGTAAATGGATATATGTGGAACAACGATGTTTCTGAAGCGACATCTGCGGCTGCAAATGGGATGCTCTTGTCCAATCACAGTTATGGATTCAGGTCGGATTTAGTTCCAGATCAGTACTTTGGAGCTTACATTCAAGATTCGAGAGATTGGGATAATGTTATGTACAACGCACCCTATTATTTAATGGTAGTCGCTGCTGGAAATGACGGAAATACCAACTACAATGGAAATCCACTTAATGGAAATTCAGCTTATGATAAATTAACGGGTCACTCTACTTCAAAAAACAATATGGTTGTTGCCAATGCGCAGGATGCAAATATTGCTACTAATGGCGATTTAATAAGTGTTTCAATAAACAGCTCAAGTAGTGAAGGTCCTACAGACGATCTTAGAATAAAGCCAGACATTACGGGTAATGGAACTTCTGTGTATTCAACGTATGAAAATAGTAATACGGCTTACGCAAGTATTACGGGAACGTCTATGGCATCTCCAAATGTTACGGGATCGTTATTGTTATTACAACAACACTATAATAATGTAAACGGTTCATTTATGAGAGCTGCTACCTTAAAAGGGTTGGCCTTACACACCGCAGACGATGCAGGGCCATCGGGTCCAGATGCAGTATACGGTTGGGGATTAATGAATAGCAAACGTGCCGCCGAAGTAATTACTGCTGGTGGAACTAACAGTATTATCGACGAGCGTACCTTGTCTTCTGGACAATCGTATTCTATCAATGTGCAGGCAGATGGTAGTAACGATTTAATGGCGTCTATTTCTTGGACCGATGTAGCTGGACAGGTTGTAACGGCAACCAACTCTTCAAATGCAGTTTTGGTAAACGATTTGGATGTTCGCATCACAAAATCTGGAACTACATACTCGCCGTATAGATTAACTTCCATAACCACGAATGGAACAGGTGACAATAACAAAGATCCTTACGAACGTATTGATATAGCAAACGCAACAGGAACCTACACCATTACAGTAACACATAAAGGCTCACTTTCTAGCGGAAGTCAAGCATTTTCATTGGTTGTAACAGGAATTACCACAGGTGGCGGTGGCGATACACAAGCTCCAACCAACCCTACAAATTTGGTTGCTTCTAATGTTACACAAACTACGGTAGATTTGAGTTGGACTGCTTCTACAGATAATATAGCGGTAACAGGATATGATGTGTATCAGGGCAATACTATTTTAGCGACTGTTGCCGGAACAACTGCAAATGTAACTGGATTAACGGCTGCTACGGCATACCAATTTAGAGTGCGTGCAAAAGATGCTGCAGGAAATGTTTCAGGATTCAGTAATACCGTATCTGTGACCACACAAGGTGGTGGCGGTGGAGGAAGCTGTACTGGGGGAATTTCGTCCTATCCATATTCCGAAAGTTTTGAAAGTAGTTTTGGAGCCTGGACACAATCCAGTGCAGACGATATTGACTGGACACGCGACTCAAATGGGACTCCAAGTAGTAACACTGGGCCTTCTAGTGGAAGTAACGGTTCTTTTTATGTATATGTAGAAGCATCTTCACCTAATTACCCAAGTAAGAGTGCCATTTTAAACTCTCCTTGTTTCGACTTAGGAGCAGAAACTTCAGCAACTTTTAGTTTCGATTACCATATGTACGGAGCTACAGATATGGGAAGTATTAGCTTAGAGGCTAGCACGGACAATGGTGGTAGCTGGACTTCAGTATGGAGCCAAACTGGAAATCAAGGAAATTCCTGGCTTTCAGTAGATGTTGATATGAGTGCGTACGTAGGTGGTTCTGTACAACTTCGTTTTAATAGAGTTACAGGAAATACCTGGCAAGCAGATATTGCTCTAGACGCTGCAAGTATGACTACCTCTGGTGGCGGTGGCGGTAACAGTTGCACAGGTGGCGTATCGTTACCATACGCAGAGAGTTTTGAATCTTCTATAGGTGCTTGGACACAAGCTACTACAGACGATATAAACTGGACACGTGACTCTGGAGGAACTCCAAGCAGTAATACAGGACCAAGCAGTGGAGCAGATGGATCTTTTTATATGTATGTGGAAGCATCTTCGCCAAATTACCCAAGTAAGAGCGCAATTTTAAACTCCCCTTGTGTAGATTTAACCGGAGAAAGTGCAGCAAATTTCAATTTTGCATATCATATGTATGGGGCTGCAGATATGGGAAGTATTGCACTGGAGGCAAGTGACGACAACGGAAGTTCTTGGACTTCTCTTTGGAGCAAAACCGGAAACCAAGGTAACGCGTGGTTAACCGAAAGCATTGATCTTGCAGCCTATTTGGGCGGAAGCGTTCAATTACGTTTTAACCGTGTTACCGGAAGTACATGGCAAGCAGATATTGCTGTTGATGATATCTCTATAACAGTAGGTGGCGGAACTAATCCACCACCAACAGGATATTGTGCCTCTAACGGAAACAATACAAGCGATGAGTATATTCAGCGTGTGCAACTTGGTAGCATTAATAACGCATCAGGAGCCTCGGCAGGTGGATATGGAGATTATACATCGCTTTCAACCAATCTTGCTAGTAGTAATACAATTACAATTACTCCAGCCTGGACAGGAACCGTTTATGCTGAAGGGTACGCTGTATGGATAGATTGGAACCGTGATGGAGACTTTGGAGATGCTAACGAATTGGTTTTCTCTAATGCGGCAACTACTGCAACTTCTGTAAGTGGATCTTTTGGGATTCCAGCAGGTGCCTCGGCAGGAGCAACCATTATGCGTGTTTCTATGAAATACAACGCCATTCCTACTACTTGCGAATCGTTTACCTATGGTGAAGTTGAAGATTATCAAGTGGTGATTGGAGCAGGAACCAACAATACATCTAATGATCCTACAGGACCTAACAATGTTTCAACAATTGGTAGTTCTATAGCAATGAATTTGTATCCTAACCCTGTAACAAGAGGTTCTCTACATGTTGAGGTTCTAGGAGCAGAAGGAACACAGTATACTATTTATAATATGCTAGGACAACGCGTAAGCAACGGAGCTTTCACTGAAACCATAGATGTTTCAGCATTGCAAAGTGGTGCTTATTTTATTGAAATTGAAACCGAAAAGCAATCAATAAAAGATAGGTTTATAAAGGAGTAATAATTTAAAACCTAACATTTAAAAAAGAAAGCCCGTTCCATCATTGGAGCGGGCTTTTATCCTTACACCGAAAGCACCTCATCCTCTTCCAACAACGCTTCATTCCGAAGTTTTAAAATAATTTGGGCAACGGTTACAGTATCTTTTTCACAATAAATAATAATTCGGTCTAGGTCGTTTTCTTCGTAATATACGTCACGCACCTGGCTACCGTCAATATCGTCTTTGGGCGATGGGATGCCTAACACGTGCGCCATTAATTTCAGTGAAGTGAAAGTTTTGTAATCGCCAAACTTCCAAAGTTCCAAGGTGTCCAAATGCGGAACTTCCCATGGTTTTTTTCCGAAGAGATTCAGTTTAAAAGGCAAGTCAATGCCGTGAATAATCATTCGGCGAGCAATATAAGGAAAATCGAACTCCTTACCATTATGAGCACACAAGACGTGTTGAGTTTTGTTAAAATGCGTTTCCAGCAACACTTTAAACTCCTTCAACAATGAAACTTCTTCCCCGTGAAAACTTGTTACCCTAAAGGTACGAACGTCGCCTTGCATCTTAAAATACCCTACTGAAATACAGATAATCTTTCCAAATTCGGCCCAGATACCTGCACGATCGTAAAAGGCCTCGGCTGTGTATTCGTCTTTTCGTTGGTAGTTGGTTTTTTGCTCGTAAAGGGCTTGGGTGGTTTCGTCCAACTCATTAAAAGTTGGGTGCTGCGGAACGGTTTCAATATCCAAAAAGAGGATATGTTCCAAGTTAATGCGTTTCAACATAATTTCTGAATAAAAAGGAGGGAGTTGGTTAAAGCTACGAAATTTAATCTAAATCGAGCATTTCATACGCTTCTTCCACATATGTATAAAAGTCACTACTAAACGGAAGATCGCTCCTTGAACCGCGTTGATGCCCTAATCTTACAATGATGAGGTCGTCTTCGGGGATCGTGATGACGTATTGTCCCAAAATACCACGCATGACAAAAATTTGTTTGTCTAGGTGGTCACTCAGCCAAAAACCGTAGCCGTATTCTGGGTTGTCTTCAAATCTTGGTGCAATACTTTTTGCTATAAATGTTGAATCTATAAGTTGTTTGCCATTCCATTTCCCAAAATTTTTATAAAGCTTTCCAAATCGCGCAAAATCTCGGGCGTTACTTGCGAGACAGCAATAGGCTTTCACCAAACGGTTTTCTTTATCGTCAACCTGCCAAAGGGCGGGCTGCTCCATTCCTAATGGGTTCCAAAAACTTTCTTGCAGGTAGGTTTTTAATGGTTTCCCTGTTGCTTTTTCCAGCACCATGGCTAGTAGTTGGGTGTTTCCGCTTAGGTATTTATAAGATTCTCCAGGTGTTTCGGTTACGTCAAGATTTAGGATGGTTTCGGCTAAATCATCATCGTAATAGGAGCGTGCTGTCACACTAAACGGACTCGTATAACTTTCCTCCCAATTAAGTCCGCTAGCCATAGAGGATAAATCTCCTACGGTCATACCTGTATTTTTAAATTTCGGTATAAAATCGCCCACGAGTTGTTCCAAACTGCTAATAAACCCATCTTTAATAGCTTTTCCCAACAATGCTGAAGTAATGCTTTTTGCCATAGAAAAAGAGTTTGTTTGGGATGCTGGGCCATAATTCTCGGCATACTCTTCGTGCCAAACACTATCATTTTTAATGATGAGAAAGGCTATTGTTCCAAAGGTTTTGTGGGTTTCAACTAAGGATTCGGTAGGCTTAATTTTATTGAAATTTTTATGAACAGGCCAGGATTGCGGTTGTGTACTGGCTGGGATGGTTTCATTTTCAAAATAAATATGGTCATCTATAAACGCAGTGGTGTGTCCTGTAAGATATACTACACGAACTCCTTTTAAGATGTAGTCGTAATCGGTACTATAGGCAAGGGCGACAAGGAATACTAGAATGCCAACAAACCATTTTAGGAAGCCTTTTAATTTTTTCATCGGATAAAGTTAAAACAATTCTCCCTGTTTTACAGGGCTCTCGTGTGCCAACAACCATTTTTTACGGTGTAGACCTCCCGCATAACCCGTAAGTGAACCATCGGTACCAATAACGCGGTGACATGGAATAATAACAGCAATAGGATTTTTACCATTGGCACTTGCAGCGGCTCTAATTACTTTGGGATTGCCTAAGTTATTGGCCATTTGCTGATAAGAAGTAGTTTTACCAAACGGAATGGTTTGGAGTTCTTTCCATACTTTTTGCTGAAATTTGGTTCCTTCTGGGGCTAGTTTTACGTTAAATTCGGTTCGTTCTTTATTGAAATATGCTGTTAATTGTTGTACGGTTTCTTTTAAGACTTCAGGCACGATAATAGAAGTTGTCACGGTTTCTTCAGTAAATAGAATTGCTGAAACCCCTTTGTTGGAGCCAACAATTTTAAGCGCACCAATGGGAGTGTTTATATAGGCAGTATCCATGATTTATATTACTCGTTTTCCTCTTCTGGTTGTTGCAGTTCTAGCCCCATACGCTTGGCACGACGTTCCCAGTTTTTACGGGCGGCCATCTGCATGTCTTCAATAGTATCGCTCTCGTCCATAATTTCGAGACCTAAAAGTGTTTCAATAATATCTTCCATCGTTACAATACCAATGGTGTTGCCAAATTCGTCTACCACGAGTGCAATATGTGTACGTTGCTTTAAAAAGGTGTCAAACAATTCAGGAAGCGGTTTTTGACCATTTATAACCGAAAGCTCACGTTTAATATCCCCAAGTGTTTTATTACCGTGTTCTTCTACCAACTCTTCTAAAATATCGTCCTTCAATACAAAACCAGAAATATTGTGAGACTTGTCTTTGTAAATAGGGATTCTAGAAAACCGCGTGTTTTTATGACCTTGATGAAATTCGGTAAGCGTGGTGTTTTCGTTTTCCGTTTCAACTACAGGGAAAGGAGTCATTACATTTTTTGCTAAAACCGATTTAAAAACCAACAGATTTTTAATGACTGCACCTTCATTTTCTTCAAAAACACCTTCTTGCTCGGCTGCATCTGTCAAAGCAATAAACTCTTCCCGGCTCATTGTGCTTACATGAGCAGATTTACCAATAAGCTTGGTAGTAAGTGTTAAAAGCCAAAGGATTCCTGTGTATTTCAGTGGAAACATCATTGCTTTTAAAGAAATAGCTGTAAAAGAACCTAACTTTTTCCAATAGGTAGCACCAATGGTCTTCGGAATAATTTCTGAAATAATTAAAATAAGCAACGTCATTATTGCTGAAACAATCGCAACAAAGTTAAAGCCTAGAAATGAGATATTAATGCCGCCCTCCAGTGCCAATTTACCTGCTTCGTTCCCTACCAATATAGCGCCTACTGTATGTGCAATGGTGTTTACGGTTAAAATTGCAATTAACGGCTTATCGATGTCCTTTTTTATAGCAGCTAATGTTTTGGCATAGCCTTTCCCTTCAGCAGTCTTCATTTTTATGAAGGAAGGCGTAAAACTGAGCAGTGCAGCTTCCAAAATGGAACACATAAATGAAAAAAAGATGGAAAGTACTGCGTAGAGTATCAATAAGCCCATAAGAGGTGGTTTTTTGGCAAGGTAGTTTATTTGCTGGCTTTTAGGTATTAAAGATATTTTAAAATTTGGATATCGTCATGCAAATAGTTGGAATTTAGAACTTGAACCGTATAATTTATTTAATAAAATTTTACCAGCCCGAATATCCAGGCGGTTCCACATCTTTCAAATTGAGGTACACGATTAATTGCCCGCGGTGGTGCGTAACGTGGTCTTGCAATAGGTTTAAAATCTGAAGTTTGCTTTTCTGGCCTGCAAAGAAGTCTACCGTTTCAGAAAGTTTCGATGTATCTGTATCCTTGACAGCTTTAGCGACATAGTTGAAAGAATTCTCTAACGTCTTAATTATTCTTTCCTTTTCGTTTTCAACAATTGAAATTTCACTTTCTTCCTTGTTTAAATATTTTGCGCCTAACCATTCCATATTAGATTGAATATGTAAAAGCTGCTCTTTAAAAGTCATTTGGCGCTCCGTGGGTTTAAAATCGTAGTATTCCTCAGGCATCGCTTCTGCAATCCCAATGAGGTAATTTTTACTGTTTTCCCATTTTTCTAGCCATGCTCCTTTTGGAGTTGTTTGTTGGGCAAAACTGTTTGCGAAGCTAAGTAGAGAAATAACTAAAAGTAACTTTTTCATCTTTTCAAGAAATTAGCTTCACAACATCTTTAGCAAAATAACTAGCAATAATACTCGCTCCAGCTCTTTTAATTGCAATTACCTGTTCCATCATAACGGCATCATGGTCCAACCAGCCTTTTTCGGCAGCGGCTTTTAACATCGCATACTCACCACTTACCTGGTATACAGCAACAGGAATATTTACAGCTTCTTTAATATCACGAACAATATCTAAATAACACAAGCCTGGTTTTATCATTACGATATCGGCTCCTTCATCAATATCCATCAAGGTTTCTTTAATGGATTCGGTACGATTGGCAGGATCCATCTGGTAGGTTTGCTTGTCTTGAGGAATATTTTTTTGGTCTACGGGTGCGCTGTCTAAAGCATCCCGAAAAGGCCCGTAAAAAGCACTGGCATATTTGGCACTGTAGCTCATAATTCCGGTATCGTGAAAACCTTCGTCTTCTAACAGGCTACGGATTTCAAAAATACGGCCATCCATCATATCGCTTGGAGCTACAAAGTCTGCTCCGGCGTTGGCGTGGCTTAGGGACATTTCGGCTAGGACGGCGTTAGTGTCGTCGTTTACTATGGCGCCTTCGCTTATAATTCCATCATGGCCGTAGCTCGAATATGGATCCATTGCCACATCGGTCATGACCAACATTTCTGGACATGTTTCTTTAACTGTTTTAATGGCGCGTTGCATTAACCCGTCTTTGTTTAAGGCTTCAGTACCGCTATTGTCCTTTAAGTTATCGGGTACTTTTACAAAAAGCAAAACCGATTTCAACCCCAAAGACCATAATTCTTTTACTTCAACTTTCAGCAAATCTAGACTGTAACGGTAGTAATTGGGCATAGATGTAATTTCTTCTTTTATACCTTTTCCTTCTACGATAAAAAGTGGTACTAAAAAGTCGTTTGGAGAAATTATAGTTTCTCTCACCAAGCTTCGTATGGCTTCATTCTGGCGTAGTCTTCTGTTTCTGCGGAGTGGGTACATGCTTTTCTATGTATGACGGAATTGTTTCGTGTCAATTCCCTATTTTTAACCCTGCAAAGGTACTAATATTAAAAGAGCCCCGCCCAATTTGAGCTTGCTAACACCACACTTCAATTTCAGCTATCCATGGCGAACGTACCAACACCGTTTCCTGAAGGAATTTGACACCCATATTGAAGACGACCACCTACATGTAGTTGCCCCTCCAGGATCGGGAAAAACTGTTTTAGGACTAGAAATGGTGCAACGCTTAAACAAAAAGGCTCTTATTTTATCTCCTACACTAACTATTAGAAACCAATGGCACGAGCGTATGCTGGAGTGTTTTGTGAAGGATAAAGACTGTATTAAAACTTCTTTCGACATTAAAAACCCTGCAATTCTCACATTTTCTACCTACCAATCTTTGCATTCTTTTTTTAAAAACGATGTAGAGTTTTCTGCGGAAGAGTTACTTGCTTTTTTTCAGCAAGCAGGGATAGGCACCTTGGTATTAGACGAAGCGCATCATCTTAAAAATGAATGGTGGAAGCCGCTTTTTAGCTTAAAACCATTACAAAATTGCACATTAATTGCCCTTACCGCTACACCTCCATACGATAGCGAACAGGCCGAAATAAAAAAATATTTTGACCTTTGCGGCCCCATAGATATGGAAATTGGCGTGCCCGAACTGGTGCGTGAAGGTAACTTATGCCCACACCAAGACTATATCTATTTTTCTAAACCTGAAGCCGAACAAATTAGATATATTATTACCTATCGGGAACGTATAATGCAATTTGTAAATGCGCTAAAAAACAACCAAGAATTTATAAAATTTGTCCAAAAACATCCATTTTATGCTGAAACTGAAGCGAATTTGGATGAAATTTATAAAAGTCCAGAACGCTTTTCGGCATTATTAATCTTTTTAAATGCTGCGGGTATTGAAATCTCAGAAACTAAAACTCAGTTCTTGGGAATTGACACTAAAAAATTAATTTTTCCATCATTAACGTACCAGTGGGTGGAAGCCTTGCTCAATCCTTTTTTAATTGAAGATAGAAAGTTTTATGTGAAAGAGGAGGCATTGCTGCTGTCTGTTGAAAAACAACTTCGGAAAATTGGTGCATTCGATTTAAAACGGATTAATCTTGTTGGGGAACAAAGTCTTTACCGAAAACTTGCACAAAGCCCTTCTAAGCTAAAAAGCATTGTTGAAATTGTAAAAACGGAAAGCCAGAATCTAAAAAGCGGGTTGCGAATGGTTGTGCTTTCAGATTATATTCGGAAAGAATTTTTGGAAGTACAGCACACGCAATCTATTTCGGAGATAAACAAACTGGGTGTTGTTCCTATTTTTCAATATGTGCGTAATGCAATTAAAAATGACACAGCTTTTCCGCTAAAACAAGAAAAGTTGGCTGTTTTAACAGGTTCGTTAGTAATTATTCATAATTCAATTGTGGATGAACTTTCAGTACTTATTTCAGCAGAAGATTTTAGTCAAGAAATTCTTTGGGAGACAGAGTTTATTAGTATAAAACCCAATGTGGCCGCAAGCAAAGAAATGGTAGGCGCTATAACCCAACTTTTTGAGAAGGGAACTATTGAAGTACTCATTGGCACCAAATCGTTATTGGGCGAGGGTTGGGATGCACCCGCTATAAATACTCTTATTTTGGCAAGTTTTGTAGGTTCTTTTGTAATGTCTAACCAAATGCGAGGACGTGCCATTCGGGTAAATTCCTTGCAACCCGATAAAGTGGCAAATATTTGGCACATTGCCTGTGTAGATCCCACAAGTGAGCAAGGAGGGGCAGATTTGGAATTACTTTACAGAAGGTTTGAAGCGTTCTGTGGAATTTCACTCGAGGGTAAACCGTATATTGAAAATGGTCCAGGCCGTTTAAAATTGATCCAAGAAACACATTGGGATATTTCGGCATTAAATAAAAAAATGAAACAGCTTGCTACAAAACGCGAAAGGGTTTCAGAAAGATGGAAAAATGCAATTGGAGATGGAGCTGTTTTAGTGCGCGAGCTAAAACTAAATTATCAAAAAGAGGAAACCCATGGAATGCTCAAAAAGCTCTACTTTAAAGATGCCTTAGCCTATATTTTATTTGAACTCACAGCACTTTTTAATATTGTCCTTCCCGAATTATTTTTCAAAAATTTTACCACATTGCTTTCTAAAGGAGTGTTGTATTTTTTGTATGCTTTAATTTTGGGCTTTGCAATGATTTTATTGCCCAAAACAGTAAAAGCGGTAGTGTTATACGTAAAATATGGTCGTAGAGACAAGGAACTTTTAAAGATTGCACAGGCGTTAAAGAATGCAATGGTAGCCAAAGAACTAATTTCTGAAACGGAGCATACAGTTTCCTTGAAAGTAGACAGATTTGAAGACGGGTCGCTATCGTGTTATTTGGTGGGAGCTAGTGCTAAAGAAGGAGTCTTATTTGTAAATTATTTACAGGAAATTATTAATCCTGTTGTAAACCCACGGTATTTAATTTCGCAAACCAGTTGGCTACGAAAAAAACTGGGTTTTTCTAATTACTACTCGGTTCCTAAGGATTTTGGACAACGGAAAGTAGATGCCGCGGTTTTCTTCTCGGCTTGGCTTCGGTATAACGGAGCAGCCCAATTAGTATTTACACGCAATTTAGAAGGAAGAAAATTAATGCTTAAAGCACGTTTTCAATCCTATCAAGACAATCACAAAGTTGCATCAAAAGCAGCACTTATTTGGAAATAATACAAAAAAAGACGCCCTAACGATAGAGCGTCTTTTTTAGCAATTGCGATTCTTAACTACTGTTTTTGCATCGCTTTAGGTTTCTTAATCCATTCACCATCTTTTGAGGCAAATACGGTTTTAGTGGCAGTTTTTGCATCGTTTGATCCAGCTGATAAGACTAGCTTATATTCCTGCTTGTCGTTCACATACGCTTTTTGAACTGTTGCCCCTTCAAAATCGTTAGCAAGTGCTTTCACTACAGGTGCGGGCAATTCGGTCGCTTTAATTTCTTTAAAGGTTACAGGTTGTGCATCGGCTTTTGCCAATAATTTTGTCTCTTCCTGAGCAGTTACTTCTTCAACAGCATTTGTTGGGTCTTGTGTTTCTACTTCTTTTTCTTGCGCTTGCATTGCTGTAAGGGTTCCTAATGCGAATACGGCGGTTAACAATAACTTTTTCATAGTTTTCAGTTTAAATATTAATTTTTATTTGTGGTAGATATAAAGAAAAAGTAGTGCCAATAGATTTTATAACACAAAATATTATATAAACTACTGGTATGTATGCAATTAAAGAGGTGTTACAGAAATGTATGGTAATTATTTTACGAGAACTTTAAGAAACGGGTGTGTAAGTATTACACCGCAAGTGTATCTTAATTCAAAGACGTAATTTATTTAACCAAATTGCTAATCCAAGTGAAAGCTATAAACATCAAGAATACAAAAGTTCCAACCGTATAAAGGTTAGGTACTAAAAAACCCCCAGCAACTCCTACAAGAAGCATAGCTCCTCCGTAAACTAAACCAAAATTCCTGCTTTTTGCGGTTGGTTGTAGAAAGGCTCTAGGTAACGGTAGTAAAGCGCACAAAAATGTAACTGCTAATAATAGAAGGTAGTCTATATTTACTACGTAATATGAAATTCCAGATAATAGTCCCGCAATCAATAGTAAAGAAAAGGCAGTACCACTATTTTTTTCAAGCTCACTAAGCAGGTATTTTCCATAATTGTCAAAATTAAGAATCGCATTACTTAAAGGTTCCATAAACCAGCTTCCTAAAGCAAATATCAAGTAAACAATAATTAGTGGAAGTACAAGAAATTCTAACCCGCTAGCAGTTAAAAATTTAACTCCTAGACGGTATGCAATATAAATTCCAATAATAAACACCCATTGATTTTTTGTGTTTTTATTGGCCATCCAAAACTCATATTTTAAATACCACTTGTACAATAAGTTTTTAGATTTTAGGGCTGTACTCATACCATCACGTGCGTTCCAGTTGTTTGGGTCAAACTGTAATGCTTCTTTAAAGTGATGTAAGGCCTTTTGGGTTTCACCATTTTCTAAGGCTACCCAGCCAACGCTGGCATGTGAGTCGCTATCCTCCGGGTTTTGTTGTAATAGGTGTTCAACTGTTTGTGAAGCTGCTTCTTTCTGCTTTAGTTTAGTGAGTAATTGAGCCCGTAGATTTAAACAAAAAGTGTTGTTTGGTTCTATAGATAAACCTTCATTTACTGCAACAAGGGCAGCTGAAAATTCTTTTTGATTAAAAAAAATGGCTCCTTTAAACCCAAAATAATCTGCTCTATAGGGAAAAATTGAAATAGCTTCATTAATATTTTTTGTAGCATCTTTTATATTGTTCTTTTCGAGTGCTATTCGGGCTCTTAAAAAAAACACATCTGGATTTTCAGGGTCTTCTTGTAATAATTTAATGGAAATCTGTTCTGCTTGTGTAATATCATGTTCATTAAGGTAAGAATTGGCCAAATAGAACAGGCTTTCAAAATCTTTTTCTTTTGAAAGATGGTTAATAGCTTCTTTGTATCGCCCTAATTCATACAGTTGTACTCCTCTTTGCTTGTTTGCAGGCTCCATTATTTTTTTATTTTCATATACGTTAATATATCGTCGTAGAGTCCGCTATCATTTGCGTATAGTGCATAGTTTTTAGCAGAGGCAAACCACTCTTTGGTACTTGCTTTTGTTTTTTTTATGCTTTTTAAAATATCTTTAGTTGTTAAGGGTTTCGGTATTCCATCTTTGAAGGAAGCTTCCAGTTTTTTCTCCACAGCCTTATCTATTACAGCTTGTATATCTGCGCCAGAAAATTCTTTTGAAGCTTTTGATAAGGCTACATAGTCGATTACCTGAGTGGGTTTATTGGCTAGATGAATCCTAAAGATTTCAGCCTTGGCTTTTTCGTCTGGAGGAGCAACAAATATAATGCGATCAAAACGTCCTGGTCTTCTAAATGCGGGGTCTAAATACCAGGGTGCATTTGTGGCCCCTAACACAAGCAACCCGTCGTTATCTGCTTCTAGACCATCCAACTCTGCCAAGAATTGATTAATTACAGTACGGCCCGCTGTCTTGTTCATGTCTGTTCTATTGGCACCCAAAGCATCAATTTCGTCTATAAATATAACACAGGGGTTATTTTGTCTTGCGGTTTCAAAAATTTCGTGAAGATTGCGTTCGCTACTACCAATCCACATGTCAAGTATATCATTAATACCTACACTAATAAAATTGGCCTTGATTTCGCCTGCAGTTGCACGTGCCATAAGTGTTTTGCCACAGCCTGGAGGGCCGTATAACAAAATTCCGCCACCTACCTTTTTGCCATACGCTTTGTAAAGATCCTTGTGCTCTAACGGCTTTATAATTTTGAGAGAAATTTCATTTTTAACTTCATCCATCCCTCCAACTTTATCAAAACTTGCGTTGGGTTTTTTTAAAAATGAAAGCCCATCTTCGTCAACAAATGATTGGCTGGATTGTGATGGCATAACTTTTAAAGAACTATCAAAACTTTCATTAGTATAGTTTGGATCGATTTCTAATAGTCTTTTATAGGTTTCCTGAGCTTCGGATATATGTTTTTGATTTATCTGACAGTGACACAATAATTCCAGATGGGAAAGGGTGGCACTGTTTTTTGTTATTTCTTCCAGCAATACTTCTGCTGCAGGTATTTTATTCTGCTTGTAAAAACAATTTGCGAGTTGAAATTTTGCTTCAGTGTTTTTTGAATCCAGATCAATGATTTCTATAAGGTGAAGCTCTGCATTTTTGAAATCGCCCTGTTGTGCATAGAGTTTTGAAACTTGCAATTTTAAGGGGATATTATCTGGTGAAAACTGAAGGGCCTGTAACAGACTTTCTAACATTTGTTAAAATTTTAAGGCAAAGATATTGCATTAAACCCAATCTTTAGGATTTTTAAGAACATCCAACAGCTTTTCCTCTTCACTTCCTGTTTCTGGTTGGTGGTCGTACACCCATTGTACTTTTGGGGGTAGGCTCATTAAAATACTTTCAATACGGCCATTGGTTTTTAAACCAAAGAGTGTTCCTTTATCATGTACTAAATTGAATTCTACATAACGTCCCCGACGGATTTCCTGCCAATTTTTTTGAGTTTCATTGAATGGAAGGTTTTTTCGTTTTTCAACAATAGGAACATAGGCTTCAAGAAAGCTATCACCTACTTCGGTCACAAAATTATACCAGGCTTGCATGGTCATTTCTTCGGAAACTTTACAGTAATCAAAAAACAACCCCCCAATACCACGGCCTTCATTACGATGTGTGTTGTAAAAATAGTCGTCGCAACGTTTTTTATAGGTTGCATAAAACTCGGGATTATGAGGATTGCAAGCTGTTTTGCACGTTTTATGAAAGTGTATAGCGTCTTCCTCAAACAAATAATAAGGCGTTAAGTCTTGCCCGCCTCCAAACCATTGATCTACAATGTCGCCTTGTGCATTGTACATTTCAAAATAGCGCCAGTTTGCGTGTACTGTTGGTACCATTGGGTTTACTGGATGTAATACCAAGCTCAATCCGCAAGCAAAAAAATCGGCATCTTTCACACCAAAATACTGTTGCATGGATTCAGGCAATTTTCCGTGTACTTCGCTAATGTTTACGCCACCTTTTTCAAAAACAGCTCCATTTTCGATAACACGTGTACGGCCGCCGCCGCCTTCTTTCCGTTTCCAAAGATCTTCTTTGAATGTTGCACTACCATCAACTTCTTCAAGTTTTGAAGTAATGGTATTTTGAAGGTTATGTATGTAGGTTACAAATTGTTTTTTCATTTCTTAAGTTCGTAAAGTTCCATGTCCAATGGATTTTCACCTGTTGGAGTAAATTCTTTTTTTAGTGTTTTAATATGCGTAAATCCACACTTTTCGGCCACTTTAATACTTCCTGAATTAGTTTTGTGGGCAATAATAATGAGGGTCTCTAATTTCAAATTATTAAACGCAACAAAAGATAAATGTTTTACAGCATTGGATATAATTCCTTGTCCGTTAAAATTTTCAGCAAGACAATAGGCAAATTCTCCTTGTTTTGTTTCCCAATCTAATTCTTTTAAATAGACAAGCCCAATTAACTCAGACCGAATTTTAATAGTATATAGTAATTGTTTTTTCTGAATGATATCCTCCGAAATAGTTTCAATAAAATGAATACTATCTTTTAAAGTGAGATTAGAAGCTACGGTTAGAGGGAAGTATCTTTGAAAGTATGCGATATTTGAAATTATTAGCCGGTTTAATGCCTTGGCGTCTTCCAAGGTAATTAAAGCCATATTAATTTCAGAATTTTTAAGCATCGATAGCTTTATTTTGAGGCATGCCTGCTTTTAACTTCTCATTTTCTTTCAGCAAACGTAAAGTTTCTGTAGTGGAAGCAGTTACAGATAGTGGAAGCACTAAAATAATTCCAACCACGGGAATAAACAACATCGCCATAAAAATAATACCGTTACCTATGGCAATACCACTATTGTTACGTACAAATTTGGTGCTTTCGTTATACTTAAAATGGCGTTCTAGGGTGTAATCCATATTTCCAAAACCTGCGTAATATGACTGAATCAAAAAGATTAAAATACCAGTAAAAATATTGACGCCAGGAATAAAGCTTAAAATAAGCAATGGAAGGGTAAATAGTAGTTCCAGAAATAAATTGCGAACATTAATCCGTACACCACGCCATAACTGTGCTGCGTTTGTAGTATCACGATGTTGGTGTGTTTCTCCCAAGAGATATGCTTCAATTTTTTCTGAAACGGGACTCATAAAAGGAGCACTTAATGCTAAAATAATGTGTTTATAGGTAATTAATCCAAGGGCTATAATAGTAAGTGCACCAAGGAAATCACTAATTTTTCGGAAGGTTTCTGCACCCCATTCCCAAAACCATATTTTTGAAATTAAACCCCCAATGGTGTCGCTTAATCCCCAGGCAATTAATCCAATAAGGCTAAAAGTAACTATGCTAATAAGGATTGGAACACCAAAATATTTCCATAGCTTCAATTGGTTTATGAGCTTAAAAGTTCCTCCGTAGGCTCTAATGCCCTTTATAATGTTTCTAAACATTTATTCGATTAAGTACGTTAATTGGTTTTGCAATTTATCGAAATCTTCTAAAACATATATTTTTTTGGCTTTTTCGGCCTTTTCTTGAAGAAAAGTAATCATTTCTGTTTCACTTTGATTCAAAAAATTCAAAAAACAGATTCTGCCAATGGTGTTATTGTGTAAATCCATTGCCTCGTCTAATAATTCGTTTTGGGTTACTTTTTCATACAAATCGGTTACTTTTTGCGCCCAAAACACACTTTTTTGCTTGTTTTTGAGAATTTTCATCGTTTTTATACAAATGAGCAGATTCCAAAGTGCATGTCTAAAAGCGTTAGCCTTATTGCTCTTATGGTGATTATTGCCATACAATTCCTCGCAAATTTGAAACGTTCTTTTAGTCGCCTTTAGTGTAGGGATAATAAGCAGTGGCTGTTTCAGAAATAAAACTGAAAGCTGCCACAATTGAGTAATACTCAATTTTTTGATGCGTGCCCAGATTTTCACGATTCGACCTTATATTCTTTCACTGCTTCAATAAAAGCACCTGCATTTTCCAACGGAATATTGGGTAAGATTCCGTGTCCTAAATTTACGATATAGCGGTCTTTTCCAAATTCATCTATCATTTGCTTTACCATTTTTTTAATTTCGGAAGGAGGGCTAAACAAGCGTGTAGGGTCAAAATTTCCTTGTAATGTAATTTTTCCACCTGTTAAATAACGTGCATTTTTTGGAGAGCATGTCCAATCTACTCCCAAAGCACTCGCGCCACTTTTTGCCATTGTATCTAACGCAAACCAACATCCTTTCCCAAAAGCAATTACTGGAGCTTCGTCTTTTAAAGCATCAATAATTTGCTGAATGTATTGCCAGGAAAACGTTTTATAATCCTCTGGCGATAACATCCCACCCCAACTGTCAAAAACTTGTAAGGCATTAACACCAGCTTTTACTTTTTCCTTTAAATAAGCAATAGTAGTATCAGTTATTTTTTGCAACAATTCATGAGCAGCTACAGGTTGGGTAAAGCAGAATTCTTTTGCTTTGTCAAAATTTTTACTGCCTTGCCCTTGTACGCAGTAACACAAAATAGTCCATGGAGAACCTGCAAAACCAATTAATGGAATATCATCATTTAGTTTTTCTTTGGTCATTTTAATGGCGTCCATCACATATCCTAATGTATCGTGTATATCTGGAACAATAACGCTATCCAAATCTTTATGGGTACGAATAGGATTGGGTAGCCAAGGTCCAAGGCCAGGTTTCATCTCTACGTGAATATTCATAGCTTGTGGAATCACCAAAATATCACAGAATAAAATTGCTGCATCCATCCCATAACGACGAATGGGTTGTACTGTTATTTCACTAGCTAATTCGGGCGTTTGACACCGAGTAAAAAAGTCGTATTTAGCTTTTATTTCCATGAATTCTGGAAGATAACGGCCTGCCTGGCGCATCATCCAAACAGGTGGGCGGTTTACGGTTTCACCTTTTAAAGCACGGAGGAATAAATCGTTTTTAATCATAATTAGTTTTCAGCTACTAATGGCTATTTAATGTTTTTACTGCCTTTGCAATCACGCTTTCTACGGAAGTCGTATTGGCAACCACAACGTTGGATGTATATTTTTGAGCTTCAGTCGCGGTTGTTTTACCAATGCAAAAAGCTATTGTATTTTTTAAGTTATTTTGACAAACAAAACTTTCCACTCCACTTGGACTAAAAAACAGAATTCCGTCCCACTTTTGGTCAAATTTGCGTGGTTTTAGGCTTGTTTTATATGTTTTTACTTCAGAAAAGTCAATTTTTGATGTTTTCAGTGTGTTAGGTATTTCGTCTCTTCTTTTGGTTCCGCAGAAAAAATAAAACACCTCGTTTTTACGGTTTTTTACTATAAAATCGGCTAATTCTGACCCATAGTCGTTCATTTTTGTCACTTTTAGTCCGTTTTCTTCTAAAAGTACTTTTGTTTTCTGACCTACGCAGAAAACCCTCGAAATCTTCGTCCCCAACCCTTCCCCTTTGCGAGAAGGATGGAGTAGGTTCGTTTGTTTTAAAAATGAACGAACCCCATTCTGACTTGTAAATATTGCATTCTCGATATTAGACGGAATTTCGAAATCTAAAAATTCAATTTCAATTGCATTATAATCTACCAAGCTAAAACCTGCACCGAGTAGTAAATCTCGTTGGTTGGGTTTTAGTTTTTTTGTGGAGAGGATTTTAATTTGACTAGGTTCATCTATAATTGTACTTCCCCTCATCCCCAGCCCTTCTCCCTCTGAGAAAGGAGAAGATTCGGATTTATTTTTAGAATTGGCTTTGTTAATTTGAGTTTTTTTAAAGTGAGATTCTGTTTGTGATTGAATTTTTTTAATGTCAGTATATATTTTTCCAATATCATTAAAGACAACGGCATTTTTATATCGTAAGACTCTATAGCCTAAAAAATTTAAATGATAATCTCGCTGTCCATCATTATATTTTTGAACTTTTTCACTATGGTAACCGCCATCAAGCGCAATAATCAACTCAAGTTCGTCACAATAAAAGTCAACTATATATTCTTTTAAAGGGTGTTGACGTCTAAATTTTAAATTTTCAAAATTCCTATTACGTAAAATATCCCAAAGAGTACTTTCAGCAGGAGTTTGTTGCTGTCTAAGATGACGTGCTATTTGAGTCTTTTTGCTTTTCATATGTGGTTCGAAACTTTAGTTTCGTTGCTCCCCTCTCAGCGGGAGAGGGGTTGGGGGTGAGGGAACTTTCTAATGTTTATTTCATCCCCCTTTTAATCTCCGCCATCAATTCACTTCCGCCGGCACTCAATAAATCTTTAGCCTTTTCAACACCAAGTATTTGCTTTTTATCATCAAGTAAATTTAATGTAGTTGAAGCTGCAATTTCTAACTTCTTCTTCCCATCCATCGAAAATAAACATCCCTTAAATTGTATACTGTCTCCCACAATCTCTGCCAATGCGCCAATAGGCGCGGTGCAACCTCCTTCTAATGTTCTTAAAAAATCTCGCTCTATTTGGGTGCAAATTTCTGAGGGTTGGTGATTCAGTTTTGAAAGCGCCTTCTTACAAAAAGCATCATTTTCTAAAGCAACCACCACCATTGCTCCTTGTGCTGGAGCTGGGAGCATCCAGTTTAACGTTTCAAAATGCTCTGGGAGTACATCTATTCTTTTTAAACCAGCTTTGGCAAAAATGGCACCTTGCCAATTATTGTCTTGTAATTTTTGCAACCTTGTATTTACATTTCCCCGTAAATCTACAACCGTATGGTGTGCATATCTGGATAGCCACTGTGCTTTTCTACGTAAACTCCCTGTGGCGATGGTACACGGTTTCTCAAAATTAATGTTACCTTTTGTCACCAAAATATCTTCGGTTGCAGCACGTTCCAAAACTGCGGCTTGAATTATACCTTTTGGTAGGGCTGTAGGGACATCTTTCATACTGTGTACGGCAATGTCTACCGATCCAGTAAGCATTGCAATGTCTAATGTTTTGGTAAAAATTCCAGTAATGCCCATCTCATACAACGGCTTGTCCAAGACAAGGTCACCTGTAGATTTTACGGGTACTAATATAGTTTTATAGCCTAAATTTTCGAGTTTTTCTTTAACTGTAGTTGCTTGCCAAAGTGCTAGTTGGCTGTCGCGGGTACCAATGCGAATTACCTTATCCATTGTCAGTTTCGTTTAGCTGAAAAACTTGACGAATTAACTCGGCACTCTCATGTGCACTGCCATTAGCTCCTTTAAGATGATTGGCAAATTGCGTCGTGATTTTCTGAATAATTCTATTCGTTAAAATTTCGGCTTGCTCTTCGTTGAAATCGGAACGTTTACGGCGCTGATTGTCAATTTCACCTGCTTTTATTTCTGAAAGCTTAGTCTTAAGAGCTTTTAGAGTAGGTGCAAAGCTGCGATTTTGTGCCCAGGTGTTAAATTCGGCTGCAATTTCAGCAATGATAGTGTAGGCCAACGGAATTTGAGATTGTCTGTGTGCCAAGGTAGCGTCCGTCACCTTCGATAATTCGTCTAAATGAATTAAGGTTACGTATTCGTTATCTTTCACGGTTGAAGAAACATTTTTCGGAATAGAAAGATCTAAAATAAGTAAAGGTTTTTTTAAATAAAGTAATTCCTTTGAAATAGTAGGCTGTTGTGCGCCTGTAGCGACAATTAATATATCGGTCTGTGCAATTTCACTTTGAATATTTGCATAGTCTTTTACAACCAAATTAAACTTCCCTGCAATTTCTTCAGCTTTTACTTTTGTGCGATTTATAAGCGTAATATGCTCGTTTTTGGTGTGTTTTATAAGATTTTCGCACGTATTACGACCAATTTTGCCAATTCCGAATAATAAAATGTTCTTTTCAGAAACATATGGGACACGTGCCATAATATATTGTACCGCAGCAAAACTTACTGAAGTCGCTCCCGTTGAAATTTCAGTTTCATTTTTTATGCGTTTGCTGGCTTGGATTACAGCATTTACAAGCCGCTCCATATACGCATTGAGTAGCCCTATCTTTTTGGAACGTTTAAAACCAATTCGCAACTGACTTATAATCTCAAAATCTCCAAGGATTTGACTGTCTAATCCTGTTCCTACATTAAAAAGGTGAGAAACGGCTTTTTCATTTTTATGAATATAGGCTACTTTTTCGAATTCCTCTACGGTACCATTCGTGTGTTCGCAAAGTAACTTTATGAGCTGAAAAGGATGTTGCGCAAAACCATAGAGTTCGGTTCTATTGCAAGTGGAAAGCAGGCTTAATGCGGCAATACCTTCAGCTTTAGCAGCAATTAAAATGGCTTCTTGAGCTGTTTCAGAAATACTGAAATGTCCACGAATCTCGGCATCGGCCTTTTTGTAATTAAGACCAATGGCGTAGAAATTGCCCTCTTCAGAAGAAAAATGTCGTTTGCTTTCTTTGTTATTCAACATTAAAAATTTTTAGGGCTTGTCCTGAACGCCAGCCAGACAAATCATTCTGGCGGGTAGTCGAAGGGCAAAAATAAACACTCCATATTTCAAAAAACAACGCCAGACGTCTCAATTGTATCGATTGCTGTAGAAAAACCTCGAAAATTAAGGGAATTTCAGCTTATGTCAATAATAACGTATCTTTGTGGCATGTGTGAATATTGCTTATTTATAATAATTCTAAATAAATGAAACCAATAGTGGAATCAATTACAGAAAAAAATATCGCTGAAGGTATTTATACCGAAACGAAGATTGAAGATGGATTTTTTATCTTAAAATTTAAAAACGAAAATTCTGATATTCAGCTGTATAAACGTGAAGTAAGTAGCGATTATGTTCAGTTTCATTTTTGTGTAAAAGGATCTGGGTCTTTCAGTTTTAATAATGGGAATTATAGATTGCCCGTAGCTGAAGATACGTCACTATTATTATACAACCCAGAACGCGATTTGCCAATTAATGTAGCTGTATTGCCTAATTCTTGGGTGCTTTCGGTATTACTTCCTATTAAAAAATTTCATACGTTGTTTTCTTCAGAAGCCAATTATATTACTTTTTTAAGCGAAGAAAACAAAGGGCGAAAATATTATAAAGACGCTCATATCTCACCTTCCATGGCTATTGTTTTAAATCAGTTAATGAATTACAATCTGCATCCATCCATTAAACAGCTCTATTTTAAAGGAAAAGCCTACGAATTATTGAGTTTATATTTTAACAGAGAAGAAGATGTAGATGTAGAACAATGCCCGTTTTTGGTGGACGAAGCCAATGTTTCCAAAATTAAAAAGGCAAAAGAAATCATTATCGCCAAAATGGCCGAACCTCCCACATTACAGGAATTAGCAGATGAAATTCAACTGCCACTCAACAAATTAAAAGAAGGGTTTAAACAAATTTATGGCGATACAGTGTTCAGTTTTTTGTTCGACTATAAAATGGAGGTTGCCCGTCAATTATTAGCCACGGGAGCCCACAATGTGAATGAAGTTGGATTAAAAGTTGGTTATAGTACTGCGAGCCATTTTATTGCGGCATTTAAAAAGAAATTTGGGACTACACCTAAGAAATTTGTGATGGGGCTTAGCTCCTAGCATCGCAAACTTCAAAAATAACGAAATCTCAATATGTGGAAAACACTATCGCATAGTGCATTTATCACACTATTTTGTTAATCTATCTTACACGGTTTTTAAAGCCAATTATAAGCAGTATTTTTGTTTTTTAAGTGAAGTTGAGATGTCTGTTCGAGCGCAGTCGAGAACTTCTTGAATAGAAGGACATTTCAAAAAACCTCTCGACTGCGCTCGAGGAGACAATTTAAATATGAATAAAAAAGGAGTCCTTTTAGTAAATCTCGGGTCACCCGATAGCACCAAACCAAAAGACGTAAAAAAATATCTAGACGAGTTTTTAATGGACCCGCGAGTAATAGATGTTCCTCGGTGGGCGCGTATTTTGTTAGTACGCGGTATTATTTTAAATACACGTCCAAAGCAATCTGCCAAAGCCTACGCTAAAATTTGGTGGGATGAAGGGTCGCCATTAATTGTGCTTTCTGAAAGGTTACAGAAAAAAGTTCAAGAAAAACTGAATGTCCCTGTAGCATTAGCCATGCGCTACGGAAGTATGACACTTAAAAAAGGGTTGCAAGAATTGGTAGACCAAGGCTGTACCGAGATTAAAACCATCCCGCTCTACCCGCAATTTGCTATGGCCACTACCGAAACTATTGATGTAAAAGTAGACGAACTGGTTGCCGAGCACTTTCCACAGGTAAAAATCACCAGAACACCAGCGTTTTATAACCGCGAAGACTATAAAGAGGTGCTGTCTAAAAGTATTGCTGAAAGTTTAGACGGATTGGACTACGATCATATTTTATTTAGCTACCATGGCGTTCCGGAAAGACACATCCGCAAACGGGATATCACCAACGGAAACTGTAAAATGAATGGCAAGTGTTGCTTTAAAAAAGGGTCGCCACAACACGAATTTTGTTACCGTCACCAATGTGAAATTACCACAGTGAATGTTGCAAAAAAGCTAGGACTTAAAAATGGTACATACTCAACTACCTTCCAGTCCAGATTAGGCTTCGATCCATGGTTACAGCCTTATACAGACCGAACCATTGAACGCATGGGCAAGGCTGGTACTAAAAAAATGGCGATTGTAACACCAGCTTTTGTAAGTGATTGCCTGGAAACACTGGAAGAAATTGCCATGGAAGGGGAAGAAATTTTCCACGAAGTAGGCGGAAAGGAGTTCACCGTAATCCCTTGCTTAAACGACCGTGAAGATTTTGCACAAGTATTGGTAAATATGGTAGAAGAATGGCGGATTGTGAATACAGCGAAAGCCATTGCTTAACTAAAAACACAAAAAAACACACCACTCTCCTCTCCTTCTAAGGAGAGGGAGCTTAAATCCTTACCCTGAGGGGGCTACAGAGGTGTTTGTCCCCAATTATAAATTAACAGCAAATTGAATAAACCTAAATCCTCTACCCTTGGTACTGCTTCCATAACCTCTTTATTGGTAAAACAAGCGGTTCCTGCATCCATTGGTATTCTCGTCATGTCTTTGAACATGATCGTAGACACCATATTTGTGGGACGGTGGATTGGCCCTTTGGCTATAAGTGCTATAACGGTGGTCATTCCTGTTACATTTTTTATTGGCGCCATTGGTTTGGCTGTTGGGATTGGTGGTAGTTCGGTCTTGTCACGGGCTCTGGGTTCGGGGGACGACAACAAAGCGCTTCGTGTTTTTGGTAATCAAGTAACCCTTACTTTTTTAACTTCGGGTTTCTTGGCAATACTTGGTTTACTCTTTCAAAACACCCTAATTGAATGGTTTGGAGCAGATGAAAGTTTCAAAGATTTAGCACTTATTTATTATCGCATTGTTATGTATGGCATTGTAATGCTTGCTATGTGTATGATGGGGAACAATGTGATTAGAGCCGAAGGAAAACCAAAATTTGCCATGTATGCTATGATGCTGCCCGCAATTGGTAACATTTTTATGGATTATATCCTTATTAATGTATTCGATTTTGGGATGCAGGGCGCGGCCTGGGCAACGTTTATTAGTTATTTTATCTGTTTTGCTTTTATCGTTTGGTTTTTCATTTTTAAAAGTGAATTGAGATTAACTGCCGAATGTTTGAAACTGAAACGTAAAATAGTTTCTGAAATAAGTGCTCTAAGTTCTGTAACACTTGCAAGACAAGGGGTAATAAGCATATTTACCGTCTTGGTAAATAATGTGCTCATTTCAACAGGAGATGCATTGGACGTGGCTTCCTACGGAATTATTGCTCGTGCATTAATGTTTGCGCTCTTCCCGGTAATTGGCGTAAATCAAGGCTTTTTACCCATTGCTGGATATAATTATGGAGCCAATCAGTTTCAACGTGTGCGGGAAGCAATCAATAAATCTATTTTATATTCGGGCGGATTGGCACTGCTCATTTTTGCCATTATCATGATTTTTGCGCCAGATTTGGTTTCAATTTTTATTAGTAATAAAGAAGGGCAAGATGCCGAAACATTGCGAAACAATGCTGAAATTCTAGCCCGAACTCCCAATGCACTGCGATGGGTTTTTGCAGCAACACCTGTTATAGCAGTACAACTCATAGGTTCTTCTTATTTTCAAGCCATTGGCAAAGCCGTTCCCGCATTACTGTTGAGCTTAACCAAGCAAGGATTCTTTTTAATTCCGCTGATTTTAATTTTACCGAAATTCTACGGGGTTTGGGGCGTATGGATTGCCTTTCCTATTGCCGATGTACTTTCTACAGTTGTTACAGGATATTATTTGAATAGAGCAGTTAGGAAGACGCTGCGCGAACTTTAACTTTCAGAATAAAACGTGAAATAGTATCTTTAAACAAACTTTTTAACCATTTGTTTATGAAACGCATTCAACTCCTCCTTTCGCTTTTATTGGCGACTATTTTCTCCTCAATTTTTACAGAAACCACAAACGCACAAACCTACGACGAATCTCTCTACGGAGCGTTAGAATATAGACTAATTGGTCCGTTTCGCGGTGGTAGAAGTGCCGCTGTAACAGGTGTTCCCGGAAAGCCAAACCTGTATTATTTTGGAAGCACAGGGGGCGGCATCTGGGAAACCAAAGATGGTGGAAGAAATTGGAAAAATATTAGTGACGGATTCTTCGGCGGAAGTATTGGAGCTATTGAAGTTGCCAAAAGCGACCCAAATGTAATCTATGTAGGAGGTGGAGAAAAAACCGTTCGTGGAAATGTTTCTTCAGGATACGGAATGTGGAAAAGTGAAGATGCTGGAAAAACGTGGACTACAGCTGGACTAAAAGATAGCCGGCACGTCCCAAGAATTGCTATACATCCAACCGATTACAACACGGTATATGCAGCTGTAATGGGGAACATTTATAAGCCCACCCAAGAACGAGGTGTCTATAAAAGTACCGACGGCGGAAAAACCTGGCGAAAGACTCTTTTTGTTAATGAAGATTCTGGAGCAGTAGATTTAATTATGGACCCTAATAACCCACGTGTACTGTATGCTTCTACCTGGAATGTACGCCGAACACCCTACAGTTTAAGTAGTGGTGGCGATGGCTCAGCGCTTTGGAAAAGCACCGATAGCGGTGAGACTTGGACCGAAATTTCAAAAAATAAAGGCTTTGCCGAAGGTACCTTAGGAATTATTGGAGTAACCGTTTCCCCAGCAAATAGTGACCGCGTTTGGGCAATTGTTGAAAATAAAGACAAAGGTGGTGTGTATAGAAGTGACGACGGCGGTGAGACCTGGAGTTTGATAAATAGCGAACGTAAATTGCGCCAAAGAGCTTGGTATTACACACGTATTTATGCAGATACCAAAGACCAAGACGTAATGTATGTTTTAAATGTTCGTTACCATAAAAGTACCGATGGTGGAAAAACATACAGCACCCATAATGCACCCCACGGAGACCATCATGACCTTTGGATTTCACCAGAAGATCCTAATCGCATGATTATTGGAGACGATGGAGGCGCACAAGTAAGTTATGACGGTGGTGAGACGTGGAGCACCTATCACAATCAGCCAACTTCGCAATTTTATCGGGTTACCACAGATAATAGTTTTCCCTATAAAATTTATGCTGCACAGCAAGATAATAGCACCGTTCGTATTTCGCATAGAACTGAAGGACGAAGTATCTCGGAAGACGATTGGGAAAGTACTGCAGGAGGCGAAAGCGCACATATTGCTGTAGACCCTTTAAATCCCGATATTGTATATGGTGGTAGCTACGACGGTTTTTTAACTCGATATAATCATGATAAAAACACGGTGAGAAGCATTAGCGTTTGGCCGGACAACCCAATGGGGCACGGTGTAGAAGATATGAAATACCGTTTTCAATGGAATTTTCCCATATTCTTTTCACCACACAACCCAAAGAAATTATATACGGCTTCAAATCATTTACACCTAACAACAAACGAAGGTGAAAGTTGGGATGTGATAAGTCCGGATTTAACCCGAAACGATCCCGAAAAGCAGAAGTCGTCTGGTGGTCCTATTACACAAGATAATACTTCGGTAGAGTATTATTGTACCATTTTTGCGGCTGCCGAAAGCCCCTTGAAAGAAGGCGTTTTATGGACAGGAAGTGACGATGGATTGGTGAATGTGAGCCAAGACGGCGGAAAAACCTGGAGTAATGTAACCCCAAAAGGAATGCCCGAATGGATGATGATTAACAGCGTGGAGCCTTCGGTTTTTGATGCGGGGACCTGTTATATTGCTGGGACGAAATATAAAACGGGCGATTTTGCACCGTATTTGTACAAAACTTCAGATTATGGAAAAACCTGGCAGAAGATTACCAACGGAATTGCTTCAGAGCATTTTACACGTGTAGTTCGTGAAGATCCCAAGCGTAAAGGATTATTATATGCAGGAACCGAAACAGGAATGTACATAAGTTTTGATGATGGTGCTAACTGGAAAACATTTCAGCTTAATTTACCCATTGTTCCTATTACAGATTTAGCATTAAAAGACAATAATTTAATTGTTGCTACGCAGGGAAGAAGTCTTTGGATAATTGACGATTTAGGCGTAATTCATCAACTGGCAGAAGCAAAAGGAAAAGGGAATTTCTTGTTCAAACCTAAAGATACATACAGAATGGGTGGAGCCTCGAGAAAAGGCTCATTAACTAACGGAACGAATCATCCAAGCGGTGTGATGACGTATTTTAATCTGAAAGACCCTACTGAAAAGAAAGTGAGTTTAAGTTATTTGAACAGCCAAGGAGATACTATTCAGAAATTCAGTACAAAGAAAAATACTGAAAAAAACATCAAAGAACTGAAAGTTGAGAAAGGTGCTAATTACCATACCTGGAATATGCGAGGCAAAGGAGCCGAACGTTTAAAAGGAATGATTTTGTGGTGGGCAAGTACAGATGCTCCACAAGCAGTGCCTGGACAATTTAAAGTAGTGCTTGAGATTGAAGGTGAAACACCGTTAATCCAAAATTTCAATATTGTACCCGATAAAAATGCCGAAACCGACATAGCAGGCATGCAAAAACAATACGATTTTGTGACAGATGTGAATAAAACAGTAGACAAAGCACACCAATCTATTAAGAATATTCGTAAAATAAATACGCAGTTGGGAGCTTTTCAGAAACAATATAAAGACGATGAAAGTGTCGCAGTGTTGGTAGAAAAAGCAAAAAAATTGAGCGAGCAGTTTTCAGATATTGAAAAAGCATTGTACCAAACACAAAACAAAAGTGGTCAAGACCCGCTAAATTTCCCAATAAGATTGACCAACAAGCTGGCGCATTTAAATAGCCTGGTAAGTATGGACGATTTTCCACCTACGCAACAAGACATCGCCGTTAAAAATGAGTTGACACAGCAAGTAAATGCAGAGTTGGTTAAGTTTGACACATTGGTTACGGGAGAAATTAAAGCTTTTAATACAGCTTTTAACAGTAAACAATTGGATTATTTACTAGTAGAAGAATAGTCCTTCAATATAATTTTCTGGTGGCGTTGCCATCAGAAAATCACTAAGGAACCTTTACATTAAATCACTAAATCCTTAGACACAAACAGTAAATTAACAGCCTAACCAAAGGTTCCTGAGTGGTTTTTAAAAAGCGAAGCAATTTTAAAAATTGTATTGAAGGGCCGTGTTATATTTGCACCATGGAATACAACTACATAAAATCCCTTCATCTAATCTTCGTAATCACTTGGTTTGCGGGCTTATTTTATATTGTTCGGTTGTTTGTATACCAGATTGAAGCCCAACAAAAAGAAAGCCCGGCACGCGAAATTTTGAGCGAGCAGTATAAAATCATGACCAAAAGATTGTGGTTTATCATCACCTGGCCATCTATGGTTTTGGCTATTGGTTTTGCAATGTGGTTGTTGGCATTACGTCCTTTTTGGCTTACAGATGCCTGGATGCAAGTGAAACTAGGCTTTGTTGTTGCGCTTATTATGTACCATATAAAATGTCATTTAATTTTTAAAGCACACCAAAACAATACCTACAAATACAGCTCTAACTGGATGCGTATTTTTAATGAAGGCGCCACGATTATATTATTTTCAGTAGTGTTTTTAGTTATTCTGAAAAATGCTGTGAATTGGATGTACGGAACTTTGGGGATTATCGTTTTTGCTATTTTATTGATGCTGGGAATAAAAATATATAAACAAATTCGGGAGAGGTAGATTTAACTTTTTGGATTTGGAAGTTATGTTATGGAATTTTAAACACCTTTGGTGCAATATTTGCGTTAAACCCATAAAATTGGATTAGTACATTGAGCGTAGTCGAAATGTTGCTATCTTCCCATAAAATTTCAGAAACGTTGGCATTTTACAAACGCTCCTTACGAAACCGTATTTTCTTTTCGATGATTGTGCTTATCTTATTAGCATCGGTCTTGATTGCGGTGGTAACTATTTTTCAATACCGTGAAGAGGCTCAAGATTACCATCGAGAACGCTTAGAACGAAAGGAAGCCAATATTAAAAAGCACATAGACGATGTGCTGGAAAAAACTACTTTTCCGTTAGAAACGGATCAAGTTCCGCTTATTTTTAAGGATAAAATCTTCGAGATTAAAAAAATACACGGACTGGAACTTTTCCTGTACGATTTGGACGGAAATTTACTTAAATCGTCTCAAGCAAGAATTGTAAAAGACCTGAGCCATCAAAAAATGCCTTTTGGTGTGTTGGACACGCTACGTGCTTCGCCAGACAAACAATATGTAGTTGAGTTTGAGGAGAATGGACAGGAGTACCAATCCTCCTATACCTACATAACCGATCTTTCTTTTAAGCCTTTAGCAATTTTAAATTTACCTTATATTGAAGACGATGGGTTTATTAATAAAGAATTAAGGGAAAGCCTTACACGCTTAGGGATTGCCTACTTTTTTATGTTGCTTATTGCCATTGCCTTGGCGTATTTCCTTTCAAAATATATTACTCGTTCGCTAAACACAGTGAGCCAAAAAATCACTGAAACACGCCTTAACAAACGCAATAAGCGAATTACTATTGAAGGTTCTACCGAAGAGATTTTAACCCTTGTAAACGCCTACAATGGCATGATAGATGAGCTTGAAAATAGTGCCGCGCAACTAGCTACGAGTGAGCGCGAAGCTGCTTGGCGGGAAATGGCAAAACAAGTGGCGCACGAGATTAAAAATCCGCTAACGCCTATGCGATTAACAGTACAAAGTTTTCAACGTAAGTTTGATGTTGCAGATCCGCAAATAGAAGAAAAGTTAGACGAGTATAGCAATACGCTCATTCAGCAAATAGATATTATGAGCAATATTGCTTCTGCATTTAGCAGTTATGCCGAAATGCCTGCTCAAAAAGATGAAACCTTAGATGTGGTAAAAATTACCAAATTAGCTTTAGACATTTTTAACGAAAGCTACATTTATTTTTTTGCCGAAAATGAAGAAATTATTTCGAAATTGGATCGTACGCAGCTAATTAGGATTGTAACCAATTTGGTGAAGAATAGTATTCATGCCATTACACAACAAGCTCCCGAAATACCCACAATTGAAGTACATGTATTTAAAAAAGACGCTTCGGCCTGTATTACGGTGCGTGATAATGGTTCGGGGATTTCAGAAGAAAATAAAGACAAGGTTTTTGAACCCAAGTTTACAACTAAAAGTAGTGGAATGGGCCTTGGACTTGCCATGGTAAAGAATATTGTGGAGACCTATAAAGGTGAAATTACGTTTGTTTCAGCAATAAATGAAGGAACTACATTTACCGTTTGTTTTCCTATTCAGAAGTAATATTGATTCGATTTCCATATTAATTTTAGAGGGGTTTTCACTACTTTTGAAATATAACACAATCCCCAAAAACCAACTACAATGGCATACGAGAACATTCTTTCAACTTCAGAACACAATACAACCACCATTACTATTAATAGACCTTCAAAGCTAAATGCGCTTAATCAGGCAACAATTTCCGACCTGCATAACGCTTTTAAAAAAGCAGATGAGGACAAGAAAACAAAGGTTATTATTATCACGGGAAGCGGCGAAAAAGCATTTGTAGCTGGAGCAGACATTAGCGAATTTGCAGATTTTTCTGTATCGCAAGGAGAAAAACTAGCTGCTGAAGGACAGGCAAAATTGTTCGATTTTGTTGCACATCTTTCTACACCAGTAATAGCGGCAATTAACGGTTTTGCACTAGGCGGTGGGTTGGAATTGGCAATGGCAGCGCACTTTCGCATTGCCAGCGACAATGCAAAGATGGGCTTACCAGAAGTATCTTTGGGTGTAATTCCAGGATACGGTGGCACGCAACGCTTACCACAATTGGTAGGAAAAGGCCGCGCCATGGAATTAATTATGACAGCGGGAATGATAGATGCCAACCAGGCATTGCAATATGGTTTGGTTAATCACGTAACTACTCCTGAAGAATTAATACCCCTTGCCGAAAAGTTAGCCTCTAAAATTTCTAGAAATTCTTCTGTTGCTATAGCCGCTGCCATTGAAGCAGTAAATGCAGGTTATGAAGACGGCGAAAATGGATATGAAGCAGAAATCACCCAGTTTGGAAAATGTTTTGGTACAGCCGATTTCCAAGAAGGAACACAGGCATTTTTACAGAAGCGTAAAGCAGAGTTTCCTGGAAAATAAAATTTATGAGATATTTTATAGTTATGCTTTTTTGCCTTTCCACTTGGATGGTTTTTTCTCAAAAAATTGAATACCAACTTACTCAGAGCAAAGTTTTTGAAGATGAAAAATATAAAACCACACTGCTTTTTGCTGAAGTAGATGCCAATGGCGACATTTATGTAGTGCGTAACTTTTTAGCTAGCTATGCTTCACCTAAAGGATATTACATAGAACGATATAGTGCAGAACTTGAATTGTTGGACAGAATAATAATACCCGTGAAAAGAAGTGAGGTGCGCGGTCTTTTTTTAAAAGAAGGAAAGGTGGCACTAATAGAGTTTAGGTATGTTCAAAAAGAAAAAGCCTATGAGTTTTTCTTACTTGAGTCTTCAAAAGAAAAGTTTGATTTTTCTGAAAAGAAAATCTTGTCCATTGACCGTTCGAACATGTATAAATATGATCATTATGGTATTAGAAAAGAGCTAGAGTACAACTCCAATCATTATTATGAATTTGGTGAAGTGGTGACATCTCAAAACAAAGAGTTTTTCTCCATAAGTGTATTGATGAAAACTAAAAAAGAAAATGCATTTAAAATCCATACTTTTAATAAAGAGGGAGTGTTGGTATATGAATATCTTTTGGATAAAATAAAAGAAAAAACCACAGGAGAAAAATATGAAAAAACACCATTGGTTGTGTACCAAAAATTAATAATAGACGACGATGGTGTTGCATATTTACTTGCAAAAATATATTACGATAGCACTTTAAATATCGAAAATAATGGTAAGCCTAATTATAACTATGAACTTTTTAAAATTTCTGGGAATGATTTCCACGAACAAAACCCCCTTCTAGTAGGCGATAATTTTGTATATGGTATGCAATTAGTGGCATCACAAGATAAATTATTTACAGTAGGTATTTATAGAGAGGCGCTACCTAAATTATATGGTAACGAACTTTTGTCGCTATTTTCTAAAATAGAGGGAAATGATGGTGTTGTGCGTTTTGAAGTTGACAAAAAAACCTTTTCGGAGGTAAAATCGTATTACTCTAAATTTTCTGAGCTATCAAAAAACGACTTTAAGCCTAAGGATCGTGATTTAGGTGGCCAGGTTCTATCCTTTATTTCAGGAAGGGATAAATTAGACAACGCTGGGGTCATTGGCTTTTTGGCTCACACGGTAAAGTTACTTCCCAATGATGATATTGTCGTGATGTTAGAACAAAAACCTATTATAGTATCCGAGGACATGTGGTCATCAAATATTTTATATGGTAATATTTTAAGCTTAAAAATTAATAGAGATGGAGCATTAATTTTTGATAGAGGTATTAAGAAATCATCAAGTGCAAAAAGTTTGAATACAGTACCAAACCATTCCTTTTCCACAATAATTAATGAAACTGGAAACTACATTTTTTTTAACGCTGAAGCAATACCAGAAAAATTAGAAGATGGGCGTTTGGTTTTCGAAAATAATAATGACAATTATGCTCATATTATTACTATTACACATGAAGGCCAAAAAAACTACCAACGAGCATTTGAGACCCTAGATGAGAACATTTCTTTTGAATTTCGTTTCGCTAAACAAATAAGTGAAAACAAACTACTTGTAGAAGTTGAAAACGATAAGAACCCTCAACTCATGGTTATAAAAATTGCAAACTAGTAATTGGAATAAATCCACATAAAATTGGAAATATTCCATTTAATATAAATAACTTTGAAGAGCATATTCTTTTTAAAGTTATTTTATGTCACAATCTCCCGAACATCAAAAAGGTCGTGGTGCGCAAAAGCGTATTCACAATCGTTTTTTTGAATTAAGTCACGAGCTTCGGGACGATTTCTTAAACTATTGCGAAGCCGAAGGAGAACTGGCAGACAAAAATCAAACAAAATACATAGAAGTATTCCCAAAGACCTTTGTGAATAAAGTGAATAGTCCAGATGTGGGGATGGGCTTTTCGGCAAACCCGTATCAAGGATGCGAGCATGGTTGTGTGTATTGTTACGCTCGCAACAGTCACGAATATTGGGGTTACGGAGCAGGGCTGGATTTTGAACGAAACATTTTATATAAGACCAGTGCGCCACAATTATTGGAAAAACATATCACCAAAAAATCCTGGGAGGGAAACACGATTGTATTTTCAGGAAATACAGATTGTTATCAGCCATTGGAACGCAAATTGGAAATTACCCGAAAATGTTTACAAGTGATGCTAAAATGGAAGCACCCTACAGGAATTATTACTAAAAATAGTTTGTTATTACGTGACTTAGATATTTTAAAAGAATTGGCGAAATTAAATTGTATTTCAGTAAACATTTCTATTACGTCGCTTTCAGAAAAGACGCGAAGGTTGTTGGAGCCAAGAACGGCAAGTATTAAGCAACGACTAAAAGTTGTTGAGGTACTTAGCGAACACAACATACCTGTGAGAGTAATGATGGCGCCTATTATTCCTTCATTAAACAGTCATGAAATATTGCCATTGGTGAAGAAAGTTTCAGCATTAGGAGCAAAAGATGTGGCGTATACGGTAGTTCGATTAAACGGACAAATAGCCGAAATCTTCAGTGATTGGATACATAAGGCATTACCAGACAGAGCTGATAGAATTTTAAACCAAATTGCCCATTGCCATGGTGGTACTTTAAACGATAGTCGTTTTGGTACCAGAATGCGGGGCGAGGGTGAATTTGCCCTTCAAATTAAAGAGACTATGGCATTGGCAAGACGAAAATACTTTCCACAACAAAAATTACCACCCCTGGATGTTTCACATTTTCTTCAATTAAAGAATCCGCAGACGCGTTTGTTTTAAATGATATATTTGCATTTGTTACAAAACCATTTTTTGGCTACTTATTATTTATGAGATATTACGTACTTCTTTTTTTCACATTATTTTTTACAATTAATGCGTTTGGACAAAAAGATACATTGGCTGGCAAAAGCTATTATGAGCTAACCGATATTATTAGGAAAGCAAAAGACACAGCTATCTCTCTAGGGGTTACTCGGTATTATCTTGCCAAAGCAATTGAGGAAAAAAGAATAGTAGAGCAATGGCATGGCGTACGAACACTCGCACAAATACATTTTAATGAACAGAATTTTGTAAAAAGTGAAGCCTATTTAGAACAATTAATTTCGCTAGCCAAAAGAGAGGATCTTAAAGCGTATAAATATCAAACCCAATTGGTTGGGGGGCTTCTTACCATGAGAGAAGGCACGTTTCGCCGGGCTTTAGATTTTTTTAACGAAGCGCGTTTACTTGCCGAAGCCGAAAATAATATTGAAAATATACAAACTGCGTATCATTTTTTGAATTTAATTCAGGCAATGGGAGGAGATTATACATCTGCTATAGACACACAACATAAACTATTGGCTAAGTTAAAAACCATTGACACTGTAACACTTCCAGCAGAAAAAAGAGCACAACTTTTTTTTATGACGCAGGTGAGTATTGGAGATTCTTATCTGAAAGCCAAAAATGCAGATTCGGCTTATTTTTATTCAAAGAAAGCTTTAAATTTAAGTCTTAAGAAAGAAGATTCCTGTGTTATAAAAACGCTCTATTGGCAATTAGGATTAGCCGAAGTGTATAAAAAAAAATACAAAAAAGCACTACAAAGTATAGAGGATGGTAAACGGTATTGCGCACCTTTAACACGAATAGATAGCCTTATTGTTGGTGGCGTCACGGGTAAAATTTACTTGGGCACAAAAGAATATAAAAAAGCTATTTCAGCTTTCGAAGTTGGTATTAATGCATACAACGTATCAGAATCTGAAGAAGGGTTTATGGATGACCTTTATTTTAATCTTGCAACAGCTTATAAGGAAGATGGCAATATTGAAAAAGCAGGGTATTATTTAGAAAAACACGTAAACAGTCAGAATAAATTTAGCTTAATTAAAAATACAATAAACAGCTCTTTCAGAGAAAAGGAAATTGCGGAGTTTAAAGAGGAGTTGAGGCTACTAAAATCCGAAAATGAATCAACTACAAGCTATCTTGTCTACGTCCTTTTAGGTGGAACTATAATAATTTTAGTGCTTCTATTTTATCTGCTGAAATTTTATAAAAATAAAAAAGTAGACGAAGCAAAATTTAATGCGCTCCTTGTAAAAATAAATGCCGCCAATACACCTTCAGATATTATTGACACAAAGGATGAAGAACTTGAGGGAAAAGCATCTGGCGATGTATCTATCGAAGTTACGCAACAAATCCTCGAGGGTTTAAAAAAACTAGAATTAAAAGAATATTTTTTGCAACAGGACTGTAATTCGTATAACGTTGCAAAAAAGATTGGAACCAATACCACGTATCTTTCAAAAGTGATTAACTCGCATTTTGGGAAGAATTTCAACACTTATATTAATGATTTGAGAATAAATTATGCCATAGTGCGTATTAAAAATGATGTATTGTTTAGATCCTACTCCATCCAATCCATAGCCGAAGAAATAGGCTACAAAAGTGCCGACAGCTTTGCCAAATACTTTAAAAAAGATACGGGGTTAAATCCATCTTTCTATATTAAAAACATTAAGAATATTACCTGAGTAAAGTACGTTAAAGAAGTACGAGATGCAATATTTCACTTCTTGATGAAGTTCTCTGCTTCCTAACTTTTAATATATATTTCTTTCCTTCTGAACCCACCAAAATAGTTAAAAACGCCTATATCAGACCTAAATTTATAAATTTCGGACTCCCGGTTTTCTGAAGTTATAACATTTCAGCCTAAGAGGTACAGCCCTTTAAACATAGCATGCAAGAGCATTTTAAAGCTTCCCCAATTTACTAAAAATGGGGAGGCTTCTTTTTTATAATGGAATCTTGTGTTGCACATTTGTCTCATCAAACAATCACAAGCCCGAAACAAGCGGGAATGAAAAGAAACTTATGAGAACACGAGATAACAAATTTGTAAAAAGAATTACCATCGCCTTAGCAATCGCTTTTGTTGCATGCATCTCCATACCGTTTGGTTTTGGAATGTACTCTGGAATAAAGTTACATACTGGGGTAACTGGAAAAATTGAAAAAGCAATCGAAAAAAACTGTATTTGCGAGGAGGTGAGTTTCGATCTTTCGGCTCACGGAATACAATTCAATAAAGAAGATGGGTTTACCAATCAAAAAGCTTCTTATGCTCTTAAAGCGTGCGATTTCGAAGGAAGTATAAAAGATGAAGCAACCAGAATAAACGACTACTTAAAAAATACAGTAGCTGGGTATGAAACTATAGATCTATTAGAACTTACATTTCAAACTGAAGCGACTTCAGAAACCGTAAAAATAAAAGAGGGGGATATCCTGGAAGCAGGTATCCATTAATAAACCATAAAGAAGAACATATGAAAAACAACACCACACAGCGAATACAATTCATAAAATTTGGAATTGGAATTGTAATAGGGGTAGCTATTTATCTACTCGTAATAGTAATATTTTAAAATAAAAACCATGATAACAATTGTAGAATTAACCATAGGCATTATCCTGTCTTGGCTTTAACAGTAAAATCACTTTAATAACATCTTAACAATTTACATTATGAAAAATCTAAAAAACATCTTTACTCTAGCAACACTTATAGTAACCTTTCTAACTGGTTTTGCACAACAAAATGAAAACAGCCTTTTATGGAAGGTCGAAGGAAACGGAATTAAAACCTCATACGTTTTTGGCACATTTCATATGCTTCCCAAAGAAGACTTTATTCTTAAAGATAAAGTAAAAGATGCCTTGCAGGCAACACAACTAACGGTGTTAGAGTTAGATATGGACGACCCTGCTATGCAAACTGAAATGATGCAATTATCTGCGCTAAAAGATAATAAAACGCTTTCTGAATTTATGGATGCCGAAGAATACGCACTAATTGATACTTATTTAAAAGAAAAAATGGGAATGGGCCTCGATAATTTTAAAACATTTAAGCCACTACTTGTATCTACAATGGTAATGATGGGTTATTTAGGGAAAGATATGGCGAGTTATGAAACTTCTTTAATTAAGTTGACCAAAGAGCAAGAAAAGGAAATAAAAGGTCTGGAAACAGTCGCTTTTCAAATGAGTGTTTTTGATGAGCAGCCTTATGAGCAACAGCTGGATGAAGTGGTAAAATTACTTAAAGAAGAAAAGTATATGAAAGATATGTTCACTAAGATGATTACACTTTATAAAAACGAAAATATTGAGGGTTTGTACGATTATATGGATGACTTTTTTGGTCAAGACCAAAAGCAACTAGATAGAATGCTACATGCTAGGAATGCAAATTGGATTCCTAAAATAGGAGAATATTCACAAGAACAGGCTGTATTTTATGGGGTAGGTGCTGGCCATTTAGGAGGTGACCAAGGTGTTATTAATTTATTAAGAGAGGCTGGTTATACGGTAACTTCAATACAAGAATAACAACTTATATAATACCCGTTAACAACCCAAGGGTGAATTTTCTTCATCCTTAGGTTGTTTAATTTATAATAAGAAAAGCAGACACGTCTTACAATTACAGCTTCTTTTTTTCTCTTTTTACCTACAAGTATAGCTTTTATTTCCATTTAATTTATGTAACAATATAATTTTGTAAGCGTCTTATTTACACATATTAAAGACTCTACAACTAACAGTTTTATTGATACATTCGTAAGTAAAAAGACCAAATCATGAAAAAAGGGATTATCTGCCTCTGTTTAATATTGGTAAGCGCAATAATTTTTGCACAAGAAACCAAGGGAAAAGTTATTTCTCCAGATGGCCCCATACAAGGCGCAACCGTAGCTATTAAAAATACATTTACCGAAACCATCACAAATGCCGAAGGAGAATTCAGCATTAAAGCTGAAAATAATGAAGTACTTGTAATTTCCTATTTTGGGATGGAAACCAAAGAAGTCTTTGCAACACCCACTACAACAATGAGAATAACGTTAGATGTAGATGGCGAACTGCTTGATGAAGTACTTATAAAAGCAAAAAAGAAAGCCCAAGAGAAAACCGAAGAAACTGCCTACGGAAAGAGAAACAGAAACGCTTTAGGGTATAGTACAGGACAAAAGCTAACGGCAGATCAAATAAACCAATCGTACACCAATGTTTTTGATGTGATAAGATTAATGCCAGGCACCGAAGTTTTTGGATTACAAGGACAGGAACAGAGTGTTATCTTCACTAAAAACCGAAGTATAAACACGGTATTACCTATTGTGGTTATTGACGGAGCAGTTTTTGATCAAAGTGTTTTAAACGCTATTAGTCCTACCCAAATAGAAAGTATAGCGCTTTTAAAATCATTAAATTCTACCTTGCGGTACGGGCAACTAGGAGCTGGGGGAGCGATTCTAATTGCTACAAAATTAGGAGAGGGCAATGCACTTACAATAGAAGAAAAACAAGCCGCTCTTTTGGTGAAAGGAAATGAATATACCGAAACAGTTTTAACCGTAGAAAATGTTCCCATTTCTGAACCGTATTTACTTTCACTCCAACAAGCAAAAACCTTTGATGAAGCCAAGGAGTTGTACCAAACTCAAATGGCTACGGGTAATTATAATACCATTCCGTACTATATTTCAGTATCAGATTATTTTCTGAAATGGGATGCCAATTTTTCATTTAAGGTGCTTTCAAGTATTGCAAAAGAAGCACCAAATAACCCAAAGGCATTAAGAACGTATGCATACAAGCTGGATGAGCGAAAAGAATTTTTAAAAGCACTAAGCGTGTATAAGCGTATTGTGGCATTACGCCCAGGAGAATCGCAGTCGTATTTGGACTATGCCATGGCGAGTGAAGCTGTAGGAGATTATGAAACAGCTTTTGCATTGTACTACCAAATTATTTTTAATAAAATTCCCAACGTAGAGTGTACGGGCATTCAAGATGTTACCATTAATGAACTAAGACATTTATTGGCATTTCATAAAAGCAAGGTGCCATTCCAGACACTTCCAAACGATTTTCTAGCCGCTAAACTTAAGCAGGATATTCGTATTGTGCTACAATGGAATAACCCTTCCAAAGATTTTGAAGCACAATTTGTAAGTCCGGATAGTAAATTTTTTATTTGGAATCACACAAAATTCGACACGACCGAGTTGTTAAAAGAAGAAGTAGCGCAAGGCTATGCTATTAAAGAATATATCGTAGATGAAAAATCTAAAGGTAATTGGCGTGTAAATATAAAGGCGCTGGAAGATGAAGCGCAAAAAAATCCAACGTACTTAAAATATACCTTGTATAGAAATTATGGTCTCCCTACCGAAACTAAAGAGGTAAAAGTGATTAATCTATCCTATTTTACCGAAAAAGTAACACTCGATACTTTTAACTATCAATAAAATCTACTAATTATTTTCCCCCATTCCATTCTGCATAAAACTGCGCTAAAAATTGTTCCATAAAACGGTGACGTTCTTGAGCAATTTTTTTTGCTGTTTCGGTATTCATCCTATCTTTCAACAATAATAACTTTTCATAAAAATGATTGATGGTAGGAGCCGTCGAAGCCTTATATTCTAAAGGTGTCAGGTGTAGTTGAGGTTTTATTTCAGGATCGTACAACTTTCGGTTTTTGTATCCACCGTAGTTAAAAGTTCGCGCAATTCCAATAGCGCCTATAGCATCCAGTCTATCTGCATCCTGAACAACCTCCAATTCTTTGGAATGAAATGTTTTTTTCGTATTTCCGCCTTTAAAAGAAACATGTGCAATGATGTTAATGACATGTACTCTATCTTCTTCTGAAATTTTCTGAGAAGCTAAAAAATGAGCTGCTTTTTTAGGTCCAACAGCGTCATCTCCTCCGTGAAATTTTGAGTCGGCTATGTCGTGAAGTAAGGCTGCTATATTTACAACTACATTGTTCACGACTTCTCCTTCAGCAATCAATTTTGCATTTTTATATACCCGTTCAATATGAAACCAATCGTGGCCACCCTCCGCATCTTTTAGTTCCTTTTTTACAAAAGTGATGGTGTTTTCAATTAGCTTGTTCTTTTCAGAATTATTCATGAACAATGTCTTTAAGTACGGTTTGTTCAACCACAGATATAAGTGCTTCTGCTTTATATTCTGAAATTTTTAGGGGTTCATGAACTTTCATTTTTAAATGAACGCCTAGTGGTATGGGGAACATCCCAAAACGCTGTAATTTCCAAGAGTTGCTAATACTCACGGGTAAGATATACGCATTAGGAGCATGCTTAAATAGCGTTAATAATCCTTTAGTTCGGAAGGGTTTTGCATGGCCATCACGGCTTCGGGTGCCTTCAGGGAAAATAACAACAGCTCTGTTGGTTGAAGAAATATAATGCGCTATTTTTTCAATTTGAGCCTTGGCTTGCTCTGGATTTTTACGATCTATTAATACCGACCCGCCTTTCCGTAAATTATAAGAAATGGATGGAATCCCTTTGCCTAGTTCAATCTTAGAAATAAATTTTACGTGTAACGTTCGCAGAAACCATATTAACGGTGGAATGTCCCACATACTTTGATGGTTTGAAGCAATAATTACAGGTTTATTTCTAGGAAATTTTTGTGGAAGCTCTACCGTAAAACGAGTTCCTAAAATAGTTAGGCAACGTATTAAAAACCACTGTAACGCATCTACAACAATTTTGTGCGTTTTGTAACCAAACAAATTATAGGCAATCCATTGTATGGGGTGAAACACAATTAGTGTCACTCCAAACAGCAAATAAAAAACGATTGAAAATGGGTAGCTTAAAATTTTCAAAACAAAAAAAGATAAAAACGCGAGTTATCAAGCAAAGACTGGAACAAAAATAAAAACTGTTTCCTTTAGAATAAAGAAAACAGTTTTAAATATAATTCTAAAATAGTTTTTCTCCACGTAGTCCTTCTCAGAGCGAGCAGGTTGTGGTGAGAGAATTTAACAAAATTCGTTAAACGCCCCCTTTAAATTTTCAGCAATCATATCGGCTGGGCGCCCTTCAATGTGGTGCCGCTCTAGCATATGCACTAATTCGCCATCCTTAAACAACGCCATAGAAGGAGAACTTGGAGGAAATGGTACCATTTGTGCTCTTGCTGCATCTACTGCCTCACGGTCTACACCTGCAAAAACTGTTACTAAATGGTCTGGAGATTTTGCATTTTGCAAACTCATACGCGCTCCCGGACGTGCATTTGCAGCTGCACAGCCGCAAACCGAATTTACTACAACCAAAGTAGTACCTTCTTTTGCCAACGCATTGGTTACGTCTTGTTCTGTATATAATTCGCTAAAGCCTATGCTTGTTAGGTCTTCGCGCATTGGTTTTACTAATTCTGCTGGATACATAATCGTTTCTTTTAAGTCATTAATTTTCAATGCAAAGATACAAAACTCACTGGGTTCGTAAATCACAAAAAATACAAAACTCACATTCCAAAATATAATATTAGTTTCTCTTCGTGGTTAGAGCAACATGGAATTTGTTTTTTGAAAATTATTAAACCTACCTGTGTAACAAACCCCTCCCCTCCTTTACTTATATTTGCACTTCTTATAAACGCATAAAAAAAAGTAGATGATTCGTTGGTTGTTGGCCGTGTTAGGGTATACATTTTTTAGATTTCCGGGAGCAATAATTGGTTTTTTACTGGGAAGCTTATTAGATAATGTGGTTGGTGGAAAAGGTACATCTGGCGGAAGTTTCCAACAGGTGTTTAAGCAACAACGAAGTGAGAGTGTTTCTCCAGCCGACTTTGAACTAAATCTCCTGTCCCTTGCTTCGCTTGTTATTAAAGCAGACGGCGTAGTAAATCAAAAAGAATTAGATTACGTACGCCAATATTTTGTGCAAGCCTACGGAAAAGAACGCGCCAACGCTACGTTTAAAGTTTTTAATGAAGTGATTAAGAGCCGAGAAATTAATTCGGCAAAAATATGTGCGCTCTTACGAAGCCGAACGCGTTACGAATCTAGATTGCAAATCCTCCATTTTCTGTTCAGTATTGCGAATGCCGACGGTCACGTAACCCAATCCGAAGTTGTTGAAATAAATAACATAGCTCGCTATCTCGCTATACAACTACAAGATTTTGAAAGTATAAAGGCGATGTTCTTTAAAAATCCGGATAGCGCCTATAAAATCTTGGAAATAAACCGTACCGCTACAGATGCAGAAGTTAAAAAGGCCTACCGAACCATGGCCAAAAAATATCATCCAGATAAGCTACAACATATGGATGAAGCCTACCAAAAAGGTGCTCAGGAAAAATTTCAGAAAGTACAACAGGCTTACGAACAATTACAAAAGGAAAGAGGATTTTAGTCATTTCGATACTTCCACAAGTTCAGCACAGGCTATAGGAGAAATCACACATTAAGCTCCAATCCCAGATTTTACATTGCAAACTCACTCGAGTGCAGTTTCTCCAGTCGTGCCCGTATAAATGATTAGTAGGGCAGGTATCCTTCGAAATGATTGTGTTAGTCACCTCGACTCTGGAGAGGTCACACAAGTAGTTTTGTCCAGAGGTTCAAAATAACGTCTTCTCACTAGAATGGGGTTGCTCAATAGCACCTTCTTCGAAATGACTAGCCCGAAGCTTTTTCAATAACAACCCGCTCCCTAATCTCATTTCCATTTTGATCTACCGCTGTTACTACATACTCTCCAGGTAAAGGCTGCAAACCAATTTGATGAAAAGTTTCAGTAGTGGTAATAAAACTACCGTCTAGGTACCAATAAATTGTAGTGTCGGGATTGCGATGGGCAATTTTAAAGATGACGTCTTGGGTTTGTTCTTCAAAGTTTTTAGCGAGTAAAATAGTTTCGTTTTTCTTCGGAAATATAAACTCCATTAATTTTTCTCCTTCTTGCAAGCAATCCTGTCTAAAAGGGGGCAAAACTTTATATTCAGGATGTAAAGGGGCGTAATAATACTCCATAACAGGCGGCAAGGCAAACCACGATTCCTGTTTCATTTCGGCCAACTCGTAACAAGAAGAATTTACGCGGTATTGTTTGTTTTCAGTAAGAAAAATTTGTTGATGGTAGGGACAAGGTTCTGTTCGTGTCCCATTCTTCGGAATAAATTCTGAAAGCGTTTCGCCACAAAAAACACCCGCCAAATGACCACTCGTAGCACAAATTGAGACTTCGGTAAGCTCGTCAAAAGGAGTGGCAAACCAATCGGTTTTTGGGAGCACATCTAAAACATCAAATAATACAGGGGCTGCAGCTTGCAATCCTGTTAATCCAGGTCTTCCCTCGCCATCGGCATTCCCTGCCCATACGCCAATAGCATATTTTTTTGTCACACCAACTGCCCAGGCATCTTTAAACCCAAAGCTAGTTCCTGTCTTCCAGGCAATAGGTTGTGAATCACTGAAAAAATTCCAGTTTTCTTCTCCAAGAGGTCTATTTACTTTTTGCAACGCTTCAAAGGTTTTGTAAATAGCACCCGCATTAAAAACAGTCGGGTTTTTTATTTTGTCTAAATCATTTTCGGCTCGAACCCTGTAGGATGGTTGTTTAAAATCGGTTGTGCGATATTCACTGGAAGTTTCGTTAAAAAAATTGAGAGTGGATGCCATTCCTGCATACGCATTGGTGATTTCCCACAAAGAACTTTCGGCACCTCCTAAAATAAGCGATAGACCATAATAATTGGGGTCACGATTTACCCGCGTCAATTGCAATTCGTTTAACCTATTATAAAAACGTTCCAAGCCGTAAGACCTCAGCATACGCACAGCAGGGATATTTAGGGAGCGGGATAAAGCTATACTCGCCGGCACCGCACCATTAAATTTCTTGTCAAAATTTTCAGGCTGGTACCCATTAATTGTCGTAGGAATATCTGCTACCAAAGTATTAGGCAGCAATTCGCCACTATCTAAAAGTGCGCTGTATAAAAAAGGCTTCAATATACTTCCTGTGCTTCGCGACTTGTTTATTACATCTACAAATTTATTATTTTCGGTTGTGGTTGGGGCATTTCCAATATAAGCAAGGATTTCACGTGTTTCAACATCTAGAACTAATACCGCCAGATTGTGAATTTCATTTTGCTGTAACTGAAAATGTTGTTCTTTTACAATTCGGTTTAGGGTCGCCTGTAAGTTGAAATCTATAGTAGTTTTTATACGTTTTCCAGGTTGCTCCTTTCGGATTTTCTCGGTTAAATGAAGCGCAGTTTCAGGTAATGGAAAGGGTTTTCCGGGTAAGGCTTCATCCAGTGCCAACTCATAGGTAATTTCATCTATAACCTTTTTCTGAAACAACTTCAGCAACAATCTATCTCGTTTTTCTTTTAAGATAGCTTCGTTTTTACCAGGAAAAATTAAAGCGGGCGCATTGGGTAAAACCGCCAACGAAGCAGCTTGCCCCCAACTCAATTCACTGGAAGGAATACCAAAATAACGCCACGATGCTGTTTCTAATCCCACTACATTTCCACCAAAAGGCGCGTAGGAAGCATAAAAATTTAAGATGTCTTTTTTTGAATAGCCGGCCTCCAGGCGTGTTGCCTGAAAAATTTCCACTACTTTTTCACCATAACTACGTTGCTTGTTTTTTCGGGATAACCGAATTACCTGTTGTGTTAAGGTACTTCCTCCACGACGTTTATCTGTCGTTAAATTGCTCCACAATGCTTTAGTAATGGAAACAGGGTTGAAACCAGGATGCTGGTAAAAATATTCATCTTCAAAATGTAATACAGACTGCTCAAAACGGTAGGGTACCGAATCTAACTGTGGGAAACGCCATTGACCATCTGTAGCAATACGAGCGCCTATTAAAATGCCCTCTCTACTTTCCACCACTGTTGATGTGGGGTCTTGAAAAAGAGGTCGCGGCAAACAAAAAAACCAACATGCCAAACCCACCAAAAGCAAACTGAGTTTGATTTTGTGCTTTTTGATGCTATGGATTGGTCGTAGTTTCATTTATAATCTAGTTAATATTAAATAATCATTGGGCTTAACACCCCCAGAGCCCCCCTCAAGGGGGAGTTGGATTATTGTTCAACCATAATCCAAACCCCTTGATTCCTGGCATAATAATTATTGTCGTACATCGCCTCTACTTGTGTGCCTGGTAAATAATAAGTACCTAAATACGATGCATTTAGTTTTACAGTAAAGGTCTTTGTCTTTTTAGCGGGTAAATCGAAATAAAAATTCACACGGTCGTCACGAATATCCTTATAACGTGCCGCTCCGGAAGCACCACCACCTAATTCGGTAAAGCTGGTATTTACAATTTCCCAACCACCTGGAAAGATTTTGGTGAGTGCCACATTGTCTACATAATCATTAGACGTATTTGTAATGGTAACAACAGCGTTTACTTCGGTGCCTTGACGAAGATTTTTAATATCTAATGGGTTTCCATTGCCATCAAGATAGGAGGCCTTAACTGTTAGGTTTTTGCGGTCTGCCAGTTCAGTACCCAAAGGCAATTTCCCCTTTTGAGCTAAGGTTACATAAATCACATTTCCCTTTTTATTAGCTACAGTTATGGAATTACCGCCCATTTTCAAACCAATATCTCGTTGTGCAACGGCACGACCTGTTTCTACCACTTCTGTTTTACCATTGTTGGTATACGAAACTTCTAGTGCTTTTCCACCGTTTTTTTCAACCATCTTTGCCATTGCTAATAGTGCGTAACTAGTTTCTTGTGTGCTAAACCAACGCTGTGAAGACAGTTCCTTCGCTACCGAAATAGCCATTTCGCGTTGTTTGGGATTGCCTGTAGCTACCATTGTTTCTAGAGCCATTGCTTTGTTCCTAAAGGGTGAGCCGTAGGTGTAATAGTCGTAACCTTGTGGTATAAAGTTAATATTGGCTTTTGCCGAAATCTGTTCCGCCACATTCCTTTTTCCAGCCAAAGCGTAGGCGGCCGCCAACCGCCATTTAGCGTCGTTGCTTAAATTCTTAGACTCCCGCAAACGATTCATAGCGGCTAGTTCTGGTTGTCCGGCTAGCGCTAAGGTGTACAGTCTATATGCTTGGGTTAAGCTGGAATTGTATCTTGTATTACTATTTCGCCATTGCCTTGCCGTATTCTTTTGGTAGCGCAACCAATTACTCATAAACGTAATGGGTAGTGCGTATCCTTTTGCTTTGGCTTCCAGCATAAAGTGACCCACATAATTGGTACTCCAATCGTTTGCTTGACGCTCGCCAGGCCAATATGCTAAACCGCCATTGGCAATTTGAAAGCGTCCCAATTTATTGATTGCTGCATTTACATTCCCTTCAATATCTTTCTTCTTATCGAAGGTAATATCAAACACATCTGCCAAAAATAATTGAGGAAAAGCGGCCGAAGTTGTCTGCTCCACACAGCCGTGAGGATACCTAATTAAATACTCCATGCGTTTGCTGAAATCCATAGGAGGTAAGGACGAAAACTCCAACGTTGCTGCATTTGTACCCGCCACACCGAATGTTTCGAAAGAGATGGTTTGGTCACCATTTTCTGAAAGCGTGTACTGTTTTGTTTTTTGTGAAATTGGATTCGGGTTTTCTACATCTACTTCCAATATATAACTTGCACTTTCCCCATTTCCAGTTGCCGAAACTTCAATCGTTTGGAACACGTCTGTAGGTAGTACTTCAAATTTAAAATTCACGATTTGTTCTCCTACCTCAGGAAATGAAATTGTTTTTGAAGTTCCTTCCAAAGGTTTTAATGCATCACCTACCTTCAGTTTAATAGTTGCGTTTTTCACCTTTTTTTCCATGGCAAAAACGGTCACAGGAATGGTCACTTTTTCCCCCGGACTCAGCACTCGAGGCACCGACGCCAATACCATTAAAGGTTTACGAACAGGCGTTGTTTTATCGGTCTTTCCATAAGCGCTTTTATTGTTATCCCCTGCCACAACCATCGTTCGTACGGAGCCTATGTAATTAGGCATGGTAATGTTATGTGTAGCCGTTTCCCCTTTTTTTAGCGTAAAAGGACCTAGGTATTTCACCACAGGTTTAAAACGGTCTGCTTTTCTATTTTTGGCTCCTGCAGCCGAGGCACCACCACCCACTTCGTAAATATTGTTCACGCTTCCCGAATAGGCGCCAATCACATAATCGTACATATCGAACGTCTTTACACCTAGGGCTTCACGAGTATAAAAAGCACTGTGAATTTTTGGTGTTACAAAGCGCGTTAAATCGAGCAGTCCTTCATCCACCATGGCTACAGTATAGGTCATGGGTTTACTATTTTCTTCGGAAACTTTAATACTGAAGGTTTCCTCAGGTTTTAACACGTCGGGTATTTGTAAGTTGGGTTTTAACACAGTGACAGCATCTTCAACCAAAATAGGAATCACACCATATAAACGCATGGGCAAGTCGTTTTTAGTTTGCTCGTGCGGCTGTAATAACGAAATATTCGCATATACATTTGGCGCCATTTCCTTGGTGATCTTAATCTTGGCTTGGGTTTCTCCTTTTTTAGTCTCTATCCATTGAGTGGATAAAACTTCGGTACCGTTTTCGATACTTACCAACGCGCGACCCGCACTTCCTGATGGGAAGGTTAATACGGCTTCTTCGCCTACGTTAAATTTCTCTTTGTTTGCTGAAAAGATGAGCATTTTAGAACTTTCAGCATCGCCATCGACAGGGCGTTTCCACCAGTTTCGGTAAAAATAAGTGACGCGTCCAGTAGCATGTCCGGATTCCTTGTCTATTACACGAATTAAATAACGACCGCCCTCTTCTTCAGGAATATCTATACTAAAACTACCTTTTCCGTTACTTCCTGTGGTGACGCTCATTTCTTTAAACGGCCTATACACAGTAGCATCTTCATAACGTGAAAGATTATCACGCCCACGGTTCCACCACCAACGCCATTCAATTTTAAATATCTTTACATCAAGTTTGCGATTTCCACTGGCAGTACCCTGCGCGTCTACTGAAACGACATCGAAAGTAGTTTTTTGATCTGTGTAATACGATCCGTACCGATGTGGCTCTGGCGATTGCATTCCCACAAAGTGAGCATAAGGCGCCAAATTTTTACTGAAAACGTCAATCGAAAAATCACCACCTCCTTCATAAACCTTGGTTAAAAATGTAGCCTGTACCATGCCGGGTGCTTTGTTAGAAATATCAAATTTCTCGGAAAAATCTATGGTTCCTTCTGCAGAAAGGTTTGTTGATAGTACTGGAATTTCCACCTCATCAAACGTACGGACAGGGTCGTTGAATTGATATTTTTTAAATGTATCGAAAGCAGTATTCGTGCTTCGCAAAGTGGCGTCCATTTCAACCTTGAGATTTCTAGCGGGCGCGCCGTGGAGCCATAACCCTTGCACACTTCCCTCTACTGCTTTGCTTGCGTCTAAAATTTCATCATCAAAATCTAGTTTTATTTTAAGACGGTTGGGTTTTACTGTGGCTACTTTTAAGCTCTTGTTAAATTTTGCTCCACCAACACTAATGTTGGCATTCCAATTTCCAGTTGGGGCTGTTGCTTCTGTTTTAATGGGGAAATAGTAAAAATTATCTTTTGATTGCCCTCCAGAAGATGTTTCTCGATTTAAAATAGTTCGCTGCACCAGTTTTCCTCTAGCATCGGTTACTTCTAGTTTTACAGGGTGGTTTTTTGGTAACGGATTGGCAACATCGTTTAACACAAAAGTAAGATGAATGCTATCACCAGGGCGGTGTACGCCGCGTTCGGTATACATAAATCCTTTGAGTCCTTTTTGGAGTTGTTTTCCTGAAACATCAAACTTACTATGGCTTAGTGCGTTTCCATCGGCCAATTTTGCGTAGGCGTAGTTATTTCCTTTGCGGGCTACGGCAAAAGCAACGGTTTTTTCGCTGTCATACAGAGCAAAACCTTCACTATCTGTGGTTACGGTTTCAATACGTTGTTGCTGAAAGTTAAACAAGTCAATTTTTACACCGCTCTCGGGTTTAGTGCTAAGTAAATTATTAGTTGCGAAACGATAGGTGCGATTGTTCCCTTTTTTGACAATAATTCCTAAATCGCTTCCCAAAACGTTGGTAGTAATTATACGATCTTCATTGTAAAACGCAGGATGACAAGGATTGTCTCGCTGTTCCCAATTATAGGAGTAGGATCTCCAACGGTATATCTCGCCATCCCAGTACTTTTCTTCACGTGCTTCTTCGTCTAGATCTGTATCATAATTGTCGTAATAATATTCGTCTTCGGTAGACGCTACATCGCTTCCATCGCAATCGTATTGAATATACTCTTTTGTAAAACTGAATTCCACTTGATACAACGAGCCAGGATTGGTTTTAAAAAAGTCGGCAAGATTTACTGCATACGCTTTCCAGGAGCCGTCTTCTCCAACACCTTTATCTAAGGTGATGGTTTTTTTGGCCACGCGTCTTCCTACTGTTTTTAAATTGTAGCTACTAGCATTATCGAGGTTAGATTGCTGTAAAAACTGAAGCATATTATTTTCAAAAACCTGAACTATTCTCACGTCTACTTGTGTAAGATTTACGGCTTCAAAATAGATGGGTGTGTTTTCGGCATTGGGTAAAATAACGCCTTTAGAAAGTAATCTAACGGCTGGTTTTAATTGCTCGAACGAGACTAATTCACTAAACTCTTTCTTTAGTCCGTAATTTTCGGTGTTTTTAATTCCGTTGAAAATTGTAACACGTACATCGCCAATAATGCGGTTGTTTGGATAGATATTTAGAACGTTTCCATCTACTTCAAACCGAAGATTGGTAGTGTTTTCAATGGTCACAAGCCCTGCAAAATCTTGATTTTCTTTTAACGGGTCGGAAAAATTTATCGCCAAGGAAGCTTGAGGCGAATGGCTTGCATCTACGTCTACTACAGTAAAATTATTTTGACCTGGAATAGCGAATGTGTTACTTCCTTTGGTGTCTGCATCTATTGGGTTGCCATCCCAGGTAATTTCAATTTCAGAGTCTTCTACCTTTCGGGAAATACTATCTATGGTAAAGTTAAAATACCGTGCTTGTGCATCTTCACTTGGCCATTTTAGTTGTAGTTTTTTACCGTTTTGTGTTACTGAAATGAGTTTTTTAGCATCGTCCAATTTCAGTACATCTGAAGCTTCCATCGTACCATTTACAAACTGCCATTTTTTGCTGTAGGATTGTAAATTTTCTAGATTAATGCTAAAGTTAGGGGTAATAGTTTTAAAGCTGAAGGTGTAGTTTTTAAACTCCTTTTCTATGTTTTCATATAACTTCTGAAGTTGTACCGTTACTGTATATTCTGTATCTGGTTTTAGATATTCTTTTGGTTGAAAAATAAGCGTAGTGTTGTTTTCAACGATGAGCGTTCCCTCTGTTTTAGGGGAAATTTTTATGTATTCTGAAGGGATTTCCTGTGTAATTTCGAATTGCTCTAGGGGTTTTGCAAGGTTAATACGAATGGGCGACGCAATACTTTGGTTCCCGTAGGTGTGGTTTGTAATATAATCCTTGAATTTAAAAAGGTTGTCGGTTTGTGAAATTTCATTTTTGTCGCCGCAGGAAGCAAGAGAAAACAGGGCAACACAGGCAAAAAGACGCAGTACATGTTTCATGGTGATGGTTTTAAACGATTAAAATTACAATAAAATAGTGGTTGTGCTCGTAGGAAGTTTCAGCAAAGAAAAAGCCTACGGCAAGGGTCTTTACCACGTACAACACTAAAGCAAACCATATAATTCAAATTAGCAATGGCTTTTTTTGAACTCTACGTGGTAACTCAATATAATGGAGGAGGGAGGTATTTGTTTTGTAACGGGATGTTTTAGCTTCTTAGTGCCCAGCGCGGGGATTTTGTGAGTATTTTAACTGAAATAGAGCTAATCTGTTGCATTTGTTTGTCTTGTGCGGTACTTATATGGTGTTCTTACTTTTTAAAAAAGGCCTTGTGTAAGTTCACAACAACCCAATTCCCGAGAGGAAAGTAGAGCCCAAAAAATAAAGCCATTCCTAAGGCAAAATTGCGTATGCCAAATGTTTCTTCTACTATGTTATTAGGATAGGCGTAGGAAGTTTCAAAATAATATCCGCCAAACTCAAGTAGTCCCATTGCAATTAACCCGTATGCGTATTGTGCTATAAAGGGTTTCCCTTTCAGTAAAACTGAAATAGGTATCATATACAATCCGTAGCACGTAAGTACCTGCCACCAATGATTAAATTTGGCAATCTCTGCCCAAGTTCCAAAGACGTCCATCCCAAATCCCCACGGGATGTATACTAGTATATATATAAGGTATATAGTGGATGGTGTTTCTTTGAGTTTATTGAAAAGAATTTTGAGCATTGTAGATAAAGATTAAATGAAATTATAGCTTTATGGCAATTGAGGGTTTTCGCAAACTTTCAGGATTGTATCGAAGTCTTATTCCTCGCTATAAATCCCAATAATTAATTTCCCAGCAGCATCCATGTGAGCGCGGTACATTCCTGCTGTGTTAAACTCCATGGTTACGTTTCCTTCATTATCTATTGCCACAATACCGCCATTACCACCTAACTCTGGCACTTTGGTTTGTATTACTTCTACAGCAGCTTCTTCTAGTGTTACACCTTTATACTCCATCATTGCAGAAATGTCGTGTGCTACCAGTGCTCGAATAAAATATTCTCCCCAGCCTGTTGAAGATACAGCGCACGTAGCATTGTTGGCATAGGTGCCTGCTCCAATAATAGGAGCGTCTCCAATTCGATTCCAGCGTTTATTGGTCATCCCGCCTGTTGAGGTACCTGCGGCAAGGTTTCCGTTTTTATCCAGCGCGGCACAGCCTACCGTTCCAAATTTTGAATCTTTAATAAATGGATTGAATGAACTTGAAATCGAATTGGAATTTTTCTGTTTCACTTTTTGCAAAGACTGAAATCTGTTTTCAGTATAAAAATAAGAAGGATCCATCATTTCAAAACCTCTTTCTTGTGCAAAGATTTCAGCTCCTTTTCCAGCTAATAATACGTGTGGGGAGTTATTCATTACTTCCAATGCCAGATCGATTGGATTTTTTATATGGGTAACGCCCGCTACAGCTCCTGCATTTAAAGTGGCGCCGTCCATTACAGAGGCATCCAGTTCATTGGTTTCTTCATGGGTAAATACGGCTCCTTTTCCTGCATTAAATAGCGGGGAATCTTCCAGTATGTTAATGGTTTTGGTCACGGCTTCCATAGCTGTACCACCGCTTTTTAAAATGTTATGACCTATGCGTATGGCTTCTTCTAATTTCATTTTGTAGGCTTTTTCCAAAGAATCGGTCATGTTTTCTTTTAAAATAGTTCCTGCTCCCCCGTGGATTACAATTCCGAAAGTAGGTTGCTTTTCGTCGATTTTTTCAGAATCAGGGTCGGAAATTGACGTTTTATGGGTTGATTTATTAACATTTTCACAGCCAAAAAGCATAAAAAATCCGATTAAAAGCGTTAAAATACGGTTCATGTGTGTTATTTTTTTATGATGAGTTCAAGATAGCTAAAAATACTGTAATGACGGGAGGTGACGTAGGATATTGTGTAGGAAATAAGGTAGTAAATTGTAGGGTTAATCGATGAAATACACAAAAAAACAGATGAAATACATTATTGAATGAAATAAATTTATATATTTGATTCAACATCATGCCCCAAATTTGATGTCCCCCGTATTATGAAACTTATGAAAACCAGCCTACTGGCTATGGTACTATTAGTAACCATGGCTTCATGCTCTAAAGAAGAAGCGGTAGTTGCCGATGAAGCAAACTACAAAATTGATTTAAACCTAGCCAATGAAACCGATTGGGCTATGGCAGACGAAATTCTTGCATTAGTAAACGAACATCGTGTGTCCTTGGGTCTTACATCTATTAAAAGAGACCAAACCTATGCCTCTGCCTATGCAGTAGATCACACCATATATATGATGGATAAAGGTACCATTAGCCATGACAATTTTGGAGTTCGTTCTAGCGCCCTTAAAGATCAAGGTGCTGTGATTGTTGGTGAGAATGTAGCATATGGGTACGAAAGTGCAGAAAAAGTTGTAAATGCTTGGCTTAATAGCCCGGGCCATCGCAATACTATAGAAGGTTTGTACACACATTCTGGTTTCGGAATTGTAAAGAACGCTCAAGGAAATATTTACTTTACACAGCTTTTTTATAAAAAGTAAACCGCTTTACCTCTTTAAAATTTAAACCATTTGCCGTATTTTTATGCAAACACATAATACTACGGCAATATGGCTATTTCAAAACCTTTTAATTTAAACAAGTGGGTAGAAGACAACCGAGCGCTTCTAAAACCACCCGTTGGAAATAAAAACCTATACAAAGAGGCCGATGATTACATCGTGATGATTGTTGGCGGTCCTAACGCTCGTAAAGATTACCACTATAACGAGACCGAAGAATTGTTTTACCAATTAGAAGGGAATATCCAAGTACACATTCAAGAAGACGGAAAAAAGCGAACCATGGAGTTAGGCCCAGGCGATATGTATTTGCATCCAGCCAAGGTTCCACATTCTCCAGTACGCGAAGCAGGTTCTATTGGATTAGTGGTGGAGCGTAAACGCCAGGACTTAGCAGGTAAAGACGGTTTGCTTTGGTTCTGTGACAATTGCAACAATAAACTACACGAAGTATATTTTCCATTAAACGATGTGGAAAAAGATTTTCTGCAACACTTTAAAGATTTCTACGGAAGTAAAGAGCTACGTACCTGTGATAATTGTGGGACGGTAATGGAAGTGGATGACCGGTTTGTTGCAGATTAGTTTTTCAAAAAGTTGAAATTTCCTTTAACCCATCACTGCGAACTCTGTGACCATCAAAAAGTAAACTTGAAGGAAGGAAGTATCTGTGGACTTACCGAAAGAAAACCAAGTTTTCATCGTACCTGCTTAAAGATTTCCCTTACCCAAAAGTTCGAAGAAAAGTTGAAACTGGTAAATATCGAATACCAACGTATTCAAAAGGATAAATGGTGGACGTATGCCTATTCTATTGTTTTTCTCTCAATGAGCTGTGCCGTTTTCTATGGCGTATATTGGTTTATTGGGTACATGGACGAGCTGTTTGAAAGCAGGAAGTATGGTCAAGGCTACATTACAGTTGTTCCAATTGTTATTTTTGCTATTGGGTTTGTTTTACTAGCCATGGCTGGTGGAGCCTTCAATAAACACCGAAGGGATGTAGCAAAAACTACTCTTAAAAAACAACGAATAGATACTGTGTTGGCACAGTATAATATATCCTATACAATCGAAATTTTCTTCGGAAAAAAATATCACGGTACCCAAGAAGTGGCTGTAAATTTAAATTTAAAAGGAGTATAAGACTAAACTCCTCCAATCTTAAACTTCTACGCGCTTCCACTTTTTTACCGTTTCCAAAAACCGTACCTTTGCACCTGAAAAATAAGGCTTTAAAAACCCTTCAATTTCAATAAAAATAATACTAAAGACAGTTTTAGCTGTCGCAATAAAAAATAAAAACTATGTCAACAGTAGCCACCGATTTCGGAATGGATAAAGCACTAAAGCAATTAGGATTAAAAGATGTAAACTACGGAACTTCCACAGGAAACACCTGGTATCCTGGCGGAGCAGAAATCGCTTCGTACTCTCCCGTAGATGGAGCTTTAATAGGAAAAGTAACTACCACTACCAAAGAAGAATACGAAAAAGTTATAGCAAGCGCTCAGGATGCTTTTATATCATTTAGAGCTATGCCAGCCCCACAGCGTGGCGAAATTGTACGTCAGTTTGGTAATAAATTACGTGAGTTAAAAGAACCGCTTGGGAAATTGGTTTCTTACGAGATGGGTAAATCCTTACAAGAAGGGTATGGCGAAGTTCAAGAAATGATCGATATCTGTGATTTTGCAGTGGGATTGTCCAGACAATTAAACGGACAAACAATTCCTTCAGAACGACCAGGACACGTTATGCGCGAGCAATGGCACTCTATTGGTATTGTTGGAATTATATCGGCATTTAATTTTCCAGTTGCCGTTTGGGCATGGAACACCGCTTTAGCGTGGGTTTGTGGAGATGTTTGTGTCTGGAAAGGCAGTGAAAAAGCACCTTTATGTGCAGTTGCCTGTCAGAATATAATCGCAGGGGTATTGAAAGAAAATAACTTGCCAGAAGGAATCTCAAGCATTATTAATGGAGATTATACAGTGGGCGAAATGATGACGAAGGACACTAGAATTCCATTAATCTCTGCAACCGGTTCTACCAGAATGGGACGTATTGTAGGAGCGACCGTAGCAGAGCGTTTTGGTAAATCGTTATTAGAGTTAGGGGGAAACAACGCCATCATTATCACCCCAACAGCCGACCTTAAAGTAGTGGTGCCAGGAGCTGTATTTGGAGCTGTAGGTACGTGTGGACAACGTTGTACTTCTACCAGAAGATTAATAATTCACGAAAGTGTATATGATAAAGTAAGAGACGCAATTGTAGGAGCTTATGAGCAACTAACAATTGGAAATCCGCTTGATGAAAAAAATCACATTGGACCATTAATTGACAAAGATTCTGTGAATACATATTTAGCTGCCATAGAGAAAGCAAAAGCTGAAGGTGGAAATGTATTGGTTGAAGGAGGCGTTCTAGAAGGCGAAGGTTACGAAAGCGGATGCTATGTAAAACCAGCCATTATTGAAGCTGAAAATAGTTTTGAAATCGTACAACACGAAACGTTTGCTCCAATTTTATATTTAATGAAATACAGTGGCGATGTAGAAAATGCAATTGAAAAACAAAACGGAGTGGCACAAGGATTGTCTAGTGCCATTATGACCAACGAAATGAAAGAAGCAGAGAAGTTCTTGTCTTTTGCAGGTTCAGACTGTGGGATTGCCAACGTAAATATTGGAACTTCAGGAGCTGAGATTGGTGGTGCCTTTGGAGGTGAAAAAGAAACAGGTGGCGGACGCGAGTCTGGAAGTGATGCTTGGAAGGTGTATATGAGAAGACAGACTAATACAGTAAACTACTCAGATGAATTGCCATTGGCACAGGGTATAAAATTTGATTTGTAGAAGTAAATCATAAAACGTCAGTTCAAGTGATTTTTAATTGTGATTTTCTACGTAATTAAAAATTATATTGATAACTACATAGACCCCCCTTCAAATTAATGAACGGGGGTTTTTTAATTTTTTCTCGATCACATACTTCATTTCATTTTAAAGCGTTCTAAGAGCATGAAGAAACTCTTAGTTTTATTTCTTGTAGCATTCTGTTTTGCTTGTAGCGGAGATGATGATGCCGTAATACAAGAATCTGTGCAATGTACCGAGGAATTTGTTTTTGGTTTAAGTGTTGAGGTACGCGATGCAGCGACTGGCGGAATTATTCCAAATGGCGTTACCGTTATTGCCCAAGATGGCGATTATACCGAAACACTAGACTTTATTTTCGATACCCACGTGGGAGCGGGAGAACGTGCAGGAACGTATACACTTACTGCCTCAAAAGATGGTTTTACAACAAAAACAGCGGGTCCAGTTACGGTTAGAATGGATGAGGATATGTGCCACGTAATTACCCAAAATGTAACCATTGAGTTGGAGGCTAATTAATTTCTGCCATCTTCATCAGGATACAATTTCCAAACAGGGTCGCTCTGCCAGATTTCTTTTGTGTTGGCGTCGATAATAGACAATTTTCCTTTAAAAGCAGCACCTGTATCCACATTCCAAACATTTGCAAAGTTAGTAGGAACATCCTTTCCTATTCTGAAAACAGGTGTATGCCCAATATAAATTTCACTGAAAAGGTTTAATCGTTTTGGGTAGGTATCACTTTCTGTTGAAATATTCTCGTCTAAAGCACACACCATTTCCCATAGAGTTCTGTCCCAGTACACAACATTTGGAAAGTATTCAAAGGCGGGTCCTTTTTGATTGGTAAACCCTGCGTGAAGGTAACATCGGTTTTGAGCATCTATGTGGAAATTCTCTAAACCTTCAAAAAATTGAATGTGTTGTTCTATTTCAATATTAGAAAGGTTGGAATAGCTTTTAATGCTAGACTTCCCACCGTGATTAAGCCACATAGGAGCACTTTCTTTTCCGTTTAAATAATTATAAAGTAGTTCGTCATGATTTCCTCGTAGAAAAACACAGCTATATTTTTCAGCAAAAGAGATTAAAAATGAAACGGTTTCGGCATTGTCACTCCAACCGTCTACGTAATCGCCTAAGAATATAAATGTATCATTCGTAGTAGGATGCACGCGTTCCAATACTTGTTCCAACCCGCGTAGCCCGCCATGTATGTCTCCAACTACTAGTGTTCTCATGCATTAATAAAGTAAATAATAGTAGCCAAAATCGCTAGAATGAATAATACAAAAAAGAAAATTTTCCAAAAAGAATACGGTCGTTGCCCAGAAATAGCACCCGACTGCCCATTCACAAAAAAGTTATAGCGCTTCCCTTTAAATTGATACGCACTTATGTATACGGGAAGCAAAATGTGTTTAAACTTTTCTTCGGAAAGTTTCATGTTTATGGAAGAAACTCGCTGTGTATCGCCACCAATATCTCGCCTTGCCCAGCGATCGGCAATGTTGTTGGCTTCTTTTTTAGCTTCTAGGTGTCCATCCTTTAAAGGAATGGTATATTTTTCGGTTATAAAACCAGCAAGGAAACTGCTTTGAAAGGTTTCTAATTTTTTTAAATCCCAATGGGCTACTTTTTTAGGAATTATGCCCTTTTTTTGTTCCGAAGCTTTTATGAGGGTGTCGTCCACAAATCCCGAAACCGTCCCAGAGGCGGGATACCAACGGGTACGTCGCTCTCGTACGGTTCTCCTGTTTTTGCCACTTCCCACGGTTTTGGTTACATAATAATACTCACCGCGTTGTCCCGTGTATGTTGCAAATAGTTGCGCATCAAATGTCCAAAAGGGTGCGTATAAACCTTTGGTGTGTTGTGGGTCTAGCGAGGCTTTTTTAAGTTTATTAGGTGCCCACCAAAGTCCATCGACCCATTTTTTAAAAATTAAATGCGCTTTTTTCTGATCTAACTGAAAAGGTAAAACGGCTCCCGGTAAAATCCAATCGTCTTTATAAGCATCTTCAATCACTAAAGGCATAGTGCAATATACACAATGCAACGATTTATAGTTTTCTTCTACATGCTGATTGGCACCACAGTTTTTACAATGTAACATGGTAATTTGTTCACTATGTGATTGGGCACCTAATTCTGAAAGATATTTGTTAAGTTCCAACTCCTGAAAAGCATCTAATGCTGGGGGAATATCCTGAGTATATCCACAATACTCACATTTAAGCTCTGTAGTTCCTGGCGCATACCGAAGCTCTGCCCCACAATTAATGCAGGCTTTTTTCAGTTCGGATGTTTGCTGGGGGGTGGGTTGCATGAAACGATACTCGTAAATAGAAATTAATATTATGAATACACACTCCTAAATCTCCCTTTTTAGAGGGGAAAGGTAAAAGCCTCCACTCTAAAAAGGGATTAAGGCAGCTATTTTTATTGTCCGGGTAATGGTGGTGGCGTATTACCTCCTAAAAATGCTTTTAATTCTTCCACCTCGTTCAGCGCAGTCCAATTTTGCATGCCTTGCTTCCAGACTAAGGTGTCTTTGTTTATGGTTCTATTTGCAAAAAGTGCTCGTAATTGATCAAAGCCCACCGGACCTGCCTGCTGGCCATTTGCTGAATAAAAATACTGAACAGCCACCGGCATTGGTGGAGGCATAGCGCCTCCTCCTTGTTGTTGCATAGGCGCTTGCTGCTGTGTTCCACCCATTTGTGGACTCATCATGCCTCCCATTTGTTGGGCAAGCACAAAACCCATTCCCATGCCCATTCCTGCTCCTGCGGTGCCACCTTCGTTGGCAGCAGCAGCCTCAATAGCCTTTGCAGTTTTAAACTTGGTAAGTTTATCTAGATCTAATTTATCAATACGGCTGTACTCAAAGATTTCTTTCTTAAGATCTTCTGGCATAGAAACATTTTCTATGTAAAATTTCTCTAATGAAATACCTACACTTTCAAACTCTGGTTTCATAACGCTTTGGCACGTTTCTGATAGTTCTGTGGTGTTGGCAGCATAAAGTTCTATAGGAAGATTTGCCTCGCCAACAGTATCTGTAAAACGCGTAGCGATTAAGCTTTTTAAGTGCTCGTTTATTTCAAAATTGGTGAAGTTATTATCCGTTCCTACAATGTCTACTACAAATTTTCCAGCGTCGCCAATTTTAAAAGCATATGTTCCAAAAGCTCTAATTTCAACTAATCCAAAGCGTTCATCATTTAAGGTAATTGGGTTTTTGGTGCCCCATTTTTCGTCTGTAAAAAGGTGAGTGTTTACAAAGTATACTTCGGCTTTAAACGGGCTGTTAAAACCATATTTCCAACCTTTTAATGTGGTTAAGATGGGAAGATTTTGTGTATTTAAGGTGTAGGTTCCTGGTTTAAACACATCGGCCAGTTGCCCTTCATTTATAAAAACCGCTGTTTGTCCTTCACGAACAATAAGCTTGGCGTTGTTTTTAATTTCGTTTTGGTAGCGCTCAAACCTATGACAAATGGTGTCGTCTGTATAGTCCAGCCACTCAATAATGTCTATAAATTCGTGACTTAGTTTTTCTTTAATCGTATCGAAAATGCCCATGAGATTGGTTTTTTTTAATTAGGTTTTTAAATATACTAAAATAATTAGTTGAGCTCCAAAGGGCATCTATGATTTGCCACAGATTTCATATAAATTTAACTCTTCTCCTTTTTTATTATCTTAGAATGATTTTCAGACTCCCCCAATAAAACCTTTTTATTATGAAAATAATTTTTTCTTGTTTATTTATAGCCATAACTATAATGTCATATTCGCAAACAATTATAATTCCAGATGTGAACTTTAAGAATGCATTAATTAATGAAAACGTTGCGGATTTAGGTAATGGTGTTTTAGTGGATGTAGACTTTAACAATGATAATGAAATTCAAGTTTCAGAAGCAGAGTTGGTTAGTAAGTTGTTTTTAGGTTTCTTCGAAATCAATTCTTTAGAAGGTATAGAAAGTTTTTCAAACTTAACAGAACTTTATTGTGATCATAATAATTTAACAAGTTTGAATCTTTCTCAAAACCCAAATATTATTGCTGTAGATTGTTTCTTTAACGACATTTCTACAATTAATGTCTCTCAAAACTTAAATCTTATATATCTAAATTGTGGTTTAAATAATCTTTCAACCCTCGATATTTCTAACAATACTAATCTAGAATATTTAATTTGTGAAAGAAATAACTTGAATGGAATAAATGTATCAAACAACTTGAACTTGATAAGTCTAGATTGTGGGGATAATCTTTTGAGTGCTATAGATGTCTCTAATAATCAAAATTTAAATCTACTTTATTGTGAAGGTAATAACTTAATTAATATTAATGTATCCCAGAATCTGAATTTGGAAAGATTTAATTGCGGAAAAAATTCCTTAAATGCTGTTGATGTAAGCAACAATCCAAATTTAGAAGTTTTCTTATGCCATGATAATAATATAGACTTTTTAGATATAAGTCAAAACCTAGGTCTTGAAACTTTGCAATGTGGGTTAAACCCAATAAGTACTCTTGATATTTCTGCTAACTTGCAACTGGAACGTCTAATTGTTTGGTATTCTAACTTTTCTGAAATTGATACAAGTCAAAATTTGACATTAATAACACTAGCTATCCAAAATAATAATTTAACAAATCTTGATTTGAGTAGTAATATAAATTTGGAAACTTTAATATGTTCAAATAACCAACTAACAAGTCTAAATATTAAAAATGGGAATAATCTAAACCTACAATATTTTGAAGCTATAAACAATGCAAATTTAGACTGCATTCAAGTTGATGATTTTAGTTATGCAAATAACATTAAAAATTGTTCTTTTAGCCCATATTGGTGTGTGGATTCCACCTTGATATATAGTGAAAATTGTATATTAAGTACTGCCGAGAATAATTTAAGTAACGTTGAAATATATCCAAACCCAGCTTTAAACACTATAAATATTCAAATAGATAAAGTAATCAATAGAATAGTTATATTCGATGTACAAGGAAATAAACTATTGGAAGAAAATAGAAACTTAAATAGCATAGATGTGGCTGGTTTTTCTTCAGGAACCTACTTTTTAAGAATATTTTCTGATGAAGGGAGTATAGTCAGAAAATTTTTAATTGAATAGTCTAGTTATACTTCACCTTCCTTAAAATCCGGACACTTTCTTTAAAGGCACGGTAAGTCTTTCCACCAATTGTTTTTAGATATGGTTTTGCTTCGTAGAGTTTTTCTTTGGCTTCGGCAAATTCGTTGAGATAACAAATAAGGTAGGTTTCGGCAAGGTTTTCTAAATCTTTTTCTTCGGAAGTGCGTAACGGGATTTTTTTCTGAAGCTTTTTAAGCAACGCATTATTGCTATTATAAATATGAAACAATGTTTTTTTATTGAATTTTGGCGGCTCAAAAATTAACTGAGTTTCCATATTATAAAACCCATTTTCTTTAAAATTGATGGTCACTTCTTCCAAAGGATAATAATGAAACTGGTTGTTTAACCCCAGGTGTACATATTCCGTAATTTTGAAATAATCGTCGGTAAATTCAATACTTATTTCATCCAAAGCCGAATAAAATAATTTTACCTGTTCATTTATCAGTTCAATGTCTACACGGGAATAATACGTTTTGTTCTTTACTTGTTTTGTGTGTCCCGCCCAGCAAAGCACAAAAATTTCTTTAAAAACTTTATAGTGCGCTTCTAATTCTGAATGGCGATTATTGATAAAATCCATCACCCCGTCCAGCGTTAATTCTATATTATTCTTGGCTTTTGTTTCAATGGCTTGAACAATTTTAGAATTCACATCCTTAATCACAATATCGAAATCCTTAGGCATTGAAATACTCCCATCTCTAAGAAAAATAGAGCCACCCCAATATTTCCAAATGTTCTTTCGTAAAGAGGTAATGTCGCCCGTGGGTCTTATGGTCACCAATCCCACAACTTTATCTTCTGGTAAGTGTGGGAAAAGTACATTTTCATAACTAATAATAGGTGCATTGGTTAAATAGGCATTAATCAGGTTTTGCAATTTGCTATCATCAAAAAAATCGACGCCACGAATTTCATTGCCTTCATCTTCCACGCCAATAACGATAAAACTGTTGTTCTTTGGGTTGCTATTACTTAGTGCGCAAATATGTTTTAAAAATTTTGCCTTTCCTTCTTTACTGCCCAAATCTATTTTTCGCTTCTTGTCATAGAAACTACTCTCATCGTTATGAGCAAGAAGGTTTTTAATGAGAAGACGTTTGTTAATCATTGTTTATTGACAATTGTTGACGATGCCTGATCCAAACACATTACGGTTAAATCTGAAATGTTAACGTGTGGGGGTCTTGTTACGGCAAATAAAATGATGTCTGCGATGTCTTCTGGGCGCAACGGTGTAAAATTTTGATATACTTTTTGAGCTCGGTCTGTATCTCCTTTAAAACGCACTTCACTGAATTCTGTCTCCACCAATCCAGGATTTATGGCGCCTACGCGAATTCCTTTTCCATTAAGGTCCAGTCGCATTCCTTGGTTAATAGCATCTACGGCATGCTTACTGGCACAATATACATTCCCATTGGGATAAACTTCTTTTCCTGCGGTGGAACCAATATTTATGATGTGCCCCGATTTGTTTTTTAGCATTACAGGTAAAACCGCTTTACTTACATATAAGAGCCCTTTTACATTAATATCTAACATCGCATCCCAATCTTCAATACTTCCATTTTGGATGGAGTCCAGACCGTGAGCATTTCCTGCGTTGTTAATAAGAATATCAATCTGGGCAAAATCTTTAGGCAGACTTTCAATTGTTGAGAAGACGACTTCTTTATCTCGCACATCAAATTGAAGGGTGTGTACTTCGGTTATTTTTGAAAGGGCTTCTTCAATTGTTTGCAAACGTTCTTTTCTTCTTCCGCAAAGTATGAGCTTCGCACCGTTTTTGGCAAATAGGTGTGCAGTAGCACGTCCTATTCCACTAGTTGCTCCAGTGATAAGGACGATTTTATTTTTTAAATTCATAAGTGTTCTATTTCAGTTTAAAAGTAGCTATTCTTTAACGTTTTATATAGTTAAATAGCGGTTAAATATCCCGTTAATCAATGTTAACAGCAGAAACTTAAACTAATAAAGTAGGTAGTTTTACAATATAAAATTAAACAACTATGAGTAGAGAGAAATTATTAATACAGAGAACGATGCAATCCTTGTTAAAACATGGTGCCTTTTTAATAGTGATTTTAATGGTTGTTTTTGCATGTAGTCATACGGTTGAAGAAGATAGTATTGTTGAAGAACCTACTGCAAATTTAACTGCAAAAAGAGATGGAGCTATTATGGGAAGTGTAATTGCTCCCAATGCCGATGTAGCAATAATCGCTTCAAATTCTGATGAAAAAATTAAAGGAACCACAGATGCAAATGGCGAATTTTTTATAACAGGTTTCGAAGAAGGTACCTATACTATTACTATTACAACATCTACCGAAAAAGAAGAGGTTTTTCGAGATGTTAAAGTGAGAATAGGAGAAGTAACCGCCATAGGAACAGTAGATTTGGCTGTGCAGTAACCACTATAAATTATAGAACTTCTAGGGTGCAATCGCACCTTTTTTTTATATGTATTTTTCAAGAATAGATTATTTTGAAAAAATACATACACTTTTTATATTTGAAATCTGAAAAAGATGAAATGTTCCTAAATCTACATCGTCTTTTTAACCAATCATTAACAAGGTTTACCATAATAATTGGGCAATTTGCACGGTTAATAGGCATAAGGCTTACACATTAAAGAATCTAGTATCATGGAAGACACTACAAGCGCACTAGACATTGGCGCATTGAACGAAAAAATAGAAAAAGAAAGCGCATTTGTCGATATTCTTACCCTGGAAATTAATAAAGTAATTGTTGGGCAAAAGCACATGGTGGAGCGTTTGCTCATTGGGCTTTTGGGACAAGGGCACATTTTACTGGAAGGGGTTCCTGGATTGGCAAAAACCCTAGCGATTAATACACTTTCTAAAGCGGTTCAAGGATCTTTTAGTAGGATTCAGTTTACACCAGATTTATTGCCTGCAGATGTAGTGGGAACAATGATCTACAATATGAAGCTGAACGATTTCAGTATTAAAAAAGGCCCCATTTTTGCAAATTTTGTACTTGCAGATGAGATAAACCGTGCGCCCGCTAAAGTACAATCTGCCTTGCTAGAGGCGATGCAGGAAAAGCAAGTAACTATTGGGGAAGAAACCTTTATTTTGGACAGACCATTTTTAGTAATGGCAACTCAAAACCCTGTGGAGCAAGAAGGAACCTATCCATTGCCCGAAGCACAAGTAGATCGTTTTATGCTGAAAACGGTAATTAAATACCCGCTTATTCAAGACGAACAATTAATAATGCGTCAAAACCTTAAAGGTGGTTTTGAAAAAGTAAATCCTGTAGTAACCATAGACCAGATTAAGCGTGCCCAAGCAGCTGTGAGAGAAGTCTACATGGACGAAAAGATTGAAAAATATATTCTAGATATTATTTTTGCCACAAGAACTCCAGAGAAGTATGGCCTGTCAGATCTTGATGGCTTAATAAGTTTTGGAGCATCTCCTCGTGGAAGTATTAACCTTGCAATGGCAGCAAAATGTTATGCGTTTATTCGTAGAAGAGGGTATGTAATTCCTGAAGATGTTCGTGCCGTTGTTGAGGACGTATTACGCCACCGTATTGGGATCACTTACGAAGCCGAAGCTGAAAATGTAACCTCAGAAGATATCATTCAGAAGATTGTGAATGTGATTGAAGTCCCTTAAAAAAGTACGCAGTAGCTTGTGGCAGTATGCAGTTTTTATGCCTATACTGCTCACTTATTTAGTGACCAAAAACTCAAAAAGTAATAAATAAGCGCTTCCCATCGTAACATGGACACAAAGGAACTCTTAAAGAAAGTACGTAAAATCGAAATCAAGACGCGGCGCCTTAGCGACCATGTGTTTGGTGGCGAGTATCATAGTACGTTTAAGGGCCGAGGGATGACGTTTAGCGAAGTGCGCCAATACCAGTTTGGCGACGATGTACGAAATATAGATTGGAACGTAACAGCCCGTTATAATGAGCCTTTTGTCAAGGTTTTTGAAGAAGAACGCGAATTAACGTTAATGTTAATGGCAGATATATCGGGTTCGGAATTCTTCGGAACAGATAATCAGTTTAAAAATGAAATTATAACCGAAATAGCTGCTACGCTAGCATTTTCGGCTATGCAGAACAATGACAAAACAGGTTTGATTCTTTTTTCAGATGAAATAGAATTATTTATTCCTCCCAAAAAGGGAAAGAGTCACGTATTAAGAATTATTAGGGAATTGCTGGAATTTAAACCAAAAAGCAAAAAGACAGACCTAAGTCAAGCGTTAAAATACCTCACCAACGTACTAAAGAAAAAAGCTATTGTTTTCGTGCTTTCAGATTTCATCACAGATGGGTATAGGGATACCTTAAAAATAGTTTCAGGAAAGCACGATGTAACAGGGATTAGAGTGTACGATCGTCGCGAAGAAGAAATACCTAATGTGGGAATGGTACAAATGCAAGACGAAGAAACGGGCGAATTATTATTGGTTAACACAGGAGCTAAAGGGGTGCGTGCCAATTATAATAAATACCATCGCGAGCGTGTCGCTTATTTTCAAGAGGCTTTTACCAAAAGTGGTGCAGGAGCCATAAACTGCCGTGTGGACGAAAGCTATGTAAAAAAATTATTAGGATATTTTAAACGCAGATAACTTTCCCCTTGAGGGAAGCTAGAGGGGTGTACTCTCCCGAAGTTGAAAAGAATGAAAAAATTAATTCATAAATATAAAATTGAAGAAACGTTCGATAGCTCATGGCTACCAGCGAAGCATCCTATCAGCGAAGCGTCCTACTTGCTGCCCGCTTTTCTAGTTATTCTTTTCTCTTTTTTCTTTTCTTTCACTTCAAGTGCCCAAGTAACTTCTTCTGTAGACACAACGCAAATTCGCATTGGCGAAGAGATTAGATATAATGTGTATGTAGAGGCAGACACTACAGACCTAGTTGTGTTTCCCGAAGGACAAACTTTTTTGCCTTTGGAAGTAATTGAAAGTTATAAGGTAGACACCACATTTGAGGCTAAGAAAATGCGCCTTATTAAAAAATATGGGTTGACTCAGTTCGATTCGGGTGCGTATACCATTCCGTCGCAACGAATTGTGATAAATCAAAAAGCATATAACTTAGATTCTATACAAGTTGAAGTACGGGATGTTCCTGTAGACACCACCAAGCAAAAAATGTTCGAGATTAAGCCCGCTGTTGAGGTGGACAGACCCCCTTTCGATTTTTGGAAGTTGTTGCCTTGGATTGTTGGAATCCTTATACTATGTGGGATTATCGCGTATATTTTCTTCCGAAGAAAAAAAATAAGAGATGCCAGAGAAGAACAATTACCTCCGTATGAAGAAGCTTTAGTGGCCCTACAAACACTGGATAATTCTACGTTTCTTAGAGAACAAAAAAGTAAAGAATACTATTCGCAGTTAACTGAAATTGTAAAGAGATATTTAGACCGTGAAGTAGACGAAACAGCTTTAGAAAGCACCACAGACGAACTTATCGCAAGAATGAATTTACTGAAAGATGGAGGGAATTTCGATTTTGATGTGGAAGACATTACACGTTTGGATGCTATTTTAAAAAGAGCCGATTTGGTGAAATTTGCGCGTATGCAACAAGTGGAACATCAAGCAAAAGAAGATCGCGCTGTAGTAGAAGAAATTATAAACCATACCCACGATGCCGTTCCAGAACCTACCGAGGAAGAATTACTGGAAAATGAATTGTATCTAGCACAACAACGCAAAAAGAAACAGCGTAAAAAATTTATTTACGCCGGTGTGGGCGTAATAGCCGCCTTAATTTTAACAGGAGCCATCTACGGAAGCATCAAAGGATTCGATACTTTAAAAGACGATGTGTTAGGAAACAAATACCGAGATCTTTCTGAAGGACGCTGGTACAAAAGTGAATACGGAAGCCCGGAAGTAATTCTGGAAACACCAGAGATTTTAGTACGAACCGATATTGAAATTCCAGATGGTGAAAATATAGCCGTAAATAGTGCCAATGTATTTAGTTCAGGAAGCTTAACAGATCCGTTGTATGTATTGGTAAGTACCACACAAACTAAAAATTCGCAAGAAGAAGTGGATTTGGATCCGTTAATGGATGCGGCGCTTAACGAACTAGAACGCAGGGGTGCATTAAATATGATTGTAAAACGAGAAGAATTTTCAACCGAAAAAGGTATCAAAGGGCTTAAAGCTTATGGTCAGTTTAATGTTTCAGTAGGAAATAACAAAGTGTTAAAAGAACAGAGCTACTACGAATTATTACTTTTTGCACAACAAAACGGTGTGCAAACTGTGTTGGTTGTGTACCAGAACGACGGCAGGTTTTCAGTAGGAATAAAAGATAGAATTATCAATTCAGTAGAACTAGAGTTACAAGAAACCAAAGACAACTAATGCAACAGTTTGAATTTGTACATCCGCAATTATTTTGGCTGCTTTTACTGCTGCCATTGCTCGTGCTTTGGTACCTCTGGAAACGAAAGCAACAAACAGCTGCGCTCAAAATTTCGAGTATTAAGGGTTTTAAAACTGGAAAAAACTGGCTTGCAAAACTACGCCCTGTACTTTTTGTGTTGCATCTTTTGGCTTTAGCAGCTATCATTGTAGCAATGGCAAGACCTAGAACGGTAGATGAAAGCACAAAAATTAAAACTACCAAAGGGATAGATATTGTAATCACAGTAGATGTTTCGGCAAGTATGCTGGCGCGGGATTTAAAACCCAATCGGTTGGAAGCATTAAAAACGGTAGCAGCAAGGTTTATTAACAACCGTCCCAACGATAGAATTGGTTTGGTAGAATATGCAGGTGAAAGTTACACCAAGACTCCTTTAACCAGTGATAAAACAATCGTGCTTTCGGCATTAAAAGATATTAACTACAACACCATAATTGAAGGGGGAACTGCCATTGGAATGGGCTTGGCAACAGCTGTAAATAGACTGAAGGAAAGCACTGCAAAGAGCAAGATTATTATATTAATGACAGATGGTGAAAACAACAGTGGCTTTATAGACCCCAAAATTGCAAGCGAATTGGCTGTAGAGTTTGGTATAAAAGTTTACACTATTGGATTAGGAACTAAAGGAATGGCGCTTTCGCCTATAGGTTTAAGACCAGATAACACCTTTCAATATGGGATGCAGCAAGTAAATATAGATGAAGAATTGCTACAAGAGATCGCCACCGTGACCGAAGGACAATACTTTAGAGCCACTAGCACCACTAAGTTGAATGAGATTTATGAAGAAATAAACAAGTTAGAAAAAACCGATATAGAAGAACTAAAATATAAAAGTTACGACGAAAAATACCGTCCGTTAGTTATTCTGGCCTTGCTATTATTAGGTCTAGAATGGTTATTACGCTATACGGTATTTAGAAGTTTTGTATAAAACATCCTCACCCAGTCTCTCCTTTGAAGGAGAGGAGCAAAAATATTGAATTCCTGCCTTGAGGGGAGCTAGAGGGTGTAAAGCTAAATGCTGAAGGATACTAATGTAAGAATAAAAATAAAGTTGCGCGAGCAACGAAATAATTAATAAGATCCCCGCCTGTGCGGGAAATGAATATGTACCAATTAGAACAACCCATATACTTTTACCTCTTGCTCGCTATTCCAGTGATAGTTTTGCTATTTATGGGCGTGCTTATTTGGAAACGACGAACGCAAAAGAAGTTTGCAAATACCGAGTTACTAAAAAAACTAAGTCCGAATCGCTCCCTATTTAAACCTGTTTTAAAGGTGTTTGTGTTTTGCTTGGCTGTAGCTTGCTTGGCGATTGGATTGGTAAATGTGAAAATTGGGACTAAGATTGAAAATGTTAAACGCGAAGGAGTAGATGTTGTGTTTGCGTTGGACGTCTCCAAAAGTATGTTAGCCGAAGATATCGCACCCAACCGTATAGAAAAATCCAAACAACTTGTTACCCAAATTTTAAATAGCCTTGCCGGTGATAGAATAGGGATTATTGGGTATGCAGGAAGTGCGTTTCCGCAAGTGCCAATTACAACCGATTTCTCTTCGGCAAAATTGTTTCTTACTAATATGAATACCGACATGGTTTCTAGCCAAGGAACAGCGATGAACGAGGCTATTGAAATGGCAAAGACCTACTATAATGACGAAGAACAAGTAAATAGAGTATTATTTATAATTAGCGATGGGGAAGACCATGAAGGAAATGTAGAAACCATTGCTGAAGAAGCCGCAGCATTGGGCATTAAAATATATACCATTGGTGTGGGTACTGAAAAAGGAGGGCCTATCCCGATTAAGCGTAACGGGATCTTACAATATTACAAACGTGACCAGAATAACGAGCAAGTAATTACACGTTTAGGAGAAGAAACGTTGAAACAGATTGCCGAAGAAGGAGGTGGGACTTACATTCCGGGGAATAACACTAAAGAAGTTGTTGAGACCGTGACAGCTATCCTTAACGGAATGGATAAAAAGACATTCGATAGCAAGCAATTTACAGATTTTAAAGATCAGTTTCAGTGGTTTTTAGCTGGGGCATTATTTTTGTTAGTATTGGACGTGTTACTGCTGGAACGTAAAACCGCGTGGCTCAAAAAATTAAATTTGTTTAATGAAGCTGAGAAATAAGATGAAGACACAAAACAACATTTTAGGAATTTTATTAGTTGCTTTACTAGGATTGTTTTCTTCGGAAATTTGTGCACAAGAAAAGGATAAAAACGACCTGCAGAAAGAGCAAAAACAACTTATTAGAGAAACTAAGGAATTGGTAAGTGATGCAAGTTTAGCGCTAGCAGATGATAAGTTTGTAGAAGGGGAAGCAGAATATAGAAAAGCAATCGCCATAAACCCAAAGAGCGAAACAGCAAAATATAATTTAGGAAACGCCTATTACAACAAGAAAAAAAATGATGAGGCAATGAGTCGTTTTCAGCAAGCGGCAGCTGTGGCAACTTCAAAAGACGATAAACACGGCGCATACCATAATCTTGGGAATACTTATATGAATGCAAAAAAATACCAAGATGCAGTAGATGCGTATAAAAATGCCCTACGAAATAATCCTAACGATGATGAAACGCGCTATAACCTTGCTTTAGCCAAAGATATGCTGGAGAAAAATCCACCAAAAGGTGGCGATGGCGATAATAAGGACCAGGATAAAGACCAGGATAAAAACGACAAGGAGGAAAACCAAGATAAAAAAGACGAAGACGGAAAAGATAAAGAAGGCAACGAAGGCGACGAGAAAGAAGATAAAGATAAGGGCGACGAGAAAGACGATGAGAAGAAAGGGGATAACGAAGAAGACAAAGGAAAGCCAGACAAACCTAACGAAGGAGAAGAAGATAAAGCCGATAAAAAACAACAACAGCCACAGCCCGGACAAATGTCGCCACAGCAAATTAAAAACTTGCTAGAGGCCATGAACAACGAAGAACAAAAGGTGCAAGAAAAAATAAATGCTAAAAAACAAAAAGGCGCCAAAGTTAAATCTGAAAAGGATTGGTAATGAAAAACATTCATTTTTTATTCATATTATGTTTTGTGTTCTTGGGCAGTATTGCTCAGGCGCAGGTGACTTTTGAAGCAAAAGTGAGCAAGAAAAAACTTGGACTTAACGAACGTTTACGGGTAGATTTTGAGATGAACCAGGATGGCGATAATTTTAATCCGCCAGACTTTGAAGGGTTCCGCGTAGTGGGTGGACCCAACCAAGCCATTAGCAACTCCTATTTTAACGGTAAGCGGAGTTATTCTAAAACGTATTCATATTTTTTATCACCGCTCAAAAAAGGAAGCGCCACCATTGGTCAAGCTACGATTGAGATAGAGGGTAAAACATATAAAACCTCACCTATTGCAGTGAATGTGGGGAATGCGGTTAAAATTTCAAAAGATGGCAGCAATGCCGAATATCTTGCCGAAGAGAACGTACATCTTGTTGCTGAAATCTCGAATACGAGTCCGTATTTAAACGAAGCTATTACAGTAACGTATAAATTATACGTGTCTCATAACGTTGGTATTACAAGCAATTGGCGTGAGTTAAGCTCGCCAAAATATGCCGATTTCTGGAGCCAGAATATAAATACCCAAGGCAATTATAAAACATACGATGCAAAATATAAAGGCGAAGATTACCGCTATGTAATTTTACGATCTACGGTGCTATATCCTCAAAAAACGGGCGAATTAGATATAGAGCCTCTTACGCTGGATATCCCTGTAGATGTTCGTAGTAATAAGCGAGATATGTTTGGGAGACAACGTATGGCTCGGGTTAATAAAACAGTTTCGGCAGGTGGCAGAACAATTACAGTAAAGCCATTGCCATTAGAAGGAAAACCTAATGATTTTACGGGTGCTGTTGGTGATTTTCAGTTTCAGGTGAAGACCAATAAAACTACTCTAGATGCTAATGAATCTTTAGAATTAACTACTAAAATTTCAGGAAAGGGGAATTTGAAGTTATTCGATTTGCCAAGCCTAAAATTACCAAGTGCTTTAGAAGTGTATACTCCAGAACGTGATAATCAAGTCACAGTTCAACTAGATGGGATGCGGGGTAACATTTCAGAAAAATATACGGTGGTGCCCCAGTTTAAAGGGAATTATCCTGTGCGTCCTATTACATTTTCTTACTTCAATCCAAAAACTGAAAGGTATGAAACTCTTTCGAGCGAAGAAGTTGTAATTAACGTAGAAAATGGTCCCGTAGCAAGTGCTACACAAGCTGAAGACACTGCAGTAGCTGCCGATAATGTGGACGACACGCAGTTTAAGTTCATAAAATTGGAAGCTAATTTAAAGCCAATCGCCACAACACCTTTCTTTAAATCGAAATTGTTTTGGTCTTTGTTAGGAGGGCCCATATTATTACTTCCATTAGTTATTGTGGTGGGTAAAAAGCGTAGAGAGCACCTAGCCGACGCTGAAGGAATAAAGCTTAGAAGAGCAAATAAATTGGCAAAAAAGTATTTAAGCGAAGCCAAGAAAAACATGAACGATCGTGTGGTATTTTATGAGGCTTTGGAACGCGCATTTCATAACTATCTTAAAGCAAAATTGAATATTGAAACAAGCGATTTCAGCAAAGAAAAAATTTCAGCCCTGTTGGAAGAGAGGCAAGTACAACCAGCGATAGTTTCAGAATTTATTCTAGTGCTTAAGAGTTGTGAATATGCGAGATACACTCCAACGAGTCAGGTGGCCATGCAGCAGGATTACGAAAAATCGGCGCGTATTATTTCAACTATAGACAAACAAATTCAGTAAGATGAAAAAAGTATTGGTCCTAATGTTGGTATTAGTTTCAGTTTTAGGCTGGGGTCAAAATAATGCATTGTTTGAGCAAGGGAAAGAACATTATAAAAACGGAAAATTTACGGAAGCGGTAAACTCTTGGGAAAAGGTGTTGAGCAATGGAGCGCATTCGGCTCCGTTATATTTCAATTTAGGGAATGCACATTATAAATTGAACCATGTGGCGCCGAGTATTTATTATTATGAAAAAGCATTGCAATTAGCCCCCGCAGATGCGGCTATAAAAACTAATTTAAAATTTGCTGAAAACGCACGGATTGATGCCATTGAGCCTCTTCCCAAAACAATATTTAAACGATGGTACGAACAGTTGGCAGGCGTCTTAACCTATGATGGTTGGGCCGTTACAGCGGTCGTTGGTGGCATTTTGTTCGTGGTATTATTTTTAAGTTATTGGTTTGCCGCTGTGGAACGAAAAAAGCGATTGTTTTTTAGTACATCCATAGTATCGGTAGTTGTTTTATTTGTGGGTTTGGTGATGGCATATCAAACATACGGTGATGTTTTAAAAGACCAACCAGCCATTGTGTTTTCGGAGAGCACTGAAGCGAAAAGTGAACCTAATATGGGTTCTGAAAATGCTTTTGTGTTGCACGAGGGTACTAAAGTACAAATTACAGAAGAAGAAGATAATTGGGTTCACGTATTAGTAGCCAACGGAAAAGATGGTTGGATTCCAGCAAGTGATGTGAAAAGGTTATAGATTTTGTATTTTTTTAACAGGAATACAACTTTCAATTGGTATTTTTACAGCTGTTTAAAAAAATCGACCATTGCAGCTAAAAAGTATTTTTTTTCTACTCGTTTTTTCTTGGTGTATCTTTACACCAGCAGTAGTTACTTTCTGTAATATTGACACGAATCTTTCGGCTTTATTTTCAATGAATGAAGAAGAAACTTCAGACGCGTATAAGCTTGGAGTTAAGGAATATCCTACTCCTACGCAAGCACTGTTAAAGTTTGCTGTTTCAGAAAAGATGCACACTGAAAAGATTTTTGGAGCAACCAATTATTTTTGGAGCTCTCTTGCACAAGAAACATTATCCCCCCCTCCCGAATACATCTTTTAAGTAAAAGAGATTGGGTATTTTAATCCCAATCCACATAACAATATACTCAACGTATCCTTTTCAAATAAATATTTGATTCTAAAAGGATTATAAACTATTTCTCAATAATACCAAATCTATGAAGGCACATACTAAAGAAACTCAGGCTACCATGACACCAGAAAAGGCGTTACTTTTTTTAAAAGAAGGAAACAAGCGATTTCAGAATAATTTAAAAGCAAATAGAAATTTATTACAACAGGTAAACGATACAAGTGAAGGGCAATTCCCATTTGCGGTAATTTTAAGCTGTATAGACTCTCGCGTCTCTGCAGAATTAGTGTTTGATCAAGGACTAGGCGATATTTTTAGTGTTCGTATAGCAGGAAATTTTGTAAATGAAGACATTTTAGGAAGTATAGAATATGGTTGTAAAGTAGCTAATTCTAAACTTGTTGTAGTATTAGGACATACTTCATGTGGAGCGATTAAAGGGGCTTGTGACGACGTAAAGTTAGGTAATATTACAAAGCTCATTTCAAAAATAAAACCTGCTGTTGAAGATGTGAAAGATCCATCAGAGCCTACTAAGCGAACCTCTTCAAACCTTAATTTTGTTAATGAAGTATCCAGGGTAAATGTAATTAAAACTATAGAGAACATGCGTAACCAAAGCGAAGTGCTTTCAGATATGGAACAACAAGGTGAAATTAAAATTGTTGGGGCTATGTATAATGTTGAAAATGGTGCAGTAGAATTCTATAATTAAAAAAGGAAACAATGTTTAAAAATATATTTACAAATCTTCGGGGAAATATCTTCGGAGGAATTACGGCAGGAATTGTAGCATTGCCACTGGCACTAGCCTTTGGAGTGCAGTCTGGTCTTGGACCCGATGCAGGATTGTATGGCGCTATTTTTATTGGTTTTTTTGCTTCTTTATTTGGCGGAACTAACACACAAATATCTGGGCCTACAGCACCAATGACAGCAGTTTCTATGGTTATTATAGCCGGAATTATTGCTGCCAATAATGGAAGTGTAGAACAAGCATTACCATATATCTTACTAGTATTTTTGTTAGCTGGGCTTATGCAAGTTGCACTTGGAGTTCTGGGCTTAGGTAAATACATAAAATATATACCTTATCCAGTAGTTTCTGGATTTATGACTGCCATTGGTGTAATTATTTTAATCACCCAAATATTACCAATGTTAGGGTATTACGCGAATAGTGATGATGAATATATAGGCCAATTTAAACCTCAGGCCGAAGAAGTACTTCTCGATAAAATCTTAAAGGAAGAAGCTGGTGAAGGAATTCTAGTTTTGGAAGATTTTAAAGAAACGGTAACCCGAGCAGAACGTATTACTGAAGACGAAATACTGTTAGAATCTCAGACGTTAGCAAAATCTGCTAGCTCTGGTGTATTGGGTTCTATTAAGACGTTGCCCAGAGCTCTTAAAAATATTAATTGGCTGGAGTTTGGTCTCGCAGCACTTACTATTATTATTATCTTCGGGTTTAAGAAAATTACTACCGCAGTTCCCTCCACATTGGTTGCACTTTTGGTAGTTTCGGCAGGTGCCTTTTTTCTGAAATTAGACTATCGACCCATTGAACAAATCCCAGGCGGTTTTCCAATGCCTAATCTGGATATGTTTGCCAGTTTTAGTGTGGGCCAAATTTCCCCCTATATATTTACAGCGTTAACCTTAGCCTTTTTAGGAGCGATTGATTCGTTGTTAACTTCGGTGGTGGCAGATAATATGACCAAAACCAAACACAATCCCAACCAAGAATTGATAGGGCAGGGAATTGGTAATAGTATTGCTTCTATATTTGGTGGTATTCCAGGAGCTGGAGCTACGATTAGAACTGTAGTAAATATTAATTCTGGAGGAACCACGAAACTTTCTGGAATGGTTGCCTCAATATTACTACTTGTAATTTTATTGGCATTAGGACCCGTAGCCTCGCAAATACCTGCTGCTGTTTTAGCGGGGATTTTAATTACCGTTGGTATAGGTGTAATGGATTACAAAGGCCTGAAAGCTATCCCGAACATGCCTAAAAGCGAAATTGCTGTAATGTTAGTAGTTTTACTCCTTTCAGTTTTTTGGAACTTAGTGTATGCCGTTGGTATAGGTCTTGTATTAGCCTCTTTAATTTTTATGAAAAAGATTGGAGATGCTTCTGCCAAACGTTCAAAATTGGTATTGCTGGGTAATGCAGACGAATTGCAGTTGCCGTGGAATGATGAGGTGAAAATTCCTCAAAATTTGAAAGAAGAAGTATTTATAAAACGTTTGGACGGACCGCTTTTCTTCGGAAATACAAGTGATTTCCAAGAATTGGCAAAAGGAATTCCAGAGACAGCAACCCACTTGGTAATTAGAATGGGTAAAGTACCCTACATAGACCAATCTGGATTGTATGCAATGGAGGAGACTTTGTTGCGCCTACGACAAAACAAAGTGAAAATTGTATTGGTAGGACTTCAAACTCAGCCAAAGGTAATGATGGAATCTATCGATATTATTCCAGACTTAGTGCCAGAAAGACGTATTGTAGAGAACTTTAAAGCAGCCATGACATACATTCGAGCAAATGTTGAAGATGTAGTTTAATTTTTATATATTCCAGTAATTTCCTTTTTGAGAAATTAACGGGGGACTCCAGCCACTTTGGAGTAGCATTAGTCTTAAAACCACAAATACACTAGATTATGAGTGTGTTTGTGGTTTTTCTGTAAGCGTTCTATTGAAAAAAAAGATAGAGCTATTCTTGATTTTCTTCTGAAATAGTACCAGGTTTTTCTTGCCCTTCATTAAAATTATTAACTTCCTCCAAAATATACGGAACTACCAAAGGCGCTAAACTGGAAACTGGAGCATATAAAACAGAGGTGTCTCTGTCTTCTTCAGAAAGAATTGAAAAAGAGTGAGAAGCGTTTACAAACATAAAAACGACACTAATAATAAAAGCAAATTTCAGCACATTAAAAACAGCGCCTAACAATTTATTTATAATTCCTAATGCGGCGAAATCGGCTATTTTAGTAAGTGCTTTCCCTGCCATAGAAATTAGCAAAAGTATGACCAAAAAAGTAACCGCAAAAGCTGTTAAATTTACTGTTTGCTCATTCCAGTCTGTCCAATTAGCAATATACCCAGCAGCATAGCCCGAAAAATATACAGCACCGTACACACCCACGATAACACCTACCAAGCCTGCTAATGCCACAAAAAGACCCTTTTTATATCCCATTACTAATGCAATGAGAAGAATAATACCTAAAACAATGTCGATTGTGTTCATTTTTATCAGTTTAAAAGTAAAGATAGCAAACCTAATTATAACAGGTTTAGACTTCAAAATTAAAGCGGGAGGATGTACCTTTGTGAACTATTTCTATTTATTAAAAAGAAACCCGCACAAGTTTGTGTTGAGCGGAGTCTAAATATGTGTACACGATGGCAAGAGATCAAGAATTAAAGGAACGATGGGAAACATTGGTAGTGCTATTGAGCAGCCAGTTTGCAGATGGCGACAGGTTAGATTTGGATGCCATTATTTATTTGGTGGGTGTTCAAGAGTTAGGACAATTGCACCGAAAGTTTAAAAAAGATGAAAAGCTAAACTTGATGCACATTGCAATTTGTCGTTTGCTAGAACCGTTTGGGTACTACGAATTCGACTATTTTGATGAGCAAGGATGGCCACACTACAAAATATTGGAACAATTACCACCTTTAAAAGCGGGAGAACAAAGTGTGTTGATGAAAGAAGCAATTGTGAACTATTTTTTAGAAAGAGAAGTGTTACAGTAAAAACTTCAAAAAAATAAATCCAAAATCCTAAAAGGCACTTGTTTTAAATGAGTTTCCGTAATTTTGCCTAATACTAAACATTAAACGTTCGCATTTGGCGAGCGTAGTAGCACCATGATAGATACCTTAAAAAAGCATATTGCTGAAGTTGAAGCCTTTTCAACAAACAATCCAGATATGTTGGAGCAATTCCGAATTAAATACCTTGGAAAAAAAGGCTTGTTGAATGACTTTTTTGCGGAATTTAAAAACGTCCCCAATGACCAGAAAAAGGAATTTGGACAGACTATTAATACACTTAAAAATGCAGCGCAAGATAAGGTGCATAGCTTAAAGGAAGCTTTGGAAGGTGCTGAAGAAACGAAAGGTGTTTATGGTGATTTGTCCCGCCCAGGCGAGCCTATTTCTTTGGGTTCACGACATCCAATTTCAATTGTAAAAAACAAGATTGTCAATATATTTTCAAGAATAGGGTTCAATGTTTCTGAAGGTCCTGAAATTGAAGACGATTGGCATAATTTTACGGCACTTAACTTACCAGAATACCATCCAGCACGCGACATGCAGGATACATTTTTTATACAAACCAACCCAGATGTGTTACTACGTACGCATACTTCAACAGTGCAGGTGCGTTATATGGAAAATAACAAACCGCCTATTCGTACTATTTCACCAGGACGTGTGTATAGAAATGAAGCTATTTCGGCACGTTCGCATTGTTTTTTTCACCAAGTTGAAGGATTGTACGTAGATAAGGGCGTGAGTTTTGCCGATTTAAAACAAACCTTACAATACTTTACAACAGAGCTTTTCGGAAAATCCAAGATTAGATTACGTCCGTCCTATTTCCCGTTTACCGAGCCAAGTGCCGAAGTAGATGTATATTGGGGTCTGGAGACCGAAACCGATTATAAAATGACTAAAGGAACCGGTTGGTTAGAAATTATGGGCTGTGGCATGGTAGACCCCAATGTGCTTGAAAACTGCGGAATAGATAGTACCGAATATTCTGGTTTTGCCTTTGGAATGGGAATAGACCGTATTGCTTTATTGCTACACCAAATTCCAGACATTAGAATGTTAAGCGAAAACGATTTACGTTTCTTGGAGCAATTTAAGAGCGCAGATTAGCTTCGGTACAATTTTCTTTAAAACCTCAATGGCTTTAAAGGAAATTACTCAGCCACCTATGTTCGTTGCATCTATTTATACCTTTTATAAAAAGCAAATAATTTTCAATTTCAGATGAAGAAAGACATTAATATTCCTGAAGTGAAGGACGTGTATGTGGCGGCGGTATTTGAGTTTAATGAAGCTTATAAAACACACGATTGGAATATCTATCTAATAAACGATGGTGCTTCGCCTATTGAAACAGTTTTGGTTGTTGCGCAAGGATACGACGATAAAGATATGACGGCTCCCATGCGAAAAACTATTGCGGTTGTTCCAGCGAAAGGATTTGCAAAATTAGAGTATATAGATGAGAGTGTTTTTAAACTGGATAATTTCTTCACAATTACATATTTCCTAGAAAACAAAATGTACGACAAACGTTTTGAACTCCCACGTTTTTCGATTGCTGAAGACAATGCTGTGTTACTTCCAGTACTTGGAAAGAAAGGGGTGTTGGCGAGATAAACCCTACGTTTTTCTAAACTCTTAAAAAGAATAAACCTCCTCCGATTTCTCGAAGGAGGATTCCTAACTAAATTAAACTTCAATTATAAAAAAGTATTTACTCTTTCACCAATTGTTTGGTTACTTGACCAGCCTCTGTATTTATCAGTACTACATAGCTTGCACTTGCCAACTCAGAAATATCAATCGTCATTTCTGAAGTTATATGTTTTGCGTCTAGTGTTTTAATAAGTCTTCCGGTTACATCGTAAATGCTTACAT